>Ga0164295_10000015_pt1 | contig 213333 bp, 200 predicted proteins | sample GEODES006metaG_FD_111798 | JGI IMG/M metagenome (GOLD analysis project Ga0164295, IMG submission 111798) | Oligotrophic lake water microbial communities from Sparkling Lake, Wisconsin, USA - GEODES006 metaG | ecosystem: Environmental > Aquatic > Freshwater > Lake | place: USA: Sparkling Lake...
ATAGAAGAGAGTACATCTGATGTGGAGATATGGAAGATGGAGCGAGACATCGAGCAACTTGAAAAGAAAATGAAAAGTATGGAGGATGGATCTGAATTAATGGATTATTACCTTCGAACAGGTGAAATTTTGTACAACTATTATGATATTCAAGAACAGATTCAGCAAGGTACTAAAATCGGTCAAACGACAAAAGCCAAGCCTGGTTCCATTCTGGCCATTTTAGAAGAGGTGGCGCAAGAAGAGGCAAGTCATCCTAAAAATGAAGTAATTGACCAAACCAAAGAAAAGAACAAGGATAATATCATTCAAAACGGTATGCAACGAAACCAATTACTAAATCAGTATTTGCAAATTGAGGATCCAACCATGGCTCGAAGTACCGTCGAAGAATATGATGATCCTTGGACCATTTGTGACCTATGCAATAACGAAATGTTCATGTGTCTCAACGAAGCCTATTTGACTTGCTCCAAATGTGGATATCAAGAATTTATTCTGGTAGATAGTGATAAACCGTCCTACAAAGATCCACCTCGTGAGATTAGTTATTATGCATACAAGAAGATCAATCATTTCAACGAGTGGCTGGCTCAATTTCAGGCCAAAGAAAGCACGGAAATCCCCAATGAAGTATATGATGCCATTTATTTGCAACTCAAGAAGGAACGAATCACAAGTATGGGTACATTGAAGCCAACCAAGTTACGTGAAATTCTTCGCAAGATTAAATGCTCCAAGTACTATGAACACATTCCCCACATCATCAATCGGTTGAATGGTCAGAATGCACCCTTTATGTCAAGAGAAGACGAAGAGAAATTACGTCATATGTTCCGTGAAATTCAACCCTCTTTTAAGAAGCATTGCCCTAAAGGTAGACGTAATTTCTTATCCTATGGGTATGTTCTTTATAAGTTCTGTGAATTGTTAGAAATGGATGAGTATTTGGCATGTTTCCCCTTGTTGAAAAATCGTGACAAGTTGTATCTACAAGACAAGACGTGGGAAAAGATTTGTGCTGATATGAGATGGGGTTATGTACCCACTTGCTGATTGTGTCTAATTTTTAAAATTGACCCATTTCAAAAAACATAGCACGAATTACTCATGACCGAACCATTATATCATGTGAATGTGGAGGTTCTTATCTACAATCGTGTAAACATACTTATGCACCTGTATCATATACTACTTTTGATAAATTAATACGTCCTACTGGACAATAATAGGATGACGTATGTGATATTTTACTTTTTTTTCTTGTTCCTGCTTTTTGATTTATTTTTTTTAGAGGATCCATATGTGTTACATCAATTACCCAATTTGTGTTGAAAAAATATCCATTTAAATAATGTTCCATAAATGTTCCTATCCATTCTCGTACAAGACGGCATCTTTCGTCTTTTGGAATGGAATTAAAAAACTCACCATATGTTTCAGATTTTTCATAAAATAATTCCAATTCTTCTACATTCTTTTGTGGTGGTTTTGCAATTCGAAGAAAGTCATTAAAAGATGATTTGGCATCTTTGTCTTTTAATAACCATTCTACTCTCTTACGATATTCGGTATGTATGCCTCTATCTTTTTGATATGCATTAAAATGTTTTTCATACCACGTTACACCATTAAATGCAATTGAAAAATAATATAAAACAACGGGTACTGCATTTGTTCCCGTTTTACCAAACTTTTTTTGGCGTATTTCATCCTCTGTACCACATTCTATATTTGACATATCATCAAATACAAACTCATTAATATTTGGAAGTTGTTTATAAATATACTGTAATAATGTCTTAATAATTACAATAGAACCTTCTCCACGATCAAGTGGTACATCAAATGAACAATCTGGAACATATACTAATGTCGGAATTTTTGCAGATATTGGTCTACTTTTATCATCATATGTAATGGACACATTTACACAATCATGATATGTTCCTCCTATTTTAAAATTACGACTATAAATTTCTCCATTTCTATTAAAATTACTATTGTCAATAATACGAAATCGATATTTCCCAACAGATACATCTATTGTTGTATCTGACATACTATATTTATCAGTACTATATTTATATTGCTCTCCTCTTAAAGTTAAGACCAATACCAAACCCAACACCTATAAATTTGAACAGACCAATTTTCTTTTTTGTAGAGTAGAATCAAAAATGAGTTGTCTACCTACAAGTAAGAAACTATGTGGACTATCTACTTGCAATCTATGTTTTCAACGATCGTTTGCAAGTCATCCAAAGGCGATTTGTTGGAGTGATAAAAATGAGATGACACCAATGGAAGTAACCAAAAGTAGTAATAAAATGTATTGGTTTGATTGTGAGACATGCGGGCATGAGTTATATATGATTGTTAAAAATGTATCAAATGGTCAGTGGTGTAATTATTGTAAAGGAAGTGGATTATGCGAATCAGATGATTGTATATTCTGTTTTGAAAAATCATTTGCTTCTCATCCAATGGCCTCATGTTGGTCCCCTGACAACAAAATCAATCCAAGAATGGTAGTAAGAGGCTCTGAAAAGAAATATCTGTTTGTGTGTAATGATTGTGATCATATATTTACTACAGCGCCATCTATCATAAAAAATAAAAAACATTGTCCTTATTGTTCGAATCAAAAAATGTGTGAAAAAAAAGAATGTGAGTCATGTTTTAAGAAGTCATGTGCATCGCACAATATGAATAAAGCTTGGTTAGATACAAATGATAATACTCCAAGGCAGGTATTTCTTCAATCCAATAAAAAAATTAAATTCAATTGTTTACTATGTAAACATGTATATGAAACAACACCAAGTCACTACTATAATCGCAATGGTTCGTGCCCATATTGTGCCAATAAATATTTATGTGAAGAGGAATCATGTAGGACTTGTTTTGAGAAATCATTTGCATCTCATCCAAAAGTAGATTGTTGGAGTCCAAAAAATAAAATAGCACCTCGAGACATGTTCAAAGGTTCAGAAACAAAATGCATCTTTGATTGTGACAAATGTAATTCTGAATTTGAATCAAAATTGTATAATGTCTTGACTGGATATTGGTGTCCGTTTTGTAAAAATAAAACAGAAGGAAAGATGTTTCGATTCCTAACAGAACAATATTCAGAATGCAAATCTCAAATTCGGTTTGATTGGTGCCGATTCTCTAAAACAAACAATATCATGCCATTTGATTTTGGGATGTTGGATAAGAAAATTCTAATTGAATTGGATGGTGAACAACACTTTAATCAGATTTCGAAATGGGATGCACCAGAGGATGTTCAAAAGAAAGATGTTGAGAAAATGAAGTGCTGTATGGAACAAGGATATTCTATGATTCGTATGTATCAAGTGGATGTTTGGAAAGATACCTATGATTGGAAAGAGATGCTCAACGCTACCATTTTGTCACTTCAGAATAAAGATCCTTGTATTGTGTTTATCAGTACAAATGACATATATTGTAAACACATCGAGCAAGTAGGTAATAGTACATATCAGTATATTCATCCAATATTGTAAAACGTTATAACAATTTCAAAATAGTGGATTTTGTTTATTTTTAGTGTTTTGACATGACCCCCCTCCTATGGTCTATTTTTATCAAATACACCGATGGATTTCAGATTGTTCTGAAATGGGTGAATTTAGATGCGAGCAGGGAAGCCAACCAAATTTGCTCCTAAACCGAACCCTGCTCCTTGGCGCGCAGTAACACCCACGCTCGGTGACACCGCGTCAAGAATAGCGAAGACGACCGCGGCCAGGACAGCCAGGGTGGCGACCTCATCCAGTGGAAGCGACTTCTTCGGGATCAGAATAGCAGCAGCAGCAATAACAAGACCCTCAATCAAGTACTTAATAACACGGTTAACAATTTCAGCAAATCCGTAGCTCAGGCTCATCTTTTCTTATATTCTTTCCTAAGAAAAAAACGTGGCCGCTCCTTCTTTTTATAAATAACCACACCGAGTTTAAAGCATCGAAACCACGAAAAGATAGAGAATGAGTAACAATGCAGCCGTAGTGGAAGACTTTCTTGACGAGGATGTTGAAGTTCCTGGTCAGCGTTATATTCTACTCAGTTTCCTAAGTCCGGAGAAAGTACTGGAGAGAAAGGATCAGTACTTCTTTAAGAAGTTTCTGGAAAACTATGAGGTAGAGTGGAAGTTGAAGAATCTGGAAACGTTTATGGTGGACACCGTGAATCACATCAATAATGAGTTGGACGAGCGTATTCGCGAGCTTGAAAAGAGCGATCAGTTTGATCAGGCTGCCATCTGCCGTAAGAATCGTCTTAGTGTCGATGATCTGATGGGCAATTACAATCAGTTTGTTCAGAAGAATCGTAATGATGTTACAAGCACGAAGATTGCAGAGGCATTTGATAGCTTTATGTTTGCCAATAAGACGAAGCTGGAGGAGGATTTCTATGCCAAGAACGATTTTCAAACCAGCATACGTGGTCTGAAGGTCCGCGGTGTGTATGGAAATACGAAGGAGGCCGAGCTAAAGGCAAAGAAGCTCCAAACCAAGGACAAGTATCATAACATCTTTATTGGTGAGGTGGGTAAGTGGCTCCCATGGGATCCTCAGCCGCATGAAGTACGTGACCAGGAGTATGCTCAAGATCAGCTGAATACGTTGATGCGCAAGTACAAGGAGAACGAGGACGATCGTGAGAAGTTGTTTGAAGAGCGTTCTAAGAATGGAAAGCAGGTCTTTGGTGGTTCGCAGGGTAGCGCCACGGAGTCATTCGGTGCAATGTTCCAGGGTAAGGGTGATCTTGCTCTTCAGCGCAAGATGGAGAATCAGACTGTCGAACCCGTCGAAGAGAGTAAGACTCCTCAAAACACGGTGGTAGAGCCATCCACATAACAAAAACCGAATTATTTTACAAATAATATATTTTTGTTGATTTAGGAAAAATAACCAGTCCATGGGCCTGTATTTCCTACATAGTTTGGAATACAAGCCTGCGTTGTTCCGTCACAGAAGTAACCCTCTGGGCATGGATTTCCATCTTCATTGGGGGAGCGGCACAGATAGTCCGTATTAGGATCGGGTCTCCAGGTTGGTAGCTTGGAAGCAGATCCTATTGCAGGAATCCCAGCAACACCGCCATCAGCGGTGGAGGGTCCAGAGGGACCGCCTGCACCTGTCATATTGGCAAATCCAGCGATCGCATAATGCGGATACTTGCCAAGCGACTTCACAATCAGTGGTAACAAAACAATAACGACTACAAGAACGACTAACATGGCAACTATTCCCATCGGTTTAGATCGACCCATTTTCTAGCAAGTAACAAGGTTTTAATTATTGTCGTATGGTTGATTTTTTTAAGCATATGGGTACTTTGTCGGTGGTGTCATAGGTAAACTGGATATAGCAGGCAGAACAGGCGGGTCATCGGACGCACAGTATCCATTGATACACCGTATATTCTTTCCTGAACACGATGGTAGATCCACACCACAATGACCTGGATCCACAAAACTCTCTGAAATGGTTGGATGTAACACTAAATATAGTATCATTGCAATCACGAGAACAATAAAAACGGTTCCTGATATGAGTCTCAGTTTCTTGTCCATTTCTGTTAGTAGTTTAGTATTTCTTCTGTACGTTAATGGCTGGACCTCTTAGTCTCATACTGGCACGTGGATCAAAATTGTTGACGTCTTCTTCTTCCTTCACCCTTGCTAACATTTCAGATTGACGCCATAATTCTGGCTTGCCCATCTTGAATTCACCGTGAATTTCAGCCTTGTACCAGAAAATAGTGTCTTCCAGTTTGTTACTCTGTGTATTGTTGTTAATCACAAGACACTCGTAATTTTGTGTACATTGATCCATCATTTGACAGAAAAATTCAAAGGAAGGAAATGCCGATCCATAGTTTTCAAACAGACGTTTACGATTGTTCATATAGGGTTCTCGTAAAATGAAGACATAATCGACATTCGTACGCAGAGCGGGTTGAATACCCAAAGGAAACTGCATCGTAATGATAAAGAATACCTTGAGCCAACGCCCATTCATGAACAAATATCGAATATTTTTATCATGGGTCCAAGAGTCATCGTACATACAGTCATCCAGAATTAAGAAGGCACGGGGGTCAATGTTAGACTGAATACCTTTATCGCCATCTTGTTGAATCTTTTGCATGACCAGCTTCTGCCGTTTCACAAAGTTTGCCAAAATCACAGGATTGTATTCTCCATGAATGAACATGGGTGGAACAATCTTTTTAAAAAAACCGTTTGATTCTTCTGTACCTGAAATGACACACCCCATTGGTAAGTCTTGGTGATGAAACAGTAAATCTCTAACCAGAGTGGATTTACCGGTTCGACGCCGTCCAATAAATACCACCACAGCATCCTGCGGAACAGATTTCATTACGAACTTCCGGAGATTCACATTAATACCACCTGCTGCTGCCATCGTAATCCTATTACCAAAAAGAAATAGTTCGTGCGCTACACAAACGCATCCATAAGTCTTTTAAAAAAGGAGATGAAAGCTGCCCTTCGAACATTACGTCAACAACCCTGTAGAGGTCATGAAGTTACGGAGAATGAAAAACGAACCTTTGAGAACTATACGTATTTACAACGTTATCATCCCGCAATCGAACGATTTCCTGCTCCTGACTTCATTTCATGCCAAACACATGCCGCATTATCTTCTACGTATTATATCGATACATGGCTTTCAAAAGAGGAGACTCATTCAAAAATATGGAATACCCTGCGAACCAACCTTCAAGGAGACAAAGAAGAGTCCAAAACCTTTGTAAAGGTGGTACACTTACTTGATCCGATTGATGTTATTAAGGATAAATACACATGTCCTGTACATCCTCTACTTCCACAAAGTGGCTCATCATGGAAAGACACGCTGATGAAGCTGCATAGTTACAATAATCAAGCATACGTTGACAATGTTGCTAATTTTGTACTCAGTCGGTTTCGAGAACGAAACGTAACTCCCAATTGTATTCTGTATTATGGGTCATCCTCTGGAATTAGTACATCGTATCCATTCAATATTTCAAATGAGTTTTCTACGTATCGCCAGTGCAGATGGTTTTGGAAAGGTATGAAAGCCAAGGGTGCCCGTTTATCTGTTTCCAAGCCCGAAACGAATGATGTGGATACGAATTTCGATGAAATCTATAAAGAAATTACAACGTGTCCCTTTAATGAAGAGGATGAAGAGGATACAGAGGATATAGAGGACATCGAATTAGAACCTCTTTTCAGTGATTCCAGTCTTGATACTTCTGATATGGAGTCGGTATGTTCTGTACCCTTTGATGTTATTCAACATGACGTAGATAGGGTGGATAATGTAGATAGGCCCGAAGAGGTAGTTACTATTCATAAGCGCGTTCATAAGAAAACAGAATCTTCGAATGAATCAGACGGCTCAGAGGATGCAGATGACTCGGATGGCGATTCCGTAGATGCAGATGACTCGGATGGCGATTCAGCAGATTCAGCAGATTCAGATGAAACTGTAGAATTGGATTTGGATATATCGATTGATATGCCCAATATGCCTGTTTTGCTTATCTATCAAGAGGCACAAGAGGGTGTGATCGATGATTTATTAGACGAAGAGGAATTGGACGGACATGAACGAGGCTCCCAAGGATGGGAAGCACGTTGGATTGCATGGTTGTTCCAAGTAATTGCAGTGTTATCGTTTCTTCAAAAAGCAATTAGCTTTACACATAATGATTTGCATTCGAATAATATTGTTTGGAGAAAGACAGCACAAAAATTCCTTTATTATCGAAACAAGCAGGGAACCATTTGGAGAGTTCCTACGTTTGGAAAAATAATTAGTATCATTGATTTTGGTCGTTCCATTTTCCGTCTTGGATCTCATTTATGGATATCCGATGATCATTGGCCCAATCAAGATGCAGGAGATCAATATAATTTCGGACCCTTTTTTGATTCAAGCAAACCCAAAAATGTCCCCAATCCATCCTTTGATCTATCCCGATTGTCTGTTAGTTTAATCGATGGTCTTTTTGATGAAACGCCGCACAAAAAGAAGGGTAAAAAGATCAATGTCATGAGTGAAGAAGGCTCTTGGAAAGTATATGAAACGTGTTCTCCTCTCTACAATCTGCTGTGGAGCTGGACAGTCGATGATGCAGGTCGTACAATATATGTAGATAAACATGGTAATGATAAGTACGAGGGATTCGATCTGTACATTAGAATTGCACATGATGTACATAATGCAGTCCCTTCGGAACAAATTCATAAACCGATCTTTGAACAATTTAAATGGAAGGCAAAGGTCGATAAAAAAGAAACCATATATTCATTAGGTTGTTAATATTCATTATCCGTTATGACTCATAACGATATAATCAATACTTAGTTTGAATTGCAGCATCCATCGGTTGTAGAAATAGGCTCACAAGGACAGCCATTGTTAATGGTTGTGCAACCACCGTCTCCTTTACGATAGTACTTCATGTTTCCTTGTCGAACGGTATTGATGATGGACTGATCCCAAATACCTAAGGCAGGAGCATACCCCGTATTTGGATTGGTTGGATTGGTAATACGAGTTATAAAAGAACCGGACTCTGCTTTGACCTTGCGACGTTGCGTAATAAGCGAAGCATCATATATGGTAGTCATATTCTATCTATCCAAACGAATATATTTATAAAAATCCTTCCTTATCTACCCACCAGTCGTGGTGGGCCCACTTGTAATTCAAAATCGGAATCTTGTTCTTTTGGTAAAACACTGGATAGATCGATGGTAGGAAAAATGTCAGGCATCAGTACTCCAATCAATCCGATTACAATCGCTCCGCTAATAAAATCCTGTAAGAACTGCTTGTTTTGATACTCTTTTTGTTTCAACTTCGATCCAATAAAACTTAAAAGGATGAAAATAATTCCTCCCACAAAAATCCATGGAAACCAGACAGGCATCATTACTCTATCCCTTCAGAAAAAATGACTTTTTATCGCACGTTCCGTTTACAACTCTTCATATTCTATCGCGTTTTCTTCCTCCAAGGATGACTTTGTAGCATCTAAATCATCAAAATCATCTCCTTCGGATAATGGGACACCTACATCATCTACTATTTCCAGACCCGGAACACTATCTTCTTCCTCCGTGTCCTTTGGATAATACACTAAATCTGAGTTCTCAGGATTGTCTGAATCAAATACTGTATCAAATTCACTGAATTTTACCCCTGGTCTATCGTCAATTACAATCGTTTGTTGTGGTTGTTCAACAGGTTCTGACACAGGTTCGGACACCGGCTTAGGTACAGGTTCAGACACAGGTTCAGACACAGGTTCAGATACAGGCTCGGACACAGGCTCAGGTACAGGTTCAGGTACAGAGTCTGGCAATAGAACAGGCTCTGGAATCGTATCTTTGTTCGATACGGGTTTATCCTCTTTCTCATCGTCACTGTCACTATCATCCTCTCCCACATCATTGTTTACGAAATCCTTAAGAATTGACTTGACAGGAACCAAACTTCGTATTGCTTGAAGAATTCCCTCATTGATCAATTGTTCAATGGAACGATAGTTTTGCTGTTTCTCAATGGCGGATATTCCATCGCGGAATAAATAGGATGAACTCCAAAGTAACTTGGATGTTTCACATAACACCTTAAATAAGAAATGCTCGACTTTTGGTACGTTGATCTCAATCTTCTTTTTATTGGAAGAAAGACGAATCGCAGTCAACACCTTGGTATGGGCAATAAATACAGCTGTCAACAAATCTTCCAAATAATCACAACCACTATTGGTATTGATATTCTGAATTTCATGATGTACCTTTTCCATGTTCCAATCATGTGTTTCGTTTAAATAATTTTGGAATTGCCATAGGATTCTTTTTGGCTCATGACTCATTGCCTCTTTCGCCTTTTCCAATAGCTCAATGAAAAACTGAAAATAGGCTGGCACTAAAAATACACAAAGCTGTTTCGTGTATTCGGTTCGCGCATCGGAATAGACCGAAAGAATAGAATCGGACCATTTGTTCATTCTTATTCATTCTTTGTTGTTGTATCTCGCTTATATAACGCACTTCCCAAAAATGCCCAAAGAGATCCAGATTGTTCCAAACATGTACCGTAGTCTTTTAATACATCCTCTTGATCTAACATACTATTAATAAAGGATTCAGGATTGTATCCTTTTTTTATATAAGTAATCAAATCATCCCCTTTTACATGTGGAAGTACATTATCTTCTTCTTTTCTATGCTCTATGGTTTCCCTCCAAATCTCTGGATATTCCATTTGTAGAAATGCACATTGCTTTGCCTTTCGATAGGAATATTCATTTTCTTTCAAATAGTGTTTGATTTCATCCGTATGTACCTGGGGATATTCCTTTTCTAAAAATGATTGCAAATCCTGCCACGTTGGCTGGTACATCTTTTTAATTGTACATCGTGACCGAATGGGTTCTTGTAATCGACCTGCATCTCGGCATTCTAAAATAAATAAAACGTCTGATGCATGTGTTTCCAAAATTCGGCGTAAAAAGGCCTGTGCTTCGGGCGTTAAATCATCTGCTCCTTCCAACCATAAAATGGCAGGCTCAGTTCGCCTCGCCCAAATATGTAGCTTTTGTCTTCCATCGCGTAGCGTACGATCTTTACGACAAGGGCATACAAAAAGCTGTTTATTGACTTGATCTGCATACTTCTGAATCCAGTAACTTTTACCGCATCCAGGAGGACCTGTTAGTATCACGGGAGTGTTGTCCATTGTATAGTGAATCATTCTATTTGTTTAGATTCTTGACTTTTGTTGGCTTCACGTTAGTTTTCTTTTTATTCTGTCTGACTTTATATAATACTGTCACATAGAATATGGATTATATAGTGTATTTAATTTCGTTTCTTGTTCTTTCGCGACTTGTTCTTTCGCGACTTGTTCTTTCGTGACTTGTTCTTTCGTGACTTGTTCTTTCGCGACTTGTTCTTGTTCTTGCGTCTGCCACCATGGGCCACATTACGCATACCCATTACAGGAGTAGGAAGTCCTGCCGTGGTTGCCCATTCTAAAACACTCTCAGAAGGCTGACGCATGTTAGCGGGATATTCAAAGTTAGCGGGAGCGATTCCACCTGCTTGATTCGGGACCTGTTTCGGACCGGTTGTAAATCCAGGATTCACTGCATTCGTACGCGGTACATTCGTACGCGGTACATTCGTACGCGGTACATTTGTCTTCTTCGATGCATTGTTACGCGGTGTAGTAAAAAGACTGGAAAGGAAATTCATTTTCTACTCTACTCTTCTATTATAAAAAAGGATTCGCATGAGTCTTGTTTTTTGACCATCTTGGTATACATACACTATACAAGTCGGGTCATAGATTACTGACTGGACAGAAAGGCACGATAATCGCGAATGGCCGCCTCATCTAATTCGGCATTCTTCCGTAAACTCTGTTGTAGCGGATTGTTGTCCACAGATGACACGGCGTCATACGTATTACGTTCACGGCTAATGTCAAGTTTGAGAGGAACACGGTACTCCACGCGTCCAATATCACCCACTCCTGGTGTAATGTCAAGGGAACGGTTAATAGACAAGGCACGATCATTGATGACATCTGTATCCAGTTTCTTCGAGGTCTGACGGCCTGGATCACCATTAAAGGTCGATGACTTACCTGAACCACCAATCGGTTTACGGCCACGAGCAATAAGCTCCTTGTTTGGATTGGTGCGCATGTTATAGGCAAAGGTTGGATCCATTGTATCATTCCATGCACCGTTTCCACCCGGACCTGTCCAGGAAAGATTCGCTGAAAGTTGAGCCTTCTGCGTGGGACGTGCGATGTCATCTGGATCATATACCTTCAGACGGTTGGGAGCAGAGGCAGCCGCCATAATACCAGGACGATCCAGATAAATGGTGGTCTCCTTGACAGTAGTACGAGCAATGTCACTCGGATCCCACACCGTAATCGCAGGAGCTCGTTCTGCATAACTAACAGGCGTTCCTGTCATACGAATGTTTCCAGTGGTTTCCGCACGACGCGTCGGGCGAGCATCGTCTGTGTAATGGGCCGTCACTAATCCATTATCGGCGGGAACAGCATTGAGTGCCATAACACGTTCCGAAGTTTCATTACGCTCATTGGGTCGAATCTCAATCGATGATTTACCATAATCGGCTTCGTCTGCATCCATATTCTTGGTATAATAGCTGGTCATGTCTGCATTACGATATCCTGCACCTCCATGCTGCTGTGTCATGGGCATACGATACGAACCCGTAACATAGGACTCACCAAAGTCCTGTGAAGATGCAGCACCCTCATACTCCACGGATGTCTCTGGACGAGTCGTATGGGGTAAGACTTGAACCGATCGAACGGTTTCCTTGATAAGGTCACCTGTAGTAACAAAGAAACGTTCACCTGATTCATCGATGTAGAAGGTATCTGGCTTGTATTTACGAACCTCGCCCACATCCACAACGTCTGGGCTGGCACCAATAAAATGTCCACCTGGAACCATCGGGGTGTTGTAGGTATCCTTTGGATTGGATAGAACACGTAATTCATTCGTATCTTTGGGTCGCATAATTTCATTGATTTCCAGTTGCTGGTACCCTCCTTTACCCGCAAACCCGAACTTCTCTCCAATACCCGATCCAACCTTGGTAGGCTCAAAAGGGCGTTCACCATTTCGAGCAATCGGGGCCTGACTGGCAATACGCGACTGGAAGAATTCCGTATTATCCTCCATACCATACGGATTACCATAAGGAGCACGTGATGTCTCGAACATATTTTCCACTTCATGTTTACTCATTTGTGTCGATCCATTTCCATTGTAGAAATCCAAGGTTTGTGTATTGGCGGTCGCTGCCATGTTTTGTTTGATTCTACCGCCAAAAAAGGGTTGCATGTTGTTATGTTTAAACTCGTTGGATGGTATCTTTTGACCGGATAAAGGGCTAAGTACATACTGCTTATCGATGTACACGGGATTTTGTTCCGTATTGTCTGATCTATATTCTGTCATAGGTACGTTAGAATCAATAGGAGAAAGAGATGGTTCTGTACCCGGGACATATCCAGGCGCATAGGGTGGCTTATTCGAAGCATATCCTAAGGCAGTACCGTACGGTCCAGGGCTTGGATCGGATGGATAGGTTTGCCCATTTGGCATTTGATACATCATATCCAATTCAGGACCGAAGCCTGTAGCGGAAGAACCCTTTGGTGCAACAGTAAGTGGGTCCGAATTAGGGCCTCTTGCCGCAGGCATAAATCCTTCTCTAAGCGAAGCGGCATGTGAAGCGGCATGTGAAGCGGCATGTGAAGCGGCGGGTGAAGCGGCATGTGAAGCGGCATGTGAAGCGGCAGCACCAGAGGACCGAAGAAGAGGTGCTTCGCGATTCGAAGGAGGAATCATATGTGCAGCCCGTGTATTTTGTGATTCAGCTCCACGAAATCCTTCTTTTCGATTGGTTGCCTTTGAAATGAGAAATCCTAATCCTAAAAGTCCTGATAGAGCGGCGATTTCCATACTACTACAGTTTCAAACCTTATTTTTTCAAGAGAATGGAACACTTTCTTTTCATGTAAAAAATAATTTTGTAATAAAATTTTATTCATTCTATTACAAAACATGTAACTTTATAAAAAGTATAATAAACTACGCAGAACAACATGTGTACGTGTTACATGCAATCTGATTTCAACCACCTGACTGATATGTACATACGTTATCAGGGAAATAATAAGTGAAGGTCCCAAAGCTGATTTGTACAATACGTACATATCCATGCACATCCTGTACCCGCGGAGACATAGAACTGAATACATCTAATTACAGGTACAATACCCACCTGCGTATAATTTTCATGAAACGCAATGGTGGATGTAATAAGTACCACAAGAATGGCAAGAAAAAACTTCATTACTATGTATAGAAGAGTACGTGATATTTAAGTGGGTCATCACACTTCAAATAGAATATAAACACTATATATGATATAACATATCATGTGTAGTCGTATTACGTTGGAGAATATTCTTCCTTGTTTATTGGAAGATGGACAAACGGTTATAACAACGGTTACCAATTATGGATATATACTGTATACACTCAATATGCTCAAAAGTCTTGCACCTTTCGGTCTTGACAAAAAAGTATGGGTTGTATGTATCGATCGAAAATGCTATCATATTCTTCAAAAGGCAGGCTATCAGGTGTATTGTATAGAAGACAACACGCTTGGTGCCTTTTGTCCATGGAACACCAAAGGATACGATAAAATATGTTATTTAAAACTGGAACTCATTCATCGTCTTCTTTCTCTTCAAAAACATGTATTATTGGTGGACGGAGATATTGTGTTTCAAAAGAATCCATTCGACGATCTTCAGGAATGGTGGAGAGATAAGATACAAGATGTGTGGATTCAAAACGATTCCCAACAAAATAATGATACCAAAAATTTATGCACAGGATATATGTTTATTAAAACGAGTGATCGATTGATTCAATTATACGATTGTGTATCCGATTCAGGAAAAGCCAAATACAGTTCCTGTGCATTTGACAACAATGATCAGACCTACTTTAATAAGTTTATCAAACCACGATGTATAGTACAAGCACTGCCTCTGGATCGTTACCCAAATGGTAAAATGTATTATGATTATAAAGAGGATATTAAAGATAATACAGTCTTAGTCCATTTTAATTGGGTAAAGGGTCATATGAAAATGGTACGAATGAAAGAGCACAAGATGTGGTTAGTAACGCCAGAGGAAGAAGAAATACTCTAACCTAATCATGTTTTGATAAATATGTTATGAGTATACTGTGTAGATTACGTCTGGACAAATGGATACGAAGGATACATGTCTTGTTCATGGCCCAATTCGGAGACAGGTGGTTGCCAATAAGGTGTAAAACAAGTTTTCTCTTGGTGTGTGTTGTATTTTTCTTTATCGACATCGCGTGATGGAATGAAGAAATCAAACGGTGTCTCGAATGTTTCCTGAGGATTATGAAACAATGGTTGCCAACGATTCCAGCCGGTTGCACGAAGTGTGCAAGGAGGATCGACCAAACGAGCAAACGTCTGTGGAACATTTTCATCCTCCGCATTGGAAAGTGATATGTTATTCATGCGATTGGTATCAGGATTGTATTGCACAGCATCGCATCGAATACGTGTACCAAGACGGTCCATTCCTTTCAAATCGGATTCCACATCCGTCTTCCACTGTCCTGCTACCCAAGAGTCACCGCTCTTCTGGATACGAGTGGTTGCCTGGACAGGAAAGGTTGTCGGACAGTTCGCTGCAGGCGGGTTTAAATAATATCGTGCTGCGTAGGAACTGATTCGCATATCATCGACTTGATGAAATGGATCATTTCTGGGACGTGTTACATTTTGTTGCATAGTATAACAAGGAGAGGCCATCTTCTTATTATACTGTTCTATAAAAAAACCTATTAGTATTTCTCAGGCTTCACGCATACTTCATTGACGATCGGTTGTGGTGCAACTACTGCAGGATACGCCCACATTTGATACACGGGAAGATGCTCTTTCTGGACATCAATGGTAAGATTGATTTTCGTATTGTCACGAACAATCTCTTTCTGACCCTTTTGCGGAGGCTGATATTGTCGCCATGGACAGAATGTATTCGGGATGTTGATTCCTCGTAAATCGGATTCAAGATCGACCATGTTTCCTTTGATCAGACTTACCTCGTTTCCACCTACGACACCTAAAATGTGTCGTTTTGGAGAGGGATTTACAAATTGCGACGTTATATAATCATAATGTTGCGGATCTTCTTTCTTTTCCCAATGCGATGTTAATAATGGGCCGTATGCCTGGTTTACATCACTCAAGTAGATTGCCATTCCTGATAGACAGTCACATACAAAATTTGATGATTTAAAATGCAAAAATCAAGAAAATCAAAAAATCAAACAATGAATCCGATTATCGTTTCATTAGAAGGTAACATTGGTGCGGGAAAATCCACTTTGCTGGAAGAAATCCGTAACCGTATCCATGATGTTCATTTGGTTGACGAACCTGTTGGCCAATGGACCGCTTTGCATAACAAAGACGGAACGAATCTACTGGAGCTCTTCTATGAGGATAAGAAACGTTGGGCCTATACCTTCCAAAATTGCGCTATCCTCACACGTCTGAAAAATATCAAAGATGCGGTAGAATCATTGGATCCTGCTGAAAAACAGCCTGTTATTATCACAGAGAGATCTGTACTAACTGATAAGTATATCTTTGCAGACATGCTTCGTGATGCAGGCTATATGGATCAGGTGGAGTGGCAATTGTATGATAGTTGGTTTCAAATCTTTAGTAAGGAATATCCTGTGAGTGGTATTATTTATCTATCCACGGGATCAGGGACATCGAAAGAGCGTATTCACATTCGTAATCGTAAAGGAGAGGAAAGTATTGATCTGGACTATTTGAATGCATTGGATGTTCAGCATAAGAAATGGATGGAAAACACTACTCTTCCGATTCTAACTCTTTCCACGGAGCCTGGCGAATCCCTGGAAACGAATATTGAGAAAATCAAAGACTTTATTGGTTCACTTCGTTCACTTCGTTCCTCCTCATAAACAAGTACTGTGTATTTTATTTTTTTAACAGTTGACATCACGGAGATAAGAGCGAGTCGGAATACCACCATGAACCCATCCAGAGGCAGCCACTTCTGGAATGAGATTCTTCGGATTCTGTACATTGTTCTTCAGAATGGGAATCATGGGTGTATACTGTTGTGGGAAGAATTGCTCCGTAACCGTGCCACATTCCTTACCCATACGCACCTGTTCCGAGTGTAATAGAAGACTTTCTACATCACGAGATGGGTTACCACCTGCCATATAGGGAACACTTAGGAAGGGACGGTTCTGAGGACGAATCTGGCAACGATTGTTCTTAAATGCAATTTGGTTACGAAGAATAGAATCCGCATCAATGGCCGCATTATTGTATCCGTATCCTTCACGGGGATAGATCAATAATTGATTTACGGCCATAGGGTTGACGCCGGTAGCCTTAGGGACTAAATTGGTTGTCATATAACGGCCTGGTCCAACGGATTGAGCGTAAAACGACTGAATACCACAGAGGTCATCACGTGAATGGGTTAATCGATTAATCTCCATTATATCTCTGAACTACTATAGTATAAAAAATATTAGGATGAAAAAGAATGAGCAAACCGCGTTCGTTGGCAAAGAATTTGTGTCGATGCATCAAGCATGTCCGAAAAACAGTAAAAGTGCGTAAAGGACAAAACAAATCCGCCAAGGGTCGTGAACAAGCGGCAATTGGGATTTGTGTCAAGTCGGTTCTTCAGACAAAAGGAAAGACTATGAAACGATTTCAATGTCTTCCCAAACCTGTGTTACAAACACAACCATTGCGTCGAACTCGTCCGAGATAACATTAAGATGCTTGGTTCAACCAAGGAATAGGTCCTCCATCCGTACCTGCAAGACAAGCTTCCCGTCCACCCTCCTTGCACGTCTTACCAGGAATACGGTACAACCAGTCTGCAAATGCACCTTGATCATTTGGAACGGTAGTAGACGGTTGTGTGACAAACTGGCGTTGGCTTTGATTTTTACCAAAGACATCCGTGGGATCCGAAAACCATTGCACTCGGAAATAGTCATCTAAGGTTTGTTTCACGGTTGGATTATTGACGGGGGCTGCTTCGGGTCGATCAGGATTGTATTTAATTTCGTCCAGTAGAACATTCATAAATAAATTGCGTGACGTAGGTGGTGTATAATCGGGAAGAGCGGGACCTGAATAGGGAGAGGCATCTACTTCGAGAAAACCAGTGGGATCATGTGGCTGAACCGATCCAGGCATGGAACCACCATTGATAAATCCTTCTTTCTTCTTGGATTTCATAGATGCTATCGAGTGATCTGGATCTACCATGGCGATATAAGGCAATGGACTATACTCTTTTGATTTCTGCACTTCTTCGACTTTTGTGGTAAGAATGATAACAATCGCTGTTATGAATCCGAATAATACACTCACCAAAATAACAGGTAGACCACCTATTGCGCCTGCTACCAACCCAACGAATAGTGATAATAGGAGTAACCGGACTCCAAAGTTCCAGGAAGAGTGCTCACATGTAGGTCGATACTGTAAGGAAAAATCTTTGAATAGAATGGAAATATCCTTCCAAAAAGGTGGTTCACAACTATTATCTTTCTTTTCCGTCATTGTCCTACACGTAATCAACTTTATTTGTTATCGCTCTTTTTATCCTTGTAACAATATATTTTATCATGATGTACGTATCATGATAAAATAAGATAGACAGTACCGAATATTACATAGGATATTTCCGAGCACGCTTTGTACGATAGTGTTTCCTCTTTGAATTCTTGTGCGTTTGTGCACGCTTTGTACGATAGTGTTTCCTCTTTGAATTCTTGTGCGTGTGTGCACGCTTTGTACGATAGTGTTTCCTCTTGGAATTCTTGTGCGTGTGTGTACGCTTGCTCTTTCTCAAGAAACCTCCATCCCTCTCCATCCTATCTATTTCGTAAAGCTGTAGAATACGTTTACCTGTATCATACATCAATGATAAGATTCTATATGTAGTGTCCTCATCACGAATGCCTTCTTGTAATTGGTGACATAATCCTACAAAACTATTTATCGGATCACAATCATAACGGGTAGTTGTACATAGTGATTGAAATTCTGCGGCACGATTACATACATCTGCTGTCAGTCCTTGAAGTAGTGTATATCTTGTTTGATAGAAATTCGTTTGAGTCCGATATACCGTGTTAATCATGGACTCATAAGTCTGAACACTCTTTAATATATATATGCTCTTGCGAATCACCCTCGTAGCATCCCTTTGATTCGACGGATCCAATGGAATAGGTTCAAGATACCCTAACAATTTTTGTGATTGTTGTAAAATATCTATATCCGATTCTTGTAATGTAGGATTTTGTAGAATGGACCTACACTTAGCAAGTATTGCTTCTATGACGCGACATCTCTTGACAATGGACTTATGCAAGGGTACTTGATCTGGACAATAAAAACGTTGTAAAGCTTCGATGGTTCCTCCCAATCTACCTATATCCGTTTTGAATTGAGTATTTTTTAAAACATCCATGGCGTCATGATAGTATATATATATTGACTTTAATTCATCCATGGAACGATGAAACCTTCGTACTGTATCTTGCAAGACAGACATAGCCTGATTTGAATTTTGAACAGCTGCAACTGCTTCTGCTTCTGCTTCTTCTGCTTCTTCTGCTTTTGCTTCTGCTTCTGCTTCTTCTTCTTCTTCCTCTTCTGCTAAGGATGGGGAGGGTGAACGAGATACTGCAGCCGCAGCGGATGCGGCTCGTGAGGATGAACGAGATGCGCGTCTGGCAGGTGCCGCCGCAGCGGAAGGCGCATAGGAAGGAGAGGACGGCGAATAGGAAGGAGAACGAGATGCGCGTCTGGCAGGTGCAGCCGCAGCGGAAGGCGAATAGGAAGGAGAGGAAGGCGCATAGGAAGGAGAGGACGGCAAATAGGAAGGAGAACGAGGTGAGCGCCTGACTGGTGCCGCCGCCGCAGCACCATCGTTCTTCTCGTTGCTTTCATAACGGTAATCTTTTTCATTATACGACGCCATGCTTCTATGAGTAGGTTTGATTTTTTTACAAAAAATATAATGTATATTATTTGTTCAGGTAAAACCGGGAATGAAAGGTATCATAATTATGATAATATACAATCTTACAATTTGTACAAATGGATAATTTATCTTTATATTTGTAATCATAATGTACATACATTGTAGTAAGAGTCGAGGGTAGATCTTCCTTTTCTATCTTGTCCTGAAATTCAGGATAGAAATACAATTCTGTAATATTGTCATTCGTATCGTAATTACGAATACGATGAAACTCGTCACGACAAATCGATCTGCATTGAACATAATAAGACAATTGAGATCCAAGTTGTTGTGCAATCAATGGAGTACGCAATTCATAATTGTCATAATCCAGATGAATATGTAGGTTTCTCTTTTCATCGTTGGCGGTGCGATTCACTATCTGCATAACGGAGTGGACTCGATCGTCTACATCCATCGGATCTTTCCACATACTTCTTGTTGGACGAATCGTACAAAGATGACTAAAATCAAATGTCATTCTGTTGATTCTGTTGATTCTATGGAGTGTGATTTTTTTATGCGATTCTATTTCATCAATTTTTTATTCTCGAAATGGCTATGTACTCTTGTTGTCCTTTGCTTGCTGAGCCTGTTTCTTTTTCTCCATCTTCTTTCGTAGACGTTCCCGTGCGAGATGAAGTCGTGCACTTCCTTCCTTACCTGCAGCACGAGCTGTCTCCATATCTTCAAACCCAAAGGAGCTCTTGATACCGCTTAAAATATCTACAAATTCCTTGTTATCCGCAAATTCTTTCATGAGTTCTTCTGCCTCTCGGGCAATCTCCATGGGACGAATCTGGCCTATCATGATCTTTTGTTGCAGTCTTTTTCCAATACGTTTAATTGTCTTTTCAATAACCTCAGGATGGTTTCCAAGCGTTCCAAACAGAACCTCAAATGCCTTCGAGGGATTCTTTTGAGCATTTTCCAGAATTTCCTTTGTTAGGCCGAGGTCTTCTGGTGTAATTTCTTTGACAATCTCCTGGGCTAACTTGGCCATATGGCCTTTTAAAAATCGTTCTGGAATCTTTGGAAATCCACTTTCAAACAACTTTTCCATTCCAGGAATTTTGGGCAAGGAGTCATCCCCCTTTTCATCTCCCTTTTCACCAGGTTGGAAAAAGCCCATAAACTTCTTAATAACCGACTGAAAGTCCACGCCTTCCATCTTTTCCTTTAAGTCCTTCATGACATCATCCATCCATGCGGGTACGTTGGTCGTATCGCTGTATCCCGTTTCCATAAAGCAACAAATCGATAGAATACGAAGATGTTCCCATATCGCTTTCTTAGACGAATCGGACAAGGATGCCCAAAGCTCTTCCGAAATTTCGACGCCAGGAAGAATCCTGACAGGATTCTTGCTATAATTTTCGATATCACCGCTTAATGTATTTCCTACCTTAACCTCTTCTTGAAACCGACGTACACGCTCCGATTCACTACAATTCTTCGCCTCCTGAATGGCAGCTGCATACTCTGGAAGAGCCTGTATTACATCATCTGCAAACTCTTCGTATTTCACCTGAAATATGGATCTATCGTTTGCATCTGCTGTATCTGCTGCATCTGTTGTATCTGTTGTATCTGTTGTATATGCTGTATCTGTTGCATCTGCCGTATGGCTGGGTTCTACCATTCTTGTTAAGGCAAACTAAAAACTCTTTATATCTTCACGCCGTACGTGCCTTTTCAGAAAGAACGCACAGAACCTTCAGATATTGCCAAATGATTTCTTGATTGTTGGGGCCCATCGAGTCCCAATGTTTGTCGAAAATGGCAAGTGCCGAAAGCATTTCATTGAACTGTGTACTAATCTTTTGTTGTGCCACTTCTCGAATTCGGATAATATCACGTTTTGCAACAGCCGGTGCAAGATCATTGTATATATGTTCTGTAAACAAGTCCAAAATAAGCCGTGGATTGATTTTTTTGGCTCCTTTAATTGCTTCTATCGCCATTTTAATATCCTTTTCTTCCGGAAAGGTATTACAAAGTTCTTCAAAGAAGTTAACAATTTGTGTGGTAAAAGCGCTGAGGAACGACATATTCTGACTATTATGTATCACAGGTATCTTTAAACTGTTATGAATGTTATACGATTACTGTCGCATGACTTGTTTTTGTATTCCTGAATCACGATTTTTCATCATTTGTTCATATTGAATATCCAATAACTGTTCCTTCTTGCTTCGCTTTTGATCGTTAGAGGCACCTTGGAAACTGGATGCCTCTCTTGTTCCAACTGCGTCTTGCCCGTTCAAATATGTAAAATTATGCTTGACTGTCATTCCTCCATTTCCTTCAGCAGATGTATCCTCTCCAATAAAGGAGTATTGATCTCCAAAGCCACCGCCCATTTCCATATCCAGATAGGGTTCTGGTTCCGTAGACATCGATGCTCCCGTACTTGTTCCGCCGCCACTGTTACTGCCGCCACTGTTACTGCCGCCGCTGCCGCCACCATCTCTCATCTTTCGTTCATATAGCCAATTCATGACTTCACTATTGGTTCGAGGCTCTGGTTCTCCCGAAATAACCAATGTAGGAATTTGCTTTAACCAAGAAGGTAATTGTGGACGATTGGCGCTTGGATCCACACAAATGAAACGAAAATCTTTATGATAATTTGTTTTTGCAATTTCTTCCAAAAACGCTTTAGACCATTCACATCGATTCGAATAAAAACAAATGTGGATTGGTGCCGGCTTACTCATCCTTTTTAACTTTACGAACGAATACAAATCAGTATAGACGCAGTTCATAAAAAATTGATTCCATGTTCATTCGGAAGCTAGGATAGAGTAAAGTTAGAAGATGGCCATGTTTGAAAATATTAAAGAAGTCGATGCACGTACCGTATCATTCACCCTTTCGCCTACCCATGTCACCTATGCAAATACTCTTAGAAGGCTTATGTTGACTGGGGTGGAGACAGTAGCTTTTCGTGCAGATATGACGTCTACCGGCTCTACCACCGATGTCTTTGTAAAAAGGAACGATACGCCCATGACGAATGAAATGTTGGCAGACCGTATTGGTCTTCTTCCCATCCATGTTACCGAACCACTCACGTGGAATCCTGATAAATATGTATTTAAACTATCTGTTAAAAGTGATAAAGATCGTGTTACATACGTAAAAGCAGGTGACTTTGTAGTGATTGAAAAGGGTTCGGATCTGGCTATGCCACAGGCTGGTCCAGAAGACGAGAATGATGAAAAGAAACATCCTCTTAATCAAGAGGACAAGACCATCTCTGCTTCTACGTTCTTTCCCCCTAATCCAATTACACGAGACACATGTCTGATTGCTACACTTCCACCAAGCTCTCAGTCTTCCGAACAAGGAATCGAGATTATTGCAAAGGCAACCAAAGGAACAGGGCGCGAACACGCACGATTTTCACCGGTTTCTCAGTGTTCGTATGAATATTCCTTGGACAATGATCCAGCACGCGTGGAAGAAATGTTTAGAAGTTGGTTGGTAGTTTCGAAAAAGATTTCGGGGGAGCTTGATAAGCAATCGGAACGTTATGCCGCTCTTCGTAGAGAGTTTGACACCATGCAAATTAAACGCTGTTATAAAATGAATGAAAAAGGGGAGGCATATAGTTTTGATTTCACATTAGAAACAGCGGGTGTGTTGTCAATTCGCTACATTGTAGAACGAGCATGTGAAGTGGGTGAAAACATGTGTAGCCGATATGTGAATGTGGCAAGTGGCGATCTTCCTGCCGAGATATCTATTTCAGCCGCAGATGCCCGAGTCATAGGATACGATTTCTTGGTTCGTGGTCACGATCATACTCTTGGAAACCTATTTCAGACCTGGATGGTGGAGAATCTAATCGAAGGAGCGGCATCGCCAAAGATTACATTTTCTGGATACAAGGTTCCTCATCCTCTTCGTGATGAAATGGTTCTACGCATTGGAGTGGAAGATGGAAAAGAGGCAACCGCTCGTCTTGCTTTTGCAGAAGCCGCCAAAGGCTGTGTGAAACTCTTTCAAGATATGCGTACAGCATGGCGCACTGCGATCGGTGGTCCTGTAGCGTCTCGTAGACTCCCCACGAAATCCATCAAGCTATCCGTCAAGAAACAATAACTAAATAACACTACAAACATGCACACATAGATAATGAAAATAGTACAAATAATATATTCATTATGTATTGTATCTTTTTTTTAAAATACTATTAAAATCCATGAATCTTGATCTCATCGGGTTCGCAGATGTGATACTTGCATAAAAACTGGGCAACGGCTGTCCGCTGATCCCCTTGAATGTTGATAATTCCACCAAACTCTTCATCTTCTAACACCGATCCATTGGTATTGAGTGTCTTTTTGAGCGCTTTTAGAATTTTTGGAAGATCCAGATCCTCTGCTAACCCTTCAATGATGGTAGTCGATTTTTTACCACTTCTTTGTTTCGTACGTATATGAACAATCGAAGGGGGTACTTGACTACTGGACTCACGTGCTGTATCTGTAAATGCATTCAATGCATCCAATTGATTAAATACAAGATTATTCAGTAATTTTGACATCTTCGTACTATAATAGTATGGTATTAAACGTTTAATATCTGATTGTTTTCCGAAAATAGGCATTCTACCCCCAGATCTTGGATCTCTTTGTATCGCAATCCACATAAACGAACATATTTTGCAAATGCAATTTCTGCAGATTTATAATTTTCAATGGATGTCGGATGGAACATGAGTATATATTTTGAACGAATCGCATAGCAGCCTAATATGCAGTCATATCGTTCATATTGAAGACTACATGATCCAAAAAACATGACAAGGGCATCGACTGTATCTGCTGTATCTGCTACTGTTTCGTTTGCGAGTACCTCGTCTACAAACGAAGAGGAGAGAAGTCGGTATCGACCGGTTAACTTGATGATCATATCGTCGGGCTGTATATTCATGATACGAATTACGTCTTTCAAATCAAGAAACTCATTGATACCTTTACTTTTATACACAATATCATTGTTACTTGTATAAACGACAGGTACTTTTTTACCCATATGATAAAAATCGTCTATATACGTAGATCGTTTTCCATTGTTTTCAACAAGGATGGGTTGTATATGGGCGGGAACATGACGCAAGGATTCTGTGATTGCATATAGATAACGCGCTTTCCGTTTCTCTGCTTCGGATACGTCTTTTAGCCCATGACGATTGTGAATGGATGTAGTTATAATTATATATATCATACGTATAATGTATCCTATCTATTTAAGTATATAACAACTGAATTTGTTTAGCAAACTCAGCAAGTGCCATTCGATTGCATGCTATAAACGAATGAAAATGTTTATGAAAGGCATTCCTATTTGTACAGACAAGCTTACAGAATGTACATTGAAATGGGACATCTCCTGCCGTAATGGTATGTAGATACTCTTCTACCAACCTATGAATACCCTTTTTAGGAAGGATGGTATGTTTTTTTTGCATAGTCTGGATCCACTCCGCGCAGACAGGATATTTTTTTAAATGGCGTTTCAAAAATGTATCACGGGAAAAAGATTTATTGCATGCCTTACATATTGTATCGGGTTGCTCTGCCTTTTCTTCCGTATGAGCCGATTCGGTTGAATCTGTTGAATCTGTTGAATCTGTTGAATCCGCTGAATCTGCTGATACATGCACATCCATTTTGATACGAACGGTAGAGTCATTGGATGGGTTGGTCACATCCACTACAATGGGCGTGTGTGTATCTTGTATAGAAAGGATAGAGTGCGAATCATTGGATCGTACACGGATTCCAATATGCACAGATACATTGGATGTAGTAGATGCGTCGGATCCTTGGAGAGTCGATGGTTGGGCTGGAACGGCTGGAACCGTTGGAACCGTTGGAACCAGTGGAACCAATGAAAAGGAAGGAAAGGTAGGGTACGTGTGTATGGTAGTAACGGGAATGCTATCATCTATAACAAGAGTTGTCATGGGTTGTACCGATGGTTCCTGTGTGAATGTATCCGTATCTATAGAGATAACTTTATCAGGGTCTTTATTGTTGGCTGCAAGTTTATGTAATAGTTGATATAAACTATTGAACTCTTCACTTTCTTCCACCTTTTTTTTATCGATCGTGCGTGACATTTCTTCTTAGTAGTATCATGTGTTTCATCTTTATGTTAATGATTCTATTCTACATAGTTTTATAGTAGAATATAATCATTGTTTGCATCCATTGTACTTGTTATATATTAATCCACTTCATCTACTGTGGGACCAGCAGATCCAGCAGATCCAGCAGATCCAGGCGCCCCCGCATCCTTATATAGCTTCATCATCACAGGACGAATCTTATTTTCATAGAACTTGTACTTCTCATCAAGCTCTTGCTTCTCTGCACTCGGATTCGAATCCAGCCAATCCAGGCCTTCCTTCACCCATCCCTCTACATCCTTTACCGTATCCTCGCCAATGGTATCCTTCACCTTCTCTTCTTGAACGGCGTTACGAGTATTATACAGATACGCCTCCAGCTTGTTCTTCGACTCCACATGCTCCATCTTTTGCTTGTCTTCTGACGCATGCTTTTCCGCCTCTTGCACCATTCTCTCAATATCCTCCTTGCTTAGACGACCCTTATCATTGGTAATTGTAATCTTATTCGACTTACCCGTTGATTTCTCTGCTGCACTCACATTCAGAATACCATTTGCATCCACATCAAAGGACACTTCAATCTGAGGAACACCGCGCGGCATCGGTGGAATTCCATCCAGCTTGAAACTACCCAATTGATTGCAGTCCGCCGTAAATTGACGCTCCCCCTCATAGACTTGAATCAATACACCAGGCTGATTGTCGGCATAGGTAGAAAAGGTCTGCGTCTTCTTGCAAGGAATGGTCGTGTTACGCTTGATCAAAGGAGTCATCACACCCCCTGCCGTCTCCAGACCCAGAGAAAGAGGAGCAACATCCAGCAGAATAAGATCCGAAGTACGATCATTGCCTTCCTTGCCACCTGTCATGATATGCGCCTGGATCGCAGCACCATATGCAACAGCCTCATCAGGATGGACGGAATCATTTAGCTTCTTACCATTGAAGAATGCACTGACCAGCTCGCGGATCTTTGGAATACGCGTAGAACCACCCACCATGACCACCTCATGAACTTGACTCTTCGACATCTGTGCATCACGTAGAACCTGCTCCAGTGGAGCAATCGTACGCTTAAACAAAGCATCACACAAATTCTCAAACTTTGCGCGAGAAAGATTAATCGAAAAATCAATACCATCGATGAGTGAATCAATATCAATCGACGTCTGTGATGAATTACTTAATGTACGCTTCGCACGCTCACACGCCGTGCGCAACCGACTCAATGAACGCGTGCTGTTCTTTAATTCCACACCCTTGTGCTTGCGTTCGAACTCTTGCACACACCAATCGACAAGAACACTGTCAAAATCTTCTCCTCCCAAATGCGTGTCGCCTCCCGTTGCTTTTACTTCAAATACACCCCCATCAATTGCGATGAGAGAAACATCATGTGTACCACCACCACAATCAAAAATAATCACATTCTGCTCACCCTCCTGCTTACGATCCAGTCCATAGGCCAGAGCAGCCGCCGTCGGCTCGTTGATAATACGAAGCACGTTCAGACCTGCAATCGTACCAGCATCCTTTGTCGCCTGACGCTGAGAATCATTAAAATACGCTGGAACGGTAATCACCGCATTCGTGACGTCTTCGCCCAGATAGGCTTCTGCGGTATGCTTCATCTTCGTAAGAACCATGGCAGAGATCTCTTCAGGCTGGTAGGAAACACGTTCTCCCTTAAAATCAACCTCCACCACTGGCTTATTATCCTTACCACTTCGAACGGTGAACGGCCAGTGACTCCTATCACTCTGTACAGAAGGATCATCGAACTTACGACCAATCAGTCGCTTTGCATCAAACACCGTGTTCTTTGGATTGGCCGATACTTGATTCTTGGCCGCATCACCAATCAGGCGTTCTGTATCACTAAATGCAACATACGAAGGAGTTGTACGATTTCCCTGCTCATTCGCAATGATTTCCACATTATTATTTCTCCAGACTGCAACGGCACTATATGTCGTACCAAGATCAATACCAAGAGAATACGGCATCTGCTTCTGCTTCTAATAATTAGGTAGCACTATGTTTTAAGTTGTTTATAAAACAGAAAAATAAAAATTGTGGATAATGTGGATTCATCCACTGCATATCTATGGCAGTGCAGCAGCTTCGTTCTCCCTCTTTTGTATCAAAAAGGAAAGTCGTTGCCAAGGCTGTTTGCACAGATATACCTGTACATCATGAAGAGTCATCCGTTTAGCCAGTGGACGAAGTTGATTCAAGTATATGCCATGTATCGCATACAGATGCGGATGAAACATCTTATCTATCTCGTCACGTTTTTTCGATTTCTGAACATATACATCGAGGTAGATTTCAAAAAGAGTGTACAGGATCATATTTATAGTCGACAACAGTCTATTCATCTCTTCTGATTCTTCAGGATAGTACTCCAAATAGGTAGAAAGAAGATTACTTGTATAAAGATGACAAAAACGGTTACGAATCGATGGATGATTACCACGAAGAGATAGAATGGCAGAATACCTTTCCGATCGAATTCTCCATCGATTTCCATGAAGATCCTTTAATACAATTCCTTGATACTCACGCGATTGTTCTGCTATAAACTGTCTCGCCCACATGTATGCTTCTATTTGAACCGAACGACTCACTATATCCGCATAATCGATGGGTGTATGGGAAGATTGTTTGATTGGAATACAGAGGACGTTTTCTACATCAGGTACAAACGGTGTATCCTCTATCCGAACCAGACCATCTTCATACACAATGCCTTTATAAATAACATATACACGGTTTGCGGTATTGTTCTTCACAATTTTATGTTCTTTGTGTTGAACCAAGAAACTATAAAACACAGATACTTCCTTCTCGGCTGGCTTCAAGAATGGACTATGGTCTGAGGAAGGCTTTTCATGGAACGTATCTTCATAGGATTCCATAAACAATTCATGAAACGTCTTCTTTGAATAAAATGTTCCGGTTGCGTGTAACTTGGATCTACTTGTAATATGTAGTTCTGGATCACCCTGCATGTGAAAGCAATTGATCATGAATCCCTCCAACTGTTCCTGACAAATCACACCTGCGGATTCCATCTCTTGTATTGTTTGATAAGGAAACTCATCAGATGATGTCTTACAGGGTGCAATACATACAGGACGATTGATTGTTGTATTCCAAATAACGGATCGAAACCAATGACTGTGTGGCAGATCCATAATAGAATGCCCCTTTTCATAACGAATCAAACACAAGCCCTTATCATCTCTATCAACGATTCGAAACATTCCACCCTCTTTCGATTCGAGATAGACCTGTAACGCTTCCCATGTTGGGTAGGTTTCCAATAGATCCTTGAATACTGTGATTTCAAATTGAAACGTCATGTTATATACTACAATATGTAATATATAAAATTATTCTTTATATCATTGTTTCATTTTCAGGGGTTTGTTGCATACATAGAATCTCTATAGGAGGATAGGGAACCATGTCTATGCAAGACTCTAATGACCCAGAAAACGAAGTGAATGAAGACAATACTTCATTATCGGATGCACAAGAGGCCATTTTAGAACCCGATCCAGAAGGGGATCAGGTAGATGATGAAGCCATCGTAGAAGGTGCAGCAGAGTCTTCTGTTCAAGTTGCTCCGACAGATAACCTGAATCCAGCATTGGTAGAACAAGATGATCCTATGTTATCTGTTCAATTAGGTGATAGAATCCTGATTGATTCGAAATACGGAAGAATTGTTGGAACGGTGTATTACAATGATGCCGATCGATTGAGTATCAAACCCGATGGATTGTCCAATCGTGTCGTGGATTTTGAAACGGATGAGAATGGTTTTAAAGAAGACGATCATGTAACGAATGTTGGAATTCTAAAAAAGAGAGCATTTGAATCCTTTGTGGAGCAACAAGATTTTCGGGTTAGTGCCAAAATAGACACATTTGATGTAGATGGACAGTTATTTAAAGCGTTTGACATTACCAAGGTGGATAAAGAAAATGACTTCATTGAGATAAAAGATGAAAACGGAGACGTACACACGGTCGTGTTTAATTTCATAGGTATTCCATCGGATGAATCCTTCAAAGTCATTAGTATTCGTCAGCCCATCGGCGGAGAAGAAAAAATAAACGAAGAACAACCCATCGAATTACGTAAAGGAGAGGAGGAAGAGGAAAGAGCAGAAGGAGCAGAAGGAGCAGAAGCAGCAGAAGGAGCAGATGCAGTAGAAGCAGAAGAGGAGGATGAAATCGAGGTATTGGGTCAGATTAAAGTTACTAAACCAAAGGTGATTCGAGAGGCCTCTTTTTATGAACAACGCATTCCAGATACGATTCAAAAAATAGATGCGCTGAACGATTTTGTATCCAGTATAGACGCAACGTTACAAAAAGATCCAAAAGCGATTCGTGCCATTCGTATATTAGTAGAAACACTATTTGATCTAAAACAGTCAATTATTGAATATAACGAAGATGGAACCGTTCGTAGTCAAAAAGCGGTATCTGCATTCTCTTTATCGGATCTAATTGATAAAACATATGTTCCTATGGGACGCCCTGTTCTTGCGATTGATAAAAAGGAATATGATGTGGTAGAGGATCTGGAAGGAAAGGAAATCGAGGGTGTATATTTCACCGATTTTGAACAAGAATTAGAAAATATCATTCAACAAAACCCAGACGTCGTTTCCAGTAAAATGGAAGGTGCCGCGGATAACAAACTGAATACATTCTGGACCACCACAAAAAACTTCTTAACAAAATATGTTTCTCCTTGGTACAATCCACATGACTCACCGTCTGTTTGGAAAGCCTATCAAGATTCCGAGCTGTTTCGACAGTCCTATCCAGATAAGGAAGCAGAGAACACTGTTCCAGGATACATAGCAAGTCATAGCATAGAAGATCCACCTATATTTGATAAAGTCCCTTTTGGAATAGAAAGAGCCCTGTCTACTACGTATCGTAAAGGCATTCAGCGTAAAAAGCAACTTTTGATACCTGAGGACACGGCCGTTCTACAGAATTATATGCTGTTTCCTGCAACACTCATTCCTTATATTGGTTCCACCCGATCCAGTAGTATTGCAGTCGATAGTGGACGTAGTCAACTAACCAGAAAAACGATGAAAACGATCTTGACGGAATTGGGAACACCCAAAGTGGACGCGATGTCCAGTGACATTGTCTTACTTGGCTCAAAGGCCCAGGATATAGGAAATATTTCGATTGAGAATTATTTGGAAGGTGTTCCAATTCCAGCACTCGGTATAGGGGATACGTTTTCTGTGTTAGAGCAATATGGCTTACGCGACATGGAATTAACAGAACCAATTGCACATGAACTTACAAAAAAGATAAATCGATACCAGGCACAATTTGTACGTACATTGAATACACTTATCGAAAAAGTAAATCAACTGGAACCCAAGGATCCTGAACCCAATCCTTTTTTGAAGAATCCCGCTATCTTGGAGGAAATCCGAAGTCAACCTATGTTAGCCGATGCGTTACGTGACTTTGAGCGAATCAATATATCGTTATCAAAATCCGATGTTGCATCCACTGTCTACTTGCTAAAAGAATATCCAGACTATTTCCAAGTTGCAGCGGGTAAAGACCAGCTGCTCATTGCAACCGCACAGCTGGATGCAAATAATAAAAGGTATTTGGATGCTCAAAAGGTAAAAAGTATATTGAACTATAATCGGCTTCACTCAGGTCAACGACCAAGACGGAATACATGTAAACATGTTGCCGATTTGGTAGCGGTTCGAAAAATAAAGGACAATAATGAACGGTTTGAAAAACTAATTGAAAAGTTTGTACATTACCAAGGTATTCGTGATCAAAATTGGATTAATTGTAATTTATGTAAGGAACATTTACTTTGTGTACATGAACGTCTTCAGATCGATGCCTTTCTTCGTCCAGCGGAAAAACTCGCAACGGAAAAGGAGATCATTTTGAAGTTTTCAGGTGGTCAATTCAACGCTAACTATATTTGTAGAAACTGTGGTCAGACCATTCGTGAAATTGATTTTGATAATAATATTGAGTTCGACGACGATGGAAAACCAAAATCAGGACGGGCTGTACTGGTGGATGAAGATGCATTGTTCACAGAGAAAATGAATAGGATGGTTGGAGTTCCTATCGAATCCTCTGATAAAAAAGAAATGAATTTAGATGATAATAAATCTGCGATTTATGATATGATCCGTCTGGTCGCAGAACAAGCAGGAATAAAGAAGATAGAGCAAGACAGTTATATGTTTATCATAAACAACGTGATTCGTTATCTATCGTCCTTCCCAGCAGAAAAGGCATATGCACAAGCGAAACTAAAGAATCCAAAGCTCCCAGAATATATAGAAGCAAAAGCGATTCGGACGGTTTCCTATGTTGCAATGTTATTGTTGATCGAACTACAGACAAGAATACCACTCTATCAAATTGTTGCCCCCTTAGTAGGCTGTGAATCGCCTGGATTGGATGGATACCCACTAAGCGACGATATCAATAAAGTTCAAGGAATAGAGTATCTCGCTTGTGTGGTTTCTTCGATTCGACGCAATCAAGATCCCTGGAATAATACGGGATACCAGCGCATTTCTTCAGCAGTAGACCGTCAAAAACGTATTATTACAAACATGATTGCCGTTTTAAAAAAAATGGTAGAAGATGTGGATATTCAAGACAAACTACGACATGCGCGATCGTATCTAACAAATACCTTTGGAGTGCAATCCGAAAAAGGAAGACCCAAGGATGTTATTCCACCTACCTTTTTACCCGAACAAATTATTATTACACCTGAAGAGGCTGCAAAGGATGTTATTAAACCAGAAGTAGCTGCTGTTATGCGTAAAGATGGAACATTGGTAAAATTATGGATTCGTCATTCTCATGAACTGGCGAGAAAGACAGCATCGTTGTTCCGTGATTCTCAATATCTGAATACAACATGTTGTTTGACAGATGTAACAAAGCCCAACCTTTTTTGGAGTCAAGTAGCGGATCTTCCAGACATTGGACATCGAGTCCTAACTCCGTATCGGCCCGCTCCGTTTTTGATGCCCACGTTTGTTCCAAGAGAAGTTGGCTCGATTGTTGCAGAACCAGATAAAAATCAGTATTATCGTATCTTTTTAAAGTGTTGTTTTAAGGGACCAAGAATGGGACATTCTCATGAGCCTGGATTGGATAATATTTGCACATGGTGTGGATTTCAATTCCCTATGATGCCCTCTATCATGGAAACGGAGGAGATTGCGACAGACAGGAAGAAAGCCGAAAGCAAATCAGAACAACGTATAAGCGAACAAGAGGAACGTGGTAAATCGTCATTCGTATGCCAAGATGTACAGATAGATTCCAATACGTTTACGACTCTATTGGATAGAATTCATACTGTAAATAATGTAGAACGCCTCCCTCCTGTTATAGGCGTACCAACCGAACAAATCATGACTGAATTTAGTACCATTCAACCTGCACCTATAGACAAATGGGAAGGCATTATTATGCAAACCTATCATGCATTTAATAGTCTTCGATCCGATGCAGATCAAGGAGATATTGCTATAGCTGCTGGCCCTATTTCAGAGGAGGTAGCAAAGGTCAAAGAATATGTTCAAACCCAGTTACGTAAAAGTATAGATATACTGGATAACATAGTGAAGCTATCATGGGTAAACTTTTTCCAGGTACTACAGAGTTATTTCATTACTCCTTTTGAAAGAAAAGTAACAGACTATGATCCAAATACATTATTTGTCCCCTATGAACTCAAAAAGGTATTATCCGCGGAGCATGTAAGTACATCTATTCTACCCATTTTGGATAGGGAGTTGATCATTATGAAACTGGATCATGATCAATTTAAACAATCCCAATACTCATTTGCACGATCCAAACTAAGAGATTGTATTAAAAAACTGAGTGTGTTGTTACCATTTAAACATAAGATAAATCCACGAATGATTCCTCAAGGAGAGCGTGCGTTTACATATATTCAGGAAGCCATTATGTATGGAATATTGTATTCCTTATTGAATCCCAATGATCCCGCATTCGATGGCCAGGCACGATTAGTGAGTGATCCATCAGACAACATGATACATAAGATAGTACATATGTCATTATCTAAATTTAGTAAGGAATTTTTAACATATGACGATAAAAAGATCAAGGAACTCATTGAAATTGCGAATGAAAAGGAACGAACACGAATTATTGATAACTATAATAAAATGAGTGATGAGCGAAAGGCAGTTGAATTAACAAAACAACGATTGCGTATGGGCGACTGGGCAATTGGTGGAAAGATACACTCCTACGATGGTGAAGTCTGGGAAATTGAACAAAGACAACGAAGGGAGATGGGAATAGTTGATTTTCCGGATTCGGATTCGTACTTTGGAAATGTCATGGGCTCAGCCATAGATGCAGATGGAAATCCTATACCGGCTGATGGGGATGAAGACGGATACGATCATCGTGAAGACGATGGCGAGGATTAATCACCGTTTTTGAAATTTTAAGACGATGCTTTTTCTATTAAGAACAATAAGGAATGACCCTGCTTATCTTTTCGGGAATATTGTACTTAATAGGAATATCTATAATATTGATTCTTAAACCATACTTGATGTTTGCAAAGGATGGAAAATGGAAAGAATTTGGGTTGGGACGTAACCGTGATATCTATACCTGGATGCCTTTTTGGCTTTTTGCCATTATATGGTCCATACTTTCTTATGTGATTGTCCTTGTTTTTGCCAGTTATTTTGGAGTAGCAGGCGTATCGAATAAGACAGAAGTACAGGTGGCAAATGAGTCTATCGAACCTGAGAATGTTTCGTTAAAGGGTATGAAAACACCCAGTACGCTCATAGAATCTATACCTAAAAAACCATCCTCCTCCGATGTCATGAAATCGGGATATTATATTTTGGATGTGAATGAGACCGTCAAAAAGGGAATTCCAAAGTACATTTATCTGGGTCCGGAAGCACCCAACCTGATTTATCATAATACAGTTTCAGCACCCGATACGGAATAAGTTAACAGATCGTAGCAATACTATTTCCAAAAACGAAACCAAAGAGTATAGAAAACATGATATAGAATCCATGATCCATTCCCGCAATAATAGGATATTTTGATTCCACAGACTCCAATGTTAACGTAGAGGAACAACAACGCTTTGAATTATTTTTAACGTTGTTTAATGGTATATTCCGATTCGCTGTAACAATGTTTACGGTTTCACCAATAAATAAGGGTGTACACACGGATGCGACTGGTATCCGGCAGTACGAAATAGAAGAGACTGCTACACCGATAAGAACGGTTACGATAGATGGAATACTGCCCAGCAATGCTTTTCCTGCATTAATCGTATTACATGAGGAACTTTGATTTATCAAATTAACACCAAACATAAGTATAGCGGCTAAGAGGGGTAATCCTACCCATAACACAACCTTGAAATAGGTAATACTATCCTTGAATTGAAACAACATAATCGTAATCATTACGAAAAGAAGAGCGACGGGAACTCCAAGCAATAACGAATCAAAACGAAACCCATTTTTATCCTGTTCGGACATTACTACTCTATCATAGAAATATTATTACTATTTTTATGATATAAAAGCGATATTTGTACAATGTCAAAATACATATAGTAAAATAGAGAAATGTCCAACTATGAAGAAAAAGTAGGAAGGGAGGAGGACTTCCAGGAAGAGAGTGCATCCAACGAAGAGAGTGCATCCAACGAAGAGAGTGCATCCAACGAAGAGAGTGCATCCAATGAAGAGAGTGCATCCAACGAAGAGAGCCAAGAGAGTGCATCCAACGAAGATAGCCAAGGAAGTGATTCAAAGGAAGAAGACAACCTACCAAAGGATGTTCAACCGATCCAACCGAACCAGCCGAACCAACCAAGCTCATCCGATAAGAGACAAACACACCAATCATTGCAACGTTTTTATAGTAATAAAGCTAAAAAACCACAATTATATGGGTATGATAATGATGGTAATTTAGAAATACGAAACAAAGAAGGAGCCGTAACCTCCACCATAGCACTTCCTATATATCGATCTCCAACCTATGAAGAATATGATCAAATGGAGGAAAAACGTAAACAAGAGATCGCCATTGCAGCAAAGGAATACAGTGATGCCCGAAAACGGCTTCGTGAATTGCATCTGCAAGCCGATTCAGCCCGTGATATCTTACGACAAAATGAAGTTGTTCTTCAAGCGGATCGTATGTTACAAAAAGCAAGATATCCAGAAAAATATGTAGACTTGCAAAAGGGACTTGAGATACGATCCATTGATTTTACAAGACCCAGCGAAAAACGAAAATTTTCATATGAGATTGCCATGTTAAAAACAAATCCGTTTACCCTTCAAGATCAATATGTTCGGACAGGGGAAGCTCCTAAAAAACCATTGGTAAGTTTGGAAGAACTGAAACAAATGGAAGAAAACGATACACCCGTTGTTTTATTTTCTGAACCAGATGCCAACGAATATGGATTTATGTCATTGTCCTGGGCAGTGAGTTTAGAATTTAATCAAACCATGTATCATTCCGCCAAACAAGCCATCTATGCAGAACTCGCAAGATCCTTACAAGATCGTACCAACCTCGAACGAATTATGACCTTTGAATCGCCTGATGCAATTGATTATAAAGTAGAAGATGTTCCAGGCGATGTAGAAGTTAATAGGGTGAAATGGAACCAAATGTTGAATAGGTTAGTATTGGATGTAAATCTTATAAAATACAAGCAGTGTCCAGAACTTGCGGATCGACTTCTTCAGACCAAGAATGCAATCATTGGTGCATATATACCAGATGACAACGTAGTAGGTATTGGAATATCATTAGATAACATTAAATCGAAAAATACAGTGTATTGGACTGGACAAAACATACTTGGAAAGGCATTGATGGAAATTCGTGAACAGTTACGTACAGAACGAAGTGTTATTCCACCTCCGAATCAAGTAAATGGCCCTCTTGCTGCAGCTCCTGGATCTCCTGGATCTCCTGGATCTCCTGAATCTCCTATGTATTCCCCCCATACTCCCTCCTACACTCCTCCACCTTTGTTGCCTGAAGCTGAAAATCGGTCGCGCGAAAGGCGTAGGGTTCTGGAAGCAGCAGCAGCTGCAGCTCCACTCGATCCGAATTCGTCCCCTAACATTCCCTATCATCCATCTTCTCCCTCCTATTATAAAGCTAATCCTGAAGAAAGAAAGGATTATCAATGGGTGGATAATAACCCTGAATATAAACCTCTTCCGCCACTTCCATATGTCCCAATCGTTCCCCCGCCACGCCCTATACCACCAGCTGCAGCAGAAGCTTCTGGATCTCCTGAATCTCCTATGTATCTCCCATCTACTCCCTCCTACACTCCTCCACCTTTGTTGCCTAAAGCTCCTTGGGTGCAACCTGAACTTTCTACTGAAGATCTTGAAAGATACAAAACGGTGCATTCCTATTATGAATCGTTAGCGTCCCCCGTACAAAGAAGGCGTAGGATTCGTGCAGAGGCAGCACCAGCGGCAGCAGCAGCAGCCGCCCCCGTACAAAGAAGGCGTACCATTCGACAAAGTCAACCCAAGCAATCGGTTCGCAGTGCACCTACATCAAGCCGTCTATTGAAACCTATTGCATTTGCTCCCTCCTCTAAAGGACCACAAACCAAATAAATAGGAACGATAGGAAGACGTGTGTACAACAAAGATGTACGTGTACCAGACACATCACTTCGTTAAAGGAAAATTCTTCAATCGTGATTCATTCTTGTCACAGTCTACCTTATTCGCTTTATACGTATAACACACTCCATTCTTATCCTTATAAACCACCTTTTCTGCATTTTCAGGTGTAGGATACTTGTATATAATGTTTTTCTCAGGATTGACAAACAAGATACCAACAATTCCCATTACAAGTCCAAGCACCAATGGAGCAATACGAATATGTTTCAACATGTTACTGATAGCGTAGAAAATATAATGAGGAACTAACAGGAATCATGAACTTTCTAAAACTTCTACATGACGAACGATTTAATATTGTATTTAGCTTTGCACTGGGTCTTGGAATCATTTGCCTGATACGTCCGATCTGTTCAGGAAAAGACTGTGATGTCATCAAATCACCTACTGAAAAGGATTTTGATACGTTTGTATACCGAATGTCGGGTGGACAATGTTATGAATTTCAAACAAACATTGTTTCGTGCCCTGCCTCGGGGACAGTAGAAGCCTTCCGAGAGTGCTCCTCCAAGGACTCACCTCGCGACCAATTTTCCAGACGCGAGACACCTATCCAGCAATGCGAGTAAGTCTTCCTAAACCATTTCTCTATTTTTGAGAGAAATGGCATCTGCAGGCACATTATTAAGCGATCTTGATTCGAGATCTCCGGTATTTAACAAGGATGACGATTTGGTAAATAAGATACTGGCAGATATGAATGTACCCAGTGCATCCAATCCTGTTATGAACCAGCAACCAATGCAGCCCCCATCCGGTAACGGAAGAATGATTCAAGCTCCTAATCCAAATACAACCTATCCAACGGCCATTGATCCTGGTACGGCAACTGCACATATGATTGGTAAGGAATACCCTACTGCTGCTGATTTTGCAAACTTGATGCATACGTCTCCTATGTCCCACGGAGGTTCCCAGTTTGCTTCTGTTCCCCAGTATGCAGCACCACCTCAGCCCACATTGATTGATACGACAAAGGGTAATCTGTATTCGGATATTGTAACTCAAGTCAAACAACCTCTTTTGGTGGCAATCATTATCTTCTTAGTGAGTTTACCTATTATTAATGTCCTCGTCGGTCACTATTTCCCTTCCCTGCTTCGCATAGGTGGTGATTTGACTACGGCAGGTATGGCATTAAAAGCATGTATTGGTGGATTTTTATTTTGGTTTATTCAAAAAATACTGGTACCCCTAATGGTTGTCTAATAAAAAGTTTCCTTGTATGCATGTAGAGATGAAGTTTAACAATCTGACATATAAGACTTCCTTTGTTTTATTGGTCATTGCCGCTCTCTATGTATTAGTATACAGTGGATTAGCAGGTATCTTATTGTGTACCTCTGTAGCATTACTTACTGCATCCGTTGTGGATCAGTTTGAGATTGTGGTGGCCATATCCGTTATTTTTGCTCTTCTGTATATTTTCTATATAAAGCCACTATTACGTAAGATGGAGCCATTTGAAAACCTGGATACTCCTAAGAATATCATCGATCGTATGGCACAAATGAAGAACAGCTACAAGGAGGTTCCTCAAAATCTTCAAGACCCTTACCGAGAACCAGAAGGTGTTTACAATCCAGCTATTGAGGGGTTCCAGGATGTTCAGCCAGCGGCTCGGAAGGCAGGTGAAAGTGCCACAAGCTCCTCTGCGCCTTCCAAGCGTGTCAATGAAGTCGATGTAAAGCAAGTGAAGGAAGTAACAAGCGCGGTTCAATCCGAAACGAACAAGAAGGATAAAGACATTGCCAAACAGGAGTTTGCTTCGGCCACCAATTCGTTATTCAAAGAAGGCAAGATGCCATCCGAACATGCAGACGGTCCAAAGTTAGATAGCGGATCGACATTATTAAAAGCGATGGAATCCTTTCAACCTGAACAGATCAATGCCATGACTACGGATACAAAGAAGTTGCTGGAGACTCAGAAAGGACTCATGGAGATGTTGAATCAGATGCGCCCTGTGTTATCCGATGGCAAGGAGCTGTTGCAGACCTTCTCAGGCATGTTTGGAGGCGCAGGTATGCCATTTAAGTTATAAATAGTTTGATACATTCTTTATAAAGAATCCATTCAAACTTTAGAATACATAGATACGAATGACCTACGTAGTTTGTCTTATCCTACTTCTTATTCTTATTGTATACTATAACCGAGTAACGGAAGGATTTACCACCTTTCAAATAGATTATGGAACAGGAATTGGTCCATGGTGGGCACAAGGGCCAGGATTGAACCGAGGATTTCATCGATGCATCTGTTCCTCCACTGGAGATTGCAATTGTATCAATGATAATCCATTCCAAAACACCTCTGTGTATCCACAATATTATTTTAACTAAATAGGATGAACGTATTCGTGTTATTTGCATTATTGTGGTTGATAGTCAGTGTTGTGTTTTTGTATACATGTATAACAAGTATAGAACCCTTTGAAGATATTTCTATGCGTCCATGGTTTGGTTATGAACCCGGTCGTTATGGCCCTGGTTGGAATAGAAAAGGATGCTGTAATGTTCCATCTTCATGTAGTACGATATAATTTGTTTTTGTATAATGACACGCTTTAGGGTTTCTATGTTTTCCCATATTCACATACTACTATAGAAATAATGCCTCGCGTCAGTCGTGTAAAATGCCCTCCAGGTGTACTCTGTATGTCTGGAGGGGTAGTCACTACAATTCTTATTATAATAGGGATTGTACTATTATTCGTCATACTCGCGATGTTTTTTTCCAGATCTCCGCCACCCACTATTATTATTCCACCTTCTTCCAAAAATACGATTGTACCCACAGGAGAATCAAGATACGATCGTGCACCGCAACCGTTACGTGATTGGATGATGCCACCTGAAATTCCGCCAAGAGGTGGGATTGCGTCCATTCCTATTAATATTCCGACACAAGGGCTTCCTGAATCCTTTCAATCGGTTGGGCTTATTCACGTGGATAATGGTATTTGGCCGCTGTATGGGCGCCGAACGGCAGGAGGTGGAGGAGATCGGTGGAATTATTACACCCGAACCGATACATTCAATCCAGTCCCTATTCCGATACGTTTTCAAAAACGCGATTGCATGGATGATGTAGGATGTCAAGAAATTCTATCAGGCGAAGAAGTTATGATTGAAGTGTTGAATAAACACGGTAGAACAAAAATGTACCGATTTGACGGCCCCAAATATATTCCAGGTCTACTATAGAAAATGAAATATAGTATAGCACTTTCACTACGATTATTTGTACTATTTGTAATTATCGGCATTTGGATATATTATTTATTCTATACCAAAGGAACGATTCGTTCTCCTTTAGAAATAAGTATTCCAGAAGCAAAAGGAAGACGATTTGGGCTGGTGTTGGATGTACGAACTCCCGAGCAACGAAGCTCATTAGGGTATTATCCCAATTCTGTTCCGATTTCATTAGAGAAGTTACATACAGAAGTACCATTAGACATTTCAAATAAAAAGGCATGGATTCTCGTATATTCTAATGGAGACGAAAAAGCACAATTTGCCGCAGAACAATTGTTTCAACAAGGATATCCAAATGTACGATACATTCGAGGATCCTATCTACAACTCATGCCAGGAAGTCAGTAATATGTTCATTGTTTACAATAATTAGATATATTATTTTCTTGGTAAGGTCAGGAAATGGCTTGTCCAACGGATGAAAATAACGGATTTATACAAATTACAGATCCGATTACATTATCGAATCTACATACCATTGTTGTGGATACCTATCCTTTTACAATTTCATTTGCACCACGAACGATTGTACCGACCTTGTCTGGAAATCAAATCATAGAAAGTAATGTTACGGAGAATACATGTACCTATCGAGGGAATCGTTTTCAACTCATCAATGTTCAGATATGTTCCGTATTGCACAAAGGATATGTAGTGCCAAGTCAAAATATGAATCCTGAAATGGAGCTTGTTCTAACGTTTCAAGGTCGTCCTTCTACCACAAATCCCTATGCAGGAATGATAGTAAGTGTACCTATCTATCAAACCAATTCTCCGAGTCGTAGTGAATATATTACACAATTAGTAAGTGATTCAGCTCCATCATGTAAATATAACAATCAAGTAGGATACCAATATACGGGTGACAGTTATCAAACTATTTCGGATTCTACTTTGAATAAGTGTGTACAATATTGCTGTAATGATATTAATTGTCTTTCGTATAATTTTCAAAAAAATACATGTTCCTTACAAAATTCCATCCCTCCCATAAAAAATACGGGAGATACAACGATGGTTGCAGGAACCGTGAATCATTCGGTATTAAATCCTGTAGGTACTTGTTCGTTGTCCAATACGAAAGACAAGGGGACAAAGGGGACAACGGTAACAAGGGCAAATGATGTAACGGGCGTCAAGGTTGCTACGTTAGAGTCTATCTTTTCCTCTAACGATGCACAGAAGCAGACTTCTTTTTCGTACAAGACCTGTTTTGAGGTCATAGACTTTGAACAAAACATTCGTTCTAAAAACCTGGCGGTATTTGTATTTCCGTATGGCATTCAAGTAACGAGTGCTACCTTGGAGTTACTCAAACTTAAACTCAACTACAAACTTCCAACGTATGCGATTCCAGGAGAGCTACGAGAAGATAAAGGTACCCTGTTTTCGTATCGGTTTGGCTCATCGGGTGACAAGACCTTTACTAAAACGGATATTTCCAAAACTGGAAATGTATATACTACAAAGATAAGTAGTTGTTCGAATGAATTTAAGAATCGATTTGAATATTTTACGGAATCGCCTCGTCTTCCCAAAACCTCCGTATCAGGTCTGTCTGCTACCTCTGCTACCTCTGCTACTTCAGGTGTGTCGGATGAAACTACCGCATCGACCTATTATAAAACAAGTCAATACAAATGTGTACCGTTTGACCAACGTGCTGATCTTTCAGGAAATTATGTCATTCCTGGTAACAAAACATTGGATACAATATTGAATGAACAAAAACAGGTAGAAGAAAAACAAAAGAAAGGAGATTCTTCCACAAAATCGATGACTACGGATGATATCGAAAACTATGTTGCAATCGCCATTGGAGGAACAATTGTGTTGGCTGTTTTTGTTCGGTTTGCGCTTTCCCTGTCATCAAAAGATCCCTAATATATAGGAATCATGCTTGAATTGACTATTCTTATTTTTATAGTAACGGTGGCGTTTGTATTTTTATGGTGGATAGCAAGTTCATCGGACGTACCCGCAACAGAAGAGTTTAGTAATTATCTACAATCTTGTCCTTCTGGATTTTCATCCTTTTACAACGCAGACGGAGATATGATATGTTGTGATGGAGAAATCATTGCCAGAAAATGTGCAGGAAATCGTCAATGTATTTTGAACGGCAATGGAACAAAGGCGCTACCCAATTGTGTAGATTTGCTGAAAGAAGAGTATAACAACAAGGCAAACAACAGTTGTCCAGCATCCATGCCCTCTTATTTTGAAGACAATGTCAAAAAAACAAAAGGATGTACGAACGGTACACTGAATCAAACCATGACAGGTCCAAAGTCTTCCAGTCAACCTACTTGCATCATGTATTCGGATTTGAACTCGAATCTACAATCCATAGATAGTTGTCACAATCAAAAGAGTATGGATACAGCACCCTGTTTTGGAAAAACGTGCTCTAAACGATTGATTCAACCCAATAAAAAGGCACCGCCTTTGGTTGCGATAGAATTCAGTGATGATATGGGAATCACTCATATTGCGTATACGCGCGAATCGTTTATGAATTATCTGAATGTTACCCAGCCTACATGGAAGGAAAAGGGTATCGATCTACAAAAAAATATCATGGTTGCCGAAGTAGCAAAGGCCGTTTATATCGATAAAACAATGACTCCCGCCCAGATTCAGTTCTAAGTTCTACGTTCTACGTTCTACGTTCTAAGACAATGAATCATCCATATGCTATCTATATGAAAAGATATAGATAGAATATAACAAATCTAAAACACATACGAACCCCATACCATTCCTCTTCCTTCCTGATAGGATTCATACCCTTTGAGTTGAACGATGTTGCGTACCATTCCTTGATGCCATGCATTGGTTGGACCGATTGTACATTCGGCATGCCGATCTGTATTCACAAGCACATCATCCATCACCAATATTGTATTTTCATGTGCAACTTGTTTACAATTGATAATGTCGGCAAGTGCACCCTCAAAGGAATGATCGCCATCCATAAAAATAAGATCAAACTTTACAGTTGGATACACTTGCGCATACATGGGAATAGTAGCTTTACTATCTCCTACTATCAATGTATGACGAGTAGGATATTTTAGATCAATGTATTGTTTACAATAAGCGATATACTCGTTCGTTTGAGTATCAAAACTGGTGACATGCGCAAGAGAAGAACTCAAAAACAAATCTGTCGAATGTCCTGCGTTACATCCAATTTCTAAAATATGTTTGAAATCTACATTAGAAGACAGATGACGTAACCGCAACGTTTGATTCGGTAACTCACCGCTATTACCTTCTATTGGATTCATTCCAAAACGTTGTATATATGCTGCAATACTCATACTAACTAAAATGCATACAACATTATATAGAAGAATCGCCTACTGTTTCCAGTCCAGGAATATGCCCAAACCCTATATCCTCAAACAATTCATTGGAACCATCCCCTGATGCTGGCCCATTTGTATTCAATGGATAGACAGTTGCCAATACCGCCTTTTCATTTATGGTAGGAGCAACTGGTTCAAAGTGACCACTGTCACATGTTTCATGTGAGAAATAATCAGATTCATCATGCTTTGGAACATCAAAATCCTGGACGGGTACCGTCGTTTGTGGCTGAGAGGCCTCTTCCACGGTTGCCTGGGATGGACGATCGGTATCCATTAGGTCGAGTTTGGAACGAGCTACGACTACTTTACGTCGATTGCGCTCTAAGTATACAATAGCGACTGCCATTAATCCTAAGATACCTGCCGTAGGTCCAGCGCTTATTAAAAACAGTAGTAATAATACGATTGCAATTCGTACCAAAACATAATCAAGTAGTAATAATATTGAGGTTGGTAAAAAAGGGGAAAACAATATAACAAGAGTGAGCACAATAAAATAAGGTAGTTCTGTCTTGAACATTTCTATGTACTATTCTTCTTTTTAATGTCGTATACAAAAATTGACTTAAAAAATAATATCGTATTATAAGTAGGCAAGCATGTCAGTACAAGATAAAGACCGTGTACTAACATCAAAAGGATATGCAATTAAGAAATCAGCACTCAGCGATATTCAAACTCAAGGGTTACGTTCGGAATTGACCATGTCTCCAAAGGTCATGGATAAATTTCAAAAAACAGTGACATCCTTTCCCATTTATTATGAATCGAAAACACGATTTTATGTTCCCAGACATTGGGGTATAAAACAGTTTGGAGAACCGGAAGCCAATATTGTGTCGGATGGACTACCCTTTTCGAACAACATCGCATTTAATGTAAACTTTCCACCTCATGATTTTCAAACCGAGATTATTACATCCTTTATCGAAAAGGGTGGAAATGGTCTAATATGTGTACCCTGTGGATATGGAAAAACATTCATGGCTCTGAACATAGCTGTACGATTAGGCAAACGTTTCTTAATTGTGGTAGATAAGGAGTTTCTCATGAATCAATGGAAAACAGAGATTCAAAACTTTATCCAAGGGGCAACGGTGGGGATCCTACAAAGTGGAACCTGTCAAGTAGGAAAAGATGTTATCTTTGATAAAGAACATAGTCTTAGTGAATTAAAGCAACTTGCAAAAGAAAACCATCTAAAAACAAGTGGTACGAAACAAGAGATCATCGAACGACTGCAAATGATAGGAATCGATACCACTCCAAAAAGTAGAGAGGTTCATTACGATGTCACGATATGTATGATTCAAACCATATGTCGCCAAGAGTATCCTGACGGGTTTTTCGATGATTATGGGTTCACCATCTTTGACGAATGTCATCATTTAGGAGCCGCATACTTTTGTCAAGCTCTCAAAAAAATTCAAACGAAATGCATGTTAGGACTATCTGCCACACCGGATCGCGAAGATGGATTGTCCGCCGTGTTTGAATATTTCTTAGGTGATCCAGTCTATAAAAATACCAAACGTTCGCCTGATAAAGAGGCGGTTGTCAAAGCCGTTTGGTTTCATTCGGAAGATCCTGTCTATACCGAAGTTCCTGTCAATTGGAGAGGCGAACCGATTTCTGCAAAGCTATTGAACCAAATTGCAGAATTTGAACCAAGAAATCAAAAAATCATACAACTTGTACAAGAATATGCTCACGATCCAGATCGATTTCTTTTGATATTAAGTGATCGCATTTCTCAATTGGAATGGATAGAAAATGCGTTAGATGCATTGCCAACAAAATATAGACACGGATATTACATCGGCGGAATGAAACAGAGCGTATTGGATGAAAATGCAGAGAAGTGTCAGATTCTATTGGCTACGTATCAAATGGCATCCGAAGCGTTCAGTGTAAAAAAGTTAAATACGGTTGTACTGGCAACACCGCGTAAAAACGTGGAGCAATCGACTGGTCGTATTTTCAGACAACGAATTGAGGAACGAAAAGTGGCACCGCATATTATTGATATCATTGATTCCCATGAGTGTTACAAGAGGCGATGGTATATTCGGCAACGATTCTACAAAGAGTGTCAATATACATTCCAGCATATAGACAAACCCGTAAAAGTGGTAGCAAAGGTAGAAGGGAATGAGCATGGATGTTTGATTCAATTATAATGCCTTCAAGGATAGAATTCTCACAATTTTCCACGAATGTTCACCATAGGCAACAAAGGGTTCGTCGTGATAACTTAGTATTTCATAGTGAAAGTTTCGGTCTAACTCCTCACCAAAACATGCGTAATGGTTAAAATCATCTACTAAAAGAATCGTCCCTTCTTTCACATTGGGTCGTATTTTTTGGTACCATAAGGATCGCTTGTCTCCATTGGGTCCATCAATAAGAATAAGATCGTATGTTCCGCTTGTAATGGGTACACTTGGTATGTTATTTTCATTATAGTACACATATATAATACCTGGATTATCAGAAATAGAATAATTCATATTCGATTCATATGTAACAAATAGAAGTTCCTTTACATATTTGATGAAATGATTATATAATAAAATAGTGGAAGCTCCAGAACCAAATTCTAATATAGAATATTTTTCCGGATACGTGATATGTTTAAATAATTCAGTCATCTCTCGTTGCGTATAAGACCATCCTCCCGCAAATTGTGGTATTTCTTGAGTCATTTATGTACATGTTTATAATATAATATTCAAATAAACACAACGGTTGGTATAATATACGATATAGATAGAAAGATGTCCAATCGAAACTTTGATAGCCGAGTCATCATTCAACGACTGCAAAATCAGAACTATGCTCGCAATCTGTATCAGAATAATACAAGGGGTCAAACAGTAATCAACAACCCTCAAACATCGGATGGTACGTCGTCACGATTTGTGAGTTATGTACCAGGTGCGCAAACGGAATATTCTCGAGGATTGGGTGCGTGTACGACGGTCAGTGTGGGTGGTATTGTCAATATTCCATCCTATCCTTTACCGGCTTCAAATTAGTAGTTACCTGTACTATCCTATACATATAGAATTGTAAAACAATATGTTATGTATATTTTTCATTACTTTCGCTGCTTTCGCTGCTTTCGTGTCTTTCGAGTCTTTCGAGTCTTCTTGCTGGCACGCTTCGTCTTTCGTCCGCCAAACTTGACGGGGAGTCCCTTGTTGGATCCGTCAAAGTCCTTGCGCGTCCACACTTCATTGATGGTAACAGGAGTAAATGCACCAGCATCAAAAGCAACTGGACCAGCGCCGCCACGTTTCTTACGCGATCCACCTGTTTTAATGCACGCTTGGTTAAATGCCTTGGCGTCATAAGGAGTTTGAATGGTTAATCCTGGAACCGCGCTGGGGGCACGGAAGGTCATGAAATCATTTCGATAGCCGGCAGTGGGAGCATAGTATCGCATGGAATCGGCATCACCCACTTGTACAACGGGGAAGTTCGCAGCAGATGCTGCCAGACCGGAACCCGCTGGAACACCACCCCCTGAGAACGGCTTGGTAACGTAAGGAGGAGTGAGTGGAGCAGTCGTCAAGCCCTGAACATCATTTGGATTCGGATTCAGGGGATTGTAGGTACCTGCTTCGCAAGGAATACGTCCAAAAGGAGCAGGAGACACGCCCACACCGTTTTCTGGATTGAGAGGGCCCATGGCAGGGAAGAAACCGTAACGGCCTCCCTTCATACGACGACCACCCTTTTGCGGTGGAGCCAGGTTTTGAGCGTTGGCAGAAGCATCTAATGCGACCTTTGGCATTTGGGCCATACCGGGCGGGGGAACACCAGGCATAGACATGATAACATCAGGTCTTCCCACCGAACCACCTGCACCCGTCGTATCTGGGAAGCTATCTGGTTTAGGAGTTACGCTGCCGCTAACGGGTGGCAGATTCGGATTGGTAACAGGACCTGGTAGGATAGACGCAGCAGAAGGTAATGCTGCACCACCACGGCGATTTCTGTTTCTACGGTTCTTACCTCCACTCAGACCGGGTAAACCCTTAGGAGTATAATCAAAAATATGTCCAGGGCGGATGGACATGGGGTTTCCTGTGCAATCCTTACCAGGACCAGAATATTGGAAATGAACCTGATTGCCTGGATTGACGGCTACCTCCTTGAAACTACCCTCAGGTAACTCGGACCAGCCGCCGCCGTTGGCTGCTCTGCGTTTACTACGTCGGAGCTTGTTCCGTTTTACAGTACGTCTTTTTGTCATTCTATTCTATGATGATAAGATTTATTAGTTTGATAGACTCTTGTGATAGAAGAAGGAATGCGTAGTAATAGGTGTATTCTCAGGTAGGATACGTACAATTTGGTATTTATGAAAATCTGCATTCCATTTTACTTCGACAGGAAATCCGTCTGGTTTCTCGGTCATTTGTTTACGTAGCTCAAGAGACAAGGACAGTGAAAGAATGGACGCAATTCCAAGATCTCCGCTTTCTTGGGAAACGAGTGAATACGTATCGGGTAGTACGATTTTCGTATAGGGTGTACACATTGCGCATAGAATACTCGCTATCTCGGTACTACGATTCAAGGTAGGTGGAATATACTCTTTCGGTTTTTGTTCAGAGATACTAACCGTATCTTTCCAATACCAACGAGGCTGTCTGTAATGATCGGACTGAATTGTCCAATAGATCGCTGGATTGTAATGAAGATGCCAGTCTGAAAGAGGAATAGGGGTTACAACGCGTGGTTTAAAAGCGAGAAGGGGCTGATCAGGAGGCAAACTATTCCAAAAGGTATGAAGAACGGACCAGCGTTCCGAAAAGGGTAAAGTAGACCATAGATCCTTTCCTTGATATATCAGAATGTCTTCTATCTGAAGAACCGATTCGCCTGTCAAGATATTAGCAAGACAAATGGTTGGCCCATGTTGTTGAAAGGAGGGAGGAAGCAGCCAACGAAAGGTCATACCTTCTTGACGATCGGGATACCAAATACATGGCGCGAATCCTTCCATAAAGACGAGATACCCAACTGGTCGTTTGTCAAACTTTGGCCAAAGCCATAGTGTACCGTTGGAAAAGGTAGGCTTGGCGCGAGAAAAGGGCATATGAATTTCCACTCGTTCGTTTAGAAATGGAAACTTTTGAAAGATAGGTTCCATTGCCAAGATATGTTCATTATCTAGGCGACGGAATCGTGCTACTTTCTTCTTTTCAGATTGTAAATAAGGTACAGAATGACTCATGATATCTAACTATAGAGTATCACAACCCTTTAGGTTTATCAAATTTTATGATTACCATTAAAAGGCAGAGTAACTCGTATCAGAGAATGTATCGTTTGCAAAAATACCAGGCATAAACTCACCACCACCTTGAATCACTTCTGTTCGGAAATGTTGTGCATTATCGGAACTTACTTGATTATGGTTACTGGCAATTCCTGCATGAACCGCGATCGATGTATTATCATTGACAGGGGGTGGTCGGAAAGAACGTTCAGGATGACGCAGTCGTTCAGGTACATCCGAACTTTCTTCTTGTTCATAATATGGATCCTTGGGTTGAGGCTCTCCGTATACAACTACTTCATTATTGGGTGCGTCTTGACTGGGTGGATTTGGACCGGAAGACACAATTGTTCGTGGTGGATAGAGAGGGGCTTGTCTAATTTCGATGGAAGCAGGTGCGGGCACTTCAAAGTTTTCTACAGGCAGTACACTATCGACAGAATTTTGAAATAGCGTGTCCTTCAAAAAATAATACACAATAAATCCAACTAACACGAGAGTAAATAAGTAAAGATAGGATTTCATTCTCTTTTTGGTCTCGTGAAAATCCTGTGAACATTTCAACACCCTTTTTGAATAGATGCATTCGAATGATGTATGCGACGAGTCGGTTTCTGATGCGCATTTGTACCAGATATATGATTCGGATGTCCTATTTTTTTAACATAATGACGTGATAAATGCTGTGGATGCGGTGGATGCGATGGATGCGATGGATGCGATGGATGCGATGGATGCGATGGATGCGATGGATGCGATGGATGAGGTGGATGTGATGGATGCGGTACACGCGGCGTGGTATGCATACGAGACCCATACTGGTTGGGTAGCTGTGCAGCCCATTGTTTACTTTTTTCAAGTTCTTCTACTACATTGTCAATCGTTGTAGGGATCTCGCCATGACTCATAAATCGCATCCAATTTCCAATTTGTTCTACTACTCCATACTGATCGGACTTAATAAAGCGATAAGGTACTTGGTGTACCTCTAATAGATGACTACCCACCCAATCTTGAGGCATTTTCTTTACAATAAATGTAATTGCTGAATGATCATATCCAGGGATTACAATTTGTTGAAGATACATATAACCGGTGGATGTACCGTCCTTATCTTCTAAAAACCAATTCGAACCCGAATAGTATCGAATATACTGTTTGGATGGATTCGGTACATCTGTTTTCCATATAAAAATTGACGGCATACTACGTTTATATTCTACGTAGTAAACGCGTTCAGGATTTAAGCACTTTCATTCTATTTATAAAGTAGATCCCATCCATGCCATCACTGTCGACTGTTGTACTAACCATTAAAGGGGATGTACGAAAAGCAAACATTTCATTAACGGATAAAAATGAAATCACAATGGAGCAACTGCAAAAATATGCTAAAAAGAAGGATGCTCCTGAGATGATTCGTCATATTCAGGCAGATACGAAACATGTATTCATATTTGGCTATAAAAAGGGAAAAAAAGGTACGGAAAACAAAGCATTGCTTCCCGCGTCTTCTGCTGCACTGACGATGTATGGTGATGCAATCGTGATTGTATCCAATCATCATGATTGGAAACATCCAATTCCATGCACAGTTGATCAGTGGAACAACATGTTTGAAAGTAGTGGAAAGGAGGATGAAAAAGAGGAAGAGGAGGAAGAAGAAGAGGAAGAGGAACTCGACGATGTGTCGGATCAAGAATCCGTAGCAGAAGATGATTATAATAAGAGTGATTCAGATACCATTCCTGATATCCCTGATATAGATAAGGAAGAAGAACTGGACGAGATTCCACAACCTATCAAACGACGTCGTGCACCTGTTTATAAAGTAGATCCGAATATTGCAAAAGAGGAAATTCAACTTGATTCACCTCCTGAGTCGAATAAAAATCGTACAGCATGTCTTCAAAGTTTTGCATTTCTAAAAGAGCAATTTTCAGAGGATCAGATTCGGTCCTTGGAAAAGGCCATATTTGAAGCAACCTATGAATTTGCACAAAAAAATTATGTGGTTCGAAACTGGAATTCGTTGCCGTTTGTCGAACTATACAAACAAAACTTTCGTTCTGTAATTAGTAATATACATCCTGATAGTCCAGTCAAAAATCCTCGTCTGCTACGTCGTGTAGTAGAAGGTGAGTTTGAATTGTCTGCGATTCCTTTTATGACATCCTATGAAATGTATCCAGAAAAGTGGTTTGAACTAAAAGATAAGCTGATTCAGAGAGAACAAAAGGTGCTGGAGGGTAATACGAGTCGCGCAACGGATGAATATAAATGCCGTCGTTGCAACAAACGCCAGTGTACGTATTATGAGCTCCAGACTCGTTCGGCAGATGAACCTATGACTATCTTTATTACATGTGTGAATTGTGGTAAGGAGTGGCGTCAAGGAGGATAAATCAATCACAATAGCTTATTTATTTTTAATTGAATATTAAAGACATTATAAATACTTTGTAGCTGACCTTCGTTTGGAATATATCGATTGGAGTCAATATTTTTGAAGGTAGATCGTGGAAATCCACATAAAAAGTCAGCCTCCTCTTGTGATATATTCCTACAAAGACGCGCATAAATCAGTGATTGTAATACAATAGGGTCAATTTTCATAGTTGGTACAATGATTTCATCTTTTTTTAATGTTCGTTGTTTTGATTTTACAGAAATCCATTCATTGACATCCATTTATATAGATATGTTTTATCCGTTTAAATTTACATTCCATAATCAGAACGACTTTATGATTTCTTCGTATTCTTTGAGAGTGACGGATAGAATGAAACTACAGAATATTCCTATAGCTCTTTCTCTGCTTCACGAAAAGGAATACAACAATTTATATGCTACTTTTAAAAAAAATACAACTGGAAAAAAGAGAGCCTATAGTGAAAAAAATAGGGCAACTACACCCATTTCTGTAGTACCTAATAAGGCTATTAAAGAATAATGAGATCGTTCAATCTCCAATACTCAAAACTACCATTGGGAAGAGGTCGCTTGACAATAAAGGGTAGTCGTTTTTGCTCAAGTTCTAATCGTGCGATGTCGCGAACATCCGTGATGTGTTTTGGGACATCGATAAATGGAATGGCTCCCTTGCTAATTTGGTTAGCACGAAGCCCAATCATTTTTGTCTTTTCAAAGTTCGTTAAGAATGGATAAGTCCGGTGATTTGGGTCAATTGTACCACCCATAGAAGGCAGGACTTGCATTTGAATTTTCGGAATAACTTGTTCTACGTAGTCTAAATTACATTCAGGGTGTTGATGGTAAAGACGTCGTAGCTCTGGCTTTCCATCGGAAGGATCCACCTCTTGTACCACTTCTTCATAGCTTTCTTCTCCCCACTCACCATCTTCTAATCCTACGTCAATCTCGTCGTCCATTTCCTACTACCATGCTTTATTATTTTAAGTATTGTCAAATTTTGTTTCCGTTTGGGTTCCTATATCTGTAGTGTATACCTTCAACCATAAAATATACACTACTTCATAAAAATTGATAGATATATATTTGATTAAAAAAATGAACATAAAGATTACGTATCCTTATTCTTCAGAGATGTCATCTGATTCTGCTTCTGCTTCCGCTTCCGCCTCCGCGGCGCCCCCTCCTGTTCTCCAAGATGAATTGAAATCCTACGATACATTTGATACAATGAGTCTACAAGACGATCTGATTCGAGGTATCTATGCTTATGGATTTGAAAACCCTTCCAAGATTCAAAAGGTTTCCATTGTGCCTATGAGCAAGAATCGTGATATCCTGGCTCAATCACAATCAGGCACAGGAAAGACAGGTGCATTTGTAATTGGTTCTCTTAGTACGATTGATACTTCGATCAATGCACCTCAAGTGCTGGTACTTTGTCCAACGCGTGAGCTTTCTCAGCAAACAGACAAGGTTGCAAAGGCCCTGGGTAGATTTATGGGCCTAAAGGTACTATCTGCAACGGGCGGCAATGCACTGCGTAATGATATTATGACTTTGAAGGCGGGTGTCCATTTTGTAGTAGGAACGCCTGGTCGCGTATACGATTTGATTCGTCGTGGTGATCTGACGGTGGATCAAATTCGTTATGTTATCCTGGATGAGGCGGATCAAATGTTGGAAGATCTTTTCCTGGAACAAGTCAAGTGCATTATGGGAATGAACTTTCCTGGATTCTTCCATCTGGCCTTCTTTAGTGCTACCATGCCGCCCAATGTAGTTCAAGTGGCAGAAGAGTACTTGAACGATCCTGTTCGTATTCTTCTTCCGCCTGATGAGGTGACTCTGGATGGTATCAAACAATATTATGTCGAATTGGATCATGAAGAGTGGAAGCTGTCTGTTATTCTGGATCTCTATCAGCATCTTGCTGTGAATCAGTCCCTCATTTATGTAAACAAGAGACAGAAAGTGGAATGGCTGGCGAAGCAGCTATCGTCTCAGGGATTTACTCTGGAGTATATTCATGGCGAAATGGAAGTAGCGGAGCGAAAGAAGAGAATGGAAGATTTCCGCTCTGGTTCGGTTCGTGTTCTGATTAGCACGGATTTGTTGGCGCGCGGAATCGATGTTCAGCAGGTGTCACATGTCATCAACTATGAATTGCCTCCTCAACGTGAAAATTACGTGCACAGAATTGGTCGTTCAGGGCGTTACGGTAGGAAGGGAATTGCTATTAATCTGGTAACGAAAGACGAAAGATTGATGCTGCGCGAAATCGAAGAGACCTATTCCACCTCCATCGTGGAGCTGCCCGATAATCTCGGATCTCTTGGTATGGACTCGTAACTATAACATCTATTACCCCATCAAAAAACATCAAAAACCCAATTATAATAACGAACGTGTCTATTATTTTTTATGAGTATAACAAATAATATATAATCGTACCTATTTATACGGATTTATACCTATTCCGTCGTATCATGAATATTGGTGATTCTATGATGATCTGGGACAGGAGGGGCTCGATTGGTTTGTCGAATATCATGATGACACACGGGGCAATGTACATTAGTGCGAAACCAACCATCTGCACATCTGTTATGAAATGCATGGTTACAATGTGTCAAAAGACGAACGGGTGGATCGGCTCGAAAGGCATCTTGACAAATAATACAAATCTCGTCGGATGGAGAAGTGTAGTTCACCAAAACAGACGCACGGTCGAGTTCTTGACGTGTAACTGGAACAGGGGGAGGAACAGGAGGAACTCGATTGGTTTCTCGAATATCATGACGACACATCGGGCAATGCACATTTGTTTGGAACCAAACATCCACACATGTTTTATGAAATGCATGAGTACAATGGGTTAAACGACGAATAGGTTGATCTACTTGAAACGTATCTTGACAAATCGTACAAATGTCTTCGGATACAGAACGACATTGCTCCAAAACAGATGCACGGTCGATTTCTTGGCGTGTAGGTGTAACAACAACACGTTGGTCTAAGAAGTTTTGCATGATAGGATTGGAAGATGCGATTTGATTCAAAAGATAGGAAATGGCGTGTCCCATAGCAGGTTCTAATTCGTCTGTTTCAAGAATAGAGGCGGTAATAGGTAGAGTTCGCACTCTTGTAGTAATAGGCACACTGGTTGCACTGGCTGCACTGGACCCATTTGCTCCACCCATATATGTATATTCATACGTTGTTTCGGTTGCGATGCCAGGTGACGCCCCATGTAAAGCGGATTCTAATATGGATCCGATGTGTCTATCAGGATGCAAGGGTCGTGTTGAACGTTGGGGTCCAGCAGCAGTTCCAACAGTTGCAAGAGGGTCTACTGGAATTCCTCTTTGCTGTCTGGAAATATATTGTTGATAACCTTGTGCATAAGGACTGGTAGTGGCAACTTGACGAATGTACTCTAAAAAGTCTTGAATCGTTCGAAACCGCTGTGGATTGTAAAGAATATCAGGAAACCAATTATGGATATCATTTAACAAAGGAATCCTATATATTTGTTGGGCCATACTCTGATATATGCATGTATATTCAGCTTAAGCCCTGTACGTGTTTATTTTGCATGGAGCCTGCGCATCAAGAAACCAACCCTATGCCAGAAGAACCAAAAAAAGACCATACATTAAAAGGTGTGGTTGGAATACAAAACATGGGTAATACTTGTTATAGTAATTCCATTGTGCAATTATTGCGAGCATCGCACGAATGGAACGCATTTTGTTTAACACACCCCATTCAGGAACGATTGAGCCATATATCGGATGAACTTCCCAGTAAACGAATACTACTTGCCTATCAGGATATTTTAAAATCACTGTGGTCTGCCTATAAGCCTGCCTATGTTCGTCCTCTTGCATTTATCTCCGAAGTCCGAAAAGCAGTACAGGGAGGAGTCTATGAAATGTTTGGTGTTCCCGTCGCCAATGACAGTCACGAATTCTTAGTGTATTTAATGGATAATTTTCATGAAGCACTCAAAACACAAGAACCCTATGAAGAAAAGCAGATTCCAGATGAACTAAGCAGTCGTGATAAAAGAATATGGATGGCAGAAAACGGATGGAACAAATTTATTTCGAAAGAAAACAGTGAGATCGTTCGATTGTTTTTTGGAATGATGCAAAAAGATATTTGTTGTAATAATTGTCAGAATCACTCTTATCGGTGGGAAGTATTCAATTCATTAAAAATTTCATGTGACGGGGAAACATTTCATGAATGGATTCAGAACGAAGTAAAGGAAACGACCATCGAAGGATACAAATGTGACAAATGCAACGGTCGTCACAATGCCACTATCTTTTCTCATATTTGGAAACTACCTCACAGTTTATTTGTCACACTTCGACGTTTTCATTCGAATGGTAGTAAAAATATGGCAATTTGTCCATATCGTGGAGAAACAATTTCCTTTTCGAATTTCTTTGCAGAGGAATCCAATGATCCGAGTCGTTATTGGAATTATGAACTTCGCGGTGTCTCTGATCATCATGGAACACATATGGGCGGTCATTACACGGCACAATTCAAGCATCCTCTGTCCGAAAAATGGTGGTGGATGGATGACCAAACCGCACATGATTTGGATCAACCGCGATTTTCATCTGCCAATTATATTTTCTTCTTTCGAAAAATATAATATAGGATTGTATACAATCTATTATTATATGTTAGAACAACGGGTATGTTAGAACAACGGGTATGTTAGAACAACGGGCATGTTAGAACAACGGGCATGTTAGAACAACGGGCATGTAGAACAATAACCCTAATAAATACTGGCAGAACGATCGGCCAAATTAGTTACTTTGTAGTTTTTATCTGTGAGTTGGTTCTCAAACCCTTCAGGTGCCGTTTCGCCCAAGAACACGGTTTGAATACGCCCCATCCATCCTGCTTCACCACATACACGGTAATGAACATGCGATTGTAACGTACCTTTAAAGGGGACTTTGTAGGATTGCGGATCACGAACCTTGAGAACGGCAACACCCTCTCCATCAGAAGTGGCCACTCCTGCATTGTCATATTGTAGGTATGCCTCTTTCCATGATTGTATTTGCTCTATTTTCGTATTCTTTGGTTCGGCCGCCCAATATAACACCTTTGCATGAGGATTCACAATCACTTTTACTTCCTTTGTTGCACCGGGAGGAGAACGATCCTGTAATACAGAACAAGGGGCTACCATAGGACCTAAGAAGGGTAAATAGGTATCACGATCAAACATAATGGCCAGTGCCGAAATACCAATGAGTGTATAAATAAGTGTGGACACGACACCTTCTCCAAAAAGTACGCTTACAAGATTAAGGTCAAATACACCAAACAATAACCAGTTTACTCCACCAACAATGATAAGAATCATAGCCATCTTAAACAACAATGCGTTGATGTAGGTCTGATTCAAAGAGTCCAATCGATCCATTTCTATTATATGGGTAAGATACGAAATAAAATTGAACATATTTGTATGGAAGATATAGACACATCTGTACACATTATGGATACTATAGAAGTGAAGAGAACACCATCCTGTCTGGGATACAGTATAGTTACAAACTATACAATCGTTATTCAATCACCCTCCGATTTTGATAGAATAAAGGATATAATCGCCAAGAGTGGTACAAACTATGAATTGAAATATACGAATACGAAGGACCATCCAGTATATACGATCACGATCCATACGTTCGTATATAACGATATTGTATATACATCACTAATCGCCTTACTCTGCTTTCTATATTGGATGACTATGTAAGCGCATAGTAGAGCTATTCATAAATGTATCTATTTCTTGATACAAGGATTCATCCATGTTATTTATAAGAGTATAATCATGTTGTCGATTCTGCAGTTGATATTCAGAACGATCGCATACAGGGCTTTCTTTCTGGGAAGATCGAACCACACATAGAGGGAGAATCGTCCTGTGTGGAAAATAAGATTGCACCACTTCCAGTTCATTTGGATAACGCCAATCCGTAATAACAACGCGTTCCATATTTTTTTGTTGTATTTCCTTGCAACATGCCTTTGCGAAACAATTGTCATCTATGGTGCGTACTCGTATCGCTTCATCAATCAAGATTTGTCGATAGGTTCGTTTCAGAGGATCTTGTTCACAAATCTGACGTTTTCCCTCTTGGGTATGTAACATCTCTATCGATATAGGATAGAGATCCGCAACCATTTGTTTCAATGAGTCAGCAAAGGCAACTCGTTGATAGCCATATTGTGTACATAAGATATTTCCTGCAAAATCCTTTCCAGAATGAGAATATCCTCTTATTAGAATGATAGACATTATCATAAAAGGATGGTATGTATTTAGACCGATGTATCCCATTTGTGTACGTATATAAGAAAAACATACGGTGATATATACCTGAAATAAAAGTATAGACAATAATAGGTTTTGATTTTATGCATCCATATCAAGGACGAATGGACGATGTACGTACAAATGTAGAAAATACATTCATAGCCTTTGGTGTATTCCTTTTTAAAACATGTTTTTGGTTTTTAAATGAATCGCACCAAGCCTTTATGGTATCATTCTTGCATTATGCAATCTTTATTGTTGGACTCTATTATTTTATATACCATGCCAAACCGAGAAGCATGTATCGTATTTTCTTTTTTGCATTCTTGATATTCAGCGCATTATGCTATATTACATTTGATAAATGTATCATGACGCATATTGAACAGAGGATCTATCAAGAGCAAAACCGTATTCAGAAAACAATCGAACATTTTTTTGGAAATGAAACGGAAGGAAATTGTATTTCTAAAACTGTCTTAATAGGGTTGACCCTGTTTGCAGGGCTTGTTTTATTATATGACTACGGAATTCTAACCTATTGTGATAATAGGGTATGCCACACCGCATCAGACGGGAAGCTCGAAAAGCACCGATGATCAACGGATGGACATAGAAGGATTAACCTGTATGGATGTAAAAAAGAATGGTAATTGTTTTTTCATACAATGGAATTTTATTAGAACTACATCACGCCAGTCCTAAAAACGTACGTCCAATCTTACTTGTTATAAACATAGCAAATCCGGAAGCAATCTGTGCATAAAATACAGGAGTTCTCTTTGTACAACATAATAAATAGAAGGATAGTACCACAAAAAGTAAGAAACTAAGCCAGAACAACTTTGTAAAAGTATCCATTCTCTACTATCTATATACAAAAAGTGCCTGTTTGAAATATTAGATATACCATCCAGGCGGCATAGCATTCGGATTATGCTGTTTTTTCAAGAATAATTTCATATGTTCCATCTTTACAGTAAAAGGAAGACTAAAATCCTTGATATGAAATGGCAGATCGGGCGAATTATACATGCGAAGCATATTTATTTTCTGCACAATTTGTTCAATACAGCGTTTTAGTTCACGAATACCTTTATCGTCGCTCGCATACTCTCTAATCATGCAGGAGAGGACCTCCTTTGGAATAACAATCATACCTGTCATATTGACGTCTGTTAATGCGGCAGGGAGTAGATATTGCTCCGCAATGATACTCTTTTGTTTCAGATCATACCCCTGTAGATTCACGACCATCATACGATCTAACAAGACACGATCGATTTTGGTAATATCGTTCGCACTGAATACAAACATGACCTTGCTTAAGTCAATCGGTATTCCAGACAGATACTTGTCCTCAAAGTCTGTGTTCTGAACAGGATCCGTCAAATGAATCAATAAGTTCATAACTTCTTCACCCTTGGGTGTTTGTGAGATTTTATCCACTTCATCAAACATCATAACGGTACTCATCGACTTCGAAGCAATGAGAGAATTCACGATCTTACCACAATGAGAAGACTCGTATACCAGTTGATGACCATTATAGGTGCTTGCATCCGAATCACCACCAAGAGAAATAAACTGGAAAGGCCAATCCAATGCTTTGGCAATACCATTCTTAATAAGGGTTGTTTTACCAACACCTGGCGGGCCAATAAACAGCAACGATAAACCTCGACCCGATGGATTCGCAATCTTCGTACTAATAAATTGCATAATCTGAAGTTTGGATTCTTCTTGACCATATGCAGCATTGTCCAGACATTTTTTCGCACCTTTTAGAAACTCTCCACATGTTTCAGAACCATCTTCCAATCGCACAGGAACATCCTTGTAGATTCCAAATGGGATACTCACCGCCTTGTCCAGCCAATTACGCAGTTTATGATATTCACCGCTGGATGTTTCCAGATTTTGAAGACTATTGTACTTGGACAATATCATTCCTTTCACTTCATGGGATACACGTAATGTCAGAATTTTTAGCATTAAATGAATCCCTGTATCATTTGCAACAGGTCGATGTTCTAATGCGTAAAGTAAATCCTGTTGCTTTTCAAGATCCAGTGCCTTAAATTGTGTAATTTGCATGTCAATTGTATTTTCTTCGGGTGGATCGGTAAGTAACTTCACAAACTTTTTTACATCTTCGGATTCCTTTTTTAAATTGTGTTTTTTGGGGACCATCGATGAATTGCTATGGGATCCACCGCCGCCGCCCAATGCAAACAAAATCCCACTCACTCCTTTTGGATATTCATCCTCGTCTGAATCTACTGCGTCCACTGCGTCCACTGCGTCCATTGTATACGATGCATCGGATGAATCCGCCGACTCCACTGCATTCTTGAAAAATAAAGCGGGAACCTTCTCTTGTATACCTTTTTCAAAATAATCTTCTATAGATTCATCTGTATCGGAGGATGTGTCCTCTGTCGATGCCGTGTCACTTGTATCGCTATGCTCTCCTCCATTCTTTATTTTTTCTCGTACAAGACGGAAGGGACGTTTAGAGGATGTTTTTTGACGCTTGGAAGGACAACGACGCTTGGAAGGTAGAATGCGAAGGGAAGGTTTTGGTGTAACAATTCTGTTTTTGATAGGCTTTGGAGGTGTATCCTCCTTTATACAGTTCTTAATCTTCTTCCGAGCATGTATGGCTGCTTTACGTCGAGGCCGAGATCGTAGATATACATCACTTTCCCCAGATGTTTCGGTTGATTCCGCTGATTCCGCTGATTCAGTAGAGTCCGATCCATAGTCAATAAATTCACGAAGATTTCCATCGCTGTCTACACTATCCTCGTCATCCTTTCCACCTCTACCTGCCTTCTTACCATACTTTGCATTATGCTTTTTCTTACTACCTTTTTTGACGTTAGGCTTCTTTCTACTTGCCATTCTATTTATTGTACTATTCTTCATCGTTGTTTAAATCTTGTTTAGGAAGATGTAACCAATGATTGTACATTGTAATCTGTTTATTTTCTACTACGCTTCTTACCAATAGAACGAATGGTGCTTGCCACTTTCTTATCTATCTTTTTTGCGTTACGCTTCATCGTTTTGGTAAGATTGGATAAAAAATACGTCACATGTCGTGCTGTTTTTTTAGTAAGATTTTTAGTAGCATGTAGTGTCTTTGGTACAAATGCCGTATATCGTTTCATCGTTTTTTTCATCGTGTTTCGACGCATCTCTGTTTAACACGGCGAATTAAAATTGCTGAATGCTTTCATAAATGTCCAAGAATGTAAAACGCGTTTTATTGCTGATACCTTCGTATTCTACATTTCGAACAGATAAAGGTGCGATACGTTCCATCACATCTCTCTTTAGCATGATTCGGATCTCAGGAATCTTTTCATTCTCACTGTCCATATACGGATGATCGATGTCCTTTGGCTCATAACGAATTGCTTTCATAATCTTCATCATACAGTCTGCATATTCTTCGTTCAGCTTCAGAGACTCCTTTCGTGCACGATTGCATTCCACTTGCGTCAGAATCTTGATGACCGTCTTCATAAATTCATCCATAATAATGACATCATGCTTAATAAGTTCTGCCAAGAATTGAGAATAACCTCTGCGATACTTCTTCTTCAGGTTTTGTTTACAAACTTCATCGTAATTGGTGATGGCATCTTCGGATACCTCTTCAAAGACTTCCATGTACTGGGAATAAAGATTCGCCATCTCTGTCAATAGAATAGGGTATCGAATGCTTAGCTGGCCCAGTAGTTTTGCATAGAGAGGACAGAAGATCTCCTCGCTGGCTGCCTTTTCGAACACCAACTTCATAAAACACTTGATCATATCGGTTTGACCACTATCGATAATATGAGTGATAAATTCCTTTACTTCATTGTAGTTTTGCTCACTAAACTTATTTAGCTTTCCAAGAAGAATGGTATTCAGAATAATATCATCCACATCGGCACTCTTTTTAAACTTACTTACGTACTTGTTCGCCAGAGATCCCATTCGTATGTATTCCGAAGGATGATGCGGTGTATGGACAGATCCAGCAGATCCAGTAGAAGCAGCCGAACCAACAGAAGCAGAAGCAGCAGAAGCAGAAGCAGAAGCAGAAGAAGCAGAAGCAAAAGCAACAGCAGAACCAACAGAATAACCCATAGAAGCAGGGGAACCAGTAGTAGAGCCCGTCAATGGAATACTGATCGGTGAGTCGTGATGATAGTTGCGATTGCCAAACCCAGAGGATTTAGTACGATGATTGAATACAGAATGAGAGGGTGACGTGTGACTATTACTATTCTTACCAAACTCACGATATCCTTCACTTGGTGCACTCGATCGGCTCATAAAGGGTGTCATTTGCTTGCCCTCAGATGGTCTGGCCGCTGCTGCACTGGGCCGATTCGGTGCATTTCGAGAGTTAACCTTTTTCCATCCGTCTACGTCTATCCCCTTTTTAGTATACGTGTGGATACTTTCAATGAGTTTGACAATATCCACAGGCAACTGTATGTCCCGGATATCCTTCCGTAGGGAACGAATATGTTGTATATCTTGGACAACGGATGTCATTAGTAACACTGATGAATACCGTTTTAAGCTCTACATATCGTTGGAGAGCACATGAAATCAATTTTTTATAATGTGTTTGAATACATAATTAATTTAACGTCATAATCATAAGATGAGTTCAACAGAATCTATGATAGACGAAGATACATTTTGTACATGGATAGGTCTTCAAACATCATCCTCTAAAAAATATCTTCACAAACAGCTATCGGATTGGAAATCCGATGCAACCAAATTAGTGAAGTTAAGTAAGCGGTTCAAGCGATTCAAAGACGCGTTCGAGAAAGATCCACGATTCTTTGGAGAGTGTTATGACATTTTCAAAGACATTTCTGAAATCGAGAAGAAACTAAACGGCCTTCTTTCCCATGAGTCACAGTTAGAAAAGGAATCCTATAACGAACTTCTCTTTTTCAGACCTATTCTACAACCCCTGAACTTTGTCCCCTTTCTCTTAACATGTTGGTCCTTTTTACGAGTGTACCTTTTACCAGGACTGTCTTTGTTAATTCCTATTTTTACACTTATTGCACCTTATATTATATTAAATTTTGTATTTCGTCTACCCATCACTTTTCAAAACTACACGAATATACTACATTCTATGGTGTCAGGTGATTTTACAAGAGGAATAGAATCCGACCCATCTTCTGTTACCATTCAGCCAGCACAATTACTTAAAAAGTTTGGAATATTATTTGTAACATTTATTCAAGGCATTGTTCAGCCTTATTGGAGCTACAAACATTTACATTCTATTGATGAAATCATTGTAGAACACGGTACACTCATCAAACGATTCCGTGATAAGTATCTTGCCTTACAGTCTATATTGGACAGCCATGGGTTCACGTTCTTTAGATGCCCTTTACCGAACATACAATCGGAACGAGATGCCACTGCACGAGCAATCTTAGAATCCTCTTATTTCAAAATGGCACTTAAATATGTTGGATCTCTTGAAGTCGTCATGACACTTGCAAACAATAAAGATATCCATCCAGTCAAATGGGTCACGTCTTCTACACCATTATTGGTTATTAACGATACATTTGACTTCCAGGTACCAGAGGCATCTCGAAAGGCCATCTCTGTTTCTTTTACAACAAAGCGTCATGCATTGTTAACGGGTCCAAATAAAGGAGGAAAATCAACCGTATTACGAGCATTGACCGTGTCTGCCTTATTGGCGCATACATATGGATGCTCCATTGGACATGCACGAATGACACCCTTCTCTACCATGTTTGTTTGTCTAAAACCAGATGATCTACCTGGATCCAAATCCAGATTTGAGCGTGAAATAGAGTTCACTGCAAAGACGTTAGAGCAACAGAAACCCGTGTTGGTATTCATTGATGAATTATACCATTCTACGAATCCACCTGATGCATTGCGAAGTTGCAACATATATTGCGATCCATTATGGAAAAAGGAAAACATCGTAAGCGTTATCAGTACTCATCTTTTTGAGTTAGTAGAAAAAGCAAACGATTCGATACAACGACTGTGCTGTTCGGCTTCTATCGATGAAAAGGGAGATATTCATTTTGATTATACATTATCGAATGGGATATGTAAAGTAAGTAGTGTAGACGAATTGCTGAAGCGAAATGGACTGTTACAAAAAAATCAATAATCGTTATGTTTTCATACGTGATAAATCATACATTTCACAGTAGTATCCATAGGTGCGCCTGAATCATTTTTCTAAATTCCTAACAAACGGCAGAATGACATCTATAAGTGATACCCTAACCGCTGTATTAGTGATTGTTTTACTATTTGGTGCAGTATGCATTTATTTATACACACGCATTCAGCAGGCAGAGCAAAAGATTACGTTGCTGGAATCTATTTTATTAGATCTAAAGATGAGTACAGAATTTAACTCCTATTCTGAATTACCGGCAGAGGAGGTTGGTAATGATAAGCCCTCTACTGCCAATGCAAACGGTGTAGAAGAGAGTCATTATGCTCCATTTGACGAAGGGCCTCATGATTCCGAGGAATCCAACCAGGAATCTAACAAGGAATCCGATGCACCCAGCACCCCACCGGCAGCAGAGGAAGTTCATGATCTGGAGCCATACACGTCATTCGATGGTTCAGGTAACCATGAGGATGCTTTGTTGTCGGATCCCATCCAGACCGAAACGAAGAGTCTATCCGTTCAGTACGATTCTATGACACTGAAGGAACTTCAGTCTCTTGCCAAGACAAGAGGAATCACGGGTGCATCGACTATGAAGAAGGGTTCCATTTTGGAAGCGCTGAAGACTTCAGACAAGTTGCAGGCGGCAGCAGGCGTGACAGGTACGTCCAGTCTTTTTCTTGAAACCACTTCTGCCTTTCCTGTCAGCGAAGGTAACTAATTTTATTCGTAAAAGCATTGATAAAGATAGATGGCAGAACTTGATCAATCAGGATTTTCGAGAGATACTCGACCCAATTTATACTCCAATCCGCCGTTTGGTAGCGAATATCGAGCAGCACAGAAAGCATATGTTCCCCCCGCTAAAGATGTCTACCCCGCCAGAGACAATCGGTACCCCGCCTATGCGGGGCCGATGGCGGACGGTCGTTTGGTAACGGATTATCGCCCTCACTGCACTAAAAACATCCGTCCAGATGCACAGTACAATACGAAATTGTGGATGGTTCATCATGCGAGTGAAGTGATGAATGAATCACGCCGTCGACAAGTGGAGTGGTCAGGGGCCTCTCTGGCCATGGCGAACACCGTTCCTCCTCCTGCAGACGTTGTTCATTCGAATCCCTTTTATTCGGAAGTGAACTCTACGAATGCACCAAATGGAATAGGAGTCGAAAGGGCAAATGCGGCGTGTCCTGATTTGTTTGGAACGTTTACGTATGAACCGACGATTTCGGAATTACAGAACAATCGTAAAAATATTCAAGTCACCAAATTTTACGAAGGTGGGCGTAATTCCCCACGAGGCGTGTTTCCACGTCAACAATAGACTTAAAGAATGAAGACAATAAAAAAGATAGGAAGAAATTCCTCTATGGTTCTGTAATTCAGTTGGCAGAATGTCCGTCTTATGTATTCACATAGTGAAACAAGATAGCGGAATGTCGCGAGTTCGATTCTCGCCAGGACCATATATTATTCTGAGTAATGATAGTTACTAAGAATATAAACATTTCATATCATATATACATAATGTACAACGTAGCAGGTTCAAAAAAAATCATCGCCTTTGATATTGGTATCAAAAATCTGGCGTTCTGTATTTTACAAGAGGACAAGCACGTTGTGGCATTAGAGAACTGTAATCTACTTGATCCTGTGGAATCTATTACATGTCATCAATGTGCAGCGAAGGCATCGTTACAGGCAGGTATTCATCCATGTTGCAAACGACACATTCCGAAAGAATACAAGACGATCCCTGAATTATCGGGTAAAAAGTTGCCAGTGGTAAAAGTTCTCAAGGATCTTATCAAACAACATAATTGTGAAAAGGCAGGACCATCCAAGGACACATGTATAGAATCGTTGTCGAAGGTATTTGCACTTCCCTTCGAACAACCGAAACAACCCAACGCCGCCAAAGTCAGTCTGGAGACCATTCACGATGCACTTCGTACGTTCGTGGAGGAAAAGGCACCTCTTTTAGACGGCTGTACACATGTATTGCTCGAAAACCAGCCTGCATTTAAAAATCCTCATATGAAATCGGTACAGGTATTACTTTTTGCCACGCTTCGTGAATTCTATCTTCGAAACCATCAAACACCTTCGTATCATTTCATTCATGCGAAAAAGAAAGTGGGAGATGCTCCAAAAGGAGACGAGGGATATTCAGAACGAAAGAATAAATCCGAAGAACGTGTACGTGTTATGTTTGATAAAGGAGAAATAAGGAATACAGAACTATATACATCGTGGCAACAGGCAAAGAAGAAATCCGATATGGCCGACGCACTGTGTATGTGTATTGATTTCTTACCTTCTACAAAGAATGAATCTCCTTGATTTCATATCCTCTTCGGTCGTTCTCCTATTTATTCTTCCAATTTGTTTCTTTCTCGCTACCCACAATTACTTTCACTTGAAGGCACTTGCAGGCATATGTCTTACTACCTTTTTGTCCGAATGGTTGATAAAGCATAGGTTAATTGGAACGGCGAGTCCTCGGCCAAAGGGTGCGAAAGACTGTAATCTGTGGTGCAATGATGGAATTCAGGAGGGAAAGCCCGGCATGCCCTCTTCTCATTCAGCAGAAGTGGCTTTCTTTACGGGGGTCTACTATTATCAAACGACTCATCCTATTCTCCGATTTTTGTTGGTAGCATACGAAATATTGATTATGGCGTCGAGGTATCTTAAACGATGTCACACGATAGAACAAATAGGTGTAGGTACACTTTTCGGATTAACACTAAGCGTATTCTTTCGATCGTGCGTCCATTCGCGTGCTTAAAAAAGAACCTATTTTGAAAGACATATGAGCGGCTCAGGCGTAACGATTAGTGACATGCAGAGTTTTGTGGAAATGAATAGTTCGGATATTCCGATCAGTTCGAACATTGGAAATGTAATAGAGCTTGGTGGAGAAGATTTAGGGGATGATTTTGGTGCCAGTCTCATTTCCAATACGCGGGTGACATCCTCTCGTTCCGAGAACCAACCTCCGAAGTCCGTGTTTGGTTTGGAACCCATCCAGGATATTTCAGTCGGTAGACTGGATCCCTTGGAGTCGATTTCGTTTGACATTCCTTCTTCTGACAATGCAAACTCGTTTTCCTTACCCGATATTTCGGTCAACAAGGACGTTTCTTCGATGTTTACTAATAATCAAACGGCAACCGGCCCATCGATTAGTCTGGCAGCTGTCACGCGTTTGAGTCCAGAGGAGGAACGAAAGAAGAAGCAAGAACTCATTAATAAGCTCAATCGCCTGGAAACGAAGGGTTATACCCTTACAAAACATTTCAGCATGGATAATACGGTGGAAGAGATTCAATCGGAATACGATCGTTTGGTGGATGCCAAGAACCTGGAAGCCAGTATTCGTTTCCAACGTCAGTGCCTAATGGGTGTTGTTACGGGTTTCGAATTCTTGAATGGAAAGTTCAATCCATTTGATTGGCAACTGGATGGATGGTCAGAATCGGTACACGAAAACGTCGAAGATTTTGATGAAATCTTTGAAGAATTATATGACAAGTACAAGGGTCGTGGTAGTATGCCGCCTGAGGCAAAGCTTATGATGTCGTTGGTGGGAGGTGGATTTATGTTCCACATGAGTAACTCCTTCTTCCGTCAGAAGCTTGGAAGCATGGATGCGAGTGATATTTTCCGTAACAATCCTCAACTGGCAAAGCAGTTTGCTGCAGCTGCTGCATCCCAGGCAGGTCCAGGTTTTGGTAACTTTATGGGTGCGGCCATGGGTATGCCACAGTCACAAATGCCACAGATGCCACAACAGATGCCGCCACAGATGCAAGGTCCAGGTGCATTCTATAATGCACCCAATAGTATGGGAACGCCACAGATGCCACAGAATATGGCTGCTGCCCCTGCTCCTCCCATTCAGCGAAGGGAAATGAAAGGCCCTTCGGGGGTAGATGACATTATGAAGACATTCCAAGAAGTTCGTTCCGCCGAATTGGAAATGAATCCGTTGTCTATGCCTGGTCCGCCCCCTATATTTAACCAGCAACCCGTGAAACAGGCCCTCTCGGAAATTTCCAGTATTCACTCGCAACAAGACGATGATCTTTTGAGTCAAGGAGAGAGTGTTCGTACAGGAATAACGGGTCAGCGAAGGGGCCGTCGTAAGGCAGCCACCCCTGTAGAGAATACGATTTCTCTCAATCTGTAAACGGGTCAAGGAGAGTGTGTACATAGGATGTCACATACGATGCTATACACAATGATACAATGGATAGAATTCATTGTATGATAGAGCATATAGGAAACGCATATAGGAAACGGATAGGTGTATATTAATCCTTTTTAAGAAGAGACAAGTTTGCAGCATAAATATCGGTATGAAGAACATCGTCCTCTTCATCGGCAGGTTGTCCGTTCGAACTGGTTTTGACGGATTGCAGCGATTTTTCTAATGCCGTCTGTTGTGGATTTTTCACACTTTTTGTAGAAGTGTTACTGGAGGCTTGGTACCTCTGTGCCTTCGCACTGAGACGTTGTAATATCTCCTTTTCTTCAGGTGTCATTTCTTCGCCTGGCCCTGGTGCATCTGCACAACGAGACCCTGATACGCCTCCTGCACCAAAGATACACAAGGACGAATTCTCGTTAAAAAGGTATCCAAGTAACAGGACAACGGTAACAGTCGTCCAGAATGCAACCCAAATATTACGAGTTGCAACAAACAATACTGTAAAAATAAGAACTCTTCGAACCCAAGGATGTTGCAGGAACTGCTCTTGTTTCTTCGTGACCTCTAAACTGATAAAACGGCCACCCAAATTAAGAATAAGCATCATAATTCCAATAAAGTAAGGATTTGTATTAAAAATCTGTAAAAATGTATCCAATGGACTAACGGCCATTACAGATAACATGGCTTGTGGAGCCATAGCAGCCGGAAGACTCATTCTCTGTTATAACCGGTTCTTATAGATCGGAAAAAGGTGTAATTAAGGTATTCATATCACTGAGATAAAAGAAGACGATCAACGCTATTAAAATACCAACGCGTGGGCACCAAATGGCGGACGTTAGTACTAAGAGCGCTATCAACAGTCTCCACCATGGAGCGATGTACAAGTCGGTGAGTTGTTTCGTGTATTCTTCTTCAAAGATTGTGCTATAGCGTACAATGACAATTGCAGCGAGAAGAATCACAAATCCTCGGAGCAGTCCATCGGTTGTGTTTTCAAAAGAAAGGAACGAAGGCCAATTCATATCTATTCCTATCTATCATTATGCTTGAACAGGATACGTATTCACCTGATCATTTGCGATTTTACGTGGATTCTCTCCAAGAACTTGTTCTACAAACCAACGGCTGCTTCGGTCCGTTCGCTTTTCTGATACGGATCCACCCCCATCAAATCCTTCTATGTCGGATACACGATGCGCTCCGTGTAAGATTAATAAGAAAGCCAGAGCGGTTAACACCCCGTAGATCCATCCCATGGTCTGAACGACTCCGTACACAATCGCAACGCCAAAGACTCGACCCAGAAGAGAGTCTGCAAAGGTTCGATAGTCTACACCAATCAATGGAGAATACACGATCACTAATAGTAGTAAAAACCCATACAGAAGCTTGGCAGGAGGATCTATATGCAGTAGTAATATTTGTAAGGAGGTCATAAATGCATCTTGTTGATACGACATTCTGATAAACCAATGGATTTGTTTATCCGTAGCGAGTACCCCGTCGGAGTTCACCGTATGAAATAAAATACTTACTTATCATTCTTCTTGGTGCGTCGTGTCTTATTTTTCTTGCATATATATTCTCTTTTGTATGAATTCGTTTTCATGTGTGTTCTGTTACTTTTCTTCCCTTTTATCTTCTTCCCTCCTTTTACTATATATGTCATACCCGTGTTACGGGACGTGGTCGTATTCTTAGTAAACCCACTCTTCTCATAAAAACCTTGTACAGATGGATCTGCAGAAAGTATGATACGCTCAACCTTCAAAAGAAGGGCTAATTCTTTAATTTTTGTAAGTAATAATGTCCCAATACCTTTCATCTCCCCATCCGGAACGCAAATACCATGTATAAAGATCCTTTTATCTACAATATTTATAGAACAACACCCTACTATATCTTCATTCCTATCATTCCTATCATCTTTTACATATAGGACAGTATTTTTGTCAATGCTATACCTAAAAGATAAATACGAAATTGCTTTTTGATCCCTACAAAAGTCCTTTTTTGCTTCTACATAACTTTTTAATTCACTTCTGTCTCCTTTGATGCATCCTATCTCTTCAAACGCAGGTGAACATCTTTTATCGCTGTAAACGCTGTCTGCACAAATATAATAACAGGTAACCATCTACTTATATGTGATAATTATGGTAGATTCAAATTATAGAAAATAAATTCAATCAACAATATAAATAATAGTATTTAAAAATGTAATATCAGAAACATATTCTTTGAGTTTATTGTAGTAGTCAAAATCTCCTCCATACTTATATTCCCAATTTGATTTATTTGCAAGTTCAAAAGGTATTATTCCACACGGTGTTCCAATATCATCTTGAATAATATGAATTAATTGTGACGGTACTTGTACATTGTTATGTTTTACCAAAAATTTTGCAATGTATAACGTATTTTTATTGATACATAATTGTCTTAATTTTTGAAAAGATCCTGAAACATAAATATCATCATCATCTGCATTCATAATAAAGGTTGTTTTTGGTTCAAGAATTCCTTGATATTTATTTCGAATAGCATGACCCCAGTATCCCAAATTGGGCGTTTGCTCTATGATTTTTATGTTAGATTGATGACCTTTGAGCCAATCATCTGAAAATGTGGATCGTTGTATTGCCCCTTCTCCATCAAATACAATGGTGATTGCATCATTGGATGTCAATTCATCTTTTAAACTATGTAGCATATTGAATAGACATGGTCGCCCAGATGTTGCAATTAAAATGTGAAATGTGGGAATAAATTTTTCAAATGTAGAAGTAGGTGGAATTTGTTTTTTTCGTTTTGGTACAGAAATCCATGAACTCATTAATGAGATAGCCATATTGTTTATTTAGGCTCAAACGATCGATATAATTTTAGATTAACATTCATAACTGACATGTCGTCTTTCAATATCAGAATAATTACCATACTGATATGCAATTCTTGGATATATGGTATACCAATTTGCTAAAGGCATAAGACATTTCCAATATTGATCAAGACAATTACTATGCATTCTGCCATTTTGTTTCATGTCGTTTACACCATTCATATAATTTACAAGTAAAATAGATGCATATTCACGAGTAAAAACATAACCTGAGGCAGTCTGAGAGGATATTACCTTTTTTATGTGAGGAAAAGTAGTATTTATTATTTTAAGATCTGTATTACCAACTGCTAATAATAGTACATCAAAATCAGGTATATTCATATAGGTATTAATAAGTAAATTATTAATTTTTATGGAATCATTCGACAAAAATGTAAAGTCATCTTCAAGAATCAAACATGTTTTCCATGCTGGATGTTCAAGAAAATACTGTATAGCTTTAATATGACTTAAAGAACAACCCATTGCGCCATTTTCTTTACTATAGACTGCATCCATACGATGTGTTTTTTGAAGAGTTGGATCTATTTTTTTAATTTCGTTAAGACAGTGTTCTTTTCTATCAATTCTATGTTCAAGATTAATATATAAAATTGCATCTATCTTATCAATAAAATAATCTGAATTTGACACATTATTTTCCATTATTACATACTATTATCATTTCTTTATATTATATTCGGATGCAAAGGCTCCTACATAACTTTTTAATTCACTTCTGTCTCCTTTGATGCATCCTATCTCTTTAAACGCAGGTGAACATCTTTTATCGCTGTCTGCACAAATATAATAACAGGTAACCATCTATTTATATGTGTGTTTATGAATACAATAGGACGTATTCATGCATAGCGATGCCCAGGTTGGAAAGGTGGATTTATCTGATATAAGAATGATTGCTTTTGGTAGTAGAGGCGATGAATTATTGCAGTTTAGAAGATGCCTTTCAACTAACGGGTAACGCACCTTCTCCGGAATGTGGATCCGATTATGCAACAAAGGCTGCCAGGAGAGAAGAGCGTCGAAAAGCCCGACGTTGCAAGGGGCCTTTGGCAACCTATTTAGATGTAGGGGACAAGGACCCAGATCGTCAGCATTTGAACAAGTTACCTGAGGTTCCCGCCATGAATCCGGCAGTAGGAATGAGGGAACACGTTCCAGCGGATGCCCCCGTCGGATCCTTGGAGCCGTTTGTTCCTCGTAATGATGATGATCCAAAAGGCGACATGGTTCGGGCCGAGTTGCCGTTATGGGGACTCAATGTACCTGGTACGACAGAAGCGCAGAAGCCATGTCCAGGAAGAAAGAAGTTCTTTGGAGCCGATCCTGATGGTGATACGTTTGCGGATTATGTTCCTGATGCACCGAATTATCGTATGCAGCCCGATTTCTTAACCGCCTTTGAGCATGCAGGAGTTGCCAAAGCAGGATCGGCCGCCACTCTTCCCAATCCATCGGTGAATATGTTCTGGAAGCCTCTTACACCCAGTGGCGCACAGACATCCTTTATCGAGCAACTACCACCTCCAGGAGGCAAGTATTATCAGCCACCTGCACGCCTGAATGGAGAAATTTCCAACGATGACATCATGAAGAAATTAGACAAATTATGGGCACGCATGGATGATATGAACCAGTCGTCTCCTGAACAAGTTACCTCGGAACTACTCATGTTTATTTCCAGTGGTATTTTTGTCATTTTTATGATGGATGTACTGGTCAAGAAGAGTAGCACGTTGCGGTTTTAAAAAAAGACGAATGTATATCATATTATGATTGATATATACAATCATAACATGATACGAATACATGTATATTTTACGTACTCTTAATCTTTTCCGCAAAATCTAAGGATCCGAAGATTTGAGAGCAATATTCTTCATCTTGTCGAACACATACCATGGTAATGAATTTGGTTGGCTTGTAATCCGCGCTAACTGGTTTTTTAGCTTTGCTGATGGTATCTAAGAAGTTCAGTACTGGAATCATCAGACAATTATTGGTATTGGATATGTCTTTTCCAACCTCTTCCGTCTCAGGTACTACAAAATACTTATCATCATTATAGTCTTTTAAACTTGGCTTCTGTTTTGTTATTTTTGTAGCAATACCATTCTTTTTATTGAAAAAATATATTAAATGATTGATGGTTTCATTGATATAAAATCCTTCCGTTAGGATTTGAAATATATTGTTTCCTGTATATATTGGAGTTTGTACGACTACTTTTTTACCTTTTCTAGTTATTGTTTCATCTTTCGTTAATTTTTGTATTTCAGGGCGCATGTTCGTCTCAATTGTGGTCGGACCCATTGTCGGATCTAATAATGATAGCAAAGGTATATCCTTTCCTGTTGATGATTTATCGTTTATAAATACGCTTTTTATACCTAACGGACTCTCTCTACCCGCTGTATCTACAATCGTAACATATCCTGTTTTGCCTGTGTTGAATGTGATTTTAAATACCAAAAACAAATGGGAACGACTGGAGACAGGATTATTAGGTGTTGTCTTAATTCTCCCCTTTTTAATTCGATACGTTTCAATAGCTCCTGTTAGAGTATTAATATATTCAGGTTTAAATTTCTTTAAAATAGTTTCGTCTATCGTAGTTTTAAACTCATCTTCCTTTACTATATTTACACCTTCATTGTCAAATGTAGGAGTACCTACAAGAGTAATAACTTTTCCTGTTATATTTGGAATAGTTGGTGTAAATTTATCGTTATACATTTCAAAGATATACGCCACTTTCATTTGTGTAACACCCTGCAAATTCTCCAATCCATAATGCAATAATCCTGGAACACCTTTGGATTGATCACCTATCAAAGTATAGGTCTTTCCACTACCACTGAGTCCGTATCCAAATAATACAATCGAATAGCCATCTTCCACTTGTTTAAAGGTGCTATACAAACCTGGATGGGTGGTATTCTTCTCTTCTTCAATGGAAGCAACCTCCACCTTTAATTCGGAAAGATCACCACCCAACCCTTTGATACCTGTGTACGCATCTTTGTTGGTAAAGTCCTGATCAAAGACACCATAAAATTCACCAAATGTTTGTTCTTTAGCAACACTTGGTACTTTGGAACAATCTACCTGCACACGTTTGGTGTTGTCCACAGGTTGTACCGTTCTAAACGCTCCTCCACCAATCGGTTTAATTTTTATATAGACACGAACGGCTCCACTTATATCTTCATAGATATTGGTTAGTCTATTATCTTGTTCTCTGAATTCACTCTCGTGTTCGTCCCAATAGGTCAAAGGAGCCTGTACACTCTCGCAAAGGGCAGATAAAGCTGCAGCATTCTTCTTCTGTTTCGATTTGTTCTGCAAGGAGTTGATGAGAGGATCATTGACATACGTATCCAGTTTCATTTCTGCCATATGAGCTTCCAACTGGTTTTTCACGGCGTCAAATTGCGCAGTAACCTTCTCTTGTATTGGCTGACTTAATTTGGTAAATGGGGACGGGTTTTCTGGGTCTGGTTTATGAATCAGACTGTTTAACGTGCCGATGACCGTTTGTTTTCTTGCAAAGATCTCTTGAATCTGTTTTAATTTGTCTATTGTTTCCTTGCAATTGGCATAATCAACTTCTTTTGGCACGACCGCCTTTTTATTATCTTCTAACAATCTCCTTACTTCTTCTAATTGCTGTTGTAGACTCTGAATGTTTTTATCCTTTTGTTGTATCACCTCCTCTTTTTGTTGTAGGGTTTTACCCTGTTGATCTATAATTTCGCCTTTTTTTTTAATTCGTTAGAAGTGGCTGCAGCTGCTACTGCGGATAGAGTAGCGGATGCCTCCCTAACACTGTTATTACGTTTTTTCGTAGATATTACTACACCTGGGCTGCTTTGCATACGTTTTCTACTTCCTATTCGATTTCTAAGGCTGTTTGGCTGTGGAGTTGACGGTGGAATTGGCACGCGTTGATTAACCCTTGCCCTAATAGTATTGGCTGTAGATGTTATTCCAGCTGGGCGACCGTTCTTAAACGTTTTAATTCCTATTAGACTTCCAACATTGTTTGGCGTTGGCGTTGTTGTAGATGCAGCTCTTGCAGCTTCTGCTGGTTGAACTATTTCTGCTGGGTTTATCTCGCCAGCCTCTCCATTTTTACTTTCAGGTAGATCGTTCCGTAAATTGACATATACCGTTGGTATTTGTGGAAGCGCATCATATATAGCTTGCATTTTCGTTCGAATCTCTTTTGCTCTTGTAATGTTCTCATCCATGTCTACGCCCTTATTTTGTGAACCATTCGTTTTAATATTGGTCAGCCCACTAAGATCGGTCATAAGTTTTACATTTGCATTGTTCGCACGAGATATCTTTTTGGATTTATTAATCTCTTTGAAAAGATCACTTATTTCTTTTGAAATTGTGTCAAATTCTATCTGTTTTTCAGAGTCTGTAATGATGTGTTCCATATTACGCAGTTTGTTTTCAATGCTCTCTATATTGTTGGAGGCATTCTTTCTGGTTCCTTTTTGTCTGTTATTGTTGTTCTTGTTCTTGTTCTTGCTCAGTGTATTTTTCAAACTATTTACTTTCGATTTGAATGAATTCAATGACTGATTCATGCTGTTTAGTTTGGATTTATTTTTCGATTTCTTTTTCATGGTCTGTACTCTTGATTTTGTACGTGCTATACTCTCCAAGGTAGTTTGTAATTTTTGTTCTAAGGATGCTACTTCGGCATTCTTTTTACGTTTTGCGAGAATCCTGTCTTCATTCACGTGTTCCTTTTCAGGTTCAGGCTGTTTTTCAACCACCGCCTCAGCAGCCTCTGCATCCGCCTCAGCTGCTATAGCAGCTACATCATCCTCCTCTTCCGCCTCAGCAGCCTCTGCATCCGCCTCATCTGCTATAGCAGCTACATCAGCAGCTACAGCTTGATCATCCTCCTCTTCCGCCTCAGCAGCAGCCTCTTCCGCCTCAGCCGCCTCAGCTGCGACAACCACATTATTTACTTTATTTCTAACCGCATTTAGTAATACATCTCGAGCAGATGCCACTTTCTTATACTCCTCTGGGTCACCCCCTTTATTAGGATGAAGGATTGCTAATAAATCTCGAGCTATTTTGGCAATCCTCTTTCTATTTAAGGATGCGAAAGGTTCCTCTATTTTCAAAACAGCCATAGCGTTTTGTATGTCTTTATTTCCTTTCGCACGTTCCGCATCTTTAGGTATAGCAGCACCTTCAGCAGCCTCCGCTTCCTCCGCATCCTCCTCTGCCGCTTCCTCCTCTTCCGCCTCCTCTGCCGCTTCCTCCTCTTCCGCTTCCTCCTCTGCCGCTTCCTCCTCTTCCGCTTCCTCCTCTGCCGCAACAGCCGCATCAGCAACAACCGCATCAGCCACATTAGCAGCAACAGCCGCAACAGCCGCATCAGCAGCAACCGCATCATCTTTCTGCTCTTTCGGCACACTTCCTTCTTTGCTTTTCAATTGCTCATACACACGCTCATACGCCTTCTGAAATCTACCCTTCTTTTCAACGTTTAACGTTGCAAATCTCTGATGTAGATCTTCGGACGTTAAACCTAATAGGTCATCAAAGGACATATCAAATTGTTTAAATAAATTGGAAGACACTCGATAGACCAATACATAACTGCAGTTTTCTATCTTGCATTCTTGTTTTACGTCATCGAGAGTAAAAGAGGTATAGGTAGAACCCACCTTGTCATCATTGTACAACACAAATTTGGAAGGATCCTTGGGATCGACACGTAGATACATGTAATGACCTCTATTTCCTTCCGAAGAGAAAGGATAATACAAAATCGCACCAAATAAGGTGTAGTCATGATGTGCGAACTGGATCGGTGAATAACCCGACAAGGTTCGTTCTGTCCTTTTTCTATCATCGTCGAATCGATCGGTATATACCAAAAGATATTCATTCTCTTTATCAATCGTATACGACTTAGTCTTTTTTTCGGTTGCATTTTTCTGAGAGGATTCAATTAATTTATCCACTGTAAGAGAGGGGGTGGCTGAAGGTTTATCTCCTGCCAAAGAGACATTTAAAATGGTTTCATCCTCTTCTCCGTCTACTTCGACAGTCTTATTCTGAACTACCTCTACTTGATTGATTCGAAACCCAAACAGGGCAGGAATCGCTTTTAGATTGTTATCCTTCTTCAATACCTGAAAGATAAACTGTAGAAACTCATCTTGATCTTGTTGTGTTGTAATCGTTTCCTTCGCACCGACTTCTTTACCCGTAATATTGCGATAGGCAATATAGGTCTTCATAAGGTACTGCACATATACATCTGATACAGCCTCCTTTCCTTCGGTATTTAATGTATCTAAGGCATCAAATGTTGTTCGCTTTTTATCCAATTGTTGAAAAGCAGCCTTTAAGGAGCACAAAAAAGATCGATTCATGTACGGAAAAAAGTCTTTCGAATCTTTTCTTTTCGCTTGAATGTCGTTTTTAATCGATTCCACCGTTGCATCTTGAATGGATACTTCGCTAAAACCAGGAGGACACGGACGTTTATTGAAAAGAGAACGGACCTGAGGGATGGAGTATAACATCTGAACAGTAGAGGTACAGTAGCAATCAACCGAAGGATTCTTTATACCAATGGTAGTAACAACATTCTCTTCTGTAGACAAAAGAGGAGACGTTGTCGTTTCTTCTGAAGGGCTTTCTGTATTCTTCTTGTTCTTATTCTTATTCTTGTTCTTGTTTTTCGTTACCTTCTCGCTTAATTTTTGTAGTTGTGTATGTTGTAACGTCATACAAATTTTCATGTTTCCATCCGCTTGTTTCTCATAGGACACCACTGGTTTTTCACCAAGAGCGTTGATATTCCCTTTCTTTTCAGGAGACAAACGTTCTAAGAGACTGATTGCCAGACTTTGAACTACGCGCCGAATGGGCTCGCATTGTTCCAACATGATCAATGGTTTATCCGTGTTACATTCTCCATCAAACAATCCTTGTAAAATCTTCAACTTATCTGCATGAGAAACAGCCTCACCGTCCAATCCAAATAATTCCAGCGCCTTCTCTTGGTTTTTAGTAAGTTCATTGGGTGGGTTCTTGCGCGGATTCTCTAAGGATAGACGAGTGGTAAAAATCGTAATATCCTTGCTACTCTTTTCATTTGTAGGGGTGTTGGAAGAAGCCGTCGTAACCGCATTCGCATTCGCAGCCACAGGAACCGCATTCACAGGAACCGCATTCACAGGAACCGCATTCACAGGAACCGCATTCACAGCCACAGGAACCGCATTCACAGGAACCGCATTCACAGCAGGATTCGCATTCACAGCCACAGGAACCGCATTCGTAGAAGCCGCAGCAGCCGCATTCACAGCCACAGGAACCGCATTCACAGCAGGAACCGCATTGCGTAACCCATTATTTGCAACAGGAACTGCATTGGGACCCGCACCACCGCTCATAGGCTGTATGGTACCACCTACATTGGGTAGGAGTGATACATTGGGATTATAACCAGCCAAGGTACTCATTCTATCCTAATCGTTTGTTTTAAAATTACAATCAAAACAAACGACCTTCCAAAAGCAAATCATGGAGCCTAAGAAAAATATACCTCTTGTCTTCTAGACATGAATACCTATGCACCCGATCCGCAAACAAGAAAACGTAAGATTGAATGCAAACCTGGATTGATGATTGCAAGTCTTCAGCGATTTTATTCGTCTCATCCGGAAATTGATAAAGTGATTACCTATCTGAATGGAGAAGCATCCTTGTCATTACGTATTATTGACTGGTTTATTACAAAATACAGTCGTAAGAATTTTGTACGCTATCAGATGAATGGGCAGGAGTTCCTTGTGTATCTGAGTTACAAAGGACAATTGAAGGCCTATTCGAAGCAGTATTTTGATCCGAATTGTCGTAGAGAGCGAATTATGTTTAAAATTCAAGGGCATGATTCCTTTACCACGACCATCGGTAAATTGAATTTTTTCCGTTGGGCTCTCGAAACCGATATTCTGAACTATATTGAAGAGCACGAGGAGGAAATTCGGTCAGGATACAATGCACATTTGAAGGAGACTATTCAATCTCAAAAGAGCTCAAAGAGTGACACGGCGTCTTCCACGGATTCCAATAGCTCGGTCGCCAGTGCAACATCCACTACCAGTACAGCATCCGCAGCCAGTGCGGTATCTACATCCAGTACAACATCTACGCGTGGTACTCGAAGAAAGCGTAACAAGCAAACCCCTTCCTCTCTGAATAAGCTTCAAGTGTATTCTACTCCGATTGAACTACAGTTTATGTGATCTCTACAGGGATTTCGGGTCCGAGATCGGTTGATTGACATAAAAATGTTGAAGATCCTCCCTTTCAGGACGAATTTGTTCAGCGGCCTGTGCTTGTTGAGAGACGACGGTAGAATGTAGCCAACGATTGTTAAAATTCCGTTGTAGCAACTTTCCCGATTCTTTCAAATATCCCGTATTTTTATCTTCGTACACTGAAGCTCGTAATTCACGTGTCATATTTCGAGCATCAAAGGATGTATCGTATTTATTAAAATATGGATTCTCCACCCCTTTAGGTTCATTCACATCATAACGAGGTTGAGATCTATAATTACGTTCACTCATACGACTACCATTAGGAAGCATATCATAAAAGGGTGCTTGCTTATTCATATCCGGGCGATTCATGGTTTCGTATTTTCCATCGGTTTGCCAGTGTTCAAACTGACGAGCATTTATAGAATCGATGGTATCGACTTCTCGTCTTGTTCGTACGACAAATCGTGGTAAAGGAAATGCTTGATAGGCGGATATAGTATGTCGATCAGGATAAACAGGTTGAGCCATTTAAAGTACCTACTTAGTATTATCTTAAGATGTTTATTATACCGTTTTATCACAAAGTAACCTATGAAAATAATATAAATGTACATTGTATTCAACTTTTAACCATAGGAGGCACTACGTTATGGGAAGAAGACGAGCATCTGGACATGGATAGAGACATTTTAGAAAGCAATGATATATATCGAAAAGGAGATACAATACAATTACCAGGAAAGGTAGTATTGTGTGAAATCGACATAGAAAAAACAAATGTTCAAGATTTTTACAAATGGAGTGATCTATCAGTAGAAGATCACATAACGTTTTGTTGGAAAACCTATTATTGTTTGCTTGGAGAGAAAAAGGAGTGTTGGTTACATACACCCTGTCAGGAGACAATAGGAAACTACTCTGTGGAGTGCATTCTTCAATCTATTGTAGAAAGTAAAAGCTAAAGGAAGTCATCTAAACAAACGCTATGTAGTATTAATAGATATGGAGGCTCGTCACAAAACGCAGAAGAAGGTAAATAATGAAACCCCAGGTGACAATGGCGAAAAGGACAGTGCATTTAAGACATTGTTAGAGGACAGTGCACGAGAAGCCTATTCACGACCGTGGCATCGTATCGAAAGAGGTCTACGATTGAATCGACTTCGTATCTTTGTAGAGGAACTTGTACCACAGCATAACATGACCAAGGAAGAGAAGGATGCCCTTTTCACTTTTTTACAAAAGTCATTGGATAAGAAGTTACTCAATACATTGAAAATTGTTCAATATGATCAGGAAAAACAACGGATTCTTTCGATACGTGGACTGGAACTGAAGAGGAATGAGGACAATGTATTGAAGTGGGGATTCCATACGAAGAAAAAGGCAGAAGGGACTCGTAAGAAGAAAAAGGGAGAAGAAGTGACAGCCGTCGAGACAAAAATAGAGGCAGGAGAGTGAGTATGTACGATTCTTCCATATAAAAATTGAGTGACATGATTACATATAGAAGTGATATATAGATATGACGTTTCTTGAAAAGCTACAGGAAGTACTCACTCTTTTTGAAAATTGGTTGTCCGAACCAGAAGATCGCACGCAGATAGAACAGTGGGTAGAATCCGCGAATGCATTGGCGTATAGCTTTGAATTTGCCGATGAGGAACAAGTGCATGTAGATCGAATCATTGCGATGTTCGAGGAGCAATTTAATCAGAAAGGGAAGAATAGAACACACATGTCATCCATAGAAGAAGATCATCCATCCATGGAATACATAGAGGAATTGATACAACGAAAACAAACGGAACAACGAACGCCTGAATGGTATGCTCAAATGGCTACCATTATTTCTGCCAGTGAAATCAGTCAGTTGTTTTCCTCTCCTCGTCAACGAGCAAAATTGGTGGTTTCCAAAACAGTACCCTATCCCTTGCGAAATCAGTCCTTGGCGGTTCCATCCGATCATATGAGTGCATTTGATTGGGGAATTAGGTTTGAACCCGTTGTGAAACAGATTTATGAATACAAATATGGTACCATCATGAAAGATTTAGGACGCTTGACGCATCGTACAGATCCTCGATGCAGCGCATCTCCAGATGGACTTATATATTATTGTCCGAAACAAGAACGAACGGGACGATTGGTGGAAATCAAATGTCCCGTAACACGCGAAATTGATGGTAGTATTCCAAAAGAGTATTACAATCAAATGCAACTGCAATTACATGTTACAGGATTAAAAGAATGCGATTATGTGGAGGCAGTCTTTGCTTCCGCATACAATTTCATGGAGCAAAAACAGGGTCCAGGAGAATACAATGGAATCATCGCGTTAGTTCGTTATGCCGAAGTTAAAAATGGACAAGACTTTTACTATGTATATAGCCCTGTAAATGTGGATGCAGAATGGACACCTGATCTTGCAGAAGGAGAAGATTGTGTGGAACTCATTCCATGGAGATTGTTTCAATGGAGTGAACAAGTCGTACAACGAAGTGAAGAATGGTGGACATCGATACAGCCGATGATCGATGCATTTTGGAAAGATGTTGAAAGGGCAAAACAAGGTGACTTTGTGATTCCTGAATCGACCCGTGCACCGAAACGAAAGAAGGAAGAAGTATGTCAAATTATCTTTCACAAGTTAAATGAACACGGTGAAGTGGAGGGATCACCTGTTAAAAAGGCATGTACACCTGAGCATACAGCAGTTACAGCAGTTACAACCGATACCATCGAATTATGAATGTAACATTCGTTTCTCCCGATGATATGCCGTTGACCGAAACAGATACGCAAATAGGAAATACAACAACACAAATACACCCGCCATCATAAGAATATTCGTAGTAGACAATTGGCCTGTGCTATTTTTTAGTTTGTTCATGAAGGAACCTTGAAAAATGGTGAGAAGAGATGCCACTATTCCAACAACAATTACCACCAATAAAAGAAACACCATTCGATTCGCCGTCATCGTATCCATTTCTATCTATGTATCCTATTTAATATACTCCTGATACTCCTGCCGCCTCACTTACACTTTTTCCTGTATTATTCGGAGGAACAGGAATAGGATTCGCCTGATAAAAGTTGAGTACCAATTCTTGGAAGGGTGCAGTACAGCTATCAGGATATCCTCGTTTGTAATTATTCGTCATCTGACGATAGGTACCCGTCTTAGAGACCATTCGTTCAAAATCGGAGGCATAACAGGATCGAGAATTGACGCATGAAAGAGATTCCTGTACACGCGGAGGTGCCATTTCATCCGCTAAAAGATGATAGGGGTTATTATTGTATAAAGAAGCGGGTCCAGGAGATTCGGGAGGATATTCTAACACGGAGGATTCGTTTTCTACTTTTTGTTTTAGTAGACTTGCATCTTGTTCTACGGAAGCAGGGCGATCATTACGATTTTCAAACCCTTCCCAGAACGAGTAATAGGGGTAGCCAAATCGTCGCCATCCATCACGTTTCCACCAATCTTTCTGTGACTTTTGTGCATAAGGTGCAATATAATTTGCAAACGGAGTCTGATTTCCCTTTACGAGAACAAGACAAACAATGAGCAATAGTATAAAACCAAATAAGAGATATGGTATCATTCCTATTTAATTGCGTTCGTTTTTAAAAATTGACATCGATGTGGAAGTTTATAAATTCCGGAAAGATGTCTACCAGTAGTATGCATGTTCGTAAGCGCGATGGTTCACGTGAAGATGTGTCGTTCGACAAAGTATTGGAAAGAATTCGCAAGGTTGCGGAAGGATTGAATGTGAATCCAACTTTAATTGCTCAGCGAACACTTCTTCGAATCTATGACGGTGTGAAAACATCGGAATTAGATGAACTGGCTGCGCAACTTGCTATTTCTCTCATGACCACGAATACCGACTATGGGATTCTGGCCTCCAGGATTATTATTTCAAATCATCATCGAAACACATCCGATACATTTACGGACGTCGTGGTCGCCTTAGCCGATCAAGTCGTCCCCAAGACGGGTGAAAAAATGAGCACTGTCTCTCAAGAACTTATAGACATTTGTCAAAAATACGGAGATCAAATCAATGCGAAGATAGATTATCAAAGGGACTATCTTCTGGACTATTTCGGTTTCAAAACACTTGAAAAACTACAATACTTAATTCGGGATGTGAAGGGCAAAACGGTAGAACGACCGCAGCATTTGTTTATGCGCGTGTCGCTTGCTCTATGGGGGTCAATAGATATAGACAGAGCCTTTGAGACCTATGATCTGTTGAGTCAGAAATTCTTTATCCATGCCACTCCTACTAACTTTAATGCAGGTACACCACGTCAACAGCTGAGCTCATGCTTTCTACTTTCTATGAAAGCAGACGAAATTGGCGCAATCTATGATACATTGAAGGATTGTGCCATGATTAGCAAACATGCAGGCGGCATTGGTCTTCATATTCATAACATTCGTGCCAAGGGTGCACTCATTCGTGGAACGAATGGAACTTCTAATGGAATTGTACCAATGTTGCGTAACTTTAACGACACTGCACGGTACGTTGACCAATGTTTCACTCCTGATACTCTTGTTTATACTGAACAGGGTCCAAAGTGTATAGAAGATGTTAGTGTTACTGATAAGATTCTAACAAGTGAAGGTATCTATCACAAAGTAAAGATGCCAATTCGTCATGAATATAATGGAAAAATGCTCGAAATTAATATTAAAAATGCAATTTATCCTATTCGTGTCACACCTGAGCATCAAATTATGGCACTTCAGAGTCAAGCTAAGGGTCTAAACTTTGATGTGATTCGTAATCGTCTTGAAAAGGCTATCTCAAAACCAGAATTTGTGGACGCTAAAGATCTTATTGAGTCTGATTTTGTAGTATTTCCAATTCCAATACACGAACAAGATGTTGATGAAATGACAGAGGATGATTGTCGATTCTATGGAATTATGCTTGGTGATGGGCATATTTCATCAGCAGCTTCAGGTGTTTGTTTGAATAATGTAACTAAAGTTGCTACAATTGAGTTTGTAAGTCAGTATCTGACTGAGAGAGGAATTAAACACAATACATACCAAGATGGAAGTTGTATCGATATTAAATGGTCTACTGCAACTCCCCGATTTAAATTTACTCGCAATCAGATGTATGATCTAAATAATCATAAAAAATGGGATAGTGCACTTCTGCATCTTCCAATTAGCAAAGTAAAACAAATTATTCGGGGAATTATTGAAACGGATGGATGTATTGGTGATAAAGAAATTACAATTGAACTTTCATCTTTGGGACTAATTGAATCGATTCGATATGTACTTCTAAGAATGGGAACTCTTAGTTCTGGATATACACGAAATCGTGTAGGAAATATTTCATCCTATAAAGATATTACAACCAAACTTCCTACAAATGTAATTAGAGTTCCTCGCATTAAAGAAATTACAGATATGTTCCCTGATGCGCCAAAAGGAGAATTCTTTAGCTATCTACGACATGAAAACTTCCTATATTCACGCATCCAGAGCATTAATGAAGTAAATTATGAAGGAGTCGTACATGACTTTGAAATCGATGGGCCGCATGATTATATAGTTGCTCATCTGGGCATTGCCCATAATGGAGGCGGTAAGAGAAACGGCTCCTTCGCCATCTATTTGGAGCCGTGGCATGCCGACATTGAGGATTTCCTGAAGCTGAAGCTGAACACAGGCACAGAAGAGGAACGATGCCGTGATTTGTTCTATGGGCTGTGGATTCCTGATCTATTCATGGAGCGTGTAGAAAAGAACGAGCCTTGGACGCTTTTCTGTCCATCTGAAGCACCTGGATTGGCGGATGTACATGGAGACGAATTCCGTGCCCTGTACGAGCGTTATGAACAAGAGGGCCGTGGACGCAAACAAGTGGAGGCACAGAAGCTATGGTTCAAGGTTCTCGACGCACAGATTGAGACAGGAACACCCTACCTTCTTTACAAGGACCAGGCGAACAAGAAATCCAATCAGAAGAATCTCGGTACCATTAAATCAAGTAATTTATGTGTCGCTCCCGAAACGTATATTCTAACGGATAAGGGACAACTCCAAATTTCAGAACTGGCAGGTCAAGAAGTAAATGTCTGGAATGGAGAAAAATGGTCGAAGACAACAGTTATGAAAACAGGTGAAAATCAGAAGCTTATCACGGTTCACCTAAGCAATGGTGCTCAGATTACGTGCACTCCTTATCATAAGTTTATTGTTGACGATAAATCTACTAAACAAACTATTAATACAGCTACACGAATGGACGCAAATGATTTAAAACCAGGGATGAAACTTATTACGTGGGATGCTCCTATTATGGAAGGCCTTGTTTCATGTCAACAATATATTGAGGTTATTTCAGTAGTAGATGATGGACGTACAGATGACACCTATTGCTTTAATGAACCTGAAAATCATGCGGGTGTCTTTAATGGTGTTTTGACTGGAAATTGTACGGAGATCATCGAATACTCCGATAAAGACGAGACAGCTGTGTGCAATCTGGCTTCCATTGCTCTCCCTGCCTATGTCGATACCAAGAATCTATCTTTCGATTATGACACACTGCGTAAGGTCGTTAAAGTGGCCATTCGAAATCTGAACCGTGTCATTGATATCAACTATTATCCGACACCTGAAACGGAACGCTCGAACACGCGTCATCGTCCTGTGGGTCTGGGTGTACAAGGGTTGGCGGATGTCCTTGCTCTTCTGCGAGCCCCTTGGGAATCCGAAAAGGCAGCGGATTTGAACCAGCGTATCTTTGAAAACATGTACTATGCGGCGGTCGAGTCCTCCTGTGAAGTCGCTGAGAAAGAGGGCCCCTATTCCACGTATGAGGGGTCTCCGATGTCACAGGGTCAATTCCAATACGATCTATGGGGTGTGACACCGTTGACAGAGCTGGATGGTTCACTTAACTGGAAAGAACTCAAGGAAAAGGTGGGAAAGTATGGTGTACGCAATTCGCTATTGATTGCTCCGATGCCGACAGCATCTACCTCACAGATTCTCGGATTCAATGAATGTTTTGAGCCGTTTACCAGTAATATTTATACCAGACGTACGTTGGCGGGTGAATTCATTGTTGTAAATAAGTATTTGATGAAGGATTTGGAGAAGCGAGGTCTGTGGAATGAGACGATGAAACAGCAGATCATTGCACGAAACGGCTCCGTTCAAGGAATCGAGGGTATTCCAAAGTTGATTCAAGATTTGTACAAGACATCATGGGAAATTAAGCAGAAGACATTGATTGATATGTCGGCGGATCGAGGTGCTTTCATTTGTCAATCGCAAAGTCTGAACCTGTTTATGGGAGATCCGAATTATTCCAAGTTGACGTCGATGCATTTCTATGGATGGAAGAAGGGCCTGAAAACAGGTCTGTATTATTTGCGAACACGTGCACCTGTGATGGCACAGAAGTTTACGATCGACCCTGAGCTACAAAAAGCTGCAGAGAAATCCGAACACGAGCGCATTCTTCGTACGAAAGAGTGTGAGGGAGAGGAAGGATGTCTCATGTGCAGTGGTTAACCAACATCATTTATAAATATAGTATATTCAACCCATAACAAAAAGATATCTATTATTTTTTTGTTAATCCGGTTCATGGAAGAAAGAAGAGAAATAAAAAGAAAGAAAGGAATAGGATGACTCTATCGGGGCCACAACGCTATCAATATGATCAAATACGCCGAGACATCGAAAAAACTCTAAAGGATACAAATGTATCCAATACACTCTATCATTCTACCGATGGAATTGTACGTGTTGTCGATGCCATTCTTCAAGGAGACGACTGGGCATCTCAGGTAGTCAATGAGAACGGACATCCCCTTTTTACTCCCAATGAACAGCAACGATTTACGAATGTATTTCGTGATCATGTAGAAGGGATTCGTTCTTTTTTTGGAAAAGAAGCGAAAGAAGCGAGAGAAGCGAAAGAAGCGCAAGAAGGAGGGGCCTATGTTCCAGATTCATCCACTCTAAGTGGTTTGTCAAAAGATTTCTTGGATACAAAAACAAAACAGGCAACCAATTCATCGAGTTCTACGGAGAAGGATGGAATGGATGATATATATACTATGTTTATGGATCGAATGCAAAGTATGGATCAATTTGTAAATGAGTATGCATCCAAACACGGTGTATTAAAACTGGAAAAAGAACACGATTTACAACCTGATATTCGTTTGATTCCAGAACCAGTAGCACAAGCCATTTCAGCAGGTGTAACCGCTATAAAGTTACCCATTTCACCAGAGGATACAATGTATGTTTTATCGAAATTTAAAATTCCCTATCGAACCGTTGTTTCTATAGTATACTTGGCATTAGACGTGGTTCGACTTTCAATGGGTACGACCGATCGTGATACAGGAAGAAAGATGTTGTCGATTCTATTATCCATATTAGAAGTACTTCGTGGTGATTGGAAAAAGGCAACACTTACGTTCATGGGTTATTTTGGAAAGATGCCTATGTTATATGGACAAATGGGAAAGATTTTCTTAACTGCATTCCGAATGTTTTCTCCCCAACTGCAGGAATCCTTTATTTTTGGATCCTTGGATGCTACTAAATCGTTTCTGATTGGAACGTTATTAGCTATTTTCCAAATTACGGCTCCTGAAGAGGTTCGCCTTCCATTGATTGCAGCCTTGGAAAAGGTAGCGATCCGAAAAGCAGAAATAGATGGCAAATTAGTGGAAGTAGGCTTATCGGCTCGTCCTGATTATTTATCTCCCACGTTCCAAGATCTGAACAATATTCAAGCGGTTCTATCGGATAAAGCGTATGTATGTTCCTGTGAGTTTGAGAATTTAGTAAAGGCTGTAGATCAATCCTCTGCAATACGAATTGTATTGCAACTTCTTCGAATTCCTGTAACAAAAGAATTTAGAGATCTGCAATGCGGTGATCAGCCTTGTAAGCCATTTGTGTCTGAGTTGGTGGAGACCGTTACCAATCCAGATAATACAGCTACAACAGCGACGACAGACAAGTCAATGGAGCAACTGGAGCCACTGGAGCCACTGGAGCCAGTAGAGACAAAGGAGACAAAGGAGCCAACTGATACAACCGAGCCAACGGAAACAACGGAGACAAACAATACAGCGAAACCAGTAGAGCCAGTAGAGCCAGTGGAACCCGCACCTATATCCAACAATAAACTAAAGAATCGTATAAAGACAGGTGGGCGCAAACTTCATGCGCGTATACAACACCCCCGTAAGGAATATTTGACACGTCAATCTTGTTTCTTTTGATCTTCTTCTACTTCAACCCCTGCCAGTTTATGAATAAAAATCAAGTATTCCTTTGGGAAACCCCAGAAACAGGCGGGTTGTAGATCGGCAGCAGGGATACGTCGAGACGATTGGTTCTTACCATGTGAAAACGCAACAATGATCTGCTGGGGAGGAATTTCAAGTACCTGATGTTCTCGTCCTCGAATCCAATCTTCCCCCTCTGCCAACGATACATTTGGAAATCGTCTTTCTACCCAAGCCGATTTGTGAAATGTGAGAGTTGCCTCCGAAATACGTTGCGACAAAGGAATGTCAAAAGGGGGTACGTTGACCGCACTTACTCCACGCTGAAGATCGTATAGTGCCAATGTTGTACAACAGGTAATCATGGCTTTTCCTGTTTGTCCCGCCTTCGTACCGTGTAGAAGCCATGCAACACGACGACGGAAGGAAGTGATAGGATAATGATCATCGTCATCCATAAAAAGAATAATATCATGACTGGCTTTCTCAATAGCATGATTTCTCTTTTCACCAATGGTCATTCTTCCCTCAATAGGAATGTATTTGATTGTAATCTTTGGAACTTGAATTTGGAAACTAACAATTTTATCACTGGCTAAATAGGCAGACGTTTCATTGTCTTCTATGACAATCCATTCGATTTTGTTATGTGGATAATCGGTAGCCAATAAATTATGAAATGCAATGTCAATCAATCCCTTTCGATTGTAGGTAGGTGTTATAATGCTAATAGGGGGGCAGTCGGCAATGTTCAGAATAGGAGGACAGTGGAATACACCCTTTTTCGGTCGTCTCTCCTCAACAAGAGAGTGAATCTTCTTAAGAACAGGAAGGAACGAAGAGCACGTTTGCGTAAACCGTTGGGAGGCCATGGCTTGGCGTGAGGAACGAATGGATGCAACATCGCAATGGCGAAATCGTTCAAAGGCTTGATCCAGTTCCGAACGAAGTTGATCCGTTGGCTTTGCTATAGAATAACGAACCTTATTGGATGCCTCATACGTGTTTGATAACCAGGCAATACCTTCGGACTGTTCGGATTGTTCGAATTGTTCTGATTGTTCAGGCTGTACATATTGATAGGTCAGGCAAGGAAGAGCATTCATAATGGTAAACGCACCTGTGACTTCGGCGCTTGCCGCAGCATAACCAAACGCCTCTCCCTGACTGCAAACCATATGGCCACGATACAATGTCATTAAACGTTGATGAGAACTCCTATCTAACTCCTCGCATTTCACGACTACATTGGATACGGATGTAGTTTTCTTCAATTCTTCTGCAAAATCATGTCGAGTGGTATAGATACGAAGTGCAGGATCGGTTTCTTTCCAAACCGGCAAAATCTTCTTCATATACTCGAACTTACTCGTTGAACCGGCCAGGAAGGAAACAAAACCGAAATCAACCGCGCGACTGTCACGACTGTCACGACTGTCACGATTGGCACCATTCGCGTGATCTGTCCCTTGCCACGAAGAACACCATGGAATGACATGAATATGATCATGTCGCAATCCCTTCTTTTCCAATTCTTCACGGAATTGTTCTGCAGAAAAAGGATCACGGAACAGAAGTGCATCAAATGCATGAACATAATCATCATAGGCAAACGACCATTGTTCTGGATTGACAAGTAGAATATTGGTATGAGCCCACGGAATGGCACTAAATACAGGAATTTCTAAATGGAACTGAATATCACAATGAGAAAGAGGCTCCCGCATGTCCACATGCTTGGAATGTCCAATCGTGCATCCGAGTGGTGTAGAGACGTTCTGTAAGATATAATCGATCATTCGTGCATCTTCTTGTAAACCAAATGTATTTGTCTTATTATAAATAATATGAACGGATAATGGACCCATGTACTGTATGTGATTCATTCATCTTTTAAGTTGTATGAATAGAGTAGGGAATCCATGACAGGAGAAGAAGTACGAGATCTTGGATATGTACAATGGAGAGATCCGTGGGCTTGGATGGAAAAGATGAAAGGAAAGCGTTGGGAAAATCTGATTCAACGAGAAAAGGAGTATTATAATGAATTAGTGAACCAGCCCTATGTAAAACGAGAAGCCCGACAAATGGAGAAGGAAATAACGGATGCACAGCAATATTCCAATCTTCCTGGTTTCAAAATTGGTTGTGGAACCATTGATATTATTCTGGTACCCAATTCTCGTTTTTTATGGAAATGGGCCTGGATGAAAAAAACAAAACCAGCCTATGATATCGATGTTCAGGGAAACATTGTCTGGTATATTACAACAGATGAGGATGAATATTATAAGAATCTACTGATATGTGAAGATTCCACAGGAAAAAAGATATGGTCCAAGCCAGCCGTCTCCTCTCAAATTGCAATCGTAGATGACTTATGTTATTATGTCAAGGTCATTGATTATTTTAATACAGTCGAGATATGCGTATGTAATGCACAAACGGGAGGAGATGAACGGATTCTTTTCAGAGAACCCGATGAAAAGAGAGATTTGAATCTTATCAAGGGATCCAATAAAACAATCTATTTCAAATCGGAAAGTGTATTGGATCATCTGTTATATAAAATAGATGGAACGGAAATAAAGCAACTGGCTTCTACCTATTCTTTCCAGATGGCATGGGGAGAGAGTATTTATGGAGAGGATTGTTTATTGGTTCGAAAATCGAAGTTTGAAAAATGGACAGCACGTGGCACTCCCATCAAAGACTGGATCATGCCTGACGAAGAACCAGAATGGATGAATATTCAAACAGGTATCGTGGTTACGATGCACGAAGGAACACAGACCATTTGGTTTTGCTCTCCTCATAAGAAACCACGTGTATTATTCCGAATAAAAATTGGATACATTGAGCCGAATGTATGGACACTTTGGGAAAATACCATGATTCAATCCTTTACTGTAAAATGCCCATTTGAACCTCCCTTTATGATGAATATCATTAATAATAAAATCTATCGAGACGACCGACCTGTACAGATTGACCACCCTCTGGAGTTTGCGCCTTTGGAAATACACCGCTATCATGCAATCTCCAAAGATGGAACAAATGTACCCTATGTCATGATAAAAGAAAAAGGATGTGTAGCAAAAGCACAACTTACCTATGTATATGGTGCATATGGTTCTTCCACTCCTATTGGATGGCCGTATTACACATGGTATCCTCTGTTAAAAAGAAACTGGATAATCGTATTTGCTATGATTCGTGGAGGAGGAGACATTGATGCCGCATGGGCGGAAATGGCTCGAAGAGACAATCGTCATGTATCGGTGGATGACTTTGAAGCGGTGATTCGTGAATCACAACAGCGCAACAAATTAACACCTCAACAAACGGTTATTTATGGCCGCTCCGCAGGTGGACTTCCAGTGGGTGCGATGGTAGGACGTTTTCCAGATGGACAGCTCATGGGTGCGGCCTTTACGGAAGTACCTTACGTAGACGTACTTAGAACAAGTTCCAATCCAGATTTGCCACTTACAATAGGTGAATACGAAGAGTTTGGTAATCCATCCGAGCGTATCCAAAATTTTAGTGAATTGCTATCGGTTTCACCTGTGAATGTGCTACCAAGTGATGGAGCTCCGGGTGTATTCGTAATAAGTCATGTCGGTTTATTGGATCGTCAGGTATTTGCGTACGAGTCATTCAAATGGATTCAGAAATTACGTGGTTATTCATCGGAGAATGAACAAGAGAGAGGTAATCCGAGAGGAAAGTATGTAACCTTTGAGAGAGAGGAGGCTCATCAATATCGGCCGCGCAAGTTACCCCGGTTTAGAGGAATGGATTTTGCGATTCTGGACGCCTGGGTCGAAGGAAAACTAAAACAATAAACATTCCGACAAACATTCTTAGAGATATATTCTTTCTCCGTGTGTAAAAAATAATCTAACATCTTAATATAAAATGGCCAATATGAAGAATAAGTCTCGTCGCAACAAGGATCGTCGCAACAAGTCAGAGGGTGGAAAGCGCAAGGATCGTCGCAACAAGACGGAGGGTGGCAAGCGCAAGGATCGCCGCAACCGTAAGACCCGCAAGAACAAGAACAAGAAGAACTAAATTACGTGTCGAACGTAATTAAACATGTATCTGTTTTTTCAATTGCGGACGGTTTCTTTTTTGACCGTTGAATACCGCCAGGAAGCCAATTTTGTATGTATATAATTCTATGTAGTTCATGTCCTCCATAGAGTCTTATACCTTCTCGATGTTTTGCAGTACCATACCCTTTGGAGTTACATAGATCATATCGTTCGTTGCAGTCTGGATGGTTGTCACAATAGGACTGAATCCATTGATCATGTTCGACTTTTGCCAAAATAGAGGCAGCCGCGATCGCCACATATTTAGAGTCACCTTCTATAATCAATTCTTGTTCCCCTGTCCAACCCTGTATTCCGAGAATGCCGTCAATGATGATGCGGCAATGGGAAGTATCTGGTAAGGGAAGACCCTGAACCGCTCGTCGAAATGCTTCTACATTTGCCCAACCGATTCCGTTTGCATTGATTTCGTCTGCATGAACCATACCAACCGAATGCTGAGGAATCAGCTCTTTGATTTCTTTGGCTAAGCGCTCTCTCTTTTTTGGACTAATTTTTTTAGAATCTCGCATTTGTACCAGTAACAATCTTTGTTTTTCAGTCCATTCGGATTCATCTGGAAGAATAACGGCACCTGCTGTTATCGGACCCCAAAAGGACCCTCGTCCGGCCTCATCTATCCCGATTTCTACGATATCGTCTTGCTTAAAACGTGAGGATAACATTGTCTATCTTATCCTATTCATTGGTCATACATCAATTTTTTGATTGTATGATCTATTGTTCCATTGTAAAGATATTATGAATCAGTAGAGATGGTAATTAAAGTAACTCTTTTTGCACTTGTAGTATTGCTAATTGCTGTCATAGCATTGTCATATTACATGAATGTAGAAGGATTTGATAATCTTAGTAGCAGTACGTTTTACAATTTTTATGTAAACAGATACAATGACCCGTCGGGTGCTCCGAGATGTCTAACTACGTTACCAAACAATAACATAGGAACATGGGAATGTGTCAAAGATGCACCACAGCAAATGTGGCGTATAAATGAAAATGGAAACTTAGTGTCAAATGATCCAGTTTATGCTAACAAATGTGTGCAGGTAAAGCTGGACAATTCATTAATATTTGAAGATTGTTCTCCTACCTCGACGAAATTTAGTTATGTAAATAATCAACTAACTATACAAGGTTCAAATAAATGTGTCAATCTGAAGGGTGGTAATTATACGAATGGATCTCCAGTGGATGCATTCATATGCTCCTCTGCCAGACCTGATACGGTTACATGGTTCTCCAAACAAGTTACCCCTGTTACCCCTGTTACCCCTGTTACCCCTGTTACCCCTGTTACCCCTGTTACCCCTGTTGCCCCTGTTACATCTGCTGCTTCTGTTGCACCTGTTGTCCCTGCTGCTTCTGTTGCCCCTGGTACCCCTGCTGCCCCTGGTACCCCTGCTGCTTCTGTTGCCCCTGTTGTCCCTGTTGCTTCTGTTATCCCTGTTACCTCTGCTGCTTCTGTTGCATCTTCTGCCTCTTCTGCCCCTGTTACCTCTTCTGCCCCTGTTACCTCTGCTGCCCCTTTAGAAGGAAGCATTCCTCAAAATGTGGCAATCGTTCCAGAAAATACAATGAGCGAAACGACAGAGAATGCACAAGCATTACAACAAAAGATGGACATGTTACGAGACATTCAAAAGATTGTTCGTAATGAATTAATAGCGTCCAGAAACACTCAGCCGATTCTTCCTGCAGGACAATTGAAGAAGGAGACGGATGCGACTTCGCAAGGAAGAGAATACGAAAACAGTTGTTACAAAGATACACCCGAGGAGTGTCCTCGTCACGCCGATGGATCATGTCCACCTGTACATGATATGAGAAACTACATTCAAAAGGATAAAATACCGTGCTGGGGTTGCAAATTAGATTACTAAAGGATCGATAGAAAAGATAACCCAAGAAAGTAGGATGTTTGCTTTTCTCGCATTACTTTTTGTTTTAATAGTCATTTATCTTTTTACATCAAGTAATAAGACACATGAAGGATTTAATCCAGTAAATACATCACCATCGCATAAGGTAAATATACCTGTTAATGTGATTCCTCCTGCTATTCCTCCGCCTCCGGCCCGAAGCGTCGAGGATTCCAATGTGAAGCCGTCAGAAATACCAGGAAGTATTCCCATTGCTCCCTATGAACAAATTGCATCGATGAGTCCATTACCTTATCAGGATACTACATTAATTAAGGCGAATCGTCAACAATTGGTATCTATGTTAGAACTGGTAAAGGGGTTTCTTGCATTTGAAGCACAAGAACTTTCGGAACGCTCGGATCCTACCATACAATTACCATTAAACACAGCTCGTGGTGATTTCCATACATTACAATCGGAAGTAGAGGTTCTCAATCGTAATCCAGGGCTACAACCTACGATAACACTATCTCATCTCAATGAAATTGCATCTAATTTGGCGTACTTACAGAGAGAAGTTCGTTTGATTGGTGCGGCTGGACCCATTCAAGGACCTATTTACGAATTTACCCAACCCGTGGATGTAAAGGGCGCATTAGAAGGCTTTCAGGATACGGCGAATTCTGGACAAATTGCGACACCCGAAGATTTGAGCAACTTTATTGCTCGTATCAGTTCCGAAATTGTACGTCTATCGGCCAGTGGTACAACGGATCCGATTATTCAAGCACGTATTACAGCATTAACGGGTATGAAATCGAACATACAGACGATTGTAGATCAAGTAAAAACGGGAGCATTGATGCCCGTCGAAATCCCTATCATGAAAAAAGACCTGGAGAGTTCCTTCCCTATTTTAGGAAAACCAGATCAGCCTCTTCCACAAATTATTAAGACCCTGGGATTACCGCCCGCATTAGGGAACTTACTTCCACCGAACCTTCAAAATGATCCAAATACCATGCGTGAAATCAATAAATTAGTGGATAAGTACGCAGATACCGTTGTCAATGGTGTAAGTGCATCCTTTGAAGTGAAGTATACATCACCGAGAGAAGCGGAAAAGGCACAGGCTGCTCAATCGACACTTTGTAAGACAGGATTTCCATCCATGGCAGATTTAGAGAATGTGACAAATGCCAAATTTGTACCAGACGGGGGGAAGGCGCCTGTCACGGATCCGTTAGCTCCTACGCCCATGGAGGAAGGACGTGCTCCCAGACAACCAACCGGCCCCAGCCCCTTTGATTGGAAACAGAGAGCGAAGGAAATCGAAAGCCAAGTGAAAAAGCGTGGATTGAAACCCTCTGATTTCGGAATCATGAATGGAAAGGATAAAGTATCCAATGACTTTTCTTGGAAAGGATATGCACGTATGATATGCTCGCGATTACAAACTACAATGGATCCGTCTCTTCCTGAAACATGTGGATGTCCTCCTATGGACTGGAAAGGGTGGCACATTGCAAAGTAAGGCGGTATGCTAATAGAAATGACCCATATTATAGAATCCAATGTTCGTGTTCACAAATAGAATTCTATCATCCATACCGTTTACTTTAAACAGCATATAAAAAGTAGGATACCAACAGAATGATGACAACACCGATTTATCTGTTAGCAATACTTGTGATAGGTATACTCATTGGCCTATTCTTCAGCAAGTTCTTGAATAAGGAAGGATTCCAGGACTATGGTGTACGATGTGATAACTGTGGCAAGGACTCGCCTTGTAACTGCCCCAAACCAAATCCTCGTGCTATTTGCCCGGCATGTCCTGATTGTAGACAACCTGATATGTCCAAGTATGTATTAAAGAGTTCCATTCCACCATGCCCTTCTTGCCCAGATCTAAGTAATTATATTCTGAAGAGCGAGTGTCCACCTGTTCCTGAATTAAGTAACTATGTTCTCAAGAGCTCGATTCCGAAACAGAATCCAGTCATTTTAGACTGCTCAAAGTGTCAGAAGGCAAAAGGCGACTGCCCACCTTGCCCTCGTGCTCGTTGCCCTGAAGTCAAGTGTCCACCTGCTACAAAGTGTCCTGCATGTGCCCCTTGCCCACGTACGACTTGTCCTCCGGCTGTGGTGAAGTGTAAGGCAGAAGAGGTGATACCCGCTGATCAACAACTGGTTCGTCCTTATATGGCTCCTCTGGGGGCTGCCTTTGGAAGTGATTAATTCCACGGCTTCTTTCTATAGTATATGAAATCAATACATATTACAATAAGTATTAATCTCAAAAAAAGATAGAGAACATGGATACACGATTTTGGGGCCCTTCTGGATGGAAACTTCTCCATCTGGTGGCCTATGAATATGAACCTACCGTCAAGGATAAAAAAGCATATGCCCAATTTTTTGAAACAGTACCCTTTATTTTACCGTGTAAATTCTGCCGAGCATCCTTAACGGATTATTATCGAGAACATCCCTATCAAAACAAAGGACAGATTCTACCCGATTTTAACCTTACAAAATGGATCTATGATATTCACAACTGTGTCAATGACAAACTTCGAAAACAAGGTTTATATCCTTCGCCCAATCCAACCTTTCGAAAGGTCGATGCATTCTACAAATCGTGGAGAACATGTGATTGGTATCAACAGCTTAGTACATTTTGGGATTTTCTATTCGCGGTAGCATACAATCATCCCAAAGAAACAAGACATCACTCCAAACCGATGCCGAATTGTCCTCCAGACATTCATGAATGTAAGGATACATGCGAAAAGAACAAATGGAATGTGTTAGGATTCAAAGAACGAATGCATTGGTTTACCCAATTCTGGCATCTTCTTCCGGCTGTACTACCATTGGATATCCAGAAACATTGGAAACGAGTACAACATATGAATCCTCTCACACTCGATAGTCGGCGTTCGGTTCTGGCATGGCTATGGAGAATGCGATGTGGACTGGATACGGACTTCAAGGATCCCTATACATCCGTTTGTCAACGTATTGCTTCCTATTCAAGTGATTGTGGAAAGAAGAAACGGGCGATCACTTGTCGCAAACGCCGATTCACATCCGTCCCACGATTCGGTAAAACAGTGAAAAATAAGAAATCAGTACGAAAGTAGGAGATAGAATGGATTCATCCTATCAACAGTTACTCATGTATGCTTTTATTATTGTAGTAGCCTCTCTCATTACGGTGGCCACATTTGATACTTGGCAAACAGTATTACTAATAGCACTTCTTCTCATTTCGGTAAGCTATGTCTTTGTATTAGGAATCGATCGATTGTCCGTCCAGAATATCGGTACGATCCGAGAAGGATTTACGTCCAGTCAAGAATCGGATGCTTCTAAGTCAAAATATGAATGGCTCCAGAATGATGACTTGTTTGATGATTTTTATGCCTCTGTATTTACCAAGTTGACGCTTAATGAAAAGTTGGTACAAGCGGAGACCGCTATCTGTATGGAAGAGTTTGCACGTAGCACGCCCAAAGATCATCTGGCAATTTTAGATGCGGGATGTGGCATTGGTGTAGGAACGGTATCCTTTAAACAATTGGGTGCAGGAACCGTGGTGGGTATCGACAGGAGTCCAGCCATGCTTCGGTATGCAAAGGGAACCACTTTACCCAGTACAACCCTCAAAGATACCGAGAAACAGGATATCGAGTTTCGACAGTTTGATTTGATGGGACCAGGTGCAGCCGCTGCTGCGGAATTCACCGATGCGGCACTTCTGTATTTTACGATCTATTATTTTCGTGATTTGGATAATTTATTCCGCAATCTTTCATTATGGGTCAAGCCTGGTGGTCATCTGGCGATTGAAGCCGTCAACAAATACAAGTTTGAGCCCATTTTGGATTCAAGTAATCCCTGGATAGGATTCAGTCCTCAGAAGTATGCAAAGGAAAGACTGACCAAATCAAAGGTGGTGTTTGACAAGTTTGATTATGAAGCAGAGTTTGACTTGCAAGATCCGCGCGCCGAATTCCGTGAAACCTTCCGTTTTAAGGATGGATCGGTTCGTCGTCAGAAGCATTCCTTGACCATGCCATCGATCGAAGAGATCATCAAGAAAGCAGAACAGAATGGTTGGACCTATACCAAATATGTGGATTTGATGCCTATGTCCTTCTCGTATGGTTATTTACTCTTTTTTACGAGAAATGCAGAATAGATGCTACATTTGCTACCGTTGTTTACAAGAACGATAATACTATATAGAGTTATCGTTCTTGTAAAAAATAAATTTTGTACATATAGATGTCGGATACCATTTTTGATGTATTTCAAAAAGGGCTCATACGGGGTTCGGAACGTTTACCACATGATCCCGTGAAATCCTATGCGTACGTGGAACATCCCCAAGAGGGTTGGCGTGTCTATCTTCGATCGTGTGTGTTTCTTCATTCTGTTCATATGCCTTTTCAGCCACAGCACTTTCTGGTTGTGAAACGTCGTGGTGCACGATGGACGACAGCAACATGGGAACCACCCAAAGGGCAAATGGAAGGAAAGGATCAGAAGCAAGGGAAGCAAGGGAAGCAAGGGAAGCAAGGGAAGCAAGGTAATAAATCAGTATTGGAATTGTTACAAGAGAATGTACAAAGAGAAACAGAAGAGGAATCACATGTTACAGAAATCCAAAGGCTGAAACACACGGGGCTTGTGTTTCAATCCCAAGAATCGTCCTATCCACCCCATTGGTATTTTCAATACCATATTTTTCAAGGATTTGTGACACCTGATCAAGTGAAACAATCATTTGATACATTTCAATGGATCAAGGAACACCCCAAAGCCTTTCAACGATGGCGAAGAGATCGAAAAGAAAAAGATGCGGTTGCCTGGTTTCAGCCAACCGAAACTCGTTTGAATCCAAGATGGTGTCCTGACATTGTTGCATTGTATCTTCAACATGTTAGAGGACCCGTATAAAGACACCCGTTTACAGAGACACCCGTTTACAGAGACACCCGTTTACAGAGACACCCGTTTACAGAGACACACGTTTACATAGATAAAAAAGGTATACTACACATAAAAATGCAAACAACCCTACAAATAGATGGGTATAGGATGTTTTATGTGTATCCTTTTTATCATTCCAGACGGAAATATCATGGGGATTACGTGGAGGACCATCCCAAAAAGATAGCAACGATCTACGTCGATACTCCATTCTTATATTTTAACGGGACGGGTCTTTAATTTGTGTTCGGCTGGGTATGTATTTACTCAAGCGTAGCGGGCAAAAGGCTGTGCCGTTCGGATAAAGACGTATGATATCTCCAACAAAAAAGATATCTTCTCTCCCAAAATAGTATTGCTCTTCACGGTAGCGTACCTTCTCGAATGTCTTTCGTCGAAAGGACACTTGGCCATTATGAACAATATCACCCCTTGGATAATTGATATGTTGAACACTTCTCCATGGGCAAACATATAGCTTGTTTAATTCAAGAGGAAAGGCAGTATAGTTGACAAAATCATGATGGACACGTGTTTCATAAAAATGAACAAATACCTCTGTATTCGGATTCTGGAAACAATGCTCGATACTTTCCAAACGTTGAGGATGCATTTGATCATCTGCATCCATTACTGTAACAAGGTCCGTATTCAAATAGGAAATCGCCGTATTTCGATTCTGAGCCGCATTTCGTATCTCTGTATGAGTAACAATCTGTAAAGGAAATGAATACTTGTAATAAGAGGGTGGAATATCACTTGCTTCACAAGAAGAACAACTAACAATCACATTATCTGCCTTTCGTGTTTGTCTCTCGATGGAATCCAGTAGAAATTGTAATGCCTCAATATGCCCTTTATAACACGGAATCGCTATTCCAATGGTTACTTTATTCATTGCGTATATTGTATATTATTCTCTTAAGTAGTATAAACCCATTACATTATGCAATTGTATGGTATTCTGGAAGACCTATCCTCTTTCTACGTGGATTCGTACCTTGTTTCCTTCTTCTCCCTTTCATGACGTACGCTTTGAAAAAGAACCAATGGAGTCTCCTACAGGATATCCAGCCGAACAAGTGGATATCTCCTACCGAACCGATATTCGTATGTTTTTAAAAGCATATTTTGGAAATCCACCCTCTACACCGATTCTTGATATTCCTGAAACAGAGCTTCTTCCCAAAAAGGACAGTCTCTTCTTCGTCAAAGATTCTACCCGTGCCATTGCAGGATGCATACGTTATCATTTTTTGGGATCCTTTCAGGATCAGTCCATGTATGTGGTAGATTGCTTTTGTATCCATCCTTCTTGGAGAAAGAGAGGAGTAGGAGATTATTTACTTACTATCTTACATGATTTTGTAAATAAAAACAATATTCCTTATTGTTTGTTTTTAAAAGAGGGACCGTCGCTGTCTATCTTGTCATTCCCTATATATTCCTCACGATATGTAGTGAGGTGTTTAGAAATCGTCCAGCCTTCTACTCATCCTCATGTACACTCTCTTTCGATCCATCAGGCTCATCGTGCAATCGATCTGTTTCAGGAATGCAATCCTTCATTGTTTATCGTACGAAATAGAGAAAACATGTCCAATCAGATATGGAAGATATATAGAAGAGGTATGTATACTATTATAGCATGTATACAGGATACGTATCAGTGGTTTGTACAAGACAATGAAAAGAAGAGAATGGGTTGGATAACGTGTTGGATCGAAAGTCCAGGAATCCCGTCCTCTGTACAAGAAGAGGCATCGATTGCGATTGCCGATTCTGTGGGCGAATCCTTTGATTATCTATGGACAAACGAAGAATGGACAGGGGATTCGAAGCAATGGATGATAGATGGATATTTTCATTGGTACAGTTATCAATGGTCTACCTCGATTCGGATACAGAATCAATACTGTATAGTTCACTAATAGAATAATGACTGTATAGTCCAGAACAGCATAAAGAATATATTATATATGTATCCCTAAATGGATACAGATATGTATATGTTGTTGTTTGATGATTCAATGCATGCAACTACTCGGACGGATACATCATATGATGAAACAATTATATATATAATCTTTATTATGCTATTTATCTGTATAGCTATGTTGTGTTTAGAGCACGACGCGGGACAGCGCCAGGAGCAGCACGAGGAGCAGTTATAGCAGCTGCAACAGGAGGACGGGCCGCAGGAGCAGGAGCACCAGGAGGACGAGCAGGAGCACCAGGAGCACGAGCAGGAGCAACAGGAGGACGGGCCGCAGGAGCAACAGGAGCACGGGCCGCACGAGCAGGAGCAGCAAGAGGACGAGCAGGAGCAGCAAGAGCAGCAAGAGGACGGGCCATAGGAGCAATAAGAGGAGCAGGAGGAGCAACAGTAGATAACTTATAGTCGACAATCCGTTGCATTCCTTCACGATAGGTTACTTCACAACGAGAATAATAATCGACTAATAGCCGTCGCGCCTCCGTATTAATACGCTGAATTTCGGGAAATCCATTCGTAATGATATTATTGCTTAACGAGATCTTGAATTGTTTCGAAGTTTTGTCGCGTTGAATCGAAAATAATTTTTTAAAGATGGCACCACATTTTGCGGCATGTTGTAGTTGAATCTGAAACAATTGTCGTACATATTGATTGATTTGTTTCGCAGTTTGGTTGGGAAGGGATAGGGTATCATCCACTCCTATCTTTTTACAAAGTTCTTTGTCTTTGCGATTTTTAATGCCTTTGAGGCCTTGTCTTCCGAGGTCCTCGACGGATCGATCTTTGGTAGGATCGGTGGGATCTTTGAAATCTCCAAACAAAATGGCCATATTTTTCATAAAGGTACGATATTCGTCCAAAGAGGATCGTCCATCTGCCTCTTTCCTTTCACTCATACCAATCTTAGGAGTGGCTTCATAAATAATTTCATAAAAGAGTTGCGACAACGCTGCCATACCTGGACTATTATCCAAGGAAGAGCCAGGTTCAGGGATGCCACTGCGTGTAACGGTTGTTTTTTTGCCCTCCAGATCGGTTCCTGTTTTTTCTAAGAACTTTGCTCGGCAAATATAAGAGAGCGCCGTCTTATCTTCAAAGGGTTGACTTTGAAGAAGCTGAAGAGCACGCGCAATACAATGACCAAGAGGTTTGACCTTTGTTAAATTATAAATGGTTCGAGTCATACGTAGTTCCTCTGCGATTCCCGTTTCTGCAACCGTCGTCGCGTCACCTGATAGGTTTCGAAGCAATACTACGATTTCTTGGAAAAATGCATCAAAAAAATCAGGAATCGATTGGCCTGTGTTGGCGATTTGAAAGGTATCGTCTGGTATCGAGGATTGAATCGTAACGATTTTGGAAGATAACACATCATCTGGAATATCCATCGTTTTCGAACTACCCGTTTTTAATGAATAGCGTATAGATTGCATTTCCATTTTCACCTGTGTTCCTTCTTTGATGGCGTAGATGTCAATATACGACGGCAGTTTATCACCAATCACAATTTTAAAGGTTCCTTTCTGTGTATCGGTTCCACCTCCACTCGTTTTTTTAAAATAGATTTTGGCCTGTTTGTTCCCTGTTTCGGAATATTTTGTCAAGATATAGTCTTGGTCGACAGTAGAACTCGTTAGATATTTTTTTAAGAACGTAAAATAACCAAGAGACAATAGGGAAGCACCTGCTATCGCATAATATTGACGTTGACCAGGCGCCGCTAATCTTTGTTGCGCTGGCTGCTGATCACTCAGTAATTTTATCATTCCTGTCGCCGATGCCATTTGAATATCGTCTATCAAGGTAAGAGCGAGAGCTCCATAAATCTGGAAAATACGAGTATAATAAAAGGCAAGTACTAAACAGAGCCCTTGTTTTTCTTGTTCAGTAGAGGAATCGGATGGAGATGCCAAATCTTGTGCTTTTCGAAACACAAGAACACCCTGTTTGGTTTTGGTGGGATAGATCTTGAGTTCATAAAAATATTTATAGAGATTATTGGCCATGAACAAGACATACTTTTTACATTCTGTTGGATTCGATAACGATAAAAAATCCCGTACACTTACTTCTTTTAACATATACTCCAATAAAATACTCATGATATTTCGAGTATCTTTGGTTAATTCAAATAACCTTTCATGGGTCATGGTAGAGGGTAACGATTGGCCTGCGCCCATTCTATCCATCCGTTTTATATTTTTCTTGTCAATGAAAATAAGGTTGTATTCTGATTGGCAGGTATTCTTTTTTGGTGTTTTACAAAACCGTTTCCAGCATCTCGGCACAAGTCTCCAAACGACGTAAGCATTTCTGCAAGGTGGCAATCGATATTTCACTGGCTTCTGCAATCTTGGAAACAGGAATCGTCAGTGCATCACATCGCTTAATGACAAAGGCTACACAACCTGCCGCCAAACTGGGAGGCATGTTTTCCTGAGAGAGGCCGGCTTCTTCGGATTTTTCGGCCACTCGCTTGCACAATGTATACAGATGATCCATTTGTTCACGAGGAATAGGTAGCTTGCTTAGAGGAAGTTGAATGTATTCAATAGCTTTGGTACTGGATTGGCTAGGTTTATTCGTGGAGTTGTCCTGCAGAAGTCCTTTCTGACGTGCCAGTGCCATAACTTCCTGCATTTGTTTGAGTGCTTTGGTAAACGTAGCCGAACTCAGTCCGAAAATGTCGGCAATCTCCTTAGGCTTTCGAGGCGATCCTGCCTGCTTCAATGACATGTAGAGACAGGCCGAAAGAAGTGCATCACGACTCAGACCTTGACGTCCTCCGATTTTTTGAAGGGTGGTATACAGATTCTTGGATTCTTCCATAATGTATTGATTGATGCCTTTGTTCAAACCAATTAAGGAGAGTCGTTCACAGGTATTGATAAAGGAGCGTTCCTTATAGGGAATGGTGTTCCAAGAGTGATACTTGCGAACACGATACATGGACTTGGTGGATCCGTAGGTATGTAAAATAACAGTACCAAGAGAGGCTTCAGGCAGACGAGGGTCCTGTGGAGCACCGACACGGGTAGGGTCACCGCCACGGTCATCTTGTGAAAAGAAGCGATATTCTGCCGTATTGTCAAAGGATCGAGCAATGATATGGCCACATTCTTTACAGGTTACCAATTCACTAACATAGAGACAATCTGTATTGAAACAGTGAGGGCATGTATCTACATCCATAATTGGGTTCTCCATGGTGGAGTCATCCTCCCAACTTTCAAAGGATTCCTTGAGAGGTGGGAGTGTAGTTCGCAGACGAAAGAGTGATTCCATAATTGCCCTACCTAATGGAGAACAAATGGTTTCAAATTTTAGACGCGGTGTTGCGACGGGAACGCTTCTTTGTATTGTGGCCTTTGTTACTCTTTTTACTCTTGTTGCGCTTGTGACGCTTGTGACGCGTGTGACTCTTCCTGGACTTCCACCGTTTTCCTCCTTCTTTTTGTTCGTTGTTCGATGGAAGAATAAGACGTACACCGTCTTTTAAGGAGTACGCGTCCAAGGTATGTATGACTTGTTCCGATCCTGCTTGACAATGATCGGCACTCACCATACTTGATCTTCTTGATGCGACATCTACCGATATAATGGTGGGACTTCTCTTGTCTGTAGCACGTATTTCAAATATACGATACGTCTTCATTTGTGTCTTTTTGAAATCATCTTCCGTGATAAGGTGATTATCAGGCCCAAACTTGACATATTTTTTATCACGAAGGATGCTACGATCGATTGCTACCCAGCCTTCGCTTGCATCAACCGCTTGACTACACGCATAGAAATATTTAGGTGTATAGGAACGGTCCCAACAATGTACAATGTTGTTGCTTTTTAGAATAATATTATTTTTATCTTCTGTAAGAACGTTTTTAATATCCTGATCCTCTAACAGGATGGAATCATAGCATGTTCCTAAGGATCTATTTTTGAATTGGTTGGTAAAATGGGCAACGTTTCGTTCCTCTTGTTCGTATGAAGTAAGCAAGTCCACAATATCGAGTTGTAGTTTACCTGAGTCTATTAACTTTTTCAGGGCTGGAGTGATTTTGGCACCATTCTCCAGTAGCAGATGTACCATATCCGTACGACGTCTTTCCGATGCAAATAGAAGAGCTGTCTTTCCATCTTTGTTCATATGATTCGGATTGGCACCTTCCTTCAGTAGCAGACGTATAGTCTCCATATCTCCGCCATATGATGCCACCATAAGAGCGGTATCTCCATCTTTGTTCATATGATTCACGTTGGCACCTTTCTCCAGTAGCAGACGTATAGGCTCCATATCTTCAGCAGACGATGCCAGTATAAGAGCGGTATCTCCATCTTCATCCTTATGATTCACATCTGCGCCATTGTCCAGTAGCACACCTACCGTTTCTGTATGTCCGTATTCTGATGCAAATAGAAGAGCTGTCTTTCTATCTCTGTTCATATGTTTCACATCTGCGCCCTTTTCCAGTAGAATACGTACCACCCCCGTGCGTCCTAATTGCGATGCAACCATAAGACAATCCGTTCCATCCTGATCAAATTCTTCATTGGAGTATGCACCATGATCCAGTAGCCACTCTACAGCCTCGGTATCTCCTTTCGTACACGCTTGTTCAAGATCCATCTATACATACATTTGAAAATCCATCATTTGGGTAATACGTACAATCATGGATGATAGGATAATACAGGATGGTACATACAATACATCGTTTTAGTTGCGACGGGAACGCTTCTTTGTAGAATGTTTTTTATGACTCTTGTTGCGCTTGTGACTCTTGTTGCGCTTGTGACTCTTGTGACTCTTGTGACTCTTGTGACTCTTCTGTCGCTTCGGATGCTTCCTGGACTTCCACCGTTTCCCTCCTTCTTTTTGTTCGTTGTTCGATGGAAGAAGAAGACGTACACCCTCTTCTAAGGAGTACGCATCCAAGGTAGAAAGAAGTTGATCCGATCCTTCTTGACAATGATCGGCACCCACCCAACTTCCTCTTTCGTTTGCTACCTTCACCGATGCAATGGCAGGAATCCTCTCATCTGTATCATGTATTTCAAATATACGATACTTCCTATCTTTTGTTTTTTTGAAATCCTCTTCGGAGATAAAGGCATTATAAGGTCCAAACTTGACATATTTTTTATCACGAAGGACATTATTTTGTCCAATGAAACCTGTAGGTTGTCTACATGCATAGAAATAGGTAACAGGATTGGAACGTTGCCAACAGAGTACAGCTTCTTTGCTTTTTAGAATAATGTTATTTTTATCTTTTGTAAGGACCTTTTTAACGTTCAGATCCTGATCATTATTGTTGTTTCCAATGGTACCGATTACATCTTCACATGTTCCTAAGGATCTATTTCGTACTTGGTTGGTAAGATAGGCATTGTTTCGTTCTTCTTGTTCCTCTTGTTTCCCTGGTTCGTATGAAGTAAGCAACTCCACAATATCGGGTTCTAAGTCACCCGAATCTATGAGCTCTTGCAGTTGTTCCGTGATAACTGCCCCTCCATCCAGTAGCACACGCACTGTATCCGCGTATCCTTCCATGGATGCAAGTATAAGAGCAGTTTTTCCAGCTTGATCTTCATACAGGAAATCTGCATTCTCGGCCAGTAGCATACGTACAATCTCTGTATATCCACGACTCGATGCAAATTGAAGAGCAGTCCATCCCGTTTCCCTATCCTCACGATTTATATCATCTATATCATACTCCAGTAGTTCACGTACTGTATCCGTGTTTCCATTTTTGGATGCAACAAGAAGAGCGGTACCTCCATTTTCATCCGCATGATTGACATTCGCACCGTTTTCAAGTAACATTTGTACAATATCAGCATGTCCTTCTATGGATGCAACAATAAGAGCGGTCATTCCATCATCGCCCAGTTGATCAACGCTTGCCCCTCTACTCAATAGTAGTTCTACCGTATCTTTGTGCCCTTCTTCCGATGCATACATAAGAGAGGTATTATGATATATGTTTGCATGATTGATATCGGCGCCCGCATCCAGTAGCATACGTACAATCTCCGTGTGTCCATGGGAAGATGCATGTAGAAGAGCAGTATAGTCCTTCTCAGCCTTATGATTCACATTGGCACCCGCATCCAATAGGATACGTACAATACCAGTATGCCCTTCTTCCGATGCAAGTAGAAGAGCAGTCGTTCCCATACGATCAAATACTTTATTGACATCGGCGCCACTCTCCACAAGAGCACGTACTCGCTCGGTATTTCCCGTGTCGGATGCTCTTAAAAGATCCATCTATATATGTATTCGAAATATCATCTGACAATATGTACAATCATGAATGGTAGGACAATACAGGATGGTACATACAAGACGTCGTTTTAGTTGCGACGGGAACGCTTCTTTGTAGAATGTTTTTTATGACTCTTCTGACTCTTCTGACGCTTGTGACTCTTGTGACGCGTCTGACTCTTGTTGCGCGTCTGACTCTTGTTGCGCTTCGGATGCTTCCTGGACTTCCACCCTTTTCCACCCTTTTTCGTAGACCGTCCAGAAGGAGGAAGAAGACATGCACCGTTCGTAATTTCCGTAAAAAAAGGGAGTGAAGAGTTGCCTCCTGAAAGCCGTTTCCTTCCGCCCTCCTTTTGACCAAACACATAGTTAAATAGACCACGATATCGTTCATACACATCAGGAGGAACAACCTCCTTTATTTCTTGAGGATACAGACGAGCCTTGCAGCCAAAACATGTACCCCGTGGTTCTCCTGCCTGCATCATGGTAATGGATCCGTTGATGTATGCAACAATACTGTCGCGACTGATGAGCACATCGGGTGGATGTTCCTTTCCTTCATCGTCTTTATGACGGAATTGAAGGAGCTGGGGTGGATCTGTATTCTTGACGACTACATCATCTTCGTCTATCTCTTTCTCCTCCGCACCTACGTATTCTGTTTGGGATAGCATATTCGTCCCATATTTCTGTAAAAGGGGCGACTGAACCGCACCTGGTTGAGGAACGACGTCAGGCAGTTTGCTCCAATTGATATTCTTCGTCTGTTCCAATTCGGAGGGAAGAGGGAATGCCTCATTGGGTACTTTGAATGTCTTGGCTTCCAGTTGTAGTACAGCATTCTTTTTGTATTCAGAATCCATAGGAGCCGACCAGGCGGCTTCGACGATTTGTTCAAGTGCCTTTTTCCTTGTAATCTGACCAATCTCTTGATTCAGTTCAGCGGCTTTGTTACGAATGGCGATAAAGCGTGCTACTTTTTCGTATATTCCACCTCCTCCTTGGCCTCGACAATCTTTTTCAAAGTATAGATTGTTACGAACAGGACCACGAAACACATCTGCTTTTGGACCTTTGGGAGGAGAAAGATCAAAGTGTTTATGATTCTGACAAATACGTCCACAGATTGTACAGAATTCAATCTCTCCCTTTTCGTCTTTATATTTCTGGTACAATTCCTTGTGATAAAACCCACCCGAATTGCGACAGTCATGAGACATATACATACATCCGCTTTCACGAACGACATATTTCAAGCAAATAGGACATACTGCATGGTTATTGGCAGGATGTATCATCATAGGGTTTCCTTCTCGATTGGTTGCAGGTTGTCCATTTCTATTCAAAATAGGTTCAGGTTTCAAAAAGACAGCATCATATTGTGCCACATCAGCACGGGACCATCCCTTCCAAAGTCCCTGTTTACCAGTAAGCAAGTCCACAATATCGGGGTGTAGTGTATCGGTCTCTATCAAATGAGCAAGTGCTGGAGTGATTCTTGCGCCTTTCTCCAGTAGTAGACGTGCTGTATCTATATGGTTTTTATAGGATGCAAGAAGAAGAGCAGTATGCCCACTTTTTTGTGCATGATGTATATCTGCACCTTTTGCAAGTAGCATTTCTACAATATTCTTATGCCCCTCTTCGGATGCAACAAGAAGAGCGTTATACCCGTCTTGTTCCGCATGATTCACCTCTGCATCTTTTGCAAGTAGCATCTGTACAATCTCCGTACGACCACGATCCGATGCAACAATAAGAGAGGTCAGTCCAATGTTGTTCACATGATTGACCTCTGCGCCTTTGTTCAGTAGCATTTGTACAATCTCCTTATGTCCTTCTGCTGATGCCAATAGAAGAGCGGTATTTCCAATATTATCCGCATGATTCACATCTGCATCTTTTGCAAGTAGCATCTGTACAATCTCCTTATGTCCTTCTGCTGATGCAATGATAAGAGCGGTAGATCCAATATTATCCGCATGATTCACATCTGCATCTTTTGCAAGTAGCATCTGTACAATCTCCTTCTGCCCTCCCTCAGATGCCAGCATAAGCACGGTTGTTCCAGTATTATCCGCATGATTCACATCTGCATCTTTTGCAAGTAGCATCTGTACAATATCATCACGTCTTCCTGTCGTTGCGTGTAAAAGAGCGGTATGCCCCTTTTCGTTCACATGATTGACATTTGCACCATTTGCAAGTAGCATTTGTACAATCTCCGCATGTCCTTCTATGGATGCAACAATAAGAGCGGTCATTCCATCACTTCCCAGTTGATCGACGCTTACCCCTCTACTCAGTAGTAGTTCTACTGTATCCTTGTTCCCTCGTTTAGATGCATACATAAGAGATGTATAATGATATTTGTTTGCATGATTGATATCGGCACCCGCATCCAATAGCATACGTACAATCTCCGTGTGTCCTTCTATGGATGCATGTATAAGAGCAGTATAGTCATTCCTTGCCTTATGATTTACATTGGCACCCGCATCCAATAGGATACGTACTACCTCCGTATGTCCTTCTTCCGATGCACGAATAAGAGCTGTCGTCCCATCCCTATCAAATACTTGATTGACATCGGCGCCACTCTCCACAAGAGCACGTACCGCTTCAGTATTTCCCGTTTCGGATGCTTCAAAAAGATCCATCTATACATACATTCGAATATGGTACGGTGAAACGAACAGAACAACAGAACAACAGAACAACAGAACAGACAAAACAACAAAATAAAAAGAGTAGGATTCTTGTAAAAATAAGGAGTCACAATAGGTACATGAGTTCCACTTCGAATTCAACCAGTAATCTTATCAATGCTGTCAATAATTCAGTCGTAGCAGGTCCTAACAAGCCCTCCCCGCAACAGGGTTCAGAACAACGGACATCTATCCTTCCGAGTATGATTCCTGACGGAATCGGGTTCTTCGGTTCTCCTTATTCTCCTGCCGATGCCATGATGACACCTGCTCAAATTGGTGTGGAAGTCGGCGACAGTATGGGAGATGTCGTTCAAGCCGTGAAAGGCGTTGGTTTCTATTCCGATCAAATTGGATTTGGCGCACCTTCTACCCGACTCACTGCAGGGATGCCTCTCAGGCCATTAGGTGTGAACTACTTTATGAAAACAGGTATGACATGCTCCAACGGTGCAGAAATGTGGCATTACATGAAAGGGATCACCGAGGGAGATGCGTTGGGAAGAAAGGTCAAATTGGCGATGGAGCAAATGGGTCTACCGCCTCTCAAGGGTTTGGCGCCAGGTATGATAGAAGATGCCCAAAATGCCTTGAATCCAACGCCACTCATGAATTCCCTATTTGGTACAGGGTATCCCCAATGTAAACAAGTGTCTCTGCAGGTGGGAGATGCCTATGGGCGAACCGCGGATGCGGATACAGGGGAGAATTGGATAGGGGATACGACGGGGCTATCGATGCGAGACATGCCAGGTGTAGGAACCGTTCCCGTACAAACAAGATGGATACAGGACACGGATCGTGGCGGAAATCCAGTGTATTTATCCAAAGATGCATGGACGGAGGCACCCAAAACATTTAATAAGAATGGTACACCTGTTCAAGCGTCTAAAAGGGAGGCCTTTCAGGGATGGATCCATCAACCAGGTACGATGATCGTGCTTGGCATTGTATGTTTGGTGGCATTCGGTGTTCTCAAAACATAAATTACACGCTGTAGATCATATAAGGTACAAGATATACCGATGCGATGAGTACCAGAATGTTCGCGTTCATGGTTTGTTGTTTCAAGAGAGTCGCCAGAAGAACAGAAGATACCATCATTGCACTATCTGAAAGAATGGCTTGGAATCCCACTTCTTTTCCATAGTCTTTAAACACATCCATGATTCTGGATGATCCTCGTGGAATCGACACCGCCAATCCATAGAACAATAGGTCATGAATGACTTGAATGACAACCACCAGGAACAAGAAGCGAACCAAGGAATATTCCTTGAAGAAGATTGGATAGAGGAACCGTGCCAAAATAATTCCAATGACAATAATGAGTACATCGGCAATCACCGCTCCCAACGAATACTGGCGGTACCATGCTCGAAGAACAGACGATCCAATCGCGCCTGATAGCAAAAAGGCAATAACCAGTAGATCGGTTAGGAGAACACCATTCAAAATAGGGAGATAATCACTGGTATCGGAAAACAAAGAAATATGTTTCATTCTATAAAGAAGACAGAAACATATTTTATAATAAACGGTATGTATTTACTGTTTTACAGACGAATAGGCATAGTATGCACTGACAGCGCCTAACAATTGTACGAAAACGTAGCTAAATAGTTCAACGGGCCGTAACGAGCCGTTCATAAACATCGAAAGAGAAACGGCTGGATTGATATGTCCTCCGCTTATACCTCCCGTTAGGAAAATGACTAAGGCAAGAGCGGCACCAATGACGAGTGGATTACCACCACTGACAAAGATGACAAGAATAAAAAGGAAGGCGCCAATATACTCGGCCAGATACGAACCAAGAGATACTTTCATTTCTACTAAGGACATATATTTAGAGGAGATCAAATGCAAACTGTTGAATCAAACGGCCCTCTTCCATCTCGCTACCAAAATGATGCGTTACCGAATGAATCGTCTTTGCGTTAAAAAGAACAATACGATTGTACACATTTCCAACAATGTCAACCGCTTCTACTTCCGTAGAGTTTGTCTTGGACCTATACATCGTTATACCAGCAGTAACAGGAGCGTTTGGAGTTAAGAATACAACACCCGCATATTGATAGGGTTTTGTGTCCAATGATACGGGGGTGGTACGATGGGAAAGAGAAAATCGCCCGTTTTCTTCATATTGTGAAAAGGATTTTATAGGTCTACCGATGATGTTTTGGATGTTTTGTTGTAAGGATAGATTGCTTTTTATGGAATCCACAGCGTTTGAATTCGATGACTGCAGGGAAGAGACTCCAAACAAACGAACCTCGTCTGGACGATCGTAAAACTGATCCACAATGAATACATTCGATGGAGAGGAGCGGGAATCGAAGGAAATGATTTGAACATTGGACGAATTGGGTACAAATACAGGAGGGTTAATCACTGTATTTTGAATAGGAGGGAGTTCAACAGGTGTTTTCGTTTCCGTATCCGTATCCGTATCCGCCTCCAGAATAGGTTTCATTGTCTGTGGAGCAGAATGATAGGATAAGAAGGTACACCATTCACTGCCCAACTTTATTTGGAAATCAATATACTTATGAAGAGGTACATGAATTTTCCAACCTGACAGAATAATGTTGGGACGTGCAAACCGATCGACGATATCTTTACGAATTTCAATGTCTACCGATCGTATCGTAGACTCGTATCGACAACGAATGGGACATACACCATTATCTTCCGAAAATGCCCATCCTCGTAGTAACATGCCATCTCCTTCCACCACCTTTTGATCAATCCATGCCTTCACATTGTCTATCAATGTATGATACATTTTTGATGTATAACATACTACCATTCTTTAGACCCGTGCAGAATGTAAATGAGCGCAAGGCAAATTCTACCTTTGGTAAAATTGTGCCTACAAGTCTATTTATCTATTCTGCACGGGTCGGCGACTATGCACATAGGTCTAAACTGTAAAAAATAAATACATTGTATGTATATAATTATGCATTCGTAATTTGTTTTGTTTCACTACGAATAAGCTTATCCTGTGTAATAAGTCTGGAGCAAATATTCATGGCTTCCAGTTCTTGTAGAAGAAGTTTGGTGGCATAGGGAATATGAATATGTCCAAAGTTGGTGCTGTTTCCACAGCCACGGCATGCCCAGATATTCTGTTCTGGGTTGACAACTGCCAAGAGACCGCACTCTTTGCAAGAGTAGCAAGAGAATGCATCGGAACATTCCATGAGTCTCTCTTTGGTGAATTCGGCCATACCGTGTGCTACAACACAATCGCGTTCCATTTCCGTTTATACCTCGCTCAGCTGAGTATTTCTTCTCAACGTCATTGCTATTTATAGCTCGTATCAGGAATATGTAATATGGAAATTACTGATACTTATTATAAACACTCTCACGAGTGGGACTGGACTATATCTTAAGCAGTTATTGTTTATTATAACTGCCCACTACCATTTAGTCTCTGCACCTTCTCGAGGGGGATGCAAGCCTCCCCTTACCCTCTGTTTTCAGAAGATAAGGATCCCCTTTCCGAGCTTGGCTCAGGATTGTCTCTAATCTAACATTGTGCCTATACCTACTGATTTTCCCAGTAGCCATCTTGCCCTTTCGGAACAAGACTTAGGAGTTAGACATTACGTACACACCTCGTCTGATAGGAACAATTACGAACTTTGTTCACGATAACAACAAGGGGTAAGGGGACACGAAGTGTCTCCTTCGAGAGTTTCCCTGAATTTGATAGTGTTGCCCTTCCATATAGGACTAGCACGATTTTTACATCGCACTTTGGCAATTTTTTACCAAAACGCAATCCGCCTTCACGAGCACGGCCTTCCGCAGGCTGACGAGTCAACATGACAAGTGGTCCTGATGCGCGACTGTGCATCTTGTCTGCAGAGCAGTGTCGCAGTCGCTGATAATAGCACGGACCGATGAAGATGGATGTTTCCATCATACGACCTGTGTAGCCATTGTACATGATTTCATTTCCATATGGTTCCATACCATATTGATCACGTAACAGAGTAGAGAGATTTTCGACACTGGTTTCTCCAAAAGGCGATCCATCGCCGAGCGATCCAGCCATGCATCCAATCTTACTCATAAGCGTTTCCATGAGCTGAGCAATCGTCATGCGAGAAGGAATACATTGACCTGTAATAATAGGGCGTGATGCCTGCTGTACGATTCCTTGATCATCGTGTACTGCACGACGTGTAATAATAAAGCCATGTGGCATAGTAACACACCATGTCTTACCATAATAGGTTGTTTTCTTAATATCACGATGCGAATGTAGGACAGGTTCACTTCCACGCAGAGTATCGGTGTAGGTTACTTTCCATCCGTTATGACGAGCAATGATTTCATGACCTTGATTATCTACGCCTTTAATATCACCTTCTGAATGTTGTAGAGTAAAATGTGAAGAATATCCTGCATGAATTGCAAGACGAACAATTTCATCACGGAATCTTGTAGAAGATGTCCAGATCAAATTACGATCTGCTTTTTCGCATCCATCTGCAAATCGCAATCCAGAAAGCACCGCTTTTGCATAAGTAGAGGGTAAGGTCCATACCCAAGAAGCCATCCATTTCGCGGATTTAATTGATTCTGGTTCCACAATGCTTGTCACCTCAGGTACATTACTGCTATTTTCGTATTTAGAATACTTTTTACCATATTCCATACAGAAGATAGCAAACCATTCTTTATTGATGATAGACCAGCGATAACGAATAGGGCGTGTTTCATTTTGACCGCCGATCACATTATATGTATAATCTTTTGATTCAATCAACTCAAGGGCATCAAACCGAGTCCGAAGCCACTCATCATCGATGATCTTAACAGGTGACATTTCGACAGAATTACCCCCAAATCGGAGACATCCATCTCCCAGCCAATATCCATACAATTCACAGAATGCAATTATTTTCTCAATGGTATCCAGCCCAAGAATATTGGCAAATGGAATACAATTTTCCTTTCCATCGAACCCATTTTGAGCCTTTCCAATAAATGTAACGGCATCACTACCATTATCTGGGAGTAGACTTTCGGCTTTGCATTTTTGATAATCATATGCAATACGCTGAGAAGATCCTCGCGGTCCTTTCTGTACTCCATCCCATGTTACAGCATCGCCATACATCTTACCCTTTTTCGCAAACATATCATGATCTGTAGTGACAAGCAATGATACACCATTACTTGGTGCATCATCCCCGTCAATTGCACTCGATTTCCATCGATAGGCTTCACCAGAATGTGTAAATTCAATCATCTCTCTTTCTTTTGTTTCATTTAGGATAAATGCAGTAGGATGTTCATATACCAATTTTCCAGATAGTTGATCATATCCAGCAATACGTAGTGTACCATCTTGATATCCTGCTTGTACTTCCATCCAATTCATAAACCCATGTTCAGTAAGGATTTCATGATCTTCAGCCAAACAATGCGGATTGATGATAATATCAGGAACGATACCAGATGCTGTCTGAGGCATATCTTCTTGATTGATAATCATGCCCATTGTACCCTTCTGGCCATGCCTGCTATTACCACTCCATACAGGTATACCGTTGCGGCGCACATAGACCGCACCAGGTCCCTCCACACGACAACAGTACACCTTTCCTTTATAGGGAACCCACGAATCATGACGATCTTCGCCATTCGGCTTGATATTCTTGTTTACTTTGGGTGTGTTCTGTTTTTCAATGATAGTGAGGCGGTAGGCATCCACGGTAGAACGAATTACCTCTCCTTTTCGGTCACCGTTCACAATGGTTGCTTCGTGTCCAGCTCCATATTTAACGGCAATGTTGGTAGAATAGCCCGCGTGAAGACACAGTCTCTGGAAATCATTCGTCAACTGCTGTGAGGAGGTGTCATATCGACGAGTTCCATTCTCCATAGTATGTCCATCACCCAACATCATCCCATGAATAAGCATGCGACATTGTTCGGAAGTGAGATGCCATACCCACGCAGGAAGTGATTTGTGAATCGCACCGACGCTGAGAGGCTTGATGTAGTTGATCAATCGTTTGTCAGTCAGACACCACGCATTCCGAACTGTATCGCTCACATCATCCTTGTGTTTTCTGATTTCAAACCCATTTCGGACACAAATGGGTTCCATCGCATCTTTTACACGTTGTTTGTGTGTCGCAAAACTGACACCCCATGATCGCAACATGCATCCTTCTGCAATCCAGATGCCAAAGAGAGTGAGCCAATCATTCATGGGAATGACCAGAGGGTCCTGTTCATTCACAGCCTGGAGGATAAACCCCTGCGGTTCCTTCATCTCCTCACCCGTCACCGCATGGACGTAGGACAATTCCGCAGGATGTCCCTCAGTAGGAGGGAGATACGCTTCAATGTTCTTCTTGTACGTAACACGTTTTCCATAGAGTTCTTCTGCGAGCTTGAAGTCAAAGCGGTTACCATCGCGGTTTCCTACATACATGCGATGATTAGGTGTCACAAGTAGATCCACTTGATTGGACTGAATCAAATACATGTTTCCATCAAAATCATATTCCATAACTTCGAGTGGAGTGGTGTATTGCATCGTTTGACGATCTTCCATCAGTGTTGCTACTTTGTGCTTTGTGGTCAACTCCGTGAAGTGAATCCAGCCCTTATCTGTAAGAACATCTGTATCATCCGAGTAACACGAGAACTTATCACCAATCTCAGGAATACGATCTTGTCGCATACGAATCTTGACAAAGTTGTATCCCTCGCCGTTTCGATTTTTGTAGATCTTGTCAACATAACCACTTTCATTGTTACGAGGCATCTTACTCACATCACGTTGCTTTTTAGCACCGGCTGGAAGAACGGCACCCGTGGGAACACGAAGAGGGACCACTTTTCCAATCAGAATATCATCGGGTGTGACATACGTATTTGTGGGAATAAATCCATCTTCTGCCAACTGTTCGTACTGAGCATTTTTCATGTGTTTTGTTTCCATGGGATCAGGCTGGCAAAACCTCTCTTCTTCGCCGCTACTTTGGTTCTTTCGTTCTTCGTCCTTGTAGGTGCGATAGAAGATAGAGCGGAATCGGCCACGTTGCAACGCCGCTCGATTGATCATGTTCGAATCTTCCTGATTGTAACCAGTATAGGTCATAATGGCTACCACAATGTTTTGACCCGCGGGCAGACTCTGTGCACCATAGAATCGACTCATATAAGGAGATACCATGGGAATTTCAGGATACGAGAGAACATGAGACATGGCATCAAATCGTTCGCGGAAGTTCAGGGCGTAGACGCCCATGGCTTGTTTTCCCATCGAACTGTTATGTGAACCAATGTTATGACTTGTAATGAAGCTATGATGATGGTTATCAACTGTAATGTCTGCAATACGAACACGCTCATGTTCTGTTATAGATTGGATTGGAACAAAGATCATTCGACCACGATGGGTCATTTGTTCTTTCAGTAGAGGGTTACCAGCCTTCAAACATTCTACACGTTTGAATCCATCAATGATATAATCAGTATAATAACGATACCCAATTTCCTCATAGCACCGAATGAGATTCTCCGCTGTATTTGTTACTACCCATCCTGCCTTATCATCATCCGCATCACATGACACGTTAAATTGTTCAAAGAGTATCTTTACCTGGTTGATAAAGGTAATCGTCTGTTCATGGGTTCTATATTGACCTGATTCAATCCTACCATGGCTTTGGAGTCCCGCCAGAAACTCTCTTTTTACAGAGGTAGAACCCATCATAATACATTCAGGAATTCCTGACCCAGATATGGATTTTATCCATGACACAATGGAATCAGCAAAGATAACATTTGAACCACATACATCAACCGAATGATTGAGAGAAATGATATCCTGTCGAAACTCCATCGCATCTATATCCGTATTAAAGAACCACGCATTGCGGCCAGGATGTGGAAGAAGGAAACCAAGAACTCTTGCCATAATGATGGATATCTCGTCGTCATCTGAACAAGGAAACATCCAATTAGGGAGAATGCCCAGCTTTTGAGTGGGGCTCTTGACAATCTCTCCAACCGATTTCCATCCTTCCTCTGTAATGAAAGGATGATTGTCAGTCGCAATAATTTCACGCCCAGAATACGTCGTCAACTTATAGATCTTCTTGTCTGTATCACGAACATATTGGTTGATAACTGTTGCGGACTGTGTCTTTCCCGTTTCAGGATCAAACGATACAACTTTCTCGCCCACCTTTACATCCTTTATAGCCTTGCGTTCACCTGATGCCATTAGAACCTCTTCCTTTTCCCAAAGGCATTGGTAAGCGTTGCGAGGAGACTGATTATGGTCAGGGAAGGGAATACAGGAAGCAGTCGTGCCAAGAAGTACACTGGGATGAATTTCGCAATGAGTATAGGATGCATCTTTGGTGCAATCGTCATAAGTCATAGCAATATAGATACCGTCTGATTCACCTGCATCCAGGTATTCAATGAGATTTTGTTCCGAAGGAGTTTGCCAGAGAAGGAACTCGTTCCAGTCCTGAATGGCCGACAATTGCTTCTTTAGTACACCCGTCTTATCCATCTCTACTTCTCTTAGAGCAGGTGCATAGTATACAGGGCGAATCACACGACCTGCTTCCGTGGTAATCCATAGTTCCTTATACGAACTTTTCCAAACAATGCCCGTAAAGATATGAAGTTGGCCAGATCGTTTTGCTTTACGAAGCCTATCGACGACTTCTTTTGTATCACGATTTAGAATAATACAAATCCATGATCCATTTAGGAACACACGTGTGTGTTGATGTTTGTGTTCCACCGTGGAATCACGAAGAGTGATGAGTCTGTTCAGGCTCTGAAGAAAGGAATAGACGGTGATAGGAGAACTGAAGATGGTGATACATGTGGTGGTAGACATATTTTTAATGACACCTACACCGTGGCCTTCAGGTGTCTCACAGGGACAATTTCGGACAAGAATTCCATTGGCATAGAAATCATGATTGTCCGATTTGGTAGTAAAGTCATATACGTCCTCTACAGGCATATCACTACATTCCGTAATAGGTACAACAATCTTATCATCGATTTGTGTTACCATAGAGGAGAACTCCTCAAAGGATAAAGAGTCATGAGAACGACAGGAAACAGGGCGGTCACTGTATGTCGTGAATCGACGAATCGATTCGATCGATATTTTATTATCTATTTGTTCAAGAATGGTTGTACACGGAGTACCCTCTCTGTGAAGCTTTCGAATCGTATGGACGAGCTCCTCTTTCTCTTTCAACAACGTATGTTTGTAATGGATATATTCGATAGGCAAAGCAGATGTGCGCACCTTTTCTGCACAATACCGATAACCGATGAGAGTTGCATATTTTGCCAGATTCGAGATAGAGGATCCAATGGAAATGGCATGAATGGTTTTATCCTCCATAACAGTGGTATGAAGATCAGTTTCGATTCCAAATTCGTGGAACAACATGGCGATATCGGACATATACGAATAATGAGCCTCTGAAAACTCTGTGGAACATGTTTGCTGAGTGCGTCCTATTTTAATGTTGTTTTCTCCACGCATTCGACTACCATCTCCTCCCTGGAAGGCAGATAAGAATTCTCTCTTTACAGAGGATGATCCATATTTGATCCAAGGAGGAATAGAAGGAGTGCTGTATTTTCCTTTTTTACCGACAATAGCGCCAATCGCTACTAACAGTGTAGCAAATGCACCACCTTTTGAAACATCATAGTAATTGTAAAGGATGGAAGTACCATCCCCTTTATGAAATGTAGAGGTCTTCTTTCGATAAAGGGGAGGTTCCCATCCCAGTTGTTGGATATCGGCAAGAATGGCTTTCGCATCGCTTTCTTCTCCAACATAGAAGTTTGCATTGTATCCATATTTGCATTCCGTGAGGGTACCATCCGTCAGAGATGCTCCAAGAAGACGGGCAAGAATTTGTTTCTTCGGTTCGTCGATTTCCGTATCAACAAACGGGAGGAGTTCTTCTTGTCTTTTTTCCGAAGGATCGATGTTTTGAATCTGTTCTGAAGAGAGGACCAGTGCAACCGTCCCATCATCCGTAGCAACAGGAATCGTATAGTTTTTAACAATAACTTTATCGTGTACTTGTACATCCCCTGCATGAATCCATTCCTTTCTATCGTCTCGAACAACAAGAAGAGGATGATCAGGGCTACATCCAATCGTACGACCTGACAGTGTTTTAATTTTAATAATCCGAGCAGGAGTCGTTTTAAAGTAGTTGTATATTTCGGAGGAGGATTCTTCGAGTGTGTCAGGATCGGCTGTCATGACACGATCGCCGTCTTTCATTTGGATAATAGGGGTAGAAGTCATGCCGTTTCCATCCAAAATATGTGTATTGCCAAGTACGCATATGTACCCGTACTGGCTATTATGTTGCTTACGAGGAGCAATCAGTTTACCCGTCTTTTCCATGGGAGTTGAAATTCGTCTCAGATGAGAGATGGTGGCAAAATAGTTCATACGATTGAGTACTTGAGAGACACCGATTTTGGAGGGGCCTCCAATCTTACCACTTCCAAAATTACCTGTGGCCAGAGAGGACTTTAGACAGACATCCAAGATCGTAGATTTCACAATCTTGTTGATATTGTTGATATTGACAATTTCCGTCCAGTTACCTGTCGCTTTCCATGACCCACCATGAATTTCCTTGGTCAGGGCGGCCTTCATGTCCTTTACCATTCGATTGTTATAGGTTTTTCGGAACAGATCGGCCAGTAGAAAGCCTGGAATATCCACGCGTTTATTCGGATAGGCATCGCGATCGTCGGTAGGAAGACGTTGACTGGACGTCCAAAGAACTTTACGTGTCATGTGGGCAAGGAAACATGCCTTTTCATAGTTCAGTTCATTTCCACCGATATGGGGGAAGAGTTCATCGGATAGAATTTCCTGTACGTTGTTCTGCTTCTGGGACTTCACGGACCATGTATTGGTATGATCGCCAATCCATGCAAACGCTTGTTCTCGAGTTGTAATCATTTGAGCTTCCAGAATAGACTCTGTGATGATGGGATCATAACACGAATCGATATCCGTACCAAGAATTAGCTCACAAATGTCTTTGTCGGCAAGTACGCCGAGTGCACGGAAGAGAATAAAGAGAGGAATTTCGGTTTTGATACGAGGAACGGTAGCACGAAGCATGCTGATGAGTTGATTTTTAGGATGATATACAATTTTAATAGAGTTAGACTTAGGAACTTGGTCATTGTCAGGACCGATGCACTTAATTTCGACGACTTCCATATCTTTGGCATTTCCGCGTCCGTTTCGGAAGACGAAGGGGCGATTTTCAGACATTCGTTCCAGAGAAATCATGGCACGTTCGCCGCCCTGAATGATGAAATATCCACCCAAATCTTCAGGGCATTCTCCCATCTTGGACGGGTGTACATGTTTTTGGTCGTGTAGCAAACAGTACTTAGAAGACACCATGACAGGAATTTTTCCAAGGTGAACATTTGGAAACATTCTGACTTTGGACTCGCGAATACCATTTCGTGTATGGTCAATGAAAGTAGTGGTTACTTTGATGCCTACGTTTAGAGGAGCTGCATAGGTTAGATTTCGAAGGCGTGCATCATTCGGCATCATAGGATGAATGGCGCCGTTGTTTTCAAAGATTGTTGGCTTACGAATCGAGAGGTCCTCCAGTTCCATTGTGACTTCGTATTCGTGTTGAACAGGTTGTTGAACCTTTTTTACTACAGTGGCCGCACCCTCTACCACTTTACCCATGAGAGCATTGGCAGCGGTGGTAGAAAGTCCAGTGGCGGCGGCAAGTGCCGAGCGAGGACCAGCTAAAGGAATTTCCGGTGAACCATAGGAAGTAATGGGATTTGCCATATGAATAATTTCAGGAATATCTACTTCCATGAATTGGTTAAATGACTCAAGTTGATGGCGTATCATTTGTTTTCCATCGGATTGAGTGATATATGTTTCCAGAACATGACGGTGGCTTGGAAGGTTGGATGACATTTGATGGAGTGCGATTCAGTTTGATTCTTGTTCTAAAAAAAAGAATCGATCAATTTTTTACGGCGGCTGTCATGGTACAAAAATCGTGTATAAAAAAGATCTTTGTACTAAATAACAAGATGTCAGATATAAAGACCGTCAGTATTTCACAGTCGGCTACGTTAGGGGAAGGGGGTAAAAAAAAGAGAAAAACCGCTAAGAAAAATCAGGCTGGAGGTACACAAGTTACCTTGGTACCAGGTGTAGAATCGTCCTCTGTTGCGTCCACTGCAGCATCGTCTAACTCGAATACATGGTTACGATATCCTGCCGATGCTCCTGTTCCTCCCCGTTCCATCGTTGCACCCTCGTATGTTCCTGCAAAACCAGAACAAGCCGCTGCACCTACCAATCAATACGCCGTTCAACAAGGAGGAACAAAACAGATTAAAGTAGAATTAAAAAAGAAATCGAGTGCGAAAAAGGTTCATCTTCAACCGAAAAAAGCAGAGGCACCCAAGGTTCATTCCAAGAAGCATCTTACCAGAAAGATTCGCAAAGTAACACTGGGTGTATCCTCTTTACATAAACGTATGACACGTGCAAAGAAACTTCATAAACATATAAAGGATATGCCAATGCATACGTTAAAAGAGAAGTTGATCAAGAATGGGCTTATTAAGTCTACCAGTAAAGCGCCTGATTCGGTATTACGTCAGATTGCATCGGACGCAGAAGTAGTTGCTAAGAAGGCTCTTTAATCAGTATCGTGTATACACCATACGAATGATGATATCATATCTAAAGACAAATGAACATCATACAGCATGGAACAAGCAGAAATAGATAACCTATCTATTAAACGTATGATTGAATCCAATCATCCATTTTTTATAGGGAGAATCGCGGGCATTGAATTAAAGGTAGCCTATTATGTATCCAAGGGTGACAAACAAGCGTATACGCAAGAATTAGAAGGATTGGAAAACAATGCAGGTATACATGTACATGACAACGACTCTGTTCTTGCCTATACCACACAATTAGTAGAAGCCTATACGAATTGTACAGTGATTGCGGAATGGGAACGATCTGGACAGGTGTTTGCTTATCATGGAATGGGTCAAGAGCTTATTTCGGAGCGAACCCCTACCATTCCCAAGATAGATGCACTGGCCTTAGAGCCTTATTATTATAAGGATTCATGGATGTCTGCATTAAAAGGAAAACGAATTCTGATTGTTCATCCGTTTGTGGATACGATTCAGAAACAAATCGAGAAACGGTCCGTTTTGTTTCCAGGGAGGAGTTGGTTTGAAGAATGCGAGATACAGTGTATATCTCCTCCGTTGACACTTGCGGGCAACCATCAAGGAAAAGATTGGCAGGAGCACTATGCGTCGTTTTTATCCGAACTTCAGAAGGTAAACGATTTTGATATTGCACTGGTAGCGGCAGGTGGATATGGTATGCTCCTTTCCAATTATATTTTTACAACAACAAAAAAGTCGGTGATCTATGTAGGTGGAGCACTGCAGTTATTTTTCGGCATTATTGGAAAACGTTGGTTTGATAACAAACGAATCCTGTCGATGGTACAAGAGGAGTGGGTACGACCTTCTGAAAAACCGAAGAATAGTATACGAGTGGAGAAGGGGTGCTATTGGTAGGATACTATGACACGTTTTATCGAAACCTAAAGAATACGCATGATATATATATGAAGATAACCATGCATAAAGAATATATTGAGTTTTACAAAACCTATACTCAAAAATACGGCCCCAAAACGGCTGTATTTTTGATGGTAGGATCGTTTTATGAATTGTATGATATTCAGAATATCGAAACAGGAGAAACCGAATGCAATGTAAAGGAAATAGTGGATATACTGGGTATTCAGTTATCCACTAAAAAAGGCGATTTTTCGGAGAATTGCGATGGATTGTTTGCAGGATTTCCTGATTATGTGATGCATAAATGGGCAGGACGACTTACCTCTGCGGGATGGACGGTCGTTGTCATCAATCAAGTAAAAGACAGCAAGGGAAAAGTGAAGGAAAGAAAGGTAGATAGAATTCTGTCTCCCAGTACGCATATTGAGAATACAGTGTCCACAGAGGTTCCTTATGTGGTAACGTTACTATTCGATCAAGGGATTTCGGATCAGCCGCCTTTGTTTGGAGCATCTGTATTAGATTTAACCACGGGTTCTACGCATACATATGGTGGAAAAGCGAATGGACGATCGGATATTTGGACAGCCGATGATTTGGTACAGTTGCTTTGTGTATTTCAACCGAAAGAGTTATTGGTATATTGGAGAGGATCCACTGGACTTCCTGAAGAATCCATGTTTCGTCGTATGTTTGGTATTCCAGCGGGTGTCACGATTCACGTATATCCAGTAGAGTCGTATGGATCCTTTTCTAAGGAGCAAGTTCGTGTGGAGTATCTACAGAAAATGTATTCGGTTCGTTCTCTTCTTTCTCCCAAGGTCTATCTGGGCATTCAAAACGACCAAGAAGAAATGGCGCTCTTGTTTTTGCTCCAGTTTGTAGAGGAACATTGTCCAAGTATCGTATCCTCCTTTCATCAAAATGAACATTGGAGTCCCGCCGCAAGACTGATTTGTGGAAATCATGCCCTTACCCAGCTTCAAATGACAGGAACACATGCACACGAAACGGTAATTGGATTATTTGACAAATGTATAACGGTTATGGGAAAGCGCGCAATGAAAGAGCGTCTGCTTAGTCCGTATTCACAGGCAACGGATATTCGTTCACGATTAGAGGAAGTACAGGAGTACATGAATTGGTCAGAAGAGTGTGTGAAAACATTGGAACGACAACTTCGTTTCATGTGTGATCTTCCTCGTCTTCATCGAAAAATACAATGTGGTCGTATCACTCCAGAAGAAGTTGTACAACTCTTTCAGACCTATCATGCGATGAATGTTGTCATGAAACAGGTCACTGTACATACCTGTTTACAGGAACCGTTTGATCCACAAGATTGGACGGAGTACATCAACGTATTTCATACCCAATTTTCAGAGGAAAAGGCCTATCGTGCCTGCAAAGATGTCACTCCTTTTCATAAGGAGACCTATCCAACCATCGCTTCGAAAGAAGAGGAGATCGAGGATGTATTGAACCAATTTCAAATATTGAGAAAGGAGATATGTGCAACCATAGGAGTACAGGAAGATCAGATACGAATGGAGGAAAGGGAAAAAGAACCGTTTGGTTTCAAGGCATCCACGGTAACGTTACAGCAAATAAAACGTAACCTCCATAAACTGCCTGAAGGTAGCAAAGTATCGGAGTTAAAATCAGGTGGGTGGTACGATTGTATACGTCTTCAGCGACTGAATACGCAATTGTTAAAGCTGCGTGAGGATTTGTTTCATATGGTCAACATTTGTCTACCCGATGCGTGTTTGCATATATCGTCGGCAGGACAATCTATTTGGACGAAGATGGAGCAATGGATTTGTCTCGTGGATTGTACACAATGTATTGGGCGTGTTTCCAAAGAGCGTGCCTATACGTGCCCATTGATTGAAGATGTGACAGAAGATGGTTCTGCTCTCGATATTCAAAACATTCGCCATCCCTTGGTAGAGACTTCTTCTACTCGCGTGAACTACGTGAAACACACAATACAGTTAGGATACGATACAACAAAAGGATGGCTGGTATATGGTATGAATGCAAGTGGAAAATCGACACTGATGAAAGCAACGGGATTATGTGTATTATTGGCACAAGCGGGTTGTTTTGTACCTGCCAAACAAATGCGACTGAGGCCCTTTCAAGCGATTTATACGCGTATTCTCAACCAGGACAATTTATTTGCGGGTCTTTCCTCCTTTGCGGTGGAAATGTCAGAGCTTCGTGATATATTGCGAAATGCGAATGCGTATAGTTTGGTGCTGGGTGATGAGCTGTGTGCGGGTACGGAATCGATTTCGGCGCAGGCATTGGTGGCAAGTGGTATTCAATGGCTTTCGTCCAAGAATGCAACGTTTATTTTTGCGACCCATCTGCATGAATTACCTGACTATTTGGAAATAGATGCACTGGGTGTACAGGTTTGGCATCTTCATGTGGATTATAATCCAGTGACAAAGAAACTGGTATACGATCGTTCGTTACGACCGGGTCGTGGATCGACACTGTATGGATTGGAGGTAGCCAGAGCCATGGACCTTCCTTTTGAGTTTATAGAGAATGCACTTCAGCATCGTCATACCATGATGGGATCAAAAAAACAGATAGAGGCGACGACATCTTCTTGGAATTCACAGATCGCTCGAAAGGAGTGTGAAGTATGTAAAAAGGAAATCGTTCGAGATCTGGAAGTGCATCATATTCAGCCACGATCTTCTGCGGTAGAGGGTGTATTAGAGGATGGATCGTCGATGAATGAAAAACGAAATCTAATCGTCCTTTGTCAGTTGTGTCACGATGATCTTCATGCAGGAAAGATAGAGTTGGGAGCACTACAAATAACGTCGGATGGCCCAGAGCGTGTGGTTCGAAGGATGGTAAAAGAGGAAAAAAAGATCAAACGAGGGAAATGGTCAGAGGAGGAGCATGAAACAATCACGAATACATTGCGTCAGTATTCAGGATTATCTTTAAAGTCCATAAAGGCCTTGCTACATTCCAAGTTTCAAATAGATTGCAGTGAAGGCATATTAGGAAAAATACGAAAGGAGCTGTAATACTAACGGCGGAATCCTGCACCTTGAACGGTTGCACCGCCAGGCTGGCGCTGACTACTCAGATTGGAGAACGATGCCGCATTCATCAGATCCTTGGTGAACTCTGCCCCACCATTTTCCTCCTTTTGAAGGATAGCCATAATGTGCTTACGATATAATAGGTTCTCTTCTGTTAAAAGTTCAACCTGTTTCCGGAGAATATCGAGATCACGGCGAACCGCCACAATCTCCTGACGAACAGGATTACCCGATTGATAATTTAGACCAGCACCATACAGAACAGACGTCATTTCTGTATGCGTATTCATTTTAAAAAAACGTGGTTATAACGCACCGCTTTGTAAAAAATTGAATGACCGAATGGCTAAAAGCTTTCCATAGATTCCGTAGAGCAAAGATGATTATTCCTATTCGTTGTATGAACTGTGGAAACATATTGGCAGACAAGTGGTTGTTTTATCAGCAAGAAACAGCACGTTTACGTGGCAATAGCAAATCGAGTCACGTGTATATGGATGGTAAGTCTGTTCCGGATACGGTAGAGTCAAAAGTACTGGACCACTTAAAGTTGAAACGATATTGCTGTCGTAAGCACATGTTAACACATGTAGATCTTATTGATAAAATCTAAAAAGAATAAAAGAATTGGTAAAATCAAAAAGCACAATAGAGGAAATGGAGTTATTCATACCAGGACTATGTTTATTTTTAGTTGCGATTGCAATTTCCTTTTTAATCATTCCAAGATTTACACCACTGGTTATTGCTGTGTTATCATTGGTTGTATTGGTGGTTGCTGTCCGTGAACATTATAAGATGTTTGCGGACGAGTACCGATTGAGCACATGGCAGGAATCACTTAAGGTTTATGCTCCGGCTATCATGATCGTTGTCATGATTCTATTTATCATGTACTCTATCTTAGCTTTCTTTACAAATGGGTCTGTGCCTATACCTTCTCTTCCTGAGATTACTGCGGCATCCCCCGATTCTACGGTGAATCAACTTACACAATCCTTGAACAAGGTAGCGAATTCGATAGGTAATACGTCCACGAACGTTGTGTCTAATGTTGTGTCTAATGTTGTGTCGAAGGTGAACGGTGCAATGAATCAAATCGGCGAGAACATCAGTCAAACCAATGAAAAAAACAATAAAAATAAAAATAAGCCGAATATTTCCAGAAGCTTTTTAGAAACATTATAAACGAGTGACTACATAGAAATGGTTTCAAAGACCAGAAAGCATCACTCCAGAAAGAATAAACAGAAGGGTGTTTTTTCAATACCAGAATTACGGCGTTCGTTTGAATACATTGAAGGTTATGTGGACAAAAAGGCGGAACATCATGAATCAAAGGAAAAAATAGTAAGGGATCTTCGAAAGGAATGGTCTCGTGTTTTTTTGAAAGATCTGGATAAAAAATCAGCAGAAGCATTTGTAACCCATCGTTTGTCTACGAAGAGGTCTTCACGTCGTCGAACCATTCGTAAAGGAGGTGCGGGTGCGCAATTAGCAAATACGCAAACACCCATTGCAGGTGCACCGAATGATTATGTGACTCGACAGGGTATATATTTGGCACCTGGACAGATTCCAGACAAAGCGGGTCATCTACCGTTATCCGATGGTGGAAAATCCACGTTTGGTAGTTTTGTAGAATATGTAAGTAAGGGATTCTGGAATCCAGAACCAGGCCAATCGTATGACCCTGTTCCAGGACAAACACGGTTCCCTGTGTCGGTTCCCGTGGGTATGGGTGATAACCAAGTTCATTTTGCAGCCAAAGGAGGAAAAAAGAAAACACGCAAACTCCGAAGAGGTGGTGCTGCTCCCGTCCTATCATCTGTTCCAGCGAGCATTCAACAAGACATGACAGATATGTGGTATGGAAAGGAAGTAGGTCCCTCTCCTGATCAAGTTCAAAGACCCCCCGTATATCATTAGACATATACCGTTTCGAAGAGGATTCGATTATACTAACTAATTGTTTGTGTACAATTTCGTTATTATTAGAACAAGAAGGATGATATAAACGTCTTTTATTCATATAGGTCAGATAGATGGCGGCAATATCAGGGGATCAATCAAGAGAAATCGCTCGGTCATTGATTGATACCTATTTTCGTACGGTATCGTATCCCTATACAAGACACCACATTGATTCCTATGATCAATTTTTGCAACAGGATATGATCAATATCATTCGTGCACAGAATCCTATTCTAAATTTAAAAGAATTGATTGACGAAAAGACAAATACCTACAAATACAACGTCGAAATATATGTAGGCGGGAAAGACGGTACTGCAATTCAGATAGGAACTCCGACAGTCAGTCTTCAAAATACAGAAGAAGTTCGAGTTCTGTATCCAAACGAAGCCAGGTTACGTAATCTAATGTATTCCTCTACTGTATACGCCGATATCATTGTAAAGATCAGGTATATTCAGCGTATTGACAATGAATTTAAAGAAACCGACTTATCGCCTGCTGAAGAAACCTTTAAGAAATGGCCACTGTTTAAAATTCCAATTATGCTTCACAGTCGCTACTGTATTCTTCATAATAAACCGAAAGAGTTTCTACGACAAGCAGGAGAGTGTCCCTATGACAATGGAGGATACTTTATTGTGGATGGTTCTGAAAAGGTATTAATTACGAGGCAAGAACAGGCCTTTAATACATTATACATTACAGCGCCATCCGAAGACCATTTAGATTTGTATGCATCGATTCAATGTATTTCCGAAAAAACGAGACAGAGCAATCGAATTATCTTTGCATTGCTAAAATACATTGAAAGAAGACCAACGATAACACAACATGCATCGATTCAAGTGTCATTGCCGTTTGTTAGAAAGCCGATACCACTTTTTGTATTGTTTCGAGCGATTGGGTTTCAATCGGATGAGGAAATTATCCGATGTATTTTCCCTGATTTTGAAAGTTCAGAGGCAAAGCTATTATTGCCCAAACTTCAACCATCCATTATCGAAGCCTTTCCTTTTCTTAACACCTATACCGCCATTCAGTTTATAAAAACATTAACAAAGGGATTCAGTGAAGCACATGTGATTGATATTATACGAAATAAGCTATTTATTCACATGCCAAATGATCCAACCTCGCAGGCTATGTTTTTGGGCGATTGTGTACGAAAGATGCTTCGTGTCTCGGAAGGATATGATAATAAAACGGATCGAGATGATACACGAAATCAACGATGTCTTACCAGTGGATTTTTGATCCAGGAATTATTTACGAATTCGTACAATGCATGGAGAAAGGCAATCACAATGGGGATCACAAAGGAATACAATTGGCATAAAGAAACATTGTATCGAGACGAAAATTTCAAGAATATCTTCCAGGCAGGAAATGGCGCGCGCATATTTGAATCCAGTTTACTGACGGATATGATCATGCGTGGCTTTAAAGGAAAATGGGGAACAGGCTTGGGAGAGGACAAAACAGGGGCACTGCAAGCTCTGTCTCGTTTGTCCTATGTAGATTTCTTGTCACATTGCCGACGAGTCGTGTTAGATTTCGATACAGGAATGAAACTTACAGGGCCACGCAAACTACATACATCACAGTATGGTTTCTTTTGTACTTCAGAGACACCAACGGGTGCATCCATTGGTATTACCAAAAATCTGAGTATTATGACCGCTATATCTACCGCATCTCAGACCGATACCTTTTTTACATGGCTTCGAGAAAAGGGTAGAGTTTATAAAACGGAAGATGTCACTCAGGAACAACGAAGTTTATTTGTTTCTGTTTATGTGAATGGTGGCATATTTGGATATTCCTATGATCCCAAATTATTGGTAAAAGTATTAAAATTATTCAAACGGTCAGGATGTCTTCCTTATTCTGTCAGTATTACATTCTCCATTCGTGATCGTGTCGTCTATATTTATATGGATGCTGGAAGACCATTGCGTCCCTTAATTTGGTTGGAAGAAGGAGACAAGAAACTTCCTGTAGGAAAATTGGACTATCCAAACTGGAGATCGTTAGTAATGGGTAACTTGAAAATAAGAGAGAGCGCCAACTTGGAATCCACTCAATTTATGGATCCACTGGAGGGGAGAGATGCAAAATTGGAGGATTATGTAGAGGCTCTGCGAAATCATACAGGCATCATTGAGTACATCGATCCGTATGAACAAAACGAAGTCTTTATTGCAAATAACCCTGCTTATATTACGCCTGAAACGACGCATGTGGAAGTTCATCCATCGACAATCATGAGTTTGATGACGACTCTTATTCCGTTTGCGAATCATAATCAGTCACCGCGTAATCAGTTGTCTTGTTCGCAGTCCAAACAAGGTATCTCGATCTATGCGACAAACTGGCGAAACCGATTTGACAATACTGCACATGTTCTCTGTTATCCTGAAATGCCTATTACACGTACGCTATACAACAATTATTTGGCAGAAGGAAAGATTGGGTATGGAATGAACTGTATTCTTGCGATTGCATGTTGGTCAGGATACAATCAAGAGGATGGAATTGTTATGAATTACGATGCGGTACAACGCGGTATGTTCCGTTCGATGGCATTCCGTTCATACGAGGCATTTGAAGAAGATGATGAAAAGGCGGGAGTCAAAGTACGTTTTGGAAATCCTGCCCTGATTGGTAACTGGAAAAGCTTACGCCCAGGATTAGACTACTCGAAGCTGGATGAACGAGGTATTGTTCGAGAAGGAGAGTATGTCGATGAAACGACCGTCATTGTTGGAGCCTATATGATGAGTGCAACGGGAGGACAAATGAATGATGCCTCTACTACTCCACAGGTGTGGACACGGGGTCGAGTGGAAAAGGTGGTGATCATGGTAAACAATCTTGGATTGCGTTTGGTGAAGATTCGTGTGGTTCAGGATCGTCTTCCTGAATTAGGGGACAAGTTCTGTTTAACGGAAGACCATGAAGTATTGACTACAGATGGATGGAAGTCTATTGCACGTATTACAAAGGACGATCACGTATGTACGTTAGGTAAAAACGACAAGATTGAATATGTACATCCTGAGGAAACCTATACGTTTAGCTGTGTAGAGGAGAAGCTCTATCATTTGAAATCACAACAAGTTGATTTAGTAACAACGTTACATCATAAAATGTACGTCAAAAAGCGCAACTCGGATGCATATGTATTAGAAGAGGCGAAGAACATTATAGGAAAGCGAGTACAATACAAAAAGAATGCTATCAATACAAATACAGATTATCAGTTTGTATTAGAGGATGTAAAACATCATTCTGCTAATAATATAACATGTGATATGGATTTATTCCTTGAATTTTTAGGCTATTGGATATCGGATGGATGGGTATATGAAATAAAGCACATGGATAAGGAATCGGAGTACAGAATTGAAGTATGCTTATGTAAGGATGAAGATAGAGCCAGATTTACAGAAGTAGCAAAGGGTCTTGGATATCACACCTATTCGAATTCTGATAATACGAAACTATATATATCTAATAAACAGCTTGCGCAGTACCTTCATACATATAGTAATGGAGCAATCAATAAGAAATTACCTGAATGGGTATGGCTACTTAGCGAACGGCAGGCAAGGCTGTTACTTAAGGGTTTAATCGCAGGGGATGGAACAGTGATGCAAAATGGTGTGGAACGATTCTTTACTTCCTCTACTATGTTAGCAGACCAATTCCAGCGTCTTTGTCTTCATGCAGGCTGGTCTGCCAATAAATCAAAGATATATGAAGCGGGTACCAAATTTGTTATCAAGGGAAAACAGACACACGCAAATGCAGATTATTGGGGTCTAACAATCAATAAACATAAAAATAATCCAATGGTGAATCATGGTCATACCCATACTCAAAAGGGTCAGAAGGAGGAAATCATCGATTTCACTGGAAATGTATATTGTATTCAGGTGCCATCACATATATTCTATGTTAGACGAAATGGAAAACCGGTCTGGACAGGTAATTCAAATCGCCATGGCCAGAAGGGAACCATTGGTGCACTTCTTCGTGGTCATGATATGCCTCGAACGGAATCGGGTATTGTTCCAGACATGATTATGAATCCTCATGCGATTCCCTCTCGTATGACAATTGCTCAGAATTTAGAACAGCTACTTGGTAAAACCGCGGCACTGTCAGGAACGATTGGAGATGGAACAGCCTTTATGAATGATGGATCGCCTCAAGAGGAGATTGGCGCCATCTTGGAACAGATAGGGTTTGAAAAGTATGGAAACGAAGTGATGTATAATGGAGCAACGGGTGAACAGATCCAGGCTGCTATTTTCATTGGACCCGTGTATGGAATGAGATTGAAACATATGGTAGAAGACAAGTGGCAAGCTCGTGGTAAGGGTCGCAAAGAAGCGCGTACGCATCAGCCGACGGGTGGTAGAGGTGCACAGGGTGGCCTTAAAATTGGAGAGATGGACCGTGACTCGATTATTGGACACGGAATTGCATCTTTTGTCAAAGAATCCTATATGGAGCGATCGGATGGAGAAAAGATACCTATATGTGTGGCATGTGGTACCATTCCCATTTATAATCCAACATTACGTATTGCGATTTGTTCATTATGTGATGGTCCTGTGCGTTATATAGGAGATAATGTCCAAACCTTGGAGATTCTTCCACCTCTGGGTCGTCCCAAGTCAAGAATTGTGGAAGTCGAAATGCCATACTCTACGAAGTTACTTACACAGGAGCAAGAAACATACTTGAACTTAGGTATGCGATTTATTACAACAAGTGGTATAACACGATTGAATCCATTAGAGTATGCAGGAGCATCGGATGAGGTACGAACGGAATTGAAGCGTGTCTTCTTACCTGAAACGTCTGTGCCCGCGTATGTGGAACATTCCTCTAATGGTGTACTATCGGTGGAACAATTACGATCAATGGCTGCATCAAATGCAGCATTCGCACAGGAAGAGCAAAAGCATGGAATGGATGTCGTGTTAGAGGAAGAACAAGGGTTTTATCCAGACATCCAAATACATCCAGCTGCCGCAACCGCTGCAACCGCTGCAACTGCTACACCTTATTATACAGATATGGGAGCGGCTGCGACAGCTGCTGTACCAATGGGTTACACTCCAACTGCGGCCACTGCAACCATGCCCTATTTTCCTGGTGCTGCGACAGCAGTGACAGCAGTGACAGCAGCGACAGCAGCGACAGCTACCCCTACACCTCTACAGGCTCCCTATCCGCCTGATACGAGAATGGGAGGAATGCCCCCGCCCTCTTTTTCCAATACGATTGTGTTTGGAGAAGGGGTGGTCAGGGGCGCCTCTGTGCCTGGCGCGGGGCCCATTATTACTGTACCGACCGATGATGCGAGTATGATACAGGATGGAATTCTTCCACCGCAAAGATCGATTCGTAGAAATCCATATCATTATGGTGGCGGGGCGGGAGGAATAAATCCCATGGGTCCTATGATGAATCGGTACACGCCAACAGAAGGTGGACAAGGAAATTCCACGTCGATTGTTGTCACTAAATTGGAGTAAACAACAAAATTTGACAACCTAAAAATGAAAGGAGTTGATTAGGAAATGGCAGACAATAACTTTACATTTATTGATACGATTTATCGTAGTCGTATGACGTTACTGGATATTTTAGAGGAAAGAGGATATGAAGTAGACAAATATAGAAAATTTTCTCCGGCCGAGGCGACTGCAGCCGCCCCTTTCTTTTCCAGTTTGAGTTTTAAGGTTTTCAAAAAGAACGATGACACCAAGGTCTGTGACATTCGGTACGCGAATGTGGGTAGACAAAAGTTAGAAGTGTTGTGTAATGATATTCCCGACGAAGCATGTGAAAACACAGAAGTCATTGTAATGATTGAAGGACCCATCAGTGATATTCATCACATCATTGCATTGAAGCAGTATTCTAAAATGAAAGAGAATTCAGAAGTGGAACGCCGAAAGCTGCGAGTCTCTTTCTTTAGCATTTCGATATTGGTGATCAATCCTCTACGCCATGAATTAGTTCCTAAGCATGAAATTGTTCCACCTGAACAACATACTGCATTAATGGAATCCATGTACATTACCTCCAAGTCAAAGTTTCCTGAAATTAAGTACCATGTGGATCCCATAGCAAGGTGTATTGGAGCGGTTCCTGGGGATATTGTAAAGATCACGCGATATAGTCTATCCTCTGGAATATCCGTTATGTATCGTGTTTGCTCTCCCTAAATGTAACGATGTAGTATCTATTTGTTAGGACGTATCCGTACAAACAAGTGTATATTTTTTACAGAGGAATGAGAAACGAATCAATAATGAATTTACTATGGAAATACCAGGAGAACCATGGCGTGGATGGACAAAAAACAGGAATTTATAGATAGATTCGATAGACTCAATACATCAGAATCCACTGTACAACAGCTTAGTACAGATTTGAATCGAGAGATTGGGTCCTTTATTCATACAGCAGGACTGAATGCCACCGATATACAGAGCAATCCAAAGTATGAATCCATTCGTGACAAGATAGCGAAACTAAACAATATAAAACAACAGTATAAATCATTACATACAAGCATTAATACATTTTTGTCAGACCAGTCAACAAATACAGATTGGAATCAACAGTTACGTGAAAATGGTACGATTCAAAATGAAATTAATCATCTGGAAAAGATCGAAAAAGAAATGAAAGTGGATGTAGATTCTGCTTTGGCACGAGACGAGTTGCTCCGGACCAGAAACACCAATGTAACCAAGCATGATTTATATATATTCAATCATCCCGTTCGAAGATCGATTGTACCCTATTTATGGGTAGTATCTGTTCTATTTATTGGTATAGCCCTATTGATTTTTAGGGATGCATTTCCAGTCCTACAAAACACGCAAGGATATTATAATGCATCAGGATATGACACTACGTCATTCTACTTCCTACTTTATGGATTTTTCTCCAATCGAATCGTGATCGTATCTTTATTGGTGTCTGCACTCATTGTCGTTTTATTTTTATCTCTTAAGGTGGCTGGTGTATTGTAATCATGCCTTATTAAAAACACAAATAAAGTAGTAGAATGAGTTCTCAAACTTGTAATTGTCCGCCCACCAGAGCGGATAAAGTAGCACAGCTATCCTCCTCGTTACAAGCTGCGAATATATCCCCTACATTAATCAATCAATCACTCCGTCCTCTTGGTACGGCTGCATTTTCTACGGATATGGACTTGAATGCAGTATTTGGAAATGGACGAGATAAGATATCTCTGTTGCCTTCTGTTACTCCTGTTACTCCTACTGCTGGCGATCGTGATGCAAACGGGCTACTTACAGAAACAGCAGCGAATGCACATGTTCAGACACTTATTCGTCAAGGAATCATTCCTGTGTATACGGGTAAGAATAACACCGTTGTAGAACAAAAACAGAAAACTCTTTTGGCAAATAGTAAGGAAGAGTTTGACTTCTACTATGTACGATATGCAGAATCCTTACGAAGACTCTTTGAACAGGTGAATAAGAATGCAACGAGTCCAAGTAAAGTAGCACAGGACAGTATAACAGAACAAGTAAAGATAACAAGGCAGTTAAATATCAAATTAAACGATCTTGTTCAAATTATCATAGCTCTTACTCGTTATATTCAGTCCAATACTACACAATTAAATCAGAACGTTGCGACGTTTGCACAAAAAATAGAAGATGAAAAGCAAAAATTGGTTCATCAGCACAAGATGATCTCTTCCGATGAAGCTGCCTCGAATCTAAGTAAGGAAATGGTCAAGTATACAGAACAAAAGGCAAGATATACCGATAATCTATTAAGCGTATACAGTGTGTTAAATATTGTTGCTCTTGGATTACTTGTCTATGTTTTCCGATCTACAACAGAATAAAAAGGATGAATTTTCTGATAGTGGAATAGGAATGAGTGGTGTATATAAAATAACAGATCCATCTGGTATTATAAATACAACAGACTTTAAGAATGCAGTAGACTCCAAGAAGAACAATCAAACTGCACTACAGGCCTATTTGGACAGTCAAAAGAACAATGTATTGTCTGAAATTGCTAAACAAAAGTCCATTACATTTGACAAGGTCTACGGAGATTTGACAAATGTATCGAATGTCCAAGGGTCCATGATAGTACTGGATCAACGAACCAACCAATTGGACAATATTCAAAAACAGGTTTCTTCCAAACAGGAGCAAGATATCCATAATGTAAAGGATAACAAACAATTGGCAAAACGTAAAGTGGAGATGAATGAATGGTCGGTAGAAAATAAGAAGGAGACCTTGTTTATTTATTCGATGTTTTTCATGTTACTCACCGTCAGTGTCTTTTTGAGTGCATTAGTAAGCATTGGTACCATTAGCTCCTATCTGTGTACATCCTTGGTAGCTCTGTTCGTTATTATTTTTATAATCATCGTGGTGTATCGTGCGAGATTGACCACAAACTACCGCAATAAACGGTACTGGCATAAACGGTCGTTTGATGAAGGTGTTGGTAAATTTCGTATTCCCAACCTATCTCTTTGCCCCGAAAGCGAGTAACGAGGGAGGTGTTTCCCGATATCGTGTTTTGTAATTATTTACAAAACATAATATCCGATCGATACATAGTATGTCCTCGATTAGTACGGGTAGAAGTTTCATTATGAAACGTATAGACAATCAGCCCGATAAATGTTTGACTACGTTACCTGGTGACAAGGTGGGTGTATGGGATTGCGTGAAAGGTCACCCTGCTCAAACATGGTATTTGGAATCGGATCGTACACTACGTCATGCAGATCCTGGTTATGCCAATAAATGTGTACAAGTGAATATGGATAATAGTATTAGCCTTGCTCCCTGTGGTCCAAATTCAACGAAGTTTACCTATGCGAATAACCGATTCACGGTCAATGGAACGAACCCACAGCGTTGTATCAATTTATCAGGTAGAGATTATAGTAATGGAGCATTTGTAGACAGTTTCGTATGTGATAGCGCGCAACCCGATACGATCACCTGGATAGCAAGTCCGCCAGTAGTAGCACCTGTTGTGAATCGTGATTCCACTGCATCAGATTGTCGCATCAATGACCCTGGTCTAACAAAGTTATTCCAAGATATTGACAAATGTACCTCTTCCTCTGAGCTATCAAGAAACAATGTATTTGGGGGAAATATTATGAATATAACGCAAGATATTAAAGATTTACAAGCAAATATCACGGATTCCCTTTCCAAAGGGGACCTCTTATTTGGAGCACAGCCACACAACCAGATTACAGAGCAAGTGACCGAGCGAAACAAAGAGTTAAAATCCAAGAAAGAAAAGTTATCGAAAGACATTGTTTCCAAAGAGGCGATCATCGAACGATCGGATCAAGATTTCAGAGATGTCAAACAAACGATATCCGAACCTGAACCAAAAAAAATACTTCGTTTTATAGAAGATTATAGTGTAGCTTTTTTATTGTTGTCCTACATTTTTATGCTTCTTTCTGGTATGTATTGGTATACGCTGGATGCAACGGTCCAGACAACCGCATGGATTCAGGCAATCATAGGAGGGGGTGTACTCTCTGCTTTCTTTTTTATGATACTGCTCCATATTAGTTAATGCTGTGTTTTTCTTCATGGAGGGTACGATCGTATTCTTCGATGTCCAGATCATCTTCAAACAATCGCATTTGTTTGAATGTTTTCCTATCCGATGGCTCACCACTTTTGTCACAGAGTCGTTTGTACAATTCGACTTGTGCCAGTTTCTTACCAACACCACCTCCAATCGACTCGTACCAGTTTTTATACACTCGATAAATATCCTTGATATTGGCTTCGTATCCACCACGCTTGATTTCACGAATACGAGAGTTCATAAACTTCGCCACGGAATCGAATGATTCTTGATACTTGTTCGATTCTTGGGTAACAACTGCAGGAATATGACCCAATCCATGAGGAAGATACTCTGTTTTATACGTATGAACCAGTCGAGACATAAATAGAGTTCGCCATTTTTTCATCTTCAAATCCAGTAGACTGTCACGAGGGTAAATATGGCTTTCAGGATGAATATCTTCTACCAAGGGTTCGACAAACTTCGATTCAAAGGGAACAGCACGAACACGGCGCCATGTACCTCGATCCATCGTATTAATCGCAGGGAATGCATTACACAACATGAAGATTTTGCCAGTAATCTTGAATTTGGTTTGATCTTCGAATAAACCACGAGCCTCGACATCATCCTCGCCTGTGAATTGTTTCATACGCGATGTATTTAGAGGCTCGCGATCATCTGGTTCGGCCATATAAATGAATCGCTTGTTACGAATCGCCATGATATCAGGATTAGCGGCACCCGACTCAGGTCGTTTTCGAGTCATAACGGTGGATTGCAAGGAAGTTGCATAGTCGCCCAACGCCATGGACATGAGATCCACCAACTTTGACTTACCGTTACCACCTACGCCAATCCACGTCTCGTATGTCTGTTCTTTGTTTGCACCTTCCAGGCAAGAGGAAAGTTTACGCCACATGTAGGCACGTAGATCAGGACGAGGGAAAACTTTGGTCATAAAGTCATCGATTTCCGCATGAATGGGTGCTTGTTCAGGGTCATTCGGATTGTATTCTACGTAATCGATTGGATCACAGTTTTTGGTGACGTATCGGCCTGCCATAAAGGTAATGAAATCGGTAGGCTCGGCATTACGAAAGTTGACGTAGTATTCTTGTGTTCCATCTGGTTTCGTGCGAATGGCGTGTAGATCAATGACACCGTTGTTAAACCCAATCAGGTATTCGTTGGAATTCAGTTTTTGAGTGAAGTCTTCTTCGTAAAACAGACCAATACAATCTTTCATAACGGAATCTTTGAATCCAGATTGATAGAGTGATTTCTCGACCTCAAACAGTTTTTTAAGACGACTGTTTTCCCAAGAGGTTTTCTGTTCGTCGTTCACGTTCATAATCCTCTCGCGAATTTTAGTACGTGTATCGGCAATCACCTGTGCGACTTCTGTTGTAAGTTTGCTCCGCAGTTCAATTCCTTGGGGCAGTTTCTTCCAATAGGTGCCTGTGAATTGGTACCAGTCTATTTTCTTAGAATCGACGGCGGCACAGTAGGTATTTTCGTACATTCTCTTCATGAGTCGTGCAAGATGCGTGTGTGTGGAATCTACCGTGCTTTCTACGAAGTTGATAAAGCTATCTTTCATGATTTCCTCGTATTTTTTAGGATTGTCATACATGGCCCACATGTGAAGAGAACGCGATGTAAAGGTACTATCGCTACGGGAGTGACCCCATCGGCGTTTCCAGTCACGAAGTAGAGCATGGACATTGTTTTCACTGGATTTTCCTGACTTATTGCTAAAGTCCATCCACACTTGAAACATTTCTTCAGACGCATCCATACTATTAAGGCACCATCCTACTTCCATCCAGGATTGATAGGAGGTAGCACGCTCTACAGAAAGACATTCAACGGCCAATCGTTTGACGACCATTTGTTTATCACGTTCCAATTGTTCATGAACGTTGTTACTGGCCGAAACGACCATGGGCATTTCGATAGGAGCAGCAGCCTCTTCGGATGGCAATTGGGATCGTTTGCCTGTACAGTACTCCAGTCGCTCTTGCCACTCCTCGCGGCTCTCTTCATGAAAGGTGATCGCGTGCGAAGGAAGATGGTAACGAATCGAAAGAAGTTCTACGAGTTGTCTGGAAGTATAGGTGGAGCCATCTTCTTCATAGAATGTTCCAGACTGTGGATTGTATACGTAGACGGATTGAAGAGAGTAGGCAGGGATATCGGGCTTGGATTCACCATAGAAGAACCATCCATTTTTCTTGACAATCGCTTCATCAAATACATCCTTGTCAAGGTTAATGTATCCCGTATCTTTAAAGCTTTCGGCCAGGTTGTTGTATTCGAGAGATCGATGGCGAAGAACTTGTTGATGTTCGGATGAAAGAATAAGGTCAGGGCATTGAATGTGAACACCGTCTTTGATGGAGCGATGGCTTGTATTTGATTTTTTATCTTCATAGGGTGCGGGACGAAGGGTTACAAAGAAGCGTAGGACTTTCGATTCATCCAGCTTGTAAAATTGGGTAATATTTTGTACATATTCTTCAATGAAGTGATGAATATGTGAAATTTCAAACTGCCTTTCCAAGGCATGTTCAGGAGAGTACTTGAAATCCAGGTCAATGAGAATAGGAGTCTGCAAATCACTTCGTCGCTGTTCGACCAGGTTGAGTGGGCGTCGATGATTGGTAAACAGATATTCATGTAAATGGTCAAGGAAAGTGGTATATTCTTCATCTTTAACATGGAATTTTCCTTTCATCGTTCCCATACCCGTAAAGGTACATAGTTCACCCTTTTCCGTAACACGATGGGAGTCAAGAAACAGCCCAAAAGGCGTTTCAAGGAAGTTATCAATAATTGGAGGCATGTTGGTTCGACTCCCCATTATCTTTTTGAAGAGGTCAATTTTTTAATCATCGAAAATCGGCACACATGTTGTATTCTGTGCATAAACAGTATATCATCGCATCCTCGCATCCTCGTCTTATCGTTTTATCGCCTTGTCCCTCACTCTGTTGTCCATGGAAGGGTAGAATGTATAGGAAGAGAACATCGACCAGTACACGTGTTTTGTAAAAAATTGATAGAAACGACTTCTGATATACATATAGGACGACTCCATGAAAGAAACAGACTTTTGCCCGACTTGCCGCTATTACTTATATCTTAAACAAGAAAAGGTAGATGATAAGGATATACTCCGACGTATATGTCGAAACTGTGGATATCAGGAAGAAGATAGAGAGGGTGGATTGATTTTGGAGATTGATTTAAAACAGAAAACTTCGGAAGGTTATAAGATCTTGCTGAATGAATTTACGAAACAAGATCCGACTCTTCCTCATGTCAATACCATCAAATGTCCAGAGCCAAGTTGTAAATCGAATGTAGATGGAGCAGAACGTGACGTCATTTACATCAAATATGATGCTGTTAATCTAAAATTCCTGTATATTTGTAATGTATGTGATACACAGTGGCGATCGAAGGCCTCCTAATCATCACGAAAGACGGCGTTCTTCATACGTTTGAACCATACGAAAAATGATCTGTTTTGCTTCCAGTACTTCGGCGGCCGTGGGAATGATAAAATCTTCGGATCCATCGGGTCCAGGATCCCATTTTTTACAAAACTGTTCTAATATTTCTTTTTCGATGAGACTCACGTCGTTGACGTGACACTGAAGAATCAAGTATATTTCAGATCCTTTTGTGTACTTATGCAGTCGTGTAATTCGAGTATCAGGACACTGAGAGGTTCGTCCTACCTTATAGATCGGACGGTTCAACGATTTGAATTCTCGTGTACGAACCAAATAAATATATCCATGTTTTTCATCGATCTGGTAGGTCAGTCCTTTCATGATGCGTCTGCGCTGACCTTGTTGTACCGCAACTACAATCTGTTTTGTATCCGTAGAGGCAACAGCAGACTCTATCGTTTCCTCCTCTGTATCACCGTCCGATTCCATACTCTTATTCCTCACAGTTAAAAAGTTGTTTTGTCTTTTCCACAGTGAAAAAGACAAAAAAACGTGGATACTCTCCTATGATGGAAAGCAGTGGGAAACTTGTATAGCATACAAGGAACGTGTACCCAGACTCGTTTTCTACCCGTTCGAGAAAAATGTAACTCCTTCCCGCCAAATAGAGTATAATACAGAATAGAAGTGATCCATAAAAGTATGAACTACTTTTCTATAACACCTACTTGGATTTTATGTTACATAATTTTATCAAAAATGCAACAACCTATGATATCCAGCATAAGCACTGGGGTCTTGACCTCATAACAAGTTATGAAATCATTCAATCTTTTTCCAAAAGAGGAAATGGGGAGATTGCTGTATATTTTCTTCTTTATGAATGTCCATCCCGTCAACGGACAGTGCGTCCTAATAGGATGGGTGCTTACGCACTAGACACTCTACAAAGCGGTACCCAAGAGAGGATACCCAGAAAACAAATCGTGGAGAGGATGTTTTTATGGGCCGTGTTTATTTTTATTTTGTTCTTCGTCCTTTTTATTTTTTATTTTGTTATTGGTCTTGGTCCTATTTTTATGTGCAGTCATAAAAATACTACACTTTTTTGGGGTTTCCAAAATGTAGCTGTATTCATTGGGGTGAATCAGAGTTCGGAAATTTGCTGTTCGAATACATACATTACAAAAACGGGTCAGGAGTTTCCTCCTATTTTCTATAGATAAACAGACCTTTAGGAGGAAGACCATCCAAGTGTCTTCCTCCTATTTCTACTAACAAAAAGATCTTTAAGCTCGTTTAGGGGAGAGCATGAAGAGCATTCCAAATGGCTCGGACCGGATCATAACGACAGTCGTCCAGGACAGCGCGCAGCCCCTGCTCGGGTGTCTCTGGCTGTATTCCTTTGGTTTGTAATACCTTTAGCACACTTGGACTCCATCCTGACAGCTGAAGCACACCTTCTTGATCCGCTTTGGCATGGAAATCGTTGTATTCTGCACGTAGATTCCAGATAACAATACGCGGTGGCTTCCATCCTTTACCTACACCCCATACTTCTTCTCCTGCTTGATGAAAGGCATCCTGGATGAGAGTCAGCTGCGTAGTCCATGTATCACTCGAACAATCAGAGGCCTCATCAAATCCCATATCCGTCAACACAATCAAATCCTCTGGCTCCTCTCCTACAGGAACACGATGCGCCTTCATTCGTTCAAGAATCGACATGCATGCTCCAAAGAAGTTCGTATTCATACCTTGTCCAAGTTGTCTTGAAATGGAATCTACCTTCTCTTTCAACGTAGTATAACCTGAAAACGAGTGCCATGTCGGCTGCGCGTCAAATGTAAGAATATGATCCTTAAAGCTATCATGGTTGACTTCGGAGATAAGAATACCAAGTGCAAGCGAAATCAGTTTGGGAAGACCACTCATGGATCCACTAAAATCGGACATAGGCACCGATCTACGAAGACCACCCAATTCCAATGTCTTTTCGAGAATCGATGTCCATTGACCTTGGTTGATCTCCAGCTCCTCCTTAGAGGATGTACGAGAAAGACAAGTCGCCACTAACTCATGAGGCATAATTACATGGGCGCCATGTGCCTTCTTCTTTCCATTCTTGAGATCTTCAATAAAAGCAAGGAAGTGTTCACGGCATTCATTGCGATCTTTATCCTCAGGATGTCGAAGCGTCTGCTCTTCCTTCTTCTCACCGTCCTTCTTCTCACCGTCCTTCTTCTCACCCCCCTTCTCCTCCCCTTCCTCCCCTTCCTCCTTTTTGACAGCTTTGGGAAGATTCAAAAAAGCCTTCTTATGAATCTTGAGACAACGACCAGGAACCGCCTCAGGAGAAATATGCGCCCACGTCTTACCACACATATTGATCTCAACCGTTTTCAATGCCTTGTTCATGGCACTCACATCCTTTCGATACATAACAATACGCTTGCGTTCCGACTTTTCAGTAGGATACAATGCATTGGCAAGGGTACGAGCTATACCACGATACGTTCCTGATCCCTCACGAGGAATCCACTTGGCAAGAAGTGACATCTTGTGTTTCTTGTCTTCTTCCATTTTCTTTTTATCCTCTGCAAACACAGACGTAACGATGGAAACTACCTCTGCCTCCAATGCAGGGACATGACGCATCATCTCCCACATATCTCTCCAGCAACCATATTCAGGAAGAAGAGGTAACAGCTTTGTAACGGTTTCTTTATCGTGGCGATAAAGGGATGAAAGAAATTGGTAAAATAGCTTACGTTCTCCCTTTCCACCACGAACATCGCGTGTTTGAAACGCCATAACAAACAAGTCTCGTTGATCCTCCAGAGTAGGATTCAAAAAAATCTCACGCACATGTTCATCGATCGTATGTTCACCCAGACCACGGACCAACATCGTGAACAGTGTCACAAGATAATTTCCTACTCCTTTTTCGGTATAGACATCGGCACCGTTTACACCCACCTTGGTTAACGCAGTAGGATTCGTCATTGCTTGCACAAATGCCATGTTGCCTTACTACATATAGATAATCATGACGCTTTAGGTTAACAAACAAAAGACTTAAACACATCTAACCTTATAAAGTAAGATGAAGACAGTATATTTCTTTATTCAGGGACAATTTGGAAACAACTTGTTTCAATATTTTGCGGCGGAAATCATTCGCAAGATTTTCAATTATGATGATGTTAAACCTACCTTTACCATGAATCTTGAATTTAATAATGTAATTGATGATCAAGCATTCAAGCAGATTATTCAAAAACACATGAACAACGAGTCATTGGAGATAGATAGACGTCGTGATATACTGATGTTAGGATATTTCCAGCGATCCGAAATGTTTACGTTGGAGCGTGACCTTGTTCGTGGACTGTTTCGAGCGGATAATATGAGTCATATTAGCAATCGAGTCCAAATTGGAAATATTGTACAATATAAGACGAAACATACGATTCAGCCCTCTGAAAAGGATCTTGTGTTGCATCTACGTTGTGGAGATTTTTGGGATCATGAAAAGAATAGGTCACAGATCTACGATCCTGCCTTTTTAAAGAATATCATTCGATCTATCGAGCATGACACCTTGTATATTGTATCCAATCCTGCCAATTTTGAGTGGGAAAAGCAATATTATGCCCAATTTGAGGAATGCAATCCTGTCTGGATCCAGGGAAACGTAGGTGATGATTTTGATTTTTTAATGAAGGCAAAGAAGATCATTACATCTGCATCCACCCTATCTTGGATGGCAGCCTATTTAGGAGATGCGGCAGAAGTACATATTCCCTACAATACGTATTATGGTGGTAGTCAAGGATGCGAACAGAGTTTGGCAGGCTTTAACGATCGCTGTACAGTATATGATAACGTAGAATACTGGGTGCCTACGATCGAGTAACAAACGTTTTTAAATCGTTCATGATTCTATAAGGACAAGAACTAAAACTGGTAATACTTTCATTGCCTGTTATAAAATAAATCCAAGGTTTTGACCTTTCTTTGTATCGTTTCATAAACTCACATAAGTTCGTACCAGGAATGTTCAACCATTGTTCAAACAACGATAACAATCGAGGGGGGAGTTTCGAGTGATAATCAATGTATAAAAATGCTAAAAACAAGTACATGTCTCTACCTTCTTTGGGACATGGATCGGAGCTGGAGTATACCGTACTGAGAGAGATGTTCGAAACATGTGTCTCCGTCGATCCCAAGCAAGAAAATCCAAAATCAATAAAGGTAAGAGATCGTTTGGAATCAATCTCCAATCGTTCGTTTTGAATCAGTAGTATTTTTCGAATTGGTATATCGTGTTCTACAATCAAAAAATTACTTGGTTTTAAATCACGATGGTTAATTCCTAAGGTAGACTGTAAATGCCAAACCATCGCACAAAGTTGCAATAAGCAATCGATAATCGTACTTGCTAATTGATTGGAAGAGATGGATGCTATATAATGGTCTAATGTAACTGCCTCCTGTATTTGTTGCATAGCAAAACAAACCGATCCATCTTGTAGTTTAAATATGCATACAGGTTTAGGAGCCCCTGTCGGAAATCCAATAGATTGTAAGCTATCGCTTACCAACTTCTGAATACACGCTTCGTGTAATAAAGATTGTCCTGGAAAAATAGGACACTTAATATATACACTTTCCGATTTTGTAGGGGTTGTGTATGTACCAATATCAATCTGTCCAAATGTACCTGACGAAACGGTTCCTAACGATACCAATTTTTTACCATCTGTATCGATATAGGTGGATCGATTCGTAGTAGAGGACGGATCCATGACTTGAATAGAAGACACCCATGCTGCGTTTTTTAAACAGCCCTGTTGAGGGATTCCCAAGGGATCCAAATCCATCCAGGCGTTGCATTTCCTATTCTCAAAACACATATCGCGAACTATTTATTCGATAGAAATTTGTCCAATTTGTTTTATCAAATCTCGAAATCCTTTGGATGATTTGTATTTATCTGGTTCTGCTAATAAATACGCAGTAATCTCACGTGGATGCTCATACGCAACAATAGGCAATCCCGCAAAATAAGTAGAAATTTCAGGTGGCACTTGTTTGGTGTGATATTGTTCGATTACATGATAAAAACAAATATCTACCTCGCTCACCTTTGGATGTGTTATATCTTTGAAGACAGGAATGGGAACCCATGTATCGTTGAATACCCAGTGGGGAGAATCAATCGTATCTGGATTGAAACGACGATACTCCTCTAACTTGGAGGGAAGAGCCGTCGTACATGGCTTCCACCCCAATGATTCAAATATAATACGCCATAATGCCTGATACTTGCGCTGATGAATGTGCCATAATTCATGTTTCAGTGTGTGTAAAGAAGATGCTTGTGAAAGATCCGCAAAACAGATCACATCACCAGGACGAGTATGGGGCATACCATCTTCTGCAGACGGCATCAAGGATACAATATACACCGTCTGTAAATCTGCTACTAACCTTTTTGGTATATACTGTATTACATTCTCCAAATACGCTAAGGTTGTATCATAATCATACATAGAAAAGGAATTGGGCCGATAGTTTACCTTTCCTCTTGATTTTGCATTGGGAGGATGATCATAACATTCTTCCAAATAAAAATCCTCTTTTTCCGATTCGTGTAACAATCGGTCTGCTTCTGCTTTACCGAATACCAAATGAAACCTCAACGTTTGTGAATCTTTTGATGATCTTCCTCCCATACTATCTCTTGTATTCTATTTTTTATATACTACAATATACTAAAAAAATAGAATACAAGTCGGACAGGATTCATTCTTATTTGTTTTTTTTATCCGTTACAGCCTTTGTTACCTTTGCAGCCGTTGCAGCCGTTGCATTCGCCTTTGCTCTTTCTTTTTTCTTAATCGTGTCTACCAAATAGGAATCAAGTAGAAATCCGCTAAGTGTAGTTTGTTTGCTTGGTTTAGGAATCATTTTATGTGCAGCAGATTCCTTTGGCTGTACGAGTTCCTTTGATGGAGCGGATTTCTTAGGTTCGGTAGATTTTGTAGAGGATGGAATGGATATCTTTCCACCAAACATGTTGATGAAAGCCGACTGACGACTTGACGAATCCAATCTTTTCAAACAATCTGAAAACAGCAGCTCGGCCGCCTTTGCCTCTCGAATGGCCAGGTATTGATCTATATCCTCCATTGCAGAGGGACATGATCGAACCATGTCTACCTTGAAATTGGGAATCTGTTCCAAAAGTAGCCCAAACGCCTGGGAAATCGGATTCTGAAGTTGATGTTCAATGTAGTGTCGATAATCAGGTTGGAGACCATTCTCTTTAATAAACTGTGGCGTTTCAATGCGGTCACCTTGTAGCTTGGATACTTCTTGGCCTGCTTTTGGGCGGATATACACGTACGCAATTCGATCCCCTGCCGCAGGAGCATTTCCTGGATCACGTGCCGCAATACGATCCGCCAATACCTTATGTGCAATACGAGATGGATCGGCATAATCGGCGCGAAGGGATTTGGAAATCATCAGTTGTCCCATACTCACCTTTCCTTCAATCAATTCCATGCATTTATCCTTTACAAAATGATAGGCTCCCGCAACGTCTCTTGCATTCAACAACATCTTCATTGCACCTCCAAAGATGGTCTTCACGATCGGCGCATTATCACGACGTTTGAGAGCAATGCCCATGTACTTGTGTACATAATCGTCTGCATTATTTTCATACATGTTTCCTGCATATCGCTTCTTTGAAAACATCAGAAGCGGATCGAACGCCTTATCAAACTCAAAATCATGCGGAGGTTTCAATGATTTCGTGATAAAGTGACCCGCTTCATCTGTGATATCAATCGTGGCTTGACGCGCTTCTCTTCCCGTCAATCGTTCGCCTGTTTCTGGATTCTTCACGTTAAACTCGACAAAGAGAGAGTCGGTATTGTGTACAATCAGTGCACCAGGTCCCACGCCAAAGTGATGGTTTTCTGTTTCCAAATCATATACATAGGCATCACCAGGATGTGATAGTTCTCTTATCTTCTTGATGGCGTGTGGATTCTTGCGCTGGGCACGCATGGTCATAGTATATCGAAATGTATTTTCCTTTGTATCTCGTTCGTTAATGGATACAAAATACCCAAGACGTCTTGCAATAATATACATTCCAGCACCTATTTCTTTTCCTTTTTGATCGAACCGAACATACCCATGATCATCTTTGTCACCATCCCCTGAGTAAAATCCATCCCAAAATGCCTGAATAACGGATTTTGGTGCATATAGTATATTATCTGGAATCTTCTTTTCACGGTGTTGATTATAGAACATTTGTCTATACCTCTTAGCAGGAGTTACTATATCGCCTACAGGTACTAATTTATAAACACCAGAACTTTCGATTGTATTAAGAATTTTAGTCTCAAATGGGCATTTTATCTGCGCAGTAACAAGAAGCCCTATATCTGATTTGTTGATTGCCCATGTTGCTTTTCTGCCAGAATTACATTCATATACATCGGATGAACCATCTGCTACAAATAGACCCATAACAAATGCTTCGTCCTCTGAAATAGAACATAGTATTGGAGAATTGTCAAATTGAATATACAGATCATCATTGTGAAGTAATTCGGTTCCAAGTTTTACATCTGATGGCTTTACTTCGTCTCCATTCGATAACACAAGACTGTGATCCTCTGTTACATCCACGACACCTCTATGTGTATTGATTCTGAATAGTTTTTTATCTTTATGAAGACTATGACGAATTACTTTTTTGATTTTTGTAAACCCCTTTTCAGTCCATACGCTACTATTATGAGCTTCTGTATTTATGTACTGCTTGGTATCATGATACATATCCCACGAATCATTAGAATAAAGTTCATCGATTCTCTTACTGTACAACTTACCAGTCGTATCATCTCGTAGAAGTAAAGGAGTATCACCTGTTACAGAATCACCATATACTACTTTTGCCATACAACGAGTCGATACACGCGGATCATTTGCCTCGGGTCCATAGAACTTCTCGATCGCAGCTTTGGCGAACAGAATTTGTTTGCGACCATAGGAAGTAACGGAAGCTGCCAAGGCTTGAAGACGAATCTTGAATGTACTGGACCCCAACTGTCCATAGAGAGAATTGCCTGTCAGCTTATAGGCCAATTGTTCCGCATCCAACAAGGCATACTTCTCAGGATCTTTTTCGGCTTTCATCTGTTTCTTCTTGGCCTCACGTGCACTCAGAAGCCATGTAGTAATCTGTGGCAACGTTGACTTTGATCCATCCAATGGTTGGGCATAACGACACACACGACGGCCACATTTGATCTTACGAGGATGCTTTCGAGTATCTGCAGGATCGGGGCGCCAGATGTCGAAATCGATATCCGTAAAGGCGTAGCCTTCACAATCCGCATAGACATCGGATCCCCAATTGTTAGAAATCAGGGTACCGTCGTCTTTATAGTCTTTTACCCAAAGTAAGGAATCGTGACTGATATTTTCACTGACGATCGTCGAAGGATACAGAGAAGCAAAGTCACACACGCCAATGGGACTATTGGAATAAAAGCCTGGCTGCGGATCGAGAACAATGGCTCCTTCATAGGAATCGTCTGCGTCTCCTTTGGAGGTAGGAAGAACAGGAATGAGGATGTTTCGTTCACGACATTGTTTGAAGATAAGAGATTCAATCTTGATGCCTTGGCCCCTCGTAAAGATATAACTGACAGGCACAGAGCATACATTCGCCATGGACATGGAATTGTTAAATGTTTCCAGTTTTTTATATAGATCAATCACCAGATCACAATCTTGCAAGCAGTATTTTCCAACAATTGCGCGTCCTTCGGATCCTTCGCGATGAAGACGGAAAATGTCTTGAGGGCTAACATCATCTTTCACGACAACCCATTTCGTAGCATCTTCCATTTCCAATAGAGCATCTTCATCCAGTAATCCTACAATATGAAGAGTGGATCCTTCTACACGATGGACAATCAGTTTGGAGCTTACTGATTCTCCTGTGTCGTCCAACAAGGTAATGGCACGTCCTGGTCTCACATCTTTAATCGCACCCGATACACCCAAGATAAGAGTATGTGTGTCTGCGTCATATCGTTGAGACGTAAGCTTACCAGACATGAAATGTTTGGTGACTTCATCCAATTTGTAAGAAGGAAGAACATTGTTGCGTTTGATATAATGGAACAAGTCAACTTGAAGACGTCCGTGAGTGGACCAAATGTACATCAAATTATCGCCCATGGCAGACGAGCTCAAGAACTTTTCTTCTAATTTGAGTTCGCTGCCCAAGGAGAATAGACGAGTGAATGGATGAATAGACGAGTTAGGAGAGAGAATGCCCAATTCTTCGGCACGATGCCATATATAGGCTTCATCAAAACCAAATACGTTGTAACCAATCAGAATATCTGGATTTCTTTGGACCATCCATTCAAACCACCCAAGAATCATTGCCTTTTCATTACTATAGGAATGAATCACGATACCAGGAATGGGTGCACAATCTGGAAAGACAAACAAGTGACGTTCTGTAGTATCCACGGTACCTCGTGTCAACGTCGTACCAATTTGTATCGCAGGATCGCCTACCAAATGAACCAGCTGTTTCAGTGTTTTTTGTAGGTAGTTTTCCAGCTGTTCTATTCTGGATTCCTCCTCCTCTCCGCGTTTGTCCAACAATTGTTTTACTATCGTTTGATTATCCGACTTGAATAGTGTATCACGGATCGTCTCCAAAGGACGTTTTAGTTGACAGTATATGGGCGTCATACCTCGAGGAAGGGTATCCACAGGAACCTGGCTTATAGATAGACTGTTGATAAGTAGATCGGCAGCATGAGAGCTGTTTTCTGCGAGTTGAATCAGTTCTTTGGCTGTTTTTTTCCAGGTTCGTTTGGCAAGAGGAAAATCGCCCGTCATGGAGAAACACTCAATATCCCAAGAGGCGGTCAAGAAAGGAGCGGATACACGAGGTCCCTGTGTAGGAACAACCTCTTCATAATCGCATTCGATTACCAAGGTACCTTCCTCTTCTACAGGGGAACTGCGTAGAATCCGAATCCATCCACAGGGCTGAATGTTTTGGGTATGGAGAAATCGAAGCATGGGATCGATATTGGCTTCAAACACTTCTACTGTTTTACCACGCAGGGGTGCATCCAATGTCCTCTTGGTCATAGGTCGAAGCAATTCATCTAAGAACAAGCTTTTCATGGTACGAAACAGACTAAGGGAGGGGACATCGATTTGTAGAAACGGAAAGAAGGTTTGGGCAGTGAACCCATAGAAGATTTTCTTCATGACTCTTTTTATCGTAACTTCACCCATAGGAATTCCTTGTGCATTGATATATTGTTTGATAGAGTCTGCTGCTTGTGATGTTTTTTCTTCAGGAAGACGAATGTACAGTGTAGGGCGGAATCCAGTTACATCACATCGAACAGGTTGTCCACTCTCGGTTGTACCAAACAAGTGAATGATACATTCGCGACGTTTCGACTGATACGCTGCAGCTGCAACCTTACGTTTGCTTCTCTTTTTGAATTGCACCTCCTCGTCACTATCCTCTGAGTTAGATTCAAAAGCAAGTTCGCGTACGTTGTCTTCTTCGGACTCAATTCGCATATCACGCGATTGAATATCCAACAAATGGAAGATAATGTCAGAATCAGTAGCAGACATGATATTGTTAACTACTGATCATGATAAAAAAGGATATCAATTTTTACTCATTCATAATGTACGCTTTTTGGTGCCACGACGTTTTGTATCACGCCGTTTCGTATCACGACGTTTGCTACTACTGCGTTTTGTAACACGTCGTTTGCTACTACTGCGTTTTGCACCATGATGATTGTTCTTCATGACATATGCAGCGGTTGCTAATAAAGCCGCAGCAGGCGCCATGGTATAGGTGGTTCTGGACATGGCTTCTAATAAACTTCCTCCGCGTCCTCCGCCACCTACCTTTTCATTGGGTGATAATTGATTGGAAATAGACTCTATGTCTTCGCTTGGACTCGGAGGAGAGGTTGGAGACATGGGTGCGATCAGCGATTCAAGAACTTCTGCCTGCTCTTGCATTTCTTTGCTGGGTACATTACGATTCTTTTTATTGAAAGACATAGCTTGGCTAGGAGCCATGGAATTCTTTATGCTTTGATTTCCTGTAGAGGGAGCTGTTCCCGCCTTGTTTAATTCTTGTAACGAAAGAGAGTTTAGACGTGTCGAATTGGCTATATTCGTAGAGACATTTACAACTTCTTTGTCGACTATGTTTTGAACGAATTCTTCAGGTGCATTGTTTCGATTCAATTTGTTACCGTTCACGGACTTGTTACCGTTCACAGACTTGTTTAATCCTGCTTCTTCTGCCAATGTTCCAGATTCCTCCATAATGGTTTGCATGCGTTTTGTATCACGAACGGGTTCGATATCCGTTACCTTTTCACCCTTTTGGTTAACTAAAAGGATACTGGGATAGCCCTGTACCTGAAGGGGGCTTGCATTTCTATTCACATTTGCCTTGATATACTGATTGACACTCGGTAACATAGTCTCGTTAATTTTTGCGGCGGATACGGTATTATTAGGAGACTTGGCAGCAGCATCAAAATGGGGCTTCATGGTGTGACAATGTCCGCACCAGTCAGCGTATACCATAATGATGGTAAGCGGTTTCTTTCCAAGTAACTTTTTCAAGGAAGGTAAATCCTTTTTGGAGCGCACGTCCAGAGGAACACGGATCTTACCGCTGATAGACTTTCTACCTCTCCGAACCGTTTTACGCGAGGGTGCGTTTTTTGATTTTTTAGTGGGCATTCTATTTTTGTCCTCTTTTATTTTTTGGACAAAGGATGGATACAATATTTTGACCATTGTTTATAGAAGTCAACGATGACACCGATCGTCACCCTTTTTGTAATACTAATCATTTTGTATTTGGTAGCATACTTTATCGGTCGGAAGTACTTAGAAACATTTGAAAACAAAGATTATCCCAAGCCAAGGTTTAACGACGATGGAACTCCAGAGACATTAATGAATAGTACTCTGTATCCAGCTGAAAAACCATATACACTGGATCCCATTGATAATATAGACGATTATGATATTTCTGCTGTTTTTCAAAATCAAGGGTCAAAAGTTGCATCTCGAAAGCAACTGAGTGATGCTATGACCCGGTATCCTTTAGATTGGTCCGTTCAGCCACCCAATTCACAGTTCTTCCAGGAAAATCAGGCGCAATTCGAAAAACAAAAGGCAGAAGAGGCAAATAATCCACCTGTTACCTCTTTTTACAAGGAGATAGATGGATCTTCGATGGTACCTCCCAATACAGAAGCGATAGACGAAGAGGAGAAAAAGATATTACAAACCTATCAACCTGAATCCAGTAAGGGGTTATTAGAATATTCCGTGGATGATGTCAAAGCGTTATTGGAGAAGGTGTATTCGAGAAAAGGTCTTATTCCTGTGATTGAAAAGTCCAAACAGGGAAACAATGTTTGGGAAATCACGGAAGTAAAGGAGAAGAATCCCAAGATTGTTTGGGCCGATGAACAGGAAAAGGAAATTCAACGCGAAGCAATGACACAACGTGGCGAGGAAGTGATCGAAGTCCCGTATACTGCAACTGACTTAGCAGCAGGATTGGACCCATTTTTCCAAGCGAGAAATTCCGTGCGGGATGGAAAGTATGACTACACCCAATGGACTCCAGGTCTGCAGAGAATGTTTGCTCCCACCTATCCAATTAAGAACTGGTATTAAGTACAGCACCCCAGGTGATTCGCAAAACAGAGTAGTATCCTACTTCATCATTGCCCATCCATAGTCCCGTCGAAACAACATCCAACCTCGATAGATTATCCAAAGGTATTTTCAGAGGTGTAGAACATACGAAGCGTTCCATCTTCACTCTTATACATACCATACGCTTCTGCCATCGTAAGCGAAGAGGTTGGGAGTGTATTTCCAATAAATAAGTACATTGCCTTTTCAGGTGTTAATTTAATCTGTTTCCGAATCATATACATGAAACTACCAATCGTTAGTTCAGAGGGTACGAGGTACTTATGTTTCGAAATGTCAGGAACATCGGCGGATGCATCCTTTAGTCGAAACACAAACACGGGGATTCTTCCTGGATATTTTCGATTGATACGTTCTAAATCTTCTTTGGTAAACACGATGTTTTCCATGATGCCTATTATAGGCACATACTCTTTAGATCAACGGATTCAGATCTACACAATATAAAACATGATTCGTATACATATGTAGGGATCATGTTTTACATAGATAATCGAGAGAATGATTTGATAAAGATTATAGAGGGAAAAGAAACAAAGGAGGAGATGCATGTTATGCAGCTTCTTGTCGGAGATATTTGGATTGGAGTACAGGGAGAAGGGGAAGATCGAAAGATAGCAGAAGGTGGATTGGTTGTCGAGCGAAAGTCGATTCGTGATTGGGAGGCATCGATTTTGGACGGTCGGTACAGAGAGCAACGTGGTCGAATTCTATCGTTTTGTCATGAGAACAAAACACAACCCATGTACATTCTCGAAGGTTCACTCGAATCAGGAACAGGTAGACTTCAAAAAAAGGCGATCATGAAGTTTATCAATCGCCTTATTTTTCATTATCAGATTCCTGTTATGCAAACCCAGTCTATTTTTGAGACGGCTGAATTGGTAGAAGCGTTGATAGAACAATGGAAGGATGATCCGAAAAATCTTCAACGTACTACGGAACTGGTGAAAGTAACAGACGGTATTCATATTCAAAAGAAGGTAAATGCAGGAGACTCCACACAGTTTGCGATTACGTGTTTGGCACAATGTCCAGGTGTTTCGGTGAAAATGGCAGAGGCAATTTTGAATGAGTTAGGAAGTTTGAAGGCAGTTATGGAAGCGCCTGTCAAGAGTATAGAACAAATCAAGGTAGGGAATCGGAAAGTAGGACCAGTCGTAGCCAAACGATTAAGCGAAATCATGTGTCCTGTACCTGATCCCGTATCGGATCCAGTCTACGCCCCGTCTACATAACTTTTCATGATGACAATCTCCTTTTCCTGTGTTTGAATAATTTGGTCGAGTAGATGTTGAATTTGATTGGGTTTTTTCTCCAACCGTTTACTCATCATGACGGCCATGGAATGATGAGGAATCATACCCTTTAAAAACTGTATCTCGGACACAAAGAGTTGGGTACGAATAAGGGCAAAAAAGACAAGAACAATCATAAGTCCACCTATGGCTTTATGTATGTTAAAGGTAAAGAATCCCATAAAGAAAAACATCCAGCCAATCATAAGACCGGTCATGTAAAAATCATTCAAGCTGAATCGTGCGTCGTCCCACGTATCGATCCAATTGTTCATGGTCGAAGCATACCCTGCAAAGAACATGCATATCACCATAAACATGACATTGTGTTCGTTGATGATCATTCTCTCTACCCTTCTTTCCTATTATTGTTTCTTTATGGATAGAGGAAGTTACTTCCATAGTTCACGAAAGTTCCCTTGCGATCCATGATAGACTAAGAAGGCAGATAAGCCAAACAGTGTATCTATCAATAGTACAATCCATGACATGGGGTTACGATGAATGGCCATCCACGCAAAACAGAACCATAACAACATATGAACAGGGCGTAGATTCTTCCACCATATTTTATCACCCAAGACTTCCACACCTGTATCTCTTTCTCCTATAAATATAATATAAAACCAGCCAATCACGGGAATCAATGCGACAAACCCCAGGAACATAAGAAACCATCCTGTGGCATATGCACTAACCACCGTTAACGCAAGACGAGAACCAATGCATCCAAATATAAAAAGTAAGAATCGTGTCTGAATGTTATTGAGCATACGATACGCTATCTATTAAAGTAGTCAGGAAGTGATTTTGGATAAACAACAGCATTTTGCGGATGGTTCATGTTTTGAAGAAAGGAGGTAGGCGGTACATATTCTGCGGCAGAGGGACGAGGTGGCCCAGCGGTGGGTGACATCATAGAAGAGGACCTGTTTAGAACGTTCTGAATCGCATAAGGAGAGGGTTTGTGGGCAGATGCAGAAGCAGAAGCAGATGCAGAAGCAGAAGCAGGACCGGATCGGCTTTGCAAGGAGCCTGGTGTTTGTAGAACCTGTTTTCGATGTGATTTTCGGGAACCAATTAAACGAGCCGCCTCTTTTTCTTTTTGTTCCAACTCTGCCTTGGTTTTCTCTGCGGATTCCATCATGGCATGCATAATAGGGGATTGTTCCATCATATATGATTTTTCATGATGTAGCCATGATATGTATATCATATTAGGGGGTGTGTATCGAACTTCATATGCAGCATGTCGAAGCTGATAGATGAGATACACGACACAATCTTCCAGGTCAATTTTGGGTAGTCCAAAGATAAAGGGTGGAACGGTATATAATAGGAAACACTGTGAATTGGGCAATCGACTTATCACGCGAATCCGATTATAGATTTGGTCTAAGATTTTATTGTAGGCACGAAGCTTGGCGGCATCTTTTGTTTTTCGCTTGTCATATAATTCCGAGGGTGGTAACTGGGGAGTACGTTCCTCCATTGCTGTACTATTCAGAGTAATTACATGATCGTACTAAACGCTTTGAGAACATAAAGATACATAAGTGTATGAAAGGAGATATGCTACCCTACCGAATTTATTTATCAGGTGGTGGAATGTGTGCTATAGCACACGTAGGTGCATTGATTGAATTAAACAATCATATTCCAATCAAGCTCATAAAAGAATGGATGGGTGTTTCAGCGGGGTCCTTGGTGGCGATGTGTTTGTGTATTGGGTATACATTACAAGAATTGGAGGATATATCGGTTCGTTTTGATTTTACAAACGTGAAAGACTACGATTCGGTTCCGGGATGGATCTTACATTTTGGTTTGGACACAGGAGAAAGGCTGATGAAGCTCGTACAAGCATGTCTTCACATTAAAGGGTTGCCTTCCAACTTTACCTTTCAAGAGTGTCAAGAACGTTTTGGAAAGTCATTACGAATTGTAGCGGCAGATTTAAACGAAGCAAAATCGGTCACCTTTTCGCCGATCGATACACCGACGTATACGATTGCGGATGCGGTACGGGCATCGATGGGGTATCCGTATTATTTTCAACCCCATGTATGCCCTGTGACGGGTCATTTATTGGTGGACGGCGGTGTGATTAGTAATTATCCATTGTTTGTTGTTCCGAAGGAGGAACATAGCAGTACGTTAAGTATTTTAATTCGGACCTGTGTGGAAAAAAAGGAGGACTTAGCGGATGCTGAAATAGAGACATTGATTGCGAGACCGTTACAAATGGTATTCATTGAAAAAACAAACATCGAGGCGAAATTCTACGATGCGAGATGTATTCAAATCATGTTAGGGGACCTGAATATTTTAGAGTTTGCTTTTGATGAGGAAACAAAACATTTCATCATCAATAAGGGAAAGGAAGCGGTTCAGCATTATTTTAAGAATACACCCCAACCAAAAAGAAGGCATTCTATATCTTAAATGGTACTGTTCAGAAAGTTAATAATTCCTTGACTGGTTCGTTCACCCGGATACTCCGTGGTTGTACCACTGTCCACGATTAGCACCGTGGGATATCCTCGAACCTTATAGCCAGACAGTTCGGCCTTGTCTTTGTCGGCATCCAATATTTTTACGGTGGCTTTGCTCCCATCAGAAAGAGTAATGGGAGAGGCTGCCAATAATTTATTAAATTCGGGAGCGGCCGTTTTGCAGTGACCGCACCATTCTGCTTTGCAGATGACGACAGACTTCGAACCACCTACAAATCCCTCATACGAGGATCGATTCAAAATATACAGGACCACGAGGGCGACCAATAATAAACCAATGACGGTAATAGGTTTCATTGCTATGTAATTGATTTATTTTATTTTTACAAAAATGGATCTAAAGTATAGCGACGATATACATATAGAATGTTCTGGAGTCCTGTCATAGATACAATAGAAGAATGGAAACCAAGGGGGGGCTGGAACAGCACCTTTTCGGAACAAGACAAAATACAACTTACCAATCTCTTCTTCTTCTTTAAAAACAAGAAGGGATGTACCGATCGTAATGCAGAAATCATGTCACATATGGTCATATTTAAACAAAAGTATAGAGGATTAATGTATTCCGAAGAACAAGAGGAACAATTGCGTGAAGCACTTCAACCAGTTGTTTCCTCTTAATCACTTGGAAGCAACATTAAACCGAGCATAGTAAAAAAGAATAAAACCGTCGTACACAAAATACCTGAAATGGTCAATGCACCCGAAGATTGAACAAAGGTAACATAACTTCCAAATACTTTTTGAAGAATCAAGGATGTTTCTGGATTCGCAAAAAGGAAGAATACCAATGCACTATACAGACTGTATTTTATCTTCAGTAAAATTCGATTATACGTTAGTACATTCGAAGAAGACGATTTTGGATTGTCCGAGCCCATTCTACATGGACATTCGATCTTTATATGCAATCAGAATACTCAATGCAAGTTCTGCGTCATTGCAATAAACATATTCTTTTAGTTCCACAAGATTCTCGAGATACAGTTCCGTTTCGGTATGTTTCGTAGAAAAGTATGTATCAGGCAGAGTTTCAATCGGAATGGTTGTATCTTCCACATCTACTTTCGTAAAATCAATGGTATGAGCATGTGTGGGCAAAGCATCACGTGTTTGACTACCTTTTGTGACGATTACATACAAACATTCGGGGCGAAAAAAATCAGTGACGGCAATATGGGCTTGTTCTGTGAGTTTGGGATGGTCCGAATCAAGAAACGTTTCTTTGGACGGAATGGTTATATTTCCACCCACGGTACATAGTTGTATGTAGGGAAACGATTCAGGATCTTTGAATGCAGTAGGCGTGGCAGAGGGAGACAGGAGAGTGGTGAGACGAACGTTGGGCAGTTTTATAATTTGTTCTTTAAATGCATTTTTCTCTTCGTCTGGCATGGCCGTCGCATAGGCGTCTGTTTGTTTCAGTAGATGATTTACATAGGAAAGAAGAGTAGAAGGAATATTGTCTATGCGGTAGACACCATAGGTGGGTAGTCCACCTTCACTTGATTCGGAGGGATGAATCTGTTGACATAGATGCAAGAGTAGTAGTACACTGGGAATAATGTTACGATTCTTTGTAGTACGATTCCATTCGCGCACTGTCTCGTCGATAAATCCATAGACGGGATCAAACGTGCCTTTGAAATAAGTAAACAAGGGCTGCATGGCAACATTCCATTTTCGGTCGATTATCTTGTTTGCTCCACCTTTCTGTTCAGGTGCAAGTGCAAGTGCAGGTTCATTTTCGGCGAATGGATTTGACCCAAGTTGGTTCTCCAGCTTTTTTATAGTAGATGCATTGATGTTCGACAATCCAGCCTTATTTTTAGGTAACGAAGTATCCAGATATTTTTTAGCTTGCAGAATGTCTAATAATACTTTCAGTCTTTCTTTCAAGGAGTCATGTAAAGTATCATCCTGAATATAAGTCGCCATACGTACAGCTTCCTCCAATGCATTAGCAGATGCAGCTGCTTTTCCCACGTTGATTCGTTGGAAATAGTTGAGCGGGGATCCAAGGGGTTCTATTTTTTTATCCTGCTCGATCTTATGAATTCGATCGACGAAATCTGCAACTCGTAATTGGTCTAACTTTTGAATCACAGTTGCCCATTCTCGAGATACGTCTCGAGGAACCTTGTCTGGATGAAGAAGATACCATGATAGTTCCAGAATAAGTTGAGCGATCCTTTCTTTCGAAAGGGAACGAATAAACTCCAAATTCTTTGTATTGGTTGGCGTTGTGGATTTCAGGGAAGAACCTTCCAACTCTTGGATAATATCTTGAAGGTTTAGCAACACTCGTTGAAAGGATGCATTTTTTAATAACGAACTACTAAACTCGTTGCTTTGAATCAATTGTTTGGATCGTTTTTTCAAGATATCGATGAGTTCCTGTTTGTCTTCGTTGTTATCGAATGAATACGTTCGTGTACCGTTGCTATAATACATATATTTTCGAAGTAAGTCTTCAATCCTACGTTTTTTCTGATCATTGTTCGTAGGTTGTGTAAATGTCTTTAAAAACTGATTGCGGCTACCATATGCCAAATCAATCGGCTTATCCGATCCTAAATAATACCGATCACCTCCCACATCAATAAATAAGGATAGATTACTGGATGTAGACATGCCCTATGAAATGTAGTAGAAAATAATAATGAATATCCTACACTCTGTAAAAATTGATAGTACTAAAAGGATCTAAAACAAGATAGAATATAGTATTATAATATGAATACTGTTGTTCAATCTGGAAATACAAAGATCTTTAATCCATGGAATCCAAAGAATCGGGAGCTCACTCCTTCGGATGCAATCCCGATTCTCAAACGTTATGGTTGGAAAGGCAGAATTAAAACCTTCAAGTTGTTTGCACAGGCGTGTTGTCACAAATCGTATGTGGATCGTCCTGAAATTTGGCAAGAACAGGCTGAATATGGAGAGGAAATTCTGATTGCTCCGCGACCAGAGGATTGTCTTCCGTTGCGGAAGTGTGATAATGAGGAAATGGAATATCTGGGAGATCGAGTTCTTGGGTTAGTCATTGCATCGTATGTTTCCAAGCGTTATCCAGGACAGGGAGAAGGCTTTCTGACTCGAATTTTGTCGCGTATTGTAAACAATATTCAGCTTGGTAAATTGGCGAAGGAGATTGGTATGGGAGAATGGATTATTTTGAGCAGGCACATGGAAGAGGTATGTGATGGTCGAAATAATCTTCGTATTCTGGGCTCCATGTTCGAAGCATGGGTGGGTGCATTGTATTTACAGGAAGAGGATGCGGGCCGCGGTCTTCAGCAATGTCATGATTTCCTGATTCGAATTATTGAAAAGCATATTGATTTTGTTCAAATCATCATCGAAGATACCAACTACAAGGATCAGCTTCTTCGTAAATTCCAGAGCCTGTATCATGTTCCGCCGAGATACAAAGAGATTGCGGTTGTGGGTCCACCCCATGATCGTATCTTTACAATGGGTGTATTGGATCCAACGGACAAGATTCTGACGACGGCGACAGCGAGAAACAAGAAGGTGGCTGAACAGGAGGCCTCGAGAATGGCGTTGGAGCTTTTGGAGCCATCGATTAAACCTGCGGCAAGTGCAACAAATGAAGTAAATAGTGAATCGGAAGCAGAGGTTGTACCCGTCGTAGCAGCCGTAGCAGTAACAGCAGCATCAGTAACAGCAGCATCAGCATCCACTGTACCTCCACATTCCGAACGGCCTGCTCCGTCTCGTTCGCATCGTAAAGGACCCGTTGTTCAAAAACGTCCTAAAGTTCAATTACACAAGATGGATGAATAGACAACGTTACGAAGTATGTATTTTTTGTAATTCGATATCCTGATGTAATTCATGAATGATACGAGTACCGGTTTGTTCATAGAACGCAGGAACAATAGCATGAACCAACAAACAGACACCACCATATAGCATTTTACCTCCAAGGAAAGAGGCTCGGCACAAATGTTGAAAATAGGTCATGCCTTGTTCTTTAGGATGTTTCAAAAAGAGATCGTGACAGTTCATAAAGGATATTTAGTATAGGCTGAGAAAGAATATAGAACTTTTATATTGCATTGGTAGAATGGATGCAAGTCAGATTACCAAGCTCCTGCAAAAGCAGAATACGAGGTACATCAATCGATGTCAGACAACGGATTCCAGTACGTTAACCTGGAAAAATCAAATACAGTCTTCCAAGTATATCAAGGGTGTACAAACATGTGAAGGTCAGCAAAATACCAATGTTCCGACAAACCCAGCGTGTTCTGTTGGAGACGGTGTATGCTCCTTTGGAGGCTCGGGTCGTACCACTGCTATTCAGACGGGCAGTTCGCAGCAGTTTCTTAGTGTTCTTGCGGGCGCTTCAGGAAGTGCCGCACAGGTATATTCTTCGGAATCGATCCTCTTACAAGCGGCTGGAAGAAATGCATGCGGTGTGGCGGGAACCAATCCAGCCCCCGCGAATTCGTATGTGGTACTACCTGGTGGTGATCCCGCTACCTCTAATGCGGAGCTACAAGTACCCTCTTGCAGTTATGAATGCACAGATACAAATGGCCCTACCAACGGTCAAGATGTGCCCGTCAATAACAATCTGAATCCCTATTTACCACAGTTTGATACCTATTATAGGTTTAAGAATCCAGCAGCACAATGTGGGTATCCCGTGCAAGACCAGAATCAGAAACACTTTGTCAAGATTTGTCATACTCGTTTCCCGAATGCAAACAATGGTGTGAATGCAGTGTTTGATCCATGCACAAATACTACCTACTTGAATCCGATTACAAAGCAATTTCAAACCAATCCCTATTTTGCCCTGCCATATTCCAATGGAACTGTCAACCCCATTCCACCTACATGTGAGGGGTGTATAGTACCCTCATAACAGTGATCGATCGTACGAATAGCCTTATGTACAATACTTGGTTAGTACAATCATAGAAAGTATATTTGATGTGTTACTATCTTTATATAGTTTCTAAATGAATAGTAGATGGCTTCTAAATCAAAAGGATTTGTACGTAAGATACCAGGTGTAATAAGTCTTGTAGCACCCGATGTACTCGCTGCGCAAAGTCAGCCTATTCCATCGGGTCAATTAGAAGCAGTACCTCAGTCTTTTGCTGGAATTCCACCTCCTCCGACTTCTAAAAAACAGCAAGATGCATTGGCGGCATCTCTTGCGAATCCGTTACTTCATCCTTTTCCCAAAATGCCAAAACGATTAGCAGCGGATACAGGCGTATCTCTCCCTGCAGAACCAAAGATTGTGAAAAAACCCTTACGATTTGTAAAGAAAACGGACGATATTACGAAACGAGAGAGAGTTGTTTCTCAAGACCTTCAAACGTTTATAGACAGAGTCCCTGTATTGAAAGAGTATCAGGAGGCACAATCCAAGATCGAATCTACTAATCCATATAGGACGGCTACGGAAATATATACACCACAGAGCAGACAAAGTTTTTATCAGTTCGTTGAAGAAAATTATGAGGATACTTTTAAATTACCACCGCAAGTCATTGGTAAGGTAGATGAAGAGGCCTGTTCGAAGTTAGGAGCCGCAGCAGGTGATGCAGTAGAGTCCTTTTTGTATCAAAAGTTTGTTCGCGAATATATTCGTAATGCCAGTCCATACCGAGGTATTCTTGTGTATCATGGTCTTGGATCAGGAAAGACATGTTCTTCGATTGCGGCGGCAGAAGCACTCTATGGTACGGGAAACAAGAAGATTATCGTGATGACACCTGCGTCTCTGCGAGGAAACTTTATGTCTGAAATCTCATTTTGCGGATTTCGACATTTTCAGACCAAAAATCATTGGATTCCTCAACCCATTGCGGATGGAGATATGACCTATTTATACGCTCGTTCTGTGTTATCACTCTCAGATACCTATTTGGCATCGGTACTTCATCGCCCTCCGCCAATGATTTGGATTCCTGATTTTACAAAGCCCTCTAATTATGATGATTTGAGTGCTCAGGAGCGTGACGAGATCCGTGCTCAAATTACAAATAGTATCGATTCGAGAATAACATTTATTGGGTACAATGGTATCAAGGCCGCCAAATTAAAGGAATACGCCTGCAAAAAAGATCCAGAGACGGGCGAACGATTGTTTGATAATGCTGTCATTGTGATTGACGAACTTCATAATCTTACAAGATTGATGCAGGGTGAAATTACGAAATATATCACGGAGAGAAAAGGAAAACAGAGAAAGATTCCTGCAGAGCCGATTGTACCAGGAAAATGGGAGCCCAAACTGTGCGGAAGTGTTCTTAATTATGGTAGAGCCTTTTTGTTTTATCGACTATTGACGGATGCCAGAAACAGTAAAATAATTGGACTGTCTGGTACACCTATTATCAATTTCCCAGACGAAGTTGGGATTTTGGCTAATGTATTAGGGGGATATACAGAATGTGTAGAATGTACGATTCAAACACCCAACAAAGAGGTTATGGAACGTGTGAAGAAGATTGTTGAAAAGGAAAGAAGGATCGATATGATTCGGTTTAAGGCGGAACAACAACAATATCGTCTTCTCCTATCCACTTTTTATGAAGGGTATGAAAAGGCAGACAGTGAAGAAGATAGTAGCATAGTGGGTGTAAAGTACAATCGAGATGCCCAAGAGGACATTCGTTCGATTTATCCAAGAATCAAACAACAATTGCTTGCGGAAAAAATTCCAATTAGTCAAGAAACCTATGTATCGTATCCGCGTTTACCTTCGGATCCAGAGGACTTTCGAAAAGAGTTTATTCATTCTATCGATATGTCAATCAGTGAAGAAAATAAGTTGGTACTGCAAAAACGCTTGACGGGACTGATTTCGTACTACAAGGGTTCCAAGAAAGATTATATGCCAGAGATTCGTAAAGATGAAGTGGTACGATGTGAGATGAGCGATTTTACCTTAAATATGTATACGATCGAACGTATTAAAGAAATAGAAGGAGAAATGGACAAGAAAAAGGAGGGAGAAGAGGGTGGATTTGCAGATGTAGAACTCTTTGCGAAGATGAAGAATCCTTCCAGTTATCGTTTTCGAAGTCGTGCGTTGTGTAATTTTTCGTTCCCTGAATCGATTAAGCGGCCTTTCCCCAATACGAAGGAGGAAGAAGAAACGGAGGTGGTGGATGTAGAAGATGCACAAATGTCTGAGATCAATACCAATCCAGAAGAGGACTTGAAAGAACAAGAAGAGGTAGCAGAGGAAGAAAAGAGAATTCAAGACGCTATCTTTGAACCAGATTCGAATGATTCAAAAGAAGGAGAGGAAGAAAAGGAGGCCGCCATTGATCGAGAAAAGCTCGTAGAAGGTCAGAAAGGAGGCGATGACATAGAGGAAGAAGTCATGGAGGAAGACACAGAGGAAGAAGAGGACACGGAGGAAGAGAACATGGAAGAAGAGATGGAAGAAGAGGAAGAGGACATAGAGGAGGAAGAGGACATGGAAGGAGGAGTGGGAGAAGAAGCAGCGGAAGCGGCACCTAAAAAGATTAAGATCTCGATTTCTAAGAAGGTTCCAGTTGTTCCAGCTAAACCATCTGAGCCAGCGGCGGCTGCATCCGAGAGCGCCGAGGACGCTGCGTTGCGGGCGCAAGATCTGTTCCCTGCGTCATTCGGTCGTAGATATCCAGTTGCAGCGGCGGCAGTACCAGCTGAGCCAGTTGTTCCAGCCGCACCAGCTCAGCCAGCACCCAAAAGAGTTAAGATATCGATTGCTAAGAAGGCTCCCGCAGCACCAGCTCAGCCAGTAGCAGCCGAGCCAGCACCCAAAAGAGTTAAGATATCGTTTCCTAAGAATGCTCCAGCAGCACAAGTAGTACCAGTAGCACCCGAGCCAGCACCCAAAAGACTTAAGATATCGATTGCTAAGAAGGCTCCAGCTCAGCCAGTAGCAGCCGAGCCAGCACCCCCTGCAATTGCAAGAGTTCTCTCGTATCAAGAACGACTTGTGAATGCGATGCGACAATTGGACGAGAACCGAAATACGTACTTGTCATTGGATGCGCCATTACCCGAGGGACAGCTTCGTTACTATTCGACGAAGATGGACAATATTCTGCGCCGAATCGAAGCATCGAATGGAAGCAATCTGGTGTATTCCCAATTCAAAACAGTAGAAGGTCTGGGTGTATTGGGTATTGCCTTAAAAGCAAATGGATACGTAGAAATCAAAGTGGAAGGCAGTGACAAAGCTCCTTCTTTCTCCAGAGAAACCGAAGAATCTCTGCGCAAAGGGCCCGCTGCAAAAGAGAGACGATTTATTACGTTTACAGGAGAAGGTTCCAGAGAGCGCAGAACTCTGATTTTGAATATATTTAATGGCAATTTCGATAAGTTACCCGATAGGATGCGATCTATCTTACTCGAATCAGGTTTTGGCGAGAAAAAGAATATGTATGGAGACATTTGTTGGGTCATTGGTATTACAGGTGCAGGCGCAGAAGGTATTTCTTTGAAGTGTTGTCGATCCGTTCATATTATGGAACCCTATTGGAACAATGTTCGTTTGGATCAGGTAAAAGGACGCGCCATTCGTATTTGTTCTCATCAGGATTTACCCTTCAAAGATCGTAATGTAGACATTTATACCTATTACACTATATTTTCAGCCGATCAAAAGAATAAAAATAAGATTGATATGAAGATCCGAACGACCGACAACAGCGAGACATCGGACGAAAAGGTGTTCAATGTTAGTATAAAGAAAGATAAAATCAATCAAGAGATACTTACATTAATGAAGGAATCCGCAGTAGATTGTGAATTGAATGAAGCAGAGAACGATGGAGTTCAGTGTTTTAATCTATTGGGTCGTCCAGATCAATATATGTTTGACCCCAATTTAGAGGTGGATAAAATCATTAGTAGTAGTCAATTTACAAGAGATAAACAAATCAAACAAGATGTAATGAATCCTATAGGTGTAGTTCAAAAAGAAGTGGGAGAACGTGCAGCCGCAGCCGCATCACAAGAGGATACAATCGTTGTTACTACAATCCGATACAAGGGTGTAGAGTATATTCTTAAACCGCGACCCGATGGTCTTACCTTTGAAATGTATGATTTTAGGGACACACGCTTTAAAACAACACTGGGAGAAATCTCCATCAATCCAGCAACGGGAACCTTTAAGGGCTCACGTCCTATTATGAAACAGGTTGCTAACCCTGAATAACGCATCTATTGAATCTATTGAATGTATGCTATACATCGTATAGAGGTTAGGAGACGCGTACTTTATAAGAATAGGGAGTATCTGGAAAGGATGTGTATAACCAGTTTGCTTTTGCCTCTCGATGCATTTCTTTTGAAGTAACATCGTAGTCAAAGAAGTGAATCCATGCAATGTCATAAAAGAAGGATACAGTGGAATAGATAGAGGGCCATGATGTATATCCATTGGTTCCAACAAGAATTTGGCATGTCTCGGTTGCATCCATTGCATTCGTTGCATCCGTTGCATCGGTTGCATGCCGTTCTTTTTGAGATTGCGTATAGAGAGTAGGCAGTTGTCCCTGCGTTTGTTTTATATGAAATATGCTATCACACGATAGTCCAAATCCATTTTCAACCGTGTCTATTATAATAATATACCATTCATTCAATGCAATGGTACAATTCGTAGGAACAATCTCTTGTTTTTTATCAAGATTGTGTTCGATGTGTAGTTTGGCGCGACTGCCATTGGTAGGGGTTGCAATCACATTATAAAATGTGTCTCCTTTTTTGAAGTGAAGAATCGTCTCTTTAATTGGCATAGACTGTAAACGAATGGCCATGCTATAGGTTTTCCAAGCAGAATAAGCAATATTAGGCAAATGAATACATGATCTTGCACTATTCATACGAACGAACCCTTTTTTTCCAGGAACATTCATGGTTTCTTCGGTACGAACATGGTATTCCATACCGATTCGGCCCATAAACTGTCCAAATAAAATAGGATTACGAAGTTCCTGGAACTCCATGGTGGCCGTGTCTACTTCATAGGCCAAGAAGGGAGCATACTGTTCACATGTTAATGAATAAGAAGAAGTAGGAAAGATAGGTGCATGAGATGAATCAGATGGATCCGATGAGAGAGAGTGTATACTAAAAAGGTGATCGGTTCCTTTTGAGTCCATTTGATACACCTTCATGATATTCGGTAACAATGCACGAAATCGAGTCGGTACATGGGAGGAATACGAAAGAGATGTTTGTGTAAAATCACCAAACAGTCCTTTTTTATCTTCTTGTAGGGATTCGAAGATGTATTTGTCTCCATCCACGGGTTGATTGACGGATATCAAAAAACGATCCTTTGTGTCTACACGCCATTTCATTTCTATATCATGTTCTATACGAATGTCAGTCAATTGTACCATTGCAAAGGGCCCAGATGGAGTTGGATGTTGAAACTGTATCAAGTCACGTTCAATGGTACGACGTACAAATCCGTCCATATGATGTGATCCTGGAATAAACCAAAACACTTCTACACCTTGTTGATATGGGATTCGTTTGACAAGAGAATCAGGAGTCATTCCATAAAGTGCTAACACCGCTTCTAATTGCAAACGCAAGTCCGAGCTGCGTTTGTTTTGTAGGAAGGTATGTATATATTGTTTGACTGCTCCCAAATGGGACATCGTATTATAATGAATCATGGTATCCTCTTCTGGATAGGCTTTTCCTGCAGGCAATCCTCCCATAGAACGAAACAGTTTCTGCAAACATGTTTTATCAAAGGGAGGAAGGGTCGTATCAGGCAGATCCGAACAAAAATCAAACTCTTTCTCTTTTTCTGGTTTCACAGAGGGATCACGGATTCGTTCAGGAATGGATTGTACATGTGACGCACTCGTTGTATCAGAGGCAGGAGGGGACGGTTCAAGGATCATATGTTTTGCAGCATCTCCTTTTTGAAAAATATCCATATGTAAGGGAGGATGTACAACACGATGATACAATTTTGCAGACATATGATATTCTTGATCCATGACAGGTTGTGAGGTAGATGAACCCAGAAGAGACAATGTAACAACCGATGGTTGGGAGGAGGATAGAGGATCATAGGTTCGCTCGACGATGGTATGTTTTGGAAGGGGTGGTTTCTGCATACGATTGTCCTTTGAAAGAGTGATGGGATCGCTGTATAATTGTTTTCCAACATTGTCTAATGAAACACCCATGGTTTCCTTCTGGGGCGCGGGGTTCAAGAGATCGATATCCTGAAAAGCCTGTAATTCCTTGCATCGGTCCATTATTTTCTGTTGTTTGGCTCGTTGAATATCAAAGAACCATTGTTTATAGTCAGGATCTGTTGGATCTACAGCCGATTCTGGATCATGTTGTATGGATTCCTGTTTATGTTCAATGGGAGTAGACAGATGGACAAGTGGACTCGTAGTAGTTGGAATAAAATGTGTTTCTGCTGAATAACCGGACGTATGAAGGAAAGTACTCAGTGCCTGTTGCGGTTGCTGTATCTGTGGCGGATTGTCTATTTCTAATGCTTCTGCCAAACGACGAAACATTCTATTGTACACTGTTTCTTTAGCGTATCATTATTTTTTATATATAACATACAAAAAATACAAATACAAATACAAATACAAATACAATACTATAGAAATCGGAAACGAGAATCAGATGCTTTAATAATTGTTGTCAGGCCGAAGTTGTGGAAGAGAATCCATCTCGCGGGTAATGACTCGGAACACCAGATTGAGTTGCTTATTCAGATCCATAAGACGGCAAGGAGATTGAAGCGAGTATCCAAAGTTGTTTAGAACATTTCCCATGTTGGTAGAAGCAATGAAGGGGTCCAAAGCGGTGGAACCAGACGACGGGTCCTGGTAACGAGCCTGGATGACGATGAAATTTGCATATCCCACATTGTTGCTTCCATCGCTCACGGTTCCAGGTGCATTGCTATAGGCGGTTTGAACCACTATATGGCCCTCTGGGCGATTGATCCACGTAGAGAATGCACGAAGGGTGCTTCCATAGGTAGGATCATTTAAGGCTGCATCCGTATACGTGTAACCACTGATTTGAATACGATCTCCCTTGCAAATATCAAACTTGCTGAAATAGGTAGTGGTATTGATAAAGAAATTATAAGGATTCGTTCCACTTAATGCAGAATACGTAGAACCAGTTAGATTGATATTGAAAGGGAAGTTTTGACCTGAACCAGCTGCTCCAACTCCAGATACAATTCCACCAATATCAAACGTATCAGGCGAATCAGACACTAATTCACCATTTGGACGACGAAGATCAATTGTCATTTTTTGAAGAGTGGACAGCGGGGTTGGATAGAATTCCTTTTGACACTTCAGAAACTTCGGAATCATAGCTAAATAACCCTTGGTACAACTGGACTGTGTGGTAGAATCCGATAACCATTGTGCATCATATTGTAAGACACCAAATGATCGGTCTAAGAAATTGTCTGTACCATAGTTGGTATTTTCCAACTCTGCGACACGAACCGTAATATATGGGAAATTCAAAATATTATCTTGATAACCAGTTGCAAAGGTAGTTCCATTATAATCAACTGTGACATCCAGACTTTCACCCGCCATAATACATTTCACGAGTTCAATTCGGACAATATTCTTAAACTTTTGTTGAGAAGCAAGATTGGGGCCGAAGCTTTGTCCGTTGGCGGCGGGATCGAAGTTGACCGTAAAGCTGTATCTATTTTCTTTGTTATTACGAAGCCAGTCACGATCGGCAGAATAAATAAACAGATTGCTCTCGATTTCACGATAGCTTACGATGTTTTCTTCACGAACCACGTAATTCTGAGGCAAATCATTCTTGGTGGGAGACGCCATAAGGGGTTGAACAATGGTTGGATTGGAGTTGGCTTGACCCAATTCACGAGGAAGAGGGGAGGATGTCATGGTATCAAACGATCCAACGGGGGCCAGTAACAAATCGCGTCGATCGGGCATAATGACCAGATTGGTATCCGTAACGGGTTGTCGTTGTTGAATGATCTGTTGACGTTGAACAAGCGCTAATTCGGTATTTCGGTTCTGTGCATCTTGCTGTGTTCGGAACATACTATCCGCGGAAACACGCGATTGAATACCTGCGTCGGCCTTGAGCAGGTCCGCATTTTGTTGAGCCGATCGAAGAGCATCTAATTCTCTCTGTTTCTTGGCTCTTTCAAACATTTCAGCGGCAGGTGGCCCATCTTCCTGGAGAGAAATACGGAAATCAGGCACGGCAGGTGCGGGAAGAGCTTTCATTTCATTGCGATCCTGTGTCAGTCGTTCAAATCGTGTGGATGTATCCTGGAACAGGGTTTCGTCCATAACCGTCTTGACAGCCGATGTATGCTTGGTTACTTCTTTTCGTTGAAGGTATTGAGAGAAATCCTTCGAAGTGGCCACGAGTGCCTCTTTATTGAGAGACTGAATTGGTTTTTCACCTTGTTTTTCATAGATCTGCCCCATGTAATGCTGTAATGATTTTGACAATCGATTGCGTTGTTGTTCGTCCAATGGCATTTCATTGCGTTGTTCAAAATCCTGTACCAACACGGTTTCAAGGGTATGTACGTTTTTATCACTAAAAAAAACAGGTTTCACCGAACTGTATCCTTGTTGAACCGGACGTGACATTGCTAACTCTACTGTATACATCTTTTATGTGCCTTTAGACCTATGCGTATTTAAAATGCACATAGTCGCCGACCCGTGCAGAATAGATAAATAGACTTTTAGGCACAATTTTACCAAAGGTATAATTTGCCTTGCGCTCATTTACATTCTGCATGGGTCTAAAACATGGTGACACACAAAAAAGGTATAGAAACAAATCGTTAAAATACAACATTACGTACTAAACAAAATGGTGCGCAATTGTAACATGAATGAATCATGAACGGCCTCTTTACAGAATTTCTGAAAGGGAATGCCTTGAATCATGCAGATGAGGAAATAAATACTAAACATACCACACTCGGTATTTCCATACTGAAACACTCGAGCATTGCACGCCAGTGTACAGGTTTTGATTTGCAATTTTAAACTGCGCATGAATCGAGAAATCAGTTCAGGGGTTTTATCTGCGGTGGAATCAAAATAGCCAACAAAGGGTTTCTTGATGTTTTCCAGATTAATATACAATGCTACCCAGTGACTGCCTCCCTCTATGTGTGGGTCCAGATTGAAGACCATTCCGATTCCACGAATGCCTCGCTGGTATTCCTTTTTCAGGTCTAATGCACACACCTCTTTATAAAGGCATTGCTTTACGGTACCTGCCGGTTTATACGGATCGGGTGCAGAGAAGTCAATAGGAAATACGCCTAAAAAGCGAAACCATGGAATGGCTTGCTCATATTGTTTCATTACGGCCGCAATATTATAATTGCTCAGCCACTGATCGGGATCTTTTTCCCAGGTTGCAGGTCGTCGAGGTCGAAGATACTGTTTACGGAGCGTTTTCTTCTGTTGGTCGTCTATGGGTGCTTTGTCCAACAAGCAATGTTCCTCTCCCTTTTTACATCCTACCGCCTCAAACACCTGGGAGGGCGTTTTCACATGGAGTCGCTTGGAGATCGTTTTATAAACATCGTCAGGAAGACATGTTTGACCTTTCGTTTGTCTCTGTTGCTGTCGCTGTTTTTGTGTGAATGCAGCAGGATTACACTTGGTAAAATCCTGTAACTTTAATTTACTTTTTTTGGTTTTACCCATATGTACTAAATACTACGGAGATAATAAAAAGAAGGGTGAAGTAGGAATGGAATCACCCTATGATTTTTCAAAATCGAACTTGGTATTACTTGCAGGTGGAAAAATCCTCTTTTTGATTGTACTCATCTTTATATTTCTTTGTGAAACTCCGCCTGTTTCCTTTCCAGCCAATGCTGTGAAGAAAATGTTGTCTTCCAATGTACAAACCAAGATAAATTAAAATAAAAATTCATGATAGAATGTCTACTATGAACGTCAAACCGTCGATAGAAGAAAAGAAAGATAATTGGATATTTATATACGGAAGCAGCTTCGTAGCAGTGTTTATGTTTGCATGGACTTTCTATAATTTCGCATCTTTTGTAGGAAGCACGGATAATTGGAACTCGATCAAACCACAAATGTGGAAAATTTTGGTGCCGACGATAGTAGGTGCGATTGCATTGACCACTGCCGCCATCTTTTATTTTATACAAAACCCACAAAAAACAATGTATTTTGTTCTGGTGATGGCATGTCTTTCGATATGTATCTCCTACGCATCCTTGGCGGTAGCTGCGATATCTAGGTAGTCAAACAAATGATTGGAATGGAATGTTGAAGACGTAGACGCATACCGCTACGTGTGTTAATTTGAGAAATTCCATGGAACCGAATGACACAACGAATCGTATTACCCGATTTTAAATCCGTCATCTTACAGGTTGTACCATCCTTCTTTCTTACAATTGCAGTAGGATATACATAAATAGAAAGAATATGATCGATCAGAAGAAAATGAAATAGACTACGAATGGCTTCATGGGATTGATTCGAAAGATTCAAAAAACTTTGTTGGTGAATCTCAAATGTACTACTTACGTTGTCTTGTATACAAGATAACTTTCTTTGAAATGTACCATGCTGTGATAAGTCCAGACGAAGACGTGAGTTGTCAGGATTGTAGTCAATAATGGTGAGGGACGGTGTTACAATTGGCACATCGTGAATATCAATGGATGCATCCTTATAGGCAAACCGTGCAAGTTGTTTTCCATATTTGTCCGAAATAAAGGGACTAAGGTGAATGTTACAAACTTCTAATACTTGATAGGGAATGGATAATATCATTTTATAAGTATATTTATATATTTATATATTTATATCATATATCGTACATGTAGTTTAAATACTGTATGTGTTATCATAAAAAATTTGAAGGGGTGTGTAGATGACCCACATGTAGGAACGGATCCGATGTGTTGATGAATGGAATACAAATGATACGGTTCGTAGACGTACATATACGATTTTTTGAAAGGAGGTGCGATTCCGTTACAAAAAAGAGAGTAGATAGTATATGAACCTATTCGTGGTATGTCCTCATTGTCAGGATTTTGTAGAAATTCTGGAAATTAACTGTGCTATTTTTCGCCATGCCGTCTTCAAACAAACAGGGCAGCAGTTGAATCCGCATGCCTCCAAAGAAGAATGTGATCGTTTGACGGAACAAGGACAAGTATATGGATGTGGAAAACCATTCCAGATTGTTACCAATAATGGTACGCATGAGGCGGTAGAATGTGGTTATATTTAGAGCCGTTTGTCTAACCTATTTTTTATAGAACTAAAAAATAGTATATTACTTGGTTCGAAAATAGGTATTTCGCTTGATAATTTCCTTGAGAACTTGATTGTCTACACCGAGTGTTTCTTGTAGCTTCATCATGCCACTCGTTTCTTTGGGTAGACAGCTAAGACCGTATCCAAACTTGCCATCTGGGCCAGGAACGTGAGTGCCATAGTCACCGATTCGAGGATCGAGAGAAAACATCGTCTTAAAGGTTGGATAGTTTAGACCGAGCCTCTCTGCAATTTCATAAATCTCATTGAAATACCACACCTTTACTGCCAAGTGCACATTTAAGGTGTACTTAAACAGTTCACACTCTTCATACGATTTCACATGAATAGGGATAACATCATTATGGAGATAGAGTGTTTTAAAGAGTATACGTACATCATCATAGTCGGTTTTTTGTACAGTGGACGGAAGTCCAATAAGGACAAACGGCGCGTCATACATATCTTGTTGATAGGTAGCTTCTCTTAAAAACTCGGGGCAAGAAACAATATGTAGTTTATCATATTGCTCATACAGCTTCGTACAAGAACCAGGAACCAGTGTACTCTTCATAATGACACGTGTTTTCTGAGTGACGGTCTGTTGCAAGGTAGTGAGAACGGTGTGAACAATGGACAGATCACAGGCATCATCAGGGCCACTTGGCGTGGGAACCGCCACAAAGTAATAATTCACCTCATTTTCCTTTTCAGAATGGGCCACTAACTCTGCGATATCCTTGGTATAGAAATGATACTCATCTTGCTTATCGATGCGATCACATACATTAAATGCAACCCCATTGCGTTTACAAAGATACCCCATTGCACTTCCTACAAATCCATAACCAATAATATTGACGGATACAAATTCAGTCATGATATCTGCATGATGAATCAATGGAGTTGTTTAGACTCTATTTCCAAAAGCAAAGGTTGGTAGGAGGTATGATATGTACTACCATGGATTTATACATAGATTACTTTGTTTTTATAATCACATATGATTTTAAACTGTTTCAATACATTGCCTCCAATCGCTCCGATATGTTTGATTCCTGTTTGATTCGTCATAAATATAGAAAATGCATTTTTTTCTTTTCTTAAAAAAGTTACATTTTTAACAATCGTATCAAATATAACAATTTCTGGTATAATAATACACGGACTTCCATCATCATCATACTTTTTAATAACTTTATATGTATCTTGTAATCTATCAAAAATAGTTCCATCTAAAAAAGATATTCCATAATTTCTTTTGTTTCGTGTAGTGGTGGCTCCTGTATCAAATAAAAATACTTCCTTTTTTCCTTCAAATTCTAATTGAAATAAGGCGTAATTTAAATTTTTATGAAGCATTGGATAGGGCGTTAGCCGTTTGGGTACGGTATGTATAACATTAAACTTTTTATGTATATAATCAAATAGATAGATTTGATTATTGAAATAATCATTTCCAAAAAAAACAATCACTTTCTTGGGTAAATAATCTAATACAGGTTCTTCGCGATAAGGTAGATTGGTTACTATGTCAGGATTTCTAAATTGAAATGTCATACCCCCACCTGTATCTAAAAATCCAACATACTTATCTATCTTCCTATATATCAAATTGTTTAGTAGCACGGTATCTGTAGGCATTCTATCATACCATAGATAGAATTATATATAGTCGGAGAACCTAAAAAACAGAAAAGTATACCAACTAATGGTACAACCTTGTTCGTACTCCTGGTTGGGTCCAAAAGGATGTGGAAAACGAACCAAGATACTCGAATTTCTTACAAAACAAGCACAGAATCTACATCTCTCCTTTGAAATAAAAAAAGGTACGTGGTATTTGTCAAAACAAACGAACAATGCGGATCCTGACGAAGAGGATGACGAATCCTCTGGTAAATCGATCCCCTATGAGGAGTCTGCATTGCATCTTGGATTTAACATTGCACATATGTCCATGAGTGACAAGGTGTTTCTTCAGTCGATTCTGTCTCGATGGACAGGTCAACAGGATGTGTGTTTAATGGGATCTTCGATGCAAACACGATATCTGGTGTTGTATCATGCCCATTTTTTGACGGACGAATCGGTTCTTCAATTGCAGGAATGTTTGGAACAGTATCCAGGATTTGCGATTTTGTTATCCACAGAGGTTCCGTTGAGTTCTCGTTTACGTGACTTCTGTTTTGAAATTGCAGTAAAAGGGGAAGATTACTTACTTATGAATTATACCAAAAAGATGAAGTATGAGAACAAAGACGTTTGGTTGGATTTTTTTAAGAAAACGGTGGAGGATTGGTCAACGAATTGGACTGCCTCAAAAATCGGAGAAATACGTAATTGGATTTATATCTGTCTTCAGAGGAATCTTCGATGGACAGACGTCATAGGGTATTGGATCGAGGCGATGTATGGAACCGAATGGATCACTCCGATCATGAAGGTAAAACTATTTACCATATTATGGAAAGCAGAATCCTCTGCAGGATATACATTGATTACATCGTATCGTATTCCTATTTTATGGGAGCATGTTCATTTGAAGTTGGCAAGACAGTTGTATACCTTTCGAAGCGAAGCGACTGGAAGCGAAGCGACTGGAAGCGAAGCGACTGGAAGCGAAGCGACTGAAAGCGCCACGACTGGAAGCGAACAGGAAACAACGATTGCATCTTAAAAAAAATATAATAAACGAATAGGATAAGAATGTCAATACTTATTGATATCTTATTAGATTCTATACGAAATGAATTTGAGAAAAAAGAACCGTCGTGGCAACTCTCGTCCTTGACGGAGGAGGATATGCACTTTTTGAAAAAGGAATGTATGCAAGATTCGGAATTCGATCCGAGCAACAAGCGTAAAACCATGTTTGAAGATCTTGTGAAAGGAAAGGCTCCTGTTGTCCTTGCATCATGCCCTTATGGCCAAGTGACTGCAGTATTTGAACATCCAAAACAGATAGAGGAAGTACCATGGGGGTTATGGGCACGAATCTTTCGACTGTACAGTGAAAAAAAGAGGGGCAAACCGTTCAAGGTCTATTTTTTGGCGAATACGAAACGTCGTTATTTTCCACCAGGAAAACAGGAGATTACACCTGAAAATATTAATGGTGGATATACCTATCCTTGTAATCGTGAAACTATTTTAATCTATCGTGCAGAAGATGCTACACGGGTTATATTGCACGAATTGATGCATAGTTGTTGTTTGGACAAACATGAAAACGGAGTGGATCAGGTAGAAGCGGAGACGGAGGCATGGGCAGAGGCAGTGTACGTGGCGTTTTTATCCGAAGGAGATCCCGTTCGTTTCCAGGGGCTATTGGATCGGCAAAGTAACTGGATGCTGAGCCAGAACGAAGAAGTGAAGAAACATATGAAGAATCTAACTTCGAAAGAGTTTCCATGGCGATATACGTTAGGAAAAGAGGAGGTCTGGAGAAGATGGGGATTGTTCGAAACGAAGAGAGCGAGTAGGGTGGCAATCAAGAACAGTTTGCGACTCACCTTTCCTGTAGACAATGCGATCAAGAAACGTTTCCAGGTGAAAGAATCGTCCACTATTTTATAGGGCTGAACATGAAGGAAGGTAGGACGCATGATGATAACAATATGAATCAAGACATTCACATTGTTTTCAATTTTTCATTACATAACCCAATCACATAGTATACATTAATTAAATCCGAAACTAACGGAGTACACGTTTATGACGGAATCGGAACTTCCTTCCAGGGTAATGGCCAGTTGTATAGCTCGTAAACTCGCTGTACTTATAGGGGAAGGAAAGTTGTATTGGAAAATGCTTGGATTGGTATCCGTACCACCTGTAAGAGGAGTAATGGTAAATGTAGCAAGATCAGTAGGTGTAAAGGTTCGAATTCTACCTGTTATAGTTGTCACCGTCGTACCTGCAGTTGTATATATAATAGAAATATAGGTTACATTCACACCTGGTACATTTAATAAGGACCCAATCGGTACAGTATTTCCTCCAGTAGTACCCGTTATAGCGAAGAAAAGATTGCCATTGTTTTGTAAAAAGCTAAAGGTGGTCGTTTCTCGATACGTAGTACCAGTATACGTTTGAAGAGTACCTGTTGGCCCGATACTTCCAGTTGGTCCTGTTACACTGCTCGGTGCTCCAGTCGACCCTGTATAACCCGTCGGTCCTGTTACACTACTCGGTGCTCCAGTTGGCCCAGTAGAACCCGTAGTCCCTATGTATCCAGTGGGGCCTGTTACATTACTGGAAGCACCTGTCGGGCCCGTGCAACATGGACCGGTTGCACCCGTATATCCCGTAGTACCGATAAACCCTGTAGGACCAATTGCACCAGTCACACCTGTGCCGACTGCAATAAGAGGATACATGGGAAGATTGGGTACAGGGGGGCAAGGCTGATAAGGTGGAAAACAATATCCTCCATTGGAATTAAATTGATATGGACCTTGATTATAGGACATCCTATAATTATCTCTATAAAGTATTTTTTAACTTTACACCACTTTATGAATCGACTTCGTTCTATATCCATTTATAAGGACCCGATCCTTTGATTTCCACCTCATGTTTGAGTGGCTCTACAAGTAAAGAAGAGCGTTTAGCATAGACGTGCCAAAAAAAGGATCCTGGAGATCCATAGACGGTAAAGCTTCCATTGGTTACTTCTGATACTTCATGAGCAGCTGTTCTTCGTTCTCCCGAAAAGATGGATGTAATTTGAACGGTAAATTCAACCCCCATTCTCTCGACATATCTTGGCAATGAGATTGTTGTCTGATCCGTATTTTGTTCAATGGTACCCTTTCCTCGATAATACACTCCTACTTCAGGACCTTCTAAGCATCCGTGGACTAAATATCGATCGGCATCGATGGGATGATCAATAATAAATGTTTTACCACCCGTAGGGCCAACCGTACCTGTGGGACCACTGGGACCCGTTGGTCCGCAAAACGAAGGAAAGTAAGGTGTGATAGGTGGGGCACATGGAGCATTACAGGGAGGAACATATTGCAATTGCGGACCGCAACCTATACCTACTTGATACGATGGGTAGTACGACATATCTATTCAGTCGTGGAATTTTGATTTATATTCTTTACAAAACCGGACTCGCGTTGACTCAAATTGACTAACGCCGACAAGGTGCACATCCCATAGTAGTTTGATAGGCTTGATTTGGAATTTGGGAAGTAGGGATCATCGTAATAGTAGAAGGAAGAATAGTATCGTTAACACGAACAATCGGTACAGGAATGGAACAAGAGACTGCACATACAGGAATAACAGGAACAGGCATGACTTGTTCACAGCATCGGCTATTGATTCGAGGCAGTTTGGATTGAAACTTGGACATTCTATTACCGAATATGAAATTAAACGTTAGGTACGGTCAAATCGCCATATACATATCAAAAACAAATAGAACAAAATCATTGCAAACGAGAACAGGTTCAACGAGATGGTTACCAGTTTGAATTCTGGATATGCGACAAAAAGAAACGGATGGAAACGAAGCAGTAAAAAGAAAAAATATACGTATTTTCTCTTGTTCTGGTGTTATGTATTTATTATTTTCTATTTTTTTGGTTTTACAACTCTGTCGAGTGATCCAGTTTAGGCAGAAGCGGGCTTCTTCTTCTCAGGCAGCACGTACAGCTTGTAAAGATAAGATTGTATGTTTCTATAAGTGAGGGCATCACCGTCCTTGACGCCGAGCACCTTGCGCATAGCCGGATCAGGATGGATCGTGTGGCCCTTCTCGGCGTCCTTCAGCTTGTGCTGATCCACATAGGCGCTGAAAGCACGAGTGACATCCGCAGGAGTCATCTGGCTACCCTTGGGCTTGCCCAGGAACTGGCACAGATCATCCTTCAGGGTGACAGGAGTCGTGAAGATCGTAGGACGCTTCTCCTTCGGAGCGCCATCCTCTCCCTCCCTCTTGGATCGGCGACGACGACGAGACGCCTCCTTGACCTCCTTGGCGACACGCTTCTGCAGCTTCTGGAGAGTCTTGATGGCAAGAACGGCGGCATCACGCAGCTTCTGGTGAACAGCGATCAAGTCATCAATCTCATGCTCCACAGACTTCTGCTCGACAGGAGCGACCTCAGGGACAACTGCGGTAGCAACAGGAGCAGCGGCAGGGGCAGCGGCGGCAGCAGCAGCGGCAGCAGCCTTGGGCTTCTTGGAGGCCTTATCGGCAGCAGGGGCGGCAGGAGCGGCGGCTACAGGAGCAGCGGCAGCAGGGGCGGCAGCCACCTCAGGGGCATCAGACTTCTTGGAGACACGCTTGGCGTTGTTGTTGACAGACTTGCTCATTGTACTGGTACCGGTGGTATTATTCGACATGTTTAAACGCGTATGCCTTACAATCGGTTGAAATAGATGATCAAATTTTACGACTATATTCCATTGCCGGACATAATCCAACCTTTTTTTGTCTTTTTTTCATTGAAATCATCCATTTTGGACGGTATAATTACTTTTTTTCATTGAAATATACACACTCTTATAACTATGCATTTCACCTATTCTCAAGTACGAAGTACAATTATACAGTGAATTGTATGAACAAACGACATTCAATCGTATTCTTTTATTTCAATAAAAAAAAATAAAAAAGGGCATCCAATGTATCGAATCAATACGTATTATATAGTACACTATAATATATCATATAATACATAGTAAAAAACGTAAAATAATAAAAATTGACCGATCCAATCTTTCAAAAAAAGAACAGCAAGAAACCGAAATCATCGAAATCATGTCTTCTATCGTATTACCGTCTACATTTTCCTCCAAGAACATTACTATTACCGCTCCAAAGACGCTTCCGAGTGGTGCGAAGCAAGCGTATGCAAACTATGCCAATGAACGACTCATCATGCAAACGGCGGCGGCCATGTTTGTGCCGTTTGGTCTGAATGTTGCAGACAAGTATGGCCCTGCAGAGTATTCTGTGGATCTTTCGTTCCGTGGTGCAGATCAGCGTCCCGAAATCCAGGAGTTCCTGAAGGCAATGCAGGAGCTGGATGAATTCATGATTCAAAAGGGTGTAGAGAACAGTGTGGCCTGGTTCAAGAGCAAGCTGAGCAAGGACGTGATCAGTGCATTCTACACGTCTTGTGTCAAGTATAGCAAGGACAAGGACGGTAACGTTCTGAGCTATCCTCCTAATCTGAAAGTCAAGCTTCAAAGGGTCAATAACGAGTTTGTTACGAAGTTCTATGACCTGAATGGTACTCCGTACAAGGATATTCCTGTGGAGGAGCTTCTGGTCAAGGGAGTGCAGGTCACGGCCATTATTCAGTGCACGGGTGTCTGGTTCGCGGGTTCAAAGTTTGGACTGACCTGGCGTGCACAGCAGATCGCCATTCACAAGCTTCCTGAGCGTATCAGTGACTTTGCCTTCAAGGGTCTTGGTTCTGTATCGGCTGCTGCTGCGGCGGCATCTGCGACCGAAGACGATGCAGAGGAAGAGGAGGAGGCGGGCAGCGAGGTAGAGGACGATCCAGCGTTCAAGCCCTCCAAGCAGTCGGCTGTATCTGCCGTTATGCCTGCTGCAGCGGAAGCAGTAGAAGCAGACGAGGGCGAGGATGTGGAGCCGATTCCTCTGCCGAAGAAGAATACTAAAATCGTGAAGAAGATCGTCAAGACCAAGTAAATCTCAAACGCAATATAACAAACAAATATAAAAATAGTATTATATTTTTTATGTCGTAACAAACTGACTTCCTTTACAATTCATAATCGTAAATACGGAATGAGGTACACCTACATTCGCCGTTTGCATTTGTAGTTGAATGACAGAGGAGGGAATGATAACAGGCATCACGGGTTGGTAGGGCTGATATCGTGCTTGTTTCACTTCTAATAGCTGACTGTATAGAGTACTTGTAATCACCGTACTGTTGGTAATGGTATATTGTACAGTACTTGCAACCGAGCTGGTGTATACTTCCTGTAGAAAGAGTCGTTGTTGTTGAAGCAAAAGGGATCGTTCGGTTGTCCGAGAATCATTATAAATAACAGGCGCCAGGCTGGAAATACTGGAAAGATAGGAATCGGTAGCACAGACAGGTGGTGTACACGTATTTTGGACGACTCCTGGAGGTGTATAGGAATAACAGAAACGACAGGATGGAGTGATCTCCATGGATTCTTTCTAAAAAATAAGTTTATATTTTTTTAAACTATGATTCGTCATCTGAATCTGGAACATCGGCATCTATCCTTTCCTCTGTGGGGTGATAACGTCCTACATACTCTCCAATCTTGTTTTTCACATTCTTATACAATTTATTTTTGGCATGGTCACGGAAATACGGTGTTCCCTCCCATTCAAAGGGCTTCAGCGTCACATACTCTACCTCCATATCATCGGTATCGATTTCCTCACTATTTGTCTCGATGTGAGTAGGCAAGGATACTTCTTTGTATACAAGTTGGGGAGTGTGCTGAATCAAAGAACCATAAGGATTGACTTTGATGGAGGGCTGCCGAATCCTTTTTGGTTTGCTTTCTTTTGTTTCAGGCGATTTCTCTTCGGTTATAGCGGCAGCAGCAGAAGTAACAGTCGCAGCAGAAGTAACAGTAACGCCTTTTGCTGATTTCTTCTTGGGAGGTGGATTCAAGGGGGGTTGAACAGGAGATTCCACCCCTTCTCTTGCTCGACGTTGATGATCGAGTGCAATCTGAATGGATTCTTGACTGGGAGGGCCATACTTGAGAACACCTTGTTGATACCATTTTCCTCCGAAAAGATGAGAGGAGTCAGGAATGGGTTCTTCCACGGTTCCGTGTGGAAAGGTACGTGATGTCTGGACCTTGCACGTATCTAATTTTTGCGCACACTTGTGACATACCTTAGAACCAGCCGCACAAGGCATCGTACATCGAAATTCTACATAGAATTTATTTCGACCATTTCCAAAGTGCTGGGCATGGGTCGCATGGGTAATTCGGGAAAGACAAGACATGAGTGTTGACCTCTCCAAACCATATCCTATTTTCAATTTTTAGACAAACGAGTGGTTCGAAACAAGATACAACCCCATCGGCCAAATGAACTTAAATAATATACTCTATGTATAGTACAATATGGACGAACATTATGATGTATCCTATGATATTGTAAAACAAATCCATCCGACCTTGTCTAATCTCGATCGACGAAGTACAGTACATTGTGTGCCAAATGACTCCAGAATCGAGGAGGACGGATATTTTCTGTATCGACTGCCGAGCCAGGATAACACGTATTGGGTGCAATTCAAATATGCCTGTTTTGATCTACCAGAAGAGCTCGAATGCGGTGTCATTGCTAAAACGGAGGAAGGAATCACAATCGAGTTATCCCCTATGAAAAAGCAGAAAGTAGCTACATGGACGAACCTACCATGGGTGCTTCCCACGCACGAGTCAATCATACAACCTATCGGTTTCTTTATAAAGATCAAAGCGATTTCTCATCCCTGTATGCAATACTTTAAATGTAAAATTCTGGGGTTTCACGATCTTTTAGAGAAGTCTGCGTATTATGTTCTAAAGGATACCCCAGATGAATCGCTGGACGTTGTTGTTACGAAGGTAGGATTCGACTCCAGCATTCATGCACGTAATAGGGTTCATGAGAATGATCATGGAACATATGCGGACGGCACCGTGTTTATTCGTCCTATGCATGAATATGTTGTACCAGAAAAACAAGTATAAAAGAAAATGAAAGGTTAGGTATAGCAATGTCCATGACAGATTACTCCAGACCGAGAGGGGATATCACCACTGTTTTAGACCTTACGGATAGAGACTCCCAGGATAATACTTATTTTCCATTAGACACGGACAATTCATGGTTTCATCGAGAAAGTAATCGAACCGTGTATCCAACCGCGATGAGTGTGCAAGAATTTCCACAGCGTGGTCCTGCAGAATGGGGTCAAATGTTCAGTTTTGAGATTGGATCCTTACCTGCAGGTGATTTATTACAGGCCGTGATGCTACAAGTAAAATTGGGAAGTTGGTACAATGGCGATATTTTACAAAAGATAGCGAGTGGGGATATTACGACGAATACAATGGAATATTCATCGGAGTACTGGACGTATATGAATAGTTTGGGAACGGCGATCGTTGAATATGCGGACTTTGTCGTGGGGGATCAAACCATCGAGCGAATCACAGGCGAATTTATAAGAGCGTTTTTCAATGTCTATTCGGATGTCAACACCTTGATAGGCATATCCTCGGATGCAATCGGTGCGGTTCCTGTCCAGTATCTATCGCCTCCGTATGTAAATCAGACCGAACTGAATCCGAATCGTCCGTATCCTACAGAAGATGGTACGCTTTTTTGTATATTACCCTTTTTCTTTTTACGTACACGTTTGTCCGAGGTATTTCCATTGCTAAGTTGTAGTGAAGGATCAGTACGTATTGATGTAAAGTTACGACCTTTTGATCAAGTGGTTCGACGTTATCTGGGGTATCGTCCGAATTGTGAGGCAACTCCTTTGAATCAGACGGTTTCCTTTAATGTAGTGGATCCAGCGTCCATATTGACAACGACTACGTTTGATTATGTACCCAAATTCCGAGATTTTCGAATCGTAACATGTTGTGCGTTGACGGATGGAACGCTTCGTGACAAGTTCATTCGTAATCCATTTGAACAAATGGTAAAACTTGTTCAGACCTTTCATTTTGAGGAGCCGTTAAAGTATTTGGTGAGTAAACCTCATCCAAATTCGGATACGGTGGAGATTCAGTTACCTTTGGAACTCAATCATCCTGTGATTGAATTATTATGGGTATTCCGAAGAAAGGCAGTATTGATAAACAATGAATGGACGAATTTTACACCATCGATTGGGTTGGAAACGAATCCAAACAAGGTGTATCCAGCGTGGTTGGAGTATGCTACCATTCGATTAAACGGAATCGAGTTAATATCGGCAGACGGGAATTGGTTCCGTGAGCATATTGGAAGTGTTCATCGAGGAGGTCTTATTACCTATAATTCCTATGTGTATGGATATTCATTTGCAAACTATCCTGATGAACACCAGCCAAGTGGAACCGCAAACATGAGTAAAACGACCTCTGTCACAATGAATCTGAAGGTGCGAACTCCTATTCCAAAAGATCTTGCAACCTTAGACCCGCCCTGTGTATTTGATCCCAATACTACGGGTGGATGGGAGGTATTTGTGTACGCCATTCATTATAATTGGTTGCGGTTTGAAAACGGAATATGCAATCGTATGTTTACGGATTAATCGCCGCCTGGTCAATATGAAGAACTATGGAATCATTATGATCGGCAAAATACCACTGGATCCAGTCTTTGGCGGCACACAGTTCCACGATATGCCATAGGTTGGTTTCCCATGTCAGTTTATACATAGGCATGGTACAGAAATCGGTCAGTACATTTTTGGAGTGCTGAAAAAAGGGTACAATATATTGTCTTGGAATCACAAAGAATCCGCCACAGAATCTCCAACTAACCGACTCGGTTTGAAAGGGACAATGACGAGGCCAGCATCCAGGAATCATCATTTTTGTAAAAGAGGATCGATTGATTTCCTTTAGCTTTTCTAAAAAGGCTTCTTTGTCGGTAACGATCTTTAAAATACCAAAATCGATCCAAATAAAGGTGTCATCCTCCATTACCTCGGAGGCACGTCGAATACATTCGATTTTCGTATTCATAAGAGAGAAGAATTCTTTTGTATCTTTATTGGGATTGCGTTGTTTCGGTAATTCACCTTGATAAGACATTCCAATGGAGTACAGTTCAAAATATTCTAAGGGTAGTCCGATGACTTTCATAGTAGATGGAAAAATTTTGAACTTGTGCACTAAGGATGGATCGGTAAACAGAAGGAGGGGGATACCGCTGATTCCAAGATCGTAGAATAAGTTCAAGTATTCCATAAACCTTTCAGGTTTACCATATATATCATAATAACATGTTACTAACATTTTATACTATAAAGATATCAAATCTTTATATTACTAAAATAACGACTTAGAGCCTATAATATATGTAGGTACTAAGTAATAAAGATGGTAGCCAGTCTTCTTAAATTAATATCATCGGGCATCCAAGATGAGCGAATTCATTTTAAGGCTACACTCTACCCGTTTCATAAAGTATGGATCAAGGCAGGGAGATTCACCACACAATGGAGTCGATTGGATTTTGAAAATGTGCCTACGTTTGGAAATACAGGCTTCTTTCGTATTTTGAGAAAGGGAAATCTGGTTACACGACTCTTTTTGGTAGCACAAATGCCCGACATCTATACTACACAGCGACGTGCCCGAGAGGCGGCGGGTGTGAATCCCGTCTTCCCTACATTTGGTTGGACAAATTCTGTAGGGCATGCCTTGGTACAGCAATTGACATTAGATATTGCGGCATCCAGAGTCGAAACATTAGATAGCCGACTACTCGAAATGTTAGATGAATACAACACTCCATTAGAAAAGGTTCCACTGATCAATCAATTGATCAAGCGTAAAGACAATGGATTTACAGAAACCAGTTTTGGATGGCCGCCCACCGCCTCCGTCGCCTCTACCCAGCCCTATCAGGAGACTGTCGTGGTTCCTCTACCGTTTTGGTTTACACGAGGTGATTCTGGATGTGCCTTACCCATCGATGCTATTCCGATGGACGAAATTCGAGTAGGCATCACCTTTCGAAACCTGAATGGTATGTATTATACGGATACACATGTTCCAAATACATCGCTCGATCCAGGAACATCGCTGTGGCCATTATCAGGTAGTACGTTTTACACATCGGATCCTGTGACGAATCCCAATCAAACACCGTTATCAAATGCAAATGGAATCATACAAATGCCGTTGAACCTGCAATTGGGAGAATGCTATATTTTGGCAGAGTATGTCTATTTGGATCAGAACGAAGCCAATCGATTCCGTTTGTCGGATTTACAAATTCCTGTGGTGCAACATTATGCAATGAACCCCTTTCAAACAAGAGGTCTTCCTACCGCACGAATTCGTTTAGACATTCCCAATCCGACGCGTGATATCTATTTCATGTTAAATCGAGAAGAGGCACCCAGTTACAATGCCTATTTTTTAGCAACACGTGATCTTACAGGAACCGTGAATACGCGTCCATCTGTGACAACGATTCCTTGGTGGCCTGATGCGGTAGGATTGTATGCACAAGCACCCTCTTTATTGCTACGTCCAGGGTTTCAGTTATCGGATTCCGAGCCCATTGTGGGATACGAGATCGATTATGAAGGAAGTTTGGTTCGATTTCGAACACAAGGTCCAGCCTTGTTCCGTTCGGTCATTCCATCGTATGAACAACGAAAAACACCTTGGGTCAATCGATATTATTACAACTTTCCACTGGGAATCCAGAATGGTTCAACTCCGTTTTCTCGTCCACGTGGTGAAGCGAATCTGGACAAGATTTCCAACCGTGATTTGATATTACAACTTCGAGCCAAAAGAGAATATATAGGTGGAACAGTTGTGCCGAGTTATACGGTGTATGTATATGCCGAAACGTATAATATCTTACGTGTCTATGGTGGGCGTGCAGGTCTTTTATTCGCATTCTAATAACAATCGGTCGGATCTATAAAAATTGAAATACATTCACTCGTAGAATCCATCGAATCAATCGAATCAATCGAATCCATCCGCACAGCATGCGCATTATTAGCTTTAACGTGAACGGGATTCGCTCCATGGCGACCAAACTTAAAAACGGTGAAAAGAAAGGTAGTTCCATCCACAATGGTATCAAGACATTGATTGAAGAGCAGCGTCCTGATATTCTTTGTTTCCAAGAACTAAAGACGCAGAATGAAGGAGATGTGGCGTTTCTAAAAACGAACTTCCCGTATATTTATACGAACATGTCCAAGATCAAAAAAGGGTATTCAGGTGTAGCGTTGCTTACCCATCAACAACCTGAATGGGTCGATACGGGATTCGATCGATATTCGGAAGAACAGCTGGGTGGCAGTGGATATGAAGAAATGATGATGGAAGGTAGAATTCTAATCGCCAAGTTTGAACCTTGTATTGTTATAACGGTGTATACACCGAATTCACAGCCCGAGTTGGCGCGTCTTCAGGAACGCCTGGCATGGGAGGAACGCTTGCGTCGATTTATGACACTTCTCGAAGAAGAATGGGAACTTCCCATTATTCTTTGCGGAGATTTGAACGTTGCTCATAAAGAGATCGACATTCACAATCCAAAAGGAAAATCCAAGATGGCAGGATACACCAAAGAAGAGAGGGAGCAAATGGAACTTCTACTGCAAAGTGGATTTGTGGATTCGTACCGTCATCTTCATCCAGAGGATATAAAATATACGTATTGGTCAAATTACGCCAAATCTCGTGAACGGAATGTGGGATGGCGACTGGATTATATTATTGTATCGAACTCGATTTCGGATCGTATTGTGGAGGCAGACTGTCTTACTGATTATATGGGCAGCGATCATTGCCCTGTAGTAATGGAAATCACTCTATAAAAAATAATGTCATTCACTCTATTTTTTATAGTATATGAGATATGGAAGATTAAGAAGTTGGAGCCAGCATGGAAGGCGCTTCTGGATCGACTACAGGAGCGACTTCTGGAGCGACTTCTGGAACCACTACTGGAGCCACTACAGTCGGAGCCAGTACAAATCCGAGCTTCTGCGCCGTGATGTTGATGATATATGTATCATCGTTGTTCCAATTCGTATAGTCATCTCCCGTAAGGACAAGATAGCGAATGTCCAATAGACTTCCCTGTTGGCTAATCAGTTCCACACGAAGGGAAACGCTGGTGAACAACTCCAGACTGTTGATGCTAACACGAAAACCCGTAACAGTCTTGATATCTGTAATGGTGCTTGGGTCAATATTGATAGTACCTCCGTTGCTCATTATATAGTTAGATAGGAGAAAATATATATGCAGAAAACGCATTACATTCTTTTTTTGACTTTAAAATGAATGCCTGCGGCTCGATTGTTCCATTTCGGTAGCTCTACTTCTGCCACACGCCCGTATTCAGGAAAAGGAACAACTCCTTGCCAAGGTTCGCCGCTGTTCACCCATTCTTTGACCGTATTTTGCAGTTCCTGAAAGCCATCATAGTATTCCTTCACACCTGCTTCTCGTAGTTGTTGTAATAGACTTACACCTTCTTTCACGCGCTCTGCTTTTGTTTTCAATACTTTTGACATGATACTTCTATACAGAGAGTGTATACTTAAGCTCATAGAGAAAAGAAGCGAAAGTTGGTAATGGGCATGGTAATCATTCCAGGTTCGTTGTCATTTTGGGAAAAGAAAAAGCAGGATTCGCCATCTCGAATGTGAAGACCGATGCAATATTCAATTGCCAGTTTTCGGAAACAGAATGGAAAGGAATACATCTCTGGTTTCATTGTTTCGCGGTTGAATTGAACGAGTGAATGATAATAGACACGAGGCGTACTATATTTCACAAAATGTACGACGGCCCACAGTTTTCCATCGTATTCACAAAGAGTAGAAGATCCTCGGAAGCGTGAGAAGATAGTAGGGGTAGCAAACGTGGTGTGAATCTCCAATGTGTTGTCTGCGTTGATTGCGCCGATTTCGAGTGGATGCCAGCCATACACAAAGTTCATCTTTCCTTTGGATGCTTCGCACTGGGACAGAGCCGAATTTGGTACAAAGATCCAGTTCTTCTCGCAATCGGAGGGACGTGGTGGACGAAGAATACGAATATGATTCATGAGATTGGTCTCAGGATGATACTCGCCTGATACAATATGAATTCGGCCATCGTCTGCAATGTTCTTCGAAGAGGCACTAAAGCGTAGTTGATTGTCATATACAAAGAGTCGCACATCTTCTAATCCCTCGATATTGCTATTATACCATCGTTCTACCTCCTCCTTCATAATGGTGATTTCTTCGGATGGATAATATGAAGAATTCAGATACACTATTCCATTCTTTGTCTTTACCTTGTTATCGGGAGATCGCATATGATAGCATCCTTGTTTATCAATCGAGTAGTTGATATAACGAGTATTCAGGAGCAAACGACCCTTGTATGGGACTACGCAACAAGAAGAAACCTGATATTCTTCATAAAAGGGGAAAAATAGTTTGGTGTATTCACCGCGATAGGTAGTGCCCTCCAAAGGTTCGATATAATAGTATATGTTATCCCACACATTATGCACATTATGAGGAATGTTCCGATTGATGTAGGAGACCACTTCGCCAAGTGAATCCTGTTTCGTTTTGCCATTCACGTAACATGCGAGGATCGTATTTTCGTAGTCAAAAAATCCATGATACACGGTGTGTTCCACAAAAAGAAGATCATCCTTGGGATAAGGAATGTCTTTACCTTTGAGATAATAGTGATATGCCTTATGATGTTCCGAGCTACTGCGGAAGTAGTTTGTTAGATAATACAGAGGTTCTGCGCGCCAAGGACGACGTTTCCATGCCTTTTGCATCCATGCTTCCATCTTTTCGATGCTATGCATCGCATGATAACACTTTGCAATCTGATAATGAGCATACCATACTTCTTCTTCCCATCCACCGATTTGAATACGACGTTTGTAGTGTTGAATGGCTTCCTTGAACTTCCCAGTATCCTTCAGGCTTTGGGCAAGGTAGAAATGGGACCGTCCATTGTTTGGATCGGTTTCTAAATCTTCGGTGAGCAAACGAATGTCTCGTTCGAACTTATCCGATTTACAGCCGCCGTCATTCACATCTTCGATATAAAATACGTCCATGGGCACTTTATCACTCGGATCACCGCTCCAGTACTCATGAGTGACACCTACGCACTTCCAGTCATAGCCACACTTCATAAATCGAGTATTGAAATAGGAGAGAGATCCGTTTTTCTGAATGGCATGATAGCCTGGTAGTTCCAATTTGAAGTTCTTAAATTCCGCACTGGGCTTAATGACCATGTCGGCATCTACCGCAATAGAATACGTTTTATCGGCATCCCACGACAGTTCCTTGCAAAGTTCTTGTGCTTTTTGAAAGGAAATCGTTCGATTGTATCCAAAGTTCTTAAATGGCTCCACACTGATTTTAAAAGGTTTTCCACACAAGGTAAGAAATGCATCACATAGTTCCACAGTATTGTCAGTGGAACCCGTGTCGAGAATATTGACAGCATCTACATACTCTAATGCATTCGAAATACAGCGCTCGATGATCTTCGATTCATTTTTAATCATCAGCGTCAAAATAAGTTTATTGTGACAATGCGCCATTTTAATAAAAAGTATAGAGGATTGTTTAGGTTACCTTTTACTATAGTACATATGACAAATAGAACATATACCGAATGATCCATATAGTCCGCCCATTTGTTTCTAACGACTGTATACTATAAAAGGAGACATCCAGCGGATACAATATTAACAGGATGTACTTAACAGGATGTACAGCCATAAACAGGTTGACTTCCATTGGTATCATTGTAAAAATAATAGGATAATGTAGGATTCACAGGTTGTGGTAGAAAGGTAGTGATAGGGGGGCCACAGAGGGGTTGACACTGTACAGCAGGTGCAATGATTTCCATGGAGGGTGGAGCACAGGATACCCAGGAAGGCATGGGAATAAAATTAGGATTGTCGTAAATATTTAGTTTTCCACCATAACAAGCGGATCCGCTCATATTCTCTTCTACTTATGATCTGGATTATAACCCGGGTTTATAATAATATTGTACAGAAATAGGACACAATATGTTACTCCTTTTATTATTACTATTCGTATTCCTTCTTACGATTCTGTATATAGGATATCAAAAGAAGGAAGGATTTGAAAACGAACCGTTGGATTCTGCATTTCTTCAAACGTATCAATCGTTTGCTGCCTTTTATAATTCCTTTTTAACAACGTGGGAGAAGGCGATTGTAACATCTGTTTCCTTAGATGTCTCCCGTGAACCACTTCAGAGTCCTACTCAAACGCCGTCAGGTACACCGCCGACGGTATCACGGTTGGAACAAAATAATTACATTTCCAAGCTATCGAATCAACTGAATATGCCTCTGCCCTTTATGACAGATCCACTTCCGTCCTCTGTCGATCGTATGTCGATTCCAACTCTCTTGAAGATCATACCGACCAACACAACACCTTATCAAAATGCATTCGATTGGATGAACAAACAATTACAGCTATCTCAACAGAATCTGAGCAGTTCCCTACATGGTATGCCGCCTACTATGGAATCCTTTGTGAATTCATGTGGAGATGTTTCGCAGTGTATACTGAACGATCCCGTATTAATTTCAAAGGTGAGTGACGAAATCAATTCGAAGGATAGTCAGAAGGAACAGCAACAACAAAATGAACTCGTGAATCGTATGAATGCATTTACTAAAAATAGTGAATTACAGCAAGCTGCAAAGACAAATCAGGTATTCGTACAACAATCGGAAGAAATAAAGAAACAGGCAGAGAGCGGAGAGCTTTACAAAAAGGTAAACGTTTCGGATCGGGCAGTACCCGTCGCTCCTATGCCGTCAGGTGGATTGGATCTCTCGATTATGAAACAATCTGACCCACAACAGTATAATCAGCTAAAAGATAATTATAGCAAGTTGTTTTCACTAAAGCAGACATTAGAACAAGTCAATCAAAATATATAAATTAGTTATGTATCTTTCGTGGTGCCTTGACCGTTTTGTTTTTTTGTTTTAATTCCTTTTTCCTATTGGATCCATTGGCTCCATTGTCTCCATTAGAAACATTATGAAGCAGAAGTAACTTCTGAAGTTCCGATTTTTTAGTTGTCATTCGTTTTACCTTAGAACGAATGAGAGAGGGTAAAGTGGGTTGATGTCCAACACATTCGATGGATATAAAGGGAAAAGATAAGTCGGCTGGTTTATTTCTCGCTTTCGTGCTCATTTCTACCAATTGATTGGCGAGACATTCCATGGAACCCATGTCGAAATAAGAAGAATCGAGTAAGCCCAGACTAAAATACAACGTAGTGAGTGTATCAATGGATGCAACTCGTAATGTTTTGTCATGCGCAACGGGAATGTTAACATAGGAATGACATGCTGTTTGGTCAATAATAAAAACAAGAGATTCCTTTCCTTGACAAATGATCCTCATGGAAGGAATCAAATCCACACCTTTAGAGGACACGGTTTTGATCGTAATAGGAGCATTGGTTCCATTGGCCCCATTTGCTACAGTAGACCGAAGCAAACTAAATTCGTTTCGTATTTGCTTGGCATCTGTATCGGGTTCATTAGAAAAGAATACAATTGGTTTTTTACTGCGCAATATCCAAGTGGCATGTTTATGGGAAGAGCGAAGGGATTGTTCATAAAAATGTAATAAGTCGGCACCCGCAAACACACGATTCTGATACATGATATACTTCATCACAAATCGTGTTTGGTCGAGAGTGAGTTTTCCATGAAATGGGTTTCGTTTTACTTTGCAGGATTTTACAGGAACAAATGCATTCAATAGAGCAAGACGTTCGTACACTTTCGTCCATCGACTGACTTCTCCTCTGGGTCGACTGAGTTCCAGATACATAAGCATGCGCAATGTATTCGAATCCAAATAAGAAATTCCATCAACACGATATTCACGCTTGGAGAGAATGCGATACAATTTCGGATCAATGGTAGTCATGTCAGCAACGGGTGTATAGTTTACATACACTTTCGTCGTTCCTTCATGCATGCCTTCACGTGCAGAAATTTCTTGGAAGCCAGCTTTTCGAAGGTCTTTGACAATCGAAACAATATCCTCGTTGGGCTGGGGTGTAAAGAAATCATAGTCAGGGACGGAGGTTTTGGGATCATAAAATTTGTGTTTGGTAGGCAAATGCGCATTGATTGCCTGCCCGCCGTAACACAGTCTATGCTTTTTTCGTAAAAACTCTTCTACAACTTCAATCGCCCGAACAATGTCATCATCATGGGCGGAAGCATAGTCGATTTTGGATTGCGCAACCTCGGAAGCTTTTTTGATAATCTCCAGTTGCTTTTGAAACTGTTTTTTATCAAAAAATGCAGAATGAATAAATGTTTGGTCAATCTCTGACTCCATCCTACTATTGTTACATGATATAAAAATAGATATAAAGAAAATACAATACTATTCAGATAACCATCATGCCGCTTCGTATTCTGGATCTACCGATTCTATTTCGTCCAGGAACATCCATCGTCTATCCTCCTTTTAAAAAGGGAAGATACTTAGAAGAATATATTTATGAGTATATGCTACAACATGCGTCCTCTATCGAGTCGGATTGTGTATACATTCCTATTTTTTGGACCCATCTTCAAAATCATCCTGGATTTAAAAGAATGAAAGAATCCTTAACTCTTTTGTTACAGAAAGAAATACAAAAGATGCCAAAGCAGACCAAGTACTTCACGATCGTACAACATGATGATGGTCCGATGTTGCCTCTTCCCAAGGATACGCTTCTGTTTGGAGCATGCACGGGTACCATTCCTATTCCACTTATTTATGAGGATACTACCCATTATTTAATGAATAGACCGCGTACTCAGGACAAAGAATGGCTGGCATCGTTTATAGGAACATTGACGCATCCTGTTCGTGAACATATGAAACAGTGTCTGGAGAACAAACCTTCTATCTATTGGATGACAAAGCCTCGTGAAGAATGGACGAATCGTATTGCTCCCTCTGCCGCGGATGTATTTGTAGAGGCAACCTTACAATCGAAGTTCTGTTTGGCACCGAGAGGATATGGTCGAAGTTCGTTTCGATTCTTTGAAGCGATGTTGTTAGATACGGTTCCTGTGTACTTTTGGGACGATCAAGAATGGTTGCCTTACAAAGAATTCATCGATTATTCCACGATTGCCATTTCGATACAAGAAAAGGATATTCCTAAAACGTATGACATACTTACGTCTATCTCAGAGGAGACATACCAAAGTATGGTAGAAAATATAAGAAAAGTAAGGCATCATTTTACGTTGGAGGGGGTAGGTGAATACATTCGAAAAACGATCGAGCTCCATTAGATCGCATTAGATCGCATTAGATCGCATTAAATAGTAGGAGAGATAAGTTTGCCTTGGTTTGCGTTCATGGATGGATTGGCCTCGCCTGGAATTACAACGCCTGGTTTCGTATATCGAAGGGGTTCAGGTTTTGGCATAAAACTGTAGGTCTTGAATGTTTTATCAGTAAACATGAATGAATTATTGATATCGAATAACTGAATCGGTACACAATTGACTCCGTAGGTACTCGTAATTTTATCGTACACTTCTTTGGTAACGGGTTGAGAAGGATCGCGTGATAAACAGATCGTCCAACGCAGTTTCGTGTTATCAACTGCTTCTTCGGTTCGATCTGCGGGAATGGTCATATAATCCTCGGCGGTCTGTAAGATGCCAAAAATGGACCCAGAATTATTTTCAGTGACACCTAACTTAGTCTGTGTGTAGGAGAGTCGTAGATTGACAAGATAATCCAGATCTTCTTCTGGTTTGTAGACATTGACTTCACGGAATCCATTGGTATTGGCATTGCTAAAAATAAGTACTCTATCATTGTAGTCTGTGATCTTATTAATAAGTAGACGATCTTGCTGTTTTTGACGATAAAATGATCCACCGAAGATTTCATTGGTAACCAGTCGGCTTTGAAAAGGCGCGAGTGCTTTCGCAACATTCGAGTAGTAATCCAGTACCGTTTTTGATTTATAGGAGCCAGGTGGTTGTCGTACGAAGTAGAGAACGATAATAATGGGATCGGTTGCATTTTGAGCGGAAGAAGAGAAGGCATAAAAGGCAATCTTTTCGGATAGTGTGCGAATGTTGGAGGAGGAGGGCGAATTGCAGAAGGGTTTATTGGAGTTTGGACGTATCATGAGTCTTCCATTCGCATCTCGCACTACAATCTGAGGGAAATAGGAATTCTGTTCCTTGCAGTCATCGAGGTAATCAATCTCTAACACAAAGACACGGCTTCCTGCGCGTACAGCAAATTGTACAGCATTGTCAGGATCAAAGTATCCATTTTCCATGGGTCCTATGTAGCCAGCAAATCGTGTACCGAGTCCATAGAAATTGACGAGGCATTGGTCTGAGGGTTTCATGTTTGTTTTGGAGAGTACATCGGTGACAGGACGTTTGGCGGTAGGATTGGAGACATTTTTAGTTGTACCTGATCCAGAAACTTCACCGAATCGTTCGGATAACATCCGAATCTGTTGTTTATATTCCGAGTCGGATTCAAAATCGGAAGGATTTGTCATACCTTCTACTGTACCACGATACAGAGTGATGACAAAGAGTGCGATTACAACTATTATTACTAAAAACAACACAGGATGGGTCATTTTAGGCATGTATTCCTACGATCCGAAAAGAAGTTTATTTAGACAAACCTGCACCCTCTTCTACGAAAGAATGAAATACATGAGTCATTGGTCTAAGAAACACGGTAAAATCCGGATAGCATATTATTTTCAACACCCAGAGTAGAAACCGATGACAATATGGCAATAATTCGTAGAATACAACCCAGCGATAAAGAGAAGATCAAAGAACTGAGCAGCTACATCTTCAGAGCAGAGGACGAACTTCCCCTTCTCCAGAAGGCACTGCAACAATGTAATTCTGATGTATCCTTCGTGGCCGTAGAAGGCAAACGAGTGATAGGGTTTACGTTGGTGTGTAAAAAAATAACCAAAGAGTATTACCAGTTCTTATGTACTATACCAAACTGTTATGAACTGGCATTTTTAGGCATCTCGCCATGTAGCCAAGGATGTGGATTGGGTTCACGATTATTGAAAGAGACATTGATGACCATCTTTCAAAAATCAACTCAGTTTACATGTTGGTTAGTAGTCGACAAAATCAATGTGTCGGCGATGCAACTTTATAAGAAGTTTGGCTTCCGACAATGGGCTGAGACCCAACAGGATTCGACACTGGTTCCAGGATATATCATGGGAGTAAGCCATCGTCGATTTAAACCAATGAACCAATAAATAGATAGTAGCTATGGAATTTCTACAAGATATGAAAGATTCTGTAGAAACTTCAGTGCGTATACAATTGTTTCCGTCATGGGAACAATCTTCCTATTACCATATTTTCAAGAGTACATTGGTTCCGTTTCCATTATCAAAGTGTAAAGACCTACATTTTAATACAGCTGCACGTCCTTCAAACGATCCACACCTTAACCGAACCAAAAAGGAAAAGGATTTGGAGTCCGTTTCTTACCACAGAAGAATGATAAACAATCAAGGTCACACGACACCTATATGGATAGCATTGAAAAACGGAGAGTATAAATTACTGGATGGAGCACATCGTATTGTTGCAACTCATTTAGAAAAAAAAGAGACGATTCCAGCCTATATCATTGATATGGATGGATAGAACGATTAGATTCGTAGATACAACGCATCTCCCCACCCATATCCTGTTATGTTTGTCAACGTTCGTCTAAAACCATACGTGCTTAGATAATTATCCAAGTCAGGGAGTAAAGCACATCCTTTATATACTTCTTCTATGTTTACTTCTAAGTAAATTGCTTTTGGAAAATCTAATGCATCTGCTGCACCTTTTAATGCCATTAATTCTGCACCTTGAATATCAAAATTCCAAAAATCATATAGATTGGCAAAAAGATGATTACGCTTAAAAAATGTATCGATGGTAATACCCTTTTCCTTTCTTGTTTCAGTATAATGAATATAAGGATGACGAATCGCATGTGTTCCTAATTCTAAAATACTGGAGGAGAATACATTGTTTGTGATATGGAATTCGATATCCTTATCATCTGTATCTGTAATTAAAGCCTTGTACACATTTGGAATACCTCTTGTTTTTGCCCAGTCTACCTTATCCTGATTTCCATCAATCCAAACAATACGATCACTCTTTATTCCCATTTTAGTATAAAAATCAAGCTCTTCACATTCGTGTGCACCAATATGTAACACACCATTTATAGAGATACCATATTTACGTAATTCATGTAGTACTTCCTCTTGCGTAATTAACATTAGTAAGGTATCTTTTTATTATCTTTATATTGTCACTTTCGTACCATCGGATGCATCCGTATCAGTCATCGTCCTCCTGAATCGCTCGCAGACGCTTCAGGAATGTCTGTGTACACTTCTCCCATGTGTACGCAGATACCGTCTCTTTGCCTTGTTTTCCATGAAGTTTTCGTAGATCTTCGTCAAATACATAACGTTCCATAGCCTTTGAATACTCTTCTGGATCTACCATTTCTGCTTCTCCTGATACCACGCTATGGGCTTGAGGAATATAGTATCTCGTTTTAGGTTTGACGACGATACTGTTCTGATCATTGCAATACTCAGAGTATCCAATAATATTGGGTGTAATCTGTGGAATACCCACGGACATTCCTTCGAACGTGCAAAGACCAAATCCTTCTGCCTCGGCTGTACTCACACCTACGTCACCTGCATTATATAGAAGATTGATATCTTCATCCTTATAACACGTTTCACTGGAAGCGATCAACAGTCGATTACCATACATATCTACCGAGCCACCATGAACTTTGATTTCACGTGCAAAAATTTCAAAGAGGGGAAAGCCACCATGGTCGCCCTTGTCGGCTACAATCAACATGAAAATGGGCCTGACAGGAAAACGGGTAATTAGCTTGACAAATGACATGACAAGAAGATCCAGGCGTTTGCGAGGAATGTTCTTGTTCAGGGAAACAAACATAAAGATGTCTTTGGGAAGACCGAGAGATTGGCGAGCGAGATCACGGGGAACTGTGCGGAACATTTTGGTGTCGATCCCGTGATTCATGACATCTACAGGGCGAGTAATACCCTGATTCTTGATTTGTTCCTTCCACGTCTTTGTAAAACAGAAGACACGTTCTACATCACGATTCATAACATCAATCATATTTTGAGGCGGATTCTTATATATAATATCCACATATGCCCAAATCTTAAAGAATCGATTGGAAAGGGTCTTACGAATTTCCTCGATATAGGCACAAATAACAGATAGATCATTGTAAATGAACACAATGTCTGGCTTTTCGGTTTGAATCGCATTGGGTAATTCCGCAAAGGCAAATCCTGCTTGCTTTTGCTTATCCTTTTCCAAGGCACTGGCATCGATCATCTTTGCGTTTGCAGGATATTTTCGACCGAGATCGCCTGACACCAGCTTTTGTGTTCCGAAATGAACCACTTGAATCCATGGATGCAGGCCCAGTTGTTGAATAATATTGTATACCACCTTACTATAACCGTTGACTTGATTTACATGCGTAGATACAATCATAATCTTTACCTTTTTTTCATTCGTAGCATCTGCATCCGTGGATCCAGCAGTTCCAGCAGCGCCAGCAGCGCCAGCAGCGCCAGCAGCGCCAGCAGCGCCAGCAGTTCCAGTGACATCTCCGACAGTCGCAGAAGTAGCAGACGCAGCAGTCGCAGCAGAGGGAACAACAATCGAATTTGTATCTACAGTGGTGGATTCATGAACAATATTATGTAATTGATTTACAAAATCTCCAAGATTATCCATGTTTGACTACATCTACTTCATGAAACCTCTTTAGGTATTTCTATCCGGCGTGTATATTTTCAAAGAGTATGATAGAAACATGTCTGCCAACAACGCATCTATGAATCTTTCGAAGAAGAACAATTCCATGAAGAACAACTTCATGGCGATCAACGTTATGAAGAAGAACAACACGATGAAGAACAATAACAAGAACAAGAACGTTGTGAATGTTGCATCCGTGTCAGTCAACACTATGAAGAAGAACAATGCATCTATGAATGTTACATCTATGAAGAATACGGTAGCTGTAAACGCGATGGGCGGAAGACGCAAGAACAAGTCCAAGACTCGTAAGTTGTCGAAGGGTGCATCCAATTGGCAACATAGTGTGATGAAGGTCTACAAGGAAATGAAGGCCAAGGACAAGAATGTGAGGCTTCGTGATGCTATGAAGGAGGCTTCGCGACGAAAGAAGAAGGGTCAGTTGTAAATACACCACCATTCTTTGTATCTATACAATGATATTACATCCAATATCATTCGATAGATAGTATTTAAACGGTATAACGAACGTATGGGTTTATATAGTTACAATCACGAGTAGAGAAGAGTTCGTATCTGTTCTTTAACGTGTTGTTTATAGTTCATCCATATCTGAACAAGACCTGATCGATATTTTTCACGCTCGGGTAACTGTTGAATATGCTGTACGATTGCGAGTGCATCCTCCTTTCTGCATAATGGGACACGAAGATGAGAAAGAAGCCATTGATAAAAAGGATGTTCTTGATCACGGACAGATATAGGAATCGACCCTGATTCTAATGCTTCGTATAGACGAAAGGTTTCAGGATTGTTTCCACGAAGAATCGGTATATACTTGCTATTGGAAAGAGTCTGCAAATAGTCGTGTTCTTTGATCATGGTGGAATGGTTCCATTCAGGAGTCAGTACACAGTTGTTAGGTGTCACATCCATCCAAGAAGAAAGTACATCTTGTCGTCCAAACCAATTGGTACCATGGAAACTCCATATCAATTTTCGATCGTCCAATGACTTTGGACTAACAGCAGGAGATGGTTTATGATGATAGCCTAACGGAATCGTAAGGATATGATGTGAAGAAGGAATATCTTCTCGTATATAGTTACGAATGACGGCTTTGCAATTGGGTAGCTTGTAAAAATCGATACAGTCTGTGCCAAATTCATCACTAAGATGAAGAACATGAAATGGAACATTGTTATCTTGTAAGAGCTGGAAATACGTGTGAAAGGTAGAGGAATGCGGGCGCTGAACAATGACCCATGATTGAGGAGGGATCATGACATTCAAAGAAAGCAACGGCTTGAACTGAATCTTGGTTTGAAACATCTCTTCCAACCATGATTGCTCGTATAGCTGAAAGGGCTCTTCACTTGTTTTCAAGTAGTACATATCAATATTGGATGGAACAATGGGCTTAGGAGCAGGAGCAGACGCAGAAGCAGATGCAGGAGCAGATGCAGGAGCAGATGCAGAAGCAGACGCAGACGCAGGACGAAACGGTGCCAACTCTTCCTCCGTAAAACATTCGGTATTGTTCCAGATATCACTGTCATATACATCTTTTCGATGAAGATCGTTGAACTGTGATTGTGTATATGCAGGGTCTTCTTCTTGGAAACAATAGCTGAGAAGAGGACAAGCGACGTATTTTATTAATCCAACGGACGGATGTCCTAACAAATGATCGCTGACAGTAAAGGATTTATGTTCAGAATGTGTCAGATAGTCAAGAATCTTCTTAGCGCCCGATGTAGTTAAGATATAGCTATAGGCACAGAAATGGAAGACGGGTAAGGGAATAGAACTAAATAACGTATTTGGTTTTATCTTGGACCAATAGGCATTGACCTGTTCCAATAATTGTGGCAGGGCAGGTTTATTCGGTGGAAGAACACCTCCTAAGTAGAGAAGATCCGCATCCTCAGGAATATGAGCGGCATAGTGTGCCCATCGCGTGCTCCAGTCCTTTTCAAATCGTACATCGTCTTCTAAAATCAAAACGTACTTTCCTTCTCCAGTAAGAACCTTACTCCATGCCATCATATGACTTAGGTTGCATCCAACCACCGATTTCTTCCATTTGAACTCATTTCGTTCAAATAGATTATAAATAAATGGATTCATTGTAAGGGTCTTTCCGTTCACGGCAGGAATACGTTCCACGATGTTTTCCAAATAGGGTTCACTCTTCATAAGTTTCTGCCATCGATCCGGTCGCGTATCAAGATTAATCACATACACATTATCAATCTTGTCCAATACTACTCTTTCTTTTTTATCCGACGGATCGAGTAACGCAAGAATACGTGTGGCCATGCGGGCAATACATTGTTCTGCTTTTTGATGCCGTTCCTTATCAAGAAGAGGAGTCGATGCAATCTTTGCACACAATGCGACATTTTCCTCCAACTTTTTAAGAATCGATACAACCTGTGCTGGATCCGAAAGAAAAGATAGATTCACAACGGAACCTGGTACAAAATCCTTATCCGTATCGCTATCACCCCAATAAAGAGGCACACATCCTGCCATTTTGGCATGAAGAACCTTTTCGGTAATATAGCCAGGGGCCTGAGAGTTTTCAAAACTAATGGTGAAACGATGTTTGGTAAAGAAATGATGTTTGGAGATATCTCCACATCCGCCTCCTGGATATGTTAGCTCTAAGGCGCCACCTATATTATTACAATATGTACCACCTGAGTCTACATGTTTGTATTGATGAATTGCATGAAAGGTGTCATTTCGGAAGGAGCACATTGGATTGCTGACGACAAATCCACAAAAATCAGGACGAGACTCGAAAGGAACAGGATGGGGATGCAATGCAAAGTGTACAGGAAGACGAATGGGATTGTCGTCCAGATTCGTAGGCAATTCTTTTGAGCCACTAAACCAATCTATGAATGTCATCCATACAGGGACACGAATGTGTGTATCATCTTCTGCCGTGGAAGAAGTAATATAGAGACGGATGCTTGGATCATTGGGAATCACCCAGTTTTCTGCACTGAAGTACACTTTGGGAACAGAGGAAGGAATGTCTTTCCATTCTGTGGAGTAAGGACCACAGATCACAATATCTGGAATAGACGCATGATTTCCATAGCGTACACCTTTCATATTCTTACTGCTATGATGACGTAAGGAATCCATGATAAAATTCTGATCGTAATTAAAACCTGGCCACATGTCCGAGAATGCAATGAGATAGCCCTGCTTTGGAGGAGATGGTACAAGGGATGGCACAAGGGACGACACAACAGAAAGATCCGACGCTAAGGAGCGATGAACCGCTTTCCATTCTTCCAGTCTCGATGGAATCCCCCATGTATGCATAAGCACATGTCGAATATGAGGAAGATATTGATAAAGTTCAGTGTAGTTACATGCAAAATTCATAAAGACTTGACAGATCGAGCCAATTTCATTACCTGCATAATACATACTTGCAAGCGCAGGATGCAATTCCTTTAGAATAGGGCTATTATGAATGACAGGAATACCTAACCAAAGAGCTTGCAACAAACTGGTACGAAGGGGTATAAATCGCGAATGAGAAAAAAGAATATCGTTGGGTTGATTCCAGTCATAATAATGCTGTTTCGTAGTAAACTCAATAGGAAGTGTAGAGCTCTCTATATTATGTAGTACATTCTCTTTTAAAAACCGATTCTCTTGGATGTGTTCCATATTATGAACATAGTATGTAGCAGACAGTATTTTTTTACGGGCGAGTTCACGAATAGCAACTAAGGGAAGGACCGATGAGCTGGTATTGTTTGTGTTTTTTTCCGCAACATGTACTCTCCAATCTGTAATGCTGTCATCTGGCCTTGAAATAGACTTCATGAAATGATTGGTCACAGTAGGAGACCAAATAAAAGGAACCGTTCGCAAAGGACAGGAAAAGAGAGTCTGTATCGAGTCCAATGTCTCCCGTGGATTTAAGACATCCCAGCACCAAACCTGATACAATTGCTCAAAATATCGGGGAATAAAAGGCGTCTCATAATAAGATGAATTGTCAAGCTCCGAAAATTGTACAAAGGTTCGTAAAAAGACAATGCATCGTGCCGATAGTTTGGCTCGACTCTCAGGATGAATCAGTCCATCGATGTCTATAAAATAGTCAAAGGTGGGTGCTTGCTGCGATGGAACAGTCTGTAGATAACTGGGTTGTGGATAATCATCCCACCACACCTTTTCAGAATTCTTTATGTCTAAGAAGGTCACTTTGTATTCCAGATGAACAGAGAAAAGTTCCGCCAATAATAATGCGGTTTGGTTCCTTCCACTATAAAATAATTCATCCTTTGGATAATAACTTATACCAATGGTAGGCATTCTATCATAGAATGTTAGTCGATCTTTATACTAATGTTATACCTTTCAGCTAAAACGTGGATAGTAGAAATAAAAATTGAAAGAATGGTATAGGACAATGCAGATAAAGCAGACGACACAGATGGGTACTATCATGTGCAATCAGAATGCATACGCACATGTAGATAGGACAAAGGAGACGGAAATAGGAAAGAAGGAACAGAGTATCATTCGTCCTCGTAAGAGAAAGCTGGACGAACTGTATGACGACGAGGATAGTTCATACGATAACATATATATAGAATAACAGTCTACATACATGTGGTTACAAGTCCCTATTTTTTCCTGGATTATAAGCATGCTTTCCATTCGGCCTGCATCTCTGGATTATGAATGGAATGTTTCCATATCAGATTCGCAGCATGTGTTTTATAAACATTCAAGTTATGACTATGATCCTTTAGAGCACAATACATTGTATCGATGGCCTTGTTCCATTCATTGATGGAATAATGATAACCAAATGAAATCCATCCATCTGAATTATGTAGAATAGGATAGTTGCAATACATGAGTTCCAGTGTCATGTAATTAAAATCATTGTTCCACTGATGGGTGATAAAACAGGAGGATCGGTTCTCTTTCAAGATTGTATGAATGTTTTTTCTCCCATGGAGAACAATGCGTTCTTGTCGAAAGAGGGAGAGAGACGGCAATACAACATTTCGAGCATTGGGTTGTAGCTGGATACGATCACCATTGATGATTTGTACCTTTCCTTTCCATTCTGGATGCTTCTTGGAAAATGCTTCGATCAATAAAAGAGAATATAAAAAACACTTTTGAAAGGAGATATTGGGGTCCATAATAACGATATCCATCGTCGTCCAGTTCATAGGCGCGACCCATTCGACACTCTCTCTGCTTCCATAATAATTAATAAAACAAGGATCCCAGACATAAGGAACAACACGCCCATTACACATTTCTGTTTGGTTAAGCAGAGCCGCATAATCCACATGTTGTTTGTAATGAGGACTGGTCCAAATTTCATCAATCTCGCCAATAATATGATGATTGAAGAAAATGGATGGACAATTTTGAATAGTTTCAATGTCAATATTCAAGATATTACCAAGATACAGTTTTGTAATCTTGGTACCCATCGAACGTAGATAGGATCGAGTTGTGGCATCCAAACTCATTCCGATTTCAATCAATAGCTTAATAGGTAGTGGATTCTGGATAATTTCCTTTGGGGTAATGCTTCGAAAACGAGAAATAAACTTCTTTTTCTCGGTGGTATTGTTGGGATTGTGTTGAATCAGATAGGAATCATATCCCAGACTTTCAAACAGATCATATAAAATCAAAATATTCTGAGTAAGACCATTTAAAAATAAACTAACATCATTTACATCATTGGTTGCAAGGATAACTGCTTGACGTGTAGGCGGTATATCAAGAGGGGTAATGTCAACCTTTGCATGTTGATACGATGTTAAATCGGTGTTACCTGGTAGGGCCAACGACATTATCATAGTATAAACGGAAATCTTTATATTATGATAAAGTAGAATGTCACTGCCACCTCCTTTCCCCGCTCCCAATTCGATACCACCGCCTTATCTTTTTTTACCGTCAGGTGGATTAGCGTATTGGTTGAACAATAATCCGACCTACAAACAATATTTCTGGAACACGCGATTCTTCACCTATCTTCTTCCTCCCAATCTCATTACTTCGACGATCTCTTCATCAGGATATTCCTATGACAATGTTCCACTTTGTTCCAATGTTACGACGATGTCCGAATATGAAGCGAGTCGGTATTACCAACAGCTGGTCTTATTTCACAAAGTGTACAGTTTTAACTCGAATGCCTATGTTCAATCGATCATCAATAATACAACACCCATGTATTATACGTTTCTAACTGCACAAGAGCGTACGAATTATCGTGCAGGTGTTCAAATTGCCAATAAACTGTCACCGTTTCGAGTCATGCAAGAAGCGTCCACACTGAATTGGGTAGCTCCCTTTCCCGTTATGATGTAATTAATGTAAGGTAAACAGATACAGAAGTTGATGAAGTTGACCGATGAGTTCATCGCGAATGTTAACCAGATCCGTATCGGTGGGATGTAACGACTTCGTCAATGGGCCTTGTAGGTATGTAATGGAAGAACGGATAAGTCGTGTTGCGCCCGCTTCGGTTAGATTCTGTAGGGTAATGGAGGCATTCTTTCCTGTGATTCTGGGGCGACCGTATTTTCCAATGTACACTTCGACAAACGAATCGATACGTTCCTCTAACTCTTTTAAGATGTTGTCTGTGGCAATATGTCTGGCATAGATACGCGTCTGCCAATGGTACAATTTGATTTGGTCACGCATTTGTAAAAAGAAATGAATATGATCGGCTGACATTTCTAAGAGAGTAGAAATAAAATTGAAAGATTGCATGCACAAAGAATCGGCTGACCATGTGTAGTGTATGCAGTAAAGAGTATCCAGACTTTGATCTGGATCATAGTGAACAGTTCTGTCCTTTCCGTAATAGTCGATATTGTTCCTACTGTGCGTGTTATGGACACTTGACAAGGTCCTGTCCCGCTACACCTGCCAGAATGTTTCGTGAGCCGTGTTATGAAGAGCAACTGATTCTTCCTTCGGAACGTATCGAAAAGAACATTACATCCAAGACATGGATTCCTACACAAGAGAGGGACAACGAAAGAAGAATACTACACATCCAAGAGGACAACAAAACAATTGCAGCGTATCTGCATGCACATGCATTTAAAATCCCAAAAGGGTTTACGAAAAAACAGGCATTAGAAGAATATGCCAAACAACAGAATCAACGAATTGTATATATTGTATAGATCTTATCCATAAAATAATACTATTTTTTATAGATAGAATGGTACATAAAAAGAATCGTGGAACAAAACGGAAGAACCGCGGAACAAAACGGAAGAACCGCGGAACAAAACGGAAGAACCGTGGAACAAAACGGAAGAATCATACGCGTCGCAACCGTCGTAACCGTCGCATAACGGGCGGAGAAAGAGTGACATCCGAAACACTGGATGGTATTCCTATAGAAAAGAGCGTTGTGATTACCGAACCAGGGTTTCCACCCATGACCAAAGAGGAATGGGTGCAATTGAAAGAAGACCAGGATCGACGCGGCGACAACCCATACAACTAATGGGATCTATTCCGGTCTGCAATACCATGAACATAACAAATACAGCGGCGACGCACAAGAAGTTATGGGAAAAGCACCCTACTATAAGTAGAATGTTGGCAGCAGCACGTGGTCGTAGATATCGTCGTCGTGTACCGCAACCTGCATCGGCTGCTGCAATTGTAGCAGAGGAAATGGAGTGTTTGAACGACGCACGAGAGGAAAGTGAAGAAATTCCAGAACTGTCCTTGGATGCAACGCCTTCCGCAAAATTCAAAAATAGTATAACAAATCTATTATCCAATCACTGTTCGGAAATAAAACACGAATCAGACAATATTATTCAGTCTATGATTAGTTTATCGAAACGAAAATTAAAAGAGACGGTATACCGTCACAATAATGAATTTTTTTCATTCATGTCGCAACCGGATCGAGCACCGACTATAATTGGAATCGCAGAATCGATCTTTCGAAAATACAATCACGATGTTCCAATACTACGAGGCGGCCAAGGCAATCAGGTGAACATGACGATACAGGATCTGAATATGGATGTTTCATTGAACGAGACCGTCGCAGATTTTGATAAGAAGTTGTCGGAATGGAAACAAGAAGACCGTGGATTACACGTATTTATGAAACAGTTAGATTGGATCATTCAACAATATAAGAATATAGGCGACCAAGTACTTCATTTGGAAACGAAGTTGTATAAAAAGGTAGAACAATTGGATACATTGCATTCTCGAATTCCTACGATCATGAGTTTATCCGACAACGATGTTCTTCCAGACTTGGTAGGTACATTTATCAAGTATGCAGAATCGGTATACGCCAATTCACAAATAGAAGAAGATTATAAGAAATTACTGGAAACCTATAAAAAATGGAATATCTGCAGACAGATTGTATCCTATCATACGATTTGCAAACAGGACAGACAACAGGATCCGCCCTGTTCCATTTGTATGGTAGAACCCATTTCCTTTGCCATTGTTCCATGCGGTCACACGTTTTGTTCCAATTGTTGTAAGAAGCACAATACAACATGTCATATATGTCGTGGTGTCATTCGAGAAAAGGTAAAGTTATTTTTTACATGATATGCACATCGTCATAGGACAGAATCATTCCAGCACGATTCGAAAGTCATTGGGGCGTAGTGCAACGGTTCGAAGGGCTGCAATTTGTTCTTCGTCGAGCTGGGTTACTTCACATACGTCCTTGAAGATGTTTTCTGCAATCGAAAACCAAAGTTCGTAGATAATGTTTTCTGCAATTTGTTCCAGGTATTTGTTCATTTCGGTGTGATGTACACACACCATGAACTATATTCAAATTTTATGATGGTATAATCAAAGAGTTTAAAACATAATGACGGTTATTACTATAAATGGCTGCAGAGATGGAAGGAGCAATTACGACCCCGCAAGAAAACGAGATGGCAACTCTGACGCATTCGATTATTGAATGGCGACGACTGAAGGACGATCATGCACAGCTACGTCAGCAACTTCGTGAGTGTGGTACAAAAATGAAGCGGTTGGAGGAGATTATTTTGCGCATTATGAAGAATCATAATATTGGTGCATTGGATCTCAAGAGTTCGGGTGGACGTGTCTTATTTAAGAAGCAAAAGCGTCAGGCGGGACTGGGTCAGAAGAACATGATGAAGCTTATCTCGGAACATCTGCAGTCGGATGAAAAGGCAAAGAACCTGATGACGTACATTCAAGAAAATCGCGAGGTATTGATTAAGGAGTCGATTCATTATGAAAAAACAGAATAGTAGTAGATAGAATGTTGAAGGATCTATGTCGTGCAGGTGTGGAAGGTATGTCTGATATGTCCGGCTCTCGTCGTGATCTTTATAAGGAATTAGTGGCGTCGATTCTGGCATTGATTCTCTCCATCATCATCGTCGCATTCATTGGCAAGTGGTTGTGGAACAGCACGGTGGCGGAGTTATTTACGTTTGTTCGCCCGGCCCAATCTATATGGCAACTGATTGGTCTCATGCTTTTCATATCCTTGTTTAAGTAAAGGAAGATGGTATTTGTATTTTATTATTAAATAAATCTACTTATTTAATAGTAAAGATGTGGTTATTAGTTCTTTCGATTATTTTATTACTGGCAGTAATTGGATTTTTAGTGGCGGCGAAGTGGCCATCGACTGGATCGTCTGGCTCCTCTGGCTCCTCTGGCTCCCCTGGATGTGGATGTGGAGGACAGGGGTGCAATAATTGTCCTTGCAAGCGGTGTGGTGCACCGCGTACACAATGTGGATGTCCTAAGGCGGCGGCAGGCGGATGCCCTTTCTGTTAGGAGAACGTCTGAAGATCAGAAATGAATTGATTGGTAGATTCGATGGATGCCATAATGGCCTTTTCTACTAAAAGATGATAGTCCTTCATAATGTCCATATTGATATTATTCCGATATACAACTATTTTTGGTGGTCGAGTATGATCCCACACATAGTAATTGTTCCAATATACAGGATAATGATTTACTAAATATACCATACGTTTCGTCATTGCCTCTGTAAACGTAATGTATTCTAATAATGGATATTTAGGTAAAAAATAAAGCGTATGGGTGGAAGAGTCCGTCCACACAAGATATCGATGATGAATGTATCCGCGGTACAAAGGAGAAAGGTCACAGCCGTCGATATTTCTCAAACATTCCGCTAATGGAGACGGTGTTTCGATATAGCCTTGTCTTGCCAGTCGAGTGATTTCCTGAAAGGCATGTTGTGGATTTTGAAGATCTTCTAAGGTATGGCGACAATACACGTACTGAAAATAAAAATCATCCACAGGCAACCGATCGGTATCCAAATCGAGTGTGTACCGAATTTGGGTGTGGGGAGATTGATTCGAAAAATCAACGATGTGGGTGGCGGCAGGAAAAGGATCTCCTCCACACCCGACATCCAGGATCAAATCACGAATCGATTCACGATTCAGTTTGTGAAGTAACCTTTGAATGATATGCGGATGTTTCCACCAAAACAAATGAACAATCTCTGTTTCATTCGCAACCTTATCTTCTGGAATCGCGTCATAGGCAATCGTATCCAGATGATATAATTCGATTGGATTGTATTTTCGTGTTGGATTCATTATGTATATCTGAATACATAGAGTTTAAGCTACAAGTTCTTCATCCGAATCTATATCATTTTCGTAATATGGCTCAAGCATAGCAATAGAATCTTCAAGACTAAGTTGTTCAAATAGATCGATATGGGAGTCATAAATAGTATCGTCTGATGTAATGACTGAAAAGCCTGGTTCATGTTTGATTAATTCAGGAAGAATATTGGAATTCAACCATTCTTTGGATGCCTTATAAATATCTGTTTGTAACATGCGAATGATATGTAATCCATTATTTACTGCCATTTTCATTTTAATGATATCTTTTAGTTTGTTCATCATAACTGGATCACTATTGTAATATGTTTCATTAAAATGATGTCCTCCATCAAGTTCTACAATAAGATTTAGAGATGGTATATAAAAGTCAAATTCAAACTTGTGATTACTAACAGGATTAATACACCAATCTGATTTATATTGAGGAATGACATCAATATATAATTGTTTTATATATTGATGTAAGAATTCTTCTGTTTTGTGTATACATCTTGGACATCCTGTACCTTGTATATGACTACAAGGAGTTTGTTGAAACTCGCCATGTTCTTTACAAACAATGATTATTTTTGTTTGTGAATTAATATAATTAACTTTATCATAACAATAAATATTATTATGTATTAGTTTTGCTTTTTCAATAAA
>Ga0164295_10000016_pt1 | contig 213149 bp, 195 predicted proteins | sample GEODES006metaG_FD_111798 | JGI IMG/M metagenome (GOLD analysis project Ga0164295, IMG submission 111798) | Oligotrophic lake water microbial communities from Sparkling Lake, Wisconsin, USA - GEODES006 metaG | ecosystem: Environmental > Aquatic > Freshwater > Lake | place: USA: Sparkling Lake...
GCAGGTATCTTTGATGGTGGTGTGCCATTTCAGTTTCCTTTGAACCCTAAGCGCAAAGCTTACCTCCATTTGATCAAAGGTCAGATGCAAGTTAATGGTCTAGACCTCAGTGGTGGTGATGCACTTCTTATGGATGGTGAAAGTGAATTAACTTTGATCAGAGGCAAAAACGCAGAAGTCCTATTGTTTGAATTAGACCCTGCATAGAAGGGCAGAATGCCTTCTGTGTAGGAAATAACATCTATCTATGACCCCTGAATCACTTATCAAACTCGTCACAATGAAAATGCCATTTGGTAAGCATGCTGGAACAGTCCTTTGTGACTTACCAGCTAACTACCTCTCATGGTTTGCTCGTGAAGGTTTTCCGAATGGTGAGGTTGGTCAACTACTACAACTCATGCACGAGATTGATCACAACAATCTTCGCCATCTGCTCATGCCAATTGGTGCACGCCCCCTTAATCAGTAACTAATAAAAATCTGAACTTTCCTACATAGTTTTCAGGCTTTATGAAGCAGGTTTCCTTGCATCATGTTTTCTTTAAGGAGAAAGCCATGATGAAACTAAAAACAGCAGTAAGAGTTGTAAAAACCGCCAAGCGCACAGCCAGAAAATCTCGAAGATCAACGAGTGTCCTTGGGCAAACTTTCAAATTAGCATCAAGAGCGACATTTACCTTTGGTAAGTTAATGAGCTTGGTCTTGATTGGAAGGTTGTAATCATGACTGAGGAGACCAACACCTGTAACCAAGTGGTCACTAAGTTAGCTAATTCTCAAGAGTTCACTGAAATAGCCCAAGCACTAGACACAGGCTTGCAATCAGGTATGGGGGTTCTCCAGCTCTTGATGGATAACCCCATGCTCATGGGTATGCTTTTGGGTGGAGCAGGAACCACATGGGTAAGAGGCAAAATAGTCGGGCATAAAAAAAGATAACCCCTGAGGGTTGGTCAATCGCAGATCAACCCTCAAAAAAAGAATCAACCCTCAAAGAAAATCTCCCCTGGCACATAACTCTCAGTTGGTCGAAGACACACATAAATGTCGTAACCAAACTGACAAACACCATGAAGCATCATAAAAGAGCTCACCTTCTTAAGGTCAGCTTTGCATAGTGCTTGTATCTCTTTCATAGGAAGCTTTATCTTTTCAGCTAAGAGTAATGGATCAGTCAATTGATCCATTGCCATCTTCCTGTGTAAATCATCTAGCACTTCAGACTTGAACTTCAGCTCTAATTTATTAATCGAAAGCTCCAGCATATCGATGGGCGGCAAAGGCTTGGTCTTGTATTGATTACTACCCACGCCTGTTCGGATGGGGGCATATGCCTTGTTCTCAGAGGTCGGTGTTTCTACTTTACCAATCACTGTCTCTTTTATGGCTGGAGTGCTTTGATAAGTAGGAGGGCTGCAATCTCTGACAAGATCTTTGTTATCGGATTTCTTATGACAGGTCAGAGTAAAGACATGGTCTTCAGCTATTTCATTAAAAACAAACTGTTCTTGTTGAGGTCGTTCTAAATTAAGGGGGTTGTTAGTATTCAAGAGAGCATCCTTTTCAATAAGACAGATAGCTTGCCTTAAAGAATGGTCTGTGAATATCAGACATTACTTATTTGTTTGTAGGAAGCTTCCTACAAATTACTAAATAACCATCATCAAACATCAATAACGTAATACTTTTTGTATCCCTGAATATATTGAAATATAAAATAGATAAATTGAATAAAGAATTGATAACTCTTTTAATTACTTTTTAAGTCTAGCTTGCAAATGCTCTAGCAAACCATCGCAAGCATCTTCGACAATGTCTAAGACTTCCTCAAAGCCTTCATCACCTTTGTAATAGGGATCTGGCACAACAGCAGTTTCTTGTGTTTTACAAAACTCAGTCAATCGCTTGAGCTTGTGTCGATGTTGTCCTGGTGCTAATTGTTCTGCAATCGCATAGTTTTCCCAATCCATCACCAAAACCAGATCGTAACGTTCAAAATCTTCAGCGCTCATTTGTCTAGCTGTGAGATCTGATAAGTCATAGCCCCGTTTGATAGCGTGAGCTTGTGAACGCTGATCAGGTTCTTCACCGGTATGGAAAGCATGTGTACCTGCAGAATCCACGTCAATCACGAACTCGAGACCCGCATCTTTCACATAAGATCTAAAAACGCCATGCGCTGTAGGGCTCCTACAAATATTACCCATACACACAAATAGAACAGCTAATTTCATTTACGCATCCAGCTAGGTATCACCACATTGAACTTGATGGCTAAGAGTCTCAAAATAACAATCGTTGAAAAAGCAATCAAAGTAGGTAGCCATTCATTGGATATCCAATTGGCCATAGCGATATAGAGCCAGCTACCTATAAATGCGATGACTGCATAAGGGCGATGATCTGTAAAAGCTTGTGGGATTTCATTACAGGCAATATCTCTGAGTACGCCTCCGAATATGGCAGTCATCACACCCATGAGTACTGCAATCAGCAATGGTGATCCACTGATCAAAGCTATTTCAGTTCCTGAAATAGTAAACAGCGCCAAACCTAAAGCATCTGGTACTTGGATCATTTTTTCAGTTAATTCAATATGTTTAGTTTTTAAGAAAATCATCGCAATCACACACAAGCCCAAAATGATCCATAACCACTGATGGTGCTCTACCCAAAAGAAAGGGCGGCGATCAAGCAATATATCTCTGAGTGTTCCACCACCGAATGCAGATAAACCGCACACCATGGCAACACCCACAATATCCAAACGCTTACGTGCTGCCACCACAATACCGGTTAGAGCAAACGCTAAGGTACCAATAATCTCAATAGCTAAGGTCAAGCCTGTTGCAACGGTATCGTAATGCGGGTAATAACTAAACATAAATAAGCATCAATAAACAACCTAAACAAAAATCTAAATAAATAATCTAATCGCGAGATTCGATTAAAGTGGCAACTCGTTCTGTTGATCTTTTCTGAGTAAGAAAGAGTTTTGCATCTTGATCGAAGTTTCTCTTCGACCAGGGATGACTATAATTATGTCACCTGCTTGGATATCACCACCTTGATGGACTTGTAAGTACCAACCTGACTTACCAGACTGAATCATGGCTTTGGATGAGCCCTTGTAAGCCATACGAGCATTAAATTTAAAACACGGCTCACGAAGTTTGGTGACCTGAAGCTCTACCTCACCGATTTGCCAAATATCACCCACCCAAACATCAGATTCTGAAAAACCCTCCACGCTCAGGTTTTCACCAACAAAGCCAAATCCAATCGGTGTTGATCGCTTAGTTTCACGATCAAGTATCTCATTCCAGAATGGGTAATGTTCTGAGGGGTAAGCGTAAATAGCTTTCTCTAAACCACCATGCACACTGAAGTCAGCTTGCTCGTCACCAACTAAACCTAACTTGGTCACTTTGATAGGCTCGGGTTTCTCTAGAGTACTTACTGGTAGTTTCTTGATACCTGAATTAACGGTTTTGTAATCTGGGTGATCAATACCGAATAAGGGGGAAACAGTGGCTACTGAAATAGAAATGATGCGCATGACATAATTAAATCACTTTATTCAGAAACGAGTACAAATTCATGCCGCGCTTTTCCGCTAACCTTTCCCTACTTTATGCAGACTTGCCGTTTTTAGAGCGATTCCATGCGGCTAAGGCAGATGGATTTGAAGTGGTTGAGTGTCAGTTTCCTTATGAGTCTATGACGGGTGTCAAGCTGCACGAAATCAAAGCCGTCATGACAGAGTTAAATCTCAAGATGGATTTACATAATCTTCCAGGTGGCGACTGGGCAAGAGGTGATCGTGGCTTTGCTTGCGATCCTGCTCGTGGTGAAGAATTTAAGATTGCTCTTCTAGATGCCATTCAGTACGCCAAGATACTGGGCGTGCCGCACCTGAATTGTCTTGCAGGCAAACTCCCGGAGGGCGTTACATTTAAACAAGCGCAAAGTGCTTTTGTATCTAATCTAACTTTTGCAGCAGAAGTACTTAAAAAAGAAAATATCAAATTACTGATTGAACCGATCAACACCTTTGATATGCCCGACTTCTTTTTGTCATCCAGTCAGCATGCTGTTAACACCATCATGGCGGTTCAATCCACCAATCTCTATCTCCAATACGATGCCTACCATATGCATCGTATGGGTGAAAATATCCTAGAGATCGAAGATCTCATGCCTTTCATTGATCATGTGCAAATAGCAGATCACCCCGGCAGGCATGAGCCAGGTACTGGCGAAATGCCTTATGCTGATTTCTTCATGTTGTTAGATGACCAGGCTTACGAAGGTTGGGTAGGTTGTGAGTACCATCCTCTTCACCACGCTAACTTCATGAACGCTGAGTAGTTCAAAGCCCAGCAGATGCAATATCCTAAAAAGTACACCTTGGGCGCATAATCTATTTAATAGATTAATTTAATAAATATACTTTTAATGATTCATCACCCACCTTATTCAGAACTCTCAGAGTTAACTCAGCAAATCCAAAAAAACGGTTATTCGGTTTTAGTGCCCAATGACGTTTACCAATTGAGTCAGCACAATGAAGCTGAGTGGCAGCAGGCTGGAGATTTTTGGAATAACTTACCAGCAGATAAGTATTTAAAAGACGGCGGGCGTTATCGCCAGCGCCGCCATTCTAGTTTTATTGTTAATCAATCCACAGTTACCGCTGTTCCACATCGCGCTCATTGGCAACCTCTGTCATATAACGCGTTGCATGGTGGTATTGATCGCTGGTTTGAGCCTTGTGAGCCAGGTTTTATGAACTCACCCGTGCTTCATGATTTCTTGCTTCATTTGGGTGGGCAATTTAATCAATTACCTACACAACAGATAAACAAAGAAAAACCTTGGTACGTAGAAGTTCACCAATTTAGGATTGATACAACCGATGGTATTGGTAGACCGACACCAGAGGGCGCTCATCGCGACGGTGTTGATTACGTTGGCGTACTCATGCTGAATCGTCAGTTAATCAAGGGTGGTGAAACAAGAGTATTTGAATCTGTAGGGCCACAAGGTCAGCGTTTCACGCTGAATGAACCATTCAGTCTTTTGGTATTGGATGATGCAAGAGTGATTCACGAAACCACTCCGATACAACCGATTGATCCAGAGGGTCATTCGAAAGCTTGGCGCGACACCCTAGTCGTTACCTTCCGACGCGAAGCTTTCCAAGATGGCCCAGTAAAGATCTAATTCTTTCAACTCAATCTAACTTAATCCAGCTTGATCAAGCGATGTGACACATACTGCCCCTTTGGGGTAACTTGAACTAAAACCATTTGCCCTGAACTAACGCCTTCACCTGTGAAGGCTGAGATATTAACTTGGTGTGTTACCAACATCAATGGCTTGTTATTTTTAGTCATTAGTTCCGCTTGTATTTTCTTTTGAAGCGCTAGAGTTTGCTCTTTGGCATCACCCCGGTTTTCAAAAAAAGAACTTAAAGAGTTTTCTGAATGAACTGGCCCGATATTTAAAAGTGTTGCTGTATCCATACAGCGACACCAAGGACTGCTTAAAACTCTGGCATCTGAGACGCCACGAGCTTTCAGCCATTGACCAATTTCACGAGCCTGTTTCTTACCAGTCTCACCCAAATTTCTTTGAGTTGAACAATCTTTGACATTAAAGCCAGCTGGATCGCTATAGCCTGGAGCATCCGCATGACGCATCATCAAAACATGTTGATTACCACTTAACAGATGGCTCAACTGATTTTTAGTATCAGGTGATGCAAAAACATCATGACTAAAAGTACTTAAAAAGAGAACTGTGATGAATGTAAAAATAGTTGTATTCAAGATACGGGTTTGATAAGAAGGAGATGACATCAGATGCTTTCTTTTCAGTAATTTAGTTTATTTTTTCTTCTCAATGATTTTGACATGTTCTGGCTTTTTATTCTTAATTGGTAAAAGTGTCGCTGTATAAAGAATGTTATTGGGTTTCATGGTCATTTGGATATAGCCTTGCTGAGACCAAGTATTAGCAAAATTACTGTAATAACGACTATTCACCCAACCTGATTGACCCGTTTGATAAATGAACTGTGATTTATCTAAATCTGAAAGATCAAAAATAGTTCTTAAGCTTGCAGCCTTTGTTACTTTAAATGGATTACTTGAATTGCCTAAATCCATAAAGCCCACGTTGATCGTAAAACCATCACCCGGTGTTGGACGACTGACTTCAAAATGATTCTTTAAAAAATCTACTTGGCTAAATGGTCGATGTTCTGAAGTGGCAATATGAACTTTGCCCCATAGCCAAGTGGAGGGTTTGCCAACAAGGCGTTTTGATAATTGAGTCAGAGCCTCGGTGTAAGCGATATTGATTAATTCTTCACAGGTTTCAACGGCAGCAGTGCTCGATACATCACACCAGTAATCCGCCTCAGATTTATCATTGGCATAAAGATTCAGAATATGATGAAGACCTGCTCGGAAGTCACGTTTGCCATATTCAACGGTAAAACTTTCACCTAACTTCTCTGAAAACATCAAACGGGTTAACTGATGAGCCCATTCGTTATAAATAGTTGCCCCTGCACTATTCAAAGCCTTATGGGTATCGAAGCGATCTAGGATTTTTTTTGCCTCAGCATCCAAAGGGTGTTCTGATTTTGCATTTAATAAAAGTGGCAAAAGATCTTTAGCAGATAGTGAGAGCGCATCTGTTTGGATGGCTTTCATACTATTCATATCGTGCTTCTCTTGTGCCCCCAAAAGAGAAGCAATTCGATCATGACGATAGGGCATATGCCAATCGTCCGTCAGTGGATTAGGATCATTAGCAGCATGAACCCGTTGATTAGCTGTAGCAATCCAGCCTTTGGCTGGATTATTTTCTTTTGGAAGAACATCTGGATTGAGATAAGGTCCCCAGTCGTATTGGCGGTCCCATCCTAAATTTGGGACAGATCCAAACAAACCTTGTCCTCTGCTTCTCTTAGGCGCGACTCCAGCGGCGCGATAAGCAATCTGACCCTCTTGGTCTGCCATCACAATATTTTGCATCGGCGCGTAATAGTACTTCAGTGCATCCTTGAACTGATCCATCGTTTGAGCGTAGTTCATCTTAAAGCCAGCCACTAAAGTTTGGTTGGCCGCGTCTAGCGCTGTCCAGCGCATGGAGATAGCAAAGCGTTTGGTGTCGATCAGATTTTGAGCGCGCTCATAAGCGTCTGAGATCACTGGGCCATGCCTTGTTTCTCTAGCGATAAAACGAATCGGCTCTTGTCCTTTAACGGCAATGATTTCTTCACGAAGAATAAATTTCTTATAGCCATCCGGCGTTTTATAGCTATTCGATCGATCCGTATCTAAAGCCTCGATATACAGATCCTGAACATCAGGATCTGTATTAGTGAATCCCCACGCCAGTTGTTTGGTGCGACCAATCACCACGCCAGGTATGCCTGGCATGGTGGCTCCCATCACATTGAACTCTGGAGATTCAATATGAGCCACATACCAAATGGCTGGTGCGGTGAGTCCTAAATGGGGATCATTGGCTAATAGCGGTTTACCGCTGACGGTTTTCTCACCTGCCACAACCCAATTGTTGGAGCCCAAACCATCGACGCCACCTGGTAGTAATTGAGCAAATTCTTGTAGTTGCACAACACTTGCTGAACTCTTCACTGGTTCTTTATTAAATAAACCAAGCTCTTGGTACATTTTTGAAAAATTGACTGAGGTGGGTGGGGTTTCACCAGGGTAAGGGGGTAGCACTTCCCAAATACGTTGAGTTTCTAGATTTTTAGCCAGTTCTAAGCGAATAAACTCTTTATGCCAGTTACCCCCTAGATCAAGCGCCATCATCAAGGACCAAGCGACTGAGTCAGCAGGGTTCCAGGCAACAGGCTTGGTACCTAAAATCATAAATTCAGCGGGCAGGGCCCAGCCTAGTCGACTGAAGCCATCATTGACACCTTCTACATAGGATTGAAGCTGTCGCTTGTACTCGATGGGGTAATTTTCTAACTGCTTTTCAGCGGCTCTTCTGATGCCGAGCGTACGAATAAATTTATCCAAGGGAACTGTTTTTGGACCCAAGATTTCAGAGAGTTTGCCAGACGCCAAACGACGGTTGAATTCCATCTGCCACGGTCGTTCCGTCGCATGCAAAAGACCTAGGCTATACCAAGCATCTTCGGTACTTTTAGCATTAATGTGAGGGATGGCATTTTCATCAAATTTAATGATGACTGAAGAGCTTAGGCCTTGAGCCAGCACTTCTCCATCTAATTGATTTTTAGTGGATAAAAAGTAAGCACTGAGCAAAATCAGCAGTAATACTAGGACGCCACTTAAAAAGATAAAAAGCCATTTACCGAAGCGCATCAGATTTTGATACTTCTTATTCATTCGTACTGATACCCATATTAGGTAAAACCCCTAGCAAAAAACACGTTTATGTAGATGCGTATTTTTTCACAGAGTGCTAAATTAGTCTTAACTTATGGAAACTATTTTCCAAGGGTTGTAATTTTTGTAAATAACAGAGGAGACTTTAATGTCAGAGAACAAAGTTCAATCGCGTCGTAAGTTTATTGCGACCACAACAGCTGCTGCTGCTGGCGCCGGTACGCTAGGCTTCCCAATGATTGCAAAAGCGCAAACAGTTAATTTGCGTTTCCAAAGCACATGGCCTACAAAAGATATTTTCCATGAGTACGCACAAGATTTTTGCGACAAGGTCAATAGAATGTCCTCAGGACGTCTAAAGATTGATTTGTTGCCTGCTGGTTCAGTAGTTCCTGCATTTGGCTTATTAGACGCAGTTAATGCAGGTACATTAGACGGTGGCCACGGTGTGGTTGCTTACTGGTACGGTAAGAGCCCAGCGTTAGCGCTATGGGGATCAGGTCCAGCTTTCGGTATGGATGCCAACATGGTTTTGGCATGGCATGAGCATGGAGGCGGTAAAGCCTTGTTAGAGGGCATTTATAAGTCATTGAACATCAATGTCACTTCATTCCTATATGGCCCAATGCCGACACAGCCTTTGGGTTGGTTCAAGAAGCCAATTGTTAAAGCTGACGACATGAAGGGTCTAAAGTACCGTACTGTTGGTCTTTCAATTGATATTTTCAAAGACATGGGTGTTTCAGTTAACGCGATTCCGGGCGGCGAGATCGTTCCTGCGATGGATCGTGGTCTATTGGATGCTGCTGAGTTCAACAATGCTTCTTCAGATCGTCTATTAGGTTTCCCAGACGTATCAAAAGTATGTATGTTGCAATCATTCCACCAGTCTTCAGAGCAGTTCGAGATTCTTTTCAACAAAGCAAAGCTAGATTCAATGCCTGCTGAACTACGTGCCATGATTGGTGTTGCTGTTCAAGCGTCTTCAGCTGAGATGAGCTGGAAGGCTATTGACCGTTACTCAAAAGACTACGCGGAAATGCAAACTAAGCAGAACGTTAAGTTCTACAAGACGCCAGATCCAATCTTGCGTGCTCAGTTGGCAGCTTGGGACAAGATCATTGCTGCTAAGTCAACAGAAAATGCTGACTTTAAGCGTGTTCTTGAGTCTATGCGTACTTTTGCTCAGCGTGCTTGCCGCTGGCAGAACGATACAAACGTTGATTTCAAGATGGCTTACAACCACTATTTCGGTCGTAAAGCACCAGCAGCGAAGTCTTAATCTCGTTTGAAGTAGCACAAACACCCACCTAGTTATACTAGGTGGGTGTTATTTATTAAAAACTATAAAAATATTATGGAAGATATATGCAAAAACTTCTTTTAACTGTTGATAAGATTTCAACAATGCTCGGGCAATTTTCAGCATGGTCAATCGCCATTTTGACGGCTGTTATTTGCTGGGAAGTTACGTCTCGTTACTTCTTCAATAGCCCACATGATTGGGTTTTTGATACAACTTACATGCTCTACGGCATACTTTTCATGATGGCAGGTGCTTATACCTTGTCAAAAAATGGCCACGTGCGTGGCGATGTGCTTTATGGATTCTTTACTCCTCGCACACAAGCTATCCTTGATTTAATGCTTTATTTCATATTCTTTATTCCGGGTATCGTTGCCTTGATTTACGCCGGACTGAATTTTGCTTCTATATCTTTAGCGATTAATGAGCATACAACCCAAACCGCTAACGGCCCACCGATTTGGCCGTTTAAATTCATCATCCCCATTGCCGGATCTTTGCTATTAATGCAAGGTGTGGCAGAAATTATCCGTTGTGTGATGTGCATAAAAACTGGCGAGTGGCCAAAACGCGAGCACGACGTTGAAGAAGTTGACGTTGATAAATTAAAAGCCATGGTTACCCATGAAGATGAAAAGAAGGGTACTTAATCATGCGTAGAGAACTCTATTTCGGTTTTATCATTATGGCGGCAATTGTCGTCAGCACTTTGGTTTACATGCCATCTTTCTCAGACATGACCAATGGCCACTTAGGCTTGTTGATGTTAAGTTTAGTGGTTGTCACCATCATGTTGGGTTTCCCAACAGCCTTTACTTTGATGGGTATGGGCATGATCTTTGCGTTCATGGCTTTCCATAACCAGGGCGAGGGTGATACACAAGCCCTCAATCGAACGCTTGACCTGATGGTTCAAAGAACATTCTCGGTGATGACCAATGATGTATTGGTATCTATTCCGTTGTTTGTATTCATGGGCTACCTAGTTGAACGTGCCAACTTAATTGAGAAGTTATTCAAAAGTTTGCACCTATCATTAGCCAGGGTTCCTGGAGCTCTCGCAGTTGCCACATTAGTTACTTGCGCCATTTTTGCTACAGCAACAGGTATTGTTGGTGCGGTTGTTACATTAATGGGTCTGTTGGCACTACCAGCTATGTTGAAGTCTGGCTATAACGTGAAGTTATCAGCAGGTGTTATCACTGCAGGTGGTTGCTTAGGCATTTTGATTCCTCCATCAGTGATGTTGATTGTGTACGGCGCTACAGCAGGTGTATCCGTTGTAAAACTTTATGCAGGTGCATTTTTCCCTGGCCTGATGTTAGCTGGTTTATATATCGGCTATGTGATCATCGTTGCAAAGTTAAAGCCTGAATGGGCTCCTCCATTGTCTGAAAAGGATCGTGAAGTAACTTTAACGCCAACGACTCAGAAGCTGGCAACCTTTGGCAAATTAGCTCTACCTGCAGTCCTGGCTGCTGCAAAAGGTCGCGCTGCTGCAGGTATCAGCACTAAAGAATTACTCAAGCAATTAGCCATCATTGTAGGACCACTGTTGTTATTTGTGGTGGTGATGACAGTGATTCATCGCACAGCAACAAGTCCATTGGATCAAGCTGCCCTCGTTACGATGGAAAGTGATGGCGGCATGATGAGTCTTGAAGAAGTTGCTGCCCCATCACAAGAGGGTGGTTTAGCCCCACCTCCTGGTGCAGAAGAGTCGCAAGCTCCTAAAGCTGCTGCAAATGCTCCAGCCGCTGCTGCTGTTCAACAAGATCAAGCGCCAGCTGAGAGGGAGCCAACTCCGATGTGGTTCTGGATCATGTTGGGTATTGGTTTGACAATTGGTGCCATCTTTTACTACTCGCTCACCATGGCACGTCTTGAGATTTTCAAGATGTTATTGGGTTCATTCTTCCCCTTAGCAGTGTTGATCTTGTTTGTATTGGGAACGATTGTGTTCGGCTTAGCAACACCAACAGAAGCTGCCGCAGTAGGCTCTTTCGGTGGATTCTTACTGGCATGGGCTTATAAACGATTAAATATGGACGTGGTACGCGAATCAGTCTTCTTGACTGCTAAGACCAGCGCCATGGTTTGTTGGTTGTTTGTTGGCTCATCGATCTTCTCTGCAGCTTTTGCTCTCTTAGGTGGTCAGCAGTTAATCGAACAGTGGGTGCTTAGTCTTGGTCTAACAACATTCCAATTTTTGTTATTGTCCCAAGTTATTATTTTCTTGTTAGGTTGGCCTCTAGAGTGGACTGAGATCATTGTGATCTTCATGCCAATCTTTATTCCTTTGTTAGCACACTACAACGTAGATCCATTATTCTTCGGTTTATTGGTTGCGTTGAACTTGCAAACAGCCTTCTTATCACCACCAGTAGCGATGGCTGCGTTCTACCTCAAAGGTGTAGCGCCACCACACGTCACACTCAATCAGATCTTCGCCGGAATGATGCCGTTCATGGCTATTCAGGTGTTTGCCTTGGTTATCTTGTACGCGTTCCCAGCTATTGGTATGTGGTTACCAGGCGTGCTTTATAAGTAACTGAAGTACAACGTTACAAATATCAAACCCCGCTTTTTGCGGGGTTTGTTTTTTTGTATGTAAAATGCTCACTTCGTTACAAAATAACGAATCTATCAGATGTCAATTAGCAGCACCCAGAAGTAGTTAGATGTAACTAAGAATTAAGAAATACACCTATTTACGACTACAATGTTGAAAGTTCTACTGCCCGAGTGACGAAATAGGTAGACGTAAGGGATTTAAAATCCCTCGGCTTAAACAGCCGTGCCGGTTCGATTCCGGCCTCGGGCACCACCAATCAAGTGAGTAGAATTCTTTATAGAATTAAAAAACCCCTGGTAGATTTAATCCACCAGGGGTTTTGTCTTTTGAAGCGAGTTTTATTTCTTAACTGCTTCAGCGGCTGGTGCAGCTGGTGATGCTGTTGGAGCAGGGGCTGCAGGCTTTTTATCGTCGACGTGAAGGGCTTCAGCACCATGCTTCTCGCCACCCATATCAATATCGCCATCCCCCATGACAAGCAAATATCCAGTTGCGGCAATTAAAACTAAAACCATGATTGCGATTGCGCGATTACTCATTTTTCTTACTCCTTCAAGTTCATTATTAATAAAATTTAATTAATTGGTACTTCTGTAATTGGCGTAAATATTTGAAACTGCAGAAAACCCTAGACTCACTAAACCACAGGCTAGTACATATTCAGCGCTTAGATTCAGAAAACTATCAATACCAGGAACTGCGATAACAACAACCATCGCGCCCACTAAGCCCACTAGAACATAGAGATATTTTTTAACAAATAGACCTAAGGTGATTGCCACAATCACCAAAATTAAATTAGTTGCCAAGTCATCAATCAAGCGGAAGATGTCTTGCAATTCTTGATTATTCGTTGCCTTAGCAAAAACGAACATCATCACAATGCTAGATAGGATGAGTAAATTGGGAAGAAACTTCTTGATGGCGTTCATAACTGATCACCAAAAATGAATAGCAGCTGAAAGCAAACAAATAATAAGAACCCTGTTGTCAGAGAAACTGCAGCTAATTTTTTCAGGTAAATAGGAAGATGATCATTGCTTTTGACTTCGACTGTCTTAAGAAAAATCTGGTCAAAGCGTTTCCAAACAAAAACACCAGCAACTACCGGCAAAACTATAGCAAGGATGCCTAAAAGAATAATCATATTGTGCATTTCAGTTATTTAAATAATAGCTTATTTTAACTTGCGGGACTTACGCAAAGCTATCAATTAATAAAACTGAAATTTAATTGGACTATGTCTAATACTTTTTCAAGAGCTTTAACTACTTTGAAAATATGAAGGTTATTTTATAAGTGTTTACCCCGATTAATCTCTTTTTGTAAGGAAAGTGAAGGGTTTGCGTAATTAAAGTCATACCGTAGTTCATTTTCCCATAACAAAAAGGAATAATTATGGCAACAACTAAAGCCACACCGATGACAGCTGAAGAGCGCAAGGTTATTTTTGCATCTTCACTGGGAACGGTATTTGAATGGTATGACTTTTACTTATATGGCTCATTGGCAGCCATTATCGCTAAGCAGTTCTTTTCTGGCTTAGATGCTGGCTCTGCTTTTATTTTCGCTCTTTTAGCTTTTGCAGCCGGTTTCATTGTGCGTCCTTTTGGCGCATTGGTGTTTGGTCGCTTAGGTGACTTGATTGGCCGTAAATACACTTTCTTGGTCACCATCTTATTGATGGGTGGCGCAACGTTCATTGTGGGTATCTTGCCTACCTATGAAACGATTGGTGTTGCTGCTCCAGTGATCCTAATTATCTTGCGTATGTTGCAAGGTTTAGCACTCGGTGGTGAGTACGGTGGTGCAGCAACTTATGTTGCTGAGCACGCTCCTCATGGTCGTCGTGGTGCTTACACAGCTTGGATTCAGACAACAGCAACATTAGGTCTTTTCTTATCTTTGTTAGTTATCTTGTTTACACGTGAATTCACAGGTCCAAACTTTGAAGTTTGGGGCTGGCGTATTCCGTTCCTTCTATCCATCTTCTTATTAGCGGTATCTGTATATATTCGTTTGTCTATGAACGAATCACCAGCTTTCACGAAGATGAAGAATGAGAACAAGCTTTCAAAGTCACCTTTAAAAGAATCATTTGGTGAGTGGAAAAACTTAAAGATCGTTATCTTGGCTCTTTTGGGCCTAGTAGCCGGTCAAGCTGTAGTTTGGTACACAGGTCAGTTCTACGCTTTGTTCTATTTGACTCAAGTGTTGAAGGTAGATGCTAAGACAGCTAACTTGATGATTGCGGGTTCATTAGTTATTGGTACACCGTTCTTCATCGTCTTTGGCGCCTTGTCAGACAGAATCGGAAGAAAAGTAATCATCATGGCTGGTTTGTTATTAGCCATCATCACTTACATTCCAAACACACCCGTGTCAATCTTCAATGCTATGACACACTTTGCAAACCCAGCTTTAGAAAAGGCTATGAACGAGGCTCCAGCATCTGTTACGGTTGATCAAGCTGAATGTTCATTCCAATTCAACCCAACGGGTACTGCTAAGTTCACAAGTTCATGCGATATTGCAAAACAAGTGATGGCAAGTAACTCAGCTAGTTACACAACAATCCCTGGTCCAGTTGGCACAATTGCGACCATCAAGATTGGTGAAACAATTATTGAAGGCTATTCATCAAAAGGTTTACCACCTGCTGAGGCTAAAGTAAAAGATGCTGAATTTAAGAAATCTGTTCGTGACGCTTTAAATGCTGCGGGTTACCCAGCTAAAGCGAATCCTGCAGAAGTTAACATTCCTGCAGTTCTTGCGTTATTAGTCGTGTTGGTGATTTATGTAACGATGGTTTATGGTCCTATCGCAGCGATGCTCGTTGAGATGTTCCCAACACGTATTCGTTACACATCGATGTCACTTCCTTACCATATCGGTAACGGTTGGTTTGGTGGCTTGATGCCAACGATTGCCTTCGCCTTGGTTGCTCAGAACGGTAATATTTATTACGGTTTATGGTACCCAATCGCTATCGCAGCAATGACTTTCGTGATCGGTATGTTGTTTATCCGTGAAACTAAAGATGTTGATATCTACGCAAAAGACTAATTAACTTTTAGTTAACTGTGAATAGAAACCCAGCTCTTTGAGCTGGGTTTTTTTATTGTTTTTAAAAAGGTAATTGGGCTTGCATAAACCTAACAAAAATGGGAAAAGTAAAAAAACTGAAGGCATGAACAAAAAGTACTATATTCCTAGGGTTGGATCCTTATTTTCAGATAAATTTCATTTTTAACCGCTAGGTGATTTTGATGACAACACAAATAAATTCAATTTCCGTTAAAACTCGCCGGAGGCTAACCTCTCTCTTTTGCGTATCAGTTTTATTGGGTATTACTTGGTGGCAAAGCGTCAGTGCTGAGCCTCAGCCTGCAGAAATTCTGGCGATCTATTTCACGCCACCTGAGGGGAGTGCTGGAGGATTGATCAAGCACATTGACGCATCCAAAAAAACGATCAAAGTCATGGCTTACGGTTTTACCGCCATGCCTCTGAGTGATGCACTTGTCAAAGCACATCGCCGTGGCGTTAAAGTACAACTGCTACAAGATGAAAAAAGTTCAGGCAATAACGTTGACGCTGTTAATCAACTGATTGCAGCAGGTATTGAAGTGCGCAGTGACGGTAAGCATGCCATTCAACACAATAAAGTGATGCTCTTGGATGATGACATCGTCATCACTGGTAGTTATAACTTCACCAAATCAGCGGAAGTTCGTAATGCTGAAAATATCATTATTCTTAAATCTGCTTATGCCGCCAAACGTTACGCTGATAACTGGGTCGCTCACTGGGGGCATGGTGAAGAGGTTTCTGAAAAGCCCTCCAAAAAGCAACGTTAATAAAAGAATGAAGATATTCTTCAAGTAAAATAAGTTCATCTTCAGTTTGTGTGAGTTCATTTCCAAAAAGACACGCAGGCAGTTATTGATTCATATTTAGAGACCCAACATGAACCCAAGCACTATTCAATTAATTGCATCAATCCTATTTGCTATTGCGGTCTTGCATACCTTTGCAACGCCATATTTTCAAAAGCTCGCACACAAGCATCCCAACCATTCTGGGCTCCTTCACCTGTTAGGTGAGGTAGAGGCAGTATTTGGATTTTGGGCCTTGATCTTGGTTTTAGCCATTGCATTCATGGTGGGTGGCACAGCTTCAGTTGAATATTTAGAAGGTCGTAACTACACAGAGCCTTTATTCGTTTTTGCCATCATGGTGGTAGCTGCTAGTAAGCCCGTATTAGTCTTTGCTGAAACCTTGGTTCACTACATCACTTTGTTTGTGAGTCAATTATTTAGACTGCCGCATCAAGTTGTTAATTACTTTGTTACTTTGAGTATTGTTCCGCTGTTAGGTTCTTTCATTACGGAGCCTGCTGCGATGACTTTAGCAGCATTACTTTTAAAAGATAAAGTTTTTACTAATACCAAAAATGTCAAATTGATGTACTGGACGATTGGTGCTTTATTCGTCAATATTTCTATTGGTGGTGCCTTGACTAGTTTTGCTGCACCTCCAATTTTGATGGTGGCTCAAGCATGGGGATGGGATAGCTTAACGGTATTCAAGCTCTTGGGCTCTAAGGCCATTGTGGCTGTGTTTGTTAACGCAGCATTGGTCACTTTGTTATTGCATAAAGATATCCCAAGCTTTAGCCTTAAAAAGTCTGATCAATTGATGCCAGCTTATGTTCAAGTGATTCACTTATTATTTTTATGCGGCGTTGTTATCTTTGCTCACCACCCAGTGGTGTTCATCAGCTTATTATTATTTTTCATGGGCTATACAACAGCTTATGCCAGATATCAAAATCCATTACTTTTAAAAGAATCACTCATGGTGGCTTTCTTCTTAGCTGGCCTTGTCGTGTTAGGTGGTTTACAGCAATGGTGGCTTCAACCTGTTCTTGAGGGTATGAACACAACCTGGGTATATTTCGGAGCAACAGCACTAACAGCTGTGACTGATAACGCAGCTCTAACTTATCTAGGCTCATTGGTTGAGGGCACGACACCAGAATTTAGATATGCTCTCGTAGCAGGTGCTCTAACTGGTGGTGGCTTAACGGTGATTGCTAACGCACCGAACCCTGCAGGTATGGCTATTTTGAAAGAGCACTTTCCTGATGGAAGCGTTTCAGCTTTGTACTTATTCTTAGCTGCCTTGCCGCCCACCGTCATTACCATCCTCGCATTCCAATTTCTATAAACAAATACTTATTAAATGGGGATGCGTAAAAAATCGGATTTACCCACTAAAACTTGCGCCACTTGTAATCGACCCTTTACGTGGCGCAAAAAATGGGAAAAAGTCTGGAATGAAGTTAAATATTGTTCAGACCGTTGCCGCAGTCAACGCTCTGCAAAACAGGAAGCTAGCCTTTGAAAAAGCCCGTACTCGATCCTGCTGATATTTCTCGCATCGTTGAGATGGCTTGGGAGGATCGCACGCCCTTTGATGCGATTGAGGCGAGTTATGGCCTCAATGAGTCTCGTGTGATTGATCTAATGCGCTCTGAGATGAAGCCCAGTTCATTTAGGATGTGGCGCAAAAGAGTCACCGGGCGGGGCACTAAGCATGCCTCTCGTCGCCCTGATGAGGTCAAACGCGCCTATTGCCCAACGCAATACAAGCCCAAATAACATCTTCCCCAAGCTAACCTATCAGATTTAGCACTTTTGATAGATTTATCAGCTAGTCATATAATCTCGCAAGTTTAATAAAAAGAGATTGCGATGCTTCTTTGGTTCGTCATCATCTACTGGGTTATCTCTATAGGCATAGGCCTCTGGGCTGCTTTGCGGGTCAAGAACACGGCCGACTTTGCTGCAGCTGGTCACAGCCTACCGATGTACATCGTGACAGCGACTGTCTTTGCCACATGGTTTGGCTCTGAGGCTGTTCTCGGTATACCTGCTACCTTCTTAAAAGAGGGTATGGGTGGCATTGTTTCTGATCCATTCGGATCATCCATGTGCTTGATCTTAGTGGGCCTCTTTTTCGCTAGACACCTCTATAGCAAGAAGTACCTCACCATTGGAGACTTCTTTAAAGAAAAATATGGCCGTACGGTCGAAGTTCTCATTACTCTTTGTATTGTGGTTTCTTATTTGGGTTGGGTATCTGCCCAAATTAAAGCCCTTGGTTTGGTATTCAATGTGGTCTCTAATGGTGGCATCACACAAGAGTGGGGCATGATCATTGGTGCCGCTAGCGTTTTGATTTACACATTATTTGGTGGCATGTGGTCAGTAGCCATTACAGACTTCGTTCAAATGATCATCATTGTGATTGGCATGCTCTACATCGGATATGAAGTGGCTGGCATGACCGGCGGCGTCGATGTGGTGATCGCACACGCAGCCGCAGCGGACAAGCTCAACATCTTGCCGGATTGGAATACCGCGGCAGTGCTGGGATTCCTAGCGGCCCTGCTGACGATGATGCTGGGATCCATACCCCAGCAAGACGTATTTCAGAGAATCACATCTTCTAAAAATGCCGACATTGCGGTTAAAGCATCGATCCTCGGTGGCGTCTTGTATTTCATATTCGCGTTCATTCCGATCTTCTTGGCTTATTCCGCTACCTTGATTGATCCGCAGTTAGTTGAAAAATACCTCAATACAGATTCTCAACTCATATTGCCTAATCTAATTCTCAATCACGCACCTTTGTTCGCTCAAGTCTTATTCTTTGGTGCATTGCTCTCTGCTATTAAGAGTTGCGCCAGTGCCACCTTGTTGGCACCTTCAGTCACTTTTGCAGAAAACATCGTTAAAGGTTTCTTCAAGCATTTGACCGACCAACATCTATTAAAAATCATGCGAGTGACTGTTCTGGTTTTCACCGTCCTGGTTACTTTGTTTGCGCTTAACTCAGAGCTCTCTATTTTCGAAATGGTAGAGAGTGCCTATAAGGTGACTTTAGTAGCAGCTTTTGTACCTTTGGCATTTGGAGTCTATTGGTCTAAAGCGAACACTTTAGGTGGCTTGCTAGCAGTCTTGTTTGGTTTGATCACCTGGATCACCTGCGAACTGCTTTGGCCTAATGGCACCATGCCGCCACAGTTGGCAGGCTTGTGCGCCAGCATCATCGGTATGTTGATCGGTGGCTTGGTACCTAAACAGTTCTTAAAGGCTGCGAGATAGTCGTTTGACTAAGCACCCCAAAACCACCCACCACCAACAGAATCTTTAATGCATCAAGGCTCTGTTACAAAACCAATTTTCGTTAAGCCTGCTCGTTTTGTCGTTGATAAAACTTGAGCAACAATTTCATAACGCACATTCTTATCGGCGCGTAGTTGAACTTCAGGCTGAGGTGATTTCTTAGAAGCTGTTTGGGCATAGATGCCTAAAGCATCTAGATTAATCGCAGAACTGTTCCAGAAGATCTGACCATTGGCAGTGATGTTGATATTGATGGATTCTGGTTTCACATCATTCTTTTGACTGCTGGCCTGTGGCAACTCCACTTTGACAGCGTGTTGCATCACTGGGATGGTGATCATGAACACAATCAACAAAACTAACATCACATCCACTAAAGGCGTCATATTGATTTCAGCCATCGGTGGGCTGTCATCATCTCCTAGAGGTTCGTTACCAAATGACATAAAGAACCTTATTTAGTTTTATCTGTTTGGCCAACACGAGCGCCAGTGATAAAGAAAGCGTACAAGTCATTACCAAATCGATTGAGTTCAGCAATTAAAACCTTATTGGTACGACTGATCGCGTTATATCCAAGAACCGCAGGTATGGCGACAGCTAAACCGAGGGCTGTCATGATGAGTGCCTCACCAATGGGACCGGCTACTTGGTCAATGGTTGCTGTGCCTGTAGTGCCAATCCCAATCAAAGCATGGTAGATGCCCCAAACCGTTCCAAACAAACCAATAAAGGGCGCTGTGGCGCCTGTGGAAGCTAAAAACGTCAAACCTTGCTGAAGTTGACCCACTGACTTATCAATGCTGACCTTAAGGCAACGCGTTAACCAGTCTGAGGGGCTGATGGTTTGATGTAACTCACCGCGACTACCAGATTGTTGGTCATGGTGTTTCATGGCCTCCTGAGCGCTTTTAGCCAGATCACAATAGGGATTGTTGTCAGGGCTCATTTGACTCAAGGCCACATCAAAAGCAGGGGCGTACCAAAAGCATTCCACTTCTTTGGCGATACTCTTAGTTTTATAAAGACTGATAGCTTTAGTCAAAATGATCACCCAAGTGATGATCGACATCACTAAAAGAATGACGGCCACAGTTCGGGTGACCGCATCACCTTGAGCCCACATATTGCCCAAACCAAAAGCTTGATTCATGAATTATTCCAGTCTAAAAATATAAGGTTGTATAGCTGTTACTTTAATGGCTTTTCCAGATTCTACAAAAGATCGACAACGAACTTTCATAGCAGCATCTAAAGCGGCTTGATCGAGTCTTTGGATACCGCTGCTTTGAGAGAGTGATACTTTTTCAACAGCACCACTTTCATTAATAAATAATCGAACCATGGTCTTACCTTCTTCACCCATTCTTCTGGCGAGGCTTGGATAAAAAGGTTCAGGAACACTGCATTGTGCTTGACTGATGGAGACGCTTTTTAATTCTCCAGAACTGCTACCCCCAGCACTACTAGGAAGCGCTGGACTAGCTGACTCTACAGGTGACGAAGCAGCAGAAGAAGTTACAGCAGTACTGACGCTTTTATTATTTTCAACTTTAGGCTCCACTTTTTTCTCTGGCTTGGGGGCAGGCGTAGTTTTCTTTTCAAGTTGTGGATTGGGGTCGAGTAAGCTGGCCACCACCAAATCACCCATGCTGTTGGCTGATGTGGCTCTTTGAGGGCTTAGTTGAATTCCTACGAGTACTAGAACATGTAAAGCGATCACTAAAACAAGGACCTGTGATTGCAAGCCCATAGCTTGGATCATCGACTTCAGAGAATTGAAACTATCTTTGTTCATCACTTCAATTAAGAAATGAACACAGTCGATGTTTCAATCGAGTGTTGTTCTAAAGCTGTTGGTATTAATTGTTTAGCCAGCACAACCAGCGCATCTGCATCTGATGTTGAATAAAAGCGAATCACTCTAGGGGGAGCTGATTGTAATAAGTGGAATTCATCTAACTGACGAGAAAGTTGTTTGACCACAGCTTCACTGGTATCAATGATTTGTATCTCAGATCCTAAAATTTCTCGGATCAATGGTGTTAAGAACGGGTAGTGGGTACAACCTAGAACGAGGGTATCAATCCCAGCCTCTTGAAAAGGTTGTAGATGTTGACGAAGCAGGGCATTCATTTCAGCGCTATCCAGTTGACCCGATTCAATCAGAGGCACTAAACCTAATCCAGCTTGTGAGATTAATTCGCAATCAGAATCAAGACTCTTTAGAAGCGCATTGAACTTATCACTTTTTAAAGTATTTTGAGTCGCTAAAACACCGACCTTGTGATTATTGCTTAGCGTCACCGCCGGTTTGATACCTGGCTCCACCCCAATGATTGGAATAGCTGGCATATCTTGACGAATACTCTCTATGGCTTCTGCGGTTGCAGTATTACAAGCGACGACCAATGCTTGACAACCTTCACGAACCAACCAGTGACAGAGATCTAAACTTCTCTTAGCAATCCATTCACTGGATTTTTCACCGTAAGGCGCATTGGCTGAATCCGCTAGATACGTATAGTGATGAGCGGGCGCTTGGCGCAAAGCCTCATGTAGGACGGTGAGTCCTCCAATGCCTGAGTCAAATACGCCAATAGTTGCCAAAAGTTTTCCTTAATCTAAAACCTTAAGCCTTAACGACTGGAATTTTTCCAATCTTAGCTTGCCACTCTTGAGGACCTGTTGTGTGAACAGAAGTTCCTTCCGAATCGACAGCAACTGTCACTGGCATATCTTCAATCGTGAATTCGTAAATCGCTTCCATACCCAAATCAGCAAAGCCCACCACCTTAGATGCTTTGATAGCTTTAGATACCAAATAAGCGGCACCACCAACTGCCATCAAATAAGCAGATTTATGCTTTTTGATGGATTCAATAGCTACAGGACCGCGTTCAGATTTACCGACCATGGAGATGAGACCTGTTTGTGCCAACATCATCTCTGTGAACTTATCCATGCGTGTGGCGGTGGTTGGACCTGCAGGACCCATCACTTCATCACGAACTGGATCGACTGGACCGACGTAATAGATCACACGATTTTTAAAATCAACCGGAAGCTTTTCACCTTTAGCCAACATATCAGCAATGCGCTTGTGAGCAGCATCGCGACCGGTCAACATTTTGCCGTTCAATAACAATGTTTGACCTGGTTTCCATTTCGCTACTTCTTCAGGTGTCAAGGTATCTAAATTAACGCGCAATGACTTTTCAGTATCAGGTGCCCAAGCAACATTTGGCCAATCTGACAAAGATGGTGGAGTGAGGATGGCAGGACCATCACCATGTAAATGGAAATGAACGTGACGTGTTGCGGCACAGTTAGGGATCATGCCTACTGGTAATGAAGCAGCATGTGTTGGGTAGTCAAGGATCTTCACATCTAACACTGTTGTGAGACCACCTAAACCTTGTGCGCCTATGCCTAGTGCATTGACCTTATCCATGATTTCTAAACGAAGTTCTTCAATACGTGTTTTAGGTCCTCGAGCAATCAGCTCATGAATATCTACTGGACCCATTAATGACTCTTTAGCCAGCAACATGGCTTTTTCAGGAGTACCACCAATACCAATACCCAAGATACCTGGCGGACACCAACCAGCTCCCATTGTTGGAAGTGTCTTAACAACCCAATCAACAATCGAATCAGATGGGTTCAACATCACCAACTTGCTCTTATTTTCTGAACCACCACCCTTGGCTGCGCAAATGACCTCAACGCCATTACCTTCGACGATTTCATAATGAACCACGGCAGGGGTATTGTCTTTGGAGTTCGTCCGTTTACCAGCAGGATCGAGCAATATAGAGGCGCGAAGCTTGTTATCCGGGTTCATATAAGCCCGACGAACTCCTTCATTCACCATTTCTTGGACGCTGAGCTTGGCGTCCCATTTGACATGCATGCCCACTTTTAAAAACACAACAGCGATACCTGTATCTTGGCAAATAGGGCGCTTGCCCTCAGCACACATACGGCTATTGGTCAGGATCTGAGCGATCGCATCTTTAGCTGCAGGACTCTCCTCACGCTCATAGGCTTTGCCTAAAGCAGTGATGTAGTCCAAAGGATGGTAGTAAGAGATGTATTGAAAACCATCAGCAATACTTTGGATAAAGTCGTCTTGGCGAATTGTGCTCATAAGGGTACTTTGATAAGTGGTTAATCAGGAGTTATTCATTTTACCTAGGGAAAGTTCTAATCTAGTAATTGCCCCTCTGATTCATGTAAGCTTATGAATGATTTGTAGATGTTTAGGTAATGACTAGCCTTAGGGCTAAGGGGTAACCCTTAGAAAGCCTAAGTATATGAAGATTGTCAGTCAAACGTCAGTCCATCCGCCTAATCTCGATGTTTGTATTAAAACACCCTAGAAAGTAGGAGAAGAGTATGTCTGGTATGAAACAGTTATTAGTTGAAAATCGCGTTTTTAATCCACCCAAAGCTTTTGCCAAGCAAGCTGCTATTTCGAGCATGCAACAGTACAACGCCATGTGTCAGTCTTTTGAAAAAAACTTTGACGGCACATGGGCCAGACTTGCCAAAGAAAACTTATTTTGGAAGAAACCTTTTACGAAGGTTTTAGATGAATCTAAAGCCCCATTTTATAAATGGTTTGAAGACGGTTTAACCAATGCGTCTTACAACTGTATCGACCGTAACATTCAAAATGGTTTAGCCAAAAAGAATGCGCTTGTTTTTGAAGCGGATGATAAAAAAGTTACAAAAGTAACTTATCAAGAATTACATGACCGCGTTGCTGCATTTGCTAACGGTCTTAAAAAGCTCGGCATCAAAAAAGGTGACCGCGTTGTTATCTATATGTCTATGTCTGTTGAAGGTGTTGTGGCGATGCAAGCTTGTGCTCGTATTGGTGCGACTCACTCCGTTGTTTTCGGAGGCTTCTCTGCTAAGTCCTTACAAGAACGCATTGTCGACATTGGCGCAGTGGCATTAATTACAGCAGATCAACAATTGCGTGGTGGTAAAGCATTGCCACTTAAAACAATTGCAGACGAAGCTCTTGATTTAGGTGGTTGCGAAAAACTCAAGCACGTGATTGTTTACAAGCGTACTGGTGGTGACGTGCCCATGAAGGCAGGTCGTGACAAATGGATGCATGATGTTTCTGCTGGCCAAGCAAAAGTATGTGAGCCAGAGTGGGTCAGTGCAGAGCATCCGTTATTTGTTTTATACACATCAGGCTCAACCGGCAAACCCAAAGGTGTTCAACACGCAACCGGCGGTTACCTCTTGTGGGCGATGTTGACCATGAAGTGGACTTTTGACCTTCGTCACAAGGACATCTTCTGGTGTACAGCTGATATTGGTTGGATCACTGGCCATAGTTATATTGCTTATGGTCCTTTAGCATGTGGCGCAACACAAGTCATTTTTGAAGGTGTACCAACCTACCCGAATGCTGGTCGTTTCTGGGAAATGATTGAGCGTCACAAAGTATCTATTTTCTATACGGCACCAACAGCCATTCGTTCACTCATCAAAGCTTCTGATACAGATCCATCTGTTCATCCTAAGAATTACAACTTGAAGAGCTTGCGTCTACTAGGTTCTGTTGGTGAGCCGATCAATCCAGAGGCTTGGATGTGGTATCACAAAAATATTGGCGGTGAAAACTGTCCAATCGTTGACACTTTCTGGCAAACAGAAACAGGTGGCCACATGATCACACCGTTGCCAGGAGCGACACCATTGGTACCAGGTTCATGCACTTTGCCTTTACCGGGCGTCATGGCAGCGATCGTTGACGAAGTAGGTGCTGATATGCCTAACGGTCAAGGCGGGATTTTAGTGGTGAAGCGCCCATGGCCTGCCATGATTCGTACGATTTGGGGTGACCCAGAGCGCTTTAAGAAGAGCTACTTCCCAGACGAATTGGGTGGCACGCTTTACTTGGCAGGGGATGGCGCTATCCGTAATAAAGACACAGGGTATTTCACGATCACGGGTCGTATCGATGATGTGTTGAACGTCTCAGGTCACCGCATGGGTACGATGGAAATCGAATCATGCTTAGTTGCCAATCCTCTTGTTGCTGAGTCTGCCGTCGTTGGTCGACCTGACGACATGACTGGTGAGGCGATTGTGGCTTTCGTGGTTCTCAAAGGTAAGCGCCCAACGGGTGAGGATGCTAAGAAAATGGCAGCTGATCTGCGTAACTGGGTTGCTAAAGAAATTGGCCCGATTGCTAAACCAAAAGAAATTCGTTTTGGCGACAACTTACCGAAAACTCGTTCTGGAAAAATCATGCGTCGCTTGCTACGCGTGCTAGCGAAGGGTGAGGCGATTACACAAGACACCTCAACGCTCGAAAATCCAGCGATTTTGGAACAACTTAAAGATGCCATCTAATTAAATGAATTGATTAGCTAGTCCTTGTTAGGCCGGAAACTCATTGAGTGACCGGCCTTTTTTCTTTCAGCTGGGTAATAATCTAAATATGCCACATTTATCAGCTACCAAAAAAATAGGTTTCTATTACTTGCTATTTACAGCAGGATTCTTGTTTTTAATTTATTCGCTGAGCTTGGTAGAAGAAAATAGCGGTCCTGGACTTTGGCTAGGCAACATCTTCTTGTTTGTCACCATTGCTATTTATGCCAGCATTGGCTTGCTCTCAAGAACTTCAGACATCACTGATTACTATGTGGCTGGGCGCAAAGTGCCTGCTATTTTTAATGGTATGGCCACGGCCGCTGATTGGATGAGTGCTGCCACCTTTATCGGTTTGGTGGGTATCTTATTTAGTTCGGGCTACAAAGGTTTGGCTTTTATAGTGGGTTGGACGGGCGGCTTTTGTTTAGTCGCTTTATTAATAGCACCCTATATTCGTAAATTTGGTTCGTACACCATTCCTGACTTCTTGTCGATTCGATACAGTCAAGGCAAGGAAGGTGGCAGTAAAACTGTTCGTATTGCTGCAGTTATAACAACCATCATTTGTTCATTTCTTTATTTAGTCGCGCAAATTCAAGGTGTTGGTTTAATTATCAATCGTTTTATTGGTGTTGAATTTGGCATTGGTGTTTTCTTTGGCTTAGCTGGTATTTTGATCTGCTCTTTCTTGGGCGGTATGAGAGCCGTGACTTGGACACAGGTTGCTCAATATATCGTTATTGTGATTGCTTTGATCCTACCCTTGGGCATGATTTCTTATGACAAGCATGGCTCCATATTTCCTCAAGCGACGTATGGCAAAGTCTTAGAGGAGATCCAGTATTACGAAAAGGATTTTGAGACAACTCATGAAGAAGTCAAGGTGCGCATTTTTTATGAAAAAAAAGTGACATCTTTAGAGAAGCTAATTGCTGATTTACCGCTATCTTATTATGTTGAAAAAAAGAAAGCTGAAAAAGAATTGCGTGATGCTAGGCTTGCTCAAGCACCTTTAAAAGAAATCAAAGCGCTAGAGAAAAAATTACAAATCTTTCCAGCTAATCCTGCTGATGCCTATGAAGTTTGGCAAAAAGAAAAGCAAGAAGCTTACCAGCGAAGTCAAAACACAACACCCTCGATGGCACCAGTTTTTAGTAATATCACGGGTACCACTGGCATGGATCAGCTGAACTTTATATTACTCATTTTTTGCTTGATGTTTGGAACTGCCAGCTTGCCTCACATCCTAACGCGCTACTACACCACCACGGGTGTGAGTGCGGCGCGTTATTCCGTATTCTGGACCTTATTTTTTATCTTGATTTTTTATCTGAGCGTGCCACCTTTGGCGGCTATGGTGAAATTAGAGTTATTTAAAAATTTAGTGGGCGTCCCATTTTCTGATTTACCTCAGTGGGTATTGCAATGGCGTAAATTAGATCCACCAGTTTTTTCGCTCTCTGACATCAATGGCGACGGCATTGTTCAATGGGCCGAGTTAGTCATCTCCCCCGATATGATTATTCTTGCGGCACCTGAGATAGCCGGTTTGCCTTATGTCATTTCTGGTTTGGTGGCTGCAGGAGCCCTAGCTGCAGCCTTATCAACAGCAGATGGATTACTGCTGACAATTGCTAATGCGATTTCTCATGACGTTTACTTTCATATGGTGGATAACAAAGCATCTCATCAAAAACGTGTCACCATAGCCAAGATTGCCCTTTTAGGCGTCGCTCTATTTGCGGCCTACGTCACATCACTGAGACCAGGGGACATTCTATTTTTAGTGGGAGCTTCTTTCTCGCTAGCAGCGTCCAGCCTTTTTGCGGTGTTGATCTTGGCGGTATTTTCTAAGCGCATTAACGAGTGGGGGGCGGTCGCCGGTATTTTTACGGGCTTAGCTGTAAGCGGAACATATATCGCTTTGAACTATCCATTCGTTTCGCGTATCACGGGTGTGTTCGGAGATCGTTGGTTTGGTATCGATCCAATTGCCTCTGGCGCTTTTGGTATTCCTGCTAGTTTTATAGCTGCGATACTGGTCTCTTATCTAACTCGACCTAATCCGCCAGTCATCCGGCGTTTAGTTGACTACCTGAGAGACGCTAAGTCGACTATTTAAAAAGCTTTTTCCAGCCATCGATACCCAGCTTTTGCATCGTAGCGATATTCGTTTCAAAAATAGCTTCAGCCTCCGGAAAAGCTTCAACTGCTTTATCCAGACTATCTTCTCGCAGGATGTGTAAAGTGGGATAGGGTGAGCGATTCGTAAAGTTGGTGATATCGTCAACTTCAGTACCTGCAAATTGATATTGTGGGTGGAAGCTAGCAATTTGTAGCTCACCATCTAAATCCAATTGCTCTAATAACCCATCAGCCAAATCTAAAAACTCGTTGTAATCCATAAAATCTTGTAAGACATGAGGATGTATCAATAAAGTCGTATCTGTTTTTTCTGCTGAAGATTCAGCCAAATGTTCTAACTCTTGCGCTAGATCTATAAGAAGTGCTTCAACTGTCGTGGCTTCGCTCACGGTATAACGTATTTGTTCTTTAATATGCACGGCTTTAGCAAAAGGGCATAGATTCAAACCGATCACGGCCTTGACGAGCCAATCTTGCGTATCGTTGACGTATGGAGTGTCTTGATTTGTCATTTTTCTACCTTTTATTAAAGCATTGTGTATCGTATAGCCCATGATCCGTATTACTGAACTGCGCTTGCCTATCAATCATGCTCCAGAAGAGCTAGAAGCAGCCATATTAAAGTGTTTGAACATCCCTGCAAAGGATTTGATTCAGTTCAGCATTTTTAAGCGCAGTCATGATGCTCGTAAAAATACTGCTCTATCCCTAATCTACACCATTGATCTTTCTGCTAAAAATGAAGAACAACTATTAAAAACCTATGCGCACAATCAGCATATTCGTTTGGCACCAGACACCAGTTATCACTTTTTAGCACAAGCACCCGAACATCTATCCAATAGACCTGTGGTTATTGGTTTTGGCCCTTGTGGAATTTTTGCCGCTTTACTTCTAGCTCAGATGGGCTTTAAACCTCTTGTTTTAGAGCGAGGCAAAAAAGTGCGTGAGCGCACTCAAGATACTTGGGGCTTATGGCGTAAAAATAAACTCAATCCAGAATCTAATGTGCAATTTGGTGAGGGTGGTGCGGGCACTTTCTCGGACGGTAAGTTATGGAGTCAGATCAAAGATCCTAAGTTTTATGGTCGCAAAGTCATCCATGAATTTATCAAAGCCGGCGCTCCTGAAGAAATTGCTTATGTCGCTAAACCGCATATTGGTACATTTAGATTGGTGGGCGTTGTAGAAAAAATGCGTCATGAGATTATTAAACTCGGTGGCGAGATTCGTTTTCAACAAAAAGTCAGTGGCTTTGATATTCAAGAGGGGCAAATCAAAGGCGTCCACTTAGAGAGCGGTGAAAAAATAGAAGCTGACCAAGTGATTCTGGCTTTAGGGCACAGTTCACGGGACACCTTCCAAGCATTACATGATGCAGGCGTCTACATAGAAGCTAAACCTCTCTCGGTAGGTTTTAGGATCGAGCACCCTCAATCACTCATTGATAAAGCTCGCTTAGGACCTCATGCGGGTAACCCGATCATTGGTGCGGCTGATTACAAACTTGTGCACCACGCTAAAAACGGTCGAGCCGTCTATAGTTTTTGCATGTGCCCTGGTGGTACAGTCGTCGCCGCCACATCAGAAGAGAACCGAGTGGTGACGAATGGTATGAGTCAATATTCTCGTAACGAGCGCAATGCCAACGCAGGTATCGTCGTGAACGTTGATCCTGAGGATTATGGTGGGGGTCCTGATAACCCACTAGCGGGTATCGAGTTCCAAAGAAAGTTAGAGTCTCATGCGTTTGAGTTGGGCGGTCGTAATTACGAAGCGCCTGGCCAATTGGTGGGAGACTTTATTGCTGGAACGCCATCCACTGAGTTTGGCACGGTCATACCTTCCTATAAGCCAGGTGTTCATCTAACAGACTTAGCCACTACTCTGCCTGACTTCGCCATTGAAGCGATGCGTGAAGCGTTGCCTGCTTTTAATAAACAGATTCCAGGTTTCTCAATGCATGATGCAGTTTTGACAGGTGTAGAAACCAGAACATCTTCGCCACTGCGTATTACGCGTGGCAAAGATTTTCAGAGTCTCAATGTCAAAGGTTTATACCCAGCCGGTGAAGGTGCTGGATATGCTGGCGGCATTCTGTCAGCGGGTGTTGATGGTATTAAAGTCGCTGAAGCGCTGGCACTTGATATCTTGCAAAAAGAAAAATAAAAAGCAAAATAAAAAACACACAACTAAACGCACAACTAAATACCGACTAAATAGCCACTAAAGCTACTCTCTTCAAATGGCGACTTAGCCAAAATAATCCAATGGCAGTTAAAAATAATGGGAAGATCGAAACCCAGTTTAATAGCGCCCATCCTTGGGTTGTTAATAAGGCACCTGAACTTAATGAAGTAATAGCCATTGTGCTAAAAACGAAAAAATTAATTAAACCCTGAGCTTTATCTTTTTCCGCGGGTAAGTAGGTTGACAGTGCCAGAGTGGTGGCACCGGTAAATAAAAAATTCCAACCAACACCTAAAACCAACATTGCCCCAAAGAACTGATGTAGTTCTGTCCCAGATAAAGCAATAGCGACGCAGGCAGCATTGAGAGCTAAGCCGACCCACATGATGGGTAGGCTACCCCAGCGCTTGATTAAATGACCTGTAAAAAAACCTGGTGCAAACATGCCAATCACATGCCATTGAAGAACCATGGCTGCATCAGAGAAGGGATATCCACAAACCTCCATAGCTAATGGAGTAGCTGCCATGAGTAAATTCATAATGCCGTAACTGAGTGCGGAAGTCATCGCTACAACGATAAACATCGGTTGTTGAGCAATCACCATCAAGGATCTACCCATATCAACTGATCCCGATACTAAGCCACCATCTTTATCTAGCACCCGCCTCAGATCAGGTTCTTTAGGAAACTCAATCTTGCCCATAATAAAAATACCAATCGTTCCAGCAACAGCTAAAGATAGATAGGCGCCTAAGAAGGGCACATCAAAAACATTCTTAGTCCATGAGGCGAGGTTAGGTCCAATCACGGCACCTAATAAACCGCCTGCCAAAACCCAAGAGACAGCTTTTTCTTTTAGGCTCGCATGAGTTAACTCGGCAGCAGCGAAGCGATAGAGCTGACCATTAGCGCTGTAAAAGCCAGCAATGAGAGTTGCCGTTGTAAGAAGCCAAAAATTCTTATGATAGGCAGCAATGGCACAAACAATCGCTGAGACAACTGCCACCAATAAACCCAATTGAAATGATTTTTGGCGACCATAGCGTTTTTGTACTTTAGATACCAGACCAGTTGATAAGGCTCCACCAACCACATAGCCCATGATGGGCAAAGTCGCCATCCATGGGATAGGGGTGAGACTCATACCTACAAGACCGTTGATGGCAATAAAGGTGACGTTATTCGTTAAGAACAAGCCCTGACAAATAATCAGGAGAATTAAATTCTTATTAAATAAACGTGGCGATGTAATGGCTTGATTCATTAATTGAGTAATTGACTACTTATTCCGTTGAATGTTTGATAGCTCGATTATCTAATCAATTCATAAAATTGACAGATAAAAAAATGGCCGGTTAAACCAGCCATTCTTTGATGTTCTAAAAGATCCTAATTACTTATTGCTATCCAAAATCCACTGAACAACCGCTTTGGCATCAGCATCGCTAATTTTTGAGTTACTTGGCATAGGTACAGCACCCCAAACACCACCACCACCAGTTTTAACTTTCTTCGCTAATTTATCCACTGCATCAGGCTGACCTTTGTACTTGGCAGCGATATCTTTATAAGAAGGCCCAACAACTTTCTTATCAATGGCGTGGCAACCCATACAAGAATTTTTTACTGCGATTTCTTTCGATGCGAATACTGGTGCTGATACAGACACCATCAATCCTGCTGTGATCAATGAACTGATTAACATCATGTTCTATCTTCTCCGTTTAATTCAACAAATGTACTCTAATTAGGATAAGTATATAAAAATCACTTAAGTCTTGTATATATTGGATAACCACCTTTCAAAACATGCCTATGGCTCATGGGTTTAGAATAGAGCTAATTCCACGCATTCAATAATCAATAAAAAACCAACAAAAAACTAACAAAACCCCATGGCAAGTTATCAAACCGAAACAGTTCTAAGCGTTAAACACTGGAACGACACCCTTTTTAGCTTCACGACGACGCGCAATAAAAGTCTGCGCTTTCGTAATGGTCATTTCTTAATGATTGGTTTGGAAGTGGAGGGGAAACCTTTGGTGCGCGCTTACAGCGTAGCTAGCCCCAACTATGAAGAACACCTAGAGTTCTTCAGCATCATTGTTGAAAACGGCCCCCTCACATCCAGACTTCAAAAAATCAAAGTGGGTGATCCTATTCTCGTGAGTGATAAATCAGTGGGCACTTTAGTCATTGACGATTTGAACCCAGGTAAAAATCTTTATCTATTTAGCACGGGTACAGGCTTAGCACCATTCATGAGCATTATTCGTGATCCTGAAACTTATGAGAGATTCGAAAAGATTATTTTGATCCACGGTGTTCGCTTGGTCAGTGAACTGGCTTATGAGGACTACATCAAGAATGAACTACCTAATGATGAATTCTTAGGTGAGATGGTTCGCGAAAAGCTCATCTACTACCCAACGGTCACAAGAGAAGCATTCAAACACACAGGTCGTCTAACAACAGCGATTGAAAACGGCCAGCTATTTAAAGACATTGGTTTGCCAACCCTAGACCCAGCTACAGATCGGGGCATGATTTGCGGCAGCCCATCCATGCTCAAAGAAATCTCTGGAATGCTGGATGCCAAGGGATTCAAAGTATCACCAAGTCTAGGCGTTCTGGGCGACTATGTCTACGAAAGAGCTTTCGTAGAAAAGTAATTTTTAAACCTTTTTTAAATTTATATATTACTTTAAGTTATATATAAATAACTATCTATTATTTTACGTAATATAGGTAGATGCTTATAGTTCCAACCATTGATATCAAAAGGTTGGGGCAATGCGAACAAGCAGACATACAGATGTATCAGACACGCCAGAAAATCAAGAGCATCTAGCTATTGGTCTGCCGCCTATTGAAAAGAAAAATACTTTATTTTTGGTAGATCGCAGATATGTACTGATTACCTTTTTAGTATTGATGTCATTACTAGGTTACTGGTTGAGCCAAGCTGACCATCATGTTAGACACACCATCGCAACATCACTCGCCACTTTATTAAGTTCTGAATATTTCTGGTTAGCTGTTGGTGTTGGATTGGCAGCTCAAATTGTAGATGGCGCTTTGGGTATGGCTTATGGCGTTACCTCCAATTCATTTCTCTTGGGCATCGGGGCGACGCCTGTTGCAGCATCAAGCGCTGTTCATGTGGCAGAAATATTCACGACAGCATTTTCAGGTGTGTCACACATTCGATTTGGAAATGTGGATAAAGAACTTTTCAAAAAAATTGTCATTCCTGGTGTTGTTGGTGGTGTGATCGGTGTCATTTTTCTAACGTCAATCGATGGAAAATTATTAAAACCATACATTACGGCCTATCTCCTTGTGATGGGCATCATCATTTTAAGAAAAGCCTTCAAGCCAAGAGTAGAAAAATCTTCTCATGAACTTAAGCATGTTCGAAAGCTAGCAGTTAGTGGAGGTTTTCTTGATGCGGTGGGTGGAGGTGGTTGGGGGCCTGTTGTCACATCATCCTTAATCGGCCAGGGGAATAATCCACGCAAAACAATTGGTACTGTTAATACGGCTGAATTTTTTGTGGCCTTAGCAACTGGAACAAGCTTTTTATTATTGAGTGGCGTTGATCATTGGATTTTAGTGGCGGGTTTGGTCTTTGGTGGTTTGTTTGCCGCACCCTTTGCAGCTTATTTGACTAGCCGACTATCGGTACGCACTTTATTGATAACAGTTGGTTTACTGATTTCAACTTTAAGCGCGTTTAATTTATACAAAATATTGGTTTGATTTAGAAAATGGCTAAGTATCAAACCGAGACAGTTCTAAGCGTTAAACACTGGAACGACACCCTTTTTAGTTTCACAACCACGCGTAACAAGAGCCTACGCTTTCGTAATGGTCATTTCTTAATGATTGGCTTAGAAGTCGAGGACAAGCCTTTGGCGCGAGCCTATAGCGTGGCTAGCGCTAATTATCAAGAGCATTTGGAGTTCCTCAGTATCAAAATTGAAAACGGAGCGTTAACCTCACGCCTTCAAAACATCAAAATAGGCGACCCCATTTTAGTGAGTGAAAAATCTGTGGGAACTTTAGTGATTGACGATTTGAACCCAGGTAAAAATCTTTACCTGTTTAGTACCGGTACAGGCTTAGCACCATTCATGAGCATTATTCGTGATCCTGAGACTTATGAAAGATTTGAAAAAGTTGTATTGATCCATGGTGTACGTTTGGTGAGTGAGCTGGCTTATGAGGATTACATCAAGAATGAGCTACCCAATGATGAGTTCTTGGGTGAAATGGTTCGTGAAAAGCTCATCTACTACCCAACCGTAACACGTGAAGCTTTTAAACATACAGGTCGTTTAACGACAGCGATTGAAAACGGCCAGCTATTTAAAGACATTGGTTTACCACCCTTAGACCCAGCTACAGATCGGGGCATGATTTGCGGTAGCCCATCGATGCTGAAAGAAATATCAGTAATGCTTGATGCAAAGGGTTTCAAAGTTTCACCTGGTCTCGGACGTTTGGGTGATTACGTGTATGAACGAGCATTTGTTGAATCTTAATTTAGTAGAAAAGTAATTATGTATTTATATAACCCCATTGATCAACGTATTGTCGACGACCGAGTCAAGCAATTTAAAGGGCAGGTTGAAAGGCGTTTGTTAGGAAGTCTTCCTGAGGAAGAGTTCAAACCACTTCGCCTTCAAAATGGTCTTTACTTACAGCGACATGCTTATATGTTGCGAATTGCCATACCTTATGGATTATTTAATAGTCAGCAAATGAACATGTTTGCACATATTGCTGATAAATATGACCGAGGTTATGGCCATTTCACAACACGACAAAACATACAATTTAATTGGCTAAAGCTGGAAGAGTCACCTGAAATATTAGCGGATTTGGCAAGTGTGCAAATGCATGCTATCCAGACATCAGGTAATTGCGTTCGAAATATCACCAGCGATCCATTTGCTGGCGTTGCTGCTGATGAAATCGTAGATCCACGACCTGTTTGTGAGCTATTACGTCAATGGTCTACTTTGCATCCAGAGTTTGCATTTTTACCCAGAAAATTCAAGATTGCAGTCAGCGCCTCAAAAGAAGATCGTGCGATTGTTGCCGCTCACGACTTAGGTGTTTTTCTAAGACATAACAGCCAAGGTAAGTTAGTCGCAGATATTTTGGTTGGTGGCGGTATGGGGCGTACTCCAATTATTGGAACGGTGATTCAGAAAGATTTACCGTGGCAGGAGCTTCCTAACTACATATCAGCCGTTCTACGCGTTTATAACCTTCATGGTCGCAGAGACAATATATACAAAGCAAGGATCAAGATCCTTTTCAAAGCTCTTGGTGCTGAAGAGTTCACTCGTCAAGTTAATGAGGAGTACCAATACTGGCAGGGTGGTGATCAGACTTTCACGCAAAGCGAATGGGATCGGGTTGCTCAATATTTTTCAAAACCTAAGTACAAGCAACTACCAAGTATTTCAAAAAATGAACTGGTTCAACTAGCTAATGAGGAAGATAAAAAAAGTTTTACTCGCTGGCTTGAGAGAAATACAAAGGAACATCAAATATCAGGATATTCAAGCGTCCTCCTATCATTGAAGCCGCACGGTACAGTTGCTCCAGGAGATATTGATTCCAGTCAAATGAGAAAAATTGCTGATTTGGCGAATCAGTTCAGTTTTGGGTTAATTAGATCCACGCATGAACAAAACCTAGTTTTAGCCGATGTTGAGCAAAGTCGTTTGCTAGAACTTTGGCAAGAAGCTAAATCTTTGGGCTTGGCTTTGCCAAATATCGGTTTATTAACCGATATTATTGCTTGCCCAGGCGGAGATTTTTGCTCACTAGCTAATGCTAAATCAATCCCAATTGCTAATGACATACAAAAAAGATTTGACGATTTAGATTACCTTTTTGATATTGGCGACATCACATTAAATATATCTGGATGCATTAACTCATGCGGCCATCATCACGTAGGTAATATTGGAATATTAGGCGTGGATAAAGATGGTCAGGAGTGGTATCAAGTTACTTTGGGTGGTGAGCAAGGTCTTAATGCTGCAATAGGAAAAGTGATAGGACCTTCCTTTTATGCCAGCGATATGCCTGATGTCATCAGTGACTTGATTGACGTTTACATTCAACTGCGTGAGCCGGATGAAAGCTTCATAGATGCCTATCGAAGGTCTGGTGTTGAGCCATTCAAAACTCGAGTCTATGCCAATATAGCTAAAAAAGAAGAAGCTAGCTCAGTTGAGGTCAATGCTCATGCTTAACATCATTCGTTACCCCTTGGATGGTGAACTTCAGTTGATTGAGGATGATTGGCAGTTGATTGCTAAAGACTCTACTCATTTACCTCTCAATGGTCGCTGTTTGGTCCCATTTTCTTATTGGGCTGAGAACATCAATCATCATGATCTTCAGAAAAAAGCATTATCTGGTGAGCTAGGAGTTTGGTTTTCAAGTGATGATGATTTGCCTCTTCATAAAGAAACTATTCTCTTTGGTTTAAAAGTATGGACAGTAGTCGCCGTCGATTTTCCTATTTTTAGAGATGGCCGTGGTTTTAGTATGGCTGCCATCTTAAGGGATAGGTATGGTTGGAATGGTCAACTGCGTGCGATAGGTGATGTATTGATTGACCAGTTACTGCAAATGTCAAAAGTAGGTTTTGATGAATTTGTTCTGAGGCAAGATCAGTCAGTAGCTGTTGCATTAGATCAGTTCCAGATATATAGCCATCGACTCCAAAATGATTGGAGATCTAATCGTGCTCAATTGGGTGGGGTTAAATCATGAGCCACGTTGAAAATTTATGGGAAATTCCTAAGGTCCAATTAAATGAAGAGCGCCTTATTGATTTAGATAATCAATTAAATGAGCGTTTGGTTTTAATTCAGAGCCGATTCGGTGATGTGAGATTTGCTACAAGCTTAGCAGCAGAAGACATGGCAGTGACCCATGGGATTTCAAAAAATGCTAGATCCATTCAGCTATTCACATTGTCAACAGGCCGTCTTCATCTTGAAACAGTGGAGATGGTTCAAAAGGTTGAAGAACACTATGGTTTGAGTATTAATCGAATAGAACCTGTGAAGGAAGATGTAGATCAATTTATTGAGCAATATGGCATCAATGGTTTTTATGATGGTGAAGAAGCTAAAAAACAGTGCTGCTATGTCAGAAAAGTGAAGCCACTTGAAGGTGCTTTAAAGGGGGCTGATGCATGGATAACTGGCTTGAGACGTTCCCAGTCTGTAACCCGTGACGAATTACATTTTGAGGAGTTGGACGAACAAAGAGGTATTCCAAAATTCAATCCAATCTTTGATTGGAGTGACGATGATTTATGGGCATATTTACTTTTTCAGAAAGTCCCATTGCACCCTCTGCACCTAAAAGGATATCCAAGCATTGGATGTGAACCTTGTACTAGACCTATTCGTGCTGGTGAAGATGTACGCGCTGGACGATGGTGGTGGTTGAATAAGGAAAGTAAAGAATGCGGTTTACATCTTAAATAAGAAAAAAATGAGTCAAGAAAATAATCAATTACGCAACCAACACCTTGATTGGCTTGAGGCTGAGTCAATCTACATTATTAGAGAGGTCATCGCCCAGGCTAGTCGTCCGGCCATGCTGTTTTCGGGTGGTAAAGATTCTATTGTGATGTTCCATTTGGCAAGAAAAGCATTTTCATTTGGTAATCGACCGATTACCTTACCTTTTCCTTTGTTACACATTGATACTGGTCACAATTACTCTGAAGTCATTCAATTTCGAGATGAAATTGTTAAAAATACTGGAGCTAATTTAATTGTTGAATACGTTGAGGATTCTATTGCCAAGGGTTCTGTCAAATTGCGAAAAGCAACCGATTCACGTAATGGTGCTCAAGCAACTACCTTATTAGAAGCTATTGAGAAGCATGAGTTTGATGCCCTGATGGGTGGCGCGCGACGCGATGAAGAGAAGTCTCGAGCAAAAGAGCGAATCTTTTCATTTCGTGATGAATTTGGCCAATGGGATCCTAAGGCACAAAGGCCAGAACTTTGGAGCTTGTATAACGCACGCATCTCCAAAGGTGAAAATATGAGAGTTTTCCCAATTTCAAATTGGACTGAATTAGATATTTGGCAATATATTGCTCGTGAAAACTTAGCCTTACCTACTATTTACTACGCTCATGAGCGTGAAGTTGTAAAAAGAAATAACTTACTGGTACCCGTTACTTTTTTAACACCTACGGAACTTGGTGAAGTTACTGAAAAATTAAGTGTGCGTTTTCGTACTGTAGGGGATATCAGTTGCACATGTCCGGTACTTAGCGACGCTGATTCACCAGAAAAAATTATCGCTGAAACTGTTATTGCAGAAATAACCGAACGTGGTGCTACTCGTATGGATGACCAAACGAGTGAAGCATCTATGGAGCGTCGTAAAAAAGAGGGGTATTTCTGATGAATCAATCACACCATAAAAATCATCAAGAGGTTGTCCGCTTTATTACTTGCGGTAGCGTTGACGATGGTAAAAGCACTTTAATTGGACGCATTCTTTATGACACAAAAGCTGTATTAATCGATCAGATACAAGCTCTGACAAAAACAAAGCACTCTCGGGTTGTTGCAAAAGATGCGGCTATCGACTTGGCTTTATTGACAGATGGTCTTGAGGCTGAGCGTGAGCAAGGCATTACGATTGATGTGGCTTATCGTTATTTCTCAACAGCCAAAAGAAAATTCATCATTGCAGATGCTCCAGGTCACGAACAATACACCCGAAATATGGTGACAGGAGCATCACAAGCAGATGTTGCTATTTTATTGGTGGATGCTACACGGGTCGACTTAACAAAGTCCCCTGTGGAATTATTGGTTCAGACTAAGCGCCATGCAGCCATTGTAAAAATGTTGGGATTGCGTCATGTGGCAGTGGCTGTCAATAAGCTTGATTTATTGAACTTTGATAAAGAAATATTTCAAAAAATTCAAAAAGCCACTGAAGACCTTGCGCAGACTTTGGGCTTGCCAACACCTCAGGTATTCCCAGTTTCCGCATTACTTGGGGACAATATTGTCACAAAATCAAAAAACTTTGATTGGTATCAGGGTCCCACATTGCTAGATTGGTTGGAGTCGATTGATGTGACAACTAAAAATACTGTATCAAATCTAAGATTCCCTGTGCAATACGTTGCAAGACAAGATGGTAGTGCATCTGCGGACTTCAGGGGTTATCTTGGGCGTATTGAGAGCGGGGAGATTCATCAAGGGCAAACAATCACTATATTGCCCAGTGGCTCGAGTGCTACAGTTTCTGAAATCTTTATCTCTAATGGTCAAAATAGCTTTCAGCAGGATAAAGGCGTTGAGTTGGCTTTAGCCGGTGACGTTGTTGCAATTACTTTTAAAGAAGATGTGGACGTATCAAGAGGTGACATGATCGTCTCTCAAGATGATGCTACTCAGCTACTAACTAAAAACATCATTGCTGATTTATGCTGGTTAGACCAAGATGCATTATCAGTATCTCGTAAATACATTCTTCGTCATACAACCCATTCGGTTTTTGCTAAGGTGAAAAACATTATCCAGACCTTGGATATGGAAACGCTTTCAAATACAGTTGATACAGATGAATTAAGAGCAAACATGATTGGCCAGGTTGAGTTAACTCTTCAAAAACCGATCGTCGCTGATTTATTCGATGAATCTTCGGGAACTGGATCTTTTGTCTTAATTGATGAAACTAGTAACCATACAGTTGCCGCAGGCATGATTCGTGAGGTGCTTTAAATGAATCATTCCAATGGTAAGGTTTTCTTGGTTGGGGCAGGCCCTGGTGCAGCTGATTTAATTACTGTCAGAGGCATGAAGTTACTCCAACAAGCAGATATTGTTTTTCATGATGCGTTGATTGATCCTCAAATGCTTGAATTTTGTAATCAAGCGATTTTGATTCCGGTTGGAAAGCGTTGCGGTAGACATTCAACTGCTCAGGCTTTTATTAATAAGCGTTTAATTGATGCAAGCCAAAAACATCAAATAATTGTCCGTCTCAAAGGCGGGGATCCAATGATATTCGGTAGAGCTGATGAGGAAATCAGCGCTTTAGAGAGTGCTGGCATTGATGTGGAAGTTGTTCCTGGTATTACAGCCGCGCTAGCCGCATCTGCGTCTTTGAAACAATCTTTAACTTTGCGTGGTGTTTCAAGAAGTGTGGCATTTTTCACTCATGTCAAAGCAGAAAATCAAGAAATTGCCGTCTTGCCAGAGGCTGATACGCTAGTTATTTATATGGGGCGCTCTGAATCAGAGATGATTGCCAAAAAACTACTTGATCAAGGTAAGTCTGAAGATACTCCCGTTCAAATCATTGAGGCCATCAGTACGAAGCATGAGCGAAGACTATCTCTGACTTTAAAAGAAATGCATGAGGGAGCAGCATTGACTTGGTTTAATCAAGATTCACCAGCTCTTTTATTAGTCGGTGCAGTATTTCGCAATCGCTTGCAAGACTCCGAGATTCTCACCAACCGCAGGCTTTACGGTTAAGTTCATTCGGGGAAATTTTTGGCTACAAGACTCAAGTAACTTAGGCAGGTCCTCTCTAATATGACCACCTTGACCAAAGAAAATAGGTACTAGAGTCATTTCATGAATGCCTTGTGAGTCGAGCTCTTGGATACATTCTTCAAGTGAGGGGGTCATTAATTCTAAAAATGCTAATTTAACTTTGACCTCAGGAGTTTCAGCCTGAATTAATTTCTGAACATTGATGATGGGCTCTTTCCATCGGGGGTCTCGAGCACCATGACTGAATAAGATAATCGCTTTATTAACCATAAATTATTGTAAATTAAAAAACAAACGTATGACATCCCCAATGAAGACAATCTCTTCTAGGTCTATTGGGATTCGGTTATTTACAATTAAAGTCAATGATTTCGGTATTTAATAGGTCTTCCTTAGCAGATTCTGGCTTAAATTTAAATGTCTCATCTTTTTTGGTTTTTGTAGTTTTCATTTCCCAAATGTACATCTTAAGATTGCCATTATTCTTGTCCAATTCAAATATATCAATACGTCCAGTGATGTCTTCTAGTGATTGAAGAGTGATAGAACTAGATGTATTTTCAATTACTTTAATATTTTCTCTGTACGATGTTAAAAATTCATTTAGTTTATTGTCAGCAATAAATTCTTTATTAAACTTACTTTTACTAGAGTTATCCCACCAAATTTCGAAATCTCTTTGATTGGCATTTTCAATAAGGTCTATGTAGACACTGTCATAAAAATTCGGTTTGGCATATTTGCCTATTGATGTGGGAGTCAATACATGATTTTTGGAGTAAGCAGATTTACGTTCACACTCAATCCGAGTGAATTTACTATTTTTGATACTTTCAATAAACCCATATAAACTTTGAGAGTGTGCATCAGAATTAATCAGTAATAAAGCAAGACAAAATAATCTATTTTTCATAATTTTTTCCAATGAAACATCATAGAACCATTCAAATGATTTTCCAGGATGCCAGTAATGAGAATAAGTAAATATAAACAATAATAAAATTATTTTGTTATCTTTCTAAATACTTTACCAATTGAATAACCTAATGAATGAGACGATTGAGAGGGTTTGGGTGATTCTGTAGAAAAAATGACAATATGAAGCATACGGGTATCAAAATATCTATAGCAATTATTGAGAGTACTTTGGGAATAAATAGAAAAAGGGGCAATTAAGCCCCTTTATTTATTTCTATATCTGGCGGAGAGGGCGGGATTCGAACCCGCGGTAGGCTATAAACCTACGCACGCTTTCCAGGCGTGTGACTTAAACCGCTCATCCACCTCTCCGGATAAGAAGGCGATTATATACCTCGCCCTCAAATTGATTGGTGGGGCTTATTCAGCCTCTGACATGCCACCGACGACGTGACTAAAGCCACCATCGACGTAAGTGATCTCACCGGTAATACCGTTGGCTAAATCTGACATTAAGAAAGCAGCTGCGTTACCCACATCATCAATGGTCACATTGCGACGTAAAGGCGCATTAGTTTCAACGAAATCTAAAATCTTGCCAAAACCTTTAATGCCTGATGCTGCTAGTGTTTTGATCGGACCGGCTGAGATACCGTTACAACGGATACCCTTAGGACCTACTGAATTAGCCAAATAACGAACACTGGCTTCTAAAGAGGCTTTTGCTAAGCCCATGGTGTTGTAATTGGCAACCACCATCTGTGAACCGAGGTAAGTCAAAGTTAATAGGGCGGCTTTGTCATTTAACATCGGTAAAGCTGCTTTGGCCAAAGCTGGGAAGCTATAGGCGGAAATATCATGAGCAATCTTAAAAGACTCTCTGGATAAACCCTCTAAAAAGTCACCAGCGATGGCTTCACGTGGTGCAAAGCCGATTGAATGGACCAATCCGTCAAATTTAGGCCATGTGGCTGATAGATCAGCGAAGAGCTTGTCGATCTGAGCGTCATCACCCACGTCGCAGTCAAAAATGAGCTTGCTGTTGAATTCTGAAGCAAATTCAATGGTTCGGTCCTTAAAGCGGTCACCTACATAAGTAAAGGCTAATTCAGCACCTTCTCTATGGCAGGCTTTAGCGATACCATAAGCAATAGAGCGGCTAGAAAGAAGGCCTGTCAGAACGATTTTTTTACCAGCTAAGAAACCCATTTTTACTTCCTTTATTCTTTTTGATGCATTTGTTAATGTCTAATTACAATTGTCACACATGCAAACGAATAGACCCTTACTTTATCCCATCATTTTAAGCTTATTGCTTTTGATGGGGCTTGCTATTCATTCTGAGCATTCTGAAGCTAAACCATCCCATGGCTTTGCCCAATATGGCGATTTGCGCTACCCGGCTGGGTTCAAACACTTTGAATACGTTAATCCAGATGCCCCTCAAGGCGGCACTCTGCAACTTCCAAACCCCGATCGAAGAACCAGTTTTGACAAATTCAACCCTTTCACTCTCAAAGGCGTCACTGCACCGGGAGTGGCGCAACTCATGTTTGAAAGTCTATTGATTAGCAGTGCCGATGAAGTGGCTTCTGCTTATGGACTATTAGCTGAGGATGTAGAAGTGGCTAAAGACCAGTTATCCGTTACTTTTAGATTAAGAGAATTGGCTCGCTTTAATGATGGGGCACCAGTTCTTGCAAAAGATGTGAAGTACTCCTTTGATATGTTGATGAGCAAGTTAGCTAGCCCTCAATTCAAAACCATTTACGCCGATGTGAAACAGGCTGTCATTGTTTCTGATCTCGTGATTCGGTTTGACTTTCATCGCAAGAATAGCGAACTGCCTCTCATTGTTGGATCCCTTCCTATCTTCTCTGAGAAGTGGGGCAAGAGTACAGATGGCACTGGCAAAGATAAATTATTTAATCAAATCACTTTTGAGTATCCGATTGCCAGTGGTCCTTACTTAATTGAAAAATACGATATTGGTAAAACGATTACCTTTAAAAAGAATCCTGACTACTGGGGATCAGACCTTAATGTGCGTCTTGGATTTTTCAACTTTGATCGAGTGTCCTATCGTTTATACAAAGACGACACGGCTCGCCTAGAGGCACTCAAAGCGGGTGAGTTTGATACCTTAGTAGAGTACCGAGCTAAGAACTGGGCGAAAAGTTATGTAGGGCCCAAGTTCAGAGATGGCACGCTTAAGAAAACCTACTTCCAGCATCGTAATGGCGCGGGTATGCAAGGCTTCATCATGAACATGCGCAAGCCAGTCTTTCAGGATCAGAGGGTCAGAGAGGCGCTCACCCTGGCTTTGGATTTTGAATGGATGAACCGCCAACTCTTTTATGGCCAATACCATCGCATTGATAGTTATTTCGCTAATAGTGATTTAGGTGCTTCTTACGAAGCTGGCAGTGTGCCAAGTGCGCAAGAGAAAAAACTATTAGAGCCTTTACAAAAAGCTTACCCGCAACATTTCCCGGAAAAAGCACTGGGTCCTATGCTCTTACCTGTGAGCACTGAAGAGCCGTCTAGCTTGAGGCAAAACTTAAGAAAAGCCAGAGAGCTCTTAGCGAAAGCCGGATGGGTATACAAAGACGGTGCACTTAGAAACGCTAAAGGACAAGCACTTGAATTTGAAGTCATGGACGATGGTGGAGCGATGGTCCGTTTGGTAGCAGCTTATGTTCGTAACCTTCAAAAATTAGGTATTCAAGTGCAAATCAGAACCACTGACTATGCGCTTTATCAAAAGCGCTTAGAAGAATTTGACTTTGACATGACCACCATGAAATTCCCAGACTCTCAAAGCCCTGGTAATGAACTATGGGATCGTTACGGTAGTGAGTCTGCTACGACCAAAGGATCAGACAACATCATTGGCGTTAAATCACCCGTGGTGGATGCACTGGTCGGGCACATTGTTAAAGCCCAATCTAGGAAAGATCTGGTAGCAGCTACCAGAGCATTGGATCGTGTGTTGACTCACAGTTATCACGTGGTACCTCATTGGTACAGCCCAAGCCATCGCGTAGCATATAAATCAAATTTAGCATTTTCAAAACCACCGACTTATTACCAAGCAGAGTCTTGGATCCTAAGCACTTGGTGGCGCATTCCTACTGAAGAGAAAGGTGCCAAATGAATAGCGCCTTATTGAGATATATTATTAAACGTGTGCTGTTAATGATCCCTACGCTTTTGGGCGTCATCACTTTGACATTCGCTGTGATTCAGTTCGTGCCCGGTGGTCCGGTGGAACAAATGATGCTAGAAATTAAAGGTCGTGGTGATGCCAGCGTCGGAGCAGGTGAGTCATCAGGCGGCGGTTCTAGCAGTAGCACCTATCGCGGACGTCAAGGCATTGACGAAGAGCGCCTCAAAGAAATCAAAGCACTCTATGGTTTTGATAAGCCACCGATTGAGCGCTACTGGCACATGCTCAAACGATTTGCGATGTTTGATTTGGGGCAAAGTTATTACCAACATAAGAGCGTTTGGGACTTGGTCATCTCCAAGCTACCAGTCTCTATCAGTTTAGGTCTGTGGACCTTTTTAATTACTTATCTCATATCGATACCTTTGGGCATTAAAAAAGCAGTTCGAGCAGGCACTCGTTTTGATACCGCAACGAGTGTTGTGATTTTGATCGGTTACGCCATCCCTGGATTTGTTTTAGGTGTTTTGTTATTGGTTTTATTTGGTGGCGGTAGTTTCTTTCAGTTATTCCCACTGCGTGGGTTAACTTCTGACAATTGGGAAGAGTTAAGTCTCATTGGCAAGGTCATGGATTACTTGTGGCATTTGGTACTACCGATCACAGCATCTGTATTAGGTAACTTCGCTGTCATCACCATGCTCACTAAAAACTCATTCTTGGAAGAGATCCGTAAACAATATGTGATCACTGCAAGAGCGAAGGGTCTGAGTGAAGACATAGTTTTATGGAAGCATGTTTTTAGGAACGCGCTTATCCCATTGGTCACAGGTTTCCCGGCTGCATTTATTGGAGCATTTTTTACAGGCTCACTTTTAATAGAAACGCTATTTTCTTTAGATGGCCTTGGGCTGCTTTCTTATGAAGCTGTGATGAAGCGCGACTACCCAGTGGTGCTCGGTACACTTTATCTGTTCACACTCATTGGCTTGGTTACTAAACTCATTTCTGATATTGCTTATGTCTTAGTGGATCCTCGGATCCAGTTAGACAATCAATCGGGGGGACGATAATGGCTTTAGTGACATTACCCTTCACCAAGTATCTTAAAGAAAGTCATCAGTGGCAGCGATTCAGAGCCAATCGCTTGGGTTATTGGAGCTTATGGATTTTTACTGCTTTATTTGTTTTAAGTTTATTTGCTGAATTGATCGCTAATGATCGCCCCATCTTAGTTCGCTATCAGAGTGACTTTTATGTACCGATTGTTAAAGATTATCCAGAGACTGCTTTTGGTGGTGATTTCCCAACCCCTACGGATTACTTAGATCCTGATATCAAGAAGACTTTTTCTAAGCCAGGCAACTGGGCGGTGTATCCACTGATCACCTACAACTACAACACACTCAATTACTTTGCAAAAGAACCCAACCCAGCATCGCCATCAAGAGACAACTTACTCGGTACTGATGATCGGGGTAGAGATGTTGTTGCGCGTTTAATTTATGGTTTTAGATTGTCTGTGCTCTTTGGACTTTGCTTAACTGTCTTAGGCGTGATCGTTGGGGTTTTGACTGGTGCCCTCATGGGTTACTTTGGTGGCAAAGTGGACTTAGTCACCCAGCGCTTCATTGAGATCTGGAGCTCTATGCCAGAGCTCTACTTATTAATCATCTTCGCTTCAATATTTTCTCCAAGTATTGGATTGTTAATTATCTTATTGTCCCTTTTTGGTTGGATGGGTTTATCAGACTATGTGCGTGGGGAGTTTTTTAAAAATCGATCACTAGAATATGTGCGTGCTGCTGAAGCTCTGGGTTTATCAAGTTCTCAGATTATGTGGCGCCACATCTTGCCCAATAGCTTGACACCAGTGATCACATTTTTGCCATTTAGGATGAGTGCATCGATTTTGGCATTAACCAGTTTGGATTTCTTAGGCTTGGGTGTGCCACCCGATACGGCGAGCCTAGGGGAGTTACTCGCTCAAGGTAAGGCGAACTTAGATGCATGGTGGATTTCTTTATCAACATTCTTAGTTTTAGCCATCACGCTCATGCTGTTAACTTTTATGGGTGATGCCCTACGAGACGCTTTTGATAATCGACGATCTGCTGGTGAGGCCAAGTCATGAGCCAGAGTATGAACGAGCACAGTCAAATGCCTTTACTGAACATCCAAAACTTAAGCATTAAGTTTGGACGTAAAACGGTTGTCAATGATTTAAGTTTAAGTATTGCTCCAGGTGAGCGATTGGCCATTGTTGGCGAATCTGGTTCTGGCAAAACTTTAACGGGCTTATCTCTGATTGGTTTATTGCCAGAGGCGGGTGAAGTCTCTGGAAAAATAGAGCTCAGCTATCAAGACCAGCATCAAGCTCAAACCAACAATAGTTCAACACACGACATCCTCAGCATGAGTACCAAGGAGCTGCAGGCAATCCGTGGCAAAGACATAGCCATGATTTTCCAGGAGCCTATGACTGCTCTTAATCCGCTCTACACAGTTGGTAATCAAATCACGGAAGCTGTGCAATGCCATAACCCACTATGGAGCAAGGTGGAATGTCATGATCGTTCAGTGGCTCTTTTACAAAAAACCGGCATACCCAATCCCTCAGAACGCTTTTCTTTTTACCCTCATCAGTTATCGGGTGGCCAACGTCAAAGAGCCATGATTGCGATGGCCTTGGCGTGCCAGCCTAAACTTTTAATTGCGGATGAACCAACAACCGCGCTGGACCCTAGTTTGCGTTTGCAGATTCTGGATCTATTAAAAGAACTACAAGAAGATGCCAAGTCTCATGGCGGTATGGCGGTTATCTTGATCACGCATGATCTCAATATGGTGCGCCATTTTGCAGAACGCGTCGGTGTGATGCATCAAGGTAAGTTATTAGAGTACGGTCCGACTGAGCAAGTCTTTAACAAGCCAGAGCATGCCTACACAGAAAGCTTAGTGCATAGCGAGCCCGTTAGAAATGTTATTCCGATTGTTCCAATTGCTCCGGTGTTATTAAAAGCCCATGATTTAACGGTGGCCTACCCTAAAGTAGGTGGTGGTCGATTCATAACAGGATTAAAGAAGTTCTTAAAAGGTTTTCATTTTTCAGACCTATGGCATCAAGAATACGATGAGGTGGTGAAGAATATTGATCTGGATCTTCGTCAAGGCGAGACGCTCGGTTTAATTGGTGAGTCAGGTTCTGGTAAATCAACTCTAGCAATGGCTTTGCTCGGCTTGCTCGGGCAAACAGGTGCAAAAACATCAGGGCATGTTGAGATTTTGGGACACGATTGGTTCAAGATGTCGCAAAAAGAGCGTCGCCCACTCAGAGCATCGTTTCAGGTTATTTTCCAAGATCCATTTGGATCACTTTCACCAAGAATGACGGTGGGTCAGATTGTGGGGGAGGGTCTTCTTTTGCATCAAGCAGATCTATCTGCTGAAGCGCTTAAGTTAAAAGTCATTGATGTCCTCAAAGAGGTGGGTTTGGATCGAACCGCCTTTAATCGATACCCTCATGAGTTCTCTGGTGGACAAAGACAGCGCATCGCGATTGCAAGGGCGCTTATCTTAAAGCCTCAGATATTAGTCTTAGATGAGCCTACATCTGCTTTGGATGTGACCATTCAGAGGCAGATTTTGGAGCTATTGTCGGATTTACAGCATAAATACAATATGGCTTACCTATTGATCAGTCACGATCTCAGCGTGGTGAGAGCCATGTCTCATCGGGTCATCAGTTTGGAAAAAGGTATAAAAATCAAGGAAGAAGCTCTTTAATCAGCATCAAATTGACCTCATTTTGTCTTAGGTTACAATAGCCCCTTATGTCAAAAGCCTCACATTCCTTATTTGCAACCCTTATCTTGCTTGCCTCTTTGCGGGCAGATCAGGCTATGGCGCAAACGGTTGACCGTTCAAATGGCGATACAAACAGCCAATTGACTCAATCTGGCAATGCACTAACTGAACCCAATATAAGTTTAGAAGCGCCGACCAGTCGATTCAAGACAGTCACTAATAAGTTAACGAGTAGTGTCAATAGCATGAGTGCTTCTGTTGTTGGTGGTACCGAATCATTGATCGATAACGCCATGCAGTTGATTGGTGTTCGTTATCGTTGGGGCGGTAATACCCCTCAAAGCGGTTTAGATTGCAGCGGTTTTGTGCGTTATGTATTTAACGACACATTTGGCTTTTTACTCCCACGCAAATCTTCTCAAATGAGTAAAGTGGGTCTAGTAGTTGGTAAAGAAGAATTACGTCCGGGTGACCTCGTGTTCTTCAACACCATGCGCCATGCTTTCTCTCACGTAGGAATCTACGTTGGTGATAACAAATTTATTCATGCGCCATCAAAAGGCAAATCAATCCGTGTTGACGACATGACCAAGGTTTATTGGGAAAAGCGTTACAACGGTGCTCGCCGCATGGAAGGTTTCGAAGCTTTAAATGATGAGCAGCGTATCCAGCTTTTAAATGACTTCCAAGATCGTTTAGACAACACCGGAAAACTTTAATTTCGATAGAAATCTATCTCTATAAAAAAAGACCTTTAAGAAGGTCTTTTTTTATATCTGTTTTCTAGCAAAACTATCGCATACCTAGTTTGGCTTTAATTTGATCCATCTGTATAAGAGTGGCTTCTTCGCCAGCAAGGATGGCGTTATTTCTTGATTTAAAGTCAGTACCTCTCATGCCTTTCAGTGCTGGGCGAATCACAACTTGGGCACGCTCTAATTCAAATTGATCAATACTTTGCCCCATGATGGAGATGGTTTGAAGAATGATGCCAACCGTGCCGCTGCTATCTTGACTACTGGGTTCGGTTGAGATATTCACGGCGATTATAAAATCCGCCCCCATTTGTGATGCGTACCTAACAGGAACCGGGGAAACCAAACCACCATCCACGTATTCACGACCATTAATAATGGTGGGTTGAAAAATACTTGGAATACTGCATGAGGCACGAACAGCTTGACCCATGTCACCTCTTTGGAAAAGTACACCTTGTCCTGTTTTTAAATCTGTTGCAACAATGCCCAAAGGAATCGGCGTATTTTCGATCGATTGATTTTTGACCAAGCGATTCACCATGCTCTGCAAAGCATCACCTTTGATCATGCCGCCAAATTTGCCCGAGAAGGGCAGAGCCCAATCCGTGATCGATGCCTCATCTAAAGTCAGAGCAAGTCGGTTAAGTTCTGTGCCTCTATAACCTGAGGCATATAAAGCAGCAATCACACTTCCTGCACTTGTACCAACCACTAAATCTGGTTTGATACCATTCGCTTCTAATGCTTTGATCACACCAATATGAGCAAAACCGCGAGCAGCACCTCCGCCAAGTGCCAAACCAATCACGGGTTTTTTAGGGCTTACTGTACTGCAAGCTGATAAACCAGCCAAACTTAATGAGCCCAAACTGATCAGGGTCAAGAAACTTCTTCGAGAAGTGTGGTAATCTACATGAGAATTATTCTCATTAAGCCCATTTAGATCAACGATTTCGTTTTGGGTGAGATCACCAGATTTAATATTACGGAGATGCTTGTTCATGTTGTTAACTAAAAAATCCTTATGGCTCGCAGCGATCTTGGCTGCTGTTATTTCTACATCAATGCCAGCATTATCACAGCCTTCTGGTTTTTTGAATTTATATTCTGCAAGACACTACCAGACAGATGAAGCTCTCTATGCTGAATTTACGAAGCAAACGGGTATCAAAATCAACCGCATTGAGGCTGATGACAACGCTCTGTTTGAGCGCTTACGTAGTGAAGGTAAGAACAGTCCTGCTGACGTGATCCTAATGGTAGACGCTGCACGATTATGGCGTGCTGAGGTAGAGGGCTTGTTTCAGCCGGTTCAATCAAAAATTTTGGAGTCACGTATTCCGAAAAATTTAAGATCAAACGATGAGGGTAAGGGCAGCCATTGGTTTGGTTTCTCAACGCGAGCTCGCATGATTGTTTTTAACAAAGCAACCGTTCAATCCAAAGATGTTGATACATACGAAAAACTAGCTGACCCTATTAACAAAGGAAAGGTTTGTACGCGTTCAGGTTCACATCCTTATATGTTGTCTTTGATTGGCGCAATGTATGAGCGTTCTGGCGAAGTAAATACAGAGGCTTGGGCGAAAGCGATGGTCTCTAATATGGCCAGATCTCCTAAGGGCGGAGATACCGACCAGATTAAAGGTGTTGCATCAGGCGAGTGTGGCGTGGCTTTAACCAATTCTTATTACTTGGCGCGTTTGATCCGCTCATCGAAGCCCGAAGATCAAGCCATCATGTCTAAGATTTCTTGGGTTTGGCCAAATCAAGCAACATCAGGTACTCATATGAACGTTGCTGGTGGTGCTGTGGCTAAAAATGCACCTAACAAAGCAGCAGCAGTTAAATTCTTAGAATATTTAGCAAGCGATCAAGCGCAGCGCTACTTTGCTGATGGCAATAATGAGTGGCCTGTTGTTAAATCAGTCAAAACTAACAATCCTGCTCTTAATCAGTGGGGGAAGTTTAAAGAAGAGTCAATTTCGATTAGTGCCATTGGTACAAATCAAATTTATGCACAAAAAATCCTGGATAGGGTGTCTTACAGGTAAAAAGATGGCCGTTGATATCATCAGAGATTAACGGCCAAAATCCACTTCTATCTCATACTCAAAAACTAAAAAATATATTCAATAAGTAACAAAAAACAAATTAAAAACAACATCTTGCGTTTATTAGATACTTATAAATAAGCTAAGAGTATTCCACAAAATACTTTCTTCACAACTGTTGGCGGTGCGACTGTTAGTTAGAGCTTGCACTTGGCTAAATTCTTTTGTGTGTTGTTTTACCCTCACTTTGATCTACAATACGGCTCTAATCGGTTAATAAGCAATATATGAATGTCCGGTGTCTAAATACCGTTCGTCCTTAACCCTAATATAAATACGTTTCCCCTTTCTTAAAATATGAATCCTGAACAGCTCAAGCTGGTGCTTGAAACTGCACTTTTATGTGCAGACGAGCCAATGACAATTAATGACTTACGTCGTTTATATATGGAAGAAATTCCTGTTGAAGTAATTAAAAGTGCACTCACTGATATTCAGGCCGATTGGGCTGAAAAAGGGATGGAGCTTCTAGAGCTTGCGACCGGATGGCGTTTTCAAAGCCGTCTTCATATGCGCGAATTCTTGGATCGCTTAACACCTGAGAAGCCACCTAAGTACTCCCGTGCTGTGATGGAGACCTTAGCGATCATTGCTTACCGTCAACCAGTGACTCGTGGTGAGATTGAAGAGATTCGTGGTGTGACAGTCAGTTCTAACATCGTCAAGCAATTAGAAGATCGCGCTTGGATCGAAGTAGTGGGTCATAAAGAAACAGTGGGTCGCCCAGGTCTGTATGCAACCACTAGACAATTCCTAAACGATTTAAGTTTGACAACTTTGCAAGAATTACCACTGCTCGATGATGCCGATGCTCAAGCTGAATCTTTGGCTCAAAAAGTCATGGAGTTCGAAGGCGAGCATCCTGAATTCAAAGATGCTATTGCATCAAATCAACAAGAAGTAACTGATGTAGTTGATAACCAGAATAACGATAAAGCCTAATGACAACACCTGAATTTGAATCTGAACAAACTGGTCAAACTGCGCCAGCCGATGGCCCTGAAGAGGGTGGCGTTCCTCGTAAACGAGTCAGTCGTGGCCCCTATAACAAGACACGTAAGCCGCGCGCCAATCCCGAGCAAACTGAACAGTCAGATGCAGGTGATGCGTCTTCTATAGTAACGAGCGATGATTCAAGCTCACCTGTTGTTCTTGCTGAAGGTACTAACGAGGTAACTGCAGAAGGTGAATCAAATAATCATGCAAGACCACCTAGGCAAAATCAAGGTCGCAATGGTCCACGCGCTCAAAGAGGTAAACCTCAACGTGGTGCAGATAGATCTGGTCGTGGCGAGCGTCCACCAAGAGATCCACAAGAACAAAAACCACCTAAAGTAGATCCATTACTAGCTGAAGAAAGTAATGCACTTTTTGCTTCTGTAGTTTCTGGAGAATTTGATGCTTCTTTAGATGCGCCTGAAATTGAGTCTGAAGTAACTCATGATATGGTCGCTCAAGCTTTAGCGGATATTGAGGCGGAAGATCATAACTCTGATGGCAATGATAAAGAGTCAAGTAGTGATGAAGACATGATGCCTGGTTTGCAATTCTCAAGCGTTGATGAATTGCCGCTCAGTTTGCGTGATGAGGTTTGGTCTGATCTGGATGACGTTGAAGATGATCTAGATGACGACACCGTCAAGCTTCACAAAGTATTAGCAGACGCTGGTATGGGTTCTCGCAGAGATATGGAAGACCTGATTATTCAAGGTCGTGTTTCTGTGAACGGTATGCCAGCGCATATTGGTCAGCGTGTTGGTCCAACAGACCAAGTTCGTATTAACGGCAAGTTGGTCCACCGCAAAATTCAGACGAAGCCACCAAGAGTGATCCTGTATCACAAACCCGCTGGCGAAATTGTGAGTCAATCCGATCCTGAAGGTCGCCCAACTGTTTTTGATCGTTTACCAAAAGCCAAATCGGGTCGCTGGATTGCAGTAGGTCGTCTAGACTTTAATACAGAAGGATTGCTCTTATTTACTACTTCTGGAGAATTAGCAAACCGCTTAATGCATCCTCGTTACGGTGTGGAGCGTGAGTACGCAGCGCGTATTTTGGGTGATTTAGATGCTGAGCAAGAAAAGTTATTAAAAACAGGTATTACCTTAGATGATGGTGTCGCTAAATTCTTACGCTTAGTGAGTGGTGGTGGTGAAGGTGCTAACCGTTGGTACCACGTTGCTTTGACTGAGGGTCGGAATCGAGAAGTTCGCCGCATGTTTGAAGCAGTGGGTCACATTGTTTCTCGCTTGATCAGAACTCGTTACGGTTTATTTGTTTTACCTCCAAGACTGCGTCGCGGTCGCTGGGAAGAAGTCCCAAGTGATCAAATTGTGCAGCTCATGAAAGTAGCTGGTTTAAAAGTTCCCCAGGGTATGGGCGAAAAGTTCCGTCGTGATCCTAGAGAAGGCGGTAATCGTGCGCCAAGTGAACATAGCGGAGGTCAACCAGATCCAATGCAAACTTCAGTTTCTTACTGGGGATCTAAAGATGCTTTACGCCAAGCTTCACCAACTACCCGTGGTTTTACTCAAGGTCATGCCTCTGAAAAGAGCAGTAACTACAAAGGCAAAAATCCTGGACGTTCAGGTGGACAGCATGCCGGAAGACCTGGTGGCAGCAGAGGTCCTGGCGGTCAAGATCGTGGTCAAGGTGGCCAAGGCGGATATGCTGGTGGATCCAGTGCTGGTAGAGGACCTAGAGGTCCCGGTGGTCAAGATCGTAGCCAAGGTAGTCAAGGATCTGGACAGCGTCGTGATGAGGATAGCCAAGCAGGCGTTCACCACGGTAGCGGGTTTGCTGGCGGAGATAAGCCTCGTTCAGGGCAAAGATTTGGTAAAAAAGGTCCAGGTCAAGGTCCATCAAGAGGTGGCCCAGGCCAAAATAGGGGGCCAGGCGGTAGGCCAGCTGCTAAATTTGGCAAGAAATTCACAAAAAGCTAATTAAATAGGGGTTTCTAGGGATCATTCCTTGGCAGTAAAGGGAAATTCCTATATAATTCTGATCTTTGGTAGTTCCGGCTAAAGTTGCGTTCAACGTAAGTCGGGCATGTTCTATTTGTTTAGGAATATGGGCTATATGCCCATTTTTTTTTGTGAAATGAAACGTAATAGCTTATGGCAAACGAACAAGTTCTGATTGCTGATGCGCTCAAAGGTTTGGGGTACCTACTCGTTGATATTGAACGAGAAGGCCACGGACTGCTGCGTGTGACGATCGAGAACGTTGATTTTGAGCGCTTTATTGATATTACTGATTGTGAAAAAGTCAGTCGTCATCTGAATTACAGCTTGCCTGTGGATAACGTTAACTATGATCGATTGGAAGTTTCTTCACCAGGCTTGGATCGTCCGGTTAAAACAGTTGCTGATCACATTCGCTTTGCGAATTTGGAGGCTAATGTGAAATTACGGGTGGCCCATGCAGGCAGAAAGAACTATGTAGGTGTTTTACAAGGTTTGATCAGTGGTGACATTGATTCGGCTGATGCCAAATTGGGTTTATTGATTAAAAACCCAGATGGTACTGAAGCCATGTTTGAATTTACTCTGGCCGAGGTTGAAAAAACTCGGTTGGTTCCCGTCGTTGATTTCAAAGGAAGAAAATCATGAGTCGTGAAGTCCTCATGCTAGCTGACGCTTTAGCACGTGAAAAGAACGTTGATAGAGATATCGTATTCGAAGCGCTTGAGATGGCCTTGGCCTCTGCAAGCAAAAAACGCTTCGATGAAGATGTCGATATGCGTGTTTCAATTGATCGTGATTCTGGCGAATATGAAACATTCCGTCGTTGGTTAGTCGTGCCTGACGAAGCCGGTTTGCAAGAACCAGATAGAGAGATTCTTTCTTTTGAAGCCAAAGAACAGATTTCTGACATCGAAGTCGGTGATTACATCGAAGAAGTTGTTGAATCAGTTCCCTTTGGTCGTATTGGCGCACAAACTGCTAAGCAAGTCATTTTGCAGCGCATCCGTGACGCTGAACGTGAACAAATTTTGAATGACTACCTTGATCGTGGCGAAACTGTCATGACCGGTACTGTGAAGCGTGCTGACAAAAATGGTTTGATTGTTGAATCAGGCCGTGTTGAGGCACTTTTACGTCGTGATCAGATGATTCCAAAAGAGAACTTGCGTAGCGGTGATCGTGTACGTGGTTTCATTTTGAAAGTCGATCGTGAAGCTCGTGGTCCACAAATCGAATTATCTAGAACCGCTCCTCAATTCTTAATCAGTCTTTTTGAGAATGAAGTTCCAGAAATGGAACAGGGTCTTTTGGAGATTAAGGGCGCCGCTCGTGACCCTGGTATCCGTGCCAAGATTGCTGTTGTAACTCACGATAAACGTATTGACCCCATCGGTACTTGCGTAGGTGTTCGTGGTACACGTGTGACAGCTGTTCGTAATGAAGTAGCTGGCGAAGCAGTGGACATCGTTTTGTGGTCTGAAGATCCAGCACAATTTGTGATTGGTGCTTTAGCTCCTGCTCAAGTTCAATCCATTGTTGTGGATGAAGAGAAGCATGCGATGGATGTCGTTGTTGATGAAGAGAACTTGGCAATTGCGATTGGTCGCAGTGGTCAAAACGTTCGTCTTGCAAGTGAACTCACTGGCTGGCACATCAACATCATGACTCCTGAAGAGTCTGCTCAGAAGACTGAAGAAGAATCAGAAAAGATTCGCGCTGTATTCATGGACAAACTAGACGTTGACCAAGAAGTTGCCGATATCTTGATCGAAGAAGGCTTCAACAGCTTAGAAGAAGTGGCGTATGTACCTCTGTCAGAAATGTTACAGATTGATGCTTTTGATGAAGATACAGTGAATGAATTGCGTACACGAGCACGTGATTCTTTGTTAACGATGGAGTTGGCAAAAGAAGAGCTTGTTGAAGGCGTATCGCAAGATTTACTTAGCTTGGATGGTATGACAGCTACCCTTGTTACAAAGTTAGCAGAAGGTAATGTCCATACCCGTGATGACCTAGCGGAATTGGCTGTTGATGAACTAGTTGAAATGACTGGTGTCAACGAAGAAGACGCAAAAGCTTTCATCATGGCAGCTCGTGCTCACTGGTTTAACTGATTCATAAGGGGTTCGCATGGCGACCACGACCGTAGAAAATTTAGCAAAGGAACTGAAGCGCACTCCAGCAGAACTGCTGGAGCAGCTTCAGGCCGCAGGTATTAATAAAAGTACAGTAGAAGACAAGTTGACAGAAAAAGATAAAACTAAATTGCTTGAGCACTTACAAGTGGCTCATGGTACGGATGCGGGTGCTCGCAAAAAAATCACACTCACTAAGCGTGAAACTTCAGAGATTCGTCAGGCTGATTCAGCAGGCAAGACTCGCACTGTTCAAGTTGAGGTTCGTAAAAAGCGTGTATTAGTTAAGCGCGATGATTCATCTCCAGAGGCTGAGTCTGCACCGGCACCGGTTGTTGAAATGCCTGCACCAGTTGAGGCCCCGTTGAATGTCGGTATTTTGGATGATGCTGAGCTTGCTAAACGTGGCGCAGAAGCAAAACGCCAAGCTGAATTATTAGCTCGTCAAGAAGCTGATATGAAAGCTGAGATGGATCGTAAGGCGCTTGAGGAAGCTGAAAAAGTAGCTTCTCTAGAAAAATCTAAAAAAGCGATCAAGAAATCCAAAACAGATTCAGATGAAGTAATTCAAGCTAAAGAAGATCTTGCTAAAAAAGAAAAAGCTGACATTGCAGCGGCAGCGAAAGCTCGTGAAGATGAATTAGAGAGTATTCGTGTACGTCGCGCCAAGGCTGAAGCTGAGGCATTGGCTATTCGTGACATGATGAATGCACCTGCGCGAGTTTTAAAAGCAGCTAAGCCGCCAGAAGAAGAGAAAAAAGGAACTCTGCACAAACCAGTTAAAGCTGAAGGCGCAGACGAGAAGAAGAAAGATAAACCAGGTGTTGTTAAGCCGGGTACAAAAACAATTAAGTCATCTGAATCTTCATCCACATGGAATGAAGATGGTAAGAAACGACCAGGTGGTTTGAAAACTCGTGGTGACACAACTGGTGGATCAGGTAACTGGCGCACAGGTGGTGGCAGAAAGAGGCATCAACAACAATCCAGCGAAGTTGCAACTAATTTTGTGGAACCTACTGACCCAGTTATTCGTGATGTTCATGTACCTGAAACGATTACTGTTGCTGAATTGGCTCACAAGATGTCCGTCAAAGCTGCTGAAGTCATTAAATTGCTCATGGGTATGGGGCAGATGGTCACCATCAACCAAGTGCTCGACCAAGATACAGCGATGATCATCGTTGAAGAAATGGGCCACAAAGCATTTGCTGCTAAGTTAGATGAACCAGATACAGACTTAAGCACGGTTGAACATGAAGCCGAATTAATGGCGAGACCACCAGTGGTGACTGTCATGGGCCACGTGGACCATGGTAAGACATCATTATTGGATTCGATTCGTCGCGCAAAAGTAGCCTCTGGCGAAGCTGGTGGCATTACTCAACACATTGGTGCTTACCACGTTGAAACGCCACGCGGCATGATTACCTTCTTGGATACACCGGGTCACGAAGCTTTTACGGCAATGCGTGCTCGTGGTGCTCAAGCAACTGATATTGTAATTTTAGTGGTTGCTGCTGATGACGGCGTCATGCCGCAAACAAAAGAAGCCATTGCTCATGCAAGAGCAGCTGGCGTTCCTCTGGTAGTTGCAATTAACAAAATTGATAAACCAGAAGCTAACCTTGAGCGAGTTAAACAAGAGTTAGTAGCTGAAGGCGTTGTTCCTGAAGAGTACGGTGGCGATGCGCCATTTATTTCAGTTTCAGCAAAAGCCGGTACAGGTATTGACGAGTTATTAGAGAACGTTCTATTACAAGCTGAAGTTCTTGAGCTAAAAGCCCCAAGAGAAGCTGCCGCTAAAGGTCTTGTGATTGAAGCGCGATTAGATAAAGGTAAAGGCCCAGTTGCAACCATCTTGATTCAATCTGGCACTTTGCGTCGTGGCGATATGATTTTGGCAGGATCTTCATTTGGTCGCGTTCGCGCGATGTTGGATGAAAACGGTAAGCCTTGTAATGAAGCTGGCCCATCGATTCCGGTTGAAATTCAAGGTTTATCAGAAGTTCCCGCTGCTGGTGAAGAAATCATCGCGGTATCTGATGAACGCAAAGCTCGTGAAATCGCTCTGTTCCGGCAAGGTAAGTTCCGTGATCTGAAGTTAGCTAAACAGCAAGCTGTGAAACTTGAGAACATGTTTGAAAACATGGCTGAGGGCAGTGTTGAGGCCAGCTATTTACCGATCATCATTAAGGCAGACGTTCAAGGTTCGCAAGAGGCTTTGTCTCAGTCACTCATGAAATTATCAACACCAGAGGTGAAAGTTCAAATTGTTCACGCAGCAGTTGGTGGTATTAGTGAAGCTGATATTAACTTGGCAGTTGCTTCTAAAGCAGTTGTGCTTGGCTTTAATTCTCGTGCAGATGCATTGGCTCGTAAGTTAGCTGAAGCTAACGGCGTAGATATTCGTTACTACAACATCATTTACGACGCAGTTGATGAAGTTAAAGCTGCGATGAGTGGCATGTTGACGCCAGAGAAGAAAGAAGAAATCACTGGTATGGTTGAGATTCGTCAGGTGATCCAAGTTTCTAAGATAGGTTCAATCGCAGGTTGTATGGTTCTTGAAGGTGTTGTGAAGCGTAATTCACGTGCACGTTTGCTCCGTAACAACGTGGTAGTTTGGACTGGCGAATTGGATTCTTTGAAGCGCTTTAAAGATGACGTCAAAGAAGTTAAAGGTGGTTTTGAGTGCGGTTTATCACTCAAGAACTACAACGACATCGTTGAAGGCGATCAATTAGAAATCTTTGAAGTAACTGAAGTTGCAAGAACACTGTAACAGTGCTCTGTTATAACTTCGTTAGTTAAAAAGATAATCATTTATGCCAGTTAAGAACCATCGCAACCAACGTGTAGCTGACCAGATCCAAAGGGATCTGGCTGAGCTCATCCCACGTGAGGTGCGTGATCCTAAAGTGGGTTTAATTACTTTGCAGGCGGTTGAGTTAACGACGGATATGGCTCACGCCAAAGTATTTTTTACTGTTTTGGGTGCTGAGCCTGAATATGCGCTGGCCGCTTTAAGAGAGAAGGCTGGTTACTTACATTCTTTATTATTTAAACGTCTACACATTCACACGGTTCCAACACTCCATTTTCATCATGATGAGTCAGTAGTTCGCGGAGTTGAGATGTCACGTTTGATTGATGAAGCGTTACAAGATAGTAGTAAGCCTTAAGTGAAGCCCCAAAGTATTCATGGGGTAATTCTTCTGGATAAGCCAGAAGGCATTAGTTCACAAACGGCTGTTACGATCGTAAAAAGAGTATTTCATGCTGAAAAAGCAGGTCATACAGGAACATTAGATCCAATGGCAACTGGCTTGTTGCCGGTTTGTTTGGGAGAGGCAACCAAGTATTCGCAAGATTTACTAGATGCTGATAAGACTTACCAAGCAACGATCAAGTTTGGTGAGAAGACCACCACGGGTGATGCTGAGGGTGAAGTTATAGAAACAAGAAATGCTAATTTTGACGTCACTGATCAAATTCAGTTAGATGCCAAATTAGCTGAAGCATTAGAAAAGTTTACAGGTGTGATTGAACAAATCCCGCCGATGTATTCAGCACTGAAACGCGACGGTAAACCTCTTTATGAGTATGCGCGTGCAGGTGAAGTTTTAGAGCGCCAAGCTCGTCAGATAACTATTTACTCTTTAAAGTGGGTATCGGTGAACTGGCCAGTTGCTCAGTTGCAAGTGTCGTGTAGCAAAGGTACTTATGTCAGAACTTTGGCAGAGGATATCGGAGAATTTTTCGCATGTGGTGCACACCTGATTGGATTGCGTCGCGAGCAAGTAGGACATTTAACTTTAAGCCATGGTGTGACTTTGGATGAGGTTAAAGAAGAAGCAAATAACGAGCTAGCTAAGGCATCTTATTTATTACCTGTAGATGCCTTGGTGCAAGAACTTAATTCTTTGGGATTATCCGATCAAGAAGCTGATCGCTTGAGTTTGGGTCAGCGGGTGCCAGTTAGTAAGTCAGATAGCGAAGAAGAGTTAATGAGAATTTATCGCGGCTCTATAGAGCCTTGTAATTTTATGGGTACAGCAGATTGGCGCAAGGGTGTATTGCATCCGCGTCGTTTGATGGCTCAAGCAGTAGTAGTCATGAATTTAAATAATTGAAAAAATGAAAGCAGAACTATGAGTATTCGCGCCTTAAGAAATATCGCCATCATTGCCCACGTTGACCACGGTAAAACGACTTTGGTTGACCAATTGTTACGTCAGTCTGGAACATTCCGTGAGAACCAAGCTCTTACAGAGCGCGTGATGGACTCTAACGATATTGAAAAAGAACGTGGCATCACGATCTTGTCAAAAAACTGTGCAGTTGAATATGAAGGTACTCATATCAACATCGTTGACACCCCAGGACACGCGGACTTCGGTGGAGAAGTGGAGCGCGTTCTCTCAATGGTTGACGGTGTATTGTTATTGGTTGATGCGGTTGAAGGCCCTATGCCTCAAACACGCTTTGTGACGAAAAAAGCTTTAGCTCTTGGTTTGAAGCCGATTGTTGTGGTGAACAAAGTAGACCGCCCAGGTGCTCGTATTGATTATGTTGTTAATGCAACATTTGAACTATTTGATAAATTAGGTGCAACTGAAGAGCAATTAGATTTCCCAGTTATTTACGCCTCAGGTTTATCTGGTTATGCAGGTTTAACTCCAGATGTGCGTGAAGGCACGATGGCTCCACTATTTGAAACTGTTTTGAAATATGTACCGATTCGTGATGAAGATCCAGATGGTCCTTTACAGTTCCAAATCTCATCCATTGACTACAACAGCTACGTCGGTAAGATTGGCGTTGGTCGTATCAGCCGCGGTACTGTTAAAACAGGTCAGTCAGTGATTTGTCAAAACGGCCCTGATGGCACACCATTCAATGGCCGTGTTAACCAGGTGTTGAAATTCCAAGGCTTAGAGCGTGTTCAGGTTGATCAAGCTGCTTCAGGTGACATCGTTCTCATAAACGGTATTGAAGATCTAGCTATTGGTACAACAGTTTGCGCACCAGACAAAGTTGAGCCATTGCCGATGTTAAAAGTTGATGAACCAACATTAACGATGAACTTCATGGTGAACACCAGTCCATTAGCTGGTCGTGAAGGTAAGTTCATTACAAGCCGTCAGATTCGTGATCGTTTGCAGCGTGAGTTGAAGTCAAACATGGCTTTGCGCGTTAATGACACTCCAGACGACACCGTATTTGAAGTTTCAGGTCGTGGTGAATTGCATTTGACTATCTTGATTGAAAACATGCGTCGTGAAGGTTACGAATTAGCTGTTTCTCGTCCACGTGTTGTTTTCCATGAAGAAAACGGCGTGAAGATGGAGCCGTTTGAAAACTTAACAGTTGACGTTGAAGACACCACACAAGGTGGTGTGATGGAAGAGTTAGGTAAGCGTAAAGGCGAACTCCAGGACATGGTTTCAGACGGCAAAGGTCGTACACGTCTTGAGTACAGAATCCCTGCGCGTGGCTTGATTGGTTTCCAAGGTGACTTCTTGACGATGACTCGTGGTACTGGTTTGATGAGTCACACATTTGATGCTTATGGCCCAATGAGAGAAGGTATGGTTGGTGAGCGTCATAACGGCGTATTGATTTCTCAAGACGATGGTGAAGCTGTTGCTTACGCTTTATGGAAGCTACAAGATCGCGGACGCATGTTCGTAGTCCCTGGTGATAATCTGTACGAAGGTATGGTGATTGGTATTCACAGTCGTGACAATGACTTGGTTGTGAACCCGATTAAGGGTAAGCAATTAACCAACGTTCGTGCCTCAGGTACTGATGAAGCGGTTCGCTTAGTACCATCTATTCAGATGTCTTTAGAGTACGCAGTAGAATTTATTGCTGAAGATGAATTGGTTGAAGTCACACCAAAGAGCATCCGTATTCGTAAGCGTTATTTGAAAGAAAATGAGCGTAAGAAGGCAGCCCGTCCCTCTGGCGTCTAATTAGCAATCATGAAGTCTATCCATAAAGCCGCAACGATGAAGTTGCGGCTTTATGGTTTTTGAAATAGAAATTATTAAAATCAATCATGGACATTAAAAATGGCGTTGGCCCCAGTAAAGTATTTGTAAAAAATACTGAAAAGACCCATACCTATTTAATTGATTTTCTAGTTGAAAAATTCCCTCAAATCCCAAAAGAGGAATGGGTGAAGAGAATGGATCAAGGTCTTGTTCTAGATGAGGAGGGCATCCCTCAATCTAAGAACGATCAGTGTCAAACCAATGCTTTCATCTACTACTACCGAAGTATTGAGACAGAGGAATCGATCCCGTTTCAAGAGTTAATTATTTATGAGGATGATCATTTACTAATTGCTGATAAGCCACATTTCTTACCCGTGACTCCCGCAGGACACTACTTACAAGAAACGCTTCTAGTAAGACTCAAAAATAAAACAGGCTTAAAAGACTTGGTTCCTATTCATAGGATTGATCGTGAAACTGCAGGTTTGGTGGCATTTTCAAAAAGAGTAGAGGATCGTAATCTTTATCAAGTTTTATTTAGAGAGCGTCAAATTAAAAAGACTTATGAAGCGATTGCGCCTTACCAAGAACATCTAAAAGATCAGTTCCCAATTAAGCGTAATAGCAGAATTGAGGAATCTGATATTTTTATTCAGATGCAAGAAGTTCCTGGTGAACCTAATTCGGACACGGTCATTCAATTATTGGAAGTCAGCAAGCCCTGGGCTAGATATCAGTTGGAGCTCGGAACTGGCAAGAAGCATCAATTAAGAGTGCATATGAATGCCTTAGGGATGCCGATCAAGTATGACAAGATTTATCCCAATATAGTCCCACAACCCAAAATGGGCAAAGACTTCTCAGAACCTCTGCAACTCTTAGCCAAGCAATTGAGTTTCAGAGACCCTGTAACTCATTTGGAGCATGAGTTTCAGAGTCATTTCTGTCTCAATCTATAAGACCATTCTCCTGCAAATCCCTAATAGTCTATTTACTCAGACTATTCATATCAATGACAAAGCGATATTTCACATCGCTTTTGAGCATGCGTTCAAAAGCGTGATTGATTTCTTCCATTTTTATCAATTCGATTTCAGATGTGATGTTGTGCTTTGCGCAAAACTCGAGCATCTCTTGTGTTTCTTTGATGCCACCAACCAAGGAACCTGCTACGCTCTTGCGACCAAAAACTAACGGTCCAGTATTAAGTTCAGCGTTAGGACCAATAGAACCTACGATACACATCGTGCCATCGACCTTAAGCAATGGCATATAGTGATTAAAGTCATGAGCTACTGGGATAGTATTTAGTAAAAAATCAAATTGATTGATCTTTGCTTCCATCGCGTTGGCATCAGTAGAAATTAATACTTCATCAGCGCCAAGCTTTAACGCATCACTAGCTTTATTTTTTGATGTAGTGATCATGACAGTTTTAGCACCCATGGCATGAGATAGCTTGACACCCATGTGCCCAAGACCACCTAATCCAATAATGCCAACAGTCATGCCAGGTTTAATACCCCAATGTTTCAAAGGAGAGTAAGTTGTAATACCTGCACATAACAGTGGCGCTGCGCCAGCTGGATCTAGTCCATCTGGAACAGTTAGAACAAAATAGTTGTCAACCACAATACTTTGTGAATACCCACCATAAGTGAAGCCGCCCGGATCTTCAGTAGCACTGTTATAAGTTGCTGTAATACCATTCAGGCAATATTGCTCTAAATCTGCTTTACAGGATGAGCACTGATGGCAAGAATCCACAAAACAACCAACGGCTACTCGCTGTCCAATTTTTAGATGCTTGACATCTGATCCCAGAGCGCTGACTTTGCCGATGATTTCATGTCCGGGAACAATAGGATAGTTACTGCCATCCCAATCATTTTTAGATTGATGAATATCGGTATGGCAAACACCACAAAATTTAATATCAATCTTGACATCTTTTGAACCGACATCCCGACGAGTGATTGGATGGAGGGCTAGTGGTGATGTGGCAGATTGGGCGGCATAACTAGATATTGATGACATGCATTCTCCTAAAGATATATTAACGTTATACCAGTAATGTGAATTTGGCTGTGCACAAACAAGTTATTTCATCACTCTTGTCATTGGGGTCTATAGGTCAAGTCATTGAACCTATACAAGTTCATAGAATTCGATATTCAAGTTTTTAGTTGATAATGTTTCTATGAAGAGATTAGCCGTTGCCCCGATGATGGATTGGACTGATCGTCAGTGCCGAACCTTTCATCGCAGTCTGACTAAAGACGCAGTTCTCTATAGCGAGATGGTGACGACTGGCGCATTGATTCATGGCGACGTACCACGTCATTTAGATTTTGATGAGGTTCAGCATCCAGTGGTTTTACAGTTGGGTGGCAGTGAACCTGATGATCTGGCCAAGTCAGCATTATTAGCCCAGCAATGGGGTTATAACGAAGTAGACCTTAACTGTGGTTGTCCCTCTGAGCGAGTGCAACGCGGATCGTTTGGAGCATGCTTGATGGCTGAACCAGAATTGGTTGCGGATTGCGTTAAGGCAATGAGGGATGCGGTGGATATACCCATCACCGTCAAACATCGCATTGGTTTAAATGATATGGATGTTCTTAATCAAGCTCATGATTACCAATTCACATTAGACTTTATTTGCAAGGTGGCAGAAGCTGGTGCTAGCCAAGTTTCTATTCATGCACGCAATGCCATTTTAAAAGGATTGTCTCCTAAAGAAAATCGGACTATTCCGCCACTGCGATACGAAGTCGCGAAACAACTTCGTATCGATGCGCAAAAGCATTTTCCCAACCTAAAAGTTTTATTAAACGGTGGTCTTGAAACCAATGGTGACATTGCAAGATATTGGCATGACTTTGATGGTTTCATGATTGGTAGAGCTGCTTACCATACGCCTGGGATCATGTTGGATTGGGATGACATGTTAAAAACTGATGGCCAAGCTTTTGGATCATTTTTTGGTGTAGATCAGTGGAATCGTATTACTGAAGAATTAATTAAACAATGCACTCATTGGTTAAATACTTGCGAAGCCAAGCAAGAACACTTTCACATGGCAGCGATCACTCGACATATCTTGGGCTTAGCCCACGGTAAGGGTGGTTCAAAGCATTGGCGTAGAAAGCTATCCGACTACCGCCTGTTAGGAGCAGTCAAGACTGAAGGGGACATCAGAGCCTTTTTCGAGGATGCCAATAAAGAATTGCGGATGTATGTTGAACAAGAAGACTCAGACGAGTTATAATTTCGATTCTCTATGGTGGCTGTAGCTCAGTTGGTAGAGTCCAGGATTGTGATTCCTGTTGTCGTGGGTTCGAGCCCCATCAGCCACCCCAAATAAAAATGGCCCCTTATAAAGGGGCCATTTGTTTTATGGGAACTTTTTTAGGGATTTTGATGAAAGTAAATCATCAAGGTAATAACAACTGTTGCAATTGATATTTGGCTCACGATTGATCTGTAGCTTAGTTTATGAATTATTCGACTTTCAAGTGTTGCCATATCTTGAGTCAACTCTTTTCGTAAATCGCTTATGCCAGTCCACAGTTTTGTAATGTGGTGACGTAAGTCTTTAATTTCTTCGCGAACATCTTTGATTTCGTCACGAACTTCTTTAATATCTGTCTTTAATTCATTACGAACCTGATGTAATTCATCTTTAGTAGCTAGGTTTTGTTTGTCTTTTGTTGAATCGTTGATTGCGTGACTCAAGCTTCTAGCTTGTGCATTGCTAAAACCATTATTTTCAAGTGCCTCTTTAAGTTTTAGTGTGTCGATCATAAAAGTCTCCTTTCTTGCGACTCATTAATTTATACTTTTTATAAGTTATTAGCAAATCATCAAATATGATGATGAGTAGGGTGTAAGGTTATAAAACCCTCATTCATGGGTTGTTCATGAGAAAATCTCTTTTGTGAAAACAATCTTTAATCTTCTAGCGCACGCTTTGTTGTGGTTCTTAGCAGTCATTCCATATTCATGGGTGGTTGGTATTGGTTATGGCATCGCTGCCATAGCGCCCAAGTTCTCTAAGTCTCGTGTGAAGATCATTGATGCCAATCTAAAAGCTTGCTTTCCTCATTTAAGCCAAGAAGAGCGTGATGCTATTGCCACAAAAAACTGGCGTTTGATGGGTAGAAGTTTTGCTGAGCGTGGTCGCTTGTGGTTAGGAACTGAAAAATCAATTAATGAATTTGTAACTGTGATTCCACAGGTGGATATGAATGACGGTAAGCCACGTATTTATGTCAGTATGCATTTGATGGGTATTGAAGCAGGGCTCATAGCTATCACCATGCACCTGAGAAAAATAAAAGCTGCACGGGGCATCACACTTTATGTATTCATGAAGAACGATTACTTTGAGCCCCGTATTAAAAAATGGCGCGAGCGTTTTGGTGCCAAAATGTTGCTACGTGAACATCATGGTCGCGAATTACTGCGTGAAGCACGCAAAGGTACTTTTGTTTGTTTGTCACCTGATATGGACTTAGGTCGTAAAGATTCTGAATTCGTTCCATTCTTTGGTGTTTCTACCAACACAGTTTTATCGGTTTCTAAAATGGCCAAAGTAGCGGGCGCTGAGGTGTGTCCGATCTTTACAGTTTTACGTGAGGATGGCTCTGGGTATGACTGCCACGTTGGCAAGCCTTGGGTAGATTTCCCGACAGATGATGCATTGGCAGATACTGCTCGTATGAATCAATCATTTGAAGATGTGATCAAGCCACGAATTGCAGAATATTACTGGGTGCACAAACGATTTAAGAATCGTCCCGATGGTGAAGCCTCTATTTACTAAGAGGCAAAATCTAAATCACTTTAGATTAAAGACTGCCAGTTCTTATCAAACCGACTGCTAAACCTTCGATCGTGATTTCATCACGACGCAAATCAACTTGAATATTTTCAAAGTCTGGGTTTTCAGCAATCAACTCAATCTTCATGCCATGAGGTCCTTTGGTTTGTGACCAACGCTTAACGGTGACTTCATCATCCAAACGCGCTACAACGATTTCACCATTACGGGCTTCGCTAGTCTTTTTAACCGCGAGATAGTCACCATCTAAAATACCTGCGTCGCGCATACTCATGCCGCGTACTTGTAATAAGTAATCGGCACCTTTGGTAAACAAAGAGGGATCACAGGGAACGTGTTTTTGAATATGCTCCACTGCCAAGATGGGTGAACCAGCTGCAACTCGACCAATTAAAGGAAGCGTTAATTGCTGAAGCGCTGCTAGAGGTAAGGAAAGCTGCTTTAGTAACCTAATACCTCGTGAAGTTCCAGGCGTTAATTCAACATAACCTTTGCGTGCAAGGGCTCGTAAATGCTCTTCTGCCGCATTGGCCGAAGCAAAACCCAGACGCGTCGCAATCTCAGCCCTGGTAGGTGGCAAGCCACTTCTAGAGATGGCATCCGAAATAAGCCCCAAGATTTCTTCTTGGCGAGCCGTTAGTTTAGGTTTTGCTGTGTTTGTATCCATGCTGTGATTCTATACAGTGTTTTCATAAGATGCAATACCCATTGATAATGTTTTATATGAATTCTGTAAATTTATTAGTTTTAGGCATGGGCGGTACGATTGCTGGTTTAGCCAGTGACCCCCAAAAGCCATTGTCATACCAGGCTGGCCAGATCTCAGCCCATGGTTTGGTAGAGGCTTTGGCGCTTGAAAGTGATTTTGGACATATTGAGACCATTCAAGTGGCGAATATGGATAGCCGTCATATGAACGAGGAGCTCATGATGCAGCTAGCTTGGGCGGTTAAGGCTGGTTTAGAGCGAGAAGACGTTACTGGCATTGTGATTACCCATGGCACTGACACCATGGAAGAGACAGGGGTTTTCCTTCATGCCACACTAGGTAAGCTTGCCAGTCATTTCAGAAAAGCGGTTGTTCTGACTGGCGCCATGTTGCCAGCCAACGCTGAGAATGCAGATGGGCCGACTAATCTAAGAGCTGCTCTTTATTTGGCCAGAGAAGCAAAAGAAGCCGAACAGTACGGCATCTTGGCTGTGATGGCAGGTAAACCTTGCTTAGCGAGGGACTTATCCAAACAACATACCCATGCATTTGATGCTCTAGTCGTTAACGCCAGAGAGCTGGATGGACCCATCCAAAAACGCCAGGCGGACTTGAATTTACCGACGCAAATGGTTTGGCCTTGGATTGAGATCATCACTAGCCATGGGGGCTCTAGCGGTCGTTTGGTGGATATGCTGATCAGTCAAGGGGTGGAAGGGATCGTGATTGCAGGCACAGGGCAGGGTAGTGTTCATCAAAATCTATCTCAACACCTCATTTTGGCCGCTGAAGCAGGTATTGCGGTTGTTCGATCCTCTCGAACTGGTGCTGGGGCTGTGTTTTCAGAGGTTTCTGAACCAGATAGCTCGTGGAATTGGCTAACAGCAAGAGATTTGAACCCCGCAAAGGCCAGAATTGCACTTCAATTGTCACTTTTAGAGGCAAATTCAAGGAAAACTGAGGACTGGCAGAGTATTTTTGCTACAATCTGAGGCTGTAGTTTTTTACCTTGTCACACTGGTCAGTCGACTAATTTCAGTTGATTGAGACGCCCAGGTGACTTTTATCCATAAGGAGTAATTAATGCGTCATTACGAAATCGTTTTTATCGTCCATCCGGACCAAAGCGAGCAAGTACCTGCCATGGTTGAAAAGTACACAAGTACTATTACAACTCAAGGTGGCAAAGTTCACCGCGTTGAAGACTGGGGCCGTCGTCAGATGGCTTACATGATCGACAAGCTAGCTAAAGCTCACTACGTTTGCATGAACATTGAGTGTGGCCAAACCACACTTGATGAACTCGAGCACGGCTTTAAGTTCAACGATGCTGTATTGCGTCACTTGGTTATCAAAGTAAAGAAAGCTGAAATAGAGCCTTCAATCATGATGAAACAAGTTGAACGTGAAGAAGCTCGTAAAGCTCTTCAAGCAACGGAGGCGCCTGCTGCCTAATTAGGCACTGAGCGGGTTTGGGTTGAATCATTTCATCCTAACTGCCGCCCTTGTCGCCCGAGAGGCTCTTAGATATACCCCTGCCGGAATCCCTGTCATTGAATGCCAACTAGAACATAGTGGCGATGTTCAAGAAGCAGGTACTGCAAGGAAAGTCAAAATGAGTATCGAAGCGATGGCCATCGGATCAGTTCACTTAAAACTTGATCAGATGGATTTGGGAAGGACAGCTAGATTTGAAGGATTTTTAACTCATAAAAGCCTTCGCAGTCAGCGACTCGTCTTTCATATCACGCAAATTGAATTGTAAAAAGGAAACATCATGGCATACGTAAAAAAAGGTGATGACCGCAAGAACAAGCGTCCAGCACAAAACCCATTATTCAAACGTAAACGTTTTTGCCGCTTCACAGCTGCAAAGGTTGATCAAATCGATTACAAAGATGTCGACACACTACGTGACTTCATCACTGAGAACGGTAAGATCACACCAGCACGTTTAACTGGTACCAAAGCTTTGTATCAGCGCCAATTAGATACTGCTATCAAACGCGCGCGCTTCTTAGCTTTGATGCCTTTCACTGATCAACACAAGAACTAATCAGGAGTCACTATGCAAATTATTCTCCTAGAAAAAGTAGCTAACCTTGGTAACTTAGGCGACGTTGTTCGCGTTAAAGACGGTTTTGCTCGTAACTTTTTAATCCCACAACGTGTGGCCCGCCGTGCAACAGCTACAGCTATTGCTGAGTTTGAAGCAAAGCGCGCTGAGTTAGAGAAACTGGCTGCTGAGAAATTAACTGCTGCACAAGCTGTTGGCGCTAAGCTAACTGGTCTAGTGCTTCCAATCAAACAAAAAGCCGGTGTTGATGGCCGTTTGTTTGGTTCAGTTACTAACCATGACGTATCTGATGCTTTAAAAGCTCAAGGCTTCACCATTGAGAAAGCTTCAGTTCGTATGCCAACTGGTCCTTTAAAGATCGTTGGTGAGCATAAGTTATCTGTCGCTGTTCACACAGACGTAGTTGTTGAAATTACTGTCCAAGTGATTGGTGAGCAGGCTTAATTAATCATAAAAACGATATCTCCTGATATCTCATGATTGATACAGCGGTTCAAGCTTTAAAAGTACCTCCGCATTCCGTCGAGGCCGAGCAATCGGTGCTCGGCGGTTTGCTTTTGGACAACTCTGCATGGGATAGAGTTGGCGATGTACTCACAGAAAAAGACTTCTACCGACCTGATCATGGTTTGATTTACCGAGTGATTGGTAAATTAGTGGGGGAGAACATGCCCGCTGATGTGATCACTGTTTCAGAGTCTATGAAAACTCAGGGTGGTGGCGAAACTATTGGTATCGATTATCTCAATGCCTTAGCCCAATCAACACCAAGCGCATCTAATATTCGTGGTTACGCTGAGATCGTTCGTGATCGCAGTGTTTTGCGTCGCTTGATCCAAACTTCAGATAACATAGCTGGCAGTGCTTTCACACCAGATGGTCGATCTGTCCAAACTATTTTGGATGAAGCAGAGTCTCGTATTTTGGCAATCGGTGAAGAAGGTCATCGTGGAAAAACTGATTACTTCGAAATCGGACCTTTGTTAACAGATGTTGTAAAACGAATTGATGAGCTCTACCATCGTCAGGGCCCTACAGATGTGACTGGTGTTGCTACCAGCTTTATTGATTTAGATCGTCAGACCAGTGGTCTGCAAAAAGGTGACCTCGTGATTATTGCTGGCCGTCCTTCAATGGGCAAGACCAGTTTAGCTGTCAATATTGCTGAGAACGTCGCGATTAAAGAAGGTTTGCCAGTCCTTATTTTCTCAATGGAGATGGGCGCCTCTCAGTTGGCCTCCCGTATCTTGGGTTCAGTCGGACGCATTGACCAGTCTCGGATGAGAACAGGTAAGTTGAATGAAGATGAATGGCCAAAAATCACTGAAGCGATTTCTCGTTTGAATGAAGCTAACATCATGATTGATGAGAGTGGTGCTCTTAGCAGTTTAGAGTTGCGTGCAAGAGCCAGAAGAATCGCACGAAAGTTTGGCACATTAGGTTTGATTGTGATTGACTACATCCAGTTGATGAGTGGTAATTCAGGTATTAATGGTGAGAACCGCGCAACTGAAATCTCTGAGATTTCTCGATCACTCAAATCTTTAGCAAAAGAATTACAGTGTCCAGTGATTGCTTTATCGCAGTTAAATCGTGGTTTAGAGCAAAGACCTAATAAGCGTCCGATCATGTCTGACTTGCGCGAATCTGGCGCGATTGAGCAAGATGCTGACGTCATTCTATTTATCTATCGTGATGAGGTTTATCACCCGGATACAACACCTGAAAAAGGTATTGCGGAAATCATTGTGGCTAAGCAGCGTAACGGCCCAATTGGTGTGATCAAGATGAGTTGGCAAGGCCAATATACTAAATTTGATAACTTAGCTCACGGTCAAGTTCAATCATCAGGCGGATACGAACCGTTCTAAGCTTCTTAACTATTAATTCTTGGCAATAACGCGCCTGGCTTCTGTATATCTTTGTGACCAGTAGGGCGTTGTGATTTTTTCTAATCGTACAGTTCCCCCTTCTGATGGGGCATGAACAAACCGACCTTTACCAACATAGATACCAACGTGTGAGTGAGAGCTGCCTTGTGTATTAAAAAATACCAAATCGCCTGGAGCAGGTGTTTGATTGCCCAAAGATTGACCGGTCTTAGCAATCTCTGCTGTTGTGCGAGGTAACTTTTTATCAGCAGCATTTTTATAGACATAACCAATGAGGCCACTACAGTCAAATCCACCTTTGGGTGTGTTGCCACCGTAGCGATAGGGGATACCAACCAAGCCAATTGCTGCAATGGATATATCCTCAAGCCCTACTGATACTTCTTTATTGAAATCAGGTAACGAGGACATCCTTGGAAAAATTGCACACGCAGAAAGAATGCTTAAGCTAGTACCAATCACCAAGAAGCGCTTCATGAACTGAAGCGCTGTCAACAATGAGGGTGGGCTTGAGAGTCCTAAGATCACAGCGCCCTCACTGTTTTAAAGAGCCTCTGCTGCGTGATCAGCCAAACGTGAACGCTCTCCACGAGCCAAAGTAACATGACCGCTATGACGCCATCCTTTGAAGCGATCAACCACATAGGTTAGTCCTGATGAGCCTTCAGTTAAATAAGGCGTATCAATCTGAGCGATATTGCCCAAACAAACAATCTTAGTGCCTGGACCTGCGCGGGTCACCAAGGTTTTCATTTGTTTAGGTGTTAAGTTTTGAGCTTCATCGATGATTAAAAACTTACTAACAAAAGTTCTGCCACGCATGAAACTCATGCTCTTTACTTTGATGCGAGAGCGGATCAATTCTTGAGTAGCTGCGCGACCCCATTCCCCAGCACCATCCTCATTGCGCTGAAGCACTTCTAGGTTATCGTCAAAGGCACCCATCCAAGGCTGCATTTTTTCTTCTTCAGTACCTGGCAAGAAGCCAATATCTTCACCAACCGGCACAGTTGCACGAGTGATGATGATTTCTGTGTAACGTTTGCTATCAAGCACTTGCTCAAGAGCTGTTGCTAAGGCTAATAAAGTTTTACCGGTGCCAGCTTGTCCTAGCAAAGTAACAAAATCAACATCAGGATTCATTAATAAATTAAGAGCAAAGTTTTGCTCACGATTCCGTGCCGTCACGCTCCAAACATTATTTTTCTGATGAGAGAAATCTTTCAGAGTTTGAAGAAGAGCAGTTTTACCCTGAATTTCTCGAACTTGTGCGTAGAAGGGTGAACCACCATCACTGTTTTCTTGGTAAACAAATTGATTCACCATCATGTGAGCAACAGTGGGTCCTGTGACACGATAAAACATTGTGCCTGACTTGGTGTCACTCCAACTTTCCATATCTTTGCCATGCTTTGGCCAGAAATCAACAGGCAACTGAAGCACTCCGGAGTACAACAGATCACGGTCTTCTAGAACCTGGTCGTTAAAATAATCTTCCGCTGGCAAACCAAGAGCGCGGGCCTTGATGCGCATATTGATATCTTTAGATACCAGCACAACTTGACGATCTTTACGATTTTTTTGTAGTTCTCTAACCACTCCCAAAATCATATTGTCAGCTTTACCAATAGGTAAACCTTCCGGCAAGCTGATGTCATTTAGCTCGATTTGGAAATATAGGTTGCCAGTTGCTTCCTTGTTACCTAACTTATTAAGCGGAATACCATCTTCTAAAACACCTTTGGTATTAGAGACTAGCTGATCCAAAGAGCGGCTGATCGTACGAGCATTGCGCGCAACTTCACTCATACCTTTTTTGTGGTTATCTAACTCTTCAAGAGTCATCATCGGAAGATACACATCATGCTCTTCAAAACGGAAAAGCGCAGATGGATCATGCATCAGCACGTTAGTATCTAAAACGAATAAGCGGATGACACCATCATCCGGTATGTTTCTAACACGGGTAGAAGTTTTTGCAACGCTGGCTGCTGAAACCTTTTGCGGTTTCGTGTATTGCATCTTTTCAATAGCAAGATCAGCTAAAGAATAGCTGCTCAACTCTTCAGTATCCGTAGAGAGGTCTTCGCTGACCTGAATTTCTGGAATTTCTAAGTCTTCAACTTCTATATCAGACTCAACCTCAACTCTTTTAGGACGCTTTTTAAAATTGGCTTTTGCTTGATTGCTAATATCTAATTTATGGGCGGCTTGGGTTGGGATTGGTGGCAAAGGCATTCCGTCAGTCTCCTAATAAAGAAAAAACCGCCTACCTAGGATGGTGGCGGTTATCGAGGTAAAGGTAATTTTTAACATCTATTTAATAAGTTATATTAATTTGTATGACAAAGCAATCTTCTGGACTACAAGAATGAAAATTAAATTACAAAGCTTGAGCAGCCTTTAAAACGTCTTCAACGTGACCAGGTATTTTGAGGCCACGCCATTCGTGTCGAAGGACTCCTTCTTCATCAATTAAAAAGGTGCTTCTTTCGATACCGCGAACTTGCTTGCCGTACATATTCTTCATTTTCATCACGCCAAACATCTGGCACAGAACTTCCTCTGTATCCGCAACTAGTTCGAATGGCAGCTCAATTTTACGTTTAAAGCTCTCATGAGACTTAAGGTCATCTCTGGAAATACCAACAATGAGTGTATTGGCTCTGGTGAAGTCATCAATGGCATCTCTAAATTCCATTGACTCAACAGTACAGCCAGGAGTGGCATCTTTGGGGTAGAAATACATCACCACCTTGCGACCCTGACAGGCGCTTGGATTAAATACCAAATTGCTTGTAGCGGGTATTTCAAAATAGGGGATAGGTTTTCCAAGTACAGCTGTCATGCAGGCTCCAAATTTCTTATTTATTCTGTCAATTACTGTATTTATATCAGAGTTGGCGATGAAACTCTTTGATTTACATCTTACTTATCCATAATCAGGGCAGCAAGAACATTGCGTCCTTCAGCCATAAGGACGTTGTAGGTGCGACAAGCAGCTTGTAAGTCCATGGTTTCAATACCTATTTTCGCTTTTATCAGGGGTGCAATTAACTCAGGTCTTGGAAATTGGATCTTAGATCCACTGCCAAAAATGACTAAAGCAGGCTTTTTTAAAGCAATAGCCTCAAAGTCTTGAACAGTGAGATCACCAAAGCTTTGGCATGACCAGCTGGTGACTGGACCCTCTGGCTGCAAAATCAATGAAGTTTCATAGCGCGTGGCATTAATTTCGATGTAATTAGGGCCGTAAGCAGAGACTGTATTAAGGCTAGGCTGTCGATCTGGCTGTAGTTTCATTTGGGTATCCCCGCAGGCTCTGTCATAATTGTAAAATTATAGATAAATTAACACTTTATGGTGTTCTTATTAGATTCTGAGTGGCTATTGTGAAAGAAATTAAAAAATCCTCCAAGTTAAATAATGTCTGTTACGACATTCGTGGTCCAGTGCTCGAGCTCGCTCAGCAGATGGAGGAAGAGGGTCAAAAGATCATCAAGCTGAATATCGGTAACGTCGGGATATTTGGTTTTGATCCTCCGGAAGAGATTCAGTTGGATATGATTCGCAACTTAGCGAATTCTGCCGCTTATTCTGATTCAAAAGGCATCTTTTCTGCTCGTAAAGCCATCATGCATTATTGCCAAGAAAAGGGCATTGATGGCGTGACTTTAGATGATATCTATACAGGCAATGGCGTTTCAGAGTTAATCGTCTTGGCCATGAACGCACTCCTCAACGTTGACGATGAGGTTTTAGTGCCAGCGCCTGACTACCCACTTTGGACTGCTGCTGTGAGCTTGTCTGGTGGCACTCCTAAACATTACTTGTGTGATGAGTCAAAAGAATGGGCTCCTGATATTGCTGACATCAAATCAAAGATCACTCCTCATACCAAAGCAATTGTTGTTATTAATCCTAATAATCCAACAGGGGCGCTTTATAGCAATGACGTCCTTGAACAGATCATTGCATTAGCTCGCGAGCATGGTTTGATCATATTCGCTGATGAGATTTACGATAAAACTCTTTATGACGGCGAGAAACATACCTCCATTGGTTCGTTGTCGAATGATGTAGTGACTGTTACTTTTAACGGGTTATCAAAAAACTATCGCTCATGTGGCTACCGCTCGGGTTGGATGGTGATATCTGGTGATAAGAGCCGCGCTCAAGACTACATCGAAGGCCTGAACATGCTTTCATCCATGCGCTTGTGTGCCAACGTTCCAGGGCAATATGCCATTCAAACGGCATTAGGCGGCTATCAGAGTATTAATGATTTGGTTGCTGAAGGCGGACGTTTACGTCGGCAACGTGATCTTGCTTGGGAGTTAGTGACTCAGATACCAGGTGTTACTTGTGTCAAACCAAAATCGGCCTTATATCTTTTCCCAAAATTGGATCCAGATATGTATCCAATTACAAATGATCAAGAATTCATTGCGGATTTATTGCGCGAAGAAAAAGTTTTATTGGTTCAAGGTAGTGGCTTTAACTGGGCCAAGCCGGACCATTTCAGAATTGTTTTCTTGCCACATGAAGATGTACTGCGTGAGGCTATTGGTCGTATAGCTAAATTCTTAGAGCGTTATCGTAATAAGTTTGGCAAAAAATAAGCTACAAATCTATTTATTCACATTTATTAAGTAAGAGCATTTATTCATGAAACCTATTCAAGTTGGTCTATTAGGCATTGGCACTGTTGGCGGTGGTGTGTTCACTGTTTTAGAGCGCAATCAAGAAGAGATCAAGCGTCGCGCTGGCCGTGGTATCCAAATCCATACGGTTGCTGATTTAGATACCAAGCGCGCCGAAGAGTTAGTCAAGGGACGCGCTAAGGTAGTCAATGATGCCAAATTGGTTGTTAATGATCCTGAGATCGATGTGGTGGTTGAGTTGATTGGTGGATATGGCATCGCTAAGGACTTAGTGTTGGCTGCCATCAATCAAGGTAAACATGTGGTCACAGCCAACAAAGCTTTATTAGCTGTTCACGGTAACGAAATTTTCGCTGCTGCTCAGGCCAAGGGTGTGACAGTTAACTTTGAAGCAGCCGTAGCTGGCGGTATTCCAATCATTAAGGCACTTCGCGAGGGTTTAACAGCTAATCGTATTGAATGGATTGCCGGCATCATCAACGGTACAACAAACTTTATCTTGTCAGAAATGCGTGACAAGGGTCTTGATTTTGATGTCGCTCTTAAAGAAGCGCAGCGTTTGGGTTATGCAGAAGCAGATCCAACGTTTGATATCGAAGGTATTGATGCTGCGCATAAAGTAACCATCATGAGTGCGATTGCATTTGGTATTCCAATGCAATTTGATAAAGCTTATGTTGAGGGCATTACGAAGCTTTCAGCTGTGGATATCAAATATGCTGAGCAACTTGGTTACAGAATCAAGCTGCTCGGCATCACCAAGAAAACAGATGATGGTATTGAGCTACGTGTTCACCCAACTTTGATCCCTACCAAGCGTTTGATTGCTAACGTTGAGGGTGCCATGAATGCCGTTCAAGTCATGGGTGATGCAATTGGTACGACTTTGTATTACGGTAAGGGCGCAGGTGCAGAACCAACAGCTTCGGCTGTGATTGCGGATTTGGTTGACGTGACACGTCTCCAAACAGCTGATCCTGATCAACGCGTACCTCATTTAGCATTCCAACCAGGTTCAGTGATTAATACGACCGTGTTGCCTATTGGTGAAATCACCACAAGCTATTACTTAAGACTCAGAGTGGCTGATGTCACAGGTGTGTTGGCTGACATTACTCGCATCTTGGCTGATAACGGTATTTCTATCGATGCCATGTTGCAACGTGAGGCAGATGATGGTGAGAATCAAACTGATCTCATCATGTTGACGCATGAGACAAAAGAGAAGCGCATCTTGACTGCGATTGAAAAAATGGAAACCCTGAAAACTGTTGAGGGTTCAGTCACTAAGATCCGTTTAGAAAATCTTAGCTAATACAAGAAACATAAATAACAAAAGTAATTAATAAGTTTATAAAAAAGAAAATCATGCGTTACTTATCCACTCGCGGTCATAATGCCCAGCAAACTTTCTCAGAAATATTATTAGGTGGTTTAGCTGCTGATGGTGGTTTGTTTCTGCCGGAAAAGTATCCGCAGGTAAGTGCTGCACAGTTAGATACTTGGCGCAGCATGTCTTATGCAGATGTGGCATTTGAAGTTTTGAGTCTTTATTGTGATGACATTCCGCCCGCAGATCTCAAAGCATTAGTTAAAAAAACGTATACAGCCCAAGTCTATTCCAATGGACGTTCTGACGATCGCGCTGAAGATATCACGCCGATACATTGGTTGGGAGATGAGGCTGGAACAAGATTAGGCTTGCTAAGCTTGTCTAACGGCCCGACATTGGCATTCAAAGATATGGCGATGCAGCTCTTAGGCAACCTTTTTGAGTACACCCTCAATAAAAGAGGGCAAGAGCTCAATATCTTAGGTGCAACATCTGGTGATACCGGTGGCGCTGCTGAATATGCGATGCGTGGTAAAAAAGGTGTACGCGTATTTATGCTTTCGCCTAAGGGAAAAATGAGCGCCTTCCAGGTTGCTCAAATGTACTCATTACAAGATGAAAATATTTTTAATATTGCCATTACTGGCGTATTTGATGATGCTCAAGATATTGTTAAGGCTGTTAGTAATGATCTTACTTTCAAAGCACAGCAAAAAATTGGTACAGTGAACTCCATCAATTGGGCACGCGTTATTGCTCAGGTGATTTATTATTTCCAGGGCTATTTATTAGCGACTAAAAATAGCACAGAGAAAGTTTCTTTCTGCGTACCATCTGGTAACTTTGGTAATGTTTGTGCAGGGCACATTGCCCGCATGATGGGATTACCGATTGAAAAATTAGTCGTAGCCACAAATGAAAATGACGTTTTGGATGAATTCTTCAAAACGGGTGTTTATCGCGCACGGCAATCAGCGGAGACTTTCCATACAACTAGCCCATCAATGGACATTTCTAAGGCGAGCAACTTTGAGCGCTTTGTTTATGACTTGGTGGGTCGTGATGCAGCGCGAACAGCTCAAATGTTTAAGGATGTTGAAACCAAAGGTGGCTTTGATCTTTCTAATGATCCGGCCTATAAAACTATCGCTAAGTATGGTTTTGTATCAGGCAAGAGCACTCATTCAAACCGCTTGGATACGATCAGAGACATCCATGATAAATATAGCGTTGTAATTGATACGCACACAGCTGATGGTGTCAAAGTAGCTAGAGAAAACCTTCAAAGCAATATACCGATGTTGGTATTAGAAACTGCGCTACCCATTAAATTTGCCGAAACTATTCAAGAAGCCTTAGGTCGTCTGCCAGACTGCCCGGCAGCCTTCATTGGAGTTGAAGACTTGCCTCAAAGGGTTGTGGAAATGCCAGTTGATACTCATCAAGTTAAAACCTTTATTGCAACACATACTGGCTTGTAATCTGCTCTATGAGTGGTCATCACATTAACTTAACTAATCACCCAGACAATAAGAGTGGATCAAGCTCACCGTTCGCTTATCCAGTGATTGGTTTTGTGGCCTACTCAGGTACTGGCAAAACAACATTAATCGAAAAAGTCATTGCTGAGCTGACATCGCGCTCTTTGGTGATTTCAGCAATCAAACATACACATCATCATTTTGATATGGATCGACCTGGAAAAGATTCACATAGACATCGTGAAGCCGGAGCAAGAGAAATCCTTTTGGTTTCGGATCAGCGTTGGGTCTTGATGCATGAATTGCATGAGTCAAAAGAGCCGAGTATCCAAGAGCAAATCAGTCATCTTTCAGCATGTGATTTAGTTGTGGTGGAAGGCTTTAAAAATGCTGAAATTCCTAAAATTGAATTATGGCGTGCTGAGCATGAGCCTTGTACCAGCAATCCGTGCAAGGCGGATACCGATCAACACATTCAAGCAATTGCATTTCCTGGTGGCACTAAAGCTAGTCTACAGCCAGAATTAAATCGTGAGATCACTGTATTAGATTTGGATAACCACATAGAGATTTCTGACTACATCATCAAGATCACTGGCTTATCAGCAAAATTGCCTTAATGGCATTAGACTCACATTATGACCAGTCAATCAACAGCAACCCAAGCAGTTAACTCAAAGCCACCCATGAAAACGGCGGCTGAAGCTTTGGGCCATTTATTGAGCCAAGCGCGTGCTGTGACAGAGGTCGAGCTAGTTACCACGCAAGAAGCCTTGGGTCGAGTTCTTGCTCAAGACCTATTGAGTCAAGTGGATGTGCCACCCATGGATAACACCCAAATGGATGGTTACGCGGTGAGAGTCTCAGATATTCAGGAGATAGGTAATTCACTCAAGATTGCTCAACGTATTCCGGCGGGACATTTAGGTAAAAAATTAGAACCAGGAACAGTCGCCAGAATCTTCACAGGAGCGACTATTCCAGAAGGAGCAGATGCTGTTGTCATGCAAGAGGTTTGCGAGCTCAATGGCGACCATGTCACCATTCAAGAGCTACCAGAAAAAGGTCAATGGATTCGCTTGCAGGGTGAGGATTTAAGAGCGGGACAAATTTGCCTCACAAAGGGAAGCTTTTTAAGACCTCAAGAGTTAGGGGTGGCAGCATCAGCTGGATATGCCCAATTATCTGTTTATCGAAAAATTAAAGTGGCAGCTTTCTTTACTGGTGATGAATTAACTCTACCTGGTCAGCCATTAAAGCCAGGCGGTATTTATAACTCGAATCGTGACACCTTATTGGCATGCATCCGAGCATTGGGATGCGAAGCGACAGACTTAGGGATAGTTCCCGATACGCTAGAAGCCACCAGAGATGCATTGCGACGCGCTAGTGTAGGCCATGACTTGATCATCACATCTGGCGGTGTCTCCGTTGGTGAAGAAGATCACATCAAGCCAGCTGTTTCTGCTGAGGGTCGTTTAGACATGTGGCAGATTGCGATCAAGCCAGGCAAGCCATTAGCTTTTGGTGCCATCAAACAAGCCGATACCTCAAAGGATCAATCTGAAACTTGGTTCATGGGTTTGCCAGGCAATCCGGTTTCTAGTTATGTTACTTTCTTACTATTCGTTCGCCCATTCATTACCAAGTTACAAGGGCGAACCAATCAAGCGACACCGGCCATCATGATGCGCGCCGATTTTGATTGGTTAAAAGCGGATCGTCGTAATGAGTTTTTACGAGTTCGCATGAATCAGCAGGGTGGTTTAGATCTTTTTCCAAATCAAAGCTCGGGCGTTCTAACCAGTGCATCATGGGCTGACGGTCTTGTAGATAATCCAGCCGCACAAACGATTAAAAAAGGCGACTTAGTTAAATACCTTCCTTTTTCAGGTATGTTTTAATTTCCTATTATGAAAATTAATCTTAAATTTTTCGCATCTCTAAGGGAAACCTTAAAGACTTCTCAAGAAACAGTCGAATTGCCTGTAGGCATTTCAACAGTTAGTCAGCTAAGAGATTTTTTGGTTGCTCGAGGTGAGCCTTGGACCGGTGCATTGGCACAAGGTAAATCTGTGCGAGCAGCTCTCAATCATCAGATGGTAGAAGAAGACACAGCTCTAGTAGACGGTGCTGAAGTGGCTTTCTTCCCGCCGGTAACTGGCGGCTAGTTACTTAGTAAAGAATATAAAAGAAAGAATCATAGAGTCAACATGCCAGTTCGCGTTCAAACAGAAGACTTCGATTTATCAGCAGAGATTAAACAGCTCAGGCAAGGCGATGCCCGAGTTGGCGCTGTTGCCGCTTTTATAGGGACTGTGAGAGATCAAAATGAGGGTGCTGAAGTATCTAAGATGACTTTAGAACATTACCCTGGCATGACTGAAAAATCTCTTGAAGAGATCATTGATCAAGCTAAAGCACGCTGGGATATTTACGATGTTTTAATCATTCATCGCATTGGCCCACTTGATATTGAAGACCAAATTGTTCTAGTTGCTGTAACCAGCGCCCACCGAGGAGAGGCATTTGCCTCTTGCGAGTTTGTGATGGATTACTTAAAGACTCTTGCACCATTCTGGAAAAAAGAAGATACAGAGAATGGAGCTAAGTGGGTGGATGCTCGATTAAGTGATGACGAAGCATTGAAAAAATGGGATTGATCTCTCAGGCACTCAAGCAATTAAAGTTGGCTATTACATCAATCGCTTAAAAGGCGGTAATCCAGCAATTAATTTTTTACCATAAGGTTTTGTTTTTAAGCGCTTATCTAAAACAATAATCTTGGCTTTATCAGTTTCTGTTCTGATGCCTCGACCAACCCATTGTTGTAACTTCAATGCCACAGCAGGAACACTGATTTCATAAAAAGGGTTGCCTTGATTTTTCTCAAGCCATTCGGCCTTAGCTTCTTCAACTGGAGAATCAGGCGGAGCAAACGGCAGTTTCGTGATGACAACCACCTCGCAGAGTTTTCCGGGTAAATCCATACCTTCGCCAAAGCTTTGCATACCAAACAAAATACTGCGCTGCTCATTCTCAATACGCTTTTCATGATTGGCAATTAACTTAGAACGAGTTTGATCGCCTTGCATCAAGACATCTTTTAAAAAGTCTTCAGGTAGATTTTCATAAACCTGTTTCATCTGCTTTTTTGATGTAAACAAAACTAAGGCGCCATGTTTTAAATCAGCCAACTCACGAGGAATTATCTCTGAGAGTTCTTGAGTATGTCCTTGTGCGTTAGCGCTAGGGCATTCCAACATATCTGGCACAGAGAAGGTGCCTTGTTCTTCGTAGTTAAATGGTGACTCTGCTTCAAAGGTACGTGTCTTAGGGAACCAATTAAGACCTGTTTGCCTCAAGAAGTATTCAAAGTCTCCCATTGTTCTGAGAGTCGCTGAGGTCAAAATAGCAGCGGAGCTTTTAGTCCATAGTGTCTGAGCTAAATTTTGAGCCGCACTGATGGGAGAGGCGTGAAGCTTGAAGTCAAAGCTGGATCCCAAGTCTTGCCACTCTAACCACTTAGCGATTGGAGGGTCGGCCTCAGACTGCATTAAATGCCAAGTGTTGGATAAATTTTCAGTCTTTGATTGGTAACTTCCGATTTCTAATATCGAGGGACTGAATGACTCTTTATCAATACTGTTATTTCTAAGATCATTAAGTTGTTGCAATATTTTGGCAATCCGATTATTCAAGCCACTGGCTAAAGGGCCAATGATTTCAGCAAAAGAAATAAACTCTTCTGAAAGCTCACCATTTTTGAAGCGGGAGATAGTATTGTCATGGGAAACTAAATTAGACATTCTTAAGGTGTTGATCATCTCGCGGGTATGCATGATCAAACTCTCAACTAATTCGTGTACCTCTTCAGCGATATTGCCGCTTGATTCAGGTAAAAGCGCATCTGCACGCAAAACAGCTGACATGATCTTTTCTAGCCATCGGGTACTGGCAATCAAGCCGACAGAAGAGGCAAAGTGTTTAATGCCAACAGAAGGTAAGTTATGTGCCTCATCAAAAATATATAAGGTCTCTGTAGCATCTGGCAATATTTTTGATCCTGATGCAATAGTTGAAATCACTAAATCATGATTAGCAATGATCAAATCTGCTTTAACGAGATCTCTTCTGGCATTGAAATAAGGACAAACATTAAAGCGCTGACAGTGGCGGCCTAGACATGAGCTACGTTCAGCAGCAATTCTGCCCCACATGGTATCGGTTACCTCTTGAGGTGCCGTGTCTTTCTCACCATTCCAGCTACCATCATTTAAAGCGGTGAGGGCATCAGCAAATCGATCTTTATCTTGTTCCTTTGGTGGACCATCCCAATTAGCATCTTCAAATAAGGCGGATTGCTTGGTCTTGCCGCTGATTTGCTCCAGCCGGATATTGCAAGCGTAACGTGCTCGACCTTTTGCAAGACCATAATTAAATTCTATAGGAGATATCTTGGCTAAAGCAGGCAGATCTTTATTGATTAGCTGTTCTTGAAGAGCAATAGTTGCCGTACTGATGATCACGCGACGTTGGAGTAGCTTACTGAAAACAATCGCAGGTATTAAGTAGCCAAGCGTTTTACCAACGCCAGTTTTACCTTCAACAACCAAAAGATTGTCACCTTGTCTGTCGTCCTTAGGATCTTTAGCAAGATTGAAAGTTTGAGTAATTTCCTCAAACATTTGTTCTTGACCTATACGTGGCTTAAAGCCTGGCCAGTCATTTTGAACTGCCTCGTAAAACTCTTGGATTTTGGCTTGTATTTCTTTTAACTCTGCACGGCTCACTTAAAGAATCCTAATTTATCGTTTTTTGCTAACTTTTTTACCAGTGATTCGGCAATGGATGCCTCTGAGCGGCTTTCAAACAGTTTGCTGGCTAGGAGACGAACTGGGCCTCTGCCACGGGTATATTTTGCTCCAAGACCATCATTATGGGCTTTAATTCGTTTGTCTAGGTCATTACTGATACCTGTGTAGAAGCTACCATCAGCACATTCCAAGATATATAAAGTCCTAGTCATACCCACATCATAAAGGGGTGAGATTTATTTGATCTAAATCACTTGAAATAGTGGCTTTGATGACCATATAGTAACTATTGGATATGGGAGATCACCATGAGATTAGATAAATTGACTAGCAAGTTTCAGGAAGCCTTGGGCGAAGCCCAAAGCTTAGCTTTAGCATCTGACCATCAGTATATTGAATCAGAGCATCTGCTGTTGGCTATGTTGCAACAAAATGAGAGCACTGCTAAAGCCTTGATTAATCGGACAGGCGGTAATGTCACAGCCTTAGAAAAATCGGTACAGGCTTTGATTGCTAAATTGCCTCAAGTTCAAGGAACTGGTGGAGATGTTCAAGTAGGGCGCTCTTTATCTGCGCACCTGAACTTAACTGAAAAAGAAGCTAGCAAGCGTGGTGATGATTTTATTGCTGGCGAATTATTTTTATTAGTGCTTGCTGATGACAAAGGTGATTTGGGTAAAGCTATCAAGTCAGCAGGCATCAGTCGTAAAACATTAGAGGCTGCTATTGAGGCAGTCCGTGGAGGTCAATCAGTGAATAGCCCCGATGCAGAAAATCAACGTGAAGCTCTTAAAAAATACACATTAGATTTAACGGAGCGTGCACGCTTAGGTAAATTAGATCCTGTAATTGGTCGCGATGACGAAATTCGTCGTGCAATTCAGATTTTGCAACGCCGTACAAAAAATAATCCAGTCTTAATTGGTGAGCCTGGTGTTGGTAAAACAGCTATTGTTGAAGGCTTAGCGCAGCGTATTGTGGATGGAGAGGTTCCAGAGACCCTTAAGAATAAGAGAGTACTGGTATTGGATATGGCTCTACTACTTGCCGGTGCTAAGTACCGTGGTGAATTTGAAGAGCGCTTGAAGGCTGTTCTCAGTGACGTTGCCAAAGACGAAGGGCAAACAATTGTCTTTATCGATGAGCTCCACACCATGGTGGGCGCTGGTAAAGCAGAAGGTGCGATGGATGCAGGCAATATGTTAAAGCCTGCTTTGGCTCGAGGCGAGTTGCATTGCATAGGTGCTACAACTTTAGATGAATATCGCAAATATATTGAAAAGGATGCAGCTCTTGAGCGTCGCTTCCAAAAGGTGATGGTCAATGAGCCCAGTGTGGAGGATACGATTGCAATCCTACGTGGCTTACAAGAGAAGTATGAGCTACACCATGGCGTTGAAATAACAGATCCAGCCATTGTTGCTGCAGCTGAGTTATCACACCGTTACATCACCGATCGATTCTTGCCAGATAAAGCAATTGATTTAATTGATGAGGCAGCATCACGCATTCGTATGGAAATTGATTCTAAACCTGAGGTCATGGATAAATTAGATCGTCGTTTGATTCAATTAAAAATTGAACGCGAGGCAGTAAAAAAAGAAAAAGATGAGTCATCTCAAAAACGTTTAGGCTTAATTGAAGAAGAAATTAAACGTCTTGGTAAAGAGTACGCTGATCTTGATGAGGTTTGGAAAGCTGAAAAGGGGGCCGCCCAAGGAACTGCTTCGATCAAAGAAGAGATTGATAAAGTTAGATCTCAGATCATTAAATTACAGCGTGATGGTAAGTTAGAGCAAGTCGCTGAGCTTCAGTATGGCAAATTACCGGAGTTGGAAGGTAAGTTAAAAACAGCAGCAGTAGCTGAAGAAAAAGGCTTGGCTGCTGGCAAGAATAAACTCCTGCGCACACACGTTGGAGCGGAAGAGATTGCTGAGGTAGTTTCTCGAGCGACAGGCATACCTGTTTCTAAAATGATGCAGGGTGAACGTGACAAACTTCTCAAGATGGAAGACTTCCTGCATCGCCGTGTCGTGGGGCAAGAGGAAGCCATCCGCGCGGTATCAGATGCGATTCGTCGCTCTCGTGCTGGACTATCTGATGAGGGTAAGCCATATGGTTCTTTCTTGTTCTTAGGTCCAACAGGCGTTGGTAAAACTGAACTATGCAAAGCCTTAGCTGAATTCTTATTTGATACGGATGAGCACATGATCCGTATTGATATGAGCGAGTTCATGGAGAAACATAGCGTAGCAAGATTGATTGGTGCACCTCCAGGTTATGTGGGTTACGAAGAGGGTGGTTACCTGACCGAATTAGTGCGTCGCAAGCCTTATAGCGTGATCCTTTTGGATGAAGTTGAAAAAGCTCACCCAGATGTATTTAACGTGTTGCTACAAGTGCTTGATGATGGTCGCATGACAGACGGTCAGGGACGTACAGTAGACTTTAAGAATACAGTCATTGTGATGACAAGTAATTTAGGCTCACAAATGATTCAGTCGATGAGTGGTCAGCCACAAGATAAGCTTAAAGCAGCCGTGATGGGCGAAGTCAAAGATCATTTCCGTCCAGAGTTCCTAAATCGTATAGATGAGATGGTGGTATTCCATGGTCTTGATCAAAAGAACATCACCTCGATTGCAAAGATTCAATTGAAGCGTTTGACTGAGCGTTTGGCTAAGATGGAAATGGTATTGGAAGTGAGCGATGCAGCCCTAGCTAAGGTAGCTGAAGCTGGTTATGACCCTGTGTTTGGTGCAAGACCACTCAAAAGAGCTATTCAGCAATATATTGAAAATCCAGTTGCAAGATTGATCTTAGAGGGTAAGTTTGGTCCTAAGGATATTGTCCCAGTGGATGTTGATAAAGATGGTGGTTTCTTATTCGATCGAGTGGTTCACTAGATAGCATCAAACTTCCGTTCAATATCAAGAAGTAGTAAAATAGGCCGATGTCCATTCGCAAAGACGCGGAAGTCATCGGCCTTGTCAGTGTGGCCCATGGCACATCCCACTTTTATCATTTAATACTAGCGCCCTTATTCCCATGGTTAAAGGTTGAGTTCGGCTTGAGTTATGCCGAGCTTGGTTTTTTGATGACGATGTTCTTTATTGTCTCCACCATCATGCAAGCAGCAGCAGGATTTTGGGTTGATCACTCAGGCCCATTAAAAGTTCTATTTTTTGGCGTGGCGATGCTGGCAGTTTCTGCAGTGGTTTTAGCATTCTCCAATGGATATTGGACTCTTTTAATTGGCGCTTGTATCGCTGGTATGGGTAACGGCGTCTTTCACCCTGCTGATTACACCTTAATTAATCGGCGCGTTTCACCTGAACGTTTACCCCACGCCTATTCTATGCATGGGATTTCTGGGGCATTAGGTTGGGCAGCATCCCCGGTTGTTTTGGTTGGCATTACTGCCTTAGCCGGATGGCGGCAGGCTTTATTGATGTCCTCTTTCATGGCATGCGTCATATTGCTGCTTCTATTTTGGAGGCGTCATGTATTAATGGGATCTGACGAACAGCGTCATGAAGAGGTCACGGCTAGATCGAACGCATCGGCATTTTCATTTGATTTCTTAAGGTTGCCAGTGGTTTGGATGTGTTGGGTGTTTTTCTTTTTTTACGCTTTGGCTTTAAGCGGTGTACAAAGTTTTGCTACAACTGCTATGCAAGTTTTATATGATTTGCCGTTTACTCTAACTTCAACAGCAATTACAACTTATATGTTGGGAAGCGCTGGAGGAATGTTTCTTGGGGGATTCGTTGCGACACGTGTTCGCTTTCCTGAGCGCGTGATTGCTGTTGGGCTAGTTTTGGGCAGTGCTATTGCCATAGTGATTGCTTTAGCTTTAGTTTCTGGTTCAACGATGATGAGTTTATTTACAATCATGGGCTTTTGTGTGGGCATGGTTGGACCTTCAAGGGATTTGATGATTCGCGCTGCAACACCCAAAGAAGCCTCAGGCCGAGTATTTGGTATCGTTTATTCAGGTTTAGACTCCGCCTTGGCAGTTGGCCCTTTACTCTTTGGTTTATTGATGGATTGGGAGATGGCACCAGGAGTATTCATATGTATTGCCATATTTTTATTATTATCTTTGCTGACTGCTTATCAGGTCAGTGGCAATACCCGCACCAATCAACTAATAAAGAATGAATGACCCAGGGTCCGCTAACTGAGTTAGCGCTACTCTTTAAATACTTGGTTATCAGATAACTTCCTAATTTAAGTTATTTCATGCAATTCACTTAGTGTTGCAACTGATGAACTAGTTCACCACATTATGAAATATTTAAATTAAGTCATTGAATTTAATGATTTATTTTACTTATTCTCCTTTTATATATACCTTGCATTGTTTTTCTTTAGTACATAAACTCTTATATAAGACATAAGACATCAATAAAGTTAGTCAACTCAGAGTAACCAGAAGTCTTATTTAGGTTTTTATTATTTTTTACAGGAAGAGAAACATGTCAACACGTCAACAAGAAATCGACGCATTGCAAAAAGATTGGGATACCAACCCACGTTGGAAGGGTATCACTCGAGGTTATTCAGCTGCTGACGTTGTCCGCCTTCGCGGCTCTTTCCCGATCGAGCACACATTAGCGCGCCGTGGTGCAGAGAAGCTATGGGGCTTGGTTCATAGCGAGCCATACGTTAATTGTTTAGGCGCTTTGACTGGTGGTCAAGCAATGCAACAAGTTAAGGCTGGCGTTAAAGCTATTTATTTATCAGGCTGGCAAGTTGCCGCTGATAACAATTCGTATTCATCAATGTACCCAGATCAATCTTTGTACCCAGTTGATTCAGTACCTAAGGTTGTTGAGCGCATTAATAACACGTTCCGCCGTGCTGACGAAATTCAGCACTCAAAAGGTATTGAAAAGGGTGACAAAGGCTATATCGATTGTTTCGCCCCTATCGTTGCTGATGCTGAGGCTGGTTTCGGTGGTGTGTTGAACGCATTCGAATTAATGAAGGCTATGATCAATGCTGGTGCTGCTGGTGTTCACTGGGAAGATCAATTGGCTTCAGTGAAGAAGTGTGGTCACATGGGTGGTAAGGTTTTAGTTCCAACACAAGAAGCTTGTCAGAAATTAATCGCTGCTCGTATGGCTGCTGACGTATGTGGTGTGCCAACATTAGTGATTGCTCGTACTGATGCTGAAGCTGCTGACTTGATCACATCTGATTACGATGAGAACGATAAGCCATTCTTGACTGGTGAACGTACTGCTGAAGGCTTCTACAAGACTAAAAAAGGTATCGACCAAGCGATCTCTCGTGCGATTGCTTATGCTGAGTACGCTGACTTAGTATGGTGTGAAACTGGTACACCTGACCTTGAGTTTGCGCGCAAGTTTGCTGAAGCTGTTCATGCTAAGCATCCAGGCAAGATGTTGGCATACAACTGCTCACCATCATTTAATTGGAAGAAAAACTTGGATGACGCAACAATTGCTAAGTTCCAACGTGAACTAGGTGCCATGGGTTACAAGTATCAGTTCATCACCTTGGCTGGTATTCATTCAATGTGGTACAACATGTTTGACTTAGCTCAAGACTACGTTGCACGTGGTATGACAGCTTATGTTGAAAAAGTTCAAGAGCCTGAATTTGCAGCTCGTGACCGTGGCTACACATTCGTTTCACACCAACAAGAAGTTGGTACTGGTTACTTCGACGAAGTAACGACAGTGATTCAAGGTGGTGCTTCATCTGTAACAGCATTGACTGGTTCTACAGAAGAAGAGCAGTTCCACTAAGCAAGTCATTGACTTTGGCATACCCCGCCATTGTTGATTAGCCCGGCCAAAAGCCGGGCTTTTTGTTTTTGAGCGAAAATACACTCATGAATTCAAATTGTCCTTTATGTGCCACTGATGGTGGTGAGCTTCTCTGGAAGAATGAAGAGATGCGTGTCATCTTTGCAGATGAGCCAGACTATCCGGGTTTTTGTCGTGTTATTTGGAATGATCACATAGCAGAGATGAGCCAACTCACGATTGATCAAAGAACACGTCTCAATCTCATCATCATGCTGATTGAAAAGGCGATCATGGAAGTGATGCGCCCTGATAAAGTCAATTTGGCGGCCTTGGGCAATATGGTGCCTCATTTACATTGGCACGTGATTCCTAGATATCAATTAGATGTATGTTTTCCGCGGTCTGTCTGGTCAGAAAAACTAAGGCCATCGAATCAAGAGCATTTGAAAATACTACAAACTAAAGCCGTTCTTCTAAAGAAGAAAATACAAGAATTATTGGGAGTGTTTTAAGTGGCGATGAACCCTGAGAAGCGTCGGGCTTTTTTTGAAGCTCTCAAAAGTAATAACCCCAAACCAACCACTGAGTTGGAATATTCCAGCCCTTTTGAATTACTAGCTGCTGTTCTATTGTCCGCACAAGCAACTGACATCTCAGTTAACAAGGGTACACAGCAGTTATTTCCAATCGCAAATACGCCTGAAAAAATTTACGCTCTTGGTGAGAAAGGTTTAATTCCTTATATCAAGCACATTGGTCTTTTTAAAACAAAGGCCAAGCATTTAATTGAGACCTGTCGTTTATTGATCGAGAAACATAACAGCATTGTTCCTGAGGATCGCGAAGCACTAGAAGCTTTGCCTGGCGTTGGCAGAAAAACAGCCAATGTTATTTTAAATACTGCTTTTGGCCATCCTACGATGGCAGTCGACACTCATATCTTTAGAGTGTCTAATCGAACGGGTTTGGCTCCTGGTAAAGATGTTTTAGCGGTTGAAAAAGCCTTACTGAAGCGTATTCCAAAAGAATTCTTAATCGATGCGCACCATTGGTTGATTTTGCATGGTCGTTACACATGCAAAGCAAGAAGTCCTGTGTGTAGTCAATGTATTGTTGAACCATTGTGTTCATTTAAAGAGAAAAATCTCTCATCATGAGTTTATTTAATCCTAGTCGTGAAGAAGTGCGTCAGTTTTTTTGTGAAGCTTGGGCTAAACAGGTTAACTCGGGCATTCTGACACCATTAGAATCAATTGCTGCCAGATGGATGATGGAGCATCCGGAGTATCACGAGATACTAGAGCAGCTAGAAACCGCTCAATCAACTGATTACACCCCTGAAAAAGGGCAGACCAATCCATTTCTTCATTTAGCAATGCATTTGTCAATCACTGAGCAAGTGCAAATAGATCAGCCAATCGGTATTAGAGAAGTGAGCCGTCAGTTAATGATGAAGTTGGATTCTGAGCATGAGGCACAACATCGAATGATGGAATGTTTGGGCCAGGTCTTATGGCAAGCTCAAAGAGATGGAACGCCGCCTGATATGCAGGCTTATATTGAGTCAATCAAACAGCTACTTTAATTAGTCGTTAGGCTCTTGATCAGCTTCTGCTTGTCTGGCCTTAGCGCGAGCCATAGCAGCAGCAATAATTGCTCTCTTACGCTCGATCTCTATTTTTTGATCGTTATTAGTAGCGCTTTCAACATCCAAAGCTTTTAATTTTTTCTCTGCTTTACGTTTGAGTCTTTGATCATTGTCGGATTCTTCACGAATCAATCGATCTTGACGAGACAAGTAACGCTTTTGTGCCAACTTCGCTTCATCGGCACTCCAAGCATTCCAACCCGTTTGATCATCCGTGACAGGAATCATCGTGATGCAATCAACAGGGCAGGGCGGAATGCATAAATCACAACCAGTGCACCAATCTTTGATGACCACATGCATTTGCTTGGATGCGCCCACAATGGCATCAACCGGACATGCCTGAATACATAGGGTGCAACCGATACAAGCTTTAGGGTCTATAAAGGCGACAGGGCGCGGTCTTTCTACACCATTATCAGGATTAAGCGCTAAGGGTTTCTTGCCTAAGATGTCGGAGAGGCGAACAATACCTTCAGCACCACCAGGTGGGCATTGATTGTGCGAGGCTTCATTCTTAGACATAGCTTTTGCATAGGCCTGACAATCAGGAAAGCCACATTTAGTACATTGCGTTTGTGGAAGTGCAGCGTATAGACGGCTAAACAGGTCATCTAGACCGTCTATAGATTTAGGCATTCTTCTGGGCTACAGTTTTTTTAGCTGTAGATTTCCTTGCAGGCTTCTTAGCAACCGGTCTAGCCGCAACTTCCTTACTACCTTTAACAGCATGTTTGCGGATGAACTGAGAAATCTCTGGGTAAATCATTTCGCGCCAGCGGGTACCTGAAAAGATGCCGTAGTGACCAGCACCTTTAGCTTCGTAATGTTCTTTTTTACGCTCTGGAATATTTTTACAAAGGGCATGAGCTGCACGAGTCTGACCACTTCCAGAGATATCATCTAGCTCACCCTCAATAGTTAAGAGTGCTGTGGTGGTGATATCTTGAGGTTTTACAAGCTTACCATCCACAACCCACTTACCAGTTGGTAAAGAATGATCTTGGAATACTGTCTTGATCGTATCGAGATAATAAGCAGCATCCATATCTAGTACTGCGTTGTACTCATCGTAAAACTTAATATGAGCCTCAGCATCGCTCTTATCCCCTTTAACAAGATCTTGGAAGAAATCCCAATGAGATTGCGCGTGGCGATCTGCGTTCATAGACACAAAACCCTTGTGCTGTAGGAAGCCAGGGTAGACACGACGACCTGCACCAGGGTGTGGAGGCGGAACAGAGAAAATCACATTATTTTCAAACCATTCAAAAGACTTATTGGTGGCAGTTGAGTTAACAATAGTTGGATTCTTACGAGCATCAATTGGACCACCCATCATGATCATCGTTCTTGGGGTCACTTCACCAGCAGATGCCATTAGTGATACAGCTCCCATGACAGGAACAGTTGGTTGGCAAACAGAAATAACATTGAGATCTTTAGCGCCAATGACGCGAATAAATTCTTGAATATAGTGCACATAATCATCAAGACTAAATGTGCCATCTTCTAAGGGAACTAAACGCGCATCAACCCAGTCTGTGATGTAAACCTTATGGTCTTTTAAGAGAGTTCTAACTGTGTCGCGCAAAAGCGTTGAGTGGTGACCTGATAAAGGTGCAACCACCAAGACAATTGGGTCAGTCTTTAATTTTTGAATAACTTTGACATCATCTGAATAACGTTTAAAACGAATTAGCTTGCAAAAAGGCTTATCAACAATAGTTAACTCATTTATAGCTATGGACTTGCCGTGAGCCATAACATTTTTAATTTTGAATTCTGGTTTTTCGTAATCTTTACCTAAGCGGTAGAGTAGTTCATAACCGGCAGCTATTCTGGTGGCTGATGGTAATAGAGAAAGCGGATTACTCGGATTGATAAAGGTTTTACCTGTCGCTTGAGCCCACGCTGTTAATGGCTGAAGTAAGGCTTTTTGGAATTCTTGATATTGATATAGCATTGATTTATCTCCCGAAGTCTTAAATAGTTCAAAGATGTTCTTTTGAACGAACGTGCATTAAGTCACGTTTTACACTAAGTTTGATTATCCTCAAAATCTGAGAATTGTGCAATGCAACAATTTAGTGCAGAAAAGCACCAAATTGTTGATTAAGCCATTGATTTATATAATTATAAAACCGTGGCAATGGCTTTGGCGACACCACTAATATTCTTACTATTAAGGGCTGCAACACAGATACGACCTGTAGAAACAGCGTAAATGCCAAATTCTGTCTTAAGACGTTCAACTTGATCAGCTGTTAGACCGGAATAAGAGAACATGCCTCTTTGGGAGTTAACAAAGCCAAAGTCACGCTTGGCACCTGATTCTGCCAGCTTAGATACCAATGCATTGCGCATTAATTTAATACGATCGCGCATTTGCCCAAGCTCTTCTTCCCACATAGCGCGCAGCTCAGGACTATTAAGAACTGTTGCAATCACTGTGCCGCCATGGATAGCTGGATTGGAGTAGTTAGTACGAATGACGCGCTTCACCTGTGACAAGACACGTGTTGACTCATCTTTGCTAGCTGTCACCACTGATAGAGCGCCGACGCGCTCACCATAGAGCGAGAACGACTTAGAGAATGAGCTAGAGACAAAGAAGCTTAAGCCAGCATCAGCAAACAAACGAACCGCAGCCCCATCCTCATCAATACTGTCCGCAAAGCCCTGGTAAGCCATATCTAGAAAAGGTATTAACTGCTTAGATTGGCAAATATTAGCGACTTTTTTCCACTGCTCGGCGCTCATATCGGCACCCGTTGGGTTTTGGCAGCATGCGTGGAGCAGGACGATGGATTTTGCTGGAAGGGCCTCTAAGGACTTAACCATGCCATCAAAATCAACACCACGAGTTTTTGAGTCGTAATACGTGTAGTTTTGAACCGTAAAGCCTGCAGATTCAAAAATACCCCGGTGGTTTTCCCAGCTAGGGTCACTAATAGCAACAATTGCATTAGGTTCGAGACGTTTTAAGAAGTCTGCACCGATCTTGAGGGCACCAGTACCGCCCACAGCCTGAGCTGTTACAACGCGCCCAGAGGTTAAGATCTCGGAGTCTTTGCCAAAAAGTAAGTTTTGAACGCCTTGGTTGTAGGCAGCAAGGCCTTCAATAGCCAAATAGCCACGAGCAGAAGATTTCTCCATCATGATTTTTTCTGCCGCTTGAACCGCTCTTAATAAAGGGATCTTGCCTTCGTCAGTAAAGTAGACGCCAACGCCAAGGTTTACCTTGTCAGAGCGGGTATCAGAATTAAAGGCTTCATTGAGGCCAAGGATAGGGTCGCGCGGGGCGAGTTCAACGTTAGAAAATAGGCTCATAGATTTAAATATGTTAGAAAGTTCAAGCAAGCCTAGAATGATAGCCGAGATGCAAAAAAAGACACCTAAAAAATTAGAAATTCCAAGTTCGCCAGCTGAGGACAACGTCATTCGTTTTCCTGGATCGCCATTTTTGCTTCATCAACCCTTTCTGCCTGCCGGTGATCAGCCTGAGGCTATTAAGCAATTAGTAGAGGGGATTGAGGATGGCTTGATATATCAGACTCTTTTGGGTGTGACGGGGTCCGGGAAGACTTATACGATGGCTAACACCATTGCTCGCATGGGTCGTCCAGCAATTGTTTTTGCCCCTAATAAAACTTTAGCTGCCCAGCTCTATAGTGAATTTAGAGAATTCTTTCCACAAAATGCCGTGGAATACTTTGTCAGTTATTACGATTATTACCAACCAGAGGCTTATGTGCCGACACGAGATCTTTTTATTGAAAAAGATTCGTCAATTAATGAGCATATTGAGCAAATGCGACTCTCTGCTACGAAGAGTCTTTTAGAAAGACGTGACACGATTATCGTTTCTACAGTCTCTGCAATTTACGGTATTGGTAATCCAGGTGACTATCACCAAATGGTCTTGACACTTCGTCAAGGTGATAAGTTATCTCAACGAGATATTGTGACTCGTTTGATTGCTATGCAATACGATCGCAACGATATTGATTTTTCTCGCGGAAGCTTCCGAGTCAGAGGGGACACGATTGATGTGTTTCCAGCCGAGCATAATGAGTTAGCAGTGCGTATTGATTTGTTTGATGATCAAATCGATACCCTGCAATTCTTCGATCCATTAACTGGAAGAATCAAGCAAAAGATTCCTCGTTTCACTATTTATCCTGGCTCGCATTACGTCACACCTCGAGAGACGGTTTTAAGAGCTATTGAGACCATCAAAGTAGAACTCAGAGAGCGCTTGGATTTTTACGTTAAAGAGGGGAAGCTGGTTGAGGCACAACGTCTCGAGCAAAGAACCCGCTTTGATTTAGAGATGCTTTCAGAGTTAGGCTTTTGTAAAGGTATTGAAAATTATTCAAGACATTTATCGGGCGCCAAACCTGGTGAGGCACCACCGACGCTAGTAGATTACTTGCCACCCGATGCGTTGATGTTCTTGGATGAAAGTCATGTGCTGATTGGCCAACTCAACGGTATGTACAACGGCGACAAGGCCCGTAAATCAACATTGGTTGAATATGGCTTCCGCTTGCCATCAGCGATGGATAATCGTCCTCTCAAGTTTGAAGAATTTGAGAAAAAAATGAGACAAGTAGTTTTTGTATCTGCAACGCCGGCTAATTATGAAAATGAACACGCTGATAAAGTGGTTGAACAGGTCGTTCGTCCAACTGGCTTGGTGGATCCGATTATTCATGTGCGACCGGCGAGCTCACAAGTGGATGATGTCATCTCAGAGATTCATGACCGAGTTAAAAAAGGTGAGAGAGTTTTAGTAACGACACTCACCAAACGTATGTCCGAGCAACTGACTGAATTTATGTCTGATAACGGCATCAAGGTTCGTTATTTACATTCTGATATCGATACGGTTGAACGTGTTGAGATTCTGAGAGATCTTCGTTTAGGCGTCTTTGATGTTTTGATTGGTATCAATTTACTCAGAGAGGGCTTGGATATCCCTGAAGTTTCTTTAGTAGCTATCTTAGATGCTGATAAAGAAGGTTTCTTGCGTTCAGAAAGAAGCTTGATACAAACGATTGGACGAGCAGCGCGTAACGTTAACGGTACAGCTATTCTCTATGCGGATAAGATGACTGAATCAATGAAGAGGGCGATCGGAGAGACAGATCGTCGTCGCACGAAGCAGACAGAATTCAACAAATTACATGGCATCATCCCTAAGGGCGTCGTAAAAAGAATCAAAGACATTATCGATGGCGTTTATGATGTTGATGAGAAGCGTTCTGAGCAAAAATTTGCTGAAGAAAAAGCACGATATGAAGATATGAGTGAAAAGCAATTATCTAAAGAAATTAAACAGCTTGAGAAACTGATGGTTGACCATGCTAAGAACTTAGAATTTGAAAAAGCAGCTCAGACACGAGATCAGTTACTAAAATTAAAAACAATGGTCTTTGGTGCTGAGTTACACGACACAATTTAATAAAATGGAATAAGTAAAATGCAAGTTTTTAAAGGTGTGCGACAACTTTGGACTAGCTGGAAGGAATCCAAAGATGCTTATCAAGCGCTTGATAGATTACTTGTTGTCCCAGACCACACAGCAGAATTAGCTGTCCGTAATATTTGGTTGATCGAACTTCTCTATTGGTTGCGTCGTAACTCTCGTAATGATGTCAGTGCGACTCTTGAGCTTGGGGCTCATCCTGAGCATGCCCGTCTAAGAGCGCTATTCAAAGTCTTAGAACAGCGCACTGATGTTAAGTTAAAGGTTGCACAATTAATTAGAAGTGTCTTGAAAGATAACGATGCTCTATCTTTGCTTTGTGATGCGGGTGTTGCAACAAAGCCAAGTTTTTGGGGTGAAATATTTGAGCGTATTCGCAATCGGCTCGTTCCACCACCACCGAATAGACCTGAGCTCTCTGTTCTTGTAGCTCTTGGTTTTGTTGGTTCTCATGACGCAAGCTGGGTTCATGATCTAGATCATGATTTATTGCAACAGATTCATCAACTCGTTCACTATCAAGAAGCATCGAGTGAGTTCTATCGAATCTTCAATGATATTGCTGAATCTATCCATATCCTGATTAGCTATATAGGAGCTTCAGGTCTCAGTTATTCAGTTAGATCACGTTTAAGAGAAGTCAGCGGTCAACATTCACCTTTTTATAAGCTTGGTAAGTTAGCTGAAGAGATTTTGAAAGACAAGCCACGTCTGAGTGAACATGTTTATCAAGCTCACTTAAAAGACTTCAATGATGTCTTGGATGCTTGTTACATGGCATGTGATGATGTGTATGCACATTTGGACGATAACGGCGTCTCTATTGAGACTGTTTTCCAGGTTGAGACTATGCGTTTGCGGTTGGCGCGAGTGGAACTTTTGCTAAAAACTTGGTTAGAGCGCGATAAAACTCAATACTACTCACAGCTTGCGGCGGATCTTATTTTGACTGTTCAAGGTCATCGTAGTGTTAAGCGATTGGCTGAACAGTCGTTTGCATTGTTATCAAGAAAAGTAGTTGAGAGAAGCGCTGAAACTGGAGACCACTATATTGCTACAGGCAAAAAAGAGTATTGGTCCATGTTTAAAAAATCCATGGGTGGTGGTGCAATCATTGCCGGTACCGTCTACTTAAAGTTTTTGATTGCAGGTCTTGGGTTCGTTAGATTTTTTGAAAATCTTTTACTAGCTATTAACTATGCTGGTAGTTTCCTATTAATTCAGTTTGCTAACTTCACTTTGGCCACTAAGCAGCCCGCCATGACAGCGCCAGCACTTGCGCAACTTCTTGATCGCACAGATAGTGAAGAGGGACTGAAACAGTTTGTTGATAGATCAGTTGATCTGATGAGATCTCAAGCTGCATCTATTCTGGGTAATTTAGCCATGGTTATCCCCGTAGTGATTGCGATACAGCTTGCGATTATTTTTATCATGGGTGATCCATCTATTTCGCCGACAAAGGCTCAGGGTATTTTTAACTCTGTATCGCCATTTAGTGGGGCACTGATCTTTGCTGCTTTTACAGGTTTTTTATTGTGGCTCTCTAGCTTGATCGCAGGCCTGATTGATAACTGGTTTGTCCTACATTCTGTTCAGGATGTGATTCGATATAACCGTCGCTTGAATCTGGTTTTTGGCGAAATCAGATCAGCTCGTTGGGCTCAATGGTGGCGTGACAATATTTCAGTTGTAGCGGCTAACGTCTCTTTAGGATTCTTATTGATCTATGGCCCAACCTTCCTTGGATTTATTGGTTTAGGTATGGAAATTCGTCACGTGACATTGTCTGCTGGTCAATTTGCTTCTGCTTCGGTCTCTTTAGGCTGGAAAGTCTTTTTGATGGCTAGCTTTTGGATAGGTATCGTAGGCTTCCTCATGATTGGATTTGTCAACGTTTTGGTAAGTTTTTCTTTGGCTTTCAACATGGCCTTAGGATCAAGAGACCTTCCTTCATTAGACCGTCGCAGACTCTATGGTGCAGTTAGAGCGCGCCTCAAAAACAACTTCAAGTCAGTTCTATTACCATCTAAATAATTGATTTATAAAGAGTAATTTAAAATTACTCGAACATCCTAACTGCCTCCTCAGATAGTAACCAAGTAATTTAGTCGGGTATCTGGTATAGTTGAGCGAAACGGTCAGGTATTGACCATAATACTTAATAACTATTCGAGGTGGAACATGAGACTAACAACTAAAGGACGTTTTGCTGTAACGGCAATGATTGATTTAGCTTTGCGTGAATCACATGGGCCAGTGACTTTGGCTGGTATTAGCCAACGTCAGCATATTTCCTTGTCTTACTTAGAGCAATTATTTGGCAAGTTACGCCGTTTTGACATTGTTGAGAGCACTAGAGGTCCTGGCGGTGGTTATACCCTTGCTAGAAGAGCCAGTGAAGTGAGTGTTGCTGACATCATCATTGCAGTCGATGAGCCATTAGATGCTACGCAGTGTGGTGGTAAGGGCAACTGTGGCGGAGATGATAATGGTCATGGTCGTTGCATGACGCATGATCTTTGGAGCAATCTTAACCAAAAGATGGTTGAGTATTTGAGCTCAGTTTCTTTAGCAGATCTTACTAAGCAGCAAGAAGGTCGAGTATTGATTCATGACATGCGTGAATCAAGACCTAAAACTGAGTCTGTCAAACATACAAAAGCTAGCACTATCAATGTGACTAAAAAAGAAGTTGAGAAAAAGAAACCACTAGCGAATTCAGTATTCACGTTTGCTCAACAAATTAATTAAATAATCAAAGCAAGCTAGACAAATGAGCCAGCTCGCTTTTTTATAGTCCAATTAAGTATTAGAAAGAAACATATGAACGCACCAACACCTGTACCGATGTTTAGTCCAGAACACTTCCCGATTTATATGGACTATTCATCTACAACACCTGTTGACCCACGAGTGGTTGACATGATGATTCCTTTTTTACGTGAACAGTTTGGCAACCCTGCATCACGCAGCCATGCTTATGGTTGGAGTGCTGAAGAAGCTGTTGAAAATGCAAGAGGTGAAGTAGCCAAATTGGTGGGTGCTGATCCAAGAGAAATCGTTTGGACAAGTGGTGCTACTGAAAGTAATAACTTGGCTATTAAGGGAGCGGCTCATTTCTACAAAGAAAAGGGCAAGCACATCATCACTGTGAAGACTGAGCACAAGGCAGTGTTGGATGCTTGTCGTGAGCTTGAGCGTGAAGGTTTTGAAGTGACTTACCTAAATGTTTTGCCAAGTGGCTTAATTGATTTTGAAGCTTTCAAAGCTGCTGTTCGTCCTGACACCATTTTAGTTTCAGTGATGTTTGTTAATAATGAGATTGGCGTTATTCAAGACATTCCAAAGATCGGTGAATTTTGTCGTGAAAAAGGGATTGTTTTCCACGTTGATGCAGCACAAGCTACAGGTAAAGTAGTAATTGACCTACAAACACTAAAGGTAGATTTGATGAGCTTCTGCGCTCACAAGACTTATGGTCCTAAAGGCATTGGTGCATTATTTGTGCGCCGCAAGCCACGTATTCGTATCGAATCTCAAATGCATGGTGGTGGTCATGAGCGTGGTATGCGTTCAGGCACATTAGCACCGCACCAAATCGTTGGTATGGGTGAATGTTTCCGCCTTGCTAGAGAAGAAATGGCCACTGAGAGCGAAAGAATTCGTATGTTGCGCGATCGTTTGTGGGATGGTTTGAATATGATTGAAGAGGTTTACTTGAACGGTGATATGGATCAACGTGTTCCACATAACCTCAACATCAGCTTTAACTATGTTGAAGGTGAGTCAATGATCATGGCGTTAAAGGATATTGCTGTTTCATCTGGTTCAGCTTGTACCTCTGCCTCCTTAGAGCCTTCTTATGTTTTGCGTGGACTCGGTCGTAACGATGAACTAGCGCACAGCTCCATTCGATTCACAATTGGTCGCTTTACGACGGTTGAAGATGTAGATTTCACAATTAATCTCGTGAAGAGCAAAATTGCAAAATTAAGAGAGTTATCACCACTTTGGGAAATGTTTAAAGATGGTATTGATCTCAGCACGATTCAGTGGGCTGCTCACTGATAACCAGTTATTAAGAAATAGAGGAATTTAAAATGGCATATAGCGAAAAAGTAGTTGAGCATTATGAGAACCCACGTAACGTTGGATCTTTTGAAAAAGGTGATGATCACGTGGGTACCGGCATGGTTGGCGCGCCAGCCTGTGGCGATGTAATGAAATTACAAATCCGTGTGAATGATGCTGGCATCATTGAAGATGCAAAGTTCAAAACATACGGATGTGGCTCTGCTATTGCTTCATCATCTTTAGTAACAGAGTGGGTTAAAGGCAAAACCTTAGACCAAGCTTTAGAAATTAAGAACTCTCACATTGCTGAAGAATTAGCTTTGCCACCAATTAAAATTCATTGTTCAATTTTGGCTGAAGATGCTATCAAGGCCGCAGTTAAAGACTACAAAGAAAAACATCCAAAATAATTATGGCTATCTCATTAACTGAAAAAGCTGCTAAACATATCACGGGCTATATTGAGCGACGTGGTAAGGGGCTTGGCTTGCGTTTAGGCGTAAGAACAACTGGCTGTTCTGGATTGGCTTACCAGTTAGAGTATGTTGACGAAGCTTTAGCTGAGGATGTGATGTTTGAATCTCTTGGCGTGAAGGTTTTTGTTGACCCTAAGAGTTTGGCCTATTTAGATGGTACTGAATTAGATTACGCTCGTGAGGGCCTCAATGAGGGATTCAAGTTTCAGAACCCTAATGTGAAAGACGAGTGTGGTTGTGGCGAATCCTTCAGAATTTGAGGATTACTTCGCCCTTTTTCAAATCAAGCCACAATTTAAGATTGATCGGCAAGCTTTGGAGTCTGCTTACCTAACAGTGCAAAAGCAGGTGCATCCTGACCTGCATGTTAGCGGTAGTGACGCGGAAAAAAGAGTGTCTATGCAAATGGCTACCTTGGCTAACACTGCTTATCGAACGCTAGGTCATCCTATTCAAAGAGGGCTTTATTTATGTTCTCGGAATGGTGTAGATCCTCAACTAGAAACCAATACTGCGATGCCAGCAGCTTTTTTGATGCAGCAAATGGAGTGGCGTGAGACTCTAGATGAAGTACGCGAAGATCCTATTGCACTAGACCAACTTTTAGATGAAGTTGAGCAGTCTAAACAAGATGTTTTAAAGGAAGTGGAAGTGGCTATAGACGAGGCCAAAGATTTTGTATTGGCATCTGAAAAATTACGAGCACTATTATTTATTGACAAATTTAGCCAAGAGCTAGAAGACGCTATCACAGCATAAAACTATGGCCTTATTACAAATTGCCGAACCAGGCCAATCTTTAGCACCCCACCAAAGACGTATTGCAGTTGGTATTGATTTAGGCACCACTAATTCTTTAGTGGCGGCTATGAAAAATTCTTTACCAGAAGTTCTTGCAGACGATCAGGGCAGAGCTTTATTGCCATCTGTTGTGAGATATCTACCGGGTGGCTCGACTCAAGCAGGGTATCAAGCATTACAAAATGCAACGGGTGATCCAAAGAACACGATTATTTCCGTTAAGAGATTCATGGGGCGAGGCATTAATGATGTCGCTAACAAAGAATTTATCCCGTACGAGTTTGTTGATGCCCCAGGCATGCTCAAGCTCAAAACAGTTTCTGGTGATAAAAGTCCTGTAGAGATTTCTGCTGAGATATTAGCCAGATTAAGACAAAGAGCAGAAGATAGTTTTAATGATGAAATAGTTGGGGCTGTGATTACAGTGCCAGCTTACTTCGATGATGCGCAAAGACAAGCGACTAAAGATGCTGCCAAATTGGCCGGTATTGAAGTGCTACGGCTACTAAATGAACCTACCGCTGCTGCTATAGCCTATGGTTTAGATAACTCCTCTGAGGGGTTATATGCAGTCTATGACTTAGGCGGTGGCACTTTTGATATTTCTATATTAAAACTAAGTAAAGGTGTTTTTGAAGTCCTTTCAACCGGTGGTGACTCAGCACTCGGTGGCGATGATTTTGATCACCGTTTGTATTGTTATGTTTTAGAGCAAGCTAAGTTACAACTGCTATCGGATAAAGATACCCGCTTATTGCTGAATGCTTCAAAAGAAGTTAAAGAGCAGCTTAGTAAAAATCCTTTATCAAGAGTTCATGCTACTTTAAGTGATGGTAAGGTGATTAACGTCGGTATCAGTCAAGCTCAATTCTTTGAGTTAACTCAACACTTAGTTAATAAGACTTTGGTAGCGGCTAAGAAAGCTTTAAGAGATGCTGGCTTATCTGCACAAGAGGTGAAGGGCATTGTCATGGTGGGGGGTGCTACTCGTATGCCTCACGTTCAAAGAGCTGTAGGCGAGTTATTTGGTCAAACGCCATTAACTAACTTAGATCCAGACAAAGTGGTTGCTATTGGTGCAGCGATGCAAGCAGATTTGTTGGCAGGCAATCAACAAAAGGGCAATGAATGGCTCTTGCTAGACGTTATTCCACTCTCTTTAGGTGTGGAGATGATGGGCGGTTTGGTAGAAAAAATTATTCCGCGTAATACACCTATTCCGGTAGCGAAAGCCCAAGATTTCACAACCTTTAAAGATGGGCAAACAGCTCTAGCGGTTCACATATTACAAGGCGAACGTGAAGTAGTTGATCATTGCAGATCTTTAGGTAAATTTGAATTAAGAAATATTCCTCCGATGGCTGCTGGTGCTGCTCGTATCAGAGTAACTTACCAAGTCGATGCAGACGGATTACTATCTGTGACTGCTAGAGAACAGCAATCAGGAGTTGAAGCACATATCGATGTCAAACCATCTTATGGTTTATCAGACACTGACATTACCAGCATGTTACAAGACGGCTTTAGCCATGCAACAGAAGATGTCCATGTGCGAGCTTTAAGAGAAGAGATCGTTGACGGTCAAAGACTTGTTGAGGCCATTGACGCGGCTCTTAAAGAAGATCAGGACCTTCTTGAAGCTGATGAGCTAGAAATGATTCAGCGCAAGGTAGAGGCGCTCAAAGAGTTGATCGTTGAATCTAAAGATGTTCAGGTGATTCGTCGTTCAGTAGAATCACTATCAAAATCAACCGATGAATTTGCCGCAAAAAGAATGAACAAAAGCATTAAGCTAGCTTTAGCCGGTAAAAAAGTAGAAGACATTTAATTAGGAACTCAAAATGCCACAAATCGTTATATTGCCTAATGCTGAGCATTGCCCGGAAGGCGCTGTTATTGATGCAAAGCCGGGCGAATCTATCTGCGTAGCCTTATTAGAAAATGACATAGACATTGAACATGCTTGCGAGATGTCTGCGGCTTGCACAACTTGCCACGTGATCGTACGCGAGGGTATGGCTAGCTTAAATCCAGCTGAAGAGCTTGAAGATGATTTGCTAGACAAGGCATGGGGTCTTTGCCCTCAGTCTAGATTATCTTGCCAAGCTTTCGTGGCTCAGACTGATTTAGTGATAGAAATACCTAAATACACAGTCAACCATGCTAAAGAGGGTCATTAAAAAAGGAGCATTGGCTCCTTTTTTATTAGTCTTCTCTTCTCATATGTGGGAAAAGAATCACATCTCTGATGTTGGGTGAGTCAGTGATCAACATCATCAAGCGATCGATACCGATACCGCAGCCTCCGGTTGGAGGCATACCGTATTCCAATGCACGAATAAAGTCAGCATCAAAATACATAGCCTCTTCATCCCCAGCTTCTTTTTGAGCAACTTGAGCATGGAAGCGAGCCGCTTGATCTTCGGCATCGTTTAACTCTGAAAAGCCGTTAGCAATTTCACGACCGGTGATAAATAATTCAAAACGCTCAGTAACACCTGGGCGAGTATCAGATTCTCTTGCAAGAGGACTTACTTCAATTGGGTAATCAATAATGTAAGTTGGTTCCCATAAATGTTCTTCAGCCGTTGCTTCAAATAGAGATAGTTGAAGTGCACCTAAGCCAGCATTTTTAAGTGTTGGGCCGTTGATATCTTCGCCCGCTTTTTTGAGTTCAGCACGGATGAATTCTTTATCCTCTAATTGAGCCACTGTGTACTCTTTTTTAGAAAGAGGGGCGTATTTCAGGATCGCCTCGGCAATCGTTAAGCGTTGGAATGGTTTGGATAAATCCAGCGGCTTACCTTGATAAGTCAGTACAGCACTACCTTGCGCATCAATGGCTACTGCACGTATTAACTCTTCGGTAAATGTCATTAACCATTTGTAATCGGTGTAAGCAGCGTAAAACTCCATCATCGTGAACTCTGGATTGTGACGAGGGCTAACCCCTTCATTACGGAAATTACGATTAACTTCAAAAACACGCTCAAAACCACCGACAACTAATCTCTTAAGATAAAGCTCTGGTGCGATACGCAAAAACATCTGCATATCTAAGGCATTGTGGTGCGTTGTAAATGGTTTAGCTGTTGCGCCACCAGGGATAGGGTGCAACATGGGTGTTTCAACTTCCATAAAGCCAGCATCTTGCATATGCTTGCGGATCGAAGACATACCTTTACTGCGAGCTAAAAATGTTTGACGTGTCTCAGGAGAAACAATCAAATCAACATAGCGCTGACGGTATTTCAGTTCTTGATCTGCCAGGCCGTGGAACTTATCTGGAAGAGGTCGAAGTGATTTAGAGAGTAAGCGTAACTCTTTAACTAATATTGATAGCTCACCCTTATTTGTCTTAAAAACAATGCCTTCAGCAGCGATGAAGTCACCCATATCCCAATGCTTAAAGGCATTGTGAGTTTCTTCACTCACATCAGCATCATTGATATAAAACTGGATTTGGCCTGTACGATCTTGAACGGTTGCAAAGCTGGCTTTACCCATCACACGTTTGAGCATCATGCGACCAGCCACTTTAACGCTGATATTTTTTTCAGCTAAGTGTTCTTTGCTGATTTCACCATAGTGCGCATGTAAGTCAATAGCGTGGTGCGTTGGGACAAAGTCATTCGGAAAAGCAACCCCAGCTTTACGCAGGTTGGCTAACTTCTCTCTACGTTCAGCAATGATGTGATTTTCATCAACGATAGGGCTTTGTTGTTCTTGAGTCATGATGTTTCCAAGTAAGGCATGCTAATTAATAAGAATCTTTATTGAATAATTTAAACACCTTGTTTTAAGCTGGCTTCGATAAAAGCATCTAAATCTCCATCTAAAACTTTTTGAGTATTGGATATTTCAACGTTAGTACGTAAATCTTTGATACGACTTTGATCTAAAACATAAGACCGGATCTGATGACCCCAGCCCACATCGCTTTTAGTTGCTTCTAACTTATCTTGTTCCGCTTGGCGCTTACGAAGTTCATGCTCATACAGTCTAGACTTCAACATGGACATCGCTTCTGCTCTATTTTTATGCTGGCTTCGATCATTTTGACACTGCACCACAATCCCTGTTGGAACGTGGGTTAAACGTACGGCAGAATCTGTTTTATTGATGTGCTGACCGCCTGCACCTGAAGCTCGGTAAGTGTCTGTTCGTATATCAGCGGGATTGATATCAATCTCAATTGAATCATCCACTTCCGGATAAACGAAAACGCTCGTAAATGAAGTGTGTCGACCATTAGCAGAGTCAAAAGGTGATTTACGTACCAAGCGATGAACACCAGTCTCTGTTCTTAGATGACCATAAGCGTATTCACCATCAATTTTGATCGTTGCACTCTTGATACCAGCAACATCACCGTCTGAAGTCTCAAGAACTTCGGCTTTAAAGCCTTTGCGTTCACAGTAACGAAGATATTGACGTAGCAACATGCTGGCCCAATCACAAGCTTCTGTACCACCAGCTCCAGATTGGATATCGATGAAACAAGAGCTTGGGTCCATTGGGTTGCTAAACATGCGGCGGAATTCAAGACCTTCAACCTGTAGGCGCATGCTGTCAGTATCAGATTCGATCGATAGGATCGTATCAAAATCACTTTCTTCTTTTGCCATTCCTAGAAGTTCTTGGCTGGCTGTGATGTTATCGGTTAAGAAGTTAATCGTACCGACTACCCCATCTAGTAGCTTTTTTTCTCGACCGAGGGCTTGTGCTTGTTTAGGATCGTCCCAGATTTTAGGATCTTCGAGCGTCTGATTGACCTCGACTAAGCGTTCTGCTTTGTTATCGACGTCAAAGATACCTCCGAAGTTCATTCGTACGGGTACGAAGATCGTCAAGGGTATTGGTAATGAGATTTAGTTGTTCAGCTTCCATAGCCAAAGATTATAAAGCCTCGTCGAGTGCTTCTATGTGTAATTGCGCTCGCGCCACGCCCTGGTAATAATCGGTAACGAGTCTATATGCCAGTTTGGCTGGATTTGGAAGGGTTTGCGCCCTTGAGAACCATATGGCATTGAGAATCTTGGAGTCACTGACGCCATTTTCTTTAATGGCCTTGAGTTGCATTCTGAGATGTTTTTCTTGGATCAGGGTTTGACTTAAAACCTCAAATTCTCCAAAAAACACAGGGGCAGGGAAGCCTTGACCCCAGGTTTCATTGTCCAGCATGGCTCCAAATTCAGGTTCCATAAAATCAGGATCTAGAAAACCATCATGAACTAATTGGCGCTGAAGAGTTTCTTCAGTCATTAAGTTTTTAGCAACTGCTTCAAAGCTATCTTTAAAAAATTCAAAACTGTCTTCTCGAATGGTTAGACCTGCTGCCATAGCGTGTCCACCGAATTTCAATATGAGATCAGGATTCTTTTTATAAACTATATCTAGCGCATCTCTTAAATGAAATCCTGTAATAGAACGACCAGAACCCTTTAAAACTCTCTCCCCAGATTCTTCACCAGGAGCAAATATCAAAGTAGGGCGGTGATAACGTTCTTTTAGCCTAGACGCAACAATCCCGATGACCCCCTGATGCCAGTCATTATTAGCCAAGCAAACAGTCGCTTGAGCACCTACTTGGATATCTACCAAACTAGCTAAAGCAGTTTCTTGCATGCCAGCTTCAATGGTGCGACGTTCCCGATTCATCCGGTCGAGCTCACGAGCTAGTTGAAGTGCCTCTTCTTGAGAGTCTGTTAATAGACATTGGATACCCAAAGACATATCAGATAGTCGACCTGCTGCATTAAGTCTGGGGCCAATCGTAAAACCCAAATCAAATGTACTGGCTTTGGATGGATCTTTACCCGCTGCTATATAGAGTGCTTGTATGCCCGGTTGCATTAAGCCGTGCTTGATTCTTTTGACCCCATTCGAAACCAGCACTCGATTGTTACGATCTAAAGAAGCCACGTCAGCTACTGTTCCCAATGCAACAAGATCTAAAAGATTTTCAAGACGAGGTTGATTTTCGGCTGTAAAGGCACCCCTGGCTCTTAACTCCGCCCTAAGCGCAATCAATAGATAAAACATCACACCAACACCGGCTAATGCTTTACTAGGAAAGTTACAGTTAGGTTGATTAGGGTTCACAATCCATGCGGCTTTTGGCAAAGTATCTGCGGGAAGATGGTGGTCGGTGACAAGGACCTCCATACCTAATTCATTGGCTCTTTGAACACCAGTCAAACTTGCTATACCGTTATCAACAGTGATCAAGATATCTGGTTTGTGTAAGCGCTCAGCAGCCAAATCCACGACCTCAGGTGTTAAGCCATAACCCAGTGTGAAGCGATTTGGAACAAAGTAATCTACTTGAATATCCCAGGGAGCGCCTAATGCTTTAAGGCCTCTCATGCCAACAGCGCAAGCTGTAGCGCCATCGCAATCATAGTCAGCAACAATCAAAATCTTCTTATGATTTTGTATGGCGGTTGCTAAATATGCTGCAGCTTTCTCACAATGAGTTAGCTCAGAAGGTGGAATTAGATTTTTCAAATCGAGCGAGAGCTCTTGGACAGAACTAATCCCACGAGCTGCCCAAAGTTTAGCGAGGACTGGGTGAATACCCGTCGTCTCTAATAAGTCAGCCTGTTCTTTTGTATAGCTTCTTTGAATCAGTTTCATAGTCATAGTGAGAGCATATCCGCAAGAGGAGGGACACTAGGTTTTTTCCAAAATGTAAAAGCTGATTTGGGTAATTGATTCAGGGAAATTAGCTGACTACGTTCTTGACCATCTGGAAAGTCAATCAATTCAATACCATCAATTTTTTTATCGATTAGATGATGGCATGCATATTCCCAAACAGCTTGCGCTCTTTGATCTTTTAAAGAAATAAGAGAAAGCACATCGCTCAGATCAGATGGATGAATATCAAGCAAATGATCTTTATTCAAATGTCGGGCTATAACGCTCAAACAATTATCAACACTATGTATCTTCTTGGCACCTAAAAGAGCAGTGTGCGGATCAAGATCTTTGATGGAGCCAATGCCGCTGACCCAAACAGAATTAATTGCTAATAGTTCGCGATATTGTCTTGCCACATTAACTGGGTGATTGAACCAAATCATCTGAATTTCGTTTTGCCATTTACGCCATTGACGAGCTAAGCCAACAGTACTGGTATCAGATGGCATCCAGTGATCAATATTTCTACCTTGAGCTTGCTCAATACTCACTGTTGAGAGTGAGGCTAAAGCTGGAGCTTCAATGAACCAGCGATTAGCTTCTGGTCGATGAACCTTATCAGCCATTTCAGAAAATATATCTTTCACAGCATCGTATAACTCATCTGATTCTTCAGGTGTGATGTCTAAAATACTGGGATTAGTCAAAACTAGGTGGTCTCTTGCAGCATGAATATGTATCGGTTCTATTCGAGCGATGCAATTTGTATCTGAATTAAGTAGACCAAGGGCTTTTAGTTCAATAGGGGCGCTGGCATTCTTCTGACCTAAAAGAAATTTTTCATAAGGAAGTCCTCTTTCTAAAGAGGCCTCTTCATCCGTATCAGTTATTACCAATGTATATGTCATAACCTTGATTTTAGGTTGCAATTAGACCTTCTGTCCAAGAGACGGCTAAACTAGACCCATGATGAATTGGCCAATCGAACTTGAAATTGCATGGCGCTATACGAGCGCAAGGAAAAAAGCCGGTAAAAACAAAGAAACTGGCTCAAAAGATGAGTTTTTGTCATTTATCTCAACTGTATCAATGATTGGTATCGCTTTAGGTGTTGCAGCCCTGATTGTGGTCTTGTCGGTCATGAATGGTTTCCAAAAAGAGGTTCGGGATCGCATGTTGTCCGTACTTTCCCACGTTGAAATTCATGCGCCAACTGGTTTGGGCGATTGGCAACCTTTACTCATTAAAGTTCAAGAAAATAAGCAAGTTGTGGGCGTTGCTCCCATGATCATGTCTCAAGCATTGGTTACTCGCGGGGATGTTATGCGTGGGGTGGCGATTCGTGGCATTGACCCAGCTCTAGAGGGCCGAGTTTCAGATATTCCCAAGCATTTTATTCAAGGGCAGGTGACTGAACTAAAGCCAGGTGAATTTGGTTTGGCCTTAGGTGCTGAGTTAGCGATGATTCTTGGGGTTCAATTGGGTGATCGCATCACAGTCATGGTTCCCGAGGGGGATATCAATCCATCTGGTATGACGCCTCGTATGAGAGCATTTAAGTTAGTAGGTATTGTTGATAGTGGCCATTATGAGTTTGATAGCACTTTGGCTGTTGTCCATTGGAAAGATGCAGCAGCTTTATTAAGATTAGATGGTCCATCAGGCTTGCGCTTAAAGTTAGCAGATATGCAAGCAGCGGCCAAAGTGGCTGATCAGCTCGCTGCCCAATTACCAGGCTTATGGGTCAAAGACTGGACAAGACAAAACAAAAATTGGTTTGCAGCTGTTCAGACTGAAAAACGAATGATGTTCATCATTTTGACTTTAATCATTGCGGTGGCTGCTTTCAATTTGGTTTCAACACTGGTCATGACAGTGACGGATAAGCGCGGTGACATTGCCATTTTGAGAACGATGGGGGCATCGGCTGGTTTGATTCAGAGAATCTTCTTTGCTCAAGGTTTTATGATCGGTGCATTGGGTACTATCGGTGGGGTTGTATTAGGTTTGCTCATCTCCCTTAATATCGATGTCATTGTTCCGGTCATTGAAGCAATTTTTAGAGTGCAATTCTTACCACGTGATATTTACTTTATTTCAAGCTTGCCATCCGATGTAAGAGCTAGCGATGTCATCACGGTTGGATTAATGGCGTTCGGTTTATCTCTGTTAGCAACGCTATACCCTAGTTGGAGAGCGGCTCGGGTGCAACCAGCCAGCGCATTGAGATATGAGTGATCCAACTATGACTAATCAAGCCATCACCCTTTCAGCCAGCAACTTATCTAAGACTTACGGAGAAGGAGAGTCGGCGATTGAAGTTCTTCAAAATATCAATTTAGAAGTTCAAGCTGGTGAGAAGTTGGCGATTGTGGGATCTTCAGGTTCGGGTAAAAGCACCTTGTTGCATTTACTTGGGGGTTTAGATCATGCCACTCAAGGCCATGTGAGCTTAGCAGGCCATAGTTTAGAAAATCAATCCGAATCGCAGTTAAACGAAATTCGTAATCGTCATCTCGGATTCATTTACCAGTTCCATCATTTGTTAGCAGAGTTCAGTGCCTTAGATAATGTGGCTATGCCATTACGTATTAGAGGGCTCTCATCCAATTTAGCTAGAGAGGCTGCTCAAGATATGCTGAGTAAAGTTGGCTTAGCTCACCGAGTAGATCATCGTCCTGCGGCATTATCAGGTGGTGAGCGTCAGCGTGTTGCTGTGGCGCGAGCACTTGTGACGCAACCAAGCTGTGTTTTAGCGGATGAACCTACTGGTAACTTAGATGCTGAAACGGCAGATGCGGTTTTTGATCTAATGCTTCAGGTTGCTAAAAGTCAGGGTACATCGTTTGTGATTGTGACTCATGATCCTTTGCGTGCGGCTAGATGCGATCGCATCCTACGTTTAGATCATGGCGTATTAAGAGCTCAATAACATGGCTCTGTGTTTAGATACGCATTGTCATTTAGATGCATCTGAGTTTGAGCTTGATCGAGATGCCATGATCAAGAGGGCATCTCTTGCAGGCGTTGATGGTGTTTTAATACCTGCGGTAAGAGCAGCTGATTTCGAGTCAGTCAAAGAACTGGCCCACCAAGCCTCCCAAAAAATGCCTGCGACTGTTTATACCTTAGGTATCCATTCCATCTATACACCTGAAGCTAAAGAAACTGATATTGATTTACTAAGACACGCCATTAAGAAATCTTTAGATGACCCAAGATTTGTTGGTATTGGTGAAATAGGCCTTGATTATTTTTTACCAGAGCTTGACCCTCATCACCAAGCATTTTTCTTTGAGGCGCAATTAGATTTGGCAGAAGAATTCAATCTTCCTGTGATCTTGCATGTCAGGCGTTCTCAAGATGCCATTATTAAAGCTTTGAAATCTAGAAAAATATCAGGCGGTATTGCACATGCTTTCAATGGTAGTTTTCAACAGGCTGAAAATTTCATCAAACTCGATTTTGTCATGGGCTTTGGCGGTGCTATGACGTATGACAGGGCACTGCAAATTAGACGTTTAGCTAAAGAATTACCCTCTGAGTCGATCGTTCTTGAAACCGATTCACCTGATATTCCACCTGTATGGTTGGCAAAAAATGAGCATCCCAGAAACGAACCTGGTGAGTTGCCTCAAATTTCCTCCGTATTGGCAGAGATAAGAGGCGACCTCATTGGTCATACTCAGGACCTGTGTTCTCAAAATGCTCTTCGAGTGATTCCTCGCTGGAGTCATTTGATAGCATCATTACCTAAAAACTCAATCACCCATTAAACCTATTTAAATGTTGGCTTTGAGAGGATTTTGTAAATAAAGTATGGATTTTTGAGCATTCTTACTGGGTATCGCTATAATTGCGTATTACCCACTAAGCGTTTTCGATGACTAAATTCATCTTTGTTACTGGTGGTGTGGTTTCTTCCCTAGGGAAGGGTATCGCAGCCGCCTCCTTAGCCGCCATTCTTGAATCGCGCGGCCTACGAGTCACCCTCTTAAAATTAGATCCTTATATCAACGTCGACCCCGGTACGATGAGCCCTCTCCAGCATGGTGAAGTGTTTGTAACCGAGGATGGCGCTGAAACCGACTTAGATTTAGGTCATTACGAGCGTTTTGTTTCTACCAAAATGCGTAAAAGTAACAACTTTACGACCGGCCAGATTTATGAATCTGTGATTCGCAAAGAGCGCCGTGGAGAATATTTAGGTAAAACGGTTCAAGTCATTCCGCACATTACCAATGAAATTCAGAATTTCATTGAGCGAGGCGCTAAAGCTAGTCACGATGGACATGTGGATGTGGCCATTTGCGAAATTGGTGGCACGGTTGGTGATATTGAGTCATTACCATTCCTCGAAGCTGCAAGGCAGATGAGTTTGAGATTGCCCCAAGGCGATACAGCATTCGTTCATTTAACTTTAGTTCCCTACATTGCCAGTGCTGGTGAATTGAAGACCAAGCCTACGCAACACTCTGTTCAAAAACTTCGCGAAATCGGCATCATGCCAACGGCACTTTTATGTCGTGCAGATCGCCCAATCCCTGAAGATGAGCGCGCTAAGATTTCTTTGTTCGCCAATATGCGTGAACAATCCGTTATTTCAGTTTGGGATGTTGATACGATTTATAAAATTCCTCAAATGATTCACGAACAGGGTTTAGATGAGTTGATCTGCCATGAATTGAGAATAAGCCCTAAACCTGCAGACTTATCAGTTTGGAACGATCTTGTTCATAGTTTAGAAAATCCTAAGTATGAAGTGACTATTGGCATGGTTGGCAAGTATGTTGATCTGACTGAGTCTTACAAGTCTTTGATCGAAGCTTTGCGTCATGCCGGTATCCATAACGAAGCTAAAGTGGGTATTCGATACATCGACTCTGAAAATTTAGAGCATGGTGATATTTCCAGCTTGCAAGGTTTAGATGCCATTTTAGTTCCTGGTGGTTTTGGTAAGCGCGGTACAGAAGGTAAGATTTCTGCCATCCAATTTGCTCGAGAAAATAAAATTCCTTACTTAGGTATCTGCTTGGGTATGCAACTGGCTGTTATTGAGTTTGCGCGACATGCTGCCGGACTCAAAGGTGCAAATAGTACAGAATTTGATCCTAACGGTGAGCATCCAGTCGTCGCTTTGATTACTGAGTGGATGGATCGTGAAGGTCGTATTGAAAAGCGCGATGAAGCGTCTGATCTTGGGGGCACTATGCGTTTAGGGTCTCAACGTTGCCCAGTAAAACCCAATACCCTAGCAGCTAAGATTTATGGTGCTGAAGTGAATGAGCGTCATCGCCATCGCTATGAAGTTAATAATATTTATGTGCCTAAGCTAGAAGCTGCCGGTATGATTATTTCTGCAAGAACGCCTAATGAAGAACTGCCTGAGATGATGGAGTTACCAACGGGAACTCATCCTTGGTTCTTTGGTGTTCAGTTCCATCCAGAATTCACATCAACACCGCGTGACGGTCATCCGTTGTTTTCGGCGTTTATCAAAGCGGCTTTAAATCAAAAGGGTATTGCTTAAGGCAATATCCTTGATGAGTCCTAAAGGGAGTATCTGATGAAATTATGTGATTTTGAAATTGGTTTAGATAAGCGTTTCTTCTTAATCGCTGGTACATGTGTGATTGAGTCAGAGCAAATGGCAATGGACACAGCAGGCCAGCTTAAAGAAATCACTTCCAGCTTAGGTATTCCGTTTATTTATAAATCTTCCTTTGATAAAGCCAATCGTTCCTCAGGAACTTCATTCCGCGGTTTGGGGATGGAAAAAGGTTTAGAGATTTTGGCAAAAGTTAAAAAAGAACTAGGCGTCAATATTCTTACAGATATTCATGATGTCAGCGAGATCAAACCAGTATCTGCAGTCGTGGATGTTTTACAAACACCAGCTTTCTTATGTCGTCAAACGGACTTTATCCGTGCATGTGCTCAGAGTGGTAAACCAGTCAATATTAAAAAAGGTCAGTTCTTGGCTCCAGGGGATATGAAAAATGTCATTGATAAAGCTCGTGCTGCAGCTAAAGAAATAGGTTTGCCTGATGATGTATTCATGGCATGTGAGCGCGGCGCTTCGTTTGGTTATAACAATTTAGTTTCAGATATGCGTAGCTTGGCCATCATGCGTGAAACCAATGCACCAATAGTATTTGACGCTACTCATTCAGTTCAGTTGCCTGGTGGTCAGGGCACTAGCAGTGGTGGGCAACGTGAAATGGTTCCTGTCTTAGCTAGAGCTGCAGTGGCAGTGGGTATCAGTGGTTTGTTCATGGAGACTCATCCTAATCCTGCTAAAGCGCTATCTGATGGCCCTAATGCTGTGCCATTAGCTCGGATGAAAGAGTTATTAGCTACCTTAGTAGCGCTTGATAACGTTGTTAAAACAGGCAACGTTTTCTTAGAAAAAGATTTTCAATAATATTAGTTTTAAATAAATTTAATAAATTTTAGGGAGCAGTCATGAGTGCAATCGTTGACATTATTGGTCGTGAAATATTGGATTCAAGAGGCAATCCAACTGTCGAGTGTGATGTTTTACTTGAATCAGGGGTTATGGGTCGTGCTGCTGTTCCATCAGGTGCCTCAACAGGTTCACGTGAAGCTGTAGAGTTACGTGATGATGAGCCAGGTCGCTACCTCGGTAGGGGTGTTCTTAAAGCAGTTGAAAATATCAATACTGAAATTGCAGAAGCTGTGATGGGTTTAGATGCTAGTGAACAAGCCTTCTTAGATCGTACTTTGATCGATCTAGATGGTACAGATAACAAATCAAGATTAGGTGCCAATGCTACTTTGGCTGTTTCAATGGCTGTGGCTCGCGCTGCCGCTGAGGAAGCGGGTTTACCTTTGTATCGTTATTTTGGTGGTTCAGGCGCCATGCAGTTGCCAGTACCAATGATGAACATCGTTAACGGCGGCTCGCACGCTAATAACAGCTTAGATATTCAAGAATTCATGATCGTGCCAGTCAGCATGACTAGCTTCCGTGAAGCAGTGAGATGTGGCGCTGAGATATTCCACGCCTTGAAGAAAATCATTCATGATCAAGGCATGTCAACATCAGTCGGTGATGAAGGTGGTTTTGCACCTAACTTCAAGAGTAATGAAGAGTGCTTGAACACCATTCTTAAAGCGATTGAAAAAGCAGGATATAAACCAGGTGAAGACGTTTTGTTGGCTTTGGATTGCGCTGCTAGCGAATTCTATAAAGATGGTAAATATGATTTATCTGGTGAAGGTTTGCAATTAGCTTCAGTAGAGTTTGCTGACTACCTTGCCAACTTAGTTGATAAGTATCCTATCGTATCGATTGAAGATGGTATGCATGAGGGTGATTGGGAAGGTTGGGCGATCTTGACTGAGAAATTAGGTAAGAAAATCCAATTAGTTGGTGATGACTTATTTGTTACAAACACCAAAATTCTTAAAGAAGGTATTGAAAAGAATATCGCTAATTCTATTCTGATCAAGGTTAATCAAATCGGCACTTTGACTGAAACTTTTGCTGCGATCGAAATGGCTAAGCGTGCTGGTTACACGGCAGTGATCTCACATCGTTCTGGTGAAACTGAAGACAGTACGATTGCTGATATTGCAGTGGGTACCAACGCAGGTCAGATCAAAACAGGTTCTTTATCTCGTTCTGATCGCATCGCTAAGTACAACCAATTAATCCGTATTGAAGAAGACCTCGGTGATGTTGCTAGCTATCCAGGCCGATCAGCTTTTTATAACTTGCGTAAGTAAGTTATAAACCTTAGCGAAGAGATATAAGAGAGCCCTATGCGTATCATTGTTTACGGTATGTTGGCTCTCTTAGTCATTATTCAGTACCCGTTGTGGTTGGGCAAGGGCGGCTGGCTCAGAGTGTATGAGCTTGACCGTCAAGTCAATAAGCAAATGGATAAGAACGACGCATTAGCTGCTCGTAATGCCAAACTATCTGGTGAGGTAAAAGACCTCAAGGACGGCACCAAAGCTATTGAGGAGCGCGCTCGCGCTGAGCACGGCATGAGCAAAGACGGTGAGATCTTTGTGCAAGTGGTACCAAGTAAAAAACCACAGAATGACCGCGCTAAGGATGAGGCTTCAAAAGCAAAGTAATATTTTTTGTATAATTACTTATGATTTTTATAAATGATAAAAGATAATTATGCAAACAGAAAGCTTGGTTTTTACATTCATGGATTATCAAGGTAGTTGCCAATTTGATTCAGAATCAAAAACATATCGCGGCAAAATCCTCGGATTGAGAGATTTGGTCACCTATGAGGCATCAAATACCGATGATTTACGACAAGAATTTATTGAATCCGTAAAAGACTACTTGGAGACCTGCTCTGAATTAAACAGAGAGCCTTCAAAAGATAATTAATGCTTTGACTTTGGCGGCTGCTTAACAGCATCAACAATAGTTGGGCTGGCAAAGATCTGTTTGCAATCAACAGCATCAAAAATATAGACCTGACCGCAAAAGTCACAATTAGTTTCAACGGTACTTTTCTCAATAAGAATGCTATTGACTTCCTCTTCGCCAAGCATCTTGAGCATATCAGCAACCTTCAGGCGAGAGCAGCGACATCCAAATCGTATAGGGCGCTCATCAAAACTTCTTACTCCGTGATGAGTAGACTCATTAAGGTACAAGCGATTCATTAATACTTTAGGTTCTAAATTGAGGAGTTCACTATTGCTTACTGTATCGGATAACATCTGAAGTCTTGTCCAACCCTCTGCTGCCAATGTATCGTCCATATTTAACTGGCCACCCATATTAGGAAGTCTTTGTAACAACAGACCTCCACAGGACTCTTCGTCGCTTGCTAGCCACAGGCGAGTTTCTAATTGCTCAGAATCTCTCATATACAAAGTGATCGCTTCAGCAACACTCTTAACAGGTTCACCGTTATCACTCAGAGCCACGATACCTTGATAAGGTGTTTGACCAGGTTGACGGTCTGCTGGATCCAGTGTGATGACTAATCGACCCATACCATCTGGATTGATCAAATCAGATAAATTGGCATCATCGGCTAGGCTTGATAAATCAATGTCATCATTTAATTTAGCGGTGGCGCGAATCACTAAATGTTCGTTACATTCCAAAACCAATAAACGAACCGCACCATTACCTTGAGCCTGAATAATCATACTGCCATTAAATTTTAGAGTGCCGCACAGTAATACCCCAGCAGCTACTAAATCTCCAAGAAGCTTTTTGACAGCAGGTGGATAATCTTTACGAGCCAAAATAGCTTGCCATGAGTCTCGAATATTGACGATTTCACCACGAACTGGTGCGCCGTCAAAAACAAAGACTTGGAGAGAATCTAGGGAGTATTTATCAGTCATAACGTATATTGTAGAAACTTTATGGAATCTACACTTGTTTTCAAATAAACACCCTTTCTTAACAGCTATTGCCTTGGCCTTGGGCTCAGCGATTGCCTTGGGTTTAGCGCGTTTCTCGTATGGTTTGCTATTGCCGGTTATGAGAGAAGATTTAGACTGGTCTTACCTCGTGGCCGGCTCCATGAACACAGCTAATGCTATCGGTTATTTGATTGGGGCCTTGAGCTCGCCAGCCATGATGAGGCGCATGACCGTTCATCAATTCTTTATTGCTGCTTCAATCATTACGGGCATATTCTTATTCTTATCCGGTTGCACGGATCAAACTATTTGGTTGTTCGTTTATAGAGTTTTAGCCGGTATTGCAAGTGCTTGGATATTTGTAGCCGGTGGGGTGCTGATTTCTCAACTGGGTAGTATTCACTCAAATCGTTCAGGACTTTTATTAGGTATTTTTTATGCAGGGCCTGGTTTAGGGATTGTTATCTCAAGCATCGTATTACCCTTTTTTAATGAATTGGGTTTCAAGATCAACTGGAACCATTCTTGGCAGTTATCTTGGTATGCTCTTGGAGCCATTTGTATCTTGTTTACATTGATATTGATTCGTCCCGTGATATCAATTCCTGCGATACCACCAAAGCTAGCAGGGCAAGCTGCGACCCCAATCAAGTCATATGCCCCCATTCTCATCGGATACTTTATGTTTGGCGTTGGATACATAGGTTATATGACTTTTGTAATTGCCTTACTGAAACAACTAGGACTCTCTGCCAGCACACTTCATATTTTTTATGCTGTATTAGGTTTTGCAGTCATGGCGTCATCCCGTTTATGGGCTCAGATGCTAGATCGTTTTAAGGGTGGCCAATCTTTAGCTATTTTGAACACCTTACTCGGCATTGCTAGTTTGATGCCAGCCTTGATTGCTATTTATGATCTGCCATTAAGTCCAATTATCTTGGTGAGTATTTTCATTTCTGGCATATTGTTTGGCGGCGTATTTCTATCAGCCGTTGCATCGACCACGGCTTTTGTTAAACATAATATGCCGCCATCAGACTGGGTTGGGGGCATCACAGCATTCACCAGCATCTTTGCCGCAGGCCAAATCATTGGACCAACAATTGCTGGTTGGATTTCAGATGGGCAGGGCGGTTTAGCCCGAGGCTTACTGTTTTCCGGTATTGCTTTATTGCTAGGTGGTTTAATTGCCACCAGACAAAATCCATTAGCTAAATTAGAAAAATAAATCTTTCATCTCTCCAATGAGATAATGTCATCTATGACAGTTAGAACACGATTTGCACCAAGCCCAACAGGCTTTATTCACCTAGGTAACTTACGCAGTGCCCTATATCCATGGGCTTTTGCTCGCAAGATGAAAGGTGACTTCATCCTTCGTATTGAAGATACTGATCAAGAGCGCTCTAGCCAAGAGGCTGTTGATGTGATCATTGAAGGTATGCGTTGGTTGGGTCTTGATATTGATGAAGGACCCATTTATCAAATGCAACGCATGGAGCGTTATCGTGAAGTGATTGGTCAAATGCTCAAAGATGGTTTGGCGTATCACTGCTTCATGAGCGAAGAAGAGCTCAATATATTACGTGATGCTCAAATGGCCAATAAAGAAAAACCACGCTATAACGGCTTTTGGCGACCTGAGGCTGGTAAAAATTTACCAGCACCTCCTGATGGTATCAAGCCAGTGATTCGATTTAAAAATCCGATTGGTGGAAGCGTTATCTGGCAGGATGCTGTTAAAGGCCAAATTGAAATCAGTAATGATGAGTTAGATGATTTAGTCATTGCACGCCCTGATGGCACACCCACATACAACTTCTGTGTAGTGGTGGACGATTTAGATATGAACATCACTCACGTTATTCGCGGTGATGATCACGTTAACAATACGCCACGTCAAATCAACATTTTAAAAGCCTTAGGTGGTGTTTCTCCTATCTATGCACATTTGCCAACAGTCTTAAATGATCAAGGTGAAAAAATGAGTAAGCGTAATGGCGCTATGAGCGTGCGCGATTACGAACGCGAAGGTTACATGCCGGAAGCTGTTTTAAATTACTTAGCTCGTTTAGGCTGGTCGCATGGCGATGCTGAGATTTTCACAAAAGAACAGTTTGTAGAGTGGTTTGATTTAGACCACTTAGGTAAATCACCGGCTCAGCACAATCCTGAAAAACTACTTTGGTTAAATCATCATTATTTGCAACATGGTGATGCTGTAGAAATTGCAAAAAGAGCATTGCCATTTGCTCAAAATCTAGGCATCAAAACGGAGCAGGGTCCCGATTTTGTTGGTGTCGTCAATATTCTGAAGGATCGAGCCAATACATTGATTGAGATTGCTGAGGGAGCTCGTCTGTTTTACATGGATCGCCCTGAGTTCAACGCCGCTGATCTCGAAGCCAACGTACCTGTAGCAACGCATGGAGCGCTTTCTGACTTTATGAGTGTCTTGGGTGCATCAGATGGAAGTAAGGCTGCTGTTAGCGCTGCTTTTAAAGAAGTTTTGGCTAAACACGGTATGAAAATGCCCACACTAGCCATGCCAGTCCGATATGCCATGTTTGCTACAACCCAAACACCAGCCATAGATGCGGTTATTTCATTGATTGGTAAAGAAGAAACTATTCATCGCTTGCAAAGAAGCATCAAAATAAGCTAGAATTACGGACTTGATTGCTTGAGCTTGCTTATTTAAGATCATCTAATTAAGGGGGCTATAGCTCAGCTGGGAGAGCGCTTGCATGGCATGCAAGAGGTCAGCGGTTCGATCCCGCTTAGCTCCACCAGAAGCTTTAAACAGTTGTATTTAGTAGTAAAAGTAGCAAATTGCAGTACCGTAAGTCCAGGGTCCCCATCGTCTAGAGGCCTAGGACATCACCCTTTCACGGTGAGTACCGGGGTTCGAATCCCCGTGGGGACGCCAAGTTTTGGAGCGGTAGTTCAGTTGGTTAGAATACCGGCCTGTCACGCCGGGGGTCGCGGGTTCGAGTCCCGTCCGCTCCGCCAACAAAAAAGCCCTTGTCATAAGACAAGGGCTTTTTTTATACATCTTCAGCTGTTTTACGAAGACGCACTACCTTTACTAGGGCCTCTAGCTGGGCCTTTAGAAGGACCTCTTGAGAAGTGACCAGGTTTCTGTGTGTTGGTCTTTCTGTGAGTCTTTTTAGGTGCTGTTTCAGTTCCGCTGGTTGGTTTATCTTGACCACTGCGCTTACCTTGATTAACACCTCTAGGTGCTGCTGCATTGTGTCTTGATTGACCATGTCGTTGAGGCGCTTGTTGGCTACGCAACTGTATTGGCTGAGCAACAGCATTAGGATCTGGTTCAAAACCAGCAATCACTTGTCTTGGTAAAGTTTGTTTGATCAAACGCTCAATGTCTTTCAACATATCGTGCTCATCCACGCATACCAATGACACTGCGACACCATTTGAACCAGCGCGACCTGTTCTGCCAATACGGTGAACATAGTCCTCAGGAACATTAGGTAAATCATAGTTAATCACATGAGGTAGTTGATCAATATCGATACCTCGAGCTGCTATATCTGTTGCTACTAAGGTACTGATCTTTCCGGCTTTGAAATCTGCCAAAGCTTTTGTTCTAGCAGTTTGGCTCTTATTACCGTGGATAGCCATCGCAGTAATACCGTCTTTTTCAAGCTGAAGAACTAATTTATTTGCACCATGTTTGGTACGAGTAAAAACAAGTACTTGTTTCCAGTCATTGGTTTTAATCAAATGCGATAGAAGAGGATGCTTGTTACCACGATCAACTGGATGCATCAATTGTGTAATAGCTTCGTTGGTACTGTTACTACGTGCTACTTCAATCAGCGCTGGTGAATTCAACAAATCATTCGCAAGAGCTTTGATTTCAGCTGAGAAGGTTGCTGAGAACAATAAGTTCTGACGCTGCTTAGGAAGAGCTGCCAAGATCTTTTTAATATCTCGTAAGAAGCCCATATCGAGCATGCGGTCAGCTTCATCTAACACTAAGATTTCAACATGTTGTAACGAAATAGCGCCTTGGCCCATTAAATCTAATAAACGACCTGGTGTGGCTACCAAAATATCTAAACCACTTTGTATGGCTTTGATTTGAGGGTTTGCGCCAACGCCACCAAAAATAACAGCTGATTTCAGCTGCGTGTATTTGCCATACGTTTGAACAGATGCGTGCACCTGTGCGGCTAATTCACGAGTTGGCGTCAAAATCAAACCACGTACTTGTCGACGTCGACTTGTTTGATTAACGGGGGATGTTAGTAAGCGTTGTAAAACAGGCAATGTAAAGCCAGCAGTCTTACCAGTACCGGTTTGTGCAGCAGCTAATAGATCACCACCATTAAGAATGGCAGGGATTGATTGAGCTTGAATAGGGGTCGGTGTTGTATAACCGTGCTCGTTAATTGCTTGAAGGATATGTTCGGATAAACCAAGTTCTTTGAATTGCATAGATACCAATAGAGTATTGGCCTGTGCTCAGCAAAAAATAATTTTGGAAGGCCAATGGGTGAACTGCTAGGAAGAAACGTAGAGCGCAGTTAGAAATATTGCAGAACGTATTTTAGTTCATCAAGGGGTACTTCGTCCGATTTATATAGGGTTTATGACCTTTGAATCAGTTAAAATCACAGCATTAAGAGATATATCGCTTGTTATGAGCTTAAATCGCTCTTGTAACAAACCAATACCCCAGCAGTTGCTGGTATGACTGCTAAAAATAAATGATCACTTTAAATAATGTTTCTCTGCGCCGTGGCGCCAAATTACTTCTTGATAAAGCCAATGTCACACTCAATCCTGGGGAAAAAGTCGGCTTAGTCGGTCGTAATGGTGCCGGCAAATCAACTCTATTTGCACTACTTAATGGCACCTTGCACGAGGATGGTGGCGACTTCTCAATCCCTAAAGTATGGCGTATGGCTCAAGTGGCTCAGGATATGCCTGAGACCGAAGACAGTGCAACCGATTTCGTGTTGACAGGTGATACTCGTTTAGTAGAACTCAGAGCTCAATTAACTGCTGCGGAATTGTCTGAAGATGGCATGGCCATGGCACATGCTCACGCTGACTTGGCGGATGCAGGTGAACATGATGCAGTTCCAAGAGCAGAATCTCTCATTCTGGGTCTTGGATTTAAGGTTAGTGAGCTTGATCAGCCGGTTAACAGCTTCTCCGGTGGCTGGAGAATGCGTTTACAGTTAGCGCGTGCTTTGATGTGTCCTTCTGACCTATTATTACTTGATGAGCCAACCAACCACTTGGACTTAGATGCCTTAGTTTGGTTAGAGGCTTGGTTAAAACGCTATGCCGGTACGATGATTGTGATCAGTCACGATAGAGAATTTTTAGATGCTGTGACTAATGTCACATTACATATTGATCATGCCAAGCTCAATCGTTATGGTGGCAACTATAGCTCTTTTGAATTAATGAGAGCTCAGCAATTAGAGTTGCAGCAAGCATCATTTTCTAAGCAGCAAGAAAAAATTGCTCACCTTCAAAAGTTTATTACGCGCTTTAAGGCAAAAGCTAGTAAGGCTAAACAAGCGCAAAGCCGAGTTAAAGCACTTGAGCGTATGGAAAAGATTGCACCAGTCTTGGCAGACGCAGACTTTACTTTTGAATTCAAAGAGCCCCAAAATCTCCCTAATCCTATGCTGGCGATCAGCGAGGCAAGCTTTGGTTATGTGGTCGATGGTATTGAAAAATCTATTATTCGCAATGTGAATAAATCAGTTTTAGCTGGGCAGCGGGTTGGTATTTTGGGTGCTAACGGGCAAGGCAAATCAACTTTAGTCAAAACGATTGCTAGAACCATGCCTCAACTCTCTGGAACAGTCACTGAGGGCAAGGGTTTAAACATAGGTTATTTTGCTCAGCAAGAGTTGGATGTGTTGCGCCCTAATGACAATCCTTTGGAGCATATGATTCGTTTGGCTAAGGACCTGGGGCCTAATAGTGGCGAGTCAGGGCGTGAACAAGATCTTAGAAACTTCTTAGGTACTTTCAACTTTGCTGGCGATATGGTCAAGCAAGCAGTTGGAACAATGAGTGGTGGGGAAAAAGCTCGATTGGTCCTAGCAATGATTGTTTGGCAGAGGCCGAACTTGTTACTACTCGATGAACCAACCAATCACTTAGATTTAGCAACTCGTGAAGCTTTATCGATGGCTTTGAATGAGTTTGAAGGCACCGTCATGTTGGTCAGTCATGATCGAGCTCTTTTAAGAGCAGTTTGTGATGAGTTTTGGTTAGTGGGGCGCGGAGAAATTAAGCCGTTTGATGGTGACTTAGATGACTACCAACGCTATTTGCTCGATGAGTCAAAGCGCTTACGTGAAGAGGCGAAGTTGTCGAATGACACAAATATTTCAACATCATCAAAATCCTCACAAGACACCAAAGTAATTGTTGCAGAAGTACCAGTCTCTAAAACAAGTGAACAGCGTAAACAGGATTCGGCAAAGCGCCAAGAAGTTAATACGCTCATCAAACCAATCAAAAAGTCTATTGAAAAAGCAGAAAAACAGATGGCTGTTCTCAATACTGAAAAAGAGCAATTAGAAGGGCGTTTATTGTCCCCAATGACGCCTCCTGAAATGGCAGAGGCTGGCAAAAGTCTAAAGCTTGTGAATGATCAGTTGGCACAGATTGAAGAACAATGGCTGGCTTGGGCTGCAGAAATCGAGGCTATTGAAAACACTGTTTAATTTGCAATAGCTGTCATCTTTATCATTGATAAGACGTTAATGAGAAACATAGCTTTAATTTATGATGAATGAAATAGATATATCTACTTGATTGAATGATAAAAAGAGGTATTTAATGAAAAGCATAATGAACAAAAATACAAATAATTTATACAAATTAACGGTGGTAGCCGCACTAGCAATCGGTTTAGTGGGTTGTGCCAGTACTCCTGTTGGTCCAAGCCTGACTGTCATGCCTGCTCCAGGGGTACCTTTCACCATTTTCCAGGCTGATGATCAAGAATGCCGTACATTTGCCCAAAACTCTTTAAACACCACTGCGGATGAAATTGCTGCTAAAAATACTGCTAAAACAGCTGTCATTGGTGCTGCAATAGGCGCTGTTGCCGGTGCGATGGCTGATGGCGGTAGTTCCAGAAACGTTGGTACAGGGGCTGCTATTGGTTTATTAGGTGGCGCTGCGATGGGTGCCGGTGGTGGTAATGAGGCTGGCAAAGAAGTACAGCGTCGTTATGACATCTCATATCAGCAATGTATGTATTCAAAAGGGCATCAAGTGCCTGGCTATTCCATACAAAAACGTTCTCCAGTTTCTCCAACTCCACCGAGTCCAGCACCTGCAGTAACACCAGTTAAATAAAACCGACATACTGTCTTTAAAAAACCTCTCAGTTCTGAGAGGTTTTTTTTATTTATATAAAAGTGATGACTAAGATTCATTTAGGTTTAGTACCTGAGTTAACACTGACTTAGTTAATACTGACTAAGTTAAAACCGGCGGATGTTCTCTTTCAAACTTTTTCGCTGTGACTCTAAACAAAGCAATCAATAATCCGGCAGCCAAGGCCAAACTCAAGCTATTAGCCAACCAAAATCCTTGCGCCCCTTGGAAAATTTCAGGGACATTACCTGTCACATTAAATCCAAGTAGATAACCTCCACCTAAACCAACACCCCATAGAGAGATGGCGTAGATCCACATAGGTATAAATGCGACACGATAGCCACGTAAAATAAATGCAGATGTGACTTGTAGGGCATCAAAGACCTGATAGAAGGCTATAAACAAGAACAGTGTGATAGCAGCTTCCTTGACTTCGACTGATGGCGAGTAGAGTTCTAAAAGAGGGTATCTAAATAACCAAACTAATAACCCAACCAAAACGCATAAGCTGGTATTAAAAATCAGTGATGACCAACCAATTTCTTGAGCAAGTTTTGGACGATCTGCGCCGATTGATTGTGCGACTAGTGTTGAAGTAGCGATCGATAATGACAATGGCAACATATAAAGAACAGTGCCTAGGTTAGCCACAATCTGATGACCGGCTAGTGGAGCGTTACCCAACCTCGCAATGAACAAAGCCATAAATGCAAAAGATGTCACTTCAATCAAATAGCTAAATCCAATCGGTAAGCCCAGCTTTAAGATCGTCCCAATCTTATGGAAGTCCGGCCAACTCCACTTGATGTAAACCTCAAATTGTTGATAAAAGCGATCGTAATAAACGATACATGCTGCTGCAATCAACCAAGTCCAATTGATGATCACTGTAGCAAGTGCACAACCAGGACCACCCATCTCAGGAACGCCTAAACCACCATAAATCAACCAAGCGTTGAGTGGAATTTTCAAGCCTAAGCCTGCTATCTGTAACCAGGTAATGATCGTCGGTCTAGAAACGGCATTATGGAAGGCTACAAGCACGCGCATAGCCATACTAGCGGGTAAGCCAAAGGCTAGTATTTGTAGGTATAAAACTGCTTTAGCTTCAACGGCAGGACTTGCTTGTGCGATCGATAAAAAGATTTGCGGATTGAGTAGTATCAGCATTCCTACAAAGCTCAAAACAACTGATAGCCACCAGCCCTGACGAACTTCTTCACCGATTTCATTAAAACGTTTAGCACCAAACAATTGGCCAGCAATTGGGGCAAGAGCGGATACAACACCTGTTAATCCGACATAAATACTAATATAGATGGATCCCGAGATAGCTAACGCAGCTAAATCTTCAGTGGAATATCTGGCAACCATCGCTGTATCCATGACGCCAAATGCAATTACCGCTAACTGACCCACTAAAAGTGGTCCTGCTAAAGCTAGTAATCTTGGGATATCTCGTTTGAGATTATTGAGCATTAGAGTTCACTCGATACAAACGTAATCTTTCCAAACGATCACTCACTCGACCATCCTCCCAAATTAATTCAATTTGCTGTTGGTTGATTTGGGCAGAACGGCGTGCTTCTCCTGGTTTATTGCTAATCCAAAGAGAGCAATTGGGATCATCTTTTAATTTGAGATCAGTAAAGTAAATAAATGAGGCTAATTGGCTATCACCCAAGTGAGTAGTATCAATACAGTTTTTATAGTTGGGTACAACCTTCTCTAATCGAATTGCAACATCTCGGTAGGTTTTTGCATAGTTAATTGTTGGCAGCCATAAAGTCATCAGCAGAACCCATGTGAGGGTAGTCCCAGCTGCAGAAATCACAACTGCGCGCCAAATGGCTTTCGGTGCTCGTGACGTTCTCCAACGAACAATGCTGAACCACAAGATAGTCACAACAATAGCTGCGATCAGGCTCAGCCAATTCAGTTCATAAATAAATCCAGGTACTTTTTTTGCAACATTTTTAGCTAGACCTGCTGGCCAATCAGTACTCATCGCAATCCACATCACCCAAATAAATGCGCTTAAAGTGGTGAAGGTTATTAAAGCTAGCCAATCAATGAAACTAATCACTGAGCGCTTAATAATCGGTAAGCTAAAACAAGCCCAGATCACCAAAGGAGGGATGATCAAAATCAGAGATTGCTCGCTTAGAGTGGTTTGATTCATTAAATAAATCATCATGGCAATAATCAATCCCAATGGCAGAGCCATATGAGGATTACGTATGCCACCTAAAGGATAGTTCGCCCCTTTTTTCCAAGACCAAATACTCCAAAGAGCTAAGGGCCAAACTGGCCAAGCGTAAAGAGTTAAGTTTCTGGCTAAGAAGCCGAGCGATTTTGATGAGGGTGTTGCTTGGATTAATTCATTGGCCCACCAAGCGTGCCATGCGGCGATCTTTAATTCTGCTGATAGATCAGACATCCACCAAAGAGCGGGCCAAAGAAAAATTCCACATAAGCTAATAGCCCAAGTAACGGCTAACCATTTAGCATGTGGCTTCACTTCACAAATAGCTAAAGAGATGAGTAAGCCTGCAAATACAAAAACAAATAACCAGAGTGATCCCGATAGGGCAATCACTGCTAAACCAATGCCCGCCCAAAAACCTCCCTGGATAGGTTTATCAAGACCTCTAACAAGACCATATAGAAGTGTTGAGACACCTAAGAGATGGGCTAGAGCGGGAGTAGTTTCATGAGCGCGAGTAGCTAAACCGATACAAGCTAAAAAAATCATCAGCGCACTGTCCGCTAAAGTGCCACCGTAATCCCGAGCGTTGGGTTGACCCCCTAAAGCAAAAGCAGTTGGTTGCACTTCAGCTCGTCTACCTAAGAGGTAACAAGCATGCCAAATAGCTGCGCAACTTAAGAAAAAACAAACAGCAGAATAAATGCCTGCTGCGTTATGACCACCCAAAATTGGGGAGAAGATTTTGATTAAAAGACCGCCTACCCAGTAAGGGAGTGGCCCAGCTAAAATTTCAGAGCGACCCTCAAGATGCGGTAGTAACCAATCTTGCCAACTGCCATGGGCTAGGGTCCACATCACACCAAATCCTGTGGCATCCTCACCTTTCCAAGGATCTCGACCAAAGATACCAATCAAACCGTAAATGGCAGTAATCAATACCAACACAAGGCGTGGCATGGAAGACGTTGCGGCGGCGGTTAATTTAATGGGTCTCATCGAACTGTAATTATCGGTCTTTTATTAATCTGTTAGATATGAAAAAAGGCAGCTAAAGCTGCCTTTTGATCGTTCAAGAATGGATTCTTGAGCTCGGGAAAATTTAAGCAGCTGTTTTGCCCGTAGCTTTTGTACCAAACTTTTGACGGAATTTCTCGACACGACCTGCTGTGTCCATAATCTTTTGATTACCTGTGTAAAAAGGGTGTGACTCAGAAGATGTTTCAATTTTTGCCAATGGATACTCTTTGCCGTCTTCCCACTTAATAGTTTCTTTAGTGTTGATCGTTGAGCGTGTTTTAAAGCTAAAGTTGTTTGATACATCAAGAAAAACAACTTCTTTGTAATTTGGGTGAATGCCTGGTTTCATTTGAAAGTCCTTTGACCTGGTAGCCGCTATTCTATTTAAGAGTAGTACTTGCCTGAATTAAAAATAGAATTGTAGCAAAAAATACTAGATATGGGCTTGATTTGGCTAAAACAGGCTAGAAAACATAGTTCTAGCCGTGTTTTTCGCCTAAATTAACCGCCGCGACGCATTAAATCAAAGAATTCAGCGTTATTTTTAGTTGATTTGAGCTTATCTACAATAAAGTTCATCGCCTCAATATCATCCATATCTGAGATGAGTTTACGAAGCACCCAAACCTTCTGAAGAATCTCAGGTTTGATGAGTAGCTCTTCACGACGAGTGCCTGATTTGTTGAGATTGATAGCTGGGTAAACACGACGTTCAGCTAAGCGACGCTCTAAGTGAACTTCCATATTGCCAGTACCTTTGAACTCCTCATAGATCAAGTCGTCCATACGGCTACCTGTTTCGATCAATGCCGTAGCGATGATGGTGAGTGAACCACCTTCTTCAATATTTCTAGCGGCACCAAAGAAACGCTTAGGTCTTTGGAGCGCGTTGGCGTCAACACCACCCGATAAAACTTTGCCAGATGATGGCACGACAGTGTTATAGGCACGAGCAAGACGAGTGATAGAGTCTAAAAGGATGATCACATCACGCTTCATTTCTACTAAGCGCTTTGCTTTTTCAATCACCATCTCAGCAACTTGGACGTGACGAACTGCTGGCTCATCAAATGTAGAAGCGACAACTTCGCCCCTGACAGAGCGTTGCATTTCTGTTACCTCTTCGGGGCGCTCATCAACGAGTAAGACGATCAAGATGGCGTCAGGGTGGTTGGCAGAGATAGCGTGAGCAATATGCTGCATCATCACTGTCTTACCTGATTTAGGTGAGGCCACTAAAAGACCGCGTTGACCAAAACCAATTGGTGAAATCATATCGATGATTCGGCCAGTGAGGTTTTCTTCAGCCTTGATATCACGCTCTAAAAGCATCGGGCGATCAGGGTGAAGGGGGGTCAAGTTTTCAAACATGATGCGGTTTTTAAGCGCCTCAGGTGCTAAACCATTAATCTTGTCGACTTTGACTAACGCAAAGTAACGTTCACCTTCTTTAGGCGTTCTAACTTCACCTTCAATAGCATCGCCCGTGTGCAGATTAAAACGGCGAATCTGAGCAGGCGAGATATAAATGTCATCTGTGGAGGCCATATAAGAGGCTTCAGGAGATCTTAGGAAGCCAAAGCCATCCGGTAGAACCTCGAGAACGCCGTCACCAAAGATGGTTTCACCACCTTTAGCACGCTTCTTAAGAATGGCAAACATCAACTCTTGCTTGCGCATGCGTTGAGTATTTTCGATCTCGAGGCTAGCAGCCATTTCGAGTAGTGCAGATACGTGTAGAGCTTTAAGTTCGGTCAGATGCATGTGTGGGAGTAGGCTAGGGCCTTAAAGAAAAGAACAAGATTTTGAAATAATTAACTAGAACAGGACGTTTAGTTATGTTTGACGGATTCTACACCTTAAATTAAAAAAGGGGAAATAAGTCATATCTGGGAGAAAACCAAAAGGCTCATCGAGTGAGCCTTTTGATCGGTAGGATTTAGATATGGCTGTCTAAGAACGCTGTTAATTGAGACTTAGCTAATGCGCCAACCTTTTGCGCAGCAACCGTACCATTTTTAAATAGGATCAATGTTGGAATACCACGAATACCAAATTGGGCAGGAACTCCTTGATTTTCATCAACATTCATTTTTGCGATTTGAACTTTATCACCGTACTCTTTAGCAACCTCTTCAAGGATCGGACCAATCATCTTGCAAGGACCGCACCACTCAGCCCAAAAGTCTAGGAGGACCGGCTTGTCAGATTTCAAAACATCTTGTTCGAAAGATGCATCAGTTACATATTTAATCGAGTCGCTCATAAAAGTCCTTTGGTGATAATTCTTATTAATATTTTTTAGTTATGATTATTTTTTGATAATTAATCAGTTACAAGCAATATATTATCAATAAGCGCCCATTTCTGCAGATTCTTGGATCAATGCCTTCTATTAAACAACACTTTTTAAGCCCTCAAAGCGAGTCTATTAACGATTTGGCGAAGCTAATTTGGGATATTGCTCGAGAAGAACAGCAGAGTCCAATAGTTATCTTGAGCACCTCGGGACCCGCTTATGGTTTAAGAAATGCTCTCAATTTATCCAGACCCTCGGATTTGGAGCCTCATTTAGTATTTTTACCTCGGGTACTAGGTTTATCTCAGTGGTTAAGGGAAACGCCTGATCTCATCAATCAAGAACCTGTCAAAAGTGATCTGGCGCGATGGATGGATGTTTATCAAACACTGTCTTCACGACCTCAATTAAGAGCGCTATTAACAGATGCCAGTGAGGCGTCAAAATGGGCTCTTTCAAAAAATCTCATCCATGCTTGTGATTTGATTTCAGAGGCTAGCTTGGGTATTGATGGCACAGATCCCGAACAAGCGCTGACTGTAGCTGTTGATATGGTTTATCAGGGAGCATCCAGAGTTGCTATTGATGTTGAGACAAAAATTCTTCTGACATTTTGGGAGAACTTAGCGACAGTTCGCGATCCTGTGGCCCGTCAACGTCAAGCTCTCGGTTGGAGAGCAGATACTGCTAAAGAGAGTATTCAGGCACCTCTCATCTATATAGAGACAGCTAAAGGCTCACCTGGCTTCGAGCGTTCTTTTGAAGGCTTTTTAGCGGCGTATGCCACGAATAGTGCCGTTCATCACTTTGTCATAGATTACAAAAAGGTAGGTTTATGGCCTGAATGTTTGGAAGATAAGTCCCACCAACAAGCTAGGCTTAACCAAGCTGAACTTTTGAAGAGCCTAGATACTAGCAATCGACAAATTATTAAATCACCAACTTTTGAGGACGCCGCTTGGGCTGGGGCCCACGAAATCCAAGCATTCTTAAAAGGTGGTCGATCTCACATCGCTCTTATTGCGCAGGACCGCTTGGTGGCTAGAAGGATCCGAGCACTCTTATCTAGGCTGGGTTCAGGTGTTTCAATCCACGATGAGACGGGTTGGAAGTTATCAACCACAAGGGCTGCCTCGGCATTGATGTCATGGGTGGATGTCATTAGGCAACCCTATCTTGGACCATCAGCAATTGTTTTTTTGGAATTCTTAAAAAATCCCTACATTGATTGGTCTCATTGGAATCTCAAAGATGAAGACGTTGCTCGTTTGATTCAGGGTATTGAGCAGCGCTTCATTCAGTCTGATGTAAAAGGCGGTTGGTCAGGAATGTTGCTCGCACTGGAGCGGCATAGTGATGGGTTCAGCTTTGATGCTGCCCAATCACTTTTCCATAAGTTTCGAGCGATATCTCAAAAATGGCAGTCCAAGCCTCAAGCTTGTCATTCATGGTTAGAGCATCTGTTATCAGATCTCGATGAGCTAGCTATGACTGATCTATTAAACAATGATTTAGCAGGGCAACAATTACTGACTGCTTTAGAGCCTATGCAATCTATACAGGGCGATCCTTTACGCTTGAATGAGTGGTTATCTTTACTCGCCTCCATCATTGAAGATGCAAGTTATATTGAGGTCTCACCTAGAGGGCATGCCAGCATCACTATCTTGCCTCTCAGTGCAACTAGATTGCGACACTTTGATGCATGGGTGATGGTGGGGTGTGATGATAGTCAGTTGCCATCACTTTCTGAAAGCCCGATGTTTTTATCGGCAGCGCTTAAAAAAATCATTGGGTGTAAAACAATCGATGCAGAGTTCTCGCAGCAAGCGATGGATTTATCTCAATTGATGACAACGCATACCAATTGGAGAATGATCTGGCAATCCAAGGGGGCTGCTGGCGAACCAAGGCAACCATCTCCTTGGTTACAGAGACTTTATATTAAGTCTCCTGAATTACTTAATCAAACGCCATTGCTTGAATCTATTTCTTTTGAGGGGAAAATATTAAGGGCGCCAGCACCATCATTAGCATCTGACTTTGAAAAACCTCATCGAATTAGCCCTAGTGCTTATAAGGCACTCCGAGAATGTCCTTATCGTTATTACGCAACTAGGTTACTGGGACTTCGTGAAGTTGCTCAGTTAGATTCTGAGGTAGATCTTAGTTTGGTTGGGCAAACTCTCCATGCTGCATTGAAGAGTTTTCATCAAGGGCAAAAAACAATACCTTACCAAGGCGATGCTTCAAAAAAGAAAAGTTTTTTGGAGCAAGAGCTAAAAAGAATCTCATTAAAGCACTTCCAACCATTGCTAGATGCCGATGGGCGATGGTTAGCTGCTTGGGTCCAATGGGAGCTTCAAATACCTGAGTGGATTGAATGGCAGCTAAAGCGCGAGGCTGATGGTTGGATTTTTTATGATGGCGAAATAACAGTTGAGTTTGATTTAGAGACTCGATTCGGGCCTCTTCAAGTTTTTGGGCAACTTGACCGAATTGATAAGCACCCGGAAGAGGGTGTAGCAGTTATGGATTACAAATATTCAACAGAAGTATCCATTAAAAAGAAGCTAAAAAATATTGAAGATGATCCGCAATTGATGATTTATGCAAAAGCATTAAATGGTCAACCTTTAATTAATGAGACAGCCGTTCGTCATGCATCCTGGATATCAATCAAAGAGCCAGGTATTGAAGTGCCTGTTGATGACCTAGAGGCTCGCATGGCTGATTTACCGGCACAAATTATTTCTGATATTGAAAAGGTATGGGGTGGGGAAGCATTGAAAGCAACAGGACCTGATAGCGTTTGTCAGTATTGTCAAGTTCGAGGTTTATGTAGAAAAGGGATGTGGTCATGAGCCAGGAGTTAATTCAGACCGCCTGCCACCCCAGCAAATCTGTTGTAGTAAAAGCTTGTGCTGGTAGTGGAAAAACATGGTTATTGGTTTCTAGAATGGTTCGCTTACTTTTGGCTGGAGATGAACCTCATGAAATTTTAGCAATTACATTCACAAGAAAAGCAGCTCAAGAAATGCGTGGTCGTCTTGATGAAGTTTTATTACATTTTGCAACTTGTGATGAAAGTACCTTATTAAGCGAATTAACGGAAAGAGGTTTAACTCGGCCTGAAGCTCAAGAAGCGCTACCAGTTGCCAGAAATCTATTTGAAAAGGTTTTATCAAGTCCTCGTAGTCTCACAATTGATACCTTCCATGGCTGGTTTGCTAGATTATTAGGCTCAGCGCCAATTGGTAGTGGGGTACCGCAGGGTTTAAAACTTCGTGATGACCTACAACGTTTACAGGACGATTGTTTAGAGGATTGGTGGACCACCTTACCCCATCCTGATAAGAAAAATTTAAGAGATGCTTACGAATTATTGATTCGTGAGCTGGGTGCAAATCATGCGAATGAATTACTGGTCGGTCGTAAGGGCTTTTTAAGTGCAAAATCAGAATGGTTCCGATATCTTGATGGTGCAAAACAAGCGAAGCAAAATGTTCTTAGTGCTATTTCAGATTTATCAAGCTTATTAGATAAAGAAAGCCCGCTTAAAACAGCTTTGGATACTAATGAGCCTTTACAGAGCCTAGAAAATTTAGCTAGCTTGCTTGAGAGTGGAACAGCAACTGATAAAAAGCATGCACAATTATTAAAAGCAGCCTTAGCCGCCAAATCTGAATTTTCATCTTTGGATGAAATCGCTCAGACCTTGAGACCTGTATTTTTAACAGCAGAATTTGAGTTACTTAAAAAACTCTCTACCTCTGTAGAGTTACAAAAAGCATTAACAAAACAAGCTAATGGTGAGGAGTTGATTGCTCAATTTAATGAGTCACGTCTAGCTTGGGCTCAAGTATTACTCGAACATTACCAGTGGCATGCTGATAATCGCGCACACCGTATTCATCAAGCTTGGGTACTGGTTGGAGCAGATATTTTGAGGCATTACCAAGCTAAGAAAGAAGCTCTAAGAGCGCAAGATTTTTCTGATTTAGAGTCTTATACGGCTCAATTGATGTTATCAACCGATACCGCTGCTTACTTACAGGCGCGATTAGATGCTAAGTACAAACACCTACTGATCGATGAATTCCAAGACACCAATCCTATTCAGTGGCAAATATTACTTTCCTGGCTGAATGCCTATGAGCAGGACGAATCGAAACCATCTGTATTTTTGGTGGGCGATCCTAAGCAATCTATATATCGATTCAGAAGAGCGGATGTGCGTTTATTTGAAGAGGCGCAAAAGTATCTTGAAAAGAACTTTGATGCAAAAGTCTTTACCTACAACGAAACGCGACGCAATAGTCCAGCGGTTCTTAGTGCTGTTAATCAAACATTTAGTTTGGAAGATCTGCCGAAAGGTTATCCATTTGAAACGCAAACTAGAAATCAGCTCGTAGAAAACAAGTTTGGTGATGGCGAGGTCTACCGTCTTCCTTTGGTACCTTATCCTGAAGTCAAAAAGGCAATTTCCAGAAATGCTGTTGATGAGCCCTTTATCGATCTTAGTTCAGAAGCAAGGTATGTACAGAGTTATCAAGAGGCGCTCGTAGTTGGCCGACTCATCTTAAATATCAAAGAAGAGAAACAAGTGCCATGGGATCAGTTTTTGATTTTATTAAGATCCCGTACTCCTTTGGCTTCTTTAGAAAAAGCTTTTAGAGAATTAGGCATCCCCTGCGACAGTCCAAGGAAAGGCGGGCTTTTAAAAACTTTAGAAGCCGAAGACCTTATAGCCTTGTTAACTGTCTTGGTTATGCCTGGAGATGACTTATCTTTGGCTCAAGTTTTAAAGTCACCGATTTATGGTTTAGATGACTCTGGGTTGATGAGTTTAGTTATAGAAAAGCGCCAAAAAAATGCGGATTGTTTATGGCATCTTATCCAAAAAGAAGATTCACCTCACCATCATGTGGCACTACAAATTACTGAATGGATCAGCAAGGCCAAACATTTACCGGTTCATGACCTTTTAGATCATATTTATCATTCAGCTCAAATAAGATTGCGATATGTTGAGGCTTCTCCGAAATTGCAGAGAGAGCAAGTCCTTTCTAATTTGGATGCCTTTTTAGGGCTTGCTTTAGATTTGGATGGTGGTCGTTACCCAAGTCTTACTAGGTTTATTGGTGAGCTCAGAAAAATCAAGCGTGGAGCCGAAGATGAAAGTCCTGATGAAGGTGAGTCTTTGGTGGAAGACGATGATCAAGCTGAATCTAGTTTAAGTTCAAAGCAGGTACGGATACTCACGATTCATGCCGCCAAGGGACTTGAATCAAGATTTGTATTTTTGATGAATACTAATAGCTCTCGAAGTAATCAAGATCACGTTGGTGTCCTCATGAATTGGCAGCCAGATCAACCTGCTCCTAGCCATATGTCACCGTTCTTTTCGGGCAAACCTCGTGATTTAGCCCGACAGCACCTGAGAGATCAGGAAGATGCCATTGCGCAAATTGAAAATTGGAATCTTCTTTATGTCGCTTTAACGAGAGCGAAGGAATCTGTTTATATCAGTGGCGCTGCTGCTAAGGCTGACCAAGCAATGAATGAATCTAGTTGGTATGGTCGTTTATCGCGGGCTGGGATTCCTGAGTTAGAGATCAAGGATTCCTTTTCCAAAGTCCCAAATCAGACTCAAGCTCCAAAGTTTGACGATCCATCTTTCAAAGATTTTGTAGTGAGCTGGAGTGGCTTAGAAAGATCATCTCTATTCGCTGAAGATCTCGTTTTCAGTCAGGATCAACAGATGATTGATTTGGGTGTTGCTTTTCACTTGGTGATGGAGCATGTCATGAGGTTATCGCTAACTCATGTGGATCAATTACCAAGTACTGAGGCTTTGATGTCTTGGCTTAATCTTCCAAGGCATCTTGCGCTTGATGCTAGAGCTTGCGCTCTCACAACTTTGCAATCTGCTTCTACTCAGCAGTTCTTTTTTAACCCAGATATTTTGCAACGCTGGTCGGAGTTAGATATTGCAGATTCTGATGGTCGTTTACTTAGAATTGACGCTCTTATTGAATACCCTGATCGTTTGTTAATCCTTGACTATAAATTAGCAATACCAGAGCCCGATACGGAACTTTTTAAAAAGTATCAAAAGCAAATGTCGGTTTATCAGTCTGCGGTCAGAGCTCTTCGATCCGATAAACCTATAAAAAGCTACTTAATCAGTGCCCAAGGTGAGGTTTTGGAGTTAATTGAATGAATTTTTGGCAATTAAAACAATATATTTTGTCTAAAATTTGCTTTAAAAGTAGGGAGGGGAGGTGGACGAGCCCGACCCCCGGCACTGGCAGTACTTGGCTTTGGCTGCTCCGTTCCCGACCTGACCAGATTACCAAGCCACCATGCGAGGAGGCCCGTCCAATGACATTCTACTTCCATCTACTTGTAGAATGACAATATGACAGCTTTAGCCTTAGCCCGAAAGTGGCGCCCGAGAGATTTTTCAACCCTAGTTGGCCAAGAACATGTGGTCAAAGCCTTAAGCCATGCCCTTGATCAGCAACGCTTGCACCATGCCTGGCTTTTCACTGGAACGAGGGGTGTTGGTAAAACAACTATTTCCAGAATTTTAGCCAAAGCCCTCAATTGCACAGGTGCGGATGGTCAAGGTCAAATGACTTCACAGCCATGTGGGCAATGTCCTGCTTGTACAGAAATTGATGCCGGCAGATATGTTGACTATATCGAAATGGATGCCGCTAGTAATCGTGGCGTTGAGGATATGGCTCAGCTTTTAGAAAAAGCCATGTATGCCCCTAGCAGCGCTCGATTCAAGGTTTACATGATTGACGAGGTTCATATGTTAACTGGGCATGCTTTCAACGCCATGCTCAAAACATTGGAAGAGCCGCCACCTCATATCAAGTTCATCCTTGCGACGACTGATCCTCAAAAAATTCCAGTGACAGTCTTGTCACGCTGTTTGCAATTCAATTTAAAGCAAATGCCAGTTCCATCAATTGTGGAACATTTGCAAAAAGTACTTGATGCTGAAACGGTTACCTATGACATGGGTGCTTTACGTATCTTGGCTAAAGCAGCTCAAGGCTCTATGCGTGATGCTTTATCTTTAACCGATCAGGCAATCGCTTATGCAGCTGGGCCTGTTAGTGAAAGCGCAGTTCGAGCGATGTTGGGGACATTAGATGAGGCTTATCTCATCGGTGCTCTGAACGCATTGCAAGCTAAAGATGGTGCCTCATTGGTAGCGATTGCAGATGAGATGGCTATTAAGAGTCTTTCTTTCTCTCTGGCCCTGCAAGACTTAGCCTCGCTACTACAGAAAATCGCTTTAGCTCAAACCGCCCCTTCCGCAGTCTTAGATGATTGGCCAGAAGCTACTGAAGTTCGACGTCTAGCCTCCCTATTTAATAAAGAAGAGGTGCAGTTGTATTACCAAATTGCTATTACTAGCAGACCTGATTTGTCATTAGCACCTGATGAGCAAACTGGTTTCGTTATGGCTCTATTAAGAATGTTAGCTTTTAAGCCTGGTGATGGTTCAGGCTCTCCACGATCTGCTGGTCCGGCAAAATCTGGAACGAGCCACACATCATCAGCTCTCAGTGGACCAGCTGCGGCGAAGGCAGCTACGATGGTATCTAAACCTGTAGCAAGCGCTCCAGTAACAAAGACTGCCCCAGCAGAGTTAGCTCCACCAACACCTGCTCAATCAAATGTTGTTATTGATTCCAGTGATCCTGACTGGCAGTCATGGATGAAGGCATTGCCCATACGCGGTTTAGTTCAACAGTTGGCGTTTCAAACTGAACTACAGAAGTGGGAAGAAACTCCAAAAGGGATCAAAGCTTTGGTTTTGGTGGGAATGCCACAATTAGCCAGTACTGAAAACGTCAATCGCTTACAAGAAGCTTTGTCTAATTACATTGGTCAGTCAGTCAAGATCGTGATTGAAACTGGTAAAGCCAGTCAGTCTATTGCTGCCGTTGAAGCCAAAGTTAAGCAAGAAAAGCAAGAGGGTGCTGAAAACTCAGTAGCCAATGATGATTTTGTAAAAACACTCCAAACAGAATTCGGTGCCACAGTCGTTCCTGGCAGCATTCGTCCCATTCAATAATTTCATTAAAGGAAATCTGTCATGATGAAAGGTAATATCGCCGGCTTGATGAAACAAGCCCAGCAAATGCAAGAGAACATGAAGCGTGCTCAAGCTGAGTTAGAAGCATTAGAAGTGCTTGGATCTGCAGCATCAGGCGCTGTCAAAATTACCATGACAGGTAAGCATGCGGTTAAGCGTGTTGAGATTTCGGATGAGGTAATGGATGACCGTGAAACTTTAGAAGATCTTTTGGTCACGGCTTATGCTGATGCATTCCGTCAAGTTGAAGAAACAGCTAGCAAAAAAATGTCAGGAGCAACAGCTGGAATGCCGATGCCTCCTGGATTTAAATTACCGTTCTAAAACGGACTAGTAAATTAATTTAATAAAGAGATGAAGAAAACGAATGTCAGATAACACCCCGGTTGATCAATCTCAGGATGCTTTACAAAGAATGGTCCAAGCATTAAGAGCTCTTCCTGGAGTGGGGCCGAAGTCTGCGCAAAGAATTGCCTTCCATCTTTTGCAGCACGATCGTAATGGCGCAGCTGTTTTAGGGCAAAGCTTATTAGATGCTGTTACTCATATTCAGCACTGCTCTTCTTGCAACACGTTTTCAGAATTAGATTTGTGTAAAACCTGCTCTGATGATCGTCGTGATGCTGGAATTATTTGCGTGGTAGAAACGCCAGCAGATCAATTGATGGTTGAGCAAACCCTGACTTACCGAGGGCTGTATTTTGTATTGATGGGCCGTTTATCGCCTTTGGATGGGCTTGGCCCTAATGAGATCCATTTGGATCGATTGATACAGCGTGTGGAGCAAAGTAAAGAGCCGGTTAGAGAGGTTGTTTTGGCTACTAACTTCACCAGTGAGGGTGAGGCCACCGCCCATTACATTGGTGAGATGATGAAAGCTAGAGATATTAAAGTTTCGCGCATTGCTAGGGGGGTTCCGGTTGGTGGGGAACTTGAGTACGTTGATGCTAGTACGCTTGCAAGAGCGATGATGGATCGTCGTTCAGTGAGTTAACTGACTAAATAAACGTAAAAGAACTTCAATAGTTTTTAAGATACAACTTTTATTCAAATGGATATGACTTGATGCACATATTAGTCGCAAATGACGATGGTTACTTAGCACCAGGCTTGCTAGCTTTGGTTAATGCTTTACGTCCCTTGGGTCAGGTCACGGTCATTGGTCCTGAGCAAAATCATAGTGGGGCCTCTAACTCATTAACCTTATCTAGACCTCTGACGGTTAATCGAGTTAGCGGTGGAGAGCGCGATGGTTTTATTTATATCAACGGTACGCCGACTGATTGTGTTCATATTGCATTAACAGGCTTATTGGACACAAAACCAGACATTGTTGTTTCAGGTATCAATCAAGGTGAAAACATGGGTGAAGATGTTCTTTACTCAGGCACAGTGGCAGCTGCGATTGAAGGCGTCATGTTTGGGATTCCGGCGATTGCTTTTTCGCAAGTTGATAAAGGTTGGATAGGTTTAGAAGATGCGGCCTTGATTGCTAAAGATATTGTTCTACAGCAAATCAATCATCCAGTAGATGGAGCTTTAAAGCCAGGTTCAAAGCCAACACTTCTTAATGTGAACATTCCGAATCGTTCCTATGATCAGCTAAAGTCTTGGCGAGTAACACGTTTGGGTAATCGCCATCATTCACAAAATGTCATCATTCAGAATAATCCTCGTGGTGAACCCATTTATTGGATTGGTCCTCCAGGGATTGCTAAAGATGCTACTGAGGGAACAGATTTCCATGCCATTCAGAGTGGTCAGGTATCTATTACGCCTTTACAGTTAGATTTATCTCATCAAGCTATGCGGGAACAAATGAAGATTTCTAACTGGAATAAAAATTAAATCAACGTGATTATTTAATAGTAAGGTTATTGGTGCAGAAGATAGATCCTGGTTTCGAGAAAGCGCGATTACAACTAGCAGAGAAAGTGGCTGCGAGTGGTGTGCGTCATCAGAAGGTGCTTGACGCTATCGCAACAGTACCTAGACATGCTTTTATTGATCATGCATTAGATGCTCGTGCTTACGAGGATTCTGCATTACCAATTGGTTACCAACAAACAATTTCTAAACCATCAGTAGTAGCTAGGATGGTCGAATTACTCTTTAAGCCTAAGAAAGACCTTGGCAAAGTTCTTGAGATTGGGACTGGTTGTGGTTATCAGGCTGCTATATTAAGTTTGGTCGCTAGCGAAGTTTATTCAATTGAAAGAATTAGGCTATTACACGATCAAGCCCGAGCAAAATTGCGCCCTTTCAGAATACCTAATCTACGTTTAGTTTATGGTGATGGCATTCGTGGATTACCGCAAGCCGCACCCTTTGATGGCATCATTCTTGCGGCTGCAGGCTTAGGTATACCTGATCCACTACTAGATCAATTGGCGATTGGTGGCAGGTTAGTTGCGCCTGTTGCTAAAAATGAAGAAGAACAGCAGTTAGTGGTGGTTGAGCGGGTTAGTTCTCAGCGTTTTCAAAGAACTGTTTTGGAGGAGGTTTTCTTTGTTCCTCTTCAATCCGGCACCATATAAACAATTATTACTATAATTAGTATATGAATTTAACTCGCCTCACCTTATCAGCTCTACTTATAACAATTTCTGCTACCCAATATGGCTGTGGAACACGCTTAGGCCCAGCGCCCGTTGTTGATCGTTCTGTTGGAGCGAGTTTTGAGCCCGTAGCGCCTGGTTACTATCGTATCAAGCGAGGTGACACTTTATTAAGAATTGCGCTGGATCATGGACAGTCACATCGTGAGCTTGCTGAATGGAATAATATTTCTGATCCAAATGTGATTGAGGTGGGTCAAGTTATTCGTGTTGAGCCTATAAAATCTTCAAAGCCAATGACCAGCAGAGCTGAAGTCAAGCAAGAAAAGCCACTTGATAAAAAATCGGCAAATACAGTTCAATCAGAAAAGCTAAGTTCAGAAAAGCCAATCCAAGAAAAATCTAAACAAGATCTCGCAACGGATACAGGCATTCGTTTGTCATGGCCTTCCAAGGGCGATGTGGTTGAGCGCTTTGATGAGGGTAAAAACAAAGGTATCGGTATTGCTGGCAAATCAGGCGATCCAATTCAATCAGCTGCTGATGGCAAGGTCGTTTATGCAGGAAACAGCTTAAGAGGTTATGGCAATCTTGTGATCGTTAAACACGACAACACATATCTAACGGCTTATGCTCACAATAGAGCTCTGTTAGTTAAAGAGGGTGACCTTGTCAAGAAATCCCAAAAAATTGCAGAGATGGGTGATACCGATTCTGACAGAGTGAAATTACATTTTGAACTTCGAAAAAATGGTAAACCTGTTGACCCAAGTGCCTACTTGCCATAATCAATGAAGCCGCTAGATTCAGATAAGCATTCTTCTAATGATTTTTCTGATTTAAGTGAGTTAGAAAATCAGGGGATGAGCCCTGAAGAAATTAAAGAAGTTTTAGCTGCTGAATTAAGCGCTGACTTAGTACAGCGGTATTTACAGCAGATCTCTAGCAAACCCTTATTTACCCCCACTGAAGAATTAGCAACGGCCACCAAAGCCAAAGCAGGGGACTTTCTTGCGCGTCAGGCCATGATTGAACACAATCTGCGCTTAGTGGTAAGTATTGCAAAAACTTATATGAACCGCGGTTTACCATTCCCAGATTTGATTGAGGAGGGCAACTTAGGTTTGATGCACGCTCTAGATAAGTTTGACCCTGACAGAGGTTTTAGATTCTCGACTTATGCCACTTGGTGGATTCGACAAAGTGTTGAGAAAGCCTTAATGAGTCAAGTTAGAACTGTGCGCTTGCCAGTGCATGTGATTCGAGAGATCAATCAAGTATTGCGAGCCAGGCGTTTCTTAGAGCACGCGTTGGCAGCTGAGGCACGCAGTCCTCAAATTGAAGATATTGCCAGTTTGACCGGCAAATCCATTGAAGACGTTGTTGATGCGTTAGCAATGGCAGAGCACAGCACCTCCTTAGATGCGCCTAGGAACCTAGATCCGGGGACGAGCCTATTAGATTTTATTTCTGATGAAAGGATCGCTGGTCCTGATCAAGGAGTAGAGCGCTCTCAATTAGACGAAATGCTCTATAGTTGGTTAAAAGGCTTAAAGGATGATCAACAAGTAGTTGTTGTTCGCCGATTTGGCTTAGATAATCAAGAGCCAGCCACCTTAGAAGAGGTGGCCAAAGAAATTAACCTCTCTAAAGAGCGCGTGCGACAAATTCAGCAAGAAGCTTTGATTAAACTTAAGAAATATTTACAAAGTCATGGTTTAGATAAAGATGCCGTACTTGATAAATAGAGCACCCTATCAACAGAATAAAAAATTCAGTGAAAGATACCTATGGCAGGCGTATTAGTTTTTGATATAGAAACCATTCCTGATGCGGCAGGTATTCGTCGCTTAGAAGGTATACCTGAGTCGGTGAGTGATTTAGATGTCGTCACTCAAGCGCTAGCTGCTCGCAAAGAAAAAACGGGCACAGAGTTCATGCCGCTTCACTTGCAAAAAGTGGTGGCTATATCTTGCGTCATCAGAAGAACAACAAAAGAAGGTTTACCTCAATTTAAAGTTGGTAGCTTAGGCGAAGCTAATAGTTCTGAAAAGGAAATCATTCAGGCATTTTTTGACTTGATCGAAAAATACACGCCTCAGTTAGTTTCATGGAATGGCAGCGGTTTTGATTTACCGGTCCTTCATTACCGAGCATTACTTAACGGTGTTACCTCATCAAGATACTGGGAGATGGGTGAGAGTGGCGATAGTGATAGCCGTGATTTCAAATGGAATAACTACATCAGTCGTTATCACATGCGCCATATTGATTTAATGGATGTCTTGGCCAAGTTTTCTGGTCGTGCCAATGCGCCACTAGATGCTTTGGCTAAAATGTGCGGGTTCCCAGGAAAGATGGGGATGGATGGCGGGCAGGTTTGGCAAGGATTCTTGGGTGGCAAGATTAAAGAAATTCGGGATTATTGCGAGACAGATGTTGTTAATACCTATCTTTTATATTGTCGCTTTCAACGAATGCGTGGTGGTGTCACTCCGGACGAGTATGAAGATGAAATCAAATTTGTAAAAGAAGAGTTATTGAAAGAATCAAAGACACCGTCAGGTGCTTTTTGGCAGCAGTATTTAGAACTTTTTACATCTGATCCAAAAGATAGCTTGTGACCAGAGTAGTTGTTGAATCTCTCAACATAGAAGCTCAAGGAGTCGCTAGACCTCTTGATGAGAGTGGTAAACCTGGCAAAGTGGTTTTTATCAATGATGCTTTACCTGGTGAAGATGTTGAGTACGAAACCACCAAGGTTAAAAATAAATTTGAGATGGCTCGCCTATTAAAAATTTACAAAGCCTCTCCTAGCCGCGTTACGCCTAAATGTCCTTCTTTTGGAGAGTGTGGTGGGTGCTCTATGCAGCACTTAGAAACGCGTGCTCAATTAGCGACGAAGCAAAGAGTCCTCGAAGATAACTTAAGATATCTTGGTAGAACAAAGCCTGGTGTACTTTTACGACCGATTTCAGGACCCTCTTGGGAATATCGTTATCGTGGTCGACTTTCTATTTTTAAAATTCCTAAAGGGCGTGTATTGGTTGGCTTTCATCAAAAGAAGGCTAGCCGAATTACAGATATGTTGTCTTGCGATATTTTGCCCAAACAACTTTCGGGTCTTCTGCCGAGTTGGCGACAGCTGATTGAATCACTGTCTGCGCCTGAGAGTTTCCCTCAAATAGAATTTGCTTTGGGTGAAAGCGCTGCTTCGGATCAGGATGCCAACCATGAAAAACTTATTGCAGCATTTGTTCTGAGACACATGACGCCGATCAGCAAGAATGATCAAGAATTAATAAAGGCTTTTGCTAAAGCAAATCAAATTCATATTTGGTTGCAGTCTGGAGATAATGATTCAGCGAAGCCTTTTTATCCAGAGATCAGTCAACTTTGTTATCGCTTACCTGAGTTTGATATTGAGATACCGTTTAAGCCAACAGACTTTACTCAGGTCAATCACCAGGTTAATCGCGTATTAGTCAGTCGTGCAATTCGATTATTGGCACCAGAGCCCCAGGAGCGAGTTTTAGATCTTTTTTGTGGAATCGGTAATTTCACCTTACCTTTGGCAAGAGTGGCTAAAGAGGTGTTTGGTATTGAGGGTAGTGAGGGTCTAACTAAAAGGGCTCTGGAAAATGCTCGTCACAATCAGCTTTCTGATCGAGTGGAATTTGCTTGTGCCAATCTATTTGAAGTAACTCCGAAAACTATTCGGTCCTGGGGTCAAACAGCCAAATGGCTAATTGACCCTCCTAGAGATGGCGCGATGGCAATAGCTACAGCTCTGGGTGATTTGGCTAAATCAAATGATCCTCTTGACCAAGAGTTTTTGCCAAAACGTATTGTTTACGTCTCTTGTAATCCAGCAACACTAGCTAGAGATGTAGGTATTTTAGTTGGTCAAGCGGGCTACCAGCTTCAAGCTGCAGGTGTGATCAATATGTTTCCACATACTTCACACGTCGAATCGATTGCAGTCTTTGAGCGTCACTAAAAAGTTGCAATAAAAAAACGGCTTAGTAAAAAGCCGTTTTTCTTTAATCAATCAACTAGAGATCTAGTTGATTTTGATGACATTCAATTACTCTCTATCGCCACCGAAGATACCCAAGATAGCTAGCAAGTTACTGAACACGTTGTATACGCTTAAGTAGATGCTCAAGGTAGCAATCACGTAATTCGTCTCACCACCGTTGATCACGCGCTGAACATCGACCAAGATGAAGGCTGAGAAGATTGCGATTGCTGCAACGCTAATCGTCAACATCAAGGCTGGCATCTGTAACCAAATATTGGCAACTGAAGCTAGGATTAACAAAATAACCCCTGCAAACAACCATTTACCAAGACCAGCAGAAAGATCTTTTTTGATCGTGCCGGCTAAAGTAGCCATACCCGCAAAAATGATCGCTGTTCCACCAAATGCAGTCATGATTAAGTTGGCGCCATTGCTAAACCCGAGGATTGAACCAATCAAACGAGATAGCATCAAACCCATGAAGAAAGTAAAGCCTAAGAGTAATAGAACGCCTAAACCACTATCTTTGTTCTTGTTGATTGCCCAAAAGAAACCAAAAGCAATTGCCATGAAGGCGATAAAGCCAATAAAAGGATTACCAGCAAATAATGAAAAACCTGTCGTTACACCAATCCAAGCTCCTAAAATTGTAGGAACCATAGTTAATGCCAATAGGGCATAGGTGTTACGTAACACCCGGTTACGCACTTGAACACTGGTTGTAGCGTCACCGTGCCCAAAACCATAAGTGTTGAAATCGCTCATTTGAACTCCTTTATGTATTAAACATGTGTCGCCCATTGCTGGGCTTGAGACCTAAGTATAGCGATTTCATAGGAATTTCAAGGGGTTTCAAGATTGTTGATACTTAAATAGGGGTGTTTTAGGGACATAAGCTCTTGATCAAAGGTGCTTTTTTGAGGACTTTTCCTTAAAAATCAATGCTTCTGAGCTATTTCCTTAGGGTTTGTGCCCAGTAAAACCTGTATAATTCGACCTTTTAATCAATCAATTATCGGAGTCCATTCATGGCTATTGAGCGCACACTTTCTATTATCAAACCTGACGCAGTTGCAAAAAACGTTATTGGTCAGATTTATGCACGTTTTGAAGCTGCCGGCTTGAAAGTTGTTGCTGCAAAAATGGCTCATCTTTCACGTCAAGAAGCTGAACAGTTTTATGGCGTTCACAAAGAGCGTCCTTTCTTCAAAGATTTAGTAGATTTCATGATTTCTGGACCAGTCATGATTCAAGCATTGCAAGGTGAAGGCGCGATCGCTAAGAACCGTGATTTGATGGGTGCTACTGATCCTAAGAAGGCTGATAAAGGTACGATCCGTGCTGATTTCGCTGATAGTATTGATGCTAATGCTGTTCACGGTTCAGATGCTCCTGAAACTGCTGCAGCGGAAATTGCTTTCTTCTTCCCAGGTATGCAAGTTTTTGCACGTTAATATTTAATTGTCACATTGATTGATTCACGCACCAACCTGCTAAATTTTGATCCTGAGGGGCTTAGTGACTATATCGCTAGCCTCCAGGAGAAGCCTTTTCGCGCCAAACAGTTGTTGCGTTGGATACATCAACGAGGTGAGGCCGATATCACTCAGATGAGTGATCTGGCTAAGACCTTCAGAGCAACACTTCTTGAAAAATCTGAAATTACAGCTTTACCCATCATCAGTGATCAGCATGCAGCTGATGGCACACGCAAGTGGCTATTGGACGTTGGTGCTGGTGACGCGGTTGAAACGGTTTATATCCCTGAAGATGATCGAGGTACTTTGTGCATCTCATCTCAAGCAGGTTGTGCCGTTAATTGCCGATTCTGTTCTACGGGCAAGCAAGGATTCTCAAGAAACCTAAGCTTAGGCGAAATTATTGGTCAACTATGGATGGCTGAGCACACTCTGCGCAGAGAACCTGATGCCATTCGCCGCATTGACAGTTACGATGGCACACCGATTGTTGAGCATGAAGGGCGTGTCATTTCTAATGTGGTTTTCATGGGTATGGGTGAGCCGCTACTCAACTATGAACCCGTTGTTGGTGCCATGCGCTTGATGCTTGATGACCATGCTTATGGCTTGTCTCGTCGACGTGTGACTTTATCAACTTCTGGTGTGGTACCCATGATGGATCGCTTAGCGAATGACTTACCAGTTGCGTTGGCTGTTTCTCTTCATGCACCCAACGACGCTTTACGTGATGAATTAGTACCTATTAATAAAAAATACCCGTTAAAAGAATTGATGGCTGCTTGCATGCGTTACTTACCGTTTGCGCCACGAGATTTTTTAACTTTTGAATACTGCATGTTAGATGGTGTCAATGACACCGATCAACATGCTAAAGAGTTGGTAGAGCTTCTTAAAAGAATTCCTTGCAAACTCAATCTCATCCCATTTAATCCATTCCCCGAATCTGGTTTGAAGCGTTCTTCATCAGCTCGTGTGCAAGATTTTGCAAAACGTCTAATGGATTCTGGAATTATTACAACGGTTCGCAAAACTCGTGGTGATGATATTGCTGCTGCTTGTGGTCAGTTAGCAGGTGATGTGCAGGATAGAACGAATGTGCGTGAACGTATGCAAGTGGTTAAGTTTGATAGAGGCGTATTGGATGCATGAGTAATTTAATGAATGCTCCCTCTAAGCGCCGAGTATCTCGGCAGACTTTCATTCAATGGCGTGATCAAGTTATCTCTGTTGGCGGTGATGCCCCCGTGCGTATTCAGTCTATGACAAATACTGATACTGCAGATGCCATTGGTACCGCAATCCAGGTTAAAGAACTCGCAAAGGCTGGATCTGAAATTGTTCGAATCACTGTTGATACGTCAGCTGCTGCTGCTGCCGTTCCAGCTATTCGTGAGCAATTAGATAAATTAGGTATTCATGTACCTCTAGTCGGTGACTTTCATTACAACGGACATACGCTGCTCACCGACTATCCAGATTGTGCGCAGGCACTTTCCAAATATCGAATCAATCCGGGTAACGTTGGACAAGGTGCTAAGCGAGATACGCAGTTTTCACAAATGATTGAGTTGGCCTGTCGTTATGACAAGCCAGTGCGCATTGGTGTTAACTGGGGTAGTTTGGATCAAGATTTATTAGCTAAGTTGCTAGATGACAATGCGGCTCTTCCAAAGCCTTTGGAATTGCGGCAGGTCATGTCTGAAGCATTGATTCAGTCAGCCCTACAATCTGCTGCAAGAGCAGAAGAGATTGGTTTAGGAGGTAATAAAATCACTCTATCTTGCAAAGTCAGCGCTGTGCAGGATTTGGTTTCGGTTTACAGAGATTTAGCTTCACGTTGCGACTATCCATTACATCTTGGACTCACTGAGGCTGGTATGGGCAGCAAGGGAATTGTTGCCTCAACGGCGGCTTTATCAATCTTGCTGCAAGAAGGTATTGGCGATACGATTCGAGTTTCATTAACGCCGGAGCCTGGTGCACCACGTGAAAACGAGGTGATCGTTGCGCAAGAAATTTTACAAACCATGGGCTTACGCCATTTCACGCCGATGGTGATTGCTTGCCCGGGTTGTGGTCGTACGACTAGCACTTACTTCCAAGAGTTAGCGTCAAAAATTCAAAGTTACTTACGTCATCAGATGCCTATATGGAAAAAAGACCATCCTGGTGTTGAAGCGATGAATGTTGCTGTGATGGGTTGTATCGTGAACGGCCCAGGCGAAAGTAAACACGCAAATATTGGTATTTCCTTGCCAGGTACAGGCGAGTCTCCAGCGGCACCAGTTTTTGTTGATGGCGTTAAAGTAAAAACTCTTCGTGGCGATCACATCGCTGAAGAATTTCAAGTTATTGTTGATGAGTATGTCAAAAGTACTTATCAAACCAAAAGTTAAATGACATTCATATATGAGTTCTAATCAAAACAATCAGGGCAACCAGGATAAGCAAGCCAAAATTACTGGCGTAAGAGGAATGAATGACCTCTTGCCTAGTGAGGCTCCTCTATGGGCTCACTTAGAACAATCGATCCAAAGCTTAGTGAGATCTTATGGCTATCAACAAATCAGAACACCCATCGTTGAGCAAACCGCATTGTTTAAGCGTGGAATTGGTGAAGTAACAGATATTGTTGAAAAAGAAATGTACTCGTTTGAGGACAGCTTAAATGGTGAACAGCTCACACTTCGTCCAGAAGGGACTGCGGCAGTCGTGAGAGCAGTTATTGAACACAATTTGTTATACGAGGGACCTAAGCGGCTCTGGTACACGGGGCCGATGTTCAGGCATGAGCGTCCTCAGCGTGGTCGCTATCGCCAATTCCATCAATTAGGTATCGAGGCACTTGGCTTTGCAGGTCCTGATATTGATGCTGAAATTATTTTGATGTGTCAGCGCCTCTGGGATGACTTAGATTTATTTGGCGTTCGCTTGGAATTAAATTCTTTGGGTCAAGCCATTGAGCGAGCAGCTCATCGTGAGGCATTGATTGAGCATTTTAAAAAGCATGAGTCAGAGTTGGACGACGATGCTAAGCGTCGACTCAATACCAATCCTCTTCGAATCTTGGATAGCAAAAATCCAGATATGAAGCAGATAGTAGAATCTGCGCCTCAACTTTTAAGCTTTTTAGGTGAAGAGTCTCTCAAACATTTTGAGGGCGTTCAACGTTTACTAAAAGCTAACAACATACCTTTTACGATCAACCCACGTCTTGTGCGCGGCCTTGACTACTATAACCTCACTGTTTTTGAGTGGGTGACTGATCAGTTAGGGTCTCAGGGAACTATCGCAGGTGGTGGTCGTTACGATCCTCTAATGGCTCAAATGGGCGGTAAACCTTCTCCAGCTTGCGGTTGGGCGATGGGTATGGAGCGCGTGATTGAGTTGATGAAAGAGCAGGGGCTCACCTCTGATCTGGAAGCTGGATGTGATGTTTATGTCTTGCATCAAGCGGGTGACACCCTAGAGGCCGCTATGGTGGTAGCTGAGAGATTGAGAAGTGCCAGTATTGAAGTGATTCTGCACTGCTCGCCTGATGGAGCGGCAGCTAGCTTTAAATCTCAGATGAAAAAGGCTGATAGCAGTGGTGCAGCTTATGCGATTATTATTGGGCCTGATGAGTTGCAAGCAGGTCAAGCCCAGTTAAAAGATTTAAGGGGTGATGGTCAGCAATTGACTGTTGCACTTGATGGTTTGGTTGATGCTGTCATCAATCAATTGATTACTATTTCAGAATAAGTGAACACGATATGCATTTCAACTTAGAAGAACAAGAACAACTAGCGGAATTTAAAGCCTGGTGGAAGCGCTACGGTAATTGGTTATTGGCAATTATTCTTATTTTAGCGGTAAGTTATATATCTTATGCTGGCTACGGTTGGTGGAATAAGAAAAGTTCTCTTGGCGCAAGTAAAGTTTATGAGTTGGTATTAACTGGTGCGCAAAAACAAGACATTCCTTTAATACTCAAAGCAACGGCTGATTTGCAAGATCAATTTCAATCAACTAGCTATGCTGGTATGGCCTCTTTAGTTGCGGCGCAAGTCACGAATGCATCTGGTGATTTAGTTAATTCAGAGAAAAATCTTCGTTGGGTGGTAGATAAAGCCAAGGTCGATGCTCACCAAGATATTGCCAGAACTCGTTTAGTTTCTTTATTAATTGATCAAGATAAGTTTGATGAAGCACGCAAAGTAGCCGCTGCATCTGTTTCAAAACCTTTCGAGCCATTAATACTCGAGAGGCGTGGTGATGTTGAGTTCGCGCAACAGAAAAATGCTGATGCCCGTAAGTTTTATCAACAAGCTTGGGATTTATTGCTCAAGAACTCTGAGGCTTCTGATGAATCGAAGCGATTATTAAAAATTAAGTTAGATGCAGTTGGGGGTCGTTCATGAACCGTTCTATGAGTCGTATCGCAGTTTTTTCATTCTTCACATTTTTATTTCTTGGGGTCGGTCTCTCGGCTTGCTCAAGCTCTAAAAAAAGAGAGCCAAGTAAGTTAGTCTCAGTTGAGGAGAAGCTCAGCGTTACCTCTGTTTGGTCAACAAGTGTTGGTAAATCTGATACTTTTATCATGCGCCCAGTTGTTGCTGGTGACTATATTTACACCTCTGCTGGTAACGGTTTGATTACTAAGGTCGATATCTTAAGCGGTAAGAAAGTTTGGGAGGTAAGAACCCCCTCTGATATTTCATCCGGCCCAGGAAGTGATGGCAGCGTGATTGTTGTTGGTACGGCTAAAGGTCTGGTATTCGCCTTTAACGCTCAAGGCGAAAAAATTTGGGAAGAAACTGTTGGTAGTGAGGTTTTAACTGAACCTTTAGTTTTGGGTGGTGTTGCAATTATTAGGACGATTGATAACCGCTTTTTTGGATTAGATGCTAAGACAGGTAAGCGCCGTTGGTCTTATCTTCGCCCACAAACAGCGCTTTCTCTGCGAACAAGTTTTGCGATGGTGCCAGTTGCAGCAGATGCTTTTGTAACGGGATTTTCTGGTGGAAAAATTGGTGTCATAGGTTTAACTAGCGGTAATGTCCTTTGGGAAACATCGCTTGCTTATCCAAAGGGTTTCTCTGAGATTGAGCGTATGACAGATGTCTCTGCAAGACCTTCTGTGATTGGTCGTCGATTATGCGCAGTAGCCTTTCAGGGTCGTATCGGTTGTGGCGACTTAAACACAGGTAACTTTACTTGGACTAAAGATTTCTCAAGCTATACGGGTACTGCTCAATCTCAAGAGTTTGTATTTGCGGCGGATGAAAAATCTCACCTTGTGGCATACCGTGCTGACGATGGTGTTGAAGTATGGCGCAATGAAACCATGTCTTGGCGTGATCTTGGGGAGCCATTGGCTGCTGGCCGTTTATTGTTGATGGGCGACAAGCAAGGCTATTTACATTTCTTAGAGCAATCTAGTGGTGTAGCTGTTGCTCGTATTCGAGTTGATAGTAGTCCGATTAATGCTGCTCCGATTGTTGCTAACGGTTTATTGATTGTGCAATCTAGAAGCGGTTCTTTGGCTGCATACAAACCTAATTAATCATCTAATTAGATATCTAATTAGTTATCTAACTAAGCTTAATCAGTTTTTAATTAAGCTTAACTAAGACCATATAAATAAAAAATGACCTTGATAGGTCTTAGAGATAGTTAGAAAGTAAAAGAATTATGAAACCAGTTATAGCTATTGTGGGACGCCCGAACGTTGGTAAGTCGACATTATTTAATCGGCTGACACGTTCGCGTGATGCATTAGTAGCTGATTTTTCAGGACTGACACGTGATCGCCATTATGGTAATGGTCGCGTGGGTGAGCGTGAGTTCATCTGTATTGATACAGGTGGTTTTGAGCCCGTTGCTAAAACTGGCATTTTGGCTGAGATGGCCAAACAAACTAAGCAAGCTGTTGTTGAAGCCGATATCGTCATTCTATTAGTGGATGCGCGTTTAGGTATGGCGCCACAAGATCGCGTGATTGCTGATTTCTTACGCAAGACCGGTCGCCCCATTATTTTGGCAGTGAATAAAGCCGAAGGTATGGCTTATGCAACTGTGACAGCAGACTTCTACGAATTAGGCCTCGGTGATCCAATCGCTATTTCATCAGCGCACGGCGATGGTGTGCGTCAGATGATTGAAGACGCATTAGATGCTTTGGGTATTCCTGATGAGCCTGAGGAAGAAGAGCGCGGCGATCGTCCAATGAGGATAGCGGTTGTTGGCCGTCCTAACGTTGGTAAGTCCACATTCATCAATACTTTAATTGGTGAAGAGCGTGTGATTGCTTTTGACATGCCAGGCACAACCAGAGATGCGATTGATGTTCCGTTCACGCGTAATGGTAAGCCTTATGTGATGATTGATACGGCTGGTTTGCGTAAGCGCGGCAAAGTATTTGAAGCTATTGAAAAATTCTCAGTTGTCAAAACCTTGCAAGCCATTGCTGATGCCAACGTTGTTATTTTGATGCTAGATGCTCAGCAAGATATTTCTGAACAAGACGCTCACATCGCAGGATTTATCGTGGATGCAGGTAGAGCTCTGGTTCTAGCAGTCAATAAATGGGACGGCATGGATGACTACAACAAAGAACGTGCTCGCACTGACATTGCTAGAAAATTGCGTTTCTTAGATTTTGCAAACGTTCATCCTATTTCAGCGATCAAGGGCTTTGGCATTAAAGAATTATTTAAAGATGTTGATGCGGCCTATGGTGCAGCTATGTCTAAGATGCCAACACCTAAGCTCACCAGAATTTTGGAGGAGGCTGTAGAGTTTCAGCAGCCTAAACGAGTAGGTATGTCTCGACCTAAGATGCGCTACGCCCACCAGGGTGGATCTAACCCTCCGATTGTGGTCATCCACGGTAATGCATTAAGTGGCGTAACTGATAGTTACCGTCGGTATTTGGAAGGTCGCTTTAGGGAAGCGTTTAAATTACGTGGTACCCCCCTAAGATTAGAGTTCCGAACTGGCCAAAACCCCTTTGTTGACCAGGATAAGGGTAAGAAAAAACGAGGTAAGTAGCAAATTTCTGCAGCTTCGATATAGTAGAAGCAAGTCTGACCTGTTGAATGAATTTTACAAAGCAAGACTCCCAATAAATAAAAAGAAAGAAGGAGCGGCATGAACGCTAATAAAAACCAACTATTGCAAGATCCATTTCTAAATGCCTTGCGCAAAGAGCACATTCCAGTTTCTATTTACCTAGTCAACGGTATCAAGCTACAGGGTAATGTTGAATCATTTGATCAATATGTTATTTTGCTTCGTAATACAGTGACTCAGATGGTCTATAAGCACGCGATCTCAACTGTTGTTCCAGCAAGAGCCGTGGAGTTCAAGCTTGAAGAAGGAACTCCTAATACTTAATTAAGTATGGAAGCAGTTAAAGCAGCCCTTATTGGAATAGATCCTGGCGGTAAACCTGATTTTGCCGACAGCATGGCTGAGCTCAACCTTCTAGCATCCAGCGCTGGCTCTCAACCAGTGATGACAATGATTGCTAAACGCTCCAAGCCTGATCCGGCTTTGTATATGGGTTCAGGAAAGGCAACAGAGCTCCGTGAACAAATAGAAGCTAATGAAGTAGAGCTTGCTATTTTCAATCACGCCTTATCCCCAGTTCAGCAAAGAAACTTAGAGAGACACCTCAACTGTCATGTCATTGATCGCACAGGATTGATCTTAGATATTTTTGCTCAACGTGCCAAGAGCCATGTAGGTAAAACACAAGTTCAACTAGCCAATGTACGCTACCAAGTTTCAAGGCTAGTAAAAGCTTGGAGTCACTTAGAGCGTCAAAAAGGTGGTATCGGTATGCGTGGCGGTCCTGGCGAAACGCAGATGGAGTTGGATCGCCGAATGCTAGAGAACAAAGCTAAACGTCTCCAGACAGAACTAGATAAATTGCAACGCCAACAAGCTACTCAAAGAAGGTCTCGAGAAAAAAGCGGGGTGTTTTCTGTTTCATTGGTGGGCTATACCAATACGGGTAAGTCGACTTTATTCAATGCTTTAACCAAAGCAGGCTCCTATGCGGCAGATCAGTTGTTTGCAACTTTAGATACCACCTCAAGAAAAGTGTACCTACCTGAGATTGGTAATGCGGTTATTTCTGATACGGTTGGCTTTATTCGTGATCTTCCTCACCAATTGGTTGAGTCTTTTCGCGCTACTTTGGATGAGACTGTTCGGGCTGACTTATTACTGCATGTTGTGGATGCTTCAAGCCTCGATAGAGAACAACAAATGCTTGAAGTAGACAAGGTTCTCGCTGAGATTGGCGCTGATCAAAGCCCTCAGTTAATTGTGGTTAATAAGATCGATCAAGTTCCTGCTTTAATGGAGCGCGGTCCAACCTTACGCTATGACAGAAATGGTAAGGTTGTTGCTATTTACGTTTCGGCCAAAGAGGGATTGGGTTTGGATCTTCTAAGGGAGACTTTGGCAGATTTTGCAAAGAACACTGATAGAATTGAACCTACTGAGGAGTTAGTCCCGTCAGTTGCAGATTTAGAAACACAGGCCCCAACTAAGCGTTGGGAATCATTAGATATTTTTCATACTCGTACAGGGCTGTACTCTCCATTCGATGCGTAAATTACTACAAATTTTTTCAGTTAATGATCCCGGTTGGGGCAATAACCACCAGTCAGACCCCAAGCGTGGTCAAGATGACAAAGATCCGAACGCTTCTAAGCCAGAAGAGAGACCTCGTCAGCCTCAAAAGCAAGATGGTCCTCCTGACTTAGATCAGCTATGGAACGACTTTAATCAGCGTTTAAATGGTCTGTTCAAAGGCAAAGGTAAAGGTGGTGGTAATAATCAGCCTCCTGGTTCAAAAGGACCTGCTGGTGAAGGCATGAAGCCTGGAATCGGTGTTGGTATTGTTGCGGTGATTGCTGTGGTGGTTTGGTTATTCAGCGGTTTCTTCATGATCCAAGAGGGTCAAACCGGGGTTATTCTTCAGTTTGGTAAATACAGTAATACCACTTTACCTGGCATCAACTATCGCTTGCCATGGCCGATTCAATCCCACGAAGTGGTTAATTTGTCAGCCATCCGTTCTGTTGAAGTGGGTAGAAACTCAGTCATCAAAGCATCGAATCTTAAAGATTCATCCATGTTGACAGAGGATGAAAACATCATTGACGTGAAGTTTGCCGTTCAATACCGATTAAAAGATGCTTCAGAGTATTTGTTTAATAACAAAGAGCCGGATGCTGCAGTTGTGCAATCTGCTGAAACAGCTGTTCGTGAGATCGTTGGCAGAAGCAAGATGGATAACGTCTTGTATGAAAACCGCGAAAAGCTAGCGATTGATTTGAACGTATCTATTCAGAAAATTCTTGACGGCTATAAAGCAGGTATTTTTGTGACCAGCGTAACCGTTCAAAACGTACAGCCGCCTGAGCAAGTTCAGGCTGCATTTGATGATGCTGTTAAGGCGGGTCAAGATCGTGAACGCTTAAAGAACGAAGGCCAAGCTTATGCTAACGACATCATTCCGAAAGCTCGTGGTGCTGCCGATCGTTTGATGCAAGAAGCTGAAGGTTACAAAGCTAAAGTAGTCGCTACTGCAGAGGGTGATGCAACACGCTTTAAGTTAGTTCAGACTGAATATGCAAAGGCCCCTCAAGTTACTCGTGAGCGTATGTACATTGATACGATGCAAGAGATCTATAACAACGTTACGAAGGTATTGGTTGATCAAAAGGCAAATGGTAATAGCCTCCTTTATCTACCATTAGACAAACTGATTCAGCAGGTAACGCCGTCGACATTACCTAATATTCCTTCTTCCAATACGGTAGGCAATACGCCAGCTAATATTTCTTCGCCACTGACAAGTGCCCCTAACCTAAACACTGCGCCCGCAGCCAATTCTCCTCGAGATGGTGCTAGCGGTTTGCGTAGTCGTGAGCGCTAGGAGTTAAAAAATGACTAATCGTATATTCCCACTTATTGCCGGATTCTTTTTAATAGTCGGCATCCTTTCATCAACCATTTTTGTGGTCGACCAACGTCAGTATGCTGCTGTGTTCGCATTCGGTGAATTGAAGCGCGTCATCGAAGAGCCTGGTTTGCAATTTAAGTTGCCACCACCATTTCAGAGTGTTCAATTCTTTGAGCGTCGTATTTTGACCATTGATACGCCTGATGCAGAACGTTTTATTACTGCTGAAAAGAAGAACTTATTAGTTGATTCTTATGTCAAGTGGCGCATTGTTGAGCCACGTCGTTTCTTCATCAGCTTCCGTGGTGATCAACGTATGGCTCAAGATCGTTTGAACCAACTTGTAAAGTCAGCCTTAAATGAGGAATTCACGAAACGTACAGTTAGAGAATTGATTTCAGAGCAGCGCGAGCAAGTCATGCAAAATATTCGTAAAAAAGTGGCAGAAGAAGCCGCTGATATTGGTATTGAAATTGTTGACGTCCGTTTGAAGCGCATTGATTTACTCGCCGAAATTAGCGAATCAGTTTTCCGTCGTATGGAAGCAGAGCGCAAGCGAGTGGCTAATGAACTTCGCTCAACAGGTGCTGCAGAGTCTGAAAAGATTCGTGCAGATGCTGAGCGTCAACGCGATGTTATTTTGTCCCGTGCGTATCGTGATGCTCAAACGATCAAAGGTTCTGGCGATGCCACTGCTACAAAACTTTATGGTGAGTCGTTTGGTCGTGATCCTCAGTTCGCTCAGTTTTATAGAAGCTTAGATGCTTATCGCACGAGCTTTAAGACTAAGCAAGATTTGATGATCATTGAGCCGAACTCTGAGTTTTTGAAATTTATGAGAAGCAGTCGTTTAAATGGTTCTAATCCGGCGTCTAAATAATGAATCGTTGGTTGTTACCTGAAAATATCGCTGATGTCTTGCCTTCAGAGGCAAGAAAGATTGAAGAGTTGCGCCGTATCTTATTAGATCGATTCCAAACCTATGGTTTTGAATTGGTGATGCCTCCGATGTTGGAGTATTTAGATTCTTTATTGACTGGCGCTGGACAAGAGCTGAACCTTAAGACTTTTAAGTTGGTCGATCAGCTTTCAGGAAGAACTCTGGGTCTTCGTGCTGATATAACACCTCAGGTCGCTCGTATTGATGCGCATTTACTGAATCGCCAAGGTGTCACCAGACTTTGTTACGCCGGTTCTGTTTTACACACCCTAGCTGCCCCAGGCACAACTTCTCGAGAGCAATTACAACTTGGTGCTGAGATCTATGGGCACGCGGGTTGGGAAGCTGACTTAGAAGTTCAAAAGCTTTTGAATGAGGTGTTAACTCTCAGTCAAATCGGCGATATCACCTTGGATATGAGCCATGCTGGCTTGTTAACAGCTATTTTGGGTGATTTTCAGCCTGACTCAGATGCTTTGAATACACTTTATGGGGCTTTGCAGACCAAAGACTTGCCTGGCTTTAAAGCTTTGCTAGTGAGCTGGCCTAAGCCTATTCAAGAAGCTATTTTGGCTTTGGTGAGCCTCAGTGGTGAGCCTGGTAGTGTTTTAGCCTTAGCTCGTCAAAACTTACCAAAAGTTCCAGGCGTTAAAGCTGCTTTGGATGATCTTGAGCGCTTATGTGGGGCTATGAAGGCTTTACCCAACCCACCAAGCTTGAACCTTGATCTTTCGGATTTAAGAGGCTATCAATATCACAGCGGGGTCATGTTTGCCGCTTACGTGGCAGGTTTACCCGCCGCTATTGCTAGAGGTGGGCGTTACGATATGGTTGGAGCTGCCTTTGGCCGCTCTCGTCCTGCGACAGGATTTTCATTAGATATCATGACCTTAGCTAGACTTTCAAGTATTAGCTCCAAAAAATCAGCCATATTAGCGCCTTGGTCTAATGATGCTTCCTTGACAAAAGAAATCTCAAAACTACGTACTCAAGGGGAGGTTGTAATTCAATTATTCCCTGGTCATGAGCAAGATGGTGATGAGTTTCAATGCGATCGAGAACTTGTCGAGCAAAAAGGTGCTTGGGTCCTTAAGACAAGAGCGTAAAATGCTCTTTTTTGCACCTTCTAATTAATTCTTTCTTTTTGGTTTATATGTCAGCTCAGAAATCAGCCAGCAAGTCTGGCCGCAATGTTGTTGTAATTGGTACCCAATGGGGTGATGAAGGTAAAGGTAAGATTGTTGACTGGTTGACCGATCACGCTGAGGGTGTTGTTCGGTTCCAGGGTGGTCATAATGCTGGCCACACACTCATCATTAATGGCCAAAAGACTATCTTGCGATTGATTCCATCAGGGATCATGCATCCGAGCGTTACTTGTTACATAGGTAATGGCGTAGTGCTCTCACCTGAAGCTCTTTTTAAAGAGATTGGCGAATTAGAAGCTGCAGGCGTGAATGTTCGATCAAGACTGAAGATTTCAGAGGCAACGACCTTAATTTTGCCTTACCACGTAGCGATTGATCATGCCCGTGAAGCTAAGCGCGGCAATGCCAAAATCGGCACAACTGGCCGTGGTATTGGCCCAGCTTATGAAGATAAAGTAGCTCGTCGTGCCTTACGTGTTCAAGATTTATTCTTTCCAGAATCTTTTGCAGAAAAGCTAAAAGAAAACTTGGAGTACCATAATTTTGTATTAACTCAATACTTCAAAGCACCAGCTTTAGACTTTGCAGAAGTAAGAGATGGTATGTTGAGTTATGCAGAACAATTAAGACCTTTGGTAGCTGACGTTTCAAGCGAGTTGGATGCGGTTCAAAAAGCAGGTAAAAATCTGCTTTTTGAAGGTGCTCAAGGGGCTTTGTTGGATATCGACCATGGAACATACCCATTTGTTACTTCATCTAACTGTGTCGCCGGTAATGCGGCAGCTGGCTCCGGAGTTGGACCTAGTAGCCTTCATTATGTTTTAGGTATCACAAAAGCCTACTGTACTCGCGTAGGTTCTGGACCTTTCCCGAGCGAGCTTTACGATCATGACAATCCCAAAGCGCAAGATCCGATCGGATTGCGTTTGGCAGAAGTAGGTAAAGAATTTGGTTCTGTAACAGGTCGTCCGCGTCGCACTGGTTGGTTAGATGCAGCGGCCCTTAAGCGCTCCATTCAGATCAGTGGCGTATCAGGCCTTTGCATGACCAAATTAGACGTTTTAGATGGATTAGACCAAATTGGTTTGTGCGTTGGATACAACCTAGATGGAAAAAAATTAGACGTTTTGCCAAGAGGTTCTGATGCTGTCGCTCGTTGTGAGCCTATTTATGAGACTTTCCCTGGCTGGAAAGGAAGTACAGTGGGTATCCAAGACTGGAATCAATTACCTAAGGAAGCTCAGAGTTATTTGAAACGAGTCGAAGAGGTTGCTTGTGTGCCGATCGCTATGGTTTCAACAGGCCCTGATCGGAATGAAACTATTTTGCTTCAGCATCCTTTCGAAGCTTAAACCGATACTTTTATCCCTAAAGCGCGTTTTAACCCAACGCGCTTTTTCATTGGTATATAGGCTAATTTAACCAATTTCAGTAAATTATAGTCTTCAGAATATTGTGAATTGTCACATTAATATAAGACAATAGGTCATGACTAAAAAAAGTAATAAAGGGACTTTGGCACTATCAGATGCTATAGCCCGACAACTACCAGAAAAGCAAGGAACTGTTCAGGGTCATCGTGACGGCTTTGGTTTTGTTATCCCTGATGATGGCGGTGAAGATGTGTTCTTGAACGAGCGTGAGATGTCTCGTGTCATGCATCAAGATAAAGTCATTATTAAAGTTTCTGGTGTCGATCGCCGCGGACGACCTGAGGGTCAAATCAGTGAAGTATTGATACATGCCAATAAATTTGTCATTGGAAGGTTACTCAATGAAAACGGCGTATTGATTTGCGCTCCTGAAGATAAGCGTATTGGACACGATATTCTGATTCCACCCAAGGGACAGGGTAACGCTAAGTTAAATCAAGTTGTTTCAGTTGAAATCATTGATTACCCAGATAGTTATCGCCAAGCAGTTGGTCGAGTTGTTGAAGTGCTCGGTGAAATCGATGATCCTGGTATGGAAATAGAAATTGCGGTGCGCAAGTATGGTGTCCCACATGAATTTTCTCCAGCTGCTATGAAAGAGGCTGAGTTATTACCAGATGAAATTCGTGAACAAGATCTTGAGGGCAGAATTGATCTAAGAGACATCCCTTTGGTGACGATTGATGGTGAGGATGCTAGGGACTTTGATGATGCCGTTTATTGTGAGCCTGTAGCATGGGGTAAAGATAAAGCTTGGCGTTTGATTGTTGCTATTGCTGACGTATCGCATTACGTCAAGCCAGACCATCCTTTAGACACCGATGCAATTACACGTGCTACATCAGTATATTTCCCGCGTCGTGTTATTCCGATGCTGCCAGAAAAGATTTCAAATGGCCTTTGTTCACTGAAGCCTGAAGTGGATCGCTTATGTATGGTTTGTGATGCTGTGATTGATCTTCATGGTGAAGTACAGGCTTATCAGTTTTATCCAGCTGTCATGCACTCAGCCCAAAGATTTACATACAACACTGTTTGGGAAATTTTAAGCAATTCTAAAGGCCCAGAAGCCGCTAGGTTCAGAGATCTTAAAAAGAATCTAGATCGTCTATACAGCCTTTATAAAGTATTAAGAGCAGCAAGAGATAAACGTGGTGCTATTGATTTTGAAACCACTGAAACTCAGATTATCAGTAACTCATTAGGTAAGATTGAGCGGATCGAGCCTCGTGTTCGTAATGAAGCTCATCGAGTTATTGAAGAGTGTATGTTGGCAGCTAACGTTTGCGCCGCTGACTTTCTAGATAAAAATGGTCACGCATCCTTATTCCGAGTTCATGCTGAACCCTCTGCAGAAAAGTTGATGACTCTTAAGCAAGTTCTAAGAACTGCAGGACTTCACTTAGGTGGCTCAGATAAACCGAGACCCAAGGACTTTGCAAAACTGATTGAAGAGATCAAGCCACGCCCAGATGCCAGTATGTTGCAGTCAGTCGTGCTTAGATCCATGCAACAAGCTGTTTATCAACCGGATAACTATGGACACTTTGGTTTGTCTTATGATGCATATGCTCATTTCACAAGTCCGATTCGACGTTACCCCGATTTACTAGTTCATCGTTCTATCAAAGCGATTCTCGCCAAAAAGAAATATTCACCAGTGATACCTGAGGAAGTCGTGCTTAACTTAGCTATGCCTAAGAGGGGTCCTGGTCGTGTTAATGCTGTCAATGCTAAAAAATCGCACGAAGATGCCAAATCAAATCCTGCAGCAAAAACCACACGTGGTTCTAAAGCCAAAGAAGAAGCTTCAAAAGCACTAGCTGCTTGGTCGCAGTTAGGAGTGCATTGCTCTTCCAACGAGCGTCGTGCTGATGAGGCTTCACGTGATGTTGAAGCTTGGTTAAAGTGTTATTACATGCGTGATCATTTAGGTCAAGAGTATGCTGGCACCATTACTGGTGTTGCTACATTTGGATTATTTGTTCAACTAGAAAGCTTATTCGTCGAGGGCATGATCCACATCAGCGAATTAGGCGGTGACTATTACCAGTATGATGAGGCGCGCCAAGAACTCAGAGGTGAGCGCACAGGCATTCGCTATCGATTAACAGACCGCGTTCATGTGCTGGTTAGTCGTGTTGATTTAGATGCTAGGCGTATTGAATTTAGCTTAGTTAAGCCAGGTTATAAACCAGGCGTTCTAGGTGCTGGAGCTATAGGATCCAGCTCCAGATCTGGCGACCGTTTTTCCGGTAAAGATCGTGGGCAAGGTAACCAGTCAAATCGTGGATCTACTTCTGGCTCACGTTTTGGCCAAGGCCCAGGTAAAGGGCCAAGTAAAGGTACTGGAGCAAAGAAATCATCCTCACGTTCGCGGAGTAGTTCAAGAGCCAATCCGAGTTCAAGTGCTGCTCAAGCAGGCGTTAGACCATTGGGTTCTACAAGCTCTTTAACAGCGGTTGATGAGCTAGCTATTAGACCTACCGCAAAGTCTGCACCAAAGGCATTAGAGGGTGCAGGTAAAAAAACAGCCGCTGCAAAAGCAGGTAAAAAACCAAAAAAAGCCAGTAATGCCAAATCAAAAGGGCATGAATTAAGTATTCGTAAAGGTCGTCGTTAATGTCTGATAAAGAACAAAAAGAAAATATAAAAAAAGATTCAAAGCAGGGTGGTGATGGTAAACAAATGATCTTAGGCTTTCATGCAGTGATTGCAAGATTGCGCCAAGACCCAGAATCTTTAAGAACTGTTTATGTTGATCCAGCGCGCCGTGATCGTCGCATGCAAGACTTCATTAAATCTGCTGAGCCGATCTTGGGTAGAAGATTGCATCAAGCTGATACGGAACGCTTAAGAACTCTTGCAGGTAATGATCGCCATCAGGGAGTTGTTGCTTTTGCAGACACGATTTCAAAAGTTCAGACCTTAGATGAGTTGTTGGACGCACTTCAAGGCCCAGCATTATTATTAATTTTAGATGGCGTGACTGATCCACATAATTTAGGAGCCTGCCTCCGTGTAGCTGACGGTGCAGGAGTTGATGCCGTGATTGTTCCTAAGGATCGTTCAGCTCACTTAAATGCAACTGTGAGTAAAGTAGCCAGTGGTGCAGCAGAGACCATGCCTTTAATCGCTGTAACCAATTTAGCAAGAACCATGCGAGATCTTCAAGAGGCTGGTGTTTGGTTAATTGGTACGGATGACCAATCAGAAAAAACTCTTTACGATATTGATTTGAGTGGACCTGTAGCAATCGTGATGGGTGCTGAAGGTGAGGGTATGCGCCGCCTAACTCGCGAGACTTGCGATGAGTTAGTCAAAATACCCATGTCAGGCGGTGTTGAAAGTCTTAACGTTTCGGTAGCCAGCGGTGTTTGTCTATACGAAGCAAGACGCCAAAGAATGCTTAAGGGTATTTAAGAGTGTCTCAGTTTTTTATCTTAAATAAAGATAAATAAATTTAGGCTTGTAAAACTTTCTCAAGCTTTTCAATATCGGTGCAAAACAATCGGATCCCCTCTGATAGTTTTTCAGTTGCCATAGCATCTTGGTTTAACTGATAGCGGAATGACTTTTCATCTGCATGGATTTCATCAATACTCATCAACTGAGATAGATCAACTCTCAAGGCAGCTTGTAAAGAATCATTCTTACTTTGGAGTTCGGCCAGTAATTCCGGGCTAATGGTTAATAAATCACAACCAGCTAAGTTGGTGATTTGGCCGATATTTCTAAAGCTGGCCCCCATGACTTCGGTTTTAATTCCAAATCTCTTGTAGTAGTGATAAATATTTTTGACTGATACAACTCCAGGATCATTAGCGCCACCATGAATTTTATCACGCCACTCAGATCCAAGAGATTTTTTGTGCCAATCTGTGATGCGACCAACAAAGGGAGAAATCAACTGAGCTTTAGCATCGGCACAAGCAACTGCTTGTATCAAACTGAACAAGAGGGTCATATTGCAGGTGATACCTTCGGCCTGCAGAATTTTGGCTGCCTGGATACCTTCCCAAGTACTAGCAATTTTAATGAGGATCCTATTTTTAGAGATACCTTTTGATTCATAAGCAGAGATAATCTCTCGTGCTTTTTGAACGGTAGCTTCAGTATCAAAGGAAAGACGAGCATCTACTTCAGTCGAAACCCGACCAGGGACGATCTTCAATATCTCCATACCAAACGCCACGAGCAAAGCATCAATCACTTGATCGACTGGCTGACCAGAAGTATCACTTTTAACCTTTTGAATCAGGTTTTGATAACTAAGTAGTTGAGCAGCTTTTAGGATCAGTGATGGATTGGTGGTCGCATCTTGAGGCAAGAAGGCCTTCATGCGCTCAAAGTCACCCGTATCGGCAACCACGGTCGTATATTGTTTTAATTGTTCTAGTAGTGTGCTCATTGGATTATTTTAGAATGTATCTGTGTATAAAATGATTTTTCTAGCAATTTTTACTGAATAATGAAGCCTATTCAACTCTAACAGCCCATAAGCGATTAATGAACATGTTTACTCAGGACCAATTAAAACAAATGGTAGCAGATGCTGCCAAAGATGAAGTTCTAAAAAATATGGCGCCTGGCGGGATCCTAGGGATTGGAACAGGGTCAACTGCCAATTTATTTATAGATGCTTTGGCACCTCATCAAAAGCATTTCGTGGGAGTGGTTTCGAGTTCTCAAGCGAGTACTGATCGTTTAAAAAAGCATGGCTTTATCGTTTTGGATAGTAATACTGTCACCAGTTTGCCGATGTATGTGGATGGCGCTGATGAGATTGATCCAAAGGGTCATATGTTGAAGGGTGGCGGTGGTGCTCTAACACGCGAAAAAATCGTTGCTCAACTTGCCCAATCATTTATTTGTATTTGTGATGCCAGTAAAGAGGTGGATGTGATTGGAAAGTTTCCTGTTCCTGTAGAGGTGATCCCTATGGCGCAAGCTCAGATAAGCAGAGCATTGGAAAAGTTGGGTGGGGTAGTCACTTTAAGAAAAGTGAAGAATAGCGATCAAGTATTTGTGACGGACAATCAGGCTTGGATTTTGGATGTGGCTGGATTAAGGGTAAGCGATCCGGCTGGATTAGAGTCTGAAATCAATCACATCCCAGGTGTTATTTGTAATGGTTTGTTCGCCAGAAGAAAAGCAGATGTTTTATTAATTGGCGGCCCTGATGGTGTCAGGCGTCAAACCTATTAACCTCAAGCTCAGAAAATATAAAACTATAAATAAGGACGCCGAAGCGTCCTTATTTACTAATAATAGCGATAACTAAATATTATTGAGCTTCTGGAACGTAGCCTTGCACACCATCAGCGCCATCACCGTAAAAGTATTTCTCAACTTGTTTGAGTAAGTATTGGCGAGCACGTGTATCAGCCATATTGAGCCTATTCTCGTTGATTAACATGGTTTGATGCTTCAACCAGCCAGCCCATGCCTCTTTAGAAACCTCTTGCCATAGCTTCTTACCTATTTCGCCTGGCATGGGTGCGAAGTCTAAGCCTTCAGCTTCTTTGTTTAACTTAATACATTGAACCATTCGAGTCATCGTGCTACTCCATCATTACTTAAGTGATTAATTATAGTTTTTTAATTAAAACCATGGATTTACGCTCCCAGTTATAGAGTTCTTTACGCTCTACTGGAAGATCATCAACGCTGGCACGAACAAAGCCACGTTTTAAAAACCAATGCTCTGTTCTTGTTGTAAGAACAAATAATTTATCAAGACCCGCAGCCTTAGCTCTGGCTTCGATTCTTTTTAATAAACGCTCACCATCACCTGATTCTTGGGCTTTCGGATCGACCGCTAAGCAGGATAATTCACCGACACCGTTGGCGTAGGTGAGTAGTGCTGCACAACCAAAGAGAACCCGATCATGCTCAATCACTGAGAAATGAGTAATATCACGCTCGATAACGTCACGACCACGTGCAACGAGGATGCCCTCGTCGCCTAGCGGCTCGATCAATTGCAAAATACCACCCACATCATCTAAATTGGCCTCACGCAGGTGCTCGATATCAGACGCGGCAATCATGGTGCTAATACCGTCATGCGTAAAGAGTTCTTCTAAAAGAGCGCCATCACGATCATGAGGAAGCAGGTGAACTCGACTGACACCAGACCTAATAGCGCGAATGGCGTTTTGTAAGAGAACCTTGAGATCTGCCTCATCCAAAGTGAGGTCAGCAATATGCTCTTCTAATTGACGCAAAGAAAACTCTTTGATGAGCTCACCATCTGAATTGGTAATGCCGTTATATTCGGTTAAGAAAATCAGCTTATCAGCCTTCACTGCCATGGCTGCTGCTGTTGCAACATCTTCATAAGCAATATTGAATGCCTGACCCGTTGGAGAGAAACCAAGGGGAGACATCAAAACAATCTTGTTATTGATTAATGAATGATGAATGGACTCTGAATCAACCTTGCGAACTAAACCGGTATGTATGAAGTCAACGCCATCAACAATACCGACTGGTCTAGCAATAATGAAATTGCCTGAAATGACGGAAATACGAGAGCCCGCCATAGGTGTATTAGGCAAACCTTGACTAAAGGCCGCTTCGATATCAAGACGTAATTCACCTGAGGCTTCTTTAGCGCACTCAAGCGCAGCAGGGTCGGTAATTCGGTAGCCACTCATGGCGCCAGTGCCATAGATGCTGCTTACTTTTCTTAGATCTAATTGTTCTTGGACTTGCGGACGAGAGCCATGAACCAGCACAATACGCATGCCCATAGCATGAAGCATGGCAACATCTTGTATTAAAGCTTCTAAACCGCCTTTTTGCACCAGTTCACCGGCAAACCCAATCACAAAGGTTTTACCTCTAAAACTGTGGATGTAGGGAGCTACATCGCGCAGCCAAGCAACGAAGGGAAAATTATTTTGGACTTGATTAGTAGGCATAGTGGAAAATTATAGGGTGCAACCAGTAAAAATGACTAAAAATTTGAAAATTCTGTTTCCTGAGGCTTTGCCGGTATCCGGACAGCGGGAGAGGATTACTCAAGCTTTGGAGCAGAATCAGGTCATTATTGTATGTGGCGAAACTGGTTCTGGAAAGACCACCCAGCTACCAAAGATCTGTTTGGCAATGGGTCGAGGCCGCGCGAATGGTACTGAAAAACTGATTGGACACACTCAGCCAAGGCGCATTGCTGCCACATCTACCGCTAAGAGAATCGCTCAAGAACTAGGTAGTCCAATAGGCGAGGATGTGGGCTATCAGGTCCGTTTCGCAGATAAAACAAGCTCAACCGCCTCTATTAAGCTTATGACGGATGGTATTTTGTTAGCTGAGACCCAGCGTGACCCTATGCTCAATGCCTATGACACCATCATCATCGATGAGGCCCATGAGCGTAGTTTAAATATTGATTTCTTATTAGGTTACTTGAGGCTGTTATTACCAAAGCGGCCGGATTTAAAGATCATCGTGACATCTGCCACTATTGACGCAGACCGTTTTGCAAGACACTTTGGTACTCCAGATCATCCAGCTCCAGTGATTGAGGTTAGTGGGCGTTTGTTTCCTGTAGAGCTTCGTTATCGCGCACTACAAATTGAGGGCAAAAAAGACACAAGAGAAATCCCTGAAGCAGTGGTTGATGGGATTAATGAATTATGGGGTCAGGGCTCTCAAAGTTCTGGCGATATATTGGTTTTTTTGCCCGGTGAGCGAGAGATTCGGGATTGTGCAGAGGCCATTAGAAAAGACCATGTTCTCAGTCAACGTTTCCACGCAGAGGTATTAAGTCTATTTGCTCGTCAGTCCGTAACTGAACAGGAGAAAGTTTTCCAAGGTGGTGGTGGCCGACGCATCATATTAGCAACCAATGTGGCAGAAACATCCTTAACGGTTCCTGGCATTCGTTTCGTGATTGATGTGGGGCTTGCTAGGGTTAAACGCTATTCGTACCGTAATAAAGTAGAGCAACTTCAAGTAGAGGCTATTTCACAAGCTGCTGCTAATCAAAGAGCCGGTCGTTGTGGTCGCGTTTCTGATGGTATTTGCATCAGACTTTATGCTGAGAGTGATTATTTAGCGCGCCCTAAATTTACCGATCCAGAGATTTTAAGAAGTTCGCTAGCGGCAGTCATACTTCGCATGCGTGCCCTTAAGTTGCCACGGATACAAGACTTTCCTTTCATCGAGCCTCCGATGGGTCGCGCTATTACCGACGGTATTCAATTGCTTGAAGAGTTAGGTGCGATGGAGTCTGAAGGGCCTCGTCAGGGTGCCTTAACCCCCATCGGTAAGCAGTTGGCAGCTTTGCCATTAGATCCTCGCGTGGGTCGTATGTTGTTAGCAGCCAAAGAACATCAAGCTTTACGAGAGGTTTTGATCATTGCCACAGCTATGGCTAGCCAGGATCCTAGAGATCGACCGATGGAATATGCTCAGGCTGCAGATGCAGCTCACAAAACTTTTGCTGATGAACGCTCTGAATTTTTATCTTTTGTGAAAATTTGGGATTGGTATCAAGAGGTACTAGTCCATAAGCAAAGTAACCGTCAATTAGAACAACTTTGTAAAAGTAAATTTATTTCACCAAGACGGATGCGTGAGTGGCGAGATGTTCACGGACAGCTACATCGTTCATTGATTGAGCAGGATTGGAAAGAAAATGAATCAGCGGCTACTTTTGAACAAATCCACTTATCCTTACTAACAGGATTGCTAGGTAATATTGCCAAAAAATCTGAAGATGATAAAAATGGTCCAGGTATCTATGAGGGTGCTAGAGGGATTAAATTAAATATCTGGCCAGGCTCAACGATTGGGAAAAAAGCAGGTGCATGGATTTTGGCATCTGAGTTAGTTGAAACGAGTCGATTATTTGCAAGAACAATTGCCAAGATAGAGCCTCAATGGGTAGAAAAAGTAGCGGCACACCGATTGCTTAAATCATGGAGTGATCCATTTTGGGACAGTCGACAGGGTGAGGTGATGGCTCATGAGAGAGGAACACTTTATGGGCTGCCTATTTACCACGGTCGTAAAGTGCGTTTCTCACCCAAAGATCCAGAAGAGGCGCGCCGTATCTTTATTCAAAGAGCATTGGTTGAGGCTGAGCTATTAGGTCAGATTGAAGCAGCCAACTCTCAAAAACAATCCGGCTCGATCCTTTCTTTTTTCTGGCACAACCAGTCATTAATTAAGCAAATCGAAGCTTTAGAACACCGCTCTCGACGTCAAGATGTCTTGGTTGATGAGGAGCTGTTATATGCTTTTTATGATCAGCACTTATCCACTGATGTACTAAGTCGAGTAACACTTGAGACCTGGTTAAAGTCAGATGTTAAAAATCCAATTTTATTGAAGTTAGATAAATCTGATTTGATGCGTCATGAGGCGGCAGGTATCACTTTGGATCGCTATCCTAAAACCATGAAGATGGCGGGTGGTGAAGTCCAACTCAGTTATCACTTTGAGCCTGGCAGCCCCAAAGATGGTGTCACGATGATTGTGCCCTTAGCACTATTGAACCAAATTGATCAACGTCGTTGTGAATGGTTAGTTCCCGGTCTCTGTATTGAAAAAACACAGTTATATATCAAGTCGTTGCCGCAAAAATTAAGAAGAAATTGTGTGCCGCTGCCAGAGTACTCCAAGAAATTTGTGGAGCGTTTAACCGAGGCAAATGCTTTTGGTGAGGGTGATTTTCTAGAAGCTCTGATTGCAGATATTCGTATTAACACTCAAGTTCAAACTCATCGCGCTGACTACCGCCCTGAAAATCTTCCGGTACATTGTTTTATGAATTTTCGTTTAGTTGATGAGTACGGCAGGCAAATTGATTTGGATCGCAATCTTGGAAAACTGCGCTCGGAGCATGCTCAATCTGCTAGAGATGTATTTCAAGAAGTGGCGGCTAGTGCTGTAAGTCAATTGCAAACCCAAGATCAAAGCCAAGTTCGGGGACTTCAATCTCTTCAAGCACTGAAGGGTTTAAAAACTTCAGATCAGAATGTACGATCTAACGCCTCAACGATGGTTGCCCAACACAAACCATCCGCTGGGTCCATGCCTTCTTTATCCCAAACAGAGCAAATTAAGGATTGGTGCTTTGGTGAATTACCTGAGATGTTGGAAATTAAAAGAGGTAAGCAAACGCTTTATGGTTATCCAGCATTAGTTGATCATCAAACACATTGCGATATTGAGGTATTTGATGATCCTGAGATGGCCAGAAGAAATCATCGTCAGGGTTTGAGGCGATTGTTTGCATTACCAATGAAAGAAACTATTAAATCTCTTCATAAGCAGTTACCAGGAGCTAGAGACTTAAGTTTACTTTTCATGAACATTGGCTCGTCTGATGAGCTGATGACGCAAATTATTGAGCTTGCTCTTGATCGTGCTTGTTTAACTGAGCCGCTACCAAACAATGAGTCATCATTTAAAGAGCGTCTAGATACTGGTAAGCCTAAGTTGGCACTAATTGCCCAAGAGATCGCTCGACACGCTCTAGCAAGTCTTCAGGCATTTGCAGATCTTCAGAAAAAAATGGCTGCTTTAAAAGCATTATCAAGTTCTGCGCATGCAGATGTGAGTGCTCAAGTTCAAAAATTGATTCATGCCCAATTTTTAGCTGAAACTCCCTACGAATCTTTGGTGCATATTCCAAGGTATCTTAAAGCTATTTTGTTGAGGATTGAGAAGTTAAGAACAAATCCTAGTCGTGATGCTCAACTTCAAACAGAGTGGCAATCCATTTACAACCCATGGCTTAAGTTGATTCAGTCTCAAAAAGTTTATGGTGGATCTGTTGATGGCCGACTTGATGACATCCGCTGGCAGTTAGAGGAGTTACGTGTTGCTCTTTTCGCACAAGAATTGAAGACCCCCACGCCTATGTCGACCAAGCGTTTGCAGAAAATCTTAGAGAGTCTACGTAAATAAATTTCTTCTTACTTAATTAATTAAGGTCTTGCTGTATTGTTATACTTATAAAAAATATAAGCAATTAACTCGATTTAATAACGCATCTAATTTAAGGAGAAAAATGGTTATCTTTGATACATTGCAATCTGTCAATGATTTGACTGAGTCAGGAATGGATATACAGCAAGCCAAATCAATAACAGGCCTTTTTAAAAAATTGATTGAAGGTTAATACACTCATCTGGCAACAAAGCAGGACCTAGAAAAACTGTCTACGGAATGTAAGCTTGAAATCAATGCAGTTAAGTCCGAAATAAAGTCTATTAAGTGGATGTTAGGTGCTTTCGGAACTGTTGTCATAGCGGCGATTGTTCAGCATAACTTCATTCATTCATAGAACTCAAGCTTGCAGCTTGAGTTTGGAGCTAAAAATTGGCTAATTGAATTGAATTGATAGGTTAATCTTTTATCAACAAAATCTTTAGTGTTTTTATGACTTTTAGCGTTTTGAGTCTTAAAATAAGAGGATGCTTAATTCATCCTCTTCACTAAACATTAAAATAACGTCTTTATTGGCCCTAGCGCTGAGTTTGACTGCTTTTGCGAGTATCTCTGTTAACTCTAAAGTTCCTGAAACTAAAACTGAGGACAGAAAAACTGCGATTGTTCTCAATTCTGGTGAGGCCAGTGTTAGTTTGATTGATATGAGCACCCGTCAGGTCTATAAAACCTTCCCAATTGGTAAAGAGCCACATCATTTAATGATTACCCCTGATCAAAAGTCAGTTTTGGTGGCAAATGCTGCAGGAGATGATGTTGTCTTTTTAGATCCTAAGACTGGAGATGTACAACGTCGATTACCAAATATTATTGATCCATACCATATTGGCTATTCGCCAGATAAGAAATGGTTTGTTGCCGCAGGTAATCGCTTAGATCGTGTTGATATTTACAAAGCCAATGGTCAAGAGCTGACAATGAGTAAGATTGTCAAAGCATCAAAAACACCTAGTCACATCACTTTTACATCTAACAGTAAGATCACTTTTGTAACATTGCAAGACTCTGATGAATTGATTGCTATCGAGCTATCTTCTCAAGAGATTCTTTGGCGTATGCCAATTGGCAAGATGCCTGCAGGTGTTTGGATGACTCCCGGGGATAAATATTTATTAATTGGATTAACCGGTTCTGATAGCGTTCAGGTCATCGACTGGAAAAATCAAAAGATTATTAAAGAGATTAAAACTGGCAAAGGCGCGCACAACTTCAGACCTTTGGGCGATAAGCGCCATATATTCCTGACTAATCGCGTTGATTCAACGATCAGTATTTTAGATATGGTTAAGCTAGAAAAGGTCGCTGATATCACTGGGCTTCCATCAGGGCCGGATTGCATGGATATAACACCCGATGGTAAAGAGTTATGGGTCACATTTCGATTTGCTAAAAAGGTTGGAATTATTGACATTGCCAGCAGAAAGCTGATCTCAACTATTCCTGTTGGTAAAAGTCCTCATGGCATATTTTTTCACCCAAGCGCTCCATGGCAATAACCAGCGACTTTTTAGCTAACCAGGACAGAGACTAGCTTGAAGATTTTTTTGTTCTCGCTCTATTTCCTAAGTGCTGCTACTTTCGCCGCAACTTGTAATAAGCCGGTTTATTTAACATTTGATACGGGTAATATGGCTGTTGCGGAGTATGTCGCTAGCACTCTTAATAAGCATCAAGTTAAAGCCACATTTTTTTTGGCTAACGAAAAAACCAAGCGAGGAGATTTTTCTCTTGATGATTCTTGGTCTTCTTTTTGGAAAAATTTAAAAAAAGAAGGGCATGCCTTTGGTAACCATACCTATCAACATACTTATTTCATCAATGATTTAGATAATTATAAAGTCATGGTCAGACCTCAGTTTGGACCCTATGCAGGTAAGAAGGTGACTGTTGATCAACCGAATTTATGCAGTGAATTGCAATTAGTGAACGAACGTTTTAAGAAAATGACTGGCTCACCTTTGGATCCTATTTGGAGAGCTCCCGGTGGGAAAGTTTCTCCTCAATATATCGAAATGGGACATATCTGTGGCTATACCCATATAGGCTGGTCCCCAACTGGGTTTTTAGGTGATGAGCTGTCCTCTGAAAAGTTCTCTAATAAGCACCTTTTAGATAAAGCTCTGAGAGAAATACGTTCTGGTGATGTGTTGATGGCGCATTTGGGGATTTGGTCTAGGGAAGACGCTTGGGCTCCTGCCGTCCTAGAGCCCCTGATTATTGGTTTGAAGGAAAAAAGTTTTTGTTTTGAAACTATTAATCAAACCAAGCGTAATTCTCAATTTTCTAGAATAATCCAGTAAATGGACACATTGCTTACCTGGTATTCAAACATTCAAGAGTGGATGATGCAAAACATCGTTTTGCCAACACTCTATGCAACCAATGGGATGGGTCACGCTGATGATGCAGTGACTGGTCTTGATTGGTTTCTCTTGGGGGCCATTCAAATAATAGTGATTGCTTTAATTTTTAAGCCCATTGAGTCTTTAATTCCTGCTGAAGATCCCAGTAAACATATTAAAAAAAATCTACAAATTTCGGATGTTTTTTACACTTTAATTCATCGCTTAGGAATTTTTAAGCTGGTTCTTTTTTTAGCTTTTTCAAATTTATTCTTTTGGTTTGATGCTCAACTTCATGATGTCGGTTTCAAACAATTTAATGTTGAAAATTGGATTCCTGGAATAACCTCTATTCCGCTAATTAGTTTTTTAATTTATTTAATAATTATTGATTTCTTTGAATACGTTTACCACCGTTCTTCACATAAATTAAATTGGTGGTGGCAGCTTCATACCTTACATCATAGCCAGCAATATATGACAGCTTGGAGTGATAACAGAAATCATATATTGGATGATTTGATGCACGCTGCATTTTTTGCAGTATTAGCATTGATGATTGGAGTTGAGCCAATCCAATTCCTTTGGATCATTGCATTAGGTCAACTAATACAAAGCTGGCAGCATGCTAATTTAAACTTAGACCATGGTTGGTTTAAATACGTGTTGATATCACCGAAATATCATCGTCTACACCATGCGGTTAGCATGGGTTACGAAGTTGAGGGTCGCCCCGGAATACTGGGCGGTTGCAACTTTGGAATTCTTTTTCCTTGGTGGGATATGGCTTTAGGAACTGCTCGCTTTAGCCAGGAAGTTCATCCAACAGGCGTTAGAGGGTTATCAGTATCTAACAATCCTCTTCTTCATCAGTGGCATGGTTTAGTGCATTGTTTTAAATCATTGCTTTCAAAATAAATCTGAAGGTACAACTTGTTTAGATCATTCGGCTTGGCTCTTATTGGATTACTTCATCCTAGAATTATTTGGCTCACCTTTAGGCCATTCATCCTATTGAGTCTTCTTTGGGGAATTCTTTTTTATTTCATCTGGGAAAAATCTATTGCCATCATGAGCGATTTGATTACCAACTCATTTATTACATCATGGCTTGCAGATTTGATGACAACTGCTGGTTGGGATGAGCTGCGTGCTGTAGTTGCACCGCTGTTATTTGTAGGTCTCTTAATTCCAATAATTACCATTTCACTCTTAATTTTTATTGCGTTCACATCAGTTCCTGGGGTGGTGAAGCATTTATCCAAACAAAAACATTACCTATCTATGTATGAGGCAAATGGTGGGGGATTGCTGGGCAGTATTGGCTATTCATTTATCTCTATTTTGATTTGTATGGTTTTACTATTAATGACCTTACCTTTTTGGTGGATGCCTCCTATGGTTGCGATCATTCCGCCATTGTTATGGGGTTGGTTGACGATGCGATTGATGACTTATGATGTCCTTGCTCAACATGCCAGCGCCAAAGAGCGGGCTGCTCTGATAGGTAAACGCAAATGGACTCTATTTACAATGGGAGTCATTTCTGGATTGATGGGTGCAGTTCCAACTTTCTTTTGGGCAACATCAGCATTTGCTTTGGTATTCTTTCCGATTGTTTCTATTTTTGCTCTTTGGGTTTACTCCATGGTTTTTATCTTCTCATCACTATGGTTTGCACACTACCTATTAGAAGAGCTACGTTTAGAAAGGCTTAACGGAGTCATTGATGTCTCTTAACTCGAATAAAAGAAAATTTAGATTGTTGGTTATTGGCGATGAGATTTTGTCGGGTAAGCGACAGGATAAACATATGTCAAAACTGATCGAACTTTTATCTGATAGAAGTCTCTCTTTGAGCCACGTTGAGTTTGTTGCAGACGAGCGTGGGGCGATTACAGAAGTTTTAAAGCGAAGCTTTGCAAGTGGCGATATCGTTTTTAGTACAGGAGGCATCGGTTCAACACCTGATGACCATACAAGGCAATGCGCTGCAGCTGCTTTAAGCGTGGAATTAGTTTTGCATCCTGAAGCTCAGCAATTAATTACTCAGAGAATCATTACTAACGCCGATGGTGACCCTGTCAAATTGGACCTTACTACAAGAGAAAATCTTCAACGCATGAAGATGGGTGAGTTTCCAATAGGTAGTGAAATTATCCCCAACTCCTATAACCAGATCCCTGGCTTTAGTATTCATGAGCATTATTTTATGCCTGGCTTTCCGGTGATGGCTGAGCCTATGATGATTTGGGTTTTGGACCACCTTTACTCTGAGCTTTGTCACAAGCAAGATCATCTTGAGCGTAGTTTTATCGTTCCTCTAGCAATGGAAGCTAATTTGACCCCCTTAATGGAAAATATTGAGAGTCGTTTTCCTGCTGTTAGGGTTTTTAGTCTGCCATCTGTAGGGGATCCCAAAAGATCAGGTATTTTCGCTAGGCGCCATATTGAACTGGGTGTTAAAGGTCAGACTATTGAGGTTTTACGAGCTTTACCCATTTTGCAGCAAGGTGTTCATGATTTAGGTCACGAAACTCATGATTTGCCCGTCAATGGTGCCGTTTCTGGCTCTTAAGTAATTTGGGGCATAATTGCACCAAAATAGTGCAATTAAGTTTTATTTCATGGATTTTATTAGCCTAAAATGCTGGAAAGTTATGAAGTTTGTTTTGGCATGCTTCGTGCATGATTTGTATTAGCAGGTTATTTGATGAAGTTTTTGAATAACTTATTTGAGATTGTTTAACAGGAGATTTGCATGACCACGAAGACCGTCGCAGATGTAATGAAGCTTGCGAAAGAAAAAGAAGTTACTTTTGTAGACTTCCGTTTTACAGATACCAAAGGTAAAGAGCAGCACGTATCAGTACCTGTTTCTCACTTTAACGAAGATAAATTTGAGAGCGGTCATGCATTTGACGGCTCTTCAATCGCTGGCTGGAAAGGCATTGAAGCATCAGATATGTTGTTGATTCCTGATCCAACAACAGCTTATATTGATCCATTCTACGAAGAGCCAACATTGGTTCTTTCATGTGACGTTATTGAGCCATCAGATGGTAAAGGTTATGACCGTGATCCACGATCTATCGCTAAACGCGCTGAAGCCTACTTAAAGAGCACAGGCATTGGTGATACAGCTTACTTCGGTCCAGAGCCAGAGTTCTTTGTATTTGATAGCGTGACTTGGGGCAATGACATGCAAGGTTGTTTCTTCAAAGTTGAGTCTGAAGAAGCTAACTGGTCATCTGCAACAACATTTGAGCATGGTAATACTGGTCACCGTCCAGGTAAAAAGGGCGGTTATTTCCCAGTAGCTCCAGTAGATACATTCCAAGATATGCGTTCTGAAATGTGTTTGATTCTTGAGTCACTTGGCATTCCAGTTGAAGTTCATCACCATGAAGTTGCTGGTCAAGGTCAAAATGAATTAGGTACTAGATTTAGCACATTAGTTCAACGTGCTGACTGGACTATCTTGCAAAAGTACGTGATTCAAAACGTTGCTCACGCTTACGGTAAGACAGCGACATTTATGCCTAAGCCAATCGTTGGTGACAACGGTTCAGGTATGCACGTTCACCAGTCAGTCTGGAAAGACGGTCAGAACTTGTTCGCAGGCAACGGCTACGCTGGGTTGTCAGATTTAGCTTTGTACTATATTGGTGGCATCATCAAGCACGCACGTGCATTGAACGCTATTACAAATCCAGGTACAAACTCATACAAGCGTTTAGTTCCAGGCTTTGAGGCACCAGTTAAGTTAGCTTACTCAGCACGTAACCGTTCTGCATCAATCCGTATTCCTCACGTAGCTAATCCTAAGGGTCGTCGTATTGAGACTCGTTTCCCGGATCCTTTGGCAAACCCATATCTATGTTTCTCTGCATTGATGATGGCTGGTTTGGATGGTATTCAAAACAAAATTCATCCAGGTGAAGCTGCAGACAAGAACTTGTATGACTTGCCGCCAGAAGAAGATGCAAAGATTCCAACGGTATGTAACAGTTTGGATCAGGCTCTTGAGGCATTAAATGCTGACCGTGAGTTCTTAACTCGTGGTGGTGTATTCACTAACTCAATGCTTGATGCTTACATCGAATTGAAAATGGAAGAAGTTACACGCTTCCGTATGGCTGCTCACCCAGTCGAATTCGATATGTACTATTCACTCTAATCGAGAGAATAGAGTAAAGGATCGCGCAGGTATGTTGCGCAAACCAGCAAAAGGGGCAGCTACAGCTGCCCTTTTTTCTCCCTACTCAGCATGGGATCAGTTGCCCAATGCTATGTTGGTAGTTGATTACGACCATCGAATGGTTGTTTACGCTAATCCAATGGCTGAAATGAGTCTTGATATTTCACGGAAGATATTGGAGGGGTTAAGCATCCAGGATTTGTTTGGGCAATCTCAAGAATTGATAAAAATGCTTGATGCTGTTCATGGAGAGCAGATTGATGTTCAGAGACAAGATCTTCAATTAGGACCAGGACCATCAAGGCCAGACCATCAACCCATCATGGCTCATGCTGTAGTTGCTAGATTGGACGACCCTAACTTAGTTTTAATTGAGTGGCTACCTCTGGATAGGCAGTTACGTAGCGAAAGAGATGCTAGGTTAGTTCAGCAAGTAGAGGCTAACAAAAGTTTGATGAGGAATTTAGCCCATGAGATAAAAAATCCATTGGGTGGTATCAGGGGTGCAGCACAGCTTTTGGAGTTTGAGCTCCCTGACCGCAGTCTTCACGAATACACCCAAGTCATTATTAAAGAATCAGATCGACTTCAATCCTTGGTTGATCGCTTGTTAGCACCTCACAAAAAGCAGCATATTGATGACTTCGTCAATATTCATGAGGTATTAGAGCGGGTCAGGAGCTTGGTATTGGCAGAGTTCCCGCAAGGGCTCACGATTCAGCGTAACTATGACATTAGTTTGCCTGATCTTTTGGGCGATAAAGAGGCTTTGATTCAGGCAGTTTTAAATGTTGTTCACAATGCTGCTCAAGCTTTAACAGAGCAAATAGCTCAGGGAACTGCAGTGATCGAGTTACAAACCAGAGTTGCTAGAAATGTAACTATTAGTAAACAAAGATACAAACTGGCACTAGACTTGCATATAAAAGATAACGGCCCTGGAATACCGGAAGAAATTAAAGATAAGATATTTTTTCCCTTGGTTTCAGGTAAGGAGGGCGGTAGTGGTTTAGGTCTGACGTTAGCTCAAACATATATCCAACAACATTTTGGATTTATTAGCTGTACAAGCACACCTGGATCGACAAACTTTCAAATGCAAATGCCTTTCCGTATTAAAAGCGGTGATGCTTAATCAGTATTGGATAAGAATATGAAACCAGTTTGGATTGTGGATGATGATCAATCAATACGCTGGGTATTGGAAAAAGCGCTACAACGCGAGCAAATCCCCTATCGAAGCTTCAGCAATCCTCAAGATGTCTTGGATGCCTTTGATGAGAAACTAGAACCACAGGTTCTAATTTCTGATATTCGTATGCCAAGAGGGAATGGCATTGATCTATTACAACAAGTGAAAGCTGAGCATCCCAATGTGCCAGTGATCATCATGACTGCTTATTCAGATCTTGACTCAGCTGTTTCCTCATTTCAGAGTGGAGCTTTTGAATACATTACCAAGCCATTTGATTTAACCAAAGCAATTGAATTAATCCGTCGTGCTATTGATGAAAGTCTGCGTTTACAAAATCAAACTAAAGATGTTTTAGATAAGATGCAAGAAACTACGGAGATTCTCGGTCAAGCCACTGCGATGCAGGATGTCTTTAGAGCGATTGGTCGTTTATCTCAGTCTAATGTCACGGTTCTGATAACTGGGGAATCTGGTTCTGGTAAAGAACTCGTTGCAAAAGCTCTTCATAAGCATAGTCCTAGAGCTTCAGGCCCTTTTATTGCACTAAATACTGCTGCTATTCCTAAAGATTTATTAGAGTCTGAATTATTTGGCCATGAGCGTGGAGCATTTACAGGTGCTCAGGCAATGAGGAGAGGCCGCTTTGAACAAGCAGATGGCGGAACTTTATTTTTAGATGAAATTGGTGATATGCCTTTCGATCTACAAACGAGATTGTTACGTGTGTTATCTGATGGTCATTTTTATCGTGTTGGTGGACATGATCCAATTAAAGCTAATGTGAGAGTGATTGCGGCAACTCATCAAAACTTAGAAACTAGAGTGTCTGAAGGATTATTTAGAGAAGATTTGTATCACCGTCTCAATGTGATTCGTTTAAGGCTGCCATCACTACGTGAGCGTCGCGAAGATATTCCTCTATTGGCTAGACACTTTATGCAAACATCAGCTAAGTCATTAGGTATGGATCCTAAACGCCTTGCTGATGATGCATTGGAAGCAATTGCAAAATTACCATTTCCGGGTAATGTTAGACAATTAGAAAATTTATGTCATTGGTTAACTGTGATGGCACCGGCTCAAGTCGTTGGGGCTCAAGATCTACCTCCTGATGTGGTCGTTATGGGAGCCGATCTTCCTGAAGGTATCTCTACTTCTGAATTAATCACAAACCATAAAGCAATTAATCCAAGTGATTGGGAATCAGCTGTGGCCCTTGTTGCTAAACAACTGTTACAAAATGGCACCAGGGAAGTTTTTAGTGTCTTGGAGTCAAAATTTGAAAAAGCTATTCTTGTTGCAGCTCTTGAGGTGACAAGGGGTCGAAGAGTTGAGGCTGCAGAACGGTTGGGGATTGGTAGAAATACGATTACACGTAAATTACAAGAGCTTGAGATTGATATTTAAAAAGTTTTTTCTTTATAAATAATTCTTAAGCTCTATTTTTTAATTGCCGTTCATAATAGTGTTTTCAAATTAATTTATACAGATTATGTCCTCAATACGCATCGCTACTTGGAACGTCAACTCTATTAAAGTTCGTTTGCCACATTTATTGCAGTGGTTGAGCTCTCAGGAGAAAAAAGATGCACCTATTGACGCTCTTTGCCTCCAAGAATTAAAGTTAACTGAAGATAAATTCCCTTATGCTGAGTTAGATGCTGCTGGTTACTATGCTTTAGTAGCAGGTCAGAAGACATACAATGGTGTTGCTTTGTTATTAAAAAAATCTTCACTGGCAGCTACAGCACAAGACTCTGAAACGGCATTTCTATCTCCCCAGAAAAACAATCCTAAATTTCAGGATGAGCAGCAGCGGATTGTTGCGGCAACAGTTGCATTTAAAGGTCGTCAACCGATTAGGTTGATCTCTGCCTACTTTCCTAATGGACAGGCTCCTGGTACTGAAAAATTTGAGTACAAAATGAATTGGTTAGCTGGCCTTTATGACTGGCTATCTGAAGAGTTAGAGGAGCATTCAAGATTAGCTTTATTAGGTGATTACAACATTGCACCAAGTGATGAAGATGTTCATGACCCTAAAGCGTGGGAAGGTCAAAATCTAGTATCGCCAGAGGAAAGAGATGCATTTACTGGCTTTATTGAATTAGGCCTTCACGATAGCTACAGAATGTTTGAACAGCTCCCCAAAAGCTTTAGCTGGTGGGATTATCGAATGATGGGTTTCCGTCGCAACGCAGGTGTTCGTATCGATCACATTCTCTTGAGCGAAGAGCTTAAAAATGAATGTATAGCTAGCTTTATCGACAAGGTGCCAAGGGGTTGGGAGCAGCCTTCAGACCACGCCCCTGTCATTACAACACTTAGTTAGTTATTTAAAAAGCTAAGCCAAGCCGCCGTGTCGAAGTAGAGCATCAATTTGTGGTTCTCTACCGCGGAAAGCCTTGAACGATTCAGCTGCAGATCGACTGCCACCAACCTCTAAGATTTCTTGGCGGTATCTTTCTCCGGTTGCTTTGTCTAAAACGCTACCTGTTTTTTTAGCGGCCTCTTCAAATGCTGCATAAGCATCAGCCGAAAGAACTTCCGCCCATTTATAACTATAGTAACCAGCCGAGTAACCCCCAGCAAAAATATGGCTAAAAGTATTGGGCCATCTAGAGATATCAGATTGAGGGATGACATGAATATCATCATTGATCGATTTTGATAATGCCAATATATCTCTTGGTTGTGCTTTTTCAGCTTGAAATTCAGAATGTAATTTCCAGTCAGCCATTGAGAAAACTAACTGTCTTAAAGTGCTTATACCATTCTGGAAATTTTTAGCCGCAGTCATTTTTTCAAAGAGCTCTTTTGGTAAAGTCTCTCCTGTTTCAACATGGGCAGTCATCTTTTGTAAGACTTCCCATTCCCAGCAGAAATTTTCCATAAATTGACTAGGGAGTTCAACGGCATCCCATTCAACACCGTTGATACCAGAGACACCTAAAGCACTAACTTGGGTCAGCATATGATGTAAGCCATGACCACATTCGTGGAACATCGTAATGACATCATCATGAGTAATGGTTGGTTGTTGAGTAACGCCATCGATGGTCACTGGAGAAGGGAAGTTGCATACTAAATAAGCAACGGGTGTTTGGATCTCACCATTTGGTAATACCCGGCGACCTCTAGCATCATCCATCCAAGCGCCGCCACGTTTTCCAGGTCTGGCGTAAGGGTCTAAATAAAACTGAGCGACTAAATCACCCTTGTGATTGGTCACCTTGAAAGATTGAACATCTTTATGCCATTTTGCTAATGAGTCCTCTTCAATCTTTACGCCAAATAAAGTTTGAATAATTTCAAATAAACCATTTAGAACTTTAGGAAGAGGAAAGTATTGTTTGACTTCATTTTCAGAAAAAGAATAACGTTCTTGTTTTAGCTGTTCTGATACAAAAGTCATATCCCATGGTTCTAATTGATCAAGCCCGAGCTTTGTTTTTGCAAAGCTTTGCAACTCAGACCAGTCTTTACTACCGTGTGATGCTGCTCTTTTAGCGAATTCATTTAAAAATTGATCTACTTCTGCGACTGTCTTTGCCATCTTAGGGGCAATACTCAGTGCAGCGTAATTTTCGAATCCCAACATACGAGCTTCCTCATTTTTTAACTTGAGTTGTGCCAACATATTATTGGTGTTGTCCCACTCTTGTTTGCCACTACCATAGTTTGGTGCTAGATCTGATGCTCTCGTAACGTAGGCTTGATAAAGAGTTTTTCTGAGTGAGCGACTCTCTGAAAACTGCATGACAGGGAAATAAGATGGAAAGTGAAGAGTAAATGCCCAGCCTTCAAGCTCTTTTGAGGTGGCGAGTTCTTTGGCTGCCGCTATGGTATCTTCAGGCAATCCCTTTAATTCTCCTGGATCGGTAATTAAGTGCACGAAGCTATCTGTGGCATCTAAAACGTGATCAGAAAACTCTTTGGCAAGCTTAGCTTGTTCATCTTGAATTTCAGCAAAGCGGGGTTTTTGATCGGAATCTAACTCGGCGCCACCAAGGCGGAAGTCCCGTAAAGAATTTAGGATGACTTTTTGTTGTGCACCATTCAAAATTTTGAAGTCTGCTGACTCACTCAACTCTTTATATTTTTTATACAAATCTAAATTCTGACCAAGCGCGCTCCAAAAAGCAGTTACTTCAGGCAACATTTCGCCATAGGCATCACGTAAAGCTGGGCTGTCAGCAACGCTATTGAGATGGCTAATAACACCCCAGGATCTTCCCAGAGTTTCCGTAGCATTTTCAAGAGGCTCAACTAAACTCTCCCACGAGCAAGGAGTGCTAGCAGCGAGTGAATGATCAACAGCGAGCTGCGCTTGTTTCAAAAGCTCTTGAATAGCTGGCTGAATATGTTTTGGTTGAATGGCTGAATAGTCAGGTAAGCCGTTGCCGAAAGATAGTAGGGGATTTGTCATAGCTTTATTATCTATCGAAAATTAAAAAAATTCAGGCGCCTAAAAGAGCGCCTGGATGTTGATATGCTGAAAGTGTCTTTTTTCCTGCTTAACTTAGAGTCTTTCAGCAGCTTCTAATGTATTAAGTAATAGCATCGTGATGGTCATTGGACCGACACCCCCTGGAACTGGCGTGATGGCGCTAGCTACAGTTTTAACCGACTCAAAATCTACGTCCCCACAAAGTTTTCCATCATCCATACGATTGATACCTACATCAATCACCACAGCACCAGGCTTAACCATCTCGGCAGTGATCATTTTTGGTCGACCAGTAGCAACAACTAATATATCGGCTTCTTTAGTATGGGCAGATAAGTCTCTGGTTTTACTATTGCAAATAGTTACTGTTGCACCTGCCTGAAGTAGTAACATCGCCATTGGTTTGCCAACGATATTGGAGGCGCCTACGATCACTGCGCGTGCTCCTCTAATCGGGTAATCAATACTCTCAAGCATTTTCATACAAGCATAAGGTGTACAGGGTCTAAATAAAGGTGCGCCAATCATGAGCGCCCCTGCATTGGCCACGTGGAAGCCATCAACATCCTTCTCAGGAGCAATTGATTCGATAACGATATGGTTATTGAGGTGTTTTGGTAGGGGAAGTTGAACCAAAATACCGTGGATGCTTGGATCTAAATTTAATGCGTGGATTCTTTTTATCAAAGCGGCTTCACTTAAGTCCGCAGGTAGTCTTTCCAGAAGAGAATGCATTCCAGCCTCTTCACAAGCTTTGACTTTATTACGAACATAAACCTGACTGGCTGGATCTTCGCCAACTAACAGAACTGCTAAACCTGGTTTGATACCTTTTTTAACTAAAGCTGCTGTTCTGCTTGCAATTTCTAATCTAATTTTTTTGGCAAGAGCATTGCCATCAATAATTTGAAATGACATAAATTCTTAAAAATTTGATTCTGATAATGCTAAACGTAATAAATCTGCAACAGTATTCACATTAAGTTTTTCCATAATGTTGGCACGGTGTGCTTCTACAGTTTTAATAGAAATATTTAAGTCATCTGCAATTTGTTTATTTAAACGACCAGCTACAATTCTCTCTAGTACTTGCTTTTCGCGACCAGTTAGTTTGCTGAGCAAATTTTGGGTGTTCTTTTGAGTGTCAGCTTTTGCATAATCAACTCTTGCACGAGTGAGCATTTTTTCGACAAGGATCTTTAGCTCAGACTCTTTAAAAGGTTTTTCAATGAAATCAACAGCACCTTTTTTCATGGTGGTGACTGCCATTGAGACATCACCGTGACCTGTAATAAAAGCGATTGGCATCGGAATAGCTTCACTGAGAAGGCGTTCTTGAAGTTCTAGTCCAGACATTCCAGGCATACGAACATCCAAAATTAAACATGAAACAGTTTCTTTGTCATCGTTTTGAAGAGACTGAAGAAAACGTTCAGCACTAGATTGACACTTTACTGTGTAGCCATTGCTCTCTAAAAGCCACGTTAGAGAGTCTCGTACCGCCTCATCATCATCGACGACGTAAACAATTTCAGTTTTATTGTTCATGATATTTAATCTTCCATTGGAAGTAGTATTGTAAAGGTGCAGCCGGTGTTATCGGGTTCTTTTTCACTTGCATGGTTAGTCACCCAGAGTCTGCCTCTGTGTGATTCAACAATTGAGCGACAAATATTTAGACCAATCCCCATGCCATCTTGCTTAGTACTGAAAAATGGCTCATAGAGCCGCAAAAGAGCATCTTCTGGAATGCCAGGGCCATGATCTGATACTTGAATTCTAAACATATTTGGACTAACACTTTGATCAATATCCACTTTTATATCAATGATTTTGGCATTTGGGATATTTGGGGGGCTTTTTTTGACGGCATCAATCGCATTTTTCAGAAGGTTAACTAGCACCTGCTGGATCAAAATAGGGTCTAGATGGACGAGTGGAAGGTTATCTGTAAAAGATTTGCTGAGTTGAACACCATGTCGATGGGCCTCAATTTCGGCCAACCCAACTGAGTCCTCAATGATATTCCGGATATCGACCATTTGACTTTGTGGCTGACTTCGTTTTACAAAGCCACGGATCCGCTGAATGATTGTTCCGGCCCTATGAGCTTGCGTTGTTGCTTTCTCAATGGCGGGCAAAATATCTTTATGAATATCAAACGGTTGGTTTGATTTGAGGCGGTTAGCAATACCTGTGCAATAGTTACTGATAGCCGCCAATGGCTGATTTAATTCGTGAGCTAAAGAAGAGGCCATTTCACCCATAGTAGTTAAACGGCTTGAAAACTGAATTTTTTCTTCTTGCTGTCGAGTTGCCTCATCGGCATTTTTACGAGCGGTTATATCTGTTGCTACTATTAATTGGGCAAGATGACCGTCTATCCAGGAAATATATCGACGCCTGACTTCATACCAAGACTTGGTATTGTTTATTTGAATTTCTCTAAAGTCTGATATGGCCGGAGTGAGTTCTGATGCAGGTAAGCCAACGAAGCCATCGACACTATCAATATCAGATTCATCCATTTTACTGGGCTCAATTTCATGGCCAGCTAAATCTAAGTGAGCTTGTGTGGTGGCACCGAAGTGATCTCGGTAATATTTGTTTGCAAAAAGATGTTGCCCGCTTTGCAAAGAGATAACGGAGACGGCAGCGTCTAAACTCTCTAAAACAGTAGTGAAGCGTTCTTGTGCAAGTGCCAGTTCCTGACGGGCTTTTACTGGCTCAGAAATATCAACGACTGAACTAACCCATCCAATTTGTTGACCCTTTTCATTATTAAGTTTTGATACAAATGTTCGAACGTTGATGTTTTTGCCGTCTCTGGTTCTGAGCATCGCTTCATAACCAGCCTTAGGACTTTTGCCAGTCAAGGCAGTAGACATTTTTTTACTAAGGTCTGACACCATTTCATCAGGCCAATATGGAAAAGGGGCTGACATACCGATCAATTCTTTATTGTCCCAACCAACCATTTCACAAAATGCAGGATTGACATAGGTAATCTTACCGTCCATGTCATGAGCTCTCATCCCAATAGTGTTCGATTCCTCGAGCGCTCTTCTAAAATTGGTTTCAATCTGTAAATCTTTTTGGATTGAAAAGCGCTGTTTTGTTTGTTTCCAAACAGACCACAAGCTCCAAAGAACAAAGCCACAAAGACCAATAACTAACCAAAGTAAAGTTCTGTAAGTAAGGTTTGTCGGAGTTGGGTAGGTGCTGACGTTAAGAGTAAGAGGGGTTACTAGCTTATCGATCGTGACGTTGTATTCAATAGATCGTGCACTAGTTTTTTTAAAATTAGAAGTTGCAATAGATGTACCGTTATTGTCGATTAAAGTGAATCTATAAATACCGCTGAGCTCAGTAGGTACCATGTGCTTGAGCATTCTTCTTGCGGAGTAAATGACGGCAATAGCACCAATCACCTCACCACGTTGAATGACAGGTGTGACATGCCAAAAAATATTTTCACGGTCCAGGGTAGCGTTATCTCTTTCCTCGTATTTTAAATTGAGTACTTCTCCATACTCAGCAGTAGTTGTTTCAGAAACTAAAGCGAATACTTTATCTAATTCGTCTTCGATCTTATTTTTGACTGCCGCACGCTCAAACCAATCTGTTTGATTGACAGAAACTGGAATATTCCATAATTTTTGTTTTTTGTTATCAATCCATCGCAAATGCAAAATTTCAGGAATGTCTTGAATAACTGTTGATGCTCTTCTTAAGAGCGCGTCAGGATTTTGCTTTTGACCAATCGCATTACTGATCTCTCGACTTAACTCCAAAACATTGTCTTCATTAGAGTTAAATCGCATCATGATCCGCTGTTTAGCGTAGGCGCTTTCTCGATAAAGAGTGTATTTTTGTTGGTTGCTATCCTGGTAGTTAAGAGTCCACAAAATTAATGCCATTACACCCGTAAAAATGACAATGGCCAGTATGGGTACGTACAAATATGTATAGGATCTACTTTTATAGTTCAAAGCCTTTGTCAAGAGCTTATCTAGTAAGTACATAAATTTTGTAACGATGCGGGTAATCAACTGTTAATTCCTACTTACTAGGGGAAAACCATAGAAGACATGAGTTTAATTCGAGCAGAGAGTGAGTGATTGTTTTTTTTAACCTTAAGTGCTGCTTAGCAATAATATTCCATATTGTGAGAAACCTATTCGTTATGTGGTAAATAGATTGCAACTGCTAGAGGTGCTTTTTAAAATTAGCCAACAACTAAAAAATGATCAAAAAGACCAGTGCTACTGGACCAAGAGGAGATAAAGATGGCTGATTTACCGGGACAAACCATGGGTGCTAACCAGCAGCATGATGTGGATCCAATTGAAACTAGAGAGTGGATTGATGCGCTCAATGGCGTAATTGCTAAAGAAGGTGTTGATCGTGCCGCATTTTTGATTGATGAACAAATCTCTCATGCTCGAGTAAGTGGCGTTGTACAACCCTTCCATGCTGAGACTCCTTACATCAATACGATTCCTGTAGAGCAGCAAGCTAAGCTTCCTGGCAATCATGAGTTAGAAGAGCGCATTCGAGCATACACACGTTGGAATGCGATGGCGATGGTGTTAAGAGCCAATAAAGATACTAACGTTGGTGGACATATTTCTTCCTTCCAATCAGCAGCGACTCTTTACGACGTAGGTTTTAACCATTTTTGGCATGCGCCATCTGATAAGCATGGTGGCGATCTTGTTTTTGTTCAAGGCCACGTAGCAACCGGAGTTTATGCTCGCGCTTATATGTTGGGTCGTCTAACAGAAGAGCATTTAGATAACTTCCGCCAAGAGGTTGATGGCAACGGAGTATCTAGCTATCCCCATCCTTGGTTGATGCCAGATTTCTGGCAATTTCCAACAGTATCTATGGGACTTGGGCCAATCATGGCCATTTACCAAGCAAGATTTATGAAGTATTTGCAGGATCGTGGCTTTGCTAAGACAGAGGGGCGCAAGGTCTGGGCATTTTTAGGCGATGGTGAAACGGATGAACCAGAGTCATTGGGTGCAATCGGTATGGCTGGACGTGAAAACCTCGATAACCTTTGTTTTGTTATTAACTGTAACTTACAGCGCTTAGATGGCCCAGTTCGCGGTAACGGTAAGATCATTCAAGAGTTAGAGGGTGAGTTCCGAGGTTCAGGTTGGAATGTCATTAAATTAGTTTGGGGCACGCATTGGGATGCTTTGTTCGCACGGGACAAAAAAGGTATCTTGATGAAGCGCTTGGGTGAAATCGTGGATGGTGAATACCAAACCATGAAATCTAAAAATGGCGCATACGTCAGACAAGCTGTTTTTAATACACCAGAGCTTCAAGCACTAGTTGCTGATTGGAGTGATGATGAGGTTTGGAATCTGAATCGTGGCGGTCATGATCCTTATAAAGTGTATGCCGCATTCCATGCAGCCAATAACCATAAAGATCAACCCACGGTTATTTTGGCAAAGACGATCAAAGGTGATGGCATGGGCAGTTCCGGCCAAGCCATGAACATTGCTCACCAAGCTAAGAAAATGAACATTGAGGACATTAAAGCCTTCAGAGATCGTTTTAAAATTCCTGTCACTAATGAAAATATTGAGAAGTTACCTCTTGTTAAATTTGAAGAGGGTAGTGAAGAACTCAATTACATGCGTGAGAGACGGATGGAATTAGGTGGTTACTTACCTCAGCGCCGAATGAAAGCTGAGAGCTTAGATGTGCCGTCACTAGAAACTTTTACGCCACTTCTTGAGCCAACAGTAGAGGGTCGTGAGATCTCTACTACGATGGCTTTTGTTCGTATGCTGAACATGATCGTTAAAGATAAAGTGATTGGTAAGCGAGTTGTTCCTATTGTTCCTGACGAATCAAGAACATTCGGTATGGAAGGTATGTTCCGTCAATTAGGTATTTGGAGTCAAAAGGGTCAGCTATATACACCGCAAGATCATGATCAATTGATGTTCTACAAAGAGGACAAGCACGGTCAGATTCTTCAAGAGGGTATCAATGAGGCAGGTGCGATGTGTGATTGGATTGCTGCGGCAACCTCTTACTCAACCCATGGCGTACCGATGCTTCCTTTCTATATTTTCTATTCGATGTTTGGTTTCCAGCGTATCGGTGATTTAGCATGGGCTGCTGGCGATATGCGCAGTCGTGGTTTCTTACTAGGCGGCACTGCTGGTAGAACAACCCTCAATGGTGAAGGTTTACAACACGAAGATGGGCACAGCCATCTATTGAGCGCTTCAATTCCAAATTGTATTAGTTATGACCCTACATTTGCTTTTGAATTAGCAGTCATCATTCAAGATGGTATGCGTCGCATGATGACGGATCAAGAGGATGTTTATTACTACTTGACTTTGATGAATGAGAATTATGCTCATCCAGCAATGCCAAAGGGTGCTGAGAAAAATATCCTAAAGGGAATGTATCAATTGAGTAGTGTTGGTGATGCCAAGGCTAAGCAACGGGTTCAATTATTAGGAAGCGGCACCATCCTTCGTGAAGTCATTGAAGCGGCAAATATGTTGCGTGATGATTGGGGTGTTGCATCTGATATTTGGAGTTGCCCAAGCTTCACTGAGTTAGGACGTAACTGGAATACAGTCTCGCGTCACAACATGTTGAACCCAACTGACAAACCAGTTTTATCTCATGTTGAGTCAATGCTAAAAGATACGACAGGTCCAGTGATAGCTGCAACGGATTACGTTCGAATGTTTGCTGAACAGATTCGTCCAGCCATTCAAAATACGGGTAAGCGTTACAACGTACTAGGTACGGATGGTTATGGTCGCTCAGATACTCGTGAGAAATTAAGACACTTCTTTGAAGTTGATCGTCGCTGGGTTACTCTAGCCGCTCTTAAATCCTTAGCAGATGATGGTCAGATTGAGCATAAAAAAGTTGCTGAAGCCTTGAAGAAATATGGCTTGGATCCTAAAAAACCTAACCCAATGACAGTGTGAGGCGAGCTATATGAGTCAAGCAATCGAAATCAAAGTTCCTGATATTGGTGATTACAAGGATGTACCTGTTATTGAGATCCACGTTAAACCAGGTGACCGTGTTGAAAAAGAGCAAACTTTAGTTACTCTAGAGTCTGATAAAGCTACGATGGATGTTCCTTCATCAGAAGCTGGTGTCATCAAAGAGGTAAGAGTGAAGATTGGGGAAAATATTTCTGAGGGAACTGTTGTTGTTCTTTTAGAGGCAAGCAGTGCAGTACCAGCTCCAGTTAAAGCTCCTTCAGCAGCTGCGTCAGCGCCATCTGCCCCTAAAGCCGCCGGTTCAACTATCCAAATCAAAGTACCAGACATTGGAGACTATAAAGGTGTGCCAGTCATCGAAGTGCATGTCAAAGTAGGTGACCGCATTGAAAAAGAACAATCCATTGTCACTTTAGAATCAGATAAAGCGACTATGGATGTTCCATCATCTGATGCAGGAATCGTTAAAGAAGTAAAAGTTCAAGTAGGCGATAGTATTTCTGAAGGCGATATTGTTCTTGTTATCGAGTCTTCCGGTTCGGTAGTTTCCGCCCCAGCACCAAGTGTTGAGAAGTCAGCTCCGGCACCAGCACCATCAAAAGTATCTTCACCAGCGGTTTCAGCACCAATGGCTGCACCCGTTGCTCGTGTTGAGTCAACGCCTGTGGGTGGGGTTAGTCATGCCAGCCCATCAGTACGTAAGTATTCACGTGAGTTGGGTGTTGATGTGTCTAAAGTTATTGGTACAGGCCCCAAAGCTCGAGTGACTCAAGAAGACGTTCAGGCTTACGTTAAGAACATCATGACGGGTCAAGCGGCATCACCAGCAGGTGCTCCAGTTGCAGCTAGTGGTGGATTAAATCTTTTACCATGGCCTAAGATTGATTTCACAAAATTTGGTGAAATTGAAACTAAGCCCTTGTCACGTATTCAAAAGTTATCAGCTTCAAACTTATCACGTAACTGGGTCATGATTCCAGCAGTGACGTATCACGAAGATGCGGATATTACTGAGCTAGAAGCATTCCGTGTCATGACCAATAAAGATAATGAAAAGCAGGGTATTAAAGTAACGATGCTTGCTTTCTTAATCAAAGCATCTGTTAACGCTTTGAAGAGATTCCCTGAGTTCAATAGTTCTTTAGATGGTGACGATTTAGTTTTAAAGAAATATTTCCATATTGCATTTGCTGCTGATACACCGAATGGTTTGGTAGTTCCTGTTGTTAAGAATGCTGATAAAAAAGGTATTTTTGAAATTGCAAAAGAAACAGGTGAGTTAGCTAAGCTTGCACGTGAAGGAAAGTTGAAGCCTGATCAAATGCAGGGTGCTTCATTCACCATTTCATCATTGGGTGGTATTGGCGGAACTTACTTTGCACCAATCATTAACGCTCCTGAAGTAGCTATTTTGGGTGTGAATAAAGCATCGATGAAGCCAGTTTGGAGCGGTAAAGAATTTGTTCCGAAACTCATTTGCCCGCTATCTTTGACTGCCGATCATCGTGTGATTGATGGTGCACTTGCAACCAAATTTAACGTTTATTTATCTGAACTTTTGGCCGACTTCCGTCGTGTCGTTCTATAAAAGGGAATCGACATGGCCACAATAGAAATTAAAGTTCCTGATATTGGCGACTTCCATGACATTCCAGTTATAGAAGTATTAATGAAGGTTGGCGATAAGGTTGAAAAAGAGCAGGCGTTATTAGTTCTTGAGTCTGATAAAGCAACCATGGAAGTTCCAAGTGAACAAGCTGGAACAATTGTTAGTGTTGCTGTTAAGGTTGGTGACAAGATCAATCAGGGAATGATCATTGCTACGATTGAGGCTTCTGCCTCAACAGTAACTTCAGCAGCACCGGCACCAAAAAAAGTTTCAGCAGCATCGGAACCAACAACTCCTACAACGAAAGTAACAGCAGCGCCAGCTTTAGGCTCTTACTCTGGCAAAGTTGATCACGAATGTGAAATGCTTGTCTTGGGTGCTGGCCCTGGTGGTTATAGTGCGGCATTTAGAAGTGCAGATCTTGGTATGAATACGATCATCGTTGAGCGTTATTCAACCTTGGGTGGTGTTTGTCTTAATGTGGGCTGTATTCCATCAAAGGCGCTTTTACACACAGCCGCCATCATGGATGAAGTGAAGGCCATGGCTAAGCACGGTATCAGCTACGGCGATCCTAAAATTGACATTAACCAGCTTAGAACCCATAAAGAAAATGTGATTGGTAAGCTGACTGGTGGTTTAGCTGGTATGGCCAAAGCACGTAAAGTAAAAACAGTTCGTGGTATAGGTCGTTTCTTAGATGCCCAACACGTTGAAGTAGATTTAACTGAAGGAAGCTCAAAATCCTCGACGGGCAAAAAAGAGGTTATTCGTTTCCAAAAAGCAATCATCGCAGTAGGCAGTCAATCAGTGATGTTGCCATTTTTACCTAAAGACCCAAGAATTGTGGATAGTACTGGTGCTCTGCAATTAGCCTCAGTTCCCAAAAGAATGTTGGTGATTGGTGGCGGCATCATTGGTTTAGAAATGGCAACCATTTACAGCACCTTAGGCAGCAAAATTGATATTGCTGAAATGTTGGATGGGCTGATGACTGGGGCAGATCGTGATTTAGAAAAAGTCTGGGAAAAAATTAATGCTCCGCGTTTTGACAACATCATGCTTAAAACTCGTGCGAGCAAAGCGGAAGCAAAACCTGACGGCATTCATGTGACTTTTGAAGGTGATAAAGCGCCTGCAACACCACAAGTTTATGACTTGGTATTAGTTGCAGTAGGCCGTACCCCTAATGGTAAAAAGATTGATGCTGACAAAGCCGGAGTATTAGTCGATGAGCGTGGCTTTATCAATGTAGATAGTCAATTAAGAACTAACGTAGCTCATATCTTTGCCATTGGTGATCTAGTTGGGCAACCTATGTTGGCTCATAAAGCTGTTCATGAAGCTCACGTAGCAGCTGAAGTTGCTGCTGGTCAGAAGTCTTACTTTGATGCCAAGCAAATACCATCAGTGGCTTACACCGACCCTGAAGTAGCTTGGGCTGGTTTAACTGAAGAGCAATGTAAAGCTAAAGGTATTGATTACGAAAAAGGTATGTTCCCATGGGCTGCCAGTGGTCGTGCGATTGCAAACGGTAGAGATGAGGGATTTACCAAACTACTTTTTGATAAAACAACGCATCGTATTATTGGCGGAGGTATTGTTGGTACTCATGCTGGCGACTTGATTGGTGAGGTATGCTTAGCTATTGAGATGGGTGCTGATGCGGTTGATATTGGAAAAACGATTCATCCACATCCAACACTGGGTGAATCTGTGGGTTTAGCGGCTGAAGTGGCACATGGTAGTTGTACAGACTTACCACCGCAAAAGAAAAAGTAATTTTTGGATTATTACTTTTACTAGATCAAATAAGCGACACAAGATAAAGGCTCCTTTAGGAGCCTTTATCTTTCTTAAGTAAAAAAAACCTCCGCACAAGGCGGAGGTTAAGGGTACTTGCAGATTTGATCTGACTGGGTACCGAGGAGACAACTAGTTACTACTTCAATTCTTAATAACTAGGATCATGAATCATGTTCCTTTCAAAAACCTTACTTCTTACCGCGAGCAGCTTTAACTGCTGTATTAGCAGCGGCATTGAAGTTATTTTGTGCCAAATCAACAGCTTGCTTAATAGATTTTTGTGTTGACTCATAAGCAGTGGTTGCTGCTGTCATAGCTTGTTTCATAGCTTGGATAGCTGCATCTGAACCAGCTGGTGCGTTTTTTGTCATCTCTTCAACTAAACCATTCATATTGCCGCTGCTTTTCTTTAATTGAGACTCAGTTACTGCTGTAAATGTTGAGTTTGTTTCGTTAGCGATGTCATATAAATGACGGCTATAAGACATGATCTTTTCTGCTAAAGGCTGAACCATACTAGCTTGCATAGCCATTAATGATTGTGCATCACGAACTGAAAGGGCTTGCTTAGCATTTTGAACGTTTTCGTTCATAGATGTCTTTGCTACAGCCATGTTCAATTCAACTAATTTTTCTACGCCTTCAAACGCCTTATTAGTAAGTCCTAATAAAGTCTCTAGGTTGGCTTTGTTTGCTGCTGCGATCTGTTCTGGTGTTAACGTCATTTTTCATTCTCCAATAGTTAAAAGGGTAGTACGCCATAATTGTTGCACTGCACAAATACAAGTATAGGTGCTAAAACCATGAAGTCAAGTCCACATGGTGAAAAAAAGGCAAAATTAGGGGGTGAAAGCCTTTTATACCGATCATTTCTTCTTACCTTTGCCCGATGGACATCGATTTCCGATGGAAAAATACCGTTTATTAAGAGATAGAGTCTCGAAAATGGTGGGTGTTGAGCTTGTTGAACCGATTGGAGCCAGTGACGAAGACTTATTGAGGGTCCATTCATCAACATACGTCAAAGCAGTGTCAGAAGGCCTATTAGAGGATGCTGAGGTCAGAGAAATTGGCTTTCCTTGGTCAGAAAAAATGGTTGAAAGATCTAGGCGCTCGGCAGGAGCTACAGTCCAGGCATGTTTAGCGGCCATTCATGAGGGCGTTTCTGTTAATTTGGCTGGTGGTACTCACCATGCCTATGCCAACAAAGGTAGTGGGTTCTGTATTTTCAATGATGCCGCTGTAGCCGCCAAATACGTGCAGGACATCTACCCTAAGCTTCAAGTCGCAATTATTGACTTAGATGTTCATCAAGGAAGTGGAACAGCAGCCATTTTAGGAAAAGATCCAAGTTGTTTTACCTTATCAATACATGGTGAAAAAAACTTCCCATTTAGAAAAGAATTAAGCCATTTAGATATAGGCTTGAATGATGGGGTAGGTGATCAAGAGTACCTACAAACACTCAATCAAGCCCTTGAGATATTAGAGTCTAAATTTAACCCAGAGTTGATCATTTACCTTGCAGGTGCCGATCCTCATGAAGGAGATCGCCTTGGCCGCCTCAAATTAAGTATGGATGGCTTAGCAAAAAGGGATCAAATGGTTCTGAGTTTTGCTCGTCAGCATCATTGTCCAATCGCACTTGCAATGGCAGGTGGTTATGGCACTGATATTCAAACAACTGTTGATGTGCACGAACAGACAATACAATTAGCCTTTAAGCATTTTCTTAATAAAGGCTATTAGATGTTGAACTCAATATGGGTGAACCGTTTATCACCCTGGATGGCTCCAGTTTTCGTTTTCATTTGGAGCACGGGCTTCATCATAGCCATTTACGGCATGCCTCATGCCGAGCCTATGACTTTTATCGTCATTCGGTTTTCATGTGTTGTGATTTGTATGTTGCCAATTGTTCTGTTGTTTAAAGCCCCATGGCCTTCTAGATCACAAACAATTCACATTGCAATTGCTGGCATATTTCTTCAGGCTGGTTATGTTGGCGGAGTTTGGGTGGCAGTTAAGGATGGTATGTCAGCGGGATTGGTAGCGCTGATTGTTGGTTTGCAACCGATCTTGACAGCATGGTTAGCCGCATTGATATCTGAAAAAGTAACCCGTGATCAATGGTTTGGTTTATTGCTAGGACTTTTAGGTGTTGGTCTGGTTGTATGGACAAAGCTCTCTTTAATTGGATTAAGCGCATTTGCGATATTTTTTGGATGTTTTGCCCTTTTAAGTATTACAGCAGGAACGCTTTATCAAAAGAAATTTTGTTCACAATTTGATATTAGAAGCGGTAGTGTGATTCAGTTTGCAGCCTCGGTCTTAGTTTGTGCACCATTGATGTTGATATTTGAAACGATGGAAGTGGAGTGGGTTCCTGAAATGATTGGTGCGATGCTATGGGGGGTTTTTGCCATTTCAATTGGCGCGATTTCTTTGTTATTCATCTTAATTCGTAATGGTGCGGCAACTAAGGTAACCAGCTTAATGTATTTAACGCCACCAACAACTGCTTTGATGGCATGGTTCTTGTTCGATGAGCCTATAACTTGGGTTATTGTGCTTGGTATATTTTTAACTAGCTCAGCAGTTGTATTGGTTAATCGGTCGAGTGCTAAAAAGCTTACTTAGTGAGCCATCCTTAAAAAAGTAAATGACGAGTATTTTTAGTAATTTTTACTTTTGCACTATCATTCATAGATCGATAAATAGTTAACTTAGGCAATATAATCAAATACATAATGCAATCAAAGTTTTTTCTACGCGCTATTTTCATAGCCATGATCACCATGAGTTTGGCGCTGCCGGGCTCAGAGGTAGTTGCCCAAGAAAATAAGACGAATACTCAAAAAAATAAAGCTCAAGCTAAATCAAGTAACAAAGCAAAATCAGCCAATAATCAAAAAAAAGTACGCACTAGTACTACTCGAAAAAATGCAGTAGAAAAGCATACAGAAAAGAGACCTTCATTTGCAGCAGCGATGGGTTTTCGTGGCAATGAAGATTTACTGAGCTTAAAGTCTAGCGTAGCTTTAATCGTTGATCGTCAAACACATGAAGTGTTATTCGAAAAAAATGCTCATGCTACTTTACCGATTGCTTCCATAACAAAGCTGATGACTTCATTGGTTGTCATGGATGCTGGGTTACCACTTGATGAAAATTTAACTATTCATCAAGATGACGTCAATACATATCCTGGTAGAACTAGATCGCGTGTGACACAACATACAAAAATGACTCGTGAAGAAGCGCTACTCTTGGCTTTGATGTCCTCTGAAAATAGAACTGCTTATGCTTTGGGGCGTAATTATCCGGGTGGCGTTAATTCATTTGTAGATGCTATGAATGCTAAGGCTCAGATGCTGGGTATGACGCAGTCAAAGTTTGCTGACCCCACCGGTCTTTCAAGTGAAAATATCTCCAGCCCTGAAGATTTGACACGTTTGGTCGAGGCAGCGTATCAACACAAGGTGATTCGTGAGTTTTCAACCAGATCTGATTACAGTATGAAGATTGGAAATCGCGAGCAGAAATTCGTCAACACCAATCGATTGGTCAGAGCAGGAGATATGGATATTGGTTTGCAAAAAACAGGTTATATCTCTGCTGCGGGAAGATGTTTGGTGATGCAAGCTATGATACAAGGGCGTGATGTTGTGATGGTGTTCCTCGACTCTGTTGGAACCCAATCGCGTTTTGCAGATGCTGTGCGAGTTCAGAAGTGGTTAGAAGGTAACCCTGACTTGACGCCACTGCGCCGTATGTAAATTTGAGTAGTACCCTAAGACCTAAGCATCTATAAAATTACTTCGGCTGGTGTTTGTAACCTAAGCCTTTAGAAATCAGTATGGCGGTATCTTTTAGAGATTTGAGCCATTCTTCTTGGATTCTCTCAGTAGGTGCTGATAAAGAAAGCCCCGCAACAAGCTTCCCACTATCGTCGAGTATGGCTGCGGCCATACAGCTAACGCCAACTTCCAGCTCTTCATCATCTCTGGCATGACCCACCGTTTTAACTAACTCTAATTCTTTTTCGAGTTGTGCTAAATCATGGATGCTGTTGGGTGTATGACCATGTAATCCAGTCTTTGTAGCATAAGTTTTGATTTTTGCAGCATCATCATCTGCTAAAAATAGTTTTCCAACTGATGTCAGGTGAAGTGGGGCTCGACCACCGATAGCACGAACCACTTGCATACCTGAGCGCTCACTGTAAGCTCTATCGATATAAACGATTTCATCGCCTTGGCGCACAGATAAGTTGACTGTTTGCCCTGTTAACTTATGCAAGGCCCTCATTGGAAGTTGAGCTGCATCACGAACTGATAAGCGAGCTTTAACTAAATTACCAAGTTCTAAAAGTTTTAGGCCTAATCTGTAGGTACCACTATCACCGCGCTCCACTAAGCGACAGGCGACCATATCGTTCAAGATTCGATGTGCTGTGGAGGGGTGCAGTGCGGTTGTTTCTGAGAGTTTTTTTAAACTCTCAGGCTCATCACTGAGCGCAAGAGCGTCTAAAAGACTCATCATGCGATCTAAAACTTGGATGGCGGTTCTGCTAGTCATGTCACTATTTTAGCCATAAAATCCGGCAAATTGCACAATGTGAAAAGTATTTTTGTTACTTTTTAAGGGCGGAAGCGCACTCTGAAACGAGGTTAGGGCCCTTATAAATAAGACCTGTATAGAGCTGAACGAGGCTTGCTCCTGCATTGATCTTATCTTTGGCATCAAGGCCTGACAAAATACCACCAACGCCAATGATGGGGACCTGACCTTTTAGAGTTTTTGAGAGTTCTCTGATCACTTGATCAGAAGCCTTTTTTACCGGTGCACCCGATAATCCGCCGGCTTCATCTGCATGAGGGAGATTTTTAACGGTTTCTCTTGAAATAGTGGTGTTAGTGGCAATCACCGCATCAATCTTATATTCAATGAGGAGTTCAGCAATGTTTTCAATTTGATCATTTTCTAGATCAGGTGCTATTTTTAAAAATAAAGGTACCTGTTTTTTGTATTGATCTGTAAGTTTTAGTTTTTCAAGAGCAATCTGGCTTAGTAATAATTTCAGCTCATCACCACCTTGTAGCTGACGTAAGTTTTTGGTATTTGGAGAGGATATATTCACTGTAATGTATGAGGCTAGTTCATAAACCTTCCTCATGCAATGAAGATAATCATCTGCTGCAGATTCAATGGGAGTTATAGCATTTTTGCCAATATTCAGACCAACAATGCCGCCTGATTGCCAAAATGAAGATTGCTTTAAGCGTTCAGCACAAGCATCAACACCATCATTATTAAAACCCATACGATTAATGAGCGCTTCAGCTTCTGGAAGTCTAAACATACGAGGTTGAGGATTGCCACTTTGTCCCTTGGGGGTCACAGTACCAATTTCAATAAATCCAAAACCTAAATCAGCAAGAGCATCAATATGTTTGCCATCTTTATCTAGTCCTGCTGCTAAACCAACAGGATTGGGTAGGCGTAAACCACAAAAGAATCTTTCATCGCGGGGAATTTTTTTATTGGTTAAAGAGCCTAAGCCTAGTTGATGAACTTTATCAAGACTACCTAAAGTCAGGTTGTGAGCACGCTCAGCATCCATGGCAAATAAGTAGGGCTTGATTAAAGGGTAAAGATTCATAACAAGGCGTCTTTGATATTTGAGTGAACTTGCCAATGACTATCCACCAATACTTCCAATGGTTCGAAATTAGCTTTGTATGACATTTTAGGGCTTTCTTTAATGTAATACCCCAAATAAACATACGGTAGACCTAATTCTTCAGCTTGTGCGATCTGCCACATGACTGCAAAGGTTCCATAACTTGCATTCTTCACACTAGTATCAAAAAATGTATAAACAGAAGACAAACCATTCTGAATAATGTCAATGATGCTAACCATCCTCAATTTGCCAGGTTCTGATGAATTGGGACCATCTCTAAATTCAATCAGTCTTGAATTAACCTTGCTTTGCAATAAAAACTGTTTGTATTGATCTTCGTCATCAAAGTCCATTCCGCCACCTTGATGGCGCTGCCTTTGATAATCAAGATAAAGTTGGTAGTGATCTTCAAAGTAGCTAAGGTGTCCAATCTGAACTACTAAATCTTGATGTTTATTAAACGCCCTTTGCTGATATCTTTTAGCTTTGAAGTGCTGAACGTCGATTCGACATGCTGTACAGGCTTTACAACCATCGCAATAGGGACGGTAGGTATAAAGCCCACTTCGACGAAAACCATTGGACACCAAATCACCGTAAACATCAGTATGTATGAGGTAGGTAGGCGTAGCTACTTGTGATCTTGCCAAACGATTAGGAATATAGCTACACTCATAAGGAGCTGTTGCATAAAATTGCAGAGTCGCAAATGGAAGTTCTTTTAGTTTGCTCATGAATGTTAGTTTAGCCAGTAACTTAAAACATTCTTATTAAAACGCCATTCTGGATTTTTTGCTGAGCACTGTTTCTTAATGTGAGCCAAAAATTCCTCTCTTGGGATAGCTTTGCCGCCCAGTGAGGTCAGATGGTCTGTTTCTTGCTGGCAATCAATCATTTCAATATCTTGGTCAATGCACCATGCACAAAGGCAGGCCAGGGCAACTTTAGAGGCATTAACGCTTTTTGAGAACATGGATTCACCATAAACCATTTGGCCGATATTGACACAGTAAAGTCCACCAACTCGCTGCCCTTGATGGAATATTTCTACACTATGAGCATAGCCCTGTTCAAAAAGAGACCCATAGGCATGCATGATCGCGTGAGTAATCCAAGTCCCATCTTGACCGTATCTTGACTGGGTTGCACAAGATAGGATCGTCTCATGAAAATTCTCATCGACTTTAATTTCCCAATCTCGATCCACAAGAATATTCTTGATATCTTTTTTAAGGCTTTTACTTATTTTGAGATTTTTAGGCTTTAAAACCATTCGAGGGTTGGGTGACCACCATAAGATTGGTTGACCATCTGAGTACCATGGAAAAATACCTTGACCATAAGCTCTCAATAATTGCTCAGAACTAATATCTTCACTGATTGCAATCAGACCAGGGACTTCTGGATCAGGATTGAACGCATTGCTTGGTACTGGAAATGCCTCATCAGTGTTTAGCCATGGAACACTCATTAGCTTTTATATGTTCTATCGACGCGCTCCTCATCGCCAATATCATGGAGATGAGTTGCTAAAAGATGTGTATTAACTAGTAGGCCATTAGCCCGATCAGAAAAAAACCAGTCTAAAGTTTTAGTCACGGTTGTAAAAGCAATTTCGTCCCACGGGACTTCAGATTCTGAAAATAAACGTACTTCTAAACTTTCTACACCAACACTAAAAATTGGCTCATGCATTTTTGCTAAATAAAACAAATGTACTTGTTCAGCATGTATCACATTCAATAAAGAAAAAAGAGGGCCGACTTCTACAACAGCTCCAGCTTCCTCTAAGGTTTCTCGTTCTGCTCCAGCTTGAGTACTTTCATTAATCTCTAAAAAACCTGCAGGGAGTGTCCAAAAACCTAAGCGAGGCTGAATGGCTCTCTTGCATAACAAAACTTTATCTTCCCAAACAGGAATGGTGCCCACCACATTTCTTGGATTTTCATAATGTATGGTTTGGCAACTATTGCAAATGTGACGAGATCTAGTATCTCCGTCAGGTATTTGCAAACTTACTGGTGATCCGCATTTTGGACAAAAGTTCATGTTTTAAGCTTAATAGTCAGCTGGGTTAGCTGGATTAACTGAAATGATGCCACGTAAGGCGTTACAAAAAATAATTTCTTCGGCAGACAACACGTCCCCCGGCTTTATATTGATCTCAATAGCCTTCCACAATGGATCCTTCAAGATTAAAGATCTCATCACACCTGGCAAACAACCAGCATCAATAGGGGGAGTTTGCCATTGACCATTTTTTTTAATAAAAAGGTTAGAGCGTCCACCTTCGGTCACATAACCTAATTCATTTACAAATAAGGCATCAAATGAACCTTTCTGCTCTGCCTTCTTCCAGGCCTCGTCATAAATAGGCCTTTCGCATATCTTATGCTTAAACCATGGATTTTTTGAGTTGCTAGTGACGTCCTGATCGAATAAATCTTGAGCCCAAAGTAGTTGAATCCTTGCGGGTAGAGAATTTATGGGATGTACGGCAACTGATAGTTGACCTTGAGAACTTAGCTCTAATCGCATTCGATGAATCAGTTTCGAGTCATTTAATCTTTCACAGGCACCATGCACTAAATCAAGCGCTTTATTACGATCAAATGGAATGCCCAGAGTCGCAGATGATTGCTCTAATCTATCAAGATGATCTTCAAGATGGCAAGCTTGAGCATGCTCTATTCGAATAGTCTCAAATAAGCCTGGAGTAGATTGAAGCTGATATAAAAAATTAGCTTTGGTTTGGCATTCATGCCATTCGCCCTCAGCGTCAGAGTCAATAGTGATACCACCACCAACACCCATCGTGAATTGACGATCTTGATTGACCTCAAGAGTTCGAATCACAACACTCATTCCAATATTACCTAAGCGAGGTGAATCCGTAACTTCACCTTTATGATTTTCAGCGTCAGTCACAGGATCAAACCAAGCAATTGAGCCGCAATAAAGATTTCTAGGTTGATCTTCTAATTCTTGAATGATCTCCATGGTTCTTTTTTTCGGAGCGCCTGTGATCGAGCCGCAAGGAAAGATCGCACTGAGCAATTCTTTTAGGCTAAGATCATCTTTAGCAGTTGATTCAATCGTCGACGTCATTTGCAAAACATCGCCATGCTGATCAACCTGAAATAAATGCGGTACTTTGACAGATCCCGCTATAGAAATCTTACTGAAATCATTTCTCAGCAAATCAACAATCATCAGATTCTCTGCACGATTCTTGGGGTCAGCGCTTAGGGAGGCAGAGCTCATTTCTCCTGCCTTACCCGTGCCTTTCATAGGCTTAGTGATCAAGCGCTGTCCCTGCTTACTTAAAAACCATTCAGGAGAGCAAGATAAAACCCAGCCATCAGAGTGCTCAATATATGCTCCAAAAGGCCCAGGTTGCTTATCTCTTAAATGTTGATAAAGGGATATTGGTTCGCCAGTAATGGCGCCATTAATTCGATAAGTAAAATTAACTTGATAGGTGTCACCATTTCTGATCAGCTCTTGTATCGTTTTAATCTTATTGGTGAACGTGGCCTGGGTCATACTTGGCATCAAGGCCTGATCAATTTTCGCAATTTGATTTGATTTTGACTCAAGAAGATGCTTTTGAAGCCATTGATCAGCTTGATCTTTACTGAGTTTGGTAACCCTATCAAAAACCCAAGCTCTAATCCAGGGGGTTGATGATGGACGAGGGTAGATGCCAACGAAGTATTCGCCTAATTCATAGCTTAGGCAACTGACTACATATTTTTTCTGAGCAATTGCTGCCTCAATTTGCAATAGAGCAAGATCTAATTCTTCTGCAGAATGAGTCTCTATATATTGAATCGGATGCTGGTAGAGACGACTAGTTGGATTATCTATTGCGCTATGAGCATCATCTAAAAGAATGCTACAAGATAGATGCTCAGAGCGTGACATACTTACTTACTGATCAAAGTGGCACTATTAATAACGATAGTTTGAACCGGCACATCTGAGAAAGGTCCTTTTCTGGTTGTAACAGTTTTCTTAATCTTATCGATTGTTTCGGTACCTTTAACAACCATACCAAAGACAGCATAGCCATGACCATCTGGTCTTGGATAGTCCAAATTTTTATTGTTTGTCACATTAACGAAGAATTGAGCCGTTGCTGAATTAGGATCATTCGTGCGAGCCATAGCAATTGAATAGTTCACATTACTCAAGCCATTATTTGATTCAAGAGGAATAGGGGCGTTGGTAGGCTTTTGCTCCATATCTTTGGTAAATCCTCCACCTTGGACCATAAAGTTATTAATCACACGATGGAAGATCGTGTTGTTATAAAAACCACTTTTTACATAGCCTAAAAAGTTCTCAACCGTTTTTGGTGATTTCTCTGGGTTGAGTTCAACTGTAAAGTCTCCGGCTGTTGTTTTAAATTCAACCATAGGGCCGGCATAAGTGAGGGTAGAAGCGCTGAGTAAAAGGGCTAAGATAATTTTTTTCATATGGCTTACTCCGTTAGTCTTAAAGCGCAAGTATGCCAAATAATCAAACACCAGGTTAAAAAGCCCCTTAAAACCTTTTGAAACATAACTACTTATGGTTTTTTCCTTGTTATGACCTGTCTTGGATCCTTAATTGATTGGATTAGCTAATTCCAGCGCAAGTTAAACCAATTTCCGCTAAGAGCCCAGATTTTTTCCCATTTTCAGCAGCATCAGTTGCACTTGCATTGCCATCCGCAGCGCGCTGAGCAACCCCATGAAGGATGGCTGCTATTCGGAAAAAATTGTATGACATATAAAAATCCCAATCAGCTTCAACTGTTCTTCCAGTATTGGATTCATACATTTTTATGTAATCTTCTTCAGAAGGTATACCTAATGTAACTAAATCTAACCCATTTATTCCGCGCCATAAAGAAGGTGGGATACGCCAAGACATACATTGATAAGAAAAATCAGCAATAGGGTGTCCAAGAGTAGAAAGCTCCCAATCTAAAACGCCAATCACTTTATTTTCATGATGGTCAAAAATCATATTATCAAGACGAAAGTCACCGTGAACTAAGGTTGTTTCATCATCAACTGGAATATTGAGGGGAAGCCAATCCATTAACTTGCTGAGTGCTACAGGAATGGGAATTTTAGAGTCTTGAACTTGACGTGACCATCTGCCGACTTGTCGTGAAAAATAATTGCCAGGCTTACCAAAACTTTCAAGACCAACCCCCTTGTAGTCAACATCGTGAATTGCTGACAAGACTCTATTCATCTCAGCATAAATGGCTATTCGATCTTCTTTTCTTAGGCCTGGAAGGGATTGGTCAGTAAAATTTCGGCCATCCACATATGACATAAGAAAAAAAGGGGTTCCAACGATTGATTCATCTTCACAATAGGCCAGCATGCTCGGTACTGGAACATGAGTATTCAATAGCGCTGACATGACGCGATGTTCTCTATCAATAGCGTGCGCTGACGGCATTAATTTGCCAGCAGGTTTCTTTCGCAGGACATATTGCTTTGTTCCACCACTGACTTTAAAAGTTGGGTTTGACTGCCCACCTACTAAAGTCTCTATTTTAAGTGGACCACTTGTTAGTCCAACAACATGCTCCATGTAATTAGTCAGTGCTGGTAAATCAAGAAGTTTATTCATGGAATATTTAAAGCGAACTGACTAAGTGGCCACCGTCTATGGTGATCGTGCTGCCAGACATTGCCTTGCCAGCCTCCGAAGCTAACAACATAATTGGCCCGTCTAAATCGCTTAGCTCACTGAATCTGCGACTAGGAATGCGCATTCTGAGCTTTTCACCAAACTCGCTGTTCAAAAAATCACGATTTAAATCGGTGACAACATATCCAGGCAATATGGCATTGACTCGTATCTGATATCGCGCCAATTCAAGCGCCATTGTTTTGGTTAACTGTATGACTCCTGCTTTTGAAATGGCATATGGCGCAACGCCACTGATTTGTCGCTCACCTAAAATAGAGGCTATATTGATTATTGAACCTCCTTGCTTAGCAGCTAACATTCGGCGCGCTGCTTCAGTTGCAACCAACCATACGCCTTTCAAGTTAGTGTCAATAACATGATTCCAATCAGCTTCACTTTGCTCCAATAGAGGTTTGCTAACTGAGACTCCTGCATTATTAATGAGTATGCTGGGTGTGCCAATAGTAGCAACAGCATCGAAGAATGATTTCACGCTATCAGAGCTAGTTACGTCTAATTCAAACGCATGCGCTTTGCCTCCACGCTGCTTAATTTCAGTAACTATTTTTTGAAGTTGCTCGATTCGTCTTGAGGCTAAAACAACATGAGCACCTCTACTCGCTAAAACTGAGCTACAGTGGCTGCCGATCCCACTAGATGATCCAGTGATAACTGCCAGGGACCCATCTAAACGAAAGTGGTCATTCGGCAAGTTACTCATAATTTTTTATCTAGTATTTTTCTAGCCATACTCCAACGGTGAACTTCGCTGGGACCATCATAAATTCTGAAGCCACGCATATCCATAAAAATCCGCATGACTGCAGTCTCCCCGGTCACGCCTTGGCCGCCTAAAATTTGTACACATCTATCAACTACCCGCCATTCTGCCTCTGAGCAAATAATTTTTGCACGACTTGATTCATAGTTACATTTATTTCCTTGATCTAGCAGCCAGGCAGTATGCAGGATATGAAGGCGAGCTGTTTGCAGATCTATATCGTTGTCGGCTAGCATAAATCCTATGCCTTCATGATCGCCTAAGCGCTGTCCAAATGCTTGCCTTTCTCGTGCGTAGTTCAGTGCAATATCATGCGCTCGGCGGGCCTGACCTAGCCATCTCATGCAATGGGTGAGGCGCGCGGGGGCAAGGCGAATTTGCGCATACTTAAAACCCTGTCCAAGTTCACCTAAAATATGATCAGCGGGAACTCTCACTTGATTGAAGTGCAACACGGCATGCCCACCAGAGAAACACTGATCCATAGCGTTCATATTTCGCTCAATTTCAATACCTGGGGTATCCATATCTGCCAAGAACATCGTTGCTTGACCATCCTCAGTCCGGGCTATGATGATGACGTAGTCAGCACCTTCAGCGCCAGTAATGAACCATTTTCGACCAGTTATTAGATAGTCATTACCATCTTGGACAGCTGAGGTCATCAGCATCGATGGATCAGAACCAGCGCCAGGTGCGGGCTCTGTCATTGCAAAGCAAGAACGTAATTTTCCTTGTATTTGAGGAATGAGCCAGCGTTCTTTTTGAGCTTGAGTTGCAACGTGTTCCATTAGGTGAATATTGCCTTCATCGGGGGCATGAATATTCATAGCAATAGGACCCAATCTTGAGTAGCCTGCTTCTTCAAAAACAATGGCTTTCTCAACATGACTAAGTCCAAGACCCCCATATTTTTTGGATGCATGAGGTGTCAACAATCCTGCCTTCTTAGCTAACTCATTAAGCTCTTGCCGAAGCTCTTGTGTTGGACCATGCGAGGTTTCTCGAATGTCGCCTTCAAAAGGAATGACCTTTTCGAGGATAAATTGACGAGTTTGCTCTTGGAGATTAATTAACTCTGGAGGGAGAGAAAAATTCATATTTCATTGTTATAGCAGTTATTTATTCAAATTTCATCAAGATTAGGCTCATAAGGCATATAAATATAAGGGTTTTCGCTATAGAGATAATTAAATTTGTTCAGCTATTATGAATTGTTAATTTTGTTAGGAATTTAGATTGTGATTGTTAATGATTGCATTTTGAAAACTGAGAATCTGTCTAAATCATTTGGCGGATTTGCGGCGGTAAGTAACGTCAACCTTCAGGTCAAGCGAGGAACCATTCATGCCTTAATTGGGCCTAATGGTGCAGGTAAGACCACTTGTTTTAATTTACTGACTAAATTTTTAGAGCCCACTCAGGGCAGTATTAAATTTAACGACCTTGATATCACCAAAGAAAAACCAGCGCAAATTGCCAAGCGCGGAATTATTCGTTCATTTCAAATATCAGCAGTATTTCCTTATATGACGGCCCTTGAAAATGTGCGCATTGGACTTCAACAAGAATTAGGCACGTCTCTTTTTTTTTGGAAAAGCGAAAAATCCTTGGATGTTCTTAACAGTAGAGCGTTTGAAGCATTGAAGCAAGTTGGTCTTGATGAGTATGCTGATGAATTAGCTGTGAATTTACCTTATGGGCGCAAGCGAGCGCTTGAAATTGCAGCAACTGTAGCCATGAATCCTGAGTTAATGTTGCTCGATGAACCAACCCAAGGTATGGGTCATGAGGATGTGGGCATGGTGACAGATCTAATCAAACGAGTTTCAGTTGGTAGAACTGTATTAATGGTTGAACACAATATGAAAGTTGTTGCGAATATTGCAACAACCATCTCTGTATTGCAGAGAGGTGAAATTATTGCTGAAGGTCCCTATGAAGTGGTATCTAAAAACCCACAGGTGATGGAGGCCTACATGGGCACTGCCGATACTGAATTACAAGGGCATTGATCAGCTATGTCTCCACCAGCCCTTGAAATTGAAAATTTAAATGCATGGTACGGTGAATCGCACGTCCTTCATGGAATAAATTTAACCGTTAAAAAAGGTGAGGTTGTTTGTTTTTTAGGGCGTAATGGTGCTGGAAGAACAACGACTCTGAGATCAATCTTAGGTCTGGTAACTAATCGTACCGGTTCAATCAAAGTCAACGGACATGAAGTTATTGGCATGCCAACTTATAAAGTGGCTAATTTGGGTATAGGCTATTGCCCAGAAGAGCGTGGCATATTTACAAGTCTCACTTGTGAGCAAAACTTTTTATTGCCACCCAAAGTGGGTGAGGGCATGGCCATGTCGGTAGATGAGATCTATCACATGTTTCCTAATTTGTATGAGCGACGGTCAAGCCCGGGAGGCAAACTTTCCGGTGGTGAGCAGCAAATGTTAGCGATAGCTCGAATTTTACGAACGGGTGCAAATTTACTGTTGCTTGACGAAATTACTGAAGGACTTGCGCCCGTGATTGTGCAAAAGTTAGCTGAGGTAGTGCAAGCTCTTAAAGAGCGAGGTTTCACAATTGTGTTGGTGGAGCAGAATTTCCGTTTTGCCTCAAAACTTGCTGACAAAAATTATGTCATAGAGCATGGACAAGTTGTAAAAGTAGTTGAAAAAAATCAACTTGAGGCAAGCCAGGAAGAGCTTAAAAAATTATTAGGTGTTTGATTTATACAAATGTGTTCAAAAGGAGAAGTTCAAATGAAAAAAACCGCAATTGCAACATTGGCCGCATCCCTCTTTGTAGCCGCATCGATGCCTGTTCTAGCGCAAACTGTAACTGATAATGAGATACGAATTGGCGTTTTAACTGACTTATCTGGAATCTATTCTGCCATTGAGGGTCCTGGTGGTGTTTTAGCTGCTCAAATGGCTGCTAAAGATTTTGGTGGTCAAGTATTGGGTAAGAAAATTGTCATTACTTCGGCAGACACTCAGTCAAAAGCTGACCTAGCAAGCTCCAAAGCTCGTGAGATGTTTGAGCGCGATAAAGTCGACATGATTGTTGGTAACGTCTCAACTGCTTCTGCTTTGGCTGCGATGGAGGTTGCTGAGCAATTTAAGAAGGTATCAATCGTTACTGGTGCCGCATCTTTGCAAATTACCAATGAAAAATGCACCCCTTATAGCGTTCATTATGTTTATGACACTTATGCTTTGTCACGGGGAACTGGTAAAGCTGTTGTCGATTCAGGTAAAAAAACTTGGTTCTTTGTGACTGCTGACTACGCTTTTGGACACACCTTGGAACGCGATTCAACAGAAGTGGTAGTTGCGAATGGCGGTAAGGTGTTGGGCGGTGTAAAACACCCAATTAATACGCAAGACTTCTCATCATTCATGGCGCAAGCACAAGCTTCAAAAGCTGAAGTGATTGCCCTTGCAAATGCTGGTGGTGACACTATTGGGTCTGTGAAGCAAGCAGCTGAGTTGGGTCTTATGAATTCTAAACAAACCCTTGTTCCTCTCTTGATGTTCACGAGTGATATTCAAGCGTTGGGTCTAAGACAGACTTCTGGCATGACTTTCACAGAGGGATGGTATTGGGATCATAGTGATGCCAACCGTAAATTTGCTGAGCGTTTCATGAAAGAATTTAAGGGTAAAGCTCCAACGTCACCTCAAGCAGGTGTGTATTCAGCCACTATGCAGTATCTAAAGGCTGTTGAAGCAACTAAAACTGATAATTCTGATGCAGTCATAAAACAAATGAAAGCAGTTGAAATCAACGATGGTCTTTTCAAAGGAAAAATCCGTGCAGATGGTAAGTTTGAGCACGATATGTATTTGTTAGAGGTTAAAAAGCCTAATGAATCTAAAAATCCAAACGACGTCGCTAAAGTGATCAAAGTAATTGCTGCTAAGGATGCAACCTTGCCTTTGTCGCAATCTAAATGCAAATTTGTCACTAAATAAGTAAAAGCGAACTAATCATGTTTGAGTTCCTTGGAATTACACCGCAAGCTTTGGTCTCGCAGCTGCTGATTGGACTAATTAATGGTTCCTTCTATGCATTGCTGAGCTTGGGTTTAGCTGTGATTTTTGGGTTACTGAACGTGATTAACTTTATCCATGGCGCTCAATATATGTTGGGTGCCATGGTTGCATGGATTGGGCTCACGCAATTAGGAAACTGGATTGGTATGCCCGAATTCCAGTTAAATTACTTCGTAGCACTATTTTTAGCACCTCTGATAGTGGGACTTTTTAGCATCGTGATCGAAAAAACGATGCTAAAGCGTCTTTATCATCTTGATCATTTGTATGGGCTTTTACTAACCTTTGGTCTTGCATTGGTGATCGAGGGCATGTTTCGTCATTGGTTTGGAGCATTAGGTAATAGCTATCCAGTTCCAGATGTATTACAGGGTGGAGTCAGAATAGGTGAACTCTTTATGCCTTACTACCGTCTTTGGGTAGTATTTTTAGCTCTGCTTGTGTGCTTTGCTACTTGGTTCTTCATAGAAAGAACTAGTCTGGGTAGCTTATTACGAGCCGGCACTGAAAATCCAAAGTTGCTTCAAGCTCTTGGTGTCAATGTTCCATTAATAGTAACTCTAACTTATGGAGCTGGTTGTGCTCTCGCTGCATTTGCTGGCGTCATGGCTGCACCAATTTATCAAGTGACCGCGGTCATGGGGTCAAATTTAATTATTGTAGTTTTTGCGGTTGTAGTTATTGGAGGTATGGGATCAATTGCCGGTGCTATTTTGACTGGTCTTGGTTTGGGAGTGGTGGAGGGCTTGACTAAGGTATTTTATCCCCAGGCCTCCTCGATTTCGATCTTTGTCATCATGATCATTGTCTTGTTAATTAAACCTGCTGGATTATTTGGTAAATCAAATTGATCACAAAGCTTAATCTTTCTAGTCTCGACAAAATTTCAATTGTTATTTTGTTTTTGTTGGCTATCGTCCCATTCCAAGGAGTGGTGTACGACCTTTTTATGATGAAAGTCTTTTGCTTTGCTATTTTTGCTGCTTCCCTAAACCTTTTGTTAGGTTTTGCTGGATTACTTTCTTTTGGACATGCGGCTTTCTTTGGTGCAGGCGCTTATGTTAGCGCCCATGTCATGAAGGAATGGGGTTTTACGCCAGAATTAGGATTACTTTCTGGTGTTATCTGTGCAACAGCACTTGGTTATGTATTTGGAGCTTTAGCGATACGCCGTCAAGGCATTTATTTTGCAATGATTACCCTTGCGCTTGCACAGGTTGTTTATTTTTTAGCAACGCAGGTGCCATTTACAAATGGCGAAGACGGCATACAAGGTGTTCCTAGAGGTCAATTTTTAGGATTGATTGATTTATCAATATCTACAAATATGTATTACTTCGCACTGGTGGTTTTTGCATTAGCTTTTCTGATGATCAAGCGTATTGTGAGTTCACCTTTTGGCCAAGTCATGAAGTCTATCCGTGAAAATGAGCCGAGAGCTATTTCACTGGGCTACGATGTTAATAAATATAAATTGATTGCATTCACTTTATCGGCAGGTTTAGCTGGACTTGGGGGTGGGCTGAAAAGCTTAGTGCTCCAATTAGCATCACTCTCAGATGTTTTTTGGCATACCTCAGGAGAAGCTGTGCTTATGACCATTCTTGGTGGTATAGGTACCCTGTGGGGTCCCGTTGCTGGCGCCGCAATAATTATTAACCTACAAAATTATCTTGCCAATTTAGGCGGCTGGAGCACGATTGCAACGGGCGCTATATTCGTCATCTGCGTCATGGCATTTAGACGCGGTATTGTTGGTGAAATTGCACATCGATTGAAGATAAAACTCTGACACTATCGACTTTAGTGAGCTGCTAACAAAGTTAAATAAATTGTTTTCCCTCGCAAAAAACAACAAAGGCTTCAAAGACGGATGCCTTAGAAGCCTTTTAAATTTGGTTGCGGGGATAGGATTTGAACCTATGACCTTCGGGTTATGAGCCC